>VFQR01000020.1_pt1 | contig 528276 bp, 472 predicted proteins | sample 3512321 | NCBI WGS metagenome assembly VFQR01 (sample SAMN10412374, study PRJNA504923) | tailings metagenome | isolation source: Relicate 3 Philex TSF1 revegetated site | place: Philippines: Tuba, Benguet | collected 2017-08-29
CAGAACGAAAAACCGTCAGCACCCGTTTAGGGTATTGACAGGTCGTTTCATATCAAAAGCCTGACAACAACGCCCCGCGCACCTGCCGCATCACCGACGCCCAATCCCCCGGCATCGGCTGCCGGAAAAGCCGCGCGCTAGGGTACCAAGGGCTATCCGCCCGGTGCAGCATCCAGCGCCAGTCCGGCGCATAAGGCAGCAGCACCCAAACCGGCTTCCCCAACGCTCCCGCGAGATGCGCCACGGAAGTGTCGACGGAGATCACCAAATCCAAGTTCAAAAGCGCCGCCGCGGTATCGCCGAAGTCCTGAAATAGGCGCCCGAGATCGCTCAGTCCCGCCGGCATTGCCTCTTTGGGTACGCCCTTTTGCAAGCTGCAAAACTGCACGTCCGGGGCATCCAGAAGCATCGTCAACAGCATCACCGGTAGCGAACGGTTTCGGTCGTTCTCATGCTTCGGATTTCCCTGCCACACCAAGCCGACCTTGCGTCCTCCGGGCATCGCCGCGAATATCTCCCGCCACTCCCGTACCTTCGCCGGGTCCGCCGACAAGTAAGGTACCTCGTTCGGGATACTGTGAATCCCGGTTCGAAAGTGATGGGGCAGGCTAGGGAAGGGAACTTGCCAATCGCCGGGATCGATTCCCGCCAGTTCCGGCGTGCATGACTTCAACCCCTCAATTCGCCCCAACAAGGCTTGCAATGGCGCCTGGCAAAGTACGTCCACCTCCATGCCCCCACGCACTAGCAAATGCAGGTATCGCGCGAATTGAATCGTGTCGCCTAAGCCTTGTTCGTGGTGCACCAGGATCCGCTCGCCCGGCCCGATGCGCCCATTCCAGCGTGGGGCGGGCCAGCGTCGAGGATCGACGTTCCGCTGCGCCAGCCGGTATTCGTAGCCCAGCCAGCCGGACTCGAGTTCCCCATCAAGCAAACTCGCGAAGCCCAAATTCCAGGGAGCTTCCTTGTGCGTCGCTTGCAAGGAAAGCGTCTCCGCATAGTGCGACTTCGCTGCGTCCACCCGGTTCAACTTCAAGTAACAGTTGCCCAGATTGTTGTGCGCCTCCGCGAAATCCGGATGCAGGCCGAGCAGCCGTTCGTAAAGCACCACCGCCTCTTGCACCCGATCTTGCTGCTGTAAGAGCAACGCGAAGTTGTAAAGCGCGTCGCGGTAGTTCGGATTCGCCGTAAGCGCCCGGCGGTAAGACGTCTCCGCGGCATCCAAGCGCTTGCGTGCGTGCTCGATTAGCGCCAGATTATTCCAGGCCTCGGCATAATTCGCACGCTGCGCCACTGCTTCGGAATAGGCATGGCACGCCTGATCCAGCTCCGAGTTCATCGTATGCAGAACGCCCAGATGAAACCAAGCCTCGGCGTCTGAAGGGTCCCCCTCCACGATGTGCCGGTACTCACGTTTCGCTTCCTCGTGCCGGTTCTCTAAGTAATAGAAGTTCGCGAGCGTGAATCGTAAATCGCGCCCGTCGGCGTGCTGGATCGCCTCTTCCAGGCAAAGCAGCGCGCGAGCGTTCTCGCCCAAACAAGAAAGACTCTCGGCCAGCCTCACACAATAGACCGGGTTCGGTCCTTCAATCTGAATCGCGCGGCTCAAGAACGTCGCGGCGTCCTGATACGAGCCACTCGCCATCGCGATTTGGCCCAACGACGCGTAACTCGCCGAATCGTTCGGATCCGCCTCTAAGCGCGCCAGCAGGGCCTCGCCGTGCGCGTAGAGTTCGGCCGTTTTGGTTGCTGTCATTTCGATGATCCTGTCCTAAATCAATGCATCTATCTGCGAAGACAAAAATGGCCCCGGCGGCGCGAAACCGCCGGAGCCGTCCTTAGGAGGGACTATCGATTAACCCCGGAGCAGGCTGAGGACCTGCTGCGGCGCCGAATTCGCCTGCGCCAGAGCGGCCACGCCGGCCTGGAGCTGGATCTGCGCCTTGGTCAGGTTCGCGGCTTCCTGCGCCAGATCCGCGTCGCGGATACGGCTCTCGCTCGCGGCCAAGTTGGTCAACTGGCTCTGGGCGAGGTTTACCGCGAAGTTGAATTGGTTCTGGCCGCGGCCGACAACGGCTTGCGATTGGCCGAGTTTGGCGACCGCGTCGGCCAAGGCCGTCACCGCCGCTTGTGCGTTGGCTTGCGTCGCGATGTCCGAAGTCGCGCCGCCCTCCGCCGCCGTGCTGGTCGTCACCGTGCCTTGGCCCGTGGTGATGCCACCCGCGCCGCTGGCGTTTGAGCCCACGCTCACCTTGAATTGGGAAAGAGTGCTCAGGAAGCGGATCTTCTCGGTGCCGCCGTCGTTCTCCTTCACCGCCACGATCTTCTTGAGCGTGTCGTTGTTGGATTGCGCGATCTGGGTGTTGATCGCGTCGATGGCGTCGTCGATGGAAGAGCCGTTGGCCGCGCCGCTGTCGTTACGCAACACAACCGCGAGGTTCTGCTGGCCGCCGGCGCTGTCGGTCGCGCTCAGCGTGACCGTTTGATCGTCGTTGCCGAAGTTGATGGCGCTGTAGTTTAACAGCGAGCTTTGCTGCGCGCCGCCCGAATTGAACGTGCTCGAAGTCGCGCTCGGCGTCGAGGAGGCGCCCGAAGTGGTCACCGCGCCGCCCGTCGCCGCCGCCCCGCCGTTGAAGCCCAGGTTCTGGTCGGCCGTGAAGGCCTCGTAAACGCGGAACAGCGAACCGTTCTGCGAGGTGATCTGCAACTGGCCGCCGTTGTTGGAAGCCACCAGTCCGAGTTTGCTCGCCGTCGAGTTCGCCGCGAATGCGGCGTTGAAGTTCGTGATCGAGGTGGCGATGGCCGTGCCCGTTGCCGCGGTAACGTCGAAGGTCGTCCCGTCGGTCAACGCGAAACGCAGGGTTTCGTTGCCGCCCGTCGAGATGTCCAGACCCGTGCCCGTCACGCTGCTCGCATAAGCCGTGGTTTGCGAAGCCGCCTTGTAGAAGCGGCCAAAGCCCAAGGCGTTCTCGGTGTCGCCCGCGGTTTCCACCGTGATCTTCTCACCGTTGCGGCCCACGAGGCTCAAGTTACTGCCGGCCGCGAAGTTCGAACCCACGGTGATGCCCGCCGCTTGCAGTGCCGAGTTATTGGCGATCTGCGAGCTCAGGTTGGCGATCACGTCGTCGTAATCCGTCGTGCCGCCGGTCACGCTCAGCGTCAACTCCACGGCATCGGACAAGCCGCCGCCGGAAACGCGCACGATGATGTCGTCCGCCGTCGCCGCCGAAACCGCGCCGGACGCCGTGCCCGCCGCCGTCGCCGTCTGCGTCAACGAAACGCCCGTCGTGCCGGAGGAGAAGTTTCCAAGCAACGCGTTGGCCGTGCGGTCGCCCGCGCCCACTTGGAACGCCGTGTTCGCGCTCGTGAAGGCGAGGCTCTGCTTGCCGGTGGCGCTATCGGTGATCACGCTCGCTTTGATTCCGGCGTTCTTGAAGGCCGTCGCCGCTTGCGAAGCGCCATTCCCCGCCGCGTCGATCGCGGCGTTTACCGCCGTAACCAACGTGGCCGTGTCCGTTACGCCGCTCAAGTTCACGCTCACCTTCACGCCGTTGTCGTCGGAGAAGCCGGAGCCCTTGAACGAGAATTGCGTAAAGCCACCCTGCGCCTGCGAACCCTGATTGGTCGTGTCCGCCAAGATGTTCGCCACCGAAGTAGAAGACCCCGTGCCGATGTCCTGGTTGGCCACGCCCGTCGCCTGCACGCCCTTCAAGCCCAAGCTCTTGGCGTCCACCGTCGAGCTCGACAAGTCCACCGAAACCGAGCCGTTCGCAATGGCCGACGAACCGCCCGAAGTCCGGCCGCCGCCAATGAAGACGGAAAGGGACTTCGCGAAGGCGCCGCCAGTATTCAAGCCGATCGACTGCGCCTGGCGGTCGATTTCCTCGATCACGCTCTTGAACTCTTCATTCAGCACGTTCCGGGAGCCCGTAAAGGTGCCCGAAGCGGACTGCGTGGCGAGCGTACGCGCGCGGTCGAGAAGCTTGCTGATGTTGTTGATGCCGCCGTCGATGATCTGCAATTGGCTCAAACCGTCGTTGGCGTTCCGGATACCTTGAGTCAGAACGCTTTGGTCGCTTCGCAGTCCGTTCGCAATCGCGAGGCCCGCGGCGTCGTCGCCCGAGTTCACAATGCGCAAACCCGAGGTGACGCGGTTGATCGTCTTGCCTTGAAAATCGCTGGTGCTATTGAGGTAGCTTTGCGCCTGCAAGGACGCAACGTTTGTATTGATGGAAAATCCCATGATCCACTCCTTTGTTATGGCGCCCGGAAATCCTTTCCAGACGGTCGGCAACGAATTTCTCGCTGCTTCCACTGACCCTTATCGGGGCCTCCATCCTCACCTTGAGCGACAATCTTGACCTAGTCCCCATCCCCCTAGGCCTCCCACCTCCCAGGGCCTACAACGATCCCCTCAAGCCCCTCCATCTTTCTCGTCCGGCGGCAACTTCGGCCAACGCCCACGCAGCCGCGCCACCGCGTCCTCGATGGGCCGCTCGCCCACCGGCTTTGCCGAGGCCAGATTCGCATCCCGGTTCGCCGCGATCTCCTTCCGCAGCACCGTGATCTCCCGAGGCGCCCGAATGCCCAGCTTCACCTGGCCATTCTCAATCTCCAGCACCTCCACCTCGATGTTGTCGCCAATCAGGAAGCCCTCGCCCGTTCTCCTCCGGAACACCAACATCACGCCACCTCCCGGAACAGCGGCTGCCGCGCCGGATAGCGCGCATCCTCCCGGATCGACTGCACGCCCAGTCCCAAGTCGCGCCGCAACACCACGGGCCCCAGCAAGTTCGCCGTCGGCGCCTCGGGATCCGCGAAACAGAGAATGGCGAACCATTCCAACTGCGTCCCCGGACTCGCCCCCGCCTGCGGCATCGCCAACAATTCGCGATCCGCCCGGCTCAACGTATAGTCGTAGTCCGGCGCCACCAGCCGCATCGGCGCGCAGACAAATGAAAGCGCCGGCGTCGCCACGCTCTGCAAGAAACAAAGCGGTTCGCTCGCGGCCGCCTCGATCAGCAAAAATTGATGTTCCCCCTCGAAGCCCGGCAGACCCGCCGGGAATTCGATTACCTCGTTTTCGTCATAACGGACGACCCCGAAGCGCGGTGTCTCTATCACGCGCATCTCGGGTCTTATCGGTCAAACCGCTTATGCCTTGAGCACAATCGCGGGGAATTCCGAGCTACCCGCCCTCGTCCCCGCCGTAACTCTCCGCATGCCGCGCTCGATACTCCCGCATCGCCGCATCGTGATCATAAGGCGCCGCCGCTCGCTCTCCAAACGCCACATCAAGCGCCGCCCTCTCAATCCGCGCCCGGCTCTCCGGGTGCTCCGTCCGTCCCGCCGCCTCTCGCAAGAGCGCCGCTATCCCCGGCCGCGCCCCCGCCGGCAACATCCCCAGAAAGATATCGAAAGACTGCAACTGCGACTCCAAATCCTCGCCACGAAACTGCGGCAGCACCTCGGCAATCTGCCGCACCACGGTCGGGATCATCGCACCCCTAAGATACACCCATCCAAACGGATGGAACCAAAGCGTCTCCCGCGGTTTCCAACCCCACGTTGCGCCATCTATGGCTTCTTCTCGCCGGAGCTCTGCTACTCACCTCCTGCTACTTGCGCTCGCCCCCCTCTAACCTTTTCCAATGGAATCGCGAGCCCGGCGTCTTCGAATGGTACGCCGGCAAGGTCCGCTTTCCTCATGGCTTCCACTACGAACGCGACGCCTCCTGCGACTCGGACCAAGGCCGCTTCACTTCTTTCCTGCACTCCGCCGTCGTTTTCCACGACATCGGCAGTTATGCGGGCGCCTTCGCCAATCCACGAAGCTCCGATTTCTTCCAAGAGTCCACCGTCAACGGCTTCCGCGTCCGCATAGCCATGCGCGCTCAAACCTATCCCAACAGCCCCAAACACTTCTTCGCCGTCACCTTCCCCGACTCCGGCTGCGCCAATTTCTTCTTCGCTTCCAACGACCCCGCCGACGCCGCCCTAATCCACCAAATCGCCAAATCCTACCAACCCAAAGGCTCTCCCTCACGCCCCCACTCGTACTGCAAATAGCCGCAGATACTCCCGAATCTCATCCCGCACCGCCCGGAACGCCGCCAGTCTTCCCTCTTCACTTCCCTGCACCGCCGCCGGATCGGGAAAGTTGTGATGCACGCGCTTGCCATGCCCCGGATAAACCGGACAACTCTCCTTGGCGTTATCGCAAACCGTCAACACACAATCGAATTGCTCCCCCGCGAACTCCTCCACGCTCTTCGAACGATGCCCCGAGATATCGATACCCAACTCCGCCAACACCGCCACCGCCTCCGGCCGCACCAGCGTCGCCCGGCTCCCCGCGCTCTCCACGTCGAAGCGGTCGCCATGATCCGCGCGCAACAAACCCTCGGCCATCTGGCTCCGCGCTGAGTTCGCCGTGCACAAAACGAGAACCCGCCGCTTCAAGCGCCGTCCTCTCTTGGCTTCACCGCCCGCACAAACGCACTCATGAACTTCTCCTCCACCTGCGGCGCCAGCGCATCCACATCCAGGCCCTGCCCGGACAAAAACGCCCGCGCATCCTCGATGTCGTAAACCCGCGTCGGCTCGATATCCACCGCCTCAAAACCCGCGCCCGCGAGCTTCGCGGCATACTCGCTATCCTGCAAGGCCCCCGCGATACAACCCACCCACAGCAACATATGTTCGCGCACCTCCGCCGGTACCTCTCCGCGCGTCACTACATCGGACACCGCGAATCGCCCGCCCGGCTTCAACACGCGAAACGCCTCGCGCAACACCTTGTCCTTATCCGCCGACAGATTGATAACGCAATTCGAAATGATCACGTCCACGGAGTTATCCGGCAGCGGAATCTTCTCGATTTCGCCCTTCAAAAACTCCACGTTCTCAATGCCCGACTTCGCCTGATTCTCCCGCGCCAGATGCAACATCTCGTCCGTCATGTCCAAACCAAACGCCTTACCGGCCGGACCCACACGCTTCGCCGAAAGCAGCACATCGATGCCGCCGCCCGACCCCAAATCCAACACCACCTCGCCCGGCTGCAACGCCGCCAGCGCCGTCGGATTCCCACAACCCAACGACGCCAACACAGCATCCTCCGGCAAACCGCCCTTCTGCGCCTCGTCGTATAGGTTCGAAGTAATCGGATCCACGTCCGTTCCACAAGCCGCCCCCGCCCCACAGCAAGAACTCCCTCCCTGCGTTACCCGCAGTGCCGCCTGCCCATACTTCTCTTTCACAATCTCAGTGATACTCATCTCGCTTCTCCTATTTGCAAAGCTTCGCAAAACTCTCAGGCTTCACCGCCTGGTTGCGCGTGCAGCACTCGGCATACAAAAAGCCCAACAACTCCTGCAACGTCCCGGTATCCGCCGAATACCGCAAAAACTGCGCCTCCCGCGTCACACTCACCAGTCCCTCATTCCGTAGCTTGTCCAAATGATGAGACAACGTGGACCCCGGAATCTCCAACTCCGCTCCAATCTCCCCCACCACCATCCCCTCCGGATGCGCCGCCAGCAGCAGCCGCAGAATCCGCAACCGCGCCTCCGTCCCCATCGCCGCAAACATGTCCGCGTAGCGGGCGATTCCTTCTTCCATATTTCTACAATAGCAGAAATACAGAAAGAATCAATCCCTCTGCCACCACCCTTAGCCCCACCCCGCATTGAATTCCATTCATGCAATCCGCCCCCCACTCTGAAATAATGCGCGGTCATGGCAGTTACGAAACGGGTATATCTTGGGCTCCTTCTGTCCACTCTCCTTGCCCCCGCCCAAAACATCTCCTCCTCCATCAGCGGCTCCGTAGTCGACCAAACCAACGCCATCCTCGCCGGCGCCAAAATCGAAGCCATCGAATCCCTCACCGGCTTTGAGCGTGAAACCCTCACCAACGACCGCGGCTTCTTCAATTTCCCCGACCTCAAACCCGGCGCCTACTCCATCCGCATCAACACCCCCGGCTTCAAACGCTACGAACAAACCGGCCTCAACATCTCCAGCGGCGAACAACGCAACCTCGGCTCCATCCGCCTCAACGTCGGCGAAACCACTGAAAGCATCACCGTCAGTGCCGAAACCGCTCCCGTTCAACTAGGCTCCAGCGAACGCAGCGGCACCCTCAGCGGCAAGGAACTCGGCGAGATGGCCCTCAAAGGCCGCGACTTCTTCGACGCCGTCGGTCTCATGGCCGGCGTGGTCGACGTCAGCGACAACCGCGACGCCCCCGGCTCCGATTCCGTCGGCGGCCTCCACATCGCCGGCGGTCGCAGCGCTTCCAAAAACGTCACCATCGACGGCGTCACCAATCTCGACACTGGCTCCAACGGCAGCCTCCACAACGCCCCCGGCATCGATTCCATCGGCGAAGTCCGCGTCCTCATGTCGAACTACGCCGCCGAATACGGCCGCAACTCCGGCGGCAGCATCACCGTCATCACCAAAGGCGGCGGCAAGAAGTTCCACGGTTCCGTCGGCTATTTCTACCGCCACGAAAGCCTGAGCGCCAACGATTACTTCAACAACCGCAACGGCATCCAGCGTCCCAACTACCGCTACAACATCGGCAGCTACTCCCTCAGCGGCCCCATCTATATCCCCGGCAAATTCAATTCGTCCAAGTCCAAACTCTTCTTCTTCTGGAGCCAGGAATTCCAAAAACAGCTCCAAGTCAACGGCGCCGCCCGCACCGTCCGGGTCCCCACCGCCCTCGAGCGCGAAGGCAATTATTCCCAGTCCCTCGACCAAGGCGGCACCCTCATCCGCGTCTTCGATCCCCTCGCCAACCAAACCCAGTTTCCCGGGAACATCATCCCCGCCAACCGCATCCACCCCACCGGCCGCAAAGTCCTCGACCTCTTCCCTCTCCCCAACTTCGTCGACCCCCAACCCAGCCGCCGCAACCAATGGAACTACATCTCCAACTTGAGCGGCGACTTCATCCGCCACAGCGAAGTCGCCCGCATCGATTACGCCGCGCGCAAGAACATGCAAACCTACCTGCGCCTCAACAACAGCTTTGAAGACCAAGCCCCCGCCTACGGTCTCTGGGTCAACGGCAGCATCAACTATCCCCTCACGCCAATCATTTACCAGCGTCCCGGCCGCGGCGCCACCCTCTTCAACACCTTCACCATCTCACCCACCTTCTTCGCCGAAACCATCTTCGGCGTCAGCCAAAACAAACTCTTCTTCTACCCCAAGAACGAAGCCGCCGTCCGCCGCGCCGACACCGGCGTCAACATCACCCAGTGGAACCCCGAACTCAATCCCGAAGGCTTCATCCCCAACATGACCTTCACTAGCGTTCCCAACTACGCCAACCCCTCCCTCAACAACGGCACGCCCTATTACAACTCCAACACCATCTTCAGCCTCGTCCAAAACTTCTCGAAGATCTGGCAAACCCACTCCATCAAATTCGGCGTCTACCTCGAACGCACCCGCAAGGACCAAAGCGCCAGCGTCGCCACCCGCGGCACCATCTCCTTCAATCGCGACCGCAACAGCCCCGTCGATACCAACTACGCCTATTCCAACGCCCTCATCGGCAGCTTCAACTCCTACACCGAGGCCACCGCCCGCCCCCAAGGCCAATACCGCTTCACGAACTTTGAGTTCTTCCTCCAGGACGCCTGGCGCGTCAACCGCCGCTTCCTCCTCGATTACGGTCTCCGCTTCTACGTGGACGCGCCGCAGTACGATGCCCGTTCGCAGCTAGCCGCCTTCGACCCCCGCGTCTACGATCCCGCCAAAGCCCCCGTTCTCCTCCGCCCCACTCTAGTCGGTTCCACGCGCCGCGCCCTCGACCCCAGCACCGGCCGCACCTATCCCGAAGGCTTCATCGGCACTTACGCCCCAGGCGTGGGCAACCCCTCCGAAGGCATGGTCGTCGGCGGCGTCAACGGCGCCCCGCGCGGCCTCTACACCCAAGCGCCCATCTATCTCTCGCCCCGCATCGGCCTCGCCTGGGATCCCTTCGGCCACCAGCGCACCGCCATCCGCGTTGGCGCCGGTATGTACTACGACCGCATCCAAGGCAATCCCTCCATGGGCCTCCTCGCCAACCCGCCCACCATCTTCAACCCCACTGTCTACTACGGCACCTTCGACACCCTGGCCCAAACCGAAGGCGCCGGCATCTTAGCGCCCAGCGCCACCATCACCTCCCTCATCGGCCGCCAGACTCCGCCCACTACTTACAATTGGAGCCTCAGTGTCCAGCAACAATGGACCCGCACGTGGATGATGGATGTCAGCTACGTCGGCTCCGCCTCCAACTACCTCCTCTGGAAACGCAACATCAATCCCGTCCCCTTCCGCGCGAACCACCTCGACCTCAACCCCCAGAACCGCGACCTCACCATCACCGCCTCCGCGCGCCCCATCCCCGCGAATTTCCTACGCCCCTACGCGGGCTACGGCAACATCGACCTCTTCGAGTTCGCCTCCAACGCCAACTACCACTCCCTCCAATTCACCACCGGCCAACGCCTGCGTAGTGGCATCACCTGGAATTTCGCCTACACCTTTTCCAAGGCCCTCGGCACCGCCTCCACCGACACCACGGAAATCAGCAGCTTCTGGTCCCCACGCGAACGCAACTACGGTCCCCTCAATTTCGACCGTACCCACGTCCTCAACTTCCGCTACACCATGAACATCCCCCACCTCGGCAAGCGCCTCCAAAACCGCTACATCGGCGCCTTCACCGACGGCTGGCAATTCCTCGGCATCACCCGCGCCCAGAGCGGCGCGCCCTTCACTCCCACCTACAACCTCATCACCGGCGTCGACATCGTCGGCACGCCCGATGAAACCGCCCGCCCCAACATTCTCGACCCCAACGCCCCGCTGGGCCAGCGTTTCGTCGCCCCCGTTCGCGGCGAAATTGGCAACGTCGGAACCAACACCATGCGCCATCCCGGCTGGATGAATTGGGACATCTCCGTCTACCGCGACGTCCGCTTCCGCGAAGGCAAGACCTTGACGCTGCGCCTCGAAACCTACAACACCTTCAACCACCCGCAGTTCTCCACCGTCCTCAACTCGGCCCGCTTCAACACCGCCGGCTCCACCGAACAACTCGATCCGGTTTTCCTCGAACCCACCGCCGCCCGCAGCCCCCGCCGCGTGCAACTAGCGCTACGCTTCCAGTTTTAACGGCGCACTTTCCGCTTAATCAGCATCCCCGCATAGTTCTGATTCACCGCGCAAATCTTGTAATCGATCAACCCGCAATCGATCATCACCGCGCGCAACTCCGGCATCTTCACGCCCGAGCCCTTGCGAAAAATCACCCACACCGGAATCCGCGCCCCGGTGCGTTCGATCGCGTCCAACTGCTGCCCCAACGAGTCCGGATCCTCCACAAAGAAGAACGCCATCTCCGCCTTCGCCAACGGCGCCTCATACTCGACGCCATCCGGCGCATTCCCCAAGGCATTCCAGAACTCCCGAGGCGCATCCCCCAAAGCCACCCGCAACCCCGCCTTCAATCCCAACTTCTGCCACAACTCCCGCACCGCTTCCCCCGAAACATCCGCCTCCGCCCGCGGCGCCAGCGAACCCCTCTTCACCTTTGCCAGTACCCCCTTCAACTTCGACCAATTCGTAAACGTCTCCCCCGGAAACATCCGCCGCAACCCCTCCAACTTTTCCCCCTCCCCACCAACAAACACAAACGGAATATGCGCCGTAGTCCTCCCCTTCCGCGCCATCTGCGCGTGATACTTCGAATACACCGGCATCCGGCTCAAATCGAAAACCAGCACATCCGCCCAAAACTGATAAGGCGAAGTAATCTTCACCTCCTTGTTCTCCCGCATCCCCCGCCACCCCACCACATGCCCCCAACTCTCCAACCGCGAAACCAACTCCATCGCCTCAGCCTCCCGCCAATGAAACAGCAGCACTCGCGCCATGAGTCCATTGTGCTTCGGCTACGGATCAAGACTCCCAGGCGTCCGGCGTTTCGGTCCCCGCAACGCTGGGTGTGTAAGTCCGTTAGAAGCGGTTTTGCAAATACGCGAGTGGGGTGGCACGTGAGAATCTGGAGTCGCGCTAGCCCAAGTTCCGCAGTTGCTGCCGTAAAGCCTTTACTTGCAACTTTGACGTGACAAAGTTTCCACTACGTTGGAGTCAGTTCATTTCGTTCCAGATCGCGAAAACCGCTTTCAGACCCAGATAAAGCTTGTTTGAGTTCGCTAACCACGGAAGGTGGGCTAGTGTTGGCTTTCCTGGAGGAGGATTGGGGTGAGACCCCGAAGAGCCTCTGAGATGAGATCGAAGCGTTCGCCGCGAGGGGACCGGTACGGTTCGCTGCACACCGCAAGCGGGGAGGGGGCAAAGACTTGGCCGCGTAAACGGCTGGGAGCGCTCATGGTTCGTGGCGGTAGTTGGACTCGCTCAGACCACACATTGCCTCGATGCGAGTCCGCACGTCCGGGGGTGTGGGAAGGGGAAGCTTGCGAAGCCTTCCCCTCTTCCGATTTCACGTCAGAAGCGAAGGCGTAGCGCTAACTGGACGATCCGTGGATTGCGGGCGGCCGTAAACTCTCCGAGACGGGCATTCACCTGGTTGCCGCTGGAGTCGAAGCGCGCCGTGGTGTCGAAGGCGCTGAACTGGGTGTGGTTAAAGGCGTTGTAGAATTCGGCGCGGAACTGGAAACTTACGCGCTCGCGAATCGGAAATGTCTTGATGGCGGAGATGTCCCAATTGGAGATGCCCGGGCCACGAACGAGCGTCTTGGCTGCATTGCCGGTCGTTCCGCGCGCGGGCAGGCGAAAGACATCGGTGCGGAAGTTGCGGCTGAAGGTGCGCTCGCCGGGTGGCAGATAGGGGCTGGAAAGCACATCGATGCGCGGAGCGATGCTGGGCGTGCCGGTGATGTCCGCCGCGATGACTTGGGAGAAGCCGATGCCTTGGGGTTCTCCACTGGCGAAGGTCGAGATGCCGGAAAGTTGCCAGCCGTTGAGGGCGAGCCTGACGGGGGCAGACTTGTAAGCGTGCGTGGGCAGGTTCCAGAGCCAGTTGAGTTTGAGGATATGCGTGCGGTCAAAGGCTGCGAGGCCGTAGTTCCAAGTGCGGGGATTGACGACGGTGGCGATGCGGCCGTTGTCGCCGTCGACGAAGTCGAGGGCCTTGGACCAAGTGTAGGCGAGGCCAAACTCGAAGCCCCGGGCGAAGCGGCGATTACCGGTGACTTGGAGGGAGTGGTAATTGGAAGAAGCGGCGCCTTCGCGGTAGCCGATGTCAGCGTAACCGGTGAGGGGACGGATGAAGTTGTCGGGAAGGGGGACGCGAGTATTGGTGGGGTCCGCGTTGGAGGGCAAAAAGCGGGTGCCGACAGGGATGTCTTGAAGGCTGCGTTCCCAGGAGAGGTGACGGCCGAGAGCTCCGACGTAGCTAACGTCGACTACCGTTCCAAAGCCGATATCGCGCTGGACTCCGAAGCTCATGTTCATGACATAGGGAACCTTCATATTGCGTTCCCAGGCGATGGAACCGGTCGGGAATAATGCGCCTTGCGCACCGCGAAAGCTAGAGATGGAACCGAACTGCACGACAGGGGTCTGGACGATGGGGTAGGCGTTGGCGGCAGAGAAGGCATAGCCGAGATAGCGGGAGTAGAAGAGACCAAAGCCAGCGCGGATGGCGGTCTTGCCGTCGCCGAACGGATCGTAAGCGAAGCCGACGCGGGGCGCGGTGATTATGCCGGAGGGTTCGATGAGGGCGCGCGGGTAGGACTTGTCTTCGGAGGCGATGACGATCCCGTTGACGGGATTGCCGGAGTTCGGCGCGACGGCGCCGATTAGGGTCACCGGAAAGACTTGGCCGGTGATGGGATGTTGGGCCACGCGGCGGCCATTGACCAGGGCAGGGCGGAGGAGTTGGACTTGACTGGCGCCGTCAAAACGGCCGGGGTCGAAGCCAGCAAGGCGATCATCCGGTTGCCAGAAGGGTTCGAAGTAGTGGAAGCGGATGCCGAAGTCGAGCGTGAGGCGGCGATTGGCCTTCCAGGTGTCTTGCGCGAAGAATTCGAGGCCGCGGGAGAAGATGTTGGGTGTGGGCCGTGAGGTCGCTTCCGAGTAGGCATTGAAGTTGCCAAGAACGGCGTTGGCGTAAGGGTGGTTGGAATCGAGCGGATTGTTGACGTTGCGGCCGAAGTCGAAGTTCCCATTGAAGTTATTGGCCCAAGGACCGTCGTTCTGGCCAAGGCGTTGGAAGAAGAGGCCAGCCTTGATGGTGTGGGACCGGAATATCTTGCTGAGGTTGTTGGTGATATCGATGTTGCTGCGCCCATTGTTGAGCGGAAAGCGGCCGTCGTAGTTCATGCCCGCCGCACCGGTGATGCCGCCGAAACTCATGCCGGGCATAAGCCCGAGCGAATTGCCGGCATCGCTAAACTGGCCGGCGTTGAAGCCATAAGTGGCGCGTTGGACCTTGCGGAGTTCGTCTTCGGTCATGACGAAACGGGCGCCGGACTTAACTCCGCCTACACTAAGTTCATTGATAAGGGTGGGCGAGAAGATGTGGTTGTAGCGGATTCCGACAAGGCGGTTGAGGCTGCTGCGATCGGTCATGACGGCGGCGAAGGGCGTATTGATGCCGCCAGCCGCGCCGTTGGCGAAGCGGCCGCCGTTGGACTGCTGGCTGTAGGTTCCGGAGAGAGTGCCCTTGGAGCCAAGATTGTAATCGAGCTTTAGGGTTCCGAAGGTGAGCGGGTTTTCTTCCTCCCATTGAGTGACGTAGTTGAAAGCCCGGCGCGAGATATTAACGTCGAAGAAATTGGGTTGAGGGAAGATTTTGAGGAGGGCTTGGCCGTTGGCGTCGAGACGGCTGGCGGGGATGACGTTGCCGGGGAAGAGCTGCCCGTTGAGGGGATCGCGGACATCGATGCGAGCGCCGTTGACATCGAGGGACTGGGAGAAATCGCCGGCGCGTTCGGCGGCGGAGGGCATAGCCGAGGTGCGGACGGCGGAGGCGTTTTTCTGGGGCCAGTGTTCCCAATTCCAGAAGAAGAAGAGCTTGTCGCGATTGCGGTTGAAGAGTTTGGGGATGAGGACGGGGCCGCCGATGTTGTAGGTCCAGGTGTTGTAGCGGTAGCGCGGTCTGTTGAGGCCGTTGCGGTTGTTGAAGAAGTTGTTGGCGTTGAACTGTTCGTGGCGCTTAAAGTAGGAGCCGCCGCCATGAAATTCCTTGGTACCCGACTTGGAGACGATTTGCACGTTCGCGCCTGAGGTGCGGCCAAACTCGGCTTGAAAATTGCTGAGTTGTACTTTGACTTCGGAGACGGCGTCCATGCTGACGGTGAGGCTCAAGTTTGGTGCGCCACCCGGCAGGGAGACGCCGACGCCATCGAGCATGACGTTGTTGGTGTTAGCGCGGCCGCCAAGGACGGAGAAGTTGCTGGTGCCGGCGGGGGCTTCGGGGTTGGCGAGTTCGACGACCCCCGGGAGGAGGCCGAGGAGGGAAGTGACGCTACGGCCGCGGATGGCGAGGTTGTCCACCTGGGCGCTAGTGATGACGGCGGAACGTTCCGAAGAGGCGGTCTGCACGACGGCGCCGCGGGCTTCCACCGTGATGCGTTCCGCTTGGTCACCGATGGCGAGGATAAGCGTGCCGACGGGGAGACGTTCGGACGCGCTGACATTGATGCCGGTGCGTTCGAGCGTCTTGAAGCCGTTGGCGGTGGCGCTGAGGTTGTAGACGCCGGGCTCAAGGGTTGGGAAGGTGAAGTCGCCGCCGGCGTTGGTTTCAGCGGTACGGATGGCTTGAGTGGCGGTGTTGCGGACCGAGATGGTGGCTCCGGGAATGGCCGCGCCGGAGGGGTCGGTGACCGTCCCGGAGAGGATCCCGGAGAGAGATTGAGCGTGGGCGAGGGTCGTCAGAAGGGAGACGGCGAATAGGAATGGCAGGAGTAGCTTCATGTGTTTGCTAGGCGATCAGGGCAGACAAGAATACTGGAAAGACAGTATCAAGGGAGAGCGGGCAACGTAACCACACGATCGTGTGGCCAGCGTTACGGCGGACGACTCGTTGCGGCGACCGCCCGGGCCGACCCGGCGCACACCACGGCGAATGCGGAATCGAGATGAGATGTTTGCAATTCAGCGCCCCGGATGCGCCAGTATTGCCTGGAGACGCTGTCGTCGAGCGGGCGTAATCTTGGGTGGCGAGAAAAGTTTCCGCTTTGAGGGGAGTGAATCCATCTCGCGGCAGGGGCTCGATGCGAGTACCATCGAGGACAGCCTGGGCGGTACGAAGCTCGCGGGCATGCTACGGCGCAAAGCGGCTGGGAACGTTTGTGTTGACTTGGTAAACGACCCGGGCGGCAGGAGTACTTGCATCACGCCGCAATGGACTACGGATTGTTTTCACTGGGCATCGGACGGTGGCCGAGTGAAGGCCGAAGCCAGACACGGCCTCGGGATGGCGATTCAGCCCTTGAAGGTCTTACGCCAAGCGGTTGGAGAACACGCGGTCTAGCGTGGTGTCGTTCCAGGTGGGGATTTGGATGTTCGGACTTAGGGACCAGGACTCGACCAGATCGGTCGATTGGTTGAATTCCAGTTTCGTCATCGGGCCGAAGGTTTCTAGTTCCAGGAAGTCTTGGTTGGTGAAGGTTTGGAAGCTGCAACTGTACTCGGGGTAGGTTTGGGTGGGGTCGGCTTCGTACTGCTTGAGGAAGAGGTCCGCGCCTAGGAGGTAGGCGCCGAAGGTGTTTTCGTTGAAGAGGCCGGTTTTTTGCGGGGTTGTCGCGTTGGGGTCTTGGCGGAGGGCTAGGTACTTCTTCATGAAGATCCAGCGGGGGTCGGACCAATCGGTGTACGCCCACATAACGAGTGGATTGGTGGGGGCTAGCATTTCGGGGTGGGTGCCGCGCGGGGGGAAGCCCGTGATGCCGACGCCGCCGGGGGCCATTACCGTCGGGGACCAGGGGGCGATCTCTACGGCCAAGCGATTCCGGTTGGTGAAGCAGTGCGTCATTTTGGCTTTCGCTTCGGTCGGGTGCATTTCGATGATGAGTTGTTTCTCGATGCCGGTTTCGGGTTCTACGGGTTGCGTCGCGGTTACGACGTCGCCGTTGATGTCAATTTTTATGGGGGCGTTGTCTAGGCCGTAGGTGTAGTGGAGGGCTTCGGGGCCGATCCAGAGGCGGTGGCCGCCGCGGATTTGCCATGTGCTCTCGCCACTCTTGCCCATTTGGTCCGCGAATTCCTTGAAGAGGTTCTGGCCGCCGATAAAGCCGCAGCGGATGACACGGGGGCCGACATCGGAGGTGAGCACCAGTTCCCAGACTTCGTTGGCAATGCGATAGCAGTTGGGCCAGCCGCCGTAGGCGATCTTTTCGACGCGAATCATGTCGTATCAGGATATCGAAAGCGAAACCGGAATCGATTTCATTACGTTTACTTCATCATGATCGCCAAGAACCTCGTACAAAGACTGGAAGCCAATTGGGAACAGATCGCCACGCAAGTGATTCGCGAACGCGACCAAGACCCGGATCTGTTGCAATATAAGACCTTATCCGACCAAGAGATCCGGGAGCGGGCCAAGGACCTATCGTCCAAACTTTCGAGTTGGCTGCTCGACCGCGACGAGAGCCGCTTCGCGGCGCACTTCGAAGCCTTGGGACGCCGGCGTTATGAAGAGGGGATGCCGCTGCACGAGGTGATCCAAAAGCTGAACATCATCAAGCGGGCGATCCGGCGTTATGTGACCGAGCAGAATTACACTTTGACGCCGCTCGAGATCTATCAGGAACTTGAGGTGCTGCGCGCGATGGCGGGGTTCTTCGACTTCGTAATCTTCCGTGTGGCGAAGGGTTATGAAGAGGCGATTCGCGCGCGGGTGGAGACGAAGCCCGCGAACGTGCTATCGATTCCGTGGCAGGGGGCGAGCGCAGGGCTGCTGGGTTGAAGACTTGGCGCTAAAAGGATCCCAGCCAGTGGGCCGGAGGACTTGGGCATTGAGCCTGATCTGGCCGGGCTCGCCGGCGATGATCTTGCCGATGCTGTGGAGTGCTAGGCGGCGTTGGCTGGTGAAGAGCAGTTCGTAGGATTCGCCTTCTTGCCAGGCCTGCTCAAGGCTGGCGCCGCGTTGCACTTCAGGCGCGGCGTTGAGATGGGCGGCGGCGTTTGAGGCGATGAGCAGGCGTTCCAAGTCCATGAGGAGGCCGTCGGAGAGATCGATGGCGGCGGAGGCGCTCTTGCGCAGCATCGTCGTGAGATCGAGGCGCGGGACGGGCTTCTTCTTCCAGAGTCCCAAAGGTCCGGTGACGTAGATGGTGTCGCCGGGTTTCGCACCTGAGCGGAGTATGGCCCTACCGCGCGGGACGCGGCCGGCGCAAGTGATGTCGCAGTAGAGGCGATCGGATTTGGAGAGATCGCCGCCGGCGATGGTGACGTTGTATTGTTTGGCGCAACGGAAGACGCCGGACATGAAGCCTTTGACGATGCATTCGTCTGGGGCGGCTAGACTGACTAGCGCGAACTCGGGTGTGGCGGCCATGGCGGCGAGATCCGAGAGGGCGCGCGCAAGGGCTTTGTAGCCGGCGTCAATGGGCTTGTAGTCTTTCCAGGTGAAGTGGCGGTCTTCGATGGTGAAGTCCGTGGTGAAGACTAGGTCTTCGTTGGGTTTGGGTTGGTAGACGGCGCAATCGTCACCGATGGAGACTTTAATCCCGTTTGGGACGCGCTGGCCGAATTGGGGGGCGCGGCGTTGGATCCACGAAACTAGCTCCCGCTCTGTCATTCCACGGTCATTCCTCTTGATTGCGGATGCTGAGGCCGCTGGGGAGCTCTTCGCCGAAGACGCGGCCGAGGGCGCTCATGTCATCGGCGGCTTCGCCTTCGAGAATGCGCAGCAGCAGATCTTTCTTGGGATGGCTGGCCCAGGCGCGTACGATTAGTTCGCGCGTCGCGGCGGGGATATCGCGCGTGACGTCGCCGGTGTGGCGGGCCATCGATGCTACGGCTTCGGCGGCTTCCGGCAAGGGGAGCACGGCGTCGATCCAGCGCGTGACGTTGACCGTGGGGACGACCAAGTTGTTCGGGCCGTGGAAGAGTTTGCGCGCGCCGAGGCGGCCGAGGCACCAGAAGTCCGATGTGGTGTGTTGCTTGGCGCGGATGCGTTTGACGAGGGCGTTGCCGAGCTCGACCTTGGTGCCGATGGGCAGGAGTTCGAGCGAACTGGCGCAGCGCCACATTTCGCGTTCGAGGCTCGGGTTCAAGCGCTTGTGCTTGACGCCTTTGGGGATCAAGTAACTCGAGAGGCGCTGGTAGATGTCTTGTTGCTGGTTGCGATTGAGGCCGCCGGAGACGCGGCCGGAGAAGATCCACCAGTCGATTTCGTTCTGGACCTGGTTGGCGAAGACGAGTCCGCTCGCGAAGATGCGGCGGGCTTGCTCGATGCGGAGGTCGTCGCCGGGCGCGCCGAAGCCGGGGCGGAGGCACAGGCCGCAGAGATTCAGCCAGCGGAGTTCGTGAGCGGCAGAGCGCTTGCGGGCATCGGCGAGTTCGAGGAAGGTGTCGGCGAGTTTGCGAATGGCGGTGAGGGGCCAGGAGGCGCGGCCGAGGGAGAGCGTTTGTTCCAAGCGTTGCGGAAGCGTTGCGGGGTCTTCGGGCGATGTTGGGCTGAAGGTTTGCTTGATGAGTTCGACGGCGGCGTCGAGGGCTTCAGGCTTGACGCTGGCGGAAGGTTTGGCGACCTGGGACTGTTGCGTCTGGCGGCGGAGTTCGAATTGGAGGCGCCAGGAGTGCTCGCTGATCTTGGAATCGGCGAAGATTTCGAGGGTACCGACCTCGGTCAAGTGCGCGCGGAGCTTGATGGGGATGTTGCGCTCGACGTTGGGATTGCCGAAGCGGATGACGGCGGTGAGCGTGGCGTGCTTGTAGAAGCTGTCTTCGACGGCAATGCTCTGGCCGGCGAGATCGTCGGTGCGGGTGAGCGACGAATAGAGCTGGAAGGCCACGGGCTTGTTGGCGAGGAGTTCGAGGCCGGGGACGTCGAGCTCAATGCTGCTGCCTTCTTCGCTGCCACGCGGGACTAGGCACAAGGATTCGTTGGGGCCGGTACCGATGTAATAAGCGCGGGGGAGGCCGCCGCGGACGAGGATGCCCTGGCCGCCGCCGCGGACGTGGGCGTAGTAGGCGGCGCCTTGGGCGACGGCGAGGTCGAGGTCTTGGTTTTCAAAGATGAGGGGTTTCTTGCCGTACCAGGATTCGACGGCTTGCGCGACGCGTTCGCGGAGGATGTCGGGGATAAAGAAGCCGCCGTTGAAGAGGATGGCGTCCGGGGCGGGCGATTGCGATTCGTTGAGGAACTGCGCGAGGTGCTTCGTGACGGCGGGGTCCGTGACATAGGGGAGGCCGAGTTCGCGGAAGGCGGACTTTTTATCGACTGTCGGTTGTTCGTTGAGGGGCGTGAGCGGCAGGAAGCCGTCGAGGGCGAGTTCGATGACTTCGGCTTTCGTGATCTCCGTACGGAGCGAGCCGCCGATGAGGGAACTGCCCGCGCCGAGGACGGTGATCTCAACCGAGTCCGGGCCGCCGGGGGCTAGGAGCTTTTCTTTCGCGGAGGCGCATTGGCGGCGGAGGGCGCTGCGTTGCCGCAAGCTGAGTTGCGCGTTGAGTTTCGTTTCGACTAGCCAGCTTAGAGTGAGGTCGAGGTTGTCGCCGCCGAGGAGGAGGTGTTTGCCGACGGCGGTGCGGGTGAATTGGACGTGGTCGCCGCTGCGATTGATGCGGATGAGCGTGAAGTCGCTGGTGCCGCCGCCGACGTCGACGATTAGGACCGTCATGCCGTCAGTCAAAGACTTCTGCGACTGGCTTAAGTGGCGCGCGATCCAGGAATAGAAGGCGGCGGCGGGCTCTTCGATGAGCGTGAGCTTGTCGATGCCGGCGGCGCGCGCGGCTTCGACGGTTAACTCGCGGGCTTCTTCGTCGAAGCTGGCGGGGACGGTGAGGACGACGTCGTGTTCGCCTATGGGCGTACCCATTTTCTTGCGCCAGGCTTCGGCCATGTGGGCGAGGTACTTCGCGCTGGCTTCGACGGGCGAATAGAGACGGCCGGCTTCCTGGGCGTCCCAAGGGAGGATTTTCGCGCGGCGATCAACTTCGGAATTCGAGAGCCAGCTTTTGGCGGCGTAGACGCTCTTGGTGGGAACGAGCGCGCCTTGCTCGCGCGCGAAGACGCCGGTGTATTCGGCGCTCGCGTCGAGATACAGAAAACTGGGGAGCGTGCGGCGCGGCTCTTGGCGGCCAGGGGCGACGAACTGCTCAATGTCGAGGACGTGGATGGGGGTGAAGTCGGCTTCCGCGGCTTCGATGGGGTCGACCCAGGCGAGGGCGGAGTTGGTGGTGCCGAGATCGATGCCGATTTTCATCTGATTAGGCTTTGCGTTCTCTTACGTTGAATTCTAGTTTCCACTTGTTGTGGTGGCCCGCGCCGACGCAGTAAAGCTCCAGCACGCCGGTTTCGGTGACGCGGGATTCGAGCGTGACAGGAACGAGGCCGGTGGGCGCGGTGGGTGAGGGGGCGAGCGTGTATTCGAGAGGCGGGAGTTCTTCGAGGTCCTTGGGTAGAGGTTCGAGGATGTCGCCGGGCTGGTCGCCGCGGCGCGTTGTCGAAGAGAAGAGGCGGAACTCGACGGGTTCGCCGACGTAGAGGCCGAACTTGCGTTGCGGGAAGGAGTGGGCGCTGCCTTCTTCCATGCCGAAGGGCACGACGGTGAAGGCTTTCATGGGCGCGGCGAAACCGGGGACGGCGGGCATGGCTTCCTCGACGCCGACATAGTAAGTGCGGGGGACGCCGCCACGAATGCGGATGCCTTTGCCTTGGCGGACGAGGCCGTAGTAGGCGGCGCCGCGGGCGACGGCGAGCATGAGGTCTTCGCCGTCGAGCAGTTTTATTGGCTTTGGGGCCCAGGAATTCAGGACTTCGATCAAGCGGCTGCGCACGCGGCCCGCGCGGAGGACGCCGCCGTTGAAGAGGACATGCGTGGGCATGGCGTTCGATTGGCGGAGGAAGCTCGCGAGATGCGCGGTGATGCGGGCGTCGGTGGCGTATGGGAGCGAGAGTTCTTGGAGCGCGGCGCGTTTCGCTTTAGCAGGGGTTTCGTCGATGGTGACAGCGGGAAAGAAGCCCTCGAGCAACAACTGCTCCACCGTCTCGCTCTGGATCTTTGACTTGATGGTGCCGCCGATGAGGCTGCTGCCGCGGCCCAGGATGGTGACGGTGTGGTCGGCGGCGGGATTCTCGGGATCGAGAAGGGTTTCCTTGGCGGCGCGGCATTGTTGCCAGAGGGCGAGGAGTTGTTGGGAATCGAGCTTGGTGTTTTTGGCGGCGAGGTCTTGCTCGACTTGGCGGGCGAGGGCGAGGTCCATGTTGTCGCCGCCCAAGAGAATGTGTTCGCCGACGGCGACGCGTTCGAGGGTGAGTTCGCCCCGGGAGTCTTTGACGTCGATGAGAGTAAAGTCAGTGGTGCCGCCGCCGATGTCGACGATCAAGATGCGGTCGCCGGGGCCGACTTGTTCGCGCCATTCGGGGTGCTTGGCGAGCCAGGCGTAGAAGGCGGCTTGGGGTTCTTCGAGGAGGACGAGGTCTGCGATGCCCGCGTTGCGCGCGGCTTTCTCGGTGAGTTCGCGGGCGACGGCGTCGAAGCTCGCCGGGACGGTGAGGATGACGCTGGAGTTGGCGAAATCAATGTTGGGGACTTGGGCGAGGTGTTTGAGATAGGCTTCGGAGGCGTCGACGGGGGAGAGTTTTTCGACGCTATCGGAGGCGCTTAAGGGAAGGAATTTGCTGTGTCGATCGACGCCCGCGTAGCTGAGCCAGGATTTGGCGCTTGCGACGAGACGGCCTTGGGTTTCCGCGCCGCGCTGGCGGGCATAGCGGCCGATGAGTTTGGTGGTGCCGTCGTTGAATTCACTCGCGGGCGGGAGATAGACGAAACTCGGCAGGAGCGTCTCAGCCGCGAATTCATTGGCGGAGATGCGTTGCGGGATGTTTACGGGGATGACAGACTCGGCTTCGACTTGCGCCATGGCGCAGTTGGTGGTGCCGAGATCTATGCCAAGGATGGCTTTACTATTCAACTTCAATTTCCGCGGGCGCGAGGATCTTCAGATTTGCTTTGGCGGCGGGAATGGGGAGATCGAGCTTGGAGACTTTCCAGCCTTTGTGGCGGAGGGTGCCGGCCTTGACGCCGCCGCCGTCGGCGGGGACGTTGCCGAGGAGTTTGATCGCGGCGGGGTCGTTTTTCAAGGGGCCGGCGGCGGTGAGTTGCGTGACGGCGCCTTCGACGCCATCGATGACGGGTTCGAGGGTGGTGTAACGTTGCAGCGCGGCGCGGGAGTTGGCATGAATATCGCGGACGGCGGCGCCGATTTGGTCGTCGGTGTACGGCGAGATATCTTCCATTAGGAAATCGAGGAGACGGGCGTCGCGTTGGAGGATGCCGAGGATTTGCAGCGCGGCGTCGGAAGAATACGCGGGCGCGGCCGGCGCAGCGGGGGCGGCGGCGGGGGTGGACGCCTTGGCGCCGCGTTTCGAAAGACCGAGGGCGGCGATGACGCTATCCGGCAGGCTGCCGCCGAACAAGAGACCAAAGAATGCTGAGAAAGCGAGCGAGATACGGCTCAAGAGAAACTCGAGCCTCCATTTCTATTGGGGATGAGTGGCGCGAAATGCGCCAAATACTAGTATAGGAGCTATGGATGAGGCGGCTGGGAATCGCGAAACGAAGACGCTGCTTCGGCATGAGTTGGCCGAGTTGAGCGGCGTGAACGCGGAGACTTTGCGCTTCTATGAGAAGGCGGGGGTGCTGTCGCCCGGGCGGGGTAAGAACGGGTACCGGATTTACGCCGAGGAGGATTTGAAGCGGTTGAAACTGATCCAGCGGGCGGTGGGGCTGGGTTTTGGGCTGGAGGATGTGAAGGGGTGGCTCGCGGGAGATGAGGCGGGGATTGCGAAGGGTCTGGAGAGCTTGGAGAAGAAGGAAGAGGATCTCGCGAAGCTGCGGAAGAATCTGAAGAAGCGTTTGAAGACGGGAGGGTAGATTCGATGGTGGTTTATTTCGAGATTCCGGTGACGGACTTGGACCGGGCGATGCGGTTCTACGCCGCGGTGTTCGGCGTGGCGTTGCGGCGGGAGGTGGTGGACGGCAATGAGATGGCGCTCTTTCCCGAAGCGAAGGGCGAGCTTGGAGTTTCGGGAGCTTTGGCGAAGGGTGAAGTTTACGTACCGTCGAAGATGGGCCCGATCGTTTACTTTGGGACGAAGAATTTGGACGCGACGCTCGCGCGAGCGTTGGAGTTGGGCGGGAAGGCGCTTTATCCGAAGACGAAGGCCGGCGAACATGGGTGGGTGGCGGAGTTCGAGGATAGCGAGGGGAATCGCATCGCGCTGTATCAAGCAGTAGCGCGTTAAGCAGCCATTCGTTAAGCGGCTTGGGCGAGGGGTTCGGTCCCCTCGCTCAGGATGGCCAGGAATTCGTTGTATACGAAGAACTGGCCGCGTTGTTTGCCGCTGGTCTCACGCAGAATCCGCCGGTCGCAAAGGATCTTCATGGCCTTCGAGACCGGAGGAAAGGTGAGGCCGGTTTTGGTTTGCGCCGCCTTGATGGTGAGGCCGGGCGTGCGCTGGAAAGCTTCGAAAACGCGCAGGACGGAGGGCCCCTCGCGGCGGAGATCTAGCAGCGAGCGGCGGTCGCGTTCGTGGATTTCGCGAATGCGTTGCGCGGCGTGGAAAGCGCCCCGCGCGGTTTCTTCGACGCCGCGCAGAAAGAACTCGATCCAAGCGGACCAATTGCCGTTGATGCGAACTTCGGTAAGCAGGCGATAATACATATCGCGGTTCTGCTTGAAGTAAAGGCTCAGATAGAGCAGCGGGTGGCGCAGCACACCTTCGTGGACGAGCAAGAACGTGATCAGCAGCCGGCCGAGACGGCCATTGCCGTCAAGGAAGGGGTGGATCGATTCGAACTGTACGTGGGCGATGGCGGCCTTGACGAGCACCGGGAGCGAGGGCGAATCGTAGTGCAAGAAGCGCTCGAGTTCGCCCATGTACTCCGGAACGGTTTCGGGAGGCGGCGGCACGTAGAAGGCGTTGCCCGGGCGCGTGCCGCCGATCCAGTTTTGGGTGGTGCGAAATTCGCCGGGCTGCTTGTCGCTACCGCGGCCTTTGGAGAGGAGTTCGCGGTGGAGGTCGCGGATGAGGCGCAGAGAGAGCGGGAAGTTGTTCTCGAGAATGTCCAGACCAAAATCCATGGCGCGGATGTAGTTGGAAACTTCCTGTACATCGATGACCGGGACACCGGCGGCGTCTTCGCTTTCGTATTGCAAGAGCTCCGAGAGGGAGGACTGCGTTCCCTCAATTTGCGACGAGAGCAGGGCCTCCTTGCGCATGTAGCTGTAGAGAAAAATCGCGATGTCGGGGAGGATGGCGCTGATCCCGTCGAGGCGGCCGAGGGCTTGGTTGGCGCGTTCGAGGCGCGTTTGGAAATCGGTTAGGTCTGGAAAGGGCTGCGGGGGCAGGGAGCCCGGAAAGAAATAGTTCACCGCTTCGCCGCCGAGGGGGCGGGCTTCGAAGCGGCTGGGGCGTTTGGCTTCGAGGATGGGGAACATAATTAAACGATAGTTCGGATTCGTTTAATAATCAAGGTGGGTAATCAAAGAACGTTTAATTAGGGGGAGGGGTTATTATAGAATACGGCGTTTGGCTTTAATAAGGAGAGCTTCCGTGGTGGAACGGCGGTCGCGGGAGAAGTTGTTCAAGGCGGCGCTGAGGTAGGGCTGGAGTTCGCGGTGGAGGTATTGGGGGAAGCCGATTTTTTCGATTTCGGCCAGAGTTTGGCTGTAGTGCTTGAGGATGGGGTCGGCTAGATTCTGCTTGGCGGAGCGGAGGGTGGAGAGCGCTACGGCGGTGGAGACATCGAGAATGGGGCGGTCTACTTTGGCGGCGGTGGCTTGGAGGCGTTGCCATTCGGCGGCTACGGCTTGGGGGTCGGGGGGAATTTCCATGCTGGACTTCAAGCGCTCCCATTCCTGGCGGAGGGCGTCGACGTTCAACGGCGGCGTGTTGACCGTTTCGGCTAGATGACCCGAGCCGCGTTCGAGGGCTTCGAGCAGTTGCGACATGCTGCGGATGTGACCGCTGCCTTGGAGGAGGCCTTCTTTTTCGAAGTTGGCGGCAATTTCATTCAGGACGCGGCCTCCGGCGCCGCTTAAGTCCGAAAGCCCGGCGAGGACCCAGACCGGCGAGACGTGCAGGACGGCGAGGCTCAACCATTCGATGCCGTTGCCCGCGCCGCGGCGGACCATGAAGTCGGCGGGGAGTTCGCCTTCCTTGCCGTAGGCGCCTTCGACTTGGCCGACTTGCTCGACGAAGAAGCGCAGGGTTTGTTCGACCAGGGAGAAATAGAGTTTAGTGCGGCGGAAGTGGGCGGGGATGACGATCTCGCCGGCTTCGCGGAGAAGACCGGCGGTGAGGGCGGTGAGCGAGCGCAGGCTGCGCTCGGGGAGACTCAGCAGATAAGGCGCGAGCTTATTTGATTTTTTCATCCTTCTCGACTTTGCCGTCGCGCACGTGGATGATGCGGTGGGCGTGCATGGCTACGTCGAGTTCGTGCGTGACAAGGATGATGGTGTTGCCTTGCGAATAAAGGCGTTCGAAGAGCGCCATGATTTCAATGCTGGTGGCGGTGTCGAGGTTGCCGGTGGGTTCGTCGGCGAGCAAGATTGAAGGATTGTTGACGAGGGCGCGAGCGATGGCGACGCGTTGGCGTTGGCCGCCGGAAAGTTCGTTCGGCTTGTGGTACATGCGCTTGGCGAGGTCGACTTGCTCCAAGCATTGCTTGGCGCGCTCGAGGCGCTGGGCCTGCGTCATGCCGGCGTAGATCAAAGGCAGCTCGACGTTGTGCAGCGCGGAGGCGCGGGGCAGCAGGTTGAAGCTTTGGAAAACGAAGCCGATTTCCTTGTTGCGGATGCGGGCGAGTTCATCGTCCGACATGGAACTGACCAGGCTGCCATTGATAAAGTATTCGCCGCTGGTGGGCGTATCGAGGCAACCGATCAAGTTCATGAAGGTGGACTTGCCGGAGCCGGAGGGCCCCATGATGGCGACGTATTCGCCGCGGCGGATTTCGATGTCGGCGCCGTTGACGGCGTTGATGACCTGGTCGCCCATGACGTAGGTCTTTTTCAGGTCGTAGGTGCGAATAACGACGCCATCGCGCTTGAGTTGTTCCCCGCGCGCTTTGGCATCCATGGGGGCGACTGCAGTGGCCATTGTGACTAGGATTCCGCCTTCGTGTTGGTCTTGTTTTCTACTTTTACTTTAGCTTCGTTGCGGAGGGTGCGAATCACCTTGTAGGAACCGGTAACGATTTCCTCGCCTTCCGACAAACCGCTCAATACTTCTATGTCGGTTGCACCGGTGATTCCGGTTTCCACCTTTTTGAATTCCGCTTGACCATTTTTCACGATGAAGACGCCCTGGATTTCTTCCTTGGCGGCCTTGACGGCGGCGGGGCTGGTGGGCGCGGCGGGCTTTTCGCCCGGTTTCACGGGGTCGAGATCGCCCTTTTGGCGCACCGTAAGCGCTTGAATCGGGATAGTTAGAGCCTTGCTGCGGGTGGCGGTGGTGACGCGTGCGGTGCAAGAGAGGCCGGGGCGGATTTCGTCGGGCGGATTGTCGAGGGCGACAACGACCTTGAAGTCCTTGGCTTCCTGGCTGGAGATGGCGCTTTGGCTGGCGGCGAGGCCGGTGGAGCGCAGGATGGCGGTGTTGCCGATTTCGATGACCTTGCCGTAGAACTTGCGGTTGGGAATGGCGTCGATGGTGACTTCGACCTTTTGGTCCAGGGTGACGTTGACGATGTCGGTCTCATCGACCTTCACTTCGGCGGTGATGATCGACATGTCGGCGATGGTCATGATGAGGCTGGCGGCGGAGTTCTGAATACCGGGTACGACGGTTTCGCCGACGCGGACGGGGAGGTTCGTGACGACGCCATCGATGGGGCTGGTGGCCATGGTGCGTTGGAGGACGTCGGAGGCGGCGCGTAGATTCGCTTGGGCGACGGCGATGCGGCGCTGGGCCGCCGAAAGCTGCGCGGCTTGTTGCGCGCGGGTGGCGCGGAGCTGAGCGACGCGGGCCTCGGATTCGCGAACGGCGGCGAAGTTGGCGTCGTAGCCGGTTTTGCGGAGATCAAATTCGCTGCGGGCGATGAGTTTCTCTTCGAAGAGTTGTTTGGCGCGTTCGAAGTCGAGGCGGGTGCGTTCGAGGTCGGCCTTCGAGCGGTCGACGGAGGCCTGGGCGCTCTTGATATTTTCATCGGCGACGCGCATGGCCGCTTCGCTGGCGGCGGAATCGGCTTCGGCGCTGGCGAGGCTCGCGCGCTGGGCGGCTACTTGCGCTTCGGGCTGGACGCTTTCGAGCTTGGCGAGGAGTTGACCCTTCTTGACGCGCTGGCCTTCGGCGACGAGAATTTCCGTGATGCGCGAGGGAGCGTTGGCGTTGGAGCCGATGTTGATATAGTTGCGCGGCTTGATTTCGCCGGAGGCCGTGACGAGGGCTTGGAGGTCCTGCCGCACGGCGGGAGCGGTCGTGACGGCGACGATGGCCCCTTGTTTGATCTTGTAATTGGCGTAGACGGCTCCGGCGGCAATGGCCGCCACGCCCAGACCAATCGCTACTTTCCACTTAGTTTTCAAGAGAGAACTCCCGCTTGTGTCAGACGCCAAATGCGGATTCGAAGTTCAATAATTCGAAACCGATGTAATGCAGACGCCGACAGAGGCGCAATTCTTTCAGTGTCGCATGGGGCAGGATGCCGAAAAAGAGGATCGGGCCCTAAGCGGCCAGATCCTCCGGCAAGATAGGGCTGAGACCAGGGCGGGAGCGCCTCGGAGCCTTGGAGGGAAAGCGGCGGGATACGCGGTTGTTGTTGCGGGGCATCTCGATGACATTGGTTCTGGCGAAGACGGCCTCAACGGGAGTGGGAAGGGTCTTGGGCTTCAGTTCGGTGGGGGAAACCCGGCGGTAGATGGCGCCCGAGAAATACTCGTCCACGGGGAAGAGGCCGTAGGGTTCGGTCTCGCGAAAGGCGCGGCCGAGTTTTTCCTCGATGGAATAGACCATGTGAAAGATCAGACCGCGACTGGTATTCAGCTTGTCGGCGCAAGCCTTCCAGTCTTGGTTCTGAAAGAAATAGATGCGCAGCACTTCCATTTCGTCGGCGTCGAGAGTGCGGCGGCTGATGGCTTCAAAGTCGGCGATGTACTCTTCGTTGCGGCGGCCGTAGGAACGGAGGCCTTTGGTGGCGCCGAAGTACTCGTGGGTGACAGGCTTGATGCGTTCGGCGTTGCTCTCGCAACGCTTGTAGCGGTCGAGGCAGACGCGGAAGATGGCGCGAAAGACGCAACTGCAGGGGCGGGAGATGCCGTGCTTTTCCGTTTGGCGGAGGCCAAGACCGCGGCAAAAGACGCAGGAGGCGGAGGCCATGGCGATTGTTTCAGTACGAGTCCATTCCATTTTATTCTAATTCCTTTGATCTTAATTTTGCGGTCTTTATTTCGCTGGCCGCTTATGAATTAAGAATGCAATTAATTTCGAATAAAGGCAATAATTATTTTGACCGCACGTCCGTACCTCCAAAATGAACAAGCATTCAAAATGTTGCTGGCTGGGAACTTGACCGCATGTTGATGCGAGGATGATAAATGCTTACAGCCGATTATTTTCTGAGATTATTTAGATAATTCAGATTTCGAACGATAAACATCGCGATAAACGTCGAGTACCTGCTCGGCAGTGCGATCCCAATGGAAATGCTTGGCCTGTGCTAAGCCCTTGGCAGTCAGCGACTTGCGGAGTTCCTCGTCGAGCAGAATTTCGCGCATGCCGCGGGCGATGTCGAAGACGTTCTCGGGATTGACGAGGACGGCGGCTTCGCCGACGACCTCGGGCAGGGAACTGATTCCGGAACAAACCACGGGAGTGCCGGAGGCCATGGCTTCGAGCGGCGGCATGCCGAAGCCTTCATAGAGGCTGGGGAAGACGAAGGCGGCGGCCGAGGAGTAGAAGACGCGGAGAGTTTCGAAGGGCACGTAGCCGAAGAAGCGGACGTACGCTTCCATGCGGGTCTGGATGACCATGCGCCGGACTTGCGGGCGGCGCGACATTTCGTCCCCAATGATGATGAGGCGGAGGTCCTTGAATTCGGGGTGGGCGCTGAGTTCGTTGCGTAGAACGGCAAAGGCTTCGACGAGGCGGGGGAGATTCTTCTGCCGCTTGACGCTGCCGGCGTAAAGAAGAAACGGGTAGCAGATCTGGTAGCGGTCGAGCGTGCGTTGGCGCTCCTGCTGATAGGCCGTGAAGCTTTGGGAATTCTCGTCGGCGAGGTGGGAGTGTTCGAGGAATTGCGGGTCGGGGGCGGAGTAAATTTGGCGGAAGCGGTCGGCGGGAACGTTGAGAAGTTCTTGGACGTCGCGTTGCGTCGACTTTGAGACGGCGATGATCTTTTCGGCGCGCTGGAGGCTGCGACGGAAGCGGAAGAGTCGGTACTGGTGGCGGAGGTCGCTGGTCTCCGTGGTGGAGGCTTCTGGGAAGAGGATGCTGCTCATGTCGTGGATGGTGACGACATAGGGGCGGGGCATGAAGATGGGCGCGGCGTTCAGGGGAACGTGGCAGAGGTCGGGCTGCAGGCGGCGCAGGAAGAGCGGGAAGCTGATCTGGTTGACGAGGCCCGCGTCGGAGCGGGGGAAGACGGCGCGCTTGAAGTTGGCGGGGAGTTCCCCGAATTCGCGGAGGTCTTCCTTGCGGCCGGCGAGGACGTAGCGGTTCTCGGTATCGAGGCGCGCCAAGCCTTGGACCATGTTGCGGATGTACGTGCCGATGCCGTAGTCGCGGGAGCGGCGGACATCGATGGCGATCCGCATCTAGGAATGATATGCGTTAGCGGGCGGCGGCATGCGCTTGCCGCCAGGCGTAGAGCGGGAAACGGTCCGTGAGAGCGGTGACCTTGCGGCGGACTTGGGCGAGGTTGTCGTCGCTCGAAGGATTCGCGAGGACCTCGGCAATGAGCGCAGCCACTTCGCGGAACTCGCTTTCGCCGAAGCCGCGCGTGGTGAGGGCGGCGGAGCCGAGGCGAATGCCGCTGGGGTTCAGCGGGGGGTTCGTGTCGAAGGGGATGGCGTTCTTATTGACGGTGATGTGCGCCTTGTCGAGAGCGGCTTCGGCTTCCTTGCCCTTGAGGCCTTTGGAGAAGACGTCCATCAGCACGAGGTGCGAATCGGTGCCGCCGGAGATGATGCGGAAGCCCGCGTCTTGCAGGCCTTGGGACATGGCCTTGGCGTTGTCGAGAACGCGTTGGGCGTAGACCTTGAATTCGGGTTGCAAGGCTTCGAGGAAGCAGATGGCCTTGGCGGCGACGACGTGCACGAGGGGGCCACCTTGGGCGCCGGGGAAGACGTTGCGGTCGATGTCCTTGCCGAAGCGCTCTTCGGCGAGGATGAGGCCGCTGCGCGGGCCGCGAAGCGTCTTGTGCGTCGTGGAAGTGACAATGTGGGCGTGCTTACAGGGGTTTGGATAGACGCCGCCCGCGATCAAGCCTGAGTAGTGGGCCATATCGACCAGGAAGATGGCGCCGACCGCATCGGCGATTTGGCGGAAGCGGGCGAAGTCGATGATGCGCGGGTAGGCGCTGGCGCCCGCGATGATCATTTTCGGCTTGTGTTCTTCGGCGAGGCGGGCGACTTCGTCGTAATCGATTAACTCACTGTCCTGGCGGACGCCGTAGGGGACGATCTTGTACGTTTTGCCCGAGAAGTTGAGGTGGTGGCCGTGCGTCAAGTGTCCGCCGTGGGCGAGGTTCATGCCGAGGATGGTGTCGCCGGGGTTGATGACGGCGGCGTAGGCAGCTTGGTTGGCTTGGGAGCCCGAGTGCGGTTGGACGTTGGCGTATTCGGCGCCGAAGAGTTTCTTGGCGCGCTCGCGGGCGAGGTTCTCGACGACGTCCGCGTATTCGCAACCGCCGTAGTAGCGCTTGCCGGGATAGCCTTCCGCGTATTTGTTGGTGAAGACGCTACCGGTGGCTTCTAGAATCGCCTCGGAGGTGAAGTTCTCGCTCGCGATCAGTTCCAGGAAACCCTGCTGGCGTTCGGTTTCGTGCTGAATGGCTTCGGCGACTTCGGGGTCCACCGCTTCCAGGGGGCGGCGCATGCGTTGTTCTTCATTCATGTTGACGGGCATGGGTACTACGGAGAACCTCTCTTATTGGCCAGTTTGGCTGGCTTCGAGTTTTTTGATTTTTTCGATGCGGCGGGCGTGGCGGCCGCCTTCAAATTCGGTGGCGAGAAAGACGTCGCTGATCTTTTCGGCGAGCGCGGGCTCGGTGTATTTCGCGCCAATGGCGAGGATGTTCGCGTCGTTGTGGCGGCGCACGTAGGAAACTTCTTCTTCGCTGGTGCCCAGCGCGGCGCGGATGCCATTGATCTTGTTGGCGGCAATGGACATGCCGACGCCACTCGAGCAAACGAGGATGCCTTTATCCACTTGGCCGTGAACGACGGCCTCGCCGACTTTTTCGGCGAAGTCTGGGTAATCGACGGATTCCGTCGAGTTCGTGCCGAAGTCCGTGACGTCGTGGCCTTGGCGCTTCAGACGGTCGCGGAGCTGCTCTTTCAAGACGAAACCGGCATGGTCCGAGCCGATGGCGATCTTCATGGGAGGGAACTTTCAGCTTAGCATGCTAAACTGCCCGAATACCCCCTTTTTCCAGCTAACCCTATGTATTGGAGCCACTTATTCATTCCCACGCTGCGGGATAACCCCGCCGAAGCCGAGGTCGCGAGCCACCGTTTGCTCTTGCGCGCGGGCTACGTGCGGCAGCTTTCGTCCGGCATTTACAACTACCTGTTTCTGGCGCAGCGGAGCATGCACAAGATCATGAAGATCATCCGCGAGGAGATGGAGGCAATTGGGGCGCAGGAATTCCACTTGGCCGCGCTGAATCCGGCGGAGGTGTGGCAGGAGAGCGGGCGCTGGACGGGCATGGGCGACAACATGTTCCGGCTGAAGGACCGTTGGGGGCGCGACCTGTGCCTGGGCATGACGCACGAAGAGGTAATGACCTACATCGCGCGGGGCGAGCTGCGCAGCTACAAGCAACTGCCGCAGCTTTGGTATCAGATCCAGACGAAGTTCCGCGACGAGCCACGGCCGAAGAGCGGTTTGTTGCGCGTGCGGCAGTTCTTCATGAAGGACAGCTACTCCTTCGATATCGACGCGGCGGGCTTGGACGCGAGCTACGAGAAGCACCGGCAGGCTTACTGCAAGATCTTCGAGCGCTGTGGGATTGAGTATCTCGTGGTGGAAGCGGATTCCGGGGCGATGGGCGGCAGCGCGAGCCAGGAGTTCATGGTGGCGACCGAGGCCGGCGAGGACTACGTCGTGCACTCGAAGAAGAGCGGCTACGCGGCCAATTTGGAGAAGGCGATTTCGATCGCCGCGCCGCCCGCGATTCCCGATCCGGCTGGGGACTTGGCGATAGAAGAGGTCCATACGCCGGGGAGGAAGACGATCGATGAGGTGGCGGAGTTCTTGGGGCTGCCCGAGACTTCGCAGATCAAGAGCTACGTCGCGATTGCGGATTATGGCGACAAGCAGAGCGCCGTGTTGGCGTTGTTGCGGGGCAATCATCAGTTGAGCGAGACGAAGTTCAACTCGGTGTTGGGCTCGAAGGAATTTCGTCCGGCGCATCCGGAGGAGATCCGGCAGTTGTTTGGCGCCGATGCGGGGTCACTTGGTCCGGTGGGCGTGGCGAACATGCCGATCATCGCGGACTTGGCGCTCGAAGGCCGCAAGAACATGGTTTGCGGCGCGAATAAGAACGACTATCACTTGAAGAACGTGACGCCGGGCAAGGATTTCACGGCGAGGTTCGCCGACATCCGTCAGGTGGCGTTGGGCGATACGGAGGTGGGCACGGGCGCGCCGCTGGAGATCGTGAAGACGATGGAAATCGGACACATCTTCAAGCTGGGCTACAAGTATTCCGAGTCCATGGGCTTGCAGGTGCTGGATAAGGACGGCAAGGAAGTGACCGTCATCATGGGCTCCTATGGCATTGGCGTGGAGCGCGTGCTTTGCGCGGCGGTGGAGCTGTATAACGACGCGGATGGTATTTCGATGCCCGCGGCGATTGCGCCGTTTGAGGTTGTGGTTACGCCCGTGAACATGAGCGACGCCGGACAGAAGAAGGCGGCGGAGGATCTGTACGCGCAACTGAAGGCGGTGGGCGTCGATGTGGTGTTGGACGATCGCGATGAACGGCCGGGCGTGAAGTTTAAGGACGCGGAACTGGTTGGCATTCCGTGGCGCGTGACTTTGGGCAAGAAGCTGGCGCAGGGGATCGTCGAAGTGGTTGAGCGGCGCACGAAGACGTTGACGGAAGTCGCCGTGGGCGATGTAGTCGCGTTCTTGCGCGGCAAGCTCCAGGGTTGATCCCGGTGGTGGATTGGGCTGAAGTCCGGTCGCGCTTCCCGGCGCTGGTGGGGCGAACTTTCCTGAACTCGGCCACGATTGGGCAGATGCCGCAAGCGGCGAGCGATGCCGTGCGGGAGCATTTGCTGCGGCGGGATCGTTTGGCGGGCGCGGATTTAGTTTCGTGGTACGACGATTTGGACCGGCTGCGCGGGAAGATCGGGCAGTTGATTCACGCGTCGGCGGACGACATTGCGTTTGTGCCGAGTACTTCGCATGCGTTGTCGATTTTGCTGCATGGGATCCGGTGGCGGGCGGGGGACCGGGTCTTGACGCTCCAGGACGAGTTTCCGAATAACAGCTATGCGCCCGCGATGCTGGAGCGATTTGGCGTTGAGTTGATTGAGGCGCCACGGGATCGTTTTGCGGAGATGCTCGCGAGGCCCGACGGGCGAGTGCGGCTGGTGCTGGCTAGCGCGATGAGTTATCTCGACGGCTACCGTTTTCCGTGGGAAACAGTACGGGAGACGCTGGATCGCAATGGGACGTTGCTTTTTGTGGATGCGACGCAGGGTTGCGGTGTGCTGCATTTGGATATGCGGCGGATACGGCCCGACGTGATGGGCGTGCATGGGTACAAGTGGATGCTGTCGCCGACGGGGGCGGGGTTTATGTACGTGAAGCCTGAGGTGAGGAGGTGGTTGGACCCGGCGGTGGTGGGGTGGCGTTCGCATCATAGCTGGCGCGATTTTGGGAATTTGCATCATGGGAAGCCGGAGTGGTCCGCGACGGCGGAGCGTTATGAGGGGTGTATGCAGCCTGTGGCGCTGCTGGCGGCGATGGAGGCGAGCGTCGACATGTTCCTTGAGATCGGGGCCGAAGTGATCGAGGCGAGGGCGCTTCGCTTGGCGGCGATGGTGAAGGAGGCGGTGGAGCGCGTCGGCGGGAGCGTGGCGCATGCGGAGTCTCCGATTGCGGCTTGCAAGTTTCCCGGCGTGGAGGCGGGGGAACGAGCAAAGCGGCTGGCGGAGAGGCAGGTGCTCACGAGCGCCCGGAAGGGGAATCTGCGGGTGAGCTTGCATCTCTATAACGATGAGGGGGATGTGGAGCGGCTTATGGCTGCTTTCGGCCGTTAGCGTATCGCTCGACTCGTTCGAGCAAATCGAAAAAACCGGAATAGTAAATCGTCAGAATGATGAAGACTAGGTAGATAGTGAATCCGACGCGGTACCGGTAGAGAGGCGTCTTGTCGTCGGCGTGCTTTGCATAAAACTGGCGGACTTTGGCCTTGTAATGCGAGTCTTTTTGCGGAGGAACGCTGGCGGCCTCCAATTCTTTTTCGACGCCGGCCCTAGCTACGAAGGCTTCGATGATTCTCCATGGCTCGGTTGGCAATCACTAGGCCAATGATGCTGATGGCTAGAAATATGAGCCACATGGATTTCTACTTTGGGCGGTCGTTGTCGCAGGCCTCAGGGCCAAACGGTCTTCAGCTCCAGAACGGTTCGGGTTTGCGCGCCTTCGATTTTGATCAGCTTGGATATGCCTTTCCAGTTTCGGCCATCGAGTGAGTAGGTGGCCTCCACGATGTACGCTTCGCCCTTGTACACGGAAAGACTTCCGTTCGAATTACGGCCAAGATATTGCCCTGCGCGCAATCGCTGTGCCCCATTTTTGTCGCGGAGCTTGATCGTGGGGTCGGGAACCATGGTTCCGTCAGTTAGATGAACTTCCACGAATAGCTCCGCGGTTTCGCGAGGTGGGGGAATCGCGAAATCAATGCCTGTCAATTGTTGCGAGGGCAGAAGCTTCACAGTTTTCGCGGCTTCTCTGGTGCGCGTGCCCGGATAAAAGGTCGGGAGCCAAGGGTTCGCGTCAATGTCGGGCGCGGCATTAACGCCGATCAATACTTCGCCGGGTGGAGCTCCCTTTAGATGAAAGCGGCCAAGGTCGTCAGTGGTGTCTTGCAATAAGGGGTTCGCTTCGCCATCAAAGGTATTCCTCGTTGCGAAAAGCTGGACCGGAACTCCGGCGAGAGGCCGTCCGCCTTGATCGCGGAGAACACCGGAAACCGAAGCTTTGGATCGCATGAACAAGAGATTATGGGCACAGCCAGTCTTTGGAAGTACGGCGTTCGGGGGCAAGTAACTTATCGCGACGGGATCAAAGTGCTCTGAAAATGCTCGCAGGTTGTAGTTCCCCGGCTCCATATTGCGGAACTCGAACTCGCCGCGGTCAGCAGTTAGCGTTTTCCACTGCCGGCCCGAACTGTTCTCGGCAACGACCGTGATCTCCGGCGGGGCTTCCACTCGACCGCCCTTGTCTGGATCCATGACGAAGAGCGAGCCCACCAGCCGGGGCCGTTCGTTACGCAGCACGCTCTTCAATGCGTTCAATAACTTCGAGTTCCCGGCGACGTCGAACGAGCCCGAGCACCACGAGCGTTGGAGTTCCGATTCGCCCTTTCGCCCCCCGAAGATGGCATAGGTGCGACCCGCGACGAGGCGCATGTAGCAACTGCTGCCGGCGCCGGTGTCAACTTCCATCTCCCGCCCAACCCAGCTGGGAGGCAGACCTCGCAATACCTCGGTGATGCGCACGCGGGCGGCGCCAATGCCCCAGTCTTCGCCGCTATCGCGAGTCACCTGGCCAGTCACGATCACGGCTGTGCCGTTAAGGTGGGCGCAAGTATCCGACGACCCAACGCACGAACAAGGAAGTGCCGGAGCGCAGAGGGAAACGAGCAGTAGGGCGACCCGAAGAAAGGTCATGCTGCGATCTTAGCGCTTACCGTCAACTGGCCCTAGCGCTTTGACACTGATGAGGCGGCTGTGGACCGCTTGGCTGAAGCGATCACTCACAAGTACGGTCGCAATCCCGCGGCAACTGGGTCGAAGCCCGGCGGGAACTTGCATAAGGCGGAGTACTCAGCGCCGCCCCAGACTACACCGTTCAAATCGCTTTCTCTAAAGTCAACGTCGACGAATGAAGTGGGCCTCCCCAAGTTGCTTGGCAAGAGCGTGCAGCCGCTGAAGTTGCAGTCTTCAAAGACGCAGTTCCTCCAACTTGTGCCGTTCATCTCGGCCTCGCAAAAGTTCACGCGAACGAAGCGGCAATCGTAGAAGGCGCCCCAATAGAGATCGGCTGCTCTGAAGCTTGCACCCACGACTGATAATCCGGTGATGCAGGCTCCAGCAAGTTGCAACCCACTTAAGTCGGCATAGTCGAGCCGGTTTGGATTCTCAAGAAAGTCGTCGAGAATCGCGTGTGCGTCGTAAGGGACGGTGAAAAGATCTTCTCCTCCGATGGAGCGGATGGTGATCAGCGGCTTCTCAGTCATGGCTGTTTGGGCATGGCTGCTCCGGCATGCCTAGACTGTCCCTTTGCTGAAGCCGTAGGCTTCGCGGAGCCAGTCCGTTAGCGGCGCTTCCACTTCATCCCGGTGGACGAGGCGGAGGATGTTGGCGAATTTGGTTTTCGAGGTGGGCATCGATTTGCGGATCAGGGGCGATTCGATTTCGCGGCCTAGGAAGATGCAGACTTCGAGGTATTTCTTCTGGGGGCGGACGAAGAAGTAGCAGGATTTGCGGGAGAACATGATGGAGTTGTGCGAGGCGTAGATGCGCTGCTCGCCGAACTCGACGGCGGTTTCGCGGAGGCGGTCGAAGGCGTCCTTGAGGTCCTCGGGCAGGCCGCGCGTAAGGGCTTGCTCGGTGGTGGTCCAGCAGTCGTGCTTTTCGCCGGCTGGGATCATTTGCTTGCAGTGGTAGCACTCGCGGGAGGGCATGCTCCCCATTATCCAAGCAGACTAATAGTAGAGCTTCAGTCCGAATTGGATGACGCGCGCGGGGCCGGTTCCCGTGATGCGGGCGAAGTCCGGGCGGGCAAGCGCCCCAGTGTTCGTAAGGCCGTAGGCGAGGGTGCCGGGATTGTTGAAGTTGGCGCGGTTCAAGGCGTTGAACATCTCGGTGCGGAATTGGAGACGCATCGCATCGCGCCAGGGGAGCTTGAAGTTCTTCAGCAGCGAGAGATCCCAGTTCTGGAGGCCTGGGCCGAAGTTATCGGGCAGCAGCCGTCCGGAGTTACCGAAGCTGAAGCGCGGGGCGTCGACAAAGGCCGCTGGGTCGACCCACCGGAAAATTCTGTCCTTGGTCGATCCGGTGGTCGCGCTCGGAAGCCCCGTGCGGTTTGGCCGCGCGTCGCCGCCGTAGCTAAAAGTGAGGTTCTGGACGGCCCCCACCGACATCGGCAGACCGGATTGGATCGTCGAGATCCCAGAGACATTCCAGCCGCCGAGCACGGCGTCGGTAAAGGCATTCGCGTTTCCGAGGAAGCGGCGGCCCTTGCCAAAGGGAAGGTCGTATTGAAAGTTTGCGACAAATCGGTGCGCGATGTTGATCGCACTAATGGATTTGTCGAGATCCTTGCGGTTGTTGTTGGTGTAATCGGGATTCTGTTGCCCGAGGAAGCCGGCTACCGAACTCGTATCGTCAATCGTTTTCGACCAAGTGTAGGCGGCGAGGAATTGCAGGCCGCTCGCGAAGCGCTTGCGCAGTTTCGTTTGGAGTCCATGATACGAAGAGTGCGCTTGGCTGCCCCAGACGTGGGTGACGCCGAGGAATTGCGGGTAAGGGCGCAGGAGTTGGCCGCGCGTGGTGGTGGCGGCGCCCAAGGCGGTAGTGGCGGGGACAATTCCCCGGAAGGGATTGGCGACGACGTTATTGAGACCATCGCCAAGATCGAGAAACTGATCGGGTAGCTGATTGAAGTCCGATTGCGCGAGGAGCTTGACGCCGGCGTTGCCGGCGTAGGCGACATCGAAGAGGAGGTTGTCCTTCGCCTGATATTGGATGTCGTAGTTCCACTGCACATTGTAGGGCGTGCGGTCGTTGCGAACGTTGGCGTTGATGCCTTGGCCGAGAAAGGTGCGCAGGCCAAGCGCGCCGTTCTCGGGCACGTTGAAGCCAGCGGGGAAGGGATTGCCGAGAGTGGCAAAGGGCGTCCGGCCGCCATCGTTGGAGCTAACGACGTTGGTGATGGCGTTAAAGCTCAACGCTCCCGTACCGTTGGCGCTGGGGCCGATGCCGGTGGTGGGGCTATAGAAGAAGCCGGCGCCGCCGCGGAGGACGATGCGTTTGTTGAGTTGGTAGGCGAAGCCGAAGCGTGGCGCGAAGTTGTTGTTATCGGGGTCCTTGACGAGTTCGCTCGCGCCGTTGCGTCCGGTGAAGACGAGGCCGCCGCGCAACTGTCCCAGTCCGGGCGCGGTGAAATCTTGAACCGCGTCGAAGTCGAAAGAGGACGCACGGAGATGGCGTTCGCGCAGCGGGCGGTCGGAATCCCAGCGGAGGCCCAGGTTGAGCGTGAGGCGGCCGGTGACGCGCCAATCGTCCTGGAAGTAAAGGGCGACGTACGGCACGGTGAGGGCGAGGGCTGGTTCCTGGCGGATCGCGCCACCCTGGACGTAACCCAAGAGCATGGTGGCGATGGAGTCGCCGCCACCGGCTTGGTTGAAGAAGCGGCGGGTCCAGTTTTCGTTGAACGAATAGAGTCCGGCGGGCGAGTTGGGACGGAAGTTCGAGACTTTGTTGAGGCGATAGGTGCCGCCCATTTTGAGGGTGTGGCGGCCGATGAGCTTGGAGGCGTCGCCGGTGGCGGTGTAGGTTTCGAATTTGTTGCCGATGATGAAGGTGGCGTCGCCACCGAGCGCACCGTAGGCGGCGGGTTCGATGCGGGGGAAGACCGCGAACTGCGCCGCGGCGTCAATCGCGGCGGGCATGCCAAGCGCGGAGCCGGGATTGGCGAATTCGGGCGATGAGCGGGGATTCGCGGCATAGGCGTAACCGAGATTCGCGTGCAGGACCCATTGGCCGAGGAGGTAGGTGTCGTCAATCGTGGCCGAGCGATTAATGGAGCCGTCTTGACCGGCGTTGGGAGACGCGGCGTTGCCGAAGTGATTGGCGGCGGGAATGACGCGATCATTCCACGAGTAGCGGCCGAAGATGTTGTGGCGGTCCGTGAAGCGATGATCGAGGCGCGCGGAGTACGCGTTGTCGCTGGGGCGGCCGCCTTGTTGTGAGAAGAAGTTGTTCGCGATGCCGGGCAGCGTAGGCGTGGGGTAGAAGCTGAGGATCTTTTGCGCGACGGGGCTGATGCGTGAACCCGGGATCTGGCGGTTGGGAAATACCGTACGCTCACCGGCGGCGTTGATCGAGGCGGGGTCGTAGATTTGGTTGGGGACTTCGGAGAAGTCGCCGCCTTTCATCTTGGCGGTGGGCACGCTGAAGAAGCTGGAGCTGGGATTTACTTGGCGCACGCCTTCGTAGCTGAAGAAGAAGAAGCTGCGCTGGCGGGATTTGGTGAGCGGCCCGCCGAGCGTGGCGCCGAATTGGTTGTAGCGAAAGACGCCTTTGGGGCGGCCGTTCAAGTTGTTGAAGAAGCCATTGGCGTCGAGGACGTTGTTGCGCAGGAACTCGAAGAGAACACCGTGGAATTCTTTGCCGCCGGGGCGGGTAACGAGATTCACGACGGCGCCGCCGGTGCGGCCGTACTCGGCGGAGAGGTTGTTGGTCTGGACTTTGAATTCCTGGACGGCGTCGGGGTTCGGCACGTAGGCGGGCTGGTTGTAGCCCATGACCTCTTGCGGCGAGCCGTCGACCATGATCGAACTGGAGACGTCGCGGCCCCCGTTGGCCGAGAAGGCGTTGGCGGCGATGGCGCCGTTGCCGACCGTGTTCGTGCGATTGCTGGGGAGCGTGTTGATCCCAGGCGTGAGCGCGACGAGTTGCATGACGTTGCGGCCATTCAAGGGGAGCGATTCGGCGGTGAGGCTGTTGACGACCTCGCCGAGGGTGGCGCTGGCGGTGTCGAGCAGTGGCGGGTCCGTGCTGACTTCGATGACTTCGCTGACCGATCCGATTTCGAGAGAGATGTCGAGCGCGGCGATTTGCGCGACTTCCAGGGCAAAGGCGGCTTGTTTGAACTTCTTGAAGCCGTTGGCGGTGACCTCCAGCGTGTAACGGCCGGGGAGGATCTGCACGAAGACGTACTCGCCGGATTCATTGGACGTGACCTTAAATGGGCGGTTCTGAGCTACGTTCTCAAGAATCAGGACGGCGCCGGGCACGACGGCTCCGGTAGAGTCCTTAACGCTGCCGCGGAGCGTGGCGGTCTGAGTTTGGGCGAAGGCGGAGAGGGCGCCGAGGGCAAGAGCGAGAGGTATCGAAAAACGTTGCAACATAGGTACCTTGGCGAAGATTCAATCGCGGTGTATGATCGGAAGCAAGTGTCTTCCGGTGAATTACAGGGGAAGGCGCCACGTAACGCGATTGGATATGAAGGACTTAGCGGCCAACCCCGGAAACGGCGCCGCCTTGGAGGCGGACCCCCGCAGGCTTCTGGTGCGGCGGATCGCCGAGAGCCGTTGCTTTCAAAAATCGGCGCGGCTGCGAGATTTCTTGCTCTATGTAGCGGAGCGTAGTCTCGCGGGAACGCCTGAGGACGTGACCGAGCAGTTGATCGGCGTACGAGTCTTCGGGCGCGAACCGGGGTACAGTCCGGCTGAGGATAATCTCGTTCGCGTGTCGGCGCGCTCGTTACGGACGAAGCTGAAGGAGTATTTCGAGGGCGAGGGCGCTGGCGAGAAGTGGTTGCTCGAGATACCCAAGGGCAGTTATCTGCCGGAGTTTCGGGCGCGAGAGACGGCGAGTACGCTCCCAGTAGACGAAGAAAAGAGAAACCCTTGGAAGTGGGCGGCGTTGGGTCTGGCCGCGGCATGCGTTCTGCTTGCTGGCTGGTTGGTTGTGGAGAAGGCAGCGAGTCCAAGCCGCTTGCCGCGGACGCCGATCGGCGAGGCGTTCTTGGCTAACGACGCGGCGATTCATCTTGTGTTGACGGATTCCGCCCTGGTGCAGCTCAACAATTTACTTGGGCATACGATGACGCTCGATCAATATCTGGACAAGACGACCTTGCCAAGGGAAGAAGCGGCGCTCGCGACGCCGGTCGAGAAGCGGCTCTTGCGGGCTTTGGGCAGCCGGCAAATTACCAGTTGGGCGGACGTTCGCCTCGTCGACCGCTTGCGCAGCCTCGACGCGGAGATGGGGCGCCGCTGGAAGATCCGGCACGCGCGGCACATGCAGGTGCGCGACTTCAAGAGCGATAACTTTTTGATTCTTGCCACGCCGAGTTCGAACCCTTGGGCGGGGCTTTTCGAGAGCCAATTGAATTTTCAAGCGGCGAGCGGTTGGGACTCGAACTCGCAAGGAGTGCAGCGAATCTTGAACCAGCAGCCACGCTCCGGCGAACAACGGGAGTACGTGCGGCAGGGCGATGCGAATGGGACGCATTCGACTCCGGTGCGGATCGCGGCGCTGCCGAATCTGAGTGGGAGCGGGCGCGTGCTGTTGATCGCCGGGCTTTCGATGGAGGGGACGGAGGCGGGCGTGGAGTACTTGAGCGATCCGAAGAATCTGATGGAGGCGCGGCGCGCGCTGGGGCTGGAGAGTCTGGCGGATGGGCAGAAGTGGGAGTTGCTGCTGGAGGCTTCGTCGTTGCAGGGGTCTTCGAAGGGGATTCGGATTCTTTCTTCCCGCGTGACTCGATGAGTCACTTGGCCGCTTTGCCTTTTCGTTTCGGCGCAGCTTTGGGCGCGCCCTTGCGGCTGCCGTGTCTCTTCATGACCTTCTGGGCTTCTTCCCGCGCTTCAGTGCTTCGGCGGAAAGCGCCTAGGCGTTGCCGCGCTAGCGCGACGGCTTCCTTGTGATCGACGATGGGCTTGGGATAGGCGTCCGTTCCGTATTCGGGTATCCAGCGGCGCACGAAGACCTCAGAGGGATCATGATCTTCGCGCTGCTTTTCGGGACTGTAGATGCGAATCGTGTTGATGCCCGTGGTGCCGGATTGCATTTGGAACTGGCTGTAGTGGATGCCGGGTTCGTAGTCCTGAAAGATGCGCGCGAGGTAGAGGCTTGGTTCGCGCCAATGGAGCCAGAGGTGGTACGAGGCGAAGCTGACGAGCATTGCGCGCATGCGGAAGTTCACCCATCCCGTCGCGTGGAGCATGCGCATGCAGGCGTCTACCATGGGATAGCCCGTCCGTCCTTCGCGCCAGGCGGCAAAGTAGTCGTCGTTCCAGTGAGGCTCGCGCATGCCGTCGTAGGCGCGGACGAAGTTTTCGAGTTCGATGCGGGGTTCGTCCTCGAGCTTCTGCATGAAGTGGCAGCGCCAGTGGAGGCGTGCGTCGAAAGCCCGAAACGCGGCACGGATGCCTTTGTCTTCTTCCTTGGCGGCGAGGGCGCGCGTGGCTTGAACGACTTGGCGTGTGGAGAGATTGCCGTAGGCGAGATAGGGCGAGAGGCGGGAGCAGGATGTTTCGGCGCTTAAGGGGCTCGACATTTCGCGGTGGTAATTGCGGCCGCGCACTTCGAGAAAGCTGCGCAGGGTGTCCCAGGCGGTGTTTTCGCCGCCGCGTTGGTCATCGGTCAAGTGCCCGTCGAAGATGGCCAACTCGTGGGCTTCTGGGATGGGACCTTCGGGGATGCGTGGGCCGGGTTGGAGCTTTAGTGGCGCGGGTGTTATCGCTTCGGCCATGCGGGCTTCCCAGGTGCGGCTCCAGCCGTCGCGGCGAAGAAGGCGGCGTACGACGCCGTTGGCGGGGAACTCGACGAAGGGGATCTTCGTTTCCCGGGCCCAGCGGCGGACGCGGCGGTCGCGAGAGTAGGTGACGCCGTTGCCGGTTTCCTCGTGCGCCCAGAGGGCGTCGATCTCGAGACCGCGCAGAACCTCCAGCGCTTCGCCTTGACGGACGATGAGAGGCGAGCCGAGTCGGCGGAGACGTTGCCGCAGCTCGATAAGGCTCTCGCGAAGGAAGCTCCAGTGCGCGGAGCTGAAGTCCGGCGCGTGAATGACATCGGGCTCGATAATGTAGAGCGGCAGGACAGGTCCGCGTTCCGCGGCGGCGGCGAGTGGGCGATGGTCTTCGACGCGCAAGTCCCGCTTGAACCAAACAACCTGATAGCCCATGGGGATCTACTTGTCGAAGAGAACGGGCTCGACGCGCTTCCAATAGCGGGCGAAGCGCTTTAGATCGAGATGGCCGCGATAGGCGACGAATGGTTCCGGCTCGCGTACTTCGACTTGGAGCGTCCTTTGCAACTGCCGTAGCTGTTGCGCGAAGCGTGGGTTGACGCTATCGATCGTGATGACGCGGTTGGCCTGATGGCGTTGGGCGAAGCTCGCAACCAGGGCGGCCACATCGCCGCGGGCGATCTCGACTGGAAGTTCCAACAGCGTTTCATAGAGGAACTGGATGCGTTTGAGCGTCCATGCTTCGGCTTCGATTTCCGCTTCATCGAAGACGAAAATGGCAGGGAGATCCGCGTCGATAAGGTGCAGCGCGTCTGGATGCAGCCATTGGATGGCTCTCATTGCCGGACCCCGATTCGAAACAACCTCTCGGCTAGAGCTTCATAGCTGCCTTCGAAGTCGCAGCGGCCCCGTTTGGCGCAGTCGCGGCAGTAGACGCCACCCGTGTACTTTTCGAGGTTTTCGCGATTGAAAAAATAAGGCTTGTGAGAGAACGTCGAAGCGACCCATTGCCAGGAAAGGTTGTTCGACGCCGGGTCGCCATCGAGCAGGTGAGAAAGGAAGAAGCGGGCGCCCGTTTGCCAAGGCACGCGGCGCCAATGCACCAAGTACGATGCGAACCACATACGCGCGTGATTGTGCAGGTAGCCCGTCGAATCAAGCTCTTGAACGAAGGCGTCCATGCAGGCAAGACCGGTGCGGGCTTCAGCGACGTCTTGGGGCATCTTTTCCGCGTATGCCGCGGCGGTGAAGCCTGTCTTGTATTCTTCGCGATCCTCCCAGATGCCGTCGCCCCATTGTTTGTAGAGGCGTTGCCAATAGTCGCGCCACGCGAGTTCGACGATGAACTTCGAGGCGTGAAGGCGATCCTTGACACGCGTAAAGGCGAACTCTTTGACGCGATGTAGGCTAAGGATGCCGTGGCGGATGTACGGAGAGAGACGGGTCGCCTTGCCATCGAGATAGTTGCGCGAGAAGGCGTAGGGGCTGGGCTCGATTCTCCCCAACGCTTCGCTAGCCGCCTTCTCGCCCCCTTGGATAGGGCTAACGGCGGACGAGCGCCGCGCGGCATCGGGGAACTCGCCGGCCAGGTACTTGGCAAGCTCCTCACGCGAGGAAAAGTCTCGCTTCATCGTTGGACCGCCTTAGGCTTATTGCGCTGGCAGCGTTCGCTGCAGTAGAGAACGCGTTCCCAATCGCGTTCCCACTTCTTGCGCCACAAGAAGGGCCGTCCGCAGACGGCGCAGGTTTTCGAGGGTAAGTGTTGCTTCTTGACTCCGTGCACGGCTCGCTTCCAGCCGGAACGGAGAGGCGGCTAAGAGAACTCGACGTTGCGCGCTTGGCGGATGTTCGGATTCTCTAGCAACTGCGCAATCACATGATCGGGGACCGCGCCATCGCAGGCGATAATCGCGGTAGCGCGGACGGCTTGGCCGTCGGCGCCCGTGCCCTCTTCACGGCCTAGCGAGAAGTTGGCGATATTGATGCCGTTCTTCCCCATCACCGTTCCTACGTATCCGATGACGCCGGGCACGTCCTGATTCTTTAGGTAGAGCAGGTTTCCTTCGAGCGGCGCTTCGACGTAGATTCCGTCGACGCTCAAGACGCGCGGACGGTCGAGGACCATTGCGCCTTCGACGCTGGTCTTGCCCGCCGAGGTCTCGATTTCGATGCGAATCGAATCCGTGTGGCCACCGCGCAGGACGTGATTCTCGCTGATGTTCAGGCCTCGGTCGGCGGCGATCTGCATGGCGTTGATGAGGTTTGCCTTGCTGGCGAGCGAGCGCGCGAGCAACCCGCTCAGGCCGGCGTTGCGGACGAGCGTGGTGTTCAATTCGCCGATGCGGCCGGAATACGTGAACTTGACCGTGACGGGATTGGAGTCGCTGATGAAGCTGGCGAAGGTGCCGAGGCGTTCGGCCAGGGTGATGTAAGGTCCGAGCGCGCGGTATTGCTCCGGCGAGAGCGCGGGCATGTTCACGGCGTTGATGGCGACGCCGTTCTTCAGATATTCGGCGACTTGCTCGGCGATGCGGACGCCGACAATTTCCTGCGCTTCTTCGGTGGAGCCGCCGATGTGGGGCGTGGCGATGAGGTTCGCTTGCTTCAGGAGCGGGTGATCGCTGGGGAGCGGTTCGGGATCGAAAACGTCTAGGGCGGCGCCAGCGAGCTTGCCGGACTCAAGGCCCCAGATGATCGCGTCGATATCGATCAATTCGCCGCGGGCGCAATTGACGACGCGCGCGCCGTCCTTCATCTTCGCGATCGTCTCACGATTGATCATCTTGTTGGTTTCGGGAGTAAGAGCGACGTGGAGGGTGATGTAGTCGCTTTGCGCGAGCAAGTCATGCAGCTCGACGAGCGTGACGCCCAAGTCCTCGGCTTGTTGCGAGGAAACATAAGGATCCGCGCCGATGATCTTCATGCCGAAACCGCGCGCGCGCAACACGACTTCGCGGCCGATACTGCCAAGGCCCGCGACGCCGAGCGTCTTGCCGCGCAACTCGTTGCCAAGAAACTTACGCTTTTCCCACTTGCCAGACTTCGTGGAATCGCTGGCGGCGGGAATGGAGCGGGCCATGGCAAGCATCAGGCCAATCGTATGTTCGGCGACGGAAACGGCATTGCCGCCGGGCGTGTTCATCACTAGGATGCCGCCGTTGGTGGCGGCGGGGAGGTCGACGTTATCGACGCCTACGCCAGCGCGCCCGACGACGCGCAGCTTCGGCGCGTTGCGGATGAGTTCCTTGTTGACCTTGACGGCGGAGCGCACGATGAGCGCTTCGCAATCGGCGAGATGTTCCTGGTAAGTCTTGGGGTCGGCCTGGACGACGTTCCAGCCTTTTTGGGAAGCCAGCAATTCAAAGCCGGCGGGGGAAATTGGTTCCGCGACGAGGATTTTCATTCGGTTGGGTTAAACGGCCATGGCCGGTTGGGGCACAGTCTGCAACTGCGCCACTTCTGCGTAAACGTTCTGCACGGCGGTCACGCCAGTGCCGTATTTGACGGGGAATCCGTTCGCCGCGAGAATGATTTCGAGGGCGGCAATCATCGCGAAGAGGTCGGCGAAATCGAAGTAGCCGAGGTGCGCGAAGCGGAAGATCTGTCCCTTCATCGAGCCTTGGCCGTTGGCGATGATGGCGCCGAAGCGGTTTTTGAATTCCTTGACGATGATGCCGGAATCCATGCCGGGGGGCGCTTTGATGGCGGTGACGGAGGAGCCGGGCGAGCCGGGCGAGAAGAGTTCGAGACCCAAGGCGAGTGCGGCTTCGCGCGTGGCCCGTGCGAGGATCTGCGCGTTCGCGATCAGTTTGTCGGGGCCTAGTTCGAGGATGTACTTCAGCGCTTCGTCGAGGGCGAGCAGCAGGCTGACGGCGGGCGTCCAGGCGCTTTCGCCGTTGACGGCGTTCTTGCGTTCGCGCTTCAAGTCAAAGTAGAAGCGGGCGTTCTTCGCCTCGTCCATGCGCTTCCAGGCCTTTTCGCTGACCGAGAGGAAGGCGAGGCCGGGGGGGATCATGAAGGCTTTCTGCGAACCGCCGATGACGATGTCTAGGCCCCATTCGTCGATCTTGAGCGGCATCGTGCCGAGGCCGGTGATCGCGTCGATGACGAAGAGCGCGTCAGTCTTGCGCACGGCCTTCGCCATGCCTTCGATGTCGTGCGCGGCACCCGTGGAGGTTTCGCTCGCTTGCACGAAGACCCCGCGAATATTGGGGTTGGCGGCTAAAGCTTGTTCCACTTGGGCCGGCGTGACGACGCTACCGTAGGGCTCTTCGATGACGGTCGGCTTCAGGCCAAAGGCTTTCGTTAGATTCGCCCAGCGTTCGCCGAACTTGCCGGCAGTGCAAACCAGAACTTCATCGCCGCACGAGAAGCAGTTTTGGATCGAAGCTTCCATCGCGCCGGAACCCGACGCCACGAGAACGAGGACATCGTTCTCCGTCCCCATTACTTTCTTCAAACCGGACAGAACGGACTTGTAGACCTTGCGAAAATCCTCCGTACGGTGATGCATGTCGGAGCCCATCATGGCGTGCAACGCACGCGGCAACAGGGGCGTGGGGCCAGGGGTCAGCAGTCGCTGTTTCTTAATGTACATGTCTGGAAAAAAGCGGAAAACCGGGGGGTTTCCCATAGAATAGCAAACAGCATGAGTTTGCTAGAACGCGTCCAAAAAGACATGGTTGAGGCCATGAAGGCCAAGGAAGAGCTGCGGCTGAACACGGTCCGCGCCATTAAGGCGGGCCTCTTGAAGTACAAAGCGGACAACATGAAAGAGGCCGATGAGGCCGCCGAGCAGCAACTGTTGAAATCCATGGTGAAGCAGCGCGTGGATGCCATGGAACAGTTCCGCAACGCCGGACGCGCGGAGCTGGCCGACAAGGAAGAAGCGGAGATGAAGCTGATCCAGGCTTATCTGCTGCAATCGGCTAGCGCGGAGGAATTGCAGGCCGCCGTCGATGCCGCGGTCTCGGAAACGGGCGCGACGGGGAAGGCGCAGATGGGCGTGGTGATGAAGGCAGCCAACGCGAAGCTCACCGGGAAAACGGTTGACGGCAAGGCGTTGAGCGAGTTGGTGCGGGCGAAGTTAAACTAGTCCGAACTAACGTCGGCGATCCGATAGGAGACTCTCTCTCATGAGCGTGAAACACGTCCCTTACGTGCCTGAGCACGTCAAGATGCAGGAGTTCAGCTACAAGGCGCTCTTGCTGGGCTTGGTGATGACCGTGGTGCTGGGGGCGGCGAACGCGTATCTGGGTTTGCGCGCGGGCATCACGATCGCCGCGACGTATCCGGCGGCGGTGATTGGCATGGCCGTGGTGCGCATGTGGAAGGGAACGATTCTTGAAGAGAACATCGCGCGCACGGCGGGTTCGATCGGCGAGAGTATCGCGGCAGGGGCGATTTTTACGCTGCCCGCTTTTGTGATTGCGAAGACGTGGCCGAGTTTTAGTGGGGCGGAGGCGTATTGGAAGTCGACGGTGTTGATGCTGATCGGCAGCTTTCTGGGTGTGTTGTTTGTGAGCTTGGTGCGGCGGGTGTTGGTGGAAGATCCGGAGCTGCCGTTCCCGGAGAGCGTGGCGGCGAGTGAGATTCATAAGGCGGGGCAGCAAGGTTCGGACGCGGCGAAGTATTTGTTCACGAACATCGGCACCGGTGCGCTGGTTTATCTGTTGGGCGCCTTGAAGTTTTTCGCGGTGGAGAAAGAATTCTTCTTCCGTATTGGCGAGTTGGGAAAGAGCCTTGTGCGCTTGGGGCCCGCGGGCAGTACACAAACCGTACCAGTGGGCGCGACGAGCATGATGAGCGCGCCGAGCGTGAGCCCGGCGTATTTGGGCGTGGGCTACATCATTGGGCCGCGATTGGCTTCGCTCAATTTTTCGGGTGGCGTGATTGCTTGGGGATTCTTGGTTCCGTTGTTGATGTACTTCCTGGGACCGAACTTGCAGCAGTATCTGCCGGCTGGGGCAACGGAAGAAAACTGGGCCGGTACTAGCGCAGCGGTGTGGAGATACATCGTGCGGCCAATTGCGATCGGCGGCATGTTGGTGGGCGCTGCTTACACGTTGTTCCGCATGCGGAAGAATTTGGGACTTGGCTTGGCGCGGGCGTTTGGGGAGTTGACTGGCCCCAAGGTGGATCTCGAAAAGTTAAGCCGGCACGAGCGCTACATGAGTTCGAAGGTGGTGTTGCTTTCGATTGGGGCGCTATTCGCGGTGATGTGCGTGCTTTACAGCTACCTAGCGGAGTCCGTGGGCGCGGGGATCACGGCCGCTATCGTCATGGTGCTGATTGGATTCTTTTTCGCGACCGTGTCTGGCTTCCTGGTGGGCGTGATTGGCTCGTCGAACAATCCGATTTCCGGTTTGACTCTATCGACGCTGCTGATCGCCGCGTTGCTAATGGTGGCGTTGGGCGTCACCGGGCCGCAAGGTGTAACGGCGGTGCTGGGCGTGGCGAGCGTGGTTTGCGTAAGTTCGGCGGTGGCGGGCGAACTCTTGCAGGATTTCAAAGTGGGCTGGCTGCTCGGCGGCACGCCGCGCACGATTCAGTTGGTGGAGTTGATCGCGGTGGTGGTCGCCAGCATGGTCATGTACTTCCCGCTGCTCATTTTGCACGAAGGCAATATCAAGCAAGGCGGCACGGGCTTCGGCGATCCGGGACTGCCCGCGCCGCAAGCGGGCTTGATGGCGTCGCTTTCGCAAGGCATCGTCGGTGGTGATATGCCTTGGCCTCTGATTCTGGTGGGCATGGCTTTCGGCATTGCGATGATCATGGTGCAGGTGAAAAGCCCGATGATCGTCGCGGTCGGTATGTACCTGCCTTTCGCGACGACAGCGGCGATCTTCGTGGGCGGCATCTTCCGCTGGGTCACGGACACGCTGGCCGAACGGCGCGGCTTGAACGCGGCGCAGAAGACGCGCGTCGAGAACGCGGGCATCTTGATTTCAAGCGGCTTGATCGCGGGCGAAGCGCTCTGCGGGTTGATTACCGCGTTCGCCGCCTGGCGCGAGTGGAAGCTTTATGAGTTCAGCGCGCATCCGAGCTTCCTGGTGGGCGCGCTGGTGATTCTGGGTCTCGGCGTGCTGCTGGTGCGTGTGCCGTTGAGCGGCGCAGGCCGCGCCGATGAACCCGCTCCGCCTGCCGCAATGATGTAGGCGGCTATGATGTTGGGTTGAGTCGAATTTCAACTTCCCCCGCGTCCGCCCCCTCCCGCAACTGGCCGACGATCTACGGCGGCGTGGCGCTGACCACGCTAGCCGCGCTCCTTCTGGAGCTGACGCTGACCCGCATCTTCAGCGTCGTCTTCTACTACCACTTCGCGTTCCTCGCAATCTCCGTCGCGTTGTTTGGCTTGGGCGCGGGGGGCGTCTTTTCTTACGCGGTCGCGCGAGGCGGCGGCAGCCTCTACGGCAAATTGGGCCGCTTGGGGATTGGCGCTAGCCTTTCGATTCTCGCTTCGCTGATCTTTCTTTTGACGCGCACTGGCGAGCCAGGCAACGTCACACTGCTTTTCATTTATCTCTTCTCCGCTTTGCCTTTTCTCTTCGCGGGTGCGCTGGTCTCGCTCGCCATTTCCGACACGATCGAGCGGGTGGAGCGCGTGTACTTCTTCGATCTGCTCGGCGCGGCGGCGGGTTGCTTGCTATTGATTCCGCTGCTGAATCTGTTTGGCGGGCCGAATACCGTCATCGTCGTCTCGGTTTTGTTCGCGGCCACAGCGGGCATTTGGTATGGCCTTGACAAGAACGTCGGAGGCCGCACGGCCGCCGTTGCCCTATCGCTGGCCCTCACTGGACTGCTGATCGGCAACATCAAATTCAACTGGCTTGATATCCGCAGCGCCAAGGGGATGGTGCTTGCCAACGAACAGTTCGTCAAGTGGAACAGCTTCTCCCGCATCGCCGTATCGCGGGAGGGCGGCACGAACCTGCCGAACATCGTGATCGACGCGGACGCCGCGACCGGCATCGCTCAATTCGATTTCGACAAACTCGATGCGCAAGGCCGCGAGAAGCTGCTGGAGCACGGCCCCGGTTTGCCTTACATGCTGCGCCGCGGCGCGAAGACTCTGATCATTGGCCCCGGTGGCGGATGGGACGTTTCGCGCGCGCTGGCTTCCGGCAGCAAGGACATCACGGGTGTGGAGATCAACCCGATCATCGCGACGACCGTGATGCGCGAGAAGTTTCCGCAACTCAGCCATAACCTCTATCTGCGGCCGGAGATCCGCATCCACGTGGAGGACGGCCGCAGCTTCGTGCGCCGCACGCCGGAGAAATATCAGGTGATCCAAGCGACCCTGGTCGACACGTGGGCCTCCACCGCCGCGGGCGCGTTTAGCTTAAGCGAGAACAACCTCTACACCTCCGACGCATTCTACGACTACCTCAGCCACTTGACCGACGACGGCATCCTCGCCTTCACGCGCTGGGGCTTCGACCCGCCTCGCGAGAGCCTGCGTGTCATCTCGCTCGCGATTGAAGCGTTGGCGCAGCTTGGCGAAACGGACCCGGCGCGCCACGTGATCGTCGCGCGCGAAGGCGTCGACAAGATTCGCGGCTGGGGCGCGACGGACACCGTGATTCTTTCGCGCAAGCCGATGGACGAAACGTTGCTCGCCAAGGCCCGCGAGGCTATGCGGCAGCCGGGGATGGAAGTTGTCTACATGCCCGGCACCGATCGCGACACGCCATTCCGGGAACTGCTAACTTCCACCAATCGCGCCGGCTTCTACGAGTACTACCAATACGACGTGACGCCGGTGAACGATAACCGGCCCTTCTTCTTCTACACCGTGCAACCGCGCGACGTTTGGAATTTTCTCGCCAGCGCCACGCGCGATAGCGCGGACTTCAAGATCAACCGCGCCGTGCCGATGCTCTTCGGCGTTCTATTCGTTAGCTTCATCGCGACGGCCATCACGCTGCTGCTGCCGCCGCTGGTGCTGAAGCAAGCGCTGCCGGGCGACCGCCGCTTGCGCGGCTTCCTGATGTACTTCGTCTGCCTGGGCGCGGGCTACATTATGATTCAGGTTTCGCTGATTCAGAAATTCGTGCTGCTCCTGGGGCATCCCACCTACGCGCTCACCGTGATCATCTTCACGATGCTGCTCGCTAGCGGCCTGGGCAGTAATTACTCGAAGCGCATTGTGCAGAACAATCCGGAACGCTTGCGCATTGTGCTGCTCTTCATCGTGATTCTGGTGCCGGTGCTGGGTTACTTCGCCGGACTGGTGTCGAGCGTCGGCCCCGCGTGGCCGCTGCCCGTGAAGATGCTCGCGACGGTGGTTGTAGTCGCGCCGCTGGCCTTCTTGATGGGCATTCCCTTCCCGACGGGCCTGGCCACGCTGGAGACTTGGGAGAAATCGGCGGTGCGCTGGGGCTGGTCGATGAACGCCGCCTCCAGCGTGCTGGGCTCCGCGCTCGCGATCTTCCTGGCGATCTACTTGGGCCTGTATCAGACCCTCGTCGTCGGTGGATTGCTGTACTTAGCGGCGGCGTGGATCTACCGGAGCACGGCGGAGAAGGCCGCGCCGGTTTCCTAGCGGCTGTTCGGCTTCAGCAAGCGCCCCAGCGCTTCGACGAAGAAGTAATCGCCCCAGATGGCGCTCTCATTGATGCCAAGCCCGCGATGCACGTGATAGAGCGCGCCTTGCAAAATGCCTTCCCAGCCGGGCGTTTGCTTGGCGAGGTATTCATCGCAGAGCGTGCGCATGATGCGAATGGCCGTCATCGAATAGAAGTGGCCCTTGACGGGATCTTGGATCATGCGCGAGAGGCGGATGAGGCCGGAGGCCGTGATGGCTGCCGCAGAAGTGTCCACCAGGGTGCGCTGTTCCAGGGGCGCGCGGAAGTCCCAAGGTGGAATGCCGTCGGCGTTCGCGTGGGTGATGTAGTAGTCCGCGCAAGCTTCGGCGGTGGAGAGGAAGCGCATATCGCGCGCGTACTCGTAACAGATGCCAAAGCCGTAAGTGGCCCAAGCGAGGCCGCGGCTCCAGCAGGAATCGCGCCGGTAGCCCTGGTGCGTCGATTGTTCGAGGAACTCGCCGCTATCGGTGTCGAAAAGGCCTTCCTGCGCCGTCGAGCCGTCGCCACGCACCAGCGTCTTGCGCACGGTCATCGCGTGGCGAATCGCAATCTCGCGCAGGCGCTTGTCGCCCGTTTCGCGCGCTGCGTAGAAGATGATGCCGACGTTCATCATGCTGTCGATGAACAGCGAACCGGGCTCGACGAAGCTGCGGAGGTAGCCGCCCTTTTCAACGAAGCGTTGCGCGAGTGTCGTTCCCGCCGTCACGAGCACTTCCTTGAGCGCGGGGTTTTTCTCCATTTCGAGCCAGCGATAGTAAGTGGAGAAGTAGAGGAATCCGTGATCGTAGACGTCGCGGTTCGTCTTACGCGCCTCGAGCGGCGCCGTGTATTCTTCCGCCTTTTGCCGCCAGTACTGCGACAAGTCGCCCTTGGCGTGCTTGGCGAAAACCCACATCATGCCGGGCAGGAAGCCGTCGCACCAGTGCGTCCACGCTTCGCCTTCGTGCCGCCATTTGCCGTCCTTGGTGTAGAGCGGGTAAAAGCCGGGATGGCGCTGGATCGTGGTTTTCACTTGTTCTTGGCTGAAACGGAAGGCCTCCTCGAAGAGTGGTCGATCGGTCGGGAGCTCAAAGTGAATCAAGGACGAAAACCTCGCGAATGAAGTGAACTACGGCGTTATAGATTGAGTCTCCCATATCGTGACAAAGCCCCGGCCCAATCGCAATGTGTCTTTGAACCACGTAAAGCCGCCGCGCGCGGGCATGGGGTATTCGAAGATCGTCTTGCCTTCGCTGCGTACGTAATCCTGAGTGGGCGGCACCGAGGGCGGCTCGGTCCGCAGGAGACGGAGGCGCAGCGCCGCAATCTTGCCACTCCCTTCGATCTCTTCCATAAGAAACGATACGGTGTATGTGGTTGGGTTCTCATGGCGTGAAAGCTCGATGATTCTGCCGCGGGCTTGAGCCCCTTTCGCGACTAGAACTTCCTTACCGTTCTTCAGGTCGGCTTTCAAGCGCATCATGACGGCGTCGCCCACGGCGGATTGTGCGTGCAGTATCTCGCTTTCGAGGGCGAGCTCCACTTCCAGCCCAGCTGGGAGGAATATGCGCTCCGGGGGCTTTGCGGCAGTAGCCGCCGATTCCGGGAGATCCCCGAACGAGATGCTGCTCTCGCCCTGAAAGAGTTTGCAGCGGGTCAGCCGCATCTTGTTGATGCTTGTGAGGCCACCGGCGTCGGTCAGGCGTAATTCGCTGCGTTGGGGGAGCAAAGCTTGACGCCCGCCGAGCGGTACGAGGCCGTAGTCGAGTACGCTCGTCGCGGCGCTTACGCGGACCTCCATCGGGATATCCAGCGCTTCGACCGTGAGACGAATGAGATCTAGAGACTCCGTCGCTACCCAAAAGAAGCCCCGGTAGGCGACATCCGCGCGGCGGCCATAGTGGTGGTTCACGATCTGGTAGCCGCTGCGGAAGAGTGGCTTGAAGTACGAGAACTTGCGCGCCGCCTTGCCGTCGAGATTCTCCTCGCCGAGATATTCGTACTGCGCGCCGTCCGAAAGGAAAACGCCTCGCGCGTGGAGCGCGAAGTCGCCCGTGCCGAAGGCGCCGGTCGTGACGACTTCGCGCAATTCTTGGTCCTCGAAACGGGTGCTGCCCGGCCAGGCGAAGAGTTCCTTGGAGTCCACGAACGCGACTTCCAGACGCAACACGTCTATCAACGACGGCTTGGGCGCGGCGGCCTTTTGCTGATACCGCTCCACGCTTTGCTGACAGGTGTAGTTCGGTACGCCCGCCAGATGCGCCTCCATCACGCGCTTGATGCGCGACATTAAGAGAGCGCCTTCGCTCACGGCGGGCTGCGCCGCTCCCACGGTGCAGCAGATTAGAGTGAGCGCCAAACTTCGTGCGATCATCTCAATTCAGACTATGTCCACCAAGGTAACAATTTTCAACAACGGACCCATCCGCATCGAAGGCGAGTTCACGGTCGTCGACGCCGCAGGCGAAGCTTACGATCTTGCCGGTCGCACCACGATCGGCCTTTGCCGTTGCGGTCTCTCCGCGAATAAGCCCTTCTGCGACGGCACGCACGGGCGGCAGGGCTTTTCGAGCGAGTGCAAAGCTTTCGCGTTGCCCGCGCCGAAGCCAAAGGTCTAAGGGAGTCTATGCGCGTTCGACGCGCTCTTTGACGTCCACATAGGCGGCCTCGATGAGCGCGCGCAACGCCGCCGAATCGACCGGCTCGCCGGGCTTCAGCTTGACGTGCCTCATACGCTTGCCGCTTCCCTCCAGCAAATGGCATGGATCCGGCAACGAAGCGCCTTGGAAGAAGCCGACGCTTACATGCCTTGCAAACACGCCAACATATGCGAACGGAACGTCTCCCAGGCAAGCGACGGCGTGACCGTCGTGGAAGACTTCGAGAACTTCGTCTCCCGCACTGCGCATGATCGCGAACCACTCCCGCGCGATTGAGCGCAAATCAGGCGGATTCGTCCTCAACCAAGCCTCGATGCGAGGATCGAGGGCCATAGCGCCCTCAACGCGAAACAGTCGCGGCGTCGTCATCCCGCCCTACCCGGCGATACTCGCTGGATAATGCCGGTGCCCATGGCGAATACGAGAAGCGCCAAAGTCGCGGCGGTCAAGGGTGAATACTTTAGGAGCGCCCAACTTTTTGGCGGATAACAGCGCTATGCACGGGCCTCCACGAAATCTCGCAAGCGGTCCCGTCTAAAACTTACCGGCGCAGGCGAACGGGAAGACTCCGCCAACACCAGAATGTCCGTAGCCCGGGCTTCGCGCAGTCTTAACCGAGTTTTCTGCATCGTTGGCGCCGTCCGCCTTGAGGATCGAAGAGGGCGATCAAGGGCCCGGTATCAACGAGAATCATCTCTGGAGCTTTTCACGGATCGCCATCGCGACCCCGCACTTCGTATCCGTCGAGGGGGTCTTGCTGTATCCGCCTGGGCCAAGATCGAGGCGCTCGTAGATAGTGAATGCATTTTCGGGCGGCGACTCTTGGACCTGCCGCCGGAGGGAACGAAGCCCTTGCTTGAATGCTTCGTTTATCGGCAAACCGGTTGCTTCACGGATTTGCCGCAAGCATTCTTTGGATTCGTCGTCTAGACTTTTCGTACGGATAGCCATGGCACGCTCGAAATAACGTTCAGCTCCCCAGCACGCAAATGTCCTTGAGATTCCGGTAGTCTTCCGCGTAGTCAAGCCCATAGCCGACCACGAATTCGTCCGGGATCTCAAAGCCGCAGTAGTTCACTTTGATCGGCCGCATGCGCCGCTCCGGCTTATCCAGCAGCGCGGCGATACGGATGGAGCGTGGCCGGCGCTGGCTCAGAATGTGAATCAGATACGTAAGAGTCACGCCGCTATCGACGATGTCCTCCACCACCAGCACGTCCAGGCCTTCGACGCTCATATCAAGGTCCTTGGTCAGCCGAACTTCGCCGGAACTGGTCTTCGCGTTGCCGTAGCTGGAAATCCCCATGAAGTCGATGCGCGTCGGGTTTTCGATGGAACGCGCGAGGTCCGACATGAAAATGAAGGCGCCCTTCAAGATGCCGATCATGATGATCGGGCCTTTGTAATCCTGACTGATCTGCTTGCCGAGCTCGTCGATCCGCGCTTGGATCTTTTCCGCGGAGACCAATACACGCAGCTTCGAATCGGCGTAGCTGAAGGGAGGGTTGACGGTGTTCTCGCTCATGCTGGATGAGCTACCAGTGTAGAGGAAAGAACCCGGCGGCAACTAGTGCTGGCCGCTGCCGCTGGCGCCATCAGCCGTGCGGATGCGATTGCTGGGCAGGCCGATATGAATATGCGGCCCCGTGCTCTTGCCGGCGATGGCGGCGCGCAAGGCGATATACGGCACGCGGAGTTTTTCGAGGGTCTCGCGCAACCAGACGCCTTCGGCGTCGTCGGGATTTACGGCTACATCAACGCGTCCCGCGTGGTCGAAGCCCAACGAGGTATGCAGCGCCGTCTGGCCCTTGGCGCTAATCGGAAAGGGCTTCTTGAACTGGCGCTCGAAAGAATCCGCGACGTAAGCCAAGTGCGTCTCCTTGAAGACACCGCTGCCCACGTAACTCTGAACGGGTACAAAATCGGCTTCTTCATCGGCGGGAACGATAAACTGCTCCTCGGCCTTGGCCATCGAAAGTAATTCTTCGAAGATGCGCGCGCGATTTTCGGCGAGTTGCAGAGTGAGCCGCCGGTCGGCCAACTCATGCTCCAGATCTTCCGAATAGTTCTTCGGCAGCACGCCCTGCGCCACGAGCGCGGACTGATCCTGAAAGCGTTTCACGACGCGAGTGACGCGACGCTCAGCTGCCGCGACGACTTCCTGGGCCTGCGCCTCGCTCAAGTTCTCCACGCCGACGTTGCCATACAACAGGCGATTCAAAACGTCTTGATCCTCGGCGTCGGCCACGGCGTCCTTGGCCTGCTGCAATCGCGATTGCGAAACGGCGCCGATCGAAGCCAGTTCTTGAATGCGCGAGTACTCCGCCCGCGCCCGCTCCAGCGCGAGCGTATCCGCGGCTTGGGCACACGTGTAACCCAGCAGCAATACGAAACTCAAGAAAATGCTTTGACGCACTCTCTTCATTGTAGTATTCTGCCGATCAAGGGCGCTACCGCGCCGAAGTTAGAGAGTCTTCGGAGAACATTTGAGCAACACTCCACAAGCAGTACCCCCCTCTGTTGCGGCCGCGTTCCATGCGGCGGATTCCAAAAAAGCCATCGGCATCAAAATTCTGGACCTGCGGGCTGTCACCAGCTTCACGGATTATTTCGTGATTTGTTCGGGTTCCAACCCGCGCCAGAATCACGCCATCAGCGACGAAATTGGCGCACGCTTGGCCGAGCTAGGCGAGAAGCCAAGCTCGACGGAAGGCTATGAAAGCGCGAGCTGGATCCTGATGGATTACGGCGACTTCGTTGTACACATCTTCAGCGAAGACGCGCGGCAGTATTACGATCTCGAACGGCTTTGGAGCATGGCGGAAGCGGTGGAAGCTCCGGCGCTGCCTTTGGCAGTGGCGTAGCGTTGACCGTGGCCTAGCGAAGCGCTCCTCCGCGAGCCCGCACCTCTTCGAAAAAGAGGTCGCGGTTTTGTGCGCTCAACTCTTTCATCGCTCCAGTCTCTAGCGTCACCTTTATGCCACGTTCAAGCAGACCGAGCGCGGCATGTTGCACACAGATCTCGCTCACCACGCCGTAGACCACCGCTTCCGTCACGCGCCACTCACGCAGCCACTCGTCGAGCGCGGCGTTTGTGAAGCAGTTCACATGCATTTTTTCTAGGACGACGGCGCCCGGCACGAGCGTGACTTCCGGCTTGCGCGCGCCCAGCGTGCCCTTCACGCAATGATGCGGCCAACTTCGAAACTCGACATCGTCTTCGGTGTGCGCGTCCATCGTCGTTACCAACTTCGCGCCACTGGCAATCGCTTCCCGGTTCAGCCCGCCCACGCGGGCGAGAATCTTTTCCGCGCCCGGCACGTACAACGCGCCCGACGGGAAAACGAAATCCATCTGCGTGTCCACATCGACGTAGAGCTTCATCTCACGCTCCCAATCCGGCTAGATGCAACAGCGCCGGGCTGTATTCCATTCGCCTCCCGGCCTTGCCGAAGTCGGCGATCTGCCGCTTTGCATACTCTTGGATGCGGCGAACGTTCTTCTCGGCTACCAGAACTTCGCCTCTCTCCATCACTTTGCCGAGCAGCGGCGTCGCGCCTTCGGGCCGAGCTTCGTCCGCCAGGCTTACCAGGTCGTGGTCCGGAAAGCGATAGATCTGTTTACGTCCCGGCAACGTGCGTTTGCCTTCGCTCTTTTTGTAGGGATAGCGAGTCCCCGCCGCGGTTTCGATTTCGACCAACTTGTAGACGCACGACAAGGCCGGCGCATCGAAACTGGTCGCAAGGCTTGTGCCCACTCCGTAGACGTCGATCGGCGCGCCGGACTTCACCAACGCGCCCACGGTATCTTCATCAAGATCGTTCGTCGCCATAATCTTCACGTCGTGCAATCCCGCGCCGTCCAAGATCTCTCGCACTTCCTTGGACAGGGCCAGCAAATCGCCGCTATCCAAACGCACTCCCCAGAGAGGCTTGCCCTGCGATGCTGCGATCCGTGCGCCCTCCACAGTATCGAAGCTATCAATCAACTGCACGGTCTTCTCACCCAAGAGATGCTGTAAGCGCGCGAAGGCTTCGCGCTCGCTATCAAAGCTCAACACCCACGAATGCGCCGCCGTGCCGAAGACCGGCACGGCGAAGCGAAAACCCGCCTCGACGTTGCTCGAACCGCTGCAACCGGCCAAGTACGCCGCGCGCGCGGCCAAGCATCCGGCCTCGGGTGCATGAGCGCGACGGCAACCGAATTCCACCACGGTTCGGCCTTGCGCCGCGGCTAGGATCCGCGCCGCCTTCGAAGCGATCAACGTCTGAAAGCCCAAGGTGGCAAGCAAGTACGTTTCCGGTATTTGCGCCTCGATAATCGGCGCTTGTACATGCAGCAACGGTTCGCCGGGAAACACGACCGTTCCTTCCGGTACGGCGTGGACGTCGCCACGAAAGCGGAACTCACGCAGATAGTCCCAGAACCCGCTTTCCACCAACTGAAATTGGGGCAGCCCTTGCAGATAGCGAATCTGAAGCTCGTCGAAGCGAAGCTCCGAGAGATACTCGATCGCCTGATCGAAACCACAGCAGACCAGATAATCGCGCCGTGGCGGCAGCCGCCGCACGAAGAGTTCAAAGCACGCCGTCTCGTTCGTCTTTCCAGACTGCCAGTAGCCGGCGGCCATGGTCAGTTGGTAGAGATCGGTGAAGAGTGCGCGCACTGGCTTAGCGAAACGGCTACTTCTTCTTCTGCCCGTCCAGCGTGATCGCCCCAATGGCGGCTTCGAGATCGCTCAACACCTTCGGGTCCATTTCGTACTCCGTCGCTTCGCCCTCGCGTTGCGCATACCGGAAATTGCCGTTCACGGACACCAGGACCTTCTCGGCCTTCTTTGCCTTCACCGTGATCTCAATGCTTGGCGTCGTAACCGCTTTCTTAGCGAACTTCATCGCCTGCATCATGCGGATCTGATCCACCACGGTCGTGACACTCGCGGCATCGGCCTTCTTCCCGGCCAGCAGCCAATCGTTGCCCTTCTTCTCGACGACCGTGCTCTTGCCGTCCTTCTTGAACTCGATGCGCTCCACCTCGTCGTAGCCGAAATCGAATAGCTTCTTGTTGCGAAACTCGTCGCTCGGCTTATCGAGGCCGGTGCCTAGTTCTTCGCTCACCGTATAGACGCCCGCCACGCCACTTGCTTTTGCGAGATAAGCGTTCTCCTTCGTCTTGCGGACCTCGAGCGACTGCGTCCCGTTGGCATCCGTGATCTTCACGGTTCCCACGAGCGTGCCCGCCGCGAAATCTGCGGCGTTCTTCTTTACCGTTTCGGGCGTGGGCGCGCTTTCGTACTTCGCCTCCTTCGCCTTCCGGAACAACTCACCAACGGCCAAGTTGTCGGCCCGCATCGGCTCCGGCTTTACGATCTGCCATTCGCCCTGCGCGTTCTTGCCGAACTCCAAGTTCTCACCCTTCTTCGACCACTCCAAGCGGGTGACCTTCGATTCATCCACGGGTAGCAGGCGCTTGTCGCGCACATCGAAAGCGGACTTCGTCACGCCGTCCTTGAGGTACTTCGCCACCGTGTAAACCTTCTTCGTGCCGGGCTTTGCCGCGTAGACCATCTGGCCCACGGGCGTTTCGTCGCCAAGATGGACGCGCTCCGTCTTGCCCTTCTTGTCCTTGATCTCCACGACGATCTGTGGCGGATCGAGGCCGTACTGAATTAAATCGGTGGCGTTCTCATCCACCAGCTTGTCCGTGGGGAACGTGGACGAGCTGTTGATGACGTTCAGCACGGATTCGTGATCGGTGCGGAAGCTGGGATCCTTCTCCTGTTCGCTCAGCAGATTCCACTTCTGCGTCGCGCTGTCTTTCTTGTAAACGCGCGGCGCTTCGCCTTTGACTTCCACCTTCACGTCCGTCAAGTCCGCTTCCAGCAGACTCATCAGCTTAACGGTGTTATTCGGAATTTTCGAGGTGTCGATCGTGTCCGAGGGCTGCCGGTTGGACCACCAGATGGCGCCGCCCAAACCCGCGAGCACGATCGCGGCGATCAGCAATCGATTCGCTTGCATACGCTGTTTCCCCCGCTGCTCCTCTCTAGCGGCGCTTGCGCCAAACCAGGATCGCCGCCACGAGCGCAAGCGCCGGCAAGACGAACTGGCTCACGATGATGACCGTGCGCAATTGGCCTTGGTCCAACTGGATGCGGCGGTCTTCGGGATCCTTTGGGCGTATGGAAATCAACTCCTCGTCAGCCGAAAGCCAAGCCAGCATGTTCAGGAACATGTCGACGTTGGCGCCGAGAGAGATGTAGCCGTTCTCCACGAAGCTGCCGCTGCCGAGCACGATGAAACGTCCTTCCTGGTTCGGCTTGCCCGTATTGTATTTGCCGGCCACGGCTAGAGTGAAGGGCCCGGCTTTGTCTTTGTCGGGATTCGGTTCAATCTCCGCTTTCGTCAAATCGGCGATCGAGAAGCTGGATGGTCCCGATGCGAAAAGCTTTTCCACCGTGGCTTTATCCGTCGATTTGCCTTCCACGCTCCGCGCGAAGGCGACGATGATCGGGTTCTGGCCCATCTCGCGGACTACTGGATGGCTCTCGTATTTGTTGATCAGCACGGCGCCGCCAAGGCGTTGGCCGATGCGGCTCAGGTCCACGATCAAATCGCGATTCAGAGTGACGCCCCAAGCGCCCAACATCGTGACGAGCTCCTTGTTCTCGCTCACCTTGAACTTCTCCATGTTGAAGGGCGGGTCCACCATGAAGAGCACCTTGCCGCCGCTCTCCACCTTGGCCTTCAGCGCGTTGACGGCATCCGCTGGATAGTCGAACTTCGGGCCCGCCACGACTGTCACCGTGCAAGATTCGGGGATCTCGGACTTCTCCAACAGATTGATGCGTTGCAGCTTGTAGTTATCTTTCTCGATGAGATCCTTGATTGCCGTGTAACCGTCGCGCGCGTTCTTATCGAGGTCGCGCTCGCCGCCGCCTTGCGCCATGCAGACAGTGCGCGTCGTGCCCTTGAGCACGCGGATAATGGCGCTGGTGATCTGTTCCTCCGTCAGGCCCTTGGCCTCTTCGCGTTTATTGCCGCTCTCGACGATAATCGTGCCGAGCGAGCTAACGCCCGCGGCGCGAGCGAGCGCCGGCTTCTTCACCGCGTCGTTGTATTCGACCTTCAGCTTGGAAGACAGATTCGTGTAGAGCGAAAGCACGTCTTGCGCGTTGCGGAAGCCCTGCTGCTCGTCCCAATACGTGATCTGCACTTCTTGGCCCAGCCCGCGGACGACCTTCTGTGTCTGTTCGGAGAGGCTGAAGCGCTTGGCCGTCGTGGTGTCGTAGGTTTTGTTGTTCTTGTTGGCGAGGTAGTTGATCGCGCCCAAAACGCCCAGGATCACCAGGATGTAGACGGTTGTGTATGCGCCGTATTTTTGTTGTCTCGAAATGTTCGCCATGTGATTAACCCCTGTAGCGCAGCGATTCGAGGGACCGCGCGGTCAAGAAGAGTCCGAGGAAGCTTACGCTTGCGTAATAGACGACGTCCTTCAATTCCAGAACGCCCTTGACGAAGCCTTCGTTGTGCTTCACGAGCGAAAGGTAGGTGAGCACCTCGGTGATCCAGTTCTGGTCCATGCCGCTCATCCATTCGAAGACCCATAGGAGCAGCAAAAGGAAGAAGGTCAAGAACGCCGCGACGATCTGGTTCTGCGTGATCGATGAGATAAACATTCCCAGCGCGAGCATGGCCGCCGCTTGCAAAATCAGCCCGAGGTAGCCCGTCAGCAAGGGCTTCCAATCCGGCTGACCGTAGGCGAAGAGGAAGATCAGGCTCAGCCCGCTGAAGAGCAGCAAGCTCAAGTACATCGCCAGCGCCCCAATCCATTTGCCCAACAGCAACTCCCAATCCTTCAACGGCGAAGTCAGCAGCAGTTCGATCGTGCCGCGCGCCTTCTCTTCGGCGAAGAGCCGCATCGTTAGCATCGGAACCATGAAGAGGCAGAGCACGCCCGCGTTGCCAAGCAGATTGCGGACGACGAGTTCGTTCAGGTTCATCGGCGTTGAGCGGCCGGTGAACTGCGCCTGCATACTGGCCTGCACGAAGAAGTAGACCAAGCTCCAAAAGAAGTAACCGAACAACGCGGCAAAGGCCGCGATCAACACGTAGGCGATCGGCGAATTGAAGTAACCCCGAATCTCTTTTTCGGCAATGGTGATTACGTTCCGCATTAGGCGGCCTCCTCGGTAGTTGACTCAATCGGCGATTGCGCTGCCGGGTTGGTTAACGTCAAAAACAATTCGTGCAGATTGACGTTGGCCGTATCAAGCTTTCGAAGGTTCGCGCCCTTCTCCACCAGCACCCTCGCGATGGTTGGCCGCAGATCGACTCCCGGGGTCATGATCTCGAACGTTGTTAGCCCGCCAGCCGACTCGGACTTGACCGCCTTGACGCCCTCGATCCAAGCCAAGGACTCCCGCAATGCCTCGGCATCGCCACCCGATACTTCAGCCACTACCCCATCTCGCCGCGTCAAATCGACGATATCGCCGTTGGCGACAACACGACCTTGGCTGATGATGATCAAACTCTCGCACATCGCTTCGACTTCCTGCAGGATGTGCGTCGAAAGAATGATGGTGTGGTCGCCCGCGAGGCTCTTGATGAGGTCGCGCGTTTCAATGATTTGCTTAGGGTCGAAGCCGCTTGTCGGCTCGTCCAGAATCAACACATCCGGATTGTGCAGAATTGCCTGCGCCAACCCCACACGCTGCTTGTAGCCCTTAGAGAGCTTGTGAATCAGCTTGTTCCAAACATTCTTCACTTGGCAGCGAGCCGCCGCTTCTTCCGCGCGCTTGCGGCACTCGTTCGATGGCAAGCCCTTTAGCTTCGCGACAAACTCTAAATACTCGCCCACTTCCATGTCCGGATACACGGGCGGCGTTTCCGGGAGATAACCAATCCGCTTCTTGACTTCGATCGGCTTCTCCACCACGTCGAAACCGGCAACCGTCGCCGTACCCGCGCTCGGCGGCATGTAGCCGGTCAGCATGCGCATCGTTGTGGTCTTGCCGGCGCCGTTCGGCCCTAGGAAGCCGACGATCTGGCCGCGCTCCACCGAGAAGCTAACGTGGTCAACCGCCACATTCTGGGCGTAGCGCTTCGTTAACCCATTGGCTTGGATCATGAGTTCGCTTTTCCTTTGATTTTCAGGCGTTTTTCAGGGGTGAACTTACATCATACCCAGCACGATACTCGCCGGAGCGCCCGTCTCCGGAATCTTGTCGAGCGGCGGATACATTCCGGGGAACCAGGCTTCCACCACGCTCAACGGTATTTTTAGACGCAGCGGCGTGCGCGACGTCTCACTTTGCAAAACGCCCGCCGCCATCAGCCGCGAGACAATTTGCCGCGCTTGCCGCTCTTTCACATTGGCCACCCGCGGGACCTTCGCGCGCTCCAGGCTTCCCATTAACCAAAGCTCCCGCAGCACCGCGAAGCTGCCGGTTTCAATTCGCTTCGCCTTCGCCTCCGCTTCGCACCAGGCCTCCATGCGTGTAAGCATCCCTCGAATGTCGAGCAGCCCCGTCATGAAGCGCACCTGATCGAGCGCCACCGTTAGGAAGTACTCGCAGAATTCGACCAACGCCCGCTCGCTCAGCACGCCACGGCCGTCCGTGTCGTTCCAGCGGCCTTGGTCGGCCCTCGCTAGCGAGCGCTTGTATTCGCCCACCGTGCGCGCCAAGCCCCGCGCGACGCTCCACAGCCCGCTGCCTAACCCGATGCGCGACAACATCGCGTGCGACATCAACCGCGCCACGCGGCCATTCCCGTCATAGAAAGGGTGAATCCAAGCGAAGCGATGATGCGCCGCGCCCAGGGCGGTTACCGCGCGGAGCTTCGTCAGCGCCCCCAGATCGTAGGTCTTCTCAAAAACGCCGAGGTATTCGTCCAGTTCCGCCGCGGGCGGCGGCAGATGCTGCCCCACTTGTACCTCGCCATCGCGCACCTCTCCGGGCCGGAACTTCTTGCGCTTCTTCGTCTCCGGATTTTCGACCCAAAGAAACTCCTCAGGCAAATGCTTGTAAAACTCGCGGTGCAGCCACTGCAGGTATTCGCGCGAGCCCGGCGACACGCCCGGGTCGCCTCCCGCATCGAGCAACTCCTGCACGTGAATGTGCGCCGCCGCCTCCAACTGCAGGTTGCGCCGTTTCGGCTCGAGCGCCAAATCCTCGCTCAAGGCCCGGTCGATATCCCGCGGATGGGTGTTGTGGCCTTCGATCAGGTTCGAGTAGTAGCAGTTCATGCTGCGCACCAGATGGGCGACTTCGCGCACCGTCTCGGGATGCGTCTGCGCCGCGAAAGCGCCCGCCTCGCGGATGAGATCGAAGGCTTTCCCGTCTAATCCGGATCGGCCTTCCGGCGGCAGCAGCGGTGTCATCCCCATGCCCGCTAAGGGCTTGGCGGCACGTGGGCGCGTCGCTTGTTGTTCCGCTTTCTGTGCCGTTTTATCGGCCACAATAATGTCCTCGTAAATCATTGTAGCAAATAAACAAATAGACAGCTATGAACTCACCTGTGCCGCCTTTTGTGCCGGATCTTATGCCGGACCGTGTGCCGCCTACTCCGGCTGCTGCAACCCCATCACCTGGAAGCCTGCGTCCACATAAATCACATTGCCCGTCACCCCGCGCCCGAGGGAGCTCCCCAAAAACACCGCCGTATCCGCTACTTCCGCCGTCTCGGTATTTCGTTTCAACGGCGCCACTGCCGCCACGCCATCCAGTACCTTCGAGAAATCCTTGATCCCTCTGGCGGCCGCGGTCTTGATCGGCCCAGCCGAGATCGCGTTTACGCGAATCCTCTTCGCGCCTAAATCGCTCGCCAGGTACCGTACGCAAGCTTCCAGCGCCGCCTTCGCCACGCCCATCACGTTGTAGTTCGGAATCACCCGCTGGCTACCCAGGTAGGTCAACGTCATGATCGACCCGCCCTCGGTCATCAACGGAGACAAAGCCCGCGCCACGCTCACCAGCGAATAGCTCGAAACTTCTTGCGCCAACAAATATCCGTCGCGTGAAGTCTCCAAGAATGGCCGCGATAGGTCTTCCGGGTTCGCAAAGGCGATCGAATGAACCACCGCGTCCAGCTTCTCGCCCTCCAACGCGCGAACCAGGCCTTCTAGTTGATCCGCCTTCGTCACGTCGCAATTCAACACCTTTGCGGCGCCCAGCTTTTCGCCCAACTCATCCACGGTCGCCTTCTGCCGCTCGCCCTGATACGTCAAAATAAGCTTCGCGCCCTCGCGCCGGTAGGCGTCCGCGATCGCGTACGCGATGCTCCAACGATTGGCCACGCCCAAAATAACCGCGGTTTTTCCCGCAAGAAGTTGAGACATAAGCCTCAATTATCTCATCTACACTGATGAGACTAGACTAAGAGAGAAAGCCATGTCATTCACGCTTCCCGCACTCCCCTACTCACACGACGCGCTCGAACCGCACATCGACAAAGCCACCATGGAAATCCACCATGGCAAGCACCACAACGCCTATGTCACCAATTTGAACAAGGCCCTGGAATCCGCTCCGGAACTCGCCGGCAAGAGCCTTGAGGAACTCCTCGCGAACAACCTCGCCATCGTTCCCGACGCCATCAAAGCGGCCGTGCGCAACAACGGCGGCGGCCACTACAACCATTCGCTCTTCTGGACCATCCTCGGCCCCGGCGCGGGCGGCACCCCCACCGGGACGCTCGCCGCGGCCATTGACTCCGCCTTCGGTAGCTTCGACGCCTTCAAGGAAAAGTTCAACGCCGCCGCCACCACGCGCTTCGGCTCCGGCTGGGCCTGGCTCGTCAAGACCGCGGATGGCAAGCTCGAAATCACTTCCACCCCGAACCAGGACAACCCCTTCATGGAAGGCAAGCACCCCATCATCGGCCTCGACGTTTGGGAGCACGCTTACTACCTGAAGTATCAGAACCGCCGCCCGGACTACATTGCCGCGTGGTGGAACGTCGTCAACTGGGCCGCGGCCGAAGCTCGCTTCAAGGGCTAGATAAACCTCATGTGGAGCAGCCACGAACGCATCGACCTTCGTAGCATCGCGCTCCACGCGGCCATCGCCCAGCGCCTCGAATCCAATCCCGAGCGCTGGCGGATCGTCCGCGAAAATCTGGACAGGCAACTTGCGGAGGGCGGCCGGAGCCGCCCTTACGCCGTCGCTTGGAAGGAACTGCTAGACCTCCCCTGGGAAGAACTCCGCAAGCTACTCGTGGAAGACACCGAACACATGCGAGCCATGCGCCAAGCTTCTCCCTTCGCCGGCGTATTGGACAATCGCGAGCGCTGGGCCATCTTCGACGAGTACTCCATCCTGCGCGCGGCCCCGAAATGACTCGGCTCCAACTGGAACACATAATCCGCGCCTCAGCTGTTATCGCCGATGATCCGGACATTATCGTGATCGGGAGCCAAGCGATCCTCGGACAGTTTCCCGATGCGCCACAAGAACTCCTTATCTCACTCGAAGCGGACGTTTTCCCTAAGAATCTTCCAGAGCGCAGCGAGACCATAGACGGCTCTCTCGGTGACGGTTCTCCTTTTGAGAGGACTTTTGGCTACTTCGCTCATGGCGTTGCCGAGGAAACCGCGGTCCTTCCGCCCGGTTGGCGCGACCGCCTCATCGAAGTCTCTAATCCCAACACTCTCCCGGGTCGCGGCTGGTGTCTCGAAGTCCACGATCTTGCCCTCGCCAAATACGTCGCTGGCCGCGAGAAAGACATGGCCTTCAACGCCGCCCTCGCCCGCCACGGCATGGTCAACCTCCAAACCCTAAACGCCCGCTGTCCCCTCCTTCCCATTTCCGCGGATCTCCACCTCATGGTCGCCGCCCGCATCGCCTCGCATTTTCCGCGTACCTGATTGAAGATTGACGATAGCGATTTGCGCTACGATTCGATACAGCGAAAATGGCCGATGTCCTCGCGCTCAAAGGCGTGTCCAAAGTATTCCCCTCTCACACCGCCGTCGCGGGCATCGACCTCAGCATCCCCGCCGGTGAATTCCACGCCCTCGTCGGCCCCTCCGGCTGTGGCAAGACCACCACTCTCCGCATGGTCGCCGGCTTCGAGACTCCGACCACCGGCGAGATCCTCCTCGAAGGGCAAAACGTCGCCGCGCTGCCGCCCTACCAGCGCAACGTCTCTACCGTCTTCCAAAGCTACGCCCTCTTTCCACATCTCACCGTGCGGGAGAACGTCGAATTCGGCCTCAAGCGTAGAGGCGCCACTGCCGGCGCTACTTCCAAAGCGAAGGAAGCGCTCGCCCTCGTCCAGCTCTCCGGCAAGGAAGATCGCAAACCCGCCCAACTCTCCGGCGGCGAAAAACAACGCGCCGCCCTCGCCCGCTCTCTCGTCCTGAGCCCCGCCGTTCTCCTGCTCGACGAGCCCCTATCCGCCCTCGATCCCAACCTTCGCAAGGAAGTCCGCGCCGAACTGAAAGCCCTCCAGCGCCGCGTCGGCATCACCTTCCTCATGGTGACCCACGACCAGGAAGAAGCCCTCACGCTCGCCGGCCGCATCACCATTTTGAACAAAGGCCGCATCGAACAAACCGGCACGCCGCATGACGTCTACTTGCGTCCCGCCACTCCCTTCGTCGCCCAGTTCCTCGGCGGCGTGAACTGGCGCAACGGAGTCGGCATCCGTCCCGAAGCCACCAGAATTTCCAACAACGGCGACGCCCCGCCCCACGGCCTCCCCGCCCGCGTCCGCGAAACCACGTTCCTGGGCAATTGCACGCACATCGCTATGCAACTCGACAGCGGCGAACGCTTCACCGCCGAGGTCCCCCGCACACACGCCACCTACCAGCCGGACGAAGCCGTTCACGTCTGGTGGTCCGAACACGACGAAATGCGCTTCCCACAATGACCCTTGGCCGCGAGCAACTCCGCAAAGCTTTTCTCGCACCCGCCTGGCTTGTCACCGCGCTCCTTTTTCTGGCGCCCATGGGCATCGTCGTCTATTACAGCCTGCTCACGCGCGGCCCCTATGGCGGCCAAAGCCCGCCGCTCACCATTGACAACTACACGCGCTTCCTCGATCCCCTTTACGGCGAAATTCTCTTCCAGTCCTTTTGGATCGCCACCGAAACGACGCTGCTCTGCCTGCTCCTAGGCTTCCCTCTCGCTTGGTTCCTCGCCCGCTCCGGCACGCGCCGCGGCCTCTACCTGCAACTCGTCATGCTGCCTTTCTGGACCAGCTTCCTCATTCGCACGTATGCTTGGGTCTTCCTCTTGCGCGACACCGGTCTTTTCAACACCGTCTTGATCGGCCTCGGTCTCATCCAAGAACCTCTGCCCTTGCTCTACAACCACGCCGCCGTCCTCACCGGCTTGGTCTATTGCAGCCTCCCCCTCGCCGTGCTGCCCATTTACTCGACGCTCGAGCGCCTCGACTACGCGCTCGTCGAAGCCGCCGCCGATCTCGGCGCCACCACTTGGCAAACCTTCCGCCACGTCATCATCCCCGTTTCCGCCCCCGGTCTCCGCGCCGCCGCCTTTCTCGTGTTCATCCCCAGCCTCGGCACTTACCTCACCAGCGACCTGCTCGGCGGCGGCAGTACCATTCTGATCGGCAACCTCGTTCAGAACCAGTTCACCACCGCGCGCGACTGGCCCTTCGGCGCCGCCGCTAGCCTCATTCTCATGGCCATCGTTCTCCTCGGCCTGCTGCTTCTGATCCGGCGCGACGAGGACCTTCTATGACGTCGAAGTGGCTCGGCGCCTACGCGCTGCTCCTCTACACTTTCCTCTACCTTCCCCTCGCCGTCCTCGGCGCCTTCAGTTTCAACGCCTCCAAATTCACCCAGTGGGAAGGCTTCTCGCTGCATTGGTACAACGTCGCCCTCACCGATTCGCAACTCCTCGGATCCGCCTGGAACAGCCTCCTCATCGCCTTCTTCTCGACTCTTCTCGCCACCGCCATCGGCACCTTGGCCGCCTACAGTCTCTGGAAACGCCGCTCGCGCTTTCTCTCCACATCGCTGTCGATCTCTCTCGTCACCCCCGAAATCGTCACGGGCATCAGTCTTCTCGCCGCGTTCCAGATCGTCTTCCGCGTCTTCAAACTCCCCCTCGGCATGCACACCGTGGTGCTCGCCCATGTCAGTTTCTGCCTCGTCTATGTCGTGATGGTCGTCCTCGCCCGCCTCCGCACCATGGACGCGACGCTAGAGGAAGCCGCCCTCGACCTCGGCGCCACACCTTGGCAAGCCTTCTGCGAGGTTACTCTCCCGCTGCTTGGGCCCGGCATCGTTTCCGCCGCGCTGCTGGCGTTTACGACGTCGCTCGACGACTACGTCATCACCAGCCTTGTCGCCGGCGTCGACTCGGAGACGCTGCCCATGGTCATTTACGGCATGGCCCGCCGCGGCGTCAACCCCGCCGTCAACGCGATCTCCACCATCATCGTCGTCGGCTTAGGCGTCCTGATCTTAATCAGCCAGAAATTGGAGGCGCAGAAGTGAATCGCCGCACTTTCTTCCTGAGCCTCGGCGGCCTAGCCGGCTGCACCAACGCGAAACGCCCCCGCCTCAACGTCATCAACTACTCCGACTACATCGGCCCCACCACCATCGCCGACTTCGAAAAAGAATTCAACGTAGAGGTCCGCTACTCCTCGGTCATCGAAGGCTCCGAGGAAGTCATCGCCAAAACCATCTCCGGCAACTCCGGCTGGGACGTCGTCTTCCCCGAGAACCGCCTCGTCGAACCCATGCGCGCGATGAGCCTCCTCCAGCCCCTTGACCACAAACTGCTTCCCAACATCTCCCAACTCAGCGGCCGCTTCCAAAAGCCCGTTTGGGACCCCAACCTAGAATGGAATCTTCCCTACCTTTGGTCCTGCTGCGGCATCCTCCACCAAGGCAACCTCGAAGTCGGCGGCTGGAACGATTTCTTCAGCGACAAACTCCGTGGCCGCATTACGATGCTCGACGAGCCCAGCGAGGTCTTCGCCGTCTGCTTGAAACTCCTTGGCTACTCCATCAACACGGATAGCCCCGACGAACTCCGCAAAGCCCAAAAGCTAGCCCTCGAACACAAACGCCTGCTCCGCGCCTACCTCAACACGGAAGTGCGCGACCAAGTCGCCGCCGGAGACGTTCTCGCCTGCCAACTCTGGGCCGGCAGTTCCCAACTCACCATCGACGAAGCGCCCGCGTTGCAATTCACCCACCCAAGCGAAGGCTTCTCCCTCTACTGCGACTGCGTCGCCATCCTGGCAGAAAGCCGCCGCCGCGAACTCGCCCACCACTTCATCAACTACCTCTACCGTCCCGAAGTAGCCGCCTCAATCACCCAAACAAGCCGCGCCTCCACGCCAACCAAAAGCGCCGCCGCGCTCCTCCCCGAAGAATCCCGCAAGCTCTCCACTCTTTTCCCCAGCGAAGAAATCCTAGCCAGAGGCGAATGGTTCCAAACCGCCAGCGGGCCAACGCAAAGGCTTCGGGACCGGCTGTGGACGGAGATCAAGGCCGCCTGAAAACACCCTTCGGACCGCCAATCCCCGCGACTCCTCCTTCCCGTCAGTCCTCAACTCTGGGAATCGACCAACAGAGGAACAGCGCCGTCCCCTGCCTGTTTCCCGGCCACATCAGGGTGCTGTCGTCAAGCCACCGCAAGCTAGCCAGTTCGTCCAGAGGAGGCAGGTGCGGCGCCGTGCCTCTCGCCCTCCAGCCGGCCTTCTCGCCCTCTCCTTCAAACACCTCGACCGTAAAAATAGCTTTGGGCGCAAGTAGTCCCTTCGTAAGCTCATGCCTCGCCACCACTCGCCTTCGCCCATCCGGAGACCGCCGGGAAAACTCGACACCCCGCCTTTGCCTTTGCAGTCCCGCGGCTGGAATCCCGGCAAGACGCGGATCAAACTCCACGATTTCGGCCTTTTGCCACTCGTGAGCTTCCGCCGCCCCCATCTCTCCATCGGAAAGAAGCTCGAATATCTGACGGCTCCATCGGACCGTCTTCCCGGTTTCGCCCCGAAAACCGCGGACCAGGAAGCCTCCGCCGCCCTTTCGGATTTCGAATCGTTGACCAGCCTCGGACGGAGATCGCTCCCCTTTCGCAACCTCGTCGAAGTTCCACTCCTCCGGCATCCGATATGAAAAACATCGGCGCTCCGCGCCCGATTCGTACTCCAGACGAATCGATTGCGGGGATATGCATCCGCTCAGCAAGAGCATGGGCATGATCGGCCGGAAGCGGGATCTGAAAATCGCGGCCAAACCTCAGGCTAGTCGCGAAGCGCTTCGGGCGATAGGGGGAGATCCCCCCAGAATTCTTCCAAACTCGCGGGGTCCTCTTGCGGCTCTCCACGCTGGGCCGGCGCGGCCTCCCGGCGTGCCGTTGTCCAACGAGCCGCGCGGTACCCGTAGTAGTAGGGGTTCCCACGTGTGGCGTAATGCCGCGTCTCCAAAATGATGCGCCTTGTGGCGGCGTAAGGCCATCTGCGCCTCGGCTTGATTCTCTTGGGCTTGAGGACTCCCTCGCATGCTTGCAGCCGGATGACGGCCAATCCTCCATCGCTAACGCGCGGGGAGTCTCCAGACCCGTCGCTCTTCAGTTCCGGGCGATCCAAGATCTGCATCGATGCGATACAGCCCCTATCCGCGAGATCGTTAATCACGATGTTTCTTTCCCGGTCGATTCTCGGATCCACCCGATGCGTCACGGCGAACCGGTTCCAATCGAAGCCGATGGCGATATCGTGTGTCGCCGCGGCCAACCAAAAATCGTCGTCCGAAGCTGGAAAGCGCCACAGCCGGATATGGTGGCGTTTGGCAATTGTGTTGAAGGAACGTTGATATACCCGCTCTGGCAACCTGCCCCGGTGCAGAACTGGCGACACGGGAGCGCTTGCGAAGGAACTCATGGACGCAAACGCCGCATAGGTTCGGGCGAAGGTTCGCGCCGTGAGCGGCTCCGCTCCCGTCCATCCGGCCGCATGAAAGGCCTTTTCCAGATCTTCTTCTTTCCCGAGAAAAGCTAAATTCACGATATCGATTGGTTTCCCTCCACCGGGCTGCACGGTCTCATGCGGCTCCGCCAGCAGTCTGCCGGCCAGAACTTCGTCGGGAATCTCGACATCGTTTTCCCTACGCGCCGCCGCTCCTTTCCATCGAGGATGTCTAACGCGCACGATCAGGTCCGCGCATTCGGGAAGCTCAATCTCGGAATCCGGCAGCCGCAGCAGCATGCTTCGCGCCCCAACGATGGCCGCGCCGGCCAGGGGATTCGGCAACAACCGCGCGTGCACGATTCCCGCCGCGCCCGTCAGCCCAAGCGCCGATTTCCCGAACAGGGTTGGGCGCGGCCGAAGCCAGACACCACCAGCCAAGCTGTGTGGGTGATCCGCCGCGACGATACCCCGGATGGATGCGCCACCGTTCACTTTCTCCCTTGCATTGTCGATTTCGAGGAGTTCCACGTTGCATGGTATTGGAGTTCCTTCCGGCAGGAGGCACGCTTCAAACGCAAGGTCCAGCCGGGCTCGCTCCCGCTTGACTCCGAGCCCGACGGGAAAAGCTTGTTTGATCCTGCCTTGTATCAGGGTGTTCCGGGGCAGCCGGCCTTCCGCCTCGCCTTCGACCAGGCCAACGACCCGCAACAGGAACTCTTCTCCCGCCGCCTGTCTGCTCGACAGAGGACCCGTAAGCTTGGCCTGGTAAACCCCTGCCGAGGATCTCCCCGTTCCCCAGGCCATTCCGATCGTGACCAGGATTACGGCTCTATGAAACATCCTTCCCCATTCTCGTGGCCACGCGCCAAGCGATCCCGGCGATCGCCATGCTTGCCAGTCCATCCATTGCGTAGTGATAGCGCCCGTAGACCGTCGCCAAGTAAACCGCTGCCGCGAACGTAAAGCCGCTGGCGATCAGGGGTTTACGCTCTGGCATCGCGCTTAGCAATCCGAATGCGGTGGAGAATGCGACGGCCACGTGCCCACTGGGAAAAACGCCCGTTGAGATATCCAGCCGGTCGAGCAGCCAGAGATTCCAGATCCTCGGTACGCCTTCCACCCCTGGCAGGTCCTGACCTGGGAAGGCGAGGCGGGGAGACTGCACTGGCAGCAGCGGAAGCAGGGCGTAAACCCCGAGGGTGCCAGGAAAAAGCACGTTTAGGAAACGGCTTGCTCTTCCACGGGCTCCGTGCCGGTAAACCAGACCAAGCGCGAGCGGCGGAAATCCGTAGAGTAGTAGGTAAGCCCACTCCAAAGCGCTAGGCCCTATGCTCCCGAGACGTTCGATCGCTGCCCTGATCCCTAACTCGTCGAGCAGCCATCGATCCCACCGCAACCAATCGTTCTGGATGCGAGTCGCGTGGGACCGCGCAAACTCCTCCACCGCCCAATATGCCGGCAGAATCGTCGCCAGGGAACCCCAGTGCCGCCACTCAGCCTTGGCTCCCCATGAATTCAGCCCCAACCAGAGTGAGAGCGCCGCCATCAAGCCAGCCAAGCGTCCGCTGTCATTGCCCATCACGCCGCTTGCCAAAATCATCGATGCAAAGTAGAGCGTAATCGCCAAGGAGTAAACTTCGAGGTCTAACTGCAACATGCGCTCCCGGAAATACCGCTTCCAACCGATCCATGCCAGCCCGCGCCGCGCGGTGGCGGCCGCCATCGCGGATTGATTCCTTGGCGCCTCGTCCTGGACGGAGCCCTTCATTCCCGTCCCTAGCGGACATCCACCGCGAAATGCGTACGCCGGTTAATTCTGTAGCACTCCTCGTTCTCCTCGGTGCACTGTGGCTTCTCCTTCCCAAACGACACCAGCCGGAAGCGCTCACGCGGCAGACCCAATCCGGTCAGAAACTCCAAGGTGGCTTGCGCACGGCGGTCTCCCAGGCCTAGGTTGTACTCCGCGGAACCTCGCTCATCGCAGTGGCCCTCGATCAGAATCGTCTCCGCCGGGAACTCGCTCAGAATCGTTCGCAACGCCGTTGCGTTCGCTTCCAGCGTTGATCGCGCCGTCCCGTTTAGCGAGTTCTTGTCGTAATCGAAGTACACATCACGTACCTCCCGCGCGATCCTTTCGGCCAGCGAAACCTTTACCTCTGCCACAGGGCGGGTGCTCTCTGGCGGCGCGGGGAAAACGTTGAGCGTAAGACTACGGCTCGCTTCCCCTCCCGGTCCTTTGGCCGTCAATGAGTACGTGGTGCTTGTCATGGGTCTTACCTCAATTTGGCCCTCGGCCTCCACCTTCCCGGCTTCAGGGGATATCTCTACCTCTCTGGCGCCAGACACGGACCAGCGCAGCCTCGACGAACTACCCACGCTCACGGCGCTAGGCTCGGCGATGAATATCAGGATCTTTGGGGCCTCGGGCTTTGCTTCTTCTACCGCCATCGGCTCGGGTGGCGGCGCCGTGCCTTGTGCTACTTTCTTCCTGCATCCCGTGAGACAAAGGCCCAGCATCAATGCAATCGCGGAAATTCGCGAGACGGTGTTCATACTTTGTGTGGCTCTCGCTTGAGCCTATCGGCCTTGCCTCGCGACGGAAAATAGCGTTCATTTGGCAAAGATCCCCCCGAATTCACGGGGTATCCCGCACCCCTTAGCTTTTGGGTACCAAGATGGCGGATAACCGGGGTAGTTGCGATTGCGCCCCTCACGATAGGCTGAGTAGTGGTACTTGGGCTGGCCCCTCACTCACGGATAGGGAGCGACGAATGCGAAAATTTGGGACGCCGCCAGCCGGCGCCGCTTTGGACTTAGATCGGCGGCGGCTTCCCCCCCAGCCGGAGGGCGCCGTCCGCTGGCTGGTTGGTTTGGGATTTGCCGCCATCATCTTGTTGTTGGGAGCGGATGGCTTTATCGGCTTTAGCCGGATGGCTCTGGTCCGCGAAAGCGTTTCCCGCCTCACTGAGAATCAGTTCCGGAACGTGGCCCTAATCGACGAAGTCCAGCGGGTGCAATCCTCGCTCGGGTCGGTCCTCTACCGCCTGGCCGCCGGGAAAAACGCGGAAGAACGCGCCGAACTGGAGGCGGGAGTCGATCGTATCGAGGAATCGTTTCGCGCGCTCTTCGCGGGAATTCCGGCCCAAGACCCCGATATTGAGCTTTGGCGCACCGTAGAGAAGACCTCCATCCAGGCCACATTGGAGGCGGAACGGGCTCTCTCAAAAGGCTCCGTTAGCCGCAACGATTTGAACGGCCTCATGTCGGCCCGCGAGCGCTTGCTTTCGTCCACGAGCGCCCTGATTCGCGCAAATCACGCGCGCGCCGAAGAAACCCACCGCCGCATCGAAGAAATCACCGGCAAACAATTGCGCGAAGACGTTCTGCTTCTTACCCTTTGCCTCCTTGTCGCTTCGGTGTGCGCCATCTTGATCCTCCGCGGAGCGGAAAAGTTGCAACGGCAGATTACGGAACACTCCGCCGAACTTGCACGCGTGTCCTGGCAACTCCTCGAACGCCAGGAGAATCTAGCCCAGCGGCTTTCCCACGAGTTGCACGATGAGTTGGGCCAATCCCTGACCGCGCTCAAGACCAATTTCTCCCGCTTCACCACGCCACAATCCGTCGACCCGAAATGGATGGACGATTGCACATCCCTCCTCAAGGACTCCATCCGTAGCACGCATGAAATCTCCCAACTCTTGCGTCCTACCATCCTCGACGATTTCGGTCTCGACTCCGCCCTCCGCTGGCTTTGCGAGCGATTCGAAGACCGAAACCGGATCGAGGTATCCTATGAGTCCAACCTCGACAGGCGCATCGATCCTGCCACGGAAACTCATCTCTTTCGCATCGCGCAGGAGGCGTTGACGAACATCGCCAAGCATTCTCAAGCCCGCGCGGTGGAAATGAGGCTCTTTCGGGGCGGCGGCGATCTAACGCTCACCGTGCGCGACGACGGGATTGGAATCCCCACCGGTTACGAGCCTTCCACCTCTCAATTCGGCTTGATCGGCATGCGAGCACGCGCAAGAAGTTTGTCGGGAAACATGACCCTCAGGCCGCTGCCGGGCCGGGGCGCCGAATTGAAAGTTACCTTTCCTTGGAAAGCGAGTGCCCATGAAGAGGAAAACGCGAGTTCTCTTAGCCGATGACCATCGCATGGTACGCCAGGGATTCCGGCTGATTCTGCAATCCCAGGACGACATCGAAGTTGTGGGCGAAACAGGCAATGGCCGCGAAGCGGTAGAACTGGCCAGCAGTCTGAAGCCCGATGTCGTCGTCATGGACGTCACCATGCCCGGGTTGAATGGCATTGAGGCTACCCGCCGCATTCGCGAGGCTGAGCCATTTGTCCGCGTGCTCGCGCTCAGCGTGCATCGCGACGGCGTCTACGTGCGCGAGATCGTGCGGGCCGGGGCGGAAGGTTATATCTTGAAGGAGTCTGCGGATAGCGAACTCCTGGCCGCCGTCCGGGCCGTCGCTCGGGGAAACAGCTACCTCAGCCCCGAAGTGGCCGGCGCGGTGTTGAAGGATTACCGCAAACACGCCACCAACCCCGTCGACCTCCTCAGTTCCCGCGAAAGGGAGGTCCTTCAATGGATCGCCGAAGGCAAGACCAACAAGGAAATCGCCACCGCGCTCAATCTCAGTGTCTACACCGTCGATGGCCACCGGACGCGCATCATGGACAAACTGGGCCTCCACAGCGTTGGTGAACTGGTCCGCTTTGCCCTTCGCAATGGGCTTGTCGAGTAATCCAGCCGTGTTCCCTACCGCTGCGGAAGGCTCATATCCCGGCCGATGGGCCGTTGGAGCGGTCTCCAACGCCTCATAAGAATTCGCGAAAGCAATTCCACGGCGCAAGCCATGAACGCCGCCGTTCATGAATCCATACGGATGCGGACCCCGGAATGATCTTTTGGCGTTGCGCGAGTCAGCGGCGATAATCGAATCGGTCTGGTCGATTCCCTGAACCTTCCCATGGATCGGGGCCTCATTTCGCCCAGAGTTCCGCCACCCTCCCGTGAGCGCTTTCAGCGAGCCAAGCGTGGAATATCGCTTGAGCCACAAGCGCGATCGCATGGTAACGAGCGCCTACAACCCAGCGGAAGCGCTGGTACAAATTGACGGCTAGAAACCGAACCATCGGGCTTGTTTCAAAGATCCATCGCCGCTCCGCCCCTAGAGTGCTCTGCCTCCAACACGCTCCAGCTTGAAGTCTCCGCCACTCACCAAAACTGATGTCACGGAACCGGAGACTATTTCCTTGTGACTTCACGCTCGACGAGCCAGGCGAGGTTTACGCTTCCCACTTGAAAGTTCTTGGCGGCTTCATCAACTCGGGTAATCCCGGCGAACTCCACCAAGCGCAGAAGCTAGCCTTCGAACACAAGCGCCTCCTCCGCGCTTACCTCAACACCGAAGTCCGCGCCCAAGTCGCCGCCGGCGACGTTCTCGCCTGCCAACTCTGGGCCGGCAGTTCCCAACTCACCATCGACGAAGCGCCCGCCCTCGAATTCACCCACCCCCGCTAAGGTTTCTCGCTCTTCTGCGACTGCGTCGCCATCCTAGCCGAAAGCCGCCGCCGTGAACTCGCTCACCACTTCATCAATTACCTCTACCGCCCCGAGGTAGCGGCCTCAATCACGCAAACCAGCCGGGCTTCCACCCCAACCAAAAGCGCCGCCGCACTGTTGCCGGAAGAGTCCCGCAAACTATCAACCCTCTTACCCAGCGAAGAAATCCTAGCCAGAGGCGAATGGTTCCAAACCGCCAGCGGCCCGACGCAAGGTCTTCGTGATCGATTGTGGACGGAGATCAAGGCCGCCTAGTCTTAGCGCATGGTCCAGCCGGGGGTGTAGGATTGATCTGAAGTGAATCGATCCATCGCATAAATCGCCGTAATTTCCTTTCCGCCTCCTTGGCAAGTGCGGGACTGGCCAAGGAGGCCACGCCGCCCAACATCGTGGTCATTCTCGCCGACGGTCTTGGCTACGAATGTTTGTCTTGTAACGGCTCGCTCTCCTACAAAACTCCCCGCCTCGACCGCCTCGCGCAAGAAGGCGTGCGCTTCACTCACGCGCACTCCACGCCGCTGTGCACTCCCACACGTGTCCAGCTAATGACCGGCCAGTACAACTTCCGAAACTACACTGAATTCGGGGCTCTGAAGCCCGGGGAAAAAACCTTTGCGCACATGCTTCGCTCCGCCGGTTATCGTACCGCCGTCGCCGGTAAGTGGAACTGTCGGGAGCGTTTGGACAGACCAACTACAAGGGTCTGGGGCAGTCGCCGGAAGACGCCGGATTCGACGAGCATTGCCTATGGCAGGTGAAACAAGGAGGCTCCCGCTACTGGAAGCCGACTCTTCAGAAGAACCGCGTGGTGGAAACGTCTCCCGCAGACGAATACGGGCTGGAGCACTTCGCTGCCTTCGCGGAGGATTTCATTTCCAGGCATCGCGAGCGTCCATTCCTTTTCTACTACCCGATGGCGCTTACCCACGACCCCTTCGTGGCGACACCGGATAGCCAAGACGCGCTCGAGCCTGACCGTAACCGGAATAATCCTCGCTGGTTCGCTGACATGGTGGGTTACATGGATCGCATTGTCGGTCGCATTGTGGACGCCGTCGACAGTCACGGCCAGACTGACAACACGCTAATCCTTTTCATGGGAGACAACGGCACGGGCACGTCGATTACTACGCAAACTAAGAATGGACCCGTCCGCGGAGGAAAAGGCGGTACGACCATACGAGGCACTCACGTGCCACACCACTGCTTGCGCGATGGAAGTCTAAGCCCGTCCGCAATCGAGTCTGCGAGGATCTCGTCGACCTTACCGACATACTTCCGACTTTGGCCGAAGCGAGCGGAGCGAAGCCTCCCACCCAGTCGCCGCGCGATGGCCGAAGTGTTTTCCGCCAGATTCAGGGAAAATGCGGCAGCCCGCGCGAAGCGATCTTCTGTCACTACAATCCGCGCTGGGGGCAATTCAAACCGGCCCGCTGGCCGATGACCCAGCGTTGGAAGCTTTACGGCGATGGCCGCTTTTTCGATCTCGATGCCGATCCAGACGAAATCTCGCCTCTGCCCGAAACCTCGGCCGCCCCTACTTCCGAACGGAAGCGCTTAAGTGCGGTCCTCTCTTCTATGGCACAGTGAAGGACTTCGAGGCCGAAAAGTCGGCTTCAAGACACATGGATTGGAGGGGAGAATCGCTGGAGCCACCCGCCGGAATCGAACCGGCGACCTACTGATTACGAATCAGTCGCTCTACCGACTGAGCTAGGGTGGCCTACCTTGTTTGGGGAGCGTGGCTGCTCATCGCGACCACATCTTTCAGTCTACCACCGCGCCGCCCCTAGTGCGCCGCCGCGCCGCTCGCCCCCTTGACCCGCGACAGATCTGGAAACAACAACGCCTTCACCGCCACATCGCCCATATCCTCCCGCCGCACCAGCCTCGCCGGCAGATCCTGCCTCGCCGCCACCGCTTCCCCTCGCCGCTGCCGCGCGATCGCGAGCACACTTTCGTACCCCATCTTGTAAGGATCCTGCACGATCAACGAATCGATCCACCCTTCTTTCAACTCCCCAATCAACTGCTCACTCGCGTCGAAGGCCACCAGCTTCACCTGCCGCGCCCCCCGCGCCCGCAAGGCCTGCACCGCACCCGCCGAACTCGACTCGTTGTCCGCAAAGAGCCCGCCCAAATCCTTATGCGCGCTCAGCATGTTTTCCGTTACCGCCATCGCCTTCGCGCGGTTCGCCATCCCAAACTGCAACTCCAACGCCACAATGCCCGGATGCTTTTTCATCTCCTCGTAAAATCCCTCCTCGCGTTCCTGCGTCGACGCACTCCCCGGCATGAATCCCACCACGCCTACTTTGCCCTTCCCACCCAACAACTCCGCCAAACGCCGCGCCGCCATCCGTCCACCCTCGCGATTGTCCGTCGCGATATAGGTAATCCGCTTCTCCGTATCGACGTCGCTATCGTAAACCGCCAACGGAATCTGCGCCGCCGCGGCCCTTTCAATCACGCCCGCCAAAGCCTTCCGGTCCACCGGCGCCACCGCGATCCCCGCGAGTTGCCGCGTGATCATCGCCTGTACGATGTCCACTTGCCGCGCCCGGTCGATCTCCAGCGCCGGCGCGTTCCACTCGATCTCATAGCCGTTTTCCGCGGCCGCGGCCAGCGCCCCCGCCTGCACCGTCAACCAAAACTGATGGCTCGCGCCTTTCGGGATCACGCCAATCGTAGGCTTGCCGGATTTCGAACAACCCGCCAAAGCCAAAAGCGCCAAGCAGCAAAATAGCGACCGCATGTTAGCCTCATGCTATGCCATTCGTGGGTGTGGCGCGCGTTGCGGAAGTGCCACCGGGGACCAGCGTGGAAGCCATTGTCGACGTGGAAAGCTACGTCGTTTGCAATCACAACGGAGAACTCCACGCGCTCGACGGCATCTGCCCGCATCGCAACGGCCCCTTGGGCGCCGGCAACTTCGCCGACGGCAAAGTTATCTGTCCGTACCACGGCTGGGAGTTCGATTGCGTCAGCGGCGAATACGATCTGAACCCGCAAGTGCGTCTCAAGAAGTATCCCGTCCGCGTCAGCGATGGTCTGATTGAGATCGACGTCCCGCATGAGCCGGGCGTCGATTCAGAACACGACTGGGAGGACTCCTAGGTTGCCGGAACTGCCCGAAGTCGAAACGGTCGTTCGCGGCCTGCGCGCCGCCTTGCCCGGCCGCATGATCGCCGCCGTCGAACATGCCCCCGCCGAAGCCGTTGGCCAACGCATTCAAAGCGTCCAACGCTACGGCAAGTTCATCGTCATCGATTGCGAAAGTGGCAAGCTCTTCGTCCACCTCGGCATGACCGGCCAATTCACGCTGTCCGAAGACACCGGCAAATTCACCCGCGCCCGCATCTGGCTCGACGAAGGTATCCTCCGCTACGACGACATCCGCAAATTCGGCAGGCTTTACTGGGAACACACGCTGCCGCAACGCGGGCCAGACCCGCTAGAAATCAACGCCGCCGAATTCGCCTCTCTCGCCAAACGCCGCCGCGCCCGCATCAAGGCTCTATTGCTGGACCAAAAGTTCCTGCGAGGCATGGGCAATATCTATACCGACGAGGCTCTCTTCCGCGCAGGCATCCATCCCCTCGCTCAAGCAGCCAAGCTCTCCCGCAAGCGCCTCGACGCTCTCCACGCGGCCATCGTCGAAGTGCTCGAAGCAGCCATCGCCGCCGGCGGCTCCTCCATCTCGGACTACGTCGACGCCCGCGGCGAAAAAGGCAGCTTCCAATCGCAGCACCAGGTCTACGGCAAACACGGCCAACCCTGCCCCCGCTGCGGCGCCGAGCTAAGACGCATCCTGGTCACCCAACGCGGCACTACGTTTTGCGCGACTTGCCAGAAACGCTAGTAAGCGCTTAGTCGCCGGACTTCAAGCGCCGGCGAACTTCAGCGATCACCTGCGGCTCTACGCGAAAATTCGTCTCGCGGAGGAGAGCGATCGAAGTGTCGAAATCCAGGAGGCCCGCTTCAGCGGCATCCCCGAGCAACGAAATCGTTCGCGACACTTTCAGACCAAGGCGTTGCGCTTCGTGCACGGCCGCGTTGTCGTCCGCGAGCAGAAGATCGGCGTTCGTCTCCATCGCAAGCTTCAGAGCATGCCGCTCGCCTCGATCTAGTCCCGGGAGGAAACTGGCGGGTACTTCATCATTTGGACGCAAAGCTTCAACCCAGGAAGGGATATGCGCAACCCAGTCCCGAACCGCGTCTGGCGCCCTGGGATGGTTCAATTCCTCAAGCACCGCGTGGGGAACGAATATGTAGCGATACAACTTGGGAAGGATCTCGATCTCACCGATCAGGATCAGATAGCGAATCGGCGAGGTGTCCGATATAACGACCCTCATCGCTATTGACGCATCTTGCGAAGCAACTCGCGCTCGCGCTCGTAGTCCTCGATCGTGTAGTCCAGCCAAACCTCACGCGCCTTCAAGAACCCATCCAGCTCGTAGCGGTCCTCAAACCCAAGAATCCGCCGCAATTGCGCCGTCGTAATTTTGCGCTCGCGGTAAGCCTCTACCGCGGCAGCCTCAAAAACCGCGCGCGGCAACGTGGCGGCCTGGGAAGACAGCGCCTGCGCCAATTCATCCGGCAAATCCAGCGTTACCTGAGCCATAAGCTCAGCATAACGCCGTCATCCAGTCCGCCTTCACGCTCAAGCTACCAAGTCGCCCGCAACGCCATCTGAATCTGCCGCGCCGCGTTCGATGTCGCGTTGATGCTCCCGAAACTCGCCGATTGAATCCCGCTATCCGCCGGCGCCCAGTTGGGCGTGTTCGTTGCGTTGTAGAACTCGCACCGGTACTGCAAGCGCGTGCGGTCCCGGAACAGAGGAAAGTCCTTGAATAGGGAAATCGAAGCGTTTCGAATTCCCGGGTTGCGCGTATCCGGAAGCGTGCGGCCCAAGTTGCCAAAGGTGTAGGGCGCTGGAACGGAGAAAACGCGCGTGTCAAACCAGCGCAACAAACGCTCGTCGACCGCGCCGCCGCTGATATGCGCGCTTGTCCCGTTGTTGTTTGCGCGTTGCCCGCTAAAGATGTTCGTATTGTTCGGCACGCCGCCAATGAAGATCGGGCTGCCCGAAGAGAAGGTTAGAATGCCGTTCACTTGCCAACCGGAAACGAACTTATCGAGCGCCGGGTTCAACGCCCCACCCACGGCCTTGCCCTTACCGAAAGGCAGTTCGTAGACGAAACTCGTCACCAAGCGTTGCGCAATGTCGAGCGAGGACAACGACCACTCTAATCGCCGGTTGTACGCGTCCAAGCGCGACGACGCTGTGGGTCCGTAGAAGTTGATTGCCGCCGAGGCGTCGTCCATCAATTTGCCGCCCGTGTAAGCGGCCAGGAAGCTCAAGCCCCGCCGGAAACGCTTCTCCACACGCAACGTGAAGGCATGATACGCCGAATTCGCGTGCGGCTTCTGCGTGGAAGTGACGCCCGTGTATTGCGGATAGGGCCGCTGCAATTGATTAGAGGCGATGGTCGCGCGCGACAATGCCGAAGTCTGATTCGTCACCACCGTCGCGAAAGGGTTGGCGACGAGCTGCGTCAGGCGTGCGCCTTGCGACATAGCCTCCGGCCGAAGTTGATTGTAGTTGACGCCGCCGTCGCCATCGAGAAGCCGTATGCCGCGGCTGCCGAGGTATCCCGCCTCCAACACCATGTTGCCGGGCAAGCTGCGTTGGATGTTGAAGTTCCATTGGTGCACAACGGAATTCACCCAAGCGTCGATATTGGAATCCGTAATCCCGAAACCGATATCCGTGGAGGCTCCCAGAGCGCTGCCTTGCGGCAGGTTGAAACCATCCGCGAAGGGATTGGACATGGTCGTGTAAATTGTCCGCCTGCCATCCAGCGTGAAAGGCGCACTCGTGGTGCTGGTAAAGCCCTGGCGGCCATTATTGTTGGTGCCGCCCGCCGTAAGCACCGACGGGCTGTATGCAACGCCATAGCCCGCGCGAATTACCGTCGCGGGGTTCACCTCGAACGCCAAGCCGATGCGCGGCGCAACGTTGTTCTTGTCCGCCGGACGCTGATACCGGTTGTCCGCGTCACTGAAGAACATTGCGCCCCGAAGGTTGCCGCACTCAGGGCACGCGCCCGCCGGAATTTTGCCCGCCAGCGGCGATGCAGCGTCGAGCAACCAATAGGATTGGCGGTTGAACCGCTCCGTGCGCGGGATATCGACTTCGTACCGGATGCCAAGGTTGAGCGTGAGGCGCCGTGTCACCTTCCAATCGTCCTGGAAGTAACCGGCCCAGTATGCGCTCGCCGAAGCGGGACGGAGCGAATGGCCCATCGTGCCCGTGTTCCCCAATCCCAACAACATCGACGCCAGCGGGAAGCCTTCTTCCAATCGCGTCGTGTTCACCTCGCGCTGGGTCCACTCCCGGCCGAATGTATAACTGCCGATGCCGGTCGTGTTCTGCCAGTGGTTCATCAACATCTTTCTGTACTCGCCGCCGAAGCGCAGCGTATGCGCCCCGGCGATCTTGGTCAGATTTCCGGTGGCGTTATGGTTCATCGACACTAGCCAAACAGTAGACCCGGTGGACATCTGCGAAGCCGCGCCGCTCGTGTTGATAACCGGGAATCCCGCTTCGCTTTCGCGCTGCACCTGGGCCTGGACGCTCGCGGGCAGTCCCAGTTTCGTTTGGTCGAAACCGGCCTCCAGTTGGTGCCGGAAGTCGTTGAAGCGGGCGAAGCCGTAGTTCACCGTCGCGATGAGCGTCGGGTTCAATGTAAATGTTTGATTGACCGCCAAGCTATACGGCTTCTGATCCGTAAAGCCCGCGCCATTGAACGCCGCGTTGTCCCAGTGATTCGGCGGCGTCACCGTGTTCCAAAGACCGGAAAACCGGCCAAACAATCGCCAGGAAGAGGTGATGTTGTGATCGATACGCGCGTTGGCGTTGTAGCTGCTGTTGGTCTGCGCGCGGTCGGAGAAGAAGTTGTTGGCGCCCGTGAACTGGTTGGTGGCCGTGTTGTTCGGTTGCGGGAAGTACTCCATGATGCGCCGCGCCACGGGATCCATGCGCGCCGCCGGGATGCGATTGCCCGGGAATGCGTCGCGAATGAAAAGATTTGCGTTGGAAGGATCCACGCGGCCGGTCGCGGGGTCGTAGATCGTGGCCGCCTGGCCGCTGGCGAGGCGGAGATTCGAGAAGTCGCCGCTACGCCACGCTTCCAGCGGGACCGTTCCGGTAAAGACGTTCTGCGTGTTGCCCCCACCCACTTGCAAACCGGCGAAATAGAAGGTGCGATTCTTCAGGATCGGCCCGCCCGCCGAGGCGCCCCATTGGTTGGAGTTGTAATTGCCGAGCGGACGCCCCGCGCGATTGGAGAAGAAGTTGTTGGCGTCGAGACTGTTGTGGCGTTGGAAGTAGAAGGCCGCACCGTGAAATTCGTTTGTGCCGGACTTCGTCGCCACCGAGATCACGCCGCCTCCAAAGCGCCCATACTGCGCGCTCAGCGCATTCACTTCCACCTTCACCTCCTCCACGAATTCGCTCGACGGCGGTTGTACCAGACGATTCGTGCCGGCGGCGTTCTCGGAGACGACGTACGAGAGGCCGTCAACCTGAACGTCGTTCTCGGAGTTGCGTCCGCCGCCCAGCGATGGAGTCGGCGCGTTCGTCGCCGGCGTAGCCCCCGGCACGAGACTCGCGACATTGAACGGATTTCTCATACCCGGCAAGTCGATAATCATCTTGTTCTCCATCACCTGGCCTACAGTGCCGGTCGACGCCTCCAGCAGCGGCTGCGTCTGAACCACGTCGATCGCTTCGGACACAGCGCCGACGCTTAACACCAGATCCAAACGAGCCGACTGTTGCGTTTCCAGCCGCACGCCGGAACGGCTCGTCGGACGGAATCCATCCTTTCGCGCGGCCACCGTATAAACGCCAATGGGCACTTGCAGAACCACGTAGTATCCCGCTTCGTTCGTCTGCGTACGCATGACTACGCCCGTGGCGTCATTGGTAACCGTCACATCCACCCTCGGCACAACGGCCTTCGACTGGTCCGTCACCAAGCCGGAAATCTGCGCGAATTGCGCGGAGCAGATCGCGGCTGTGAAAATCGCTACAGCTAGAGTTCGCATCAACATGGGTTAATCGTTCCTTTGGGGAGTCTGGAGAGAATGCGCTTCGGGTAAAGCTTGGGACTGCAATTCGTGCTGCAAACTGGTCAGGGCGGATCGCAGCGCATCGAGGCGCGTCCGCAGCGACGCACCCGAAGTCTCCACGCCGAAATCCGCTGGCATGGCGTCGCCCGTTAGGAGCGCGCCCACTATGCGTTGAGCTCCCGCCAACTCGGTGCTCAACTGTTTCACTGCGCTTTGCCAGGTCTCCCGCCGCATCCCGGATAGTGGCGTGGCCGCTGCCTGCGGGAACACCGCGCTCATTAGCCGCCGTAACGCTTCAACTTCTTCGAGCATTTCCGCGGCGTGCGCCTGCGCCATCGAGTGCAACAAACGCTTCGACATCGCATCGAGTCCCGCGCTTTGAGTCGGAGTCCAGCGATCCGCCAGCTGCACCAGCGCCGACATCTCGATCTGCGCGTTCTGCGCATGGGAAAACGCTGTCGCTATCCACTGCGTCGATTCCTCGGCGATGCGCTGGGCTGGCGCCATGCCCTGCTTCTTCAAATGCTCCTGAAGCCAAGCGACTACCGGCGGTTCCGTCCTTGCGCCTCCAGCACTCGAGTCGATCGCGGCCGCCGCCGGGTCGGGCGCCAGCTCCGAACTGAGCGCCAGCGCGATATGTACCTGCGCGGACAGAGCCGCGGCATCGAGGGCGTTTTGGATCTCTTGCCGGCGCTCGGCCGAACTCACGTAGCCCTCCAACTCCAGCCGCGTTGGCGAGCGCCGAATGCGTACGGCTTCTCCGCGGCAGACCTCCAACGTGTGCAATACAAACTCAACACGCATCTCGATGGCATTCCAATCGATCTGGGGCACGAGCGGCGCCTCCAACGCCGGAGGCGCGGGCAGACGGAATTCGTCGCTCCCACCGCGAGGCGCTGGAATTGACGTGGCGCCGGCCAAGGGAATCGCGGGTCGCGTTCCGTTGACCGGTTTGCGCTCTACAGCTTCTGTGCGCGCCGCGGGCTTGGGCCCCCACAGAGTGGGAATCGTAAGCGCGGCGCCCACTGCCACCGCCGGCGCCGCCCAGGGCAACACTCGCGCCCATCCTTGTTTCCGGCGTTGCATCGAAGAGAATCGCGGTGTCGCGTTCATTACGCTCAGCCACTCGCGTTCGTGCTGGCCGGCCAGCGGCGTCGCGGCCGCACCGCCACGCTGGAATAGATCGATCGCTTGCCGCACGGCGTCCGCCGTCTCCATGTAACGCGCGCGGCAGCGCCAGCATGTGAAGAGATGTAAACGCACTTGAATGCGTCGCCCCAGGTTCAACTCGCCGTCGGAATAGGCCAACAGTTCTTCCGGCTCGATATGTTTCCGCGCGCTCATTACTTCTCCCACTCTTCCCGGCTTAATCTTGCCCGCGGCGCGACATTCAAGCCAGACTTCTGCAACTTCTGCAGAGCCCGCGAAAGCAGCGTCTTAACGGTCCCGATATTGACTTCGAGCTCGCCCGCGATCTCCCGGTACCGGTATCCTTCCATCCGCAACAGCAGCGCTTCCTCCTCGCGTACCGTTAGCAACGACAGATAGCGCGCCAGTTCGTCCTTGGGATACGCGGGTCCCACGCGCAACGCATCGGGCACGTGGTCGCCCCAGTCTTGCGTCGCGTCCAGCGAAACGAGAACGATCCCTTGATCCTTCTCCTTGACCAACTGCTTGGAAATCTGACGGCTGACCACCTTAAGCGTCCACGCCTTGGGGCTCATGATCTCCCGCCCGCCCTGAAGCTCCCTCGCCAGCAGCAAGAATGCCTCTTGCACCAAATCCTGCGCCAGCTCCACACTGCCCGTTACTCGCGCCGCGTAGCGGATGAGCGAGCCGTACCAAGCGGGATAAAGCTGGGCGGCGAGATCGGCGGCTTCTTCGGGCGACAAGGGCGAACGAATCCTCTGTCTAGAATAGGGGCCGCTAGCCGGAGTTTTGTTGACGGAAAGTTTCTAATGACCAGATAATTTACTGGCTAAGCTGCTGCAAGATCCCATCCGCCACCGCGATCGCCGGCTTCAGATCCGCCACATTGTGCACCCGCACGATATAGGCGCCGTTCAAGATCGCCGCCGTCACCCCCGCCGCTCCCGCAAACTCCAGCTCCCGCTCGGTCGATGTCGCCACCAGCAACTTTCGCGTCGGCCCCACCATTACCGGCACGCCCAAATGCATCAGCATCCCGAGCCGCCCCAGGATCTCGTAGTTTTGTTCTTTCCGCTTCCCAAACGTCAAACCCGGATCCACCACGATGCGGTACTTCTCAATCCCCGCCCGCAACGCCCGATGCACCGCCGCGTCCAGATCCTTCATGATCACGCCGACGACCTCCTTCACCGGCGGCAGCTTGCCCCACGAATCCGGCGTCCCTCGCATGTGATTCAAGATCAACCCGGCGTCGTGATGCAGCACGCTTTTCGCCAGCAAGGGGTCCCAAGTCAACCCACTCGGGTCGTTGATGATCTCCGCGCCCTGCCTCAGCGCCTCTTCCGCCACGGCGCTCTTATAGGTGCTCACACAGAGCGGCACGTTTAATTTGTTCTTGAGCTTCCGCAGCACCGGCACCAGACGCTCCAACTCCTCGGCCTCCGTGATGCGGCTCGTCCCCGGCCGCGTGGGCTCCGCGCCGATATCGATGATGTCCGCGCCCTGTTGTTCCAGCGACACCGCGCGCGCAAAGACGTTGTTCGGATCCATGCTCTTCGGGCCATCCAAGCCGGATGGAGACACCGAAATCGGCGCGACGATGAGCGTCCGCTGCCCCAGCCGCAGCACGCGCTCTTTCAACTTCCACTCAATCGCTCGCCGTTTCATTGCGCCGCCTCTTCCAATCGAATCCAACGGTACTTCTTGCCGCACCGCACTACGAACTCCCCAGGCTCCATACGATGCGTTGGATTCGTGACCGTCTCCAGCGTTACCGCATTTCCAACTTTCACCGCGCCGGACTTGATCAGCTGCTCCGCCTGTCCGCCGCTCGAGGCCAGCCCCGCCGCGACTAAGATCGACTTCAACCGCGGATCGCTCGTCACCGCGTGATTCTCCGCCGCGGGCACGCTGCCCCAACTCGAAGCGGCCACCTCCGCCGCCTCCGCGCCGTGGAAGTCCGTAATGATTCGCTTCCCCAAATCTTTCTTCGCCGTGATCGGGTCGAGTTGCGAAATCTCCGCCATCGAAAGATCCGTCAACAATTCGTAGTAACGCGGCACGAGCGCGTCCGGCATGTTCATCAACTTGCGGAACATGTCCACCGGCGCTTCGGTAATGCCGACGTAGTTGTTCTTGGACTTCGACATCTTATCGACGCCGTCCAGCCCCTCCAGCAAAGGCACCGTCGCCACCATCTGCGGCACGAGCCCATAATCCTGCATCAGCGCGCGCCCGACAAGCAGATTGAACTTCTGATCGTTGCCTCCGAGTTCAATGTCGCAATTCAAAGCCACGCTGTCGTAGCCCTGCGTGAGCGGATAAATCAGCTCATGCATCGAGATCGGAATGCCGTCCTTGTAGCGCTTCGCGAAATCGTCGCGCTCCAGCAGCCGCGCCACGGTGTAACGCGAAGCGAGACGGACCATCTCGTAGATGTCCATCTTGCCCAGCCACTCGGAGTTAAAACGGATCTCCGTCTTCGCCGGGTCGAGGATCTTAAATACTTGCGACTTGTACGTCTCCGCGTTCGCCTCGATCTCTTCGCGCGTCATCGGCGGACGCAAGGCATTGCGCCCCGTCGGGTCGCCGATCAAGCCAGTCACGTCGCCAATCAAGAAAATCGCCGTGTGCCCGAGGTCCTGAAAGTGCTTCATCTTGCGAATCAGCACGGTATGTCCGAGATGCAAATCGGGGGCGGTGGGGTCGAAACCGGCCTTGACGCGAAGCGGCCGGCCAAGCTTCAGGCGCTCGCGCAATTCCTCTTCGCGGATGATTTCAGAAAAGCCTTTGCGGAGATAAGTAAGCTGTTCCTCAACTGAGAGCACTTTTATCTATTGTAGGGGAAGCGCCGTTTCCACCCTTCAAAATCGAAGTCCAGACCCAATCCAGGCTTATCGGAAAGCTTCACGTGACCCTTCTCCACCAGCGGCAAGGTCCCGTTCGTCAACTCGTGATAGCGCCTCGCGTTCCCGCCATCCCACTCGTTCATCAAGAAGCTGCGAACCCCCGCCATGCTTTGAATCGAAGCCATGTGCGCGATCGGTCCGTACCACATATGCGGCGCGATCTCGACGCCATAAACTTCGCCCAACGCCGCGATCTTCCGTATCTCCGTGATGCCGCCGCAGTGCACGATATCCGGCTGGATAATCACCGCGCCCTTGGCCTCCAGCAACTCGCGGAATTGCCACCGATGCAGCAATCCTTCTCCGCCCGCCAGCGGCACCGGACTCTGCACCGCGATACTCCCTAGCGCGACATTCGACTCCCGCCACACCGGCTCTTCGATAAACATCACGCCCAACGGCGCCACGGCCCGCGCTAATTCCAGCGCGCTCCGCATCGAGTACGTCTCATACATTTCGAGACAAATATCGAGCTTGCGCCCGACCGCCTTGCGAATCGCTTCCACCTCGGAAACCACCTGCTCCAGCCGCGCCCGTTCCGTCGCCGCGCGCGGAATTACCCACTTCACCGCCGTCCAGCCTTCTTCGACCGTCTTTTGCGCCAACTCCGCCAACGCCGAAGCGCTCCGCTCCTTCAAATCATTCGACCAGTGGCTCCAATACACCCGCATTGGCTTCTCGTTGTTGCCACCCAACAAGCGCCACACCGGCACGCCCAGCCTTTTCCCCTCGATATCCCAAAGCGCGATATCGATCGCGCTCAACGCCGTCATCAGCACGCTTCCATCCCGCCAACGGTTCGTGTCGTAGAAGAGACGATTCCAATGCGCCTCCACGCCCGCCGGGTCCTTCCCCTTCAAGTACGGCTCCAGCCAAGCCACCGCCTCCACCATCACCTTCGCTTTCGAAGGCAACGACGCCTCGCCCATCCCCGCGATCCCCGCATCCGTCCGCACTTCGACAAACACAAACTCGCGGTTTGAAATGCGGCAAAGATGCGTGTGGATCGAATCGATCTTGACAGGCGCGGACGCCGCTCGCCCCAGGGTGGCAAGAAGCGGCGCGGCAAGCAAACAACGGCGGGTAAGCATTTCTAAGAATCTATCCGATACCGCGAATCTTCGCCTCGATCTTCGGGAGCAAAAGCTTTCGCATCTCACACTCCCAAACCGTAATCACACGCCACCCCAGCCGCCGCAACTGCCCACGCACCCGCCGGTCCCGCGTCCGGTTCCGCGCCACCTTGGCCACCCAATACTCGCGATTCGTCTTCGGCACGCGGCTGCCCCGCGCGCACCCGTGCCCATGCCAAAAGCATCCATGCACAAAAATACAAACACGCCACTTCGACAACACCAAGTCCGGCTTCCCCGGCAAATCAGCGCGATGCAAACGGAATCGGAACCCCAGCCCATGTAGCAACGACCGCAACCGTAACTCCGGTTGCGTATTCCCGCTCTTGACCGCGCGCATGATCCCGCTCCGCGTCGCGCGATCTTCGGCCATGCCCGAATTCTAGCTCTTGAACTCGATCCGTAAACTGGGATCGGTCTCCACGGCCTCCACGATCGCGTTGTACTTCTCCACCAGATCCAACACCTTTGGCCGCCTCATCCGCTCTTCGAATGCGCCCCACTCGTGCAGGTTGAGAGCGATGAATTGCTCCAACTCGAAAAAGTCAATCCGCTCTTCCAAATCGACGTTGGCCGCCAGCGACTCCGCGGCCTCCAGCCTACGGCCCACCGTAACCAAGATCGGCCGCAGTCCCGCGCGCAAGTTCTCCGCGCACTTCGCGATTACCGCTTCCCCCGGCGCGGTCGTTACGTGTATCGCCACGTTGCCGATCAGAAAGTCACCGGATCGTTGGCTGGGCGCGTCCGCCGTAGTGAAGGCATGGTGCTTTACCTTGTCCGGCCCTAGCGCGCATTCCAATTTTGCGCCCACCAAGTGTTGCAAAAGCGCTCCGGAGTGAAATACTCCCTGCCCCGCCTTCTGCCTTTCGATCGCTTGATCCATTAATGAGCGTATGATCGCCCGCAACCCCTTCGATGCATCGATCTCGAGTTTGATCGGTTTCGCGGCGAAGAACGCCTCAGCCTCGGATACCCAGAATCGTTCGATGGCGTCCAAATCCGCCATACCCAATTCCGCCAGCCCATTCAGCGCCGCCACATAATCCCGCATCGCATTCAAACTGCCTCGCGACGTTCTGCCGCCCTCATGCGCCAGCATGCGCGTAATGCCATGCCGAGCCAGCACCGCCTGCACAGCGGACTTGCCTAGCCCGAGCACTTGACCGCCGCCCTCGGTAACGAGTTCCTCCGCGCGCAGCGGCAAACCTCTGTCGCGCGCATGCTCCGTCACCACCAATGCCACGCTGATTGCGCCCTTTCTCCCCGCGAATCTTTTCTCGCTGGAAAAGGCCCGCAGCCTTCGTACGAGCCCCAAGTTCTCCGCCATCAAGCCACCGCGCTCTTCTCCAAACACTTCTCCATGCGCAGTCTTGTTCTCTTCACCAGCGGCTCCAAAAGGTTCTCCGCCAAGAACCGCACCACCGGTACCGCCACGCCGTCTCCAGCCAGATGATAAGCCTCGTTGTAATTCGCAGGCAGCACATAGCTGTCTGGCAACCCCATCAGCCGCGCCGCTTCGCGCGGCGAGAGCAGCCGCGTCCGAATCCGCTCCCCTTCCACGAAGATCAAGGTCTGCCTGCTAGAGCCCCCAGCCGGAGTCCGTAAGCAACCGGCGATATCGTCGAAACGCACCTCCGCACGCTGCTCACGCTCACCATCTTCATTGCGTCGCGTCCGCCGGTAAATCGTTCCCACCCGCGGAATACCTGCCGCTTGCGCGTCGCGTACCTTGCGAAGATTCACCGCGGACATCATCCCCAAAAGCTTCTCCGTCTCCTCCCGCGTATGCCATTTCACGCCAGTCGGCTTCGCCTCAATCAGATCGCGCAACGGCAACCCTTGCGTCTGCACATCCGGCAACGCCCACCAAACCCAACCACTCTTGGCCGCGCCGTTCAACTTCGCCTGTGCGTTTTTAAGGTGCGCCGGGTGCCAACGCTCCAACGGCACTGCGCTCATCAAATGTTCCGGCGCCGCGAACCGCGCGTCCAACGCCACGATAAACAATCGCGGTCTCGATTGCGGCAAGAAATCCACCGCGTCCATCACGAGCGCCCCCGCCAAATAGCCCCCGCCCGTCAACGCCGAAAGCAAGGCCGCGAAATCCTTCCCCTTATGCGAGGAAAGCGCACCTACCACATTCTCCAGCGCAATCACCTTCGGTGCCCGCCCTTCCTGCCCTAGCCGCTTGATCAGTTCCCAGAAGCGCCAGAAATTCCCGCTGCGTTCTCCGGAAAGCCCTGCCCCATTTCCCGCCAGCGATAAGTCCTGGCACGGAAACGACGCCCACGCCAAGTCCGCCTCTCCCGGTAACTCCGCCACTTTTACATCGCGGATGTCCCCGACGCGCAAATCGTCTCCCCGCCAGTTGTTCCGGTAAGCCGCCGCCTTCTTCGCGTCGAAATCGTTGGCGAACAAACACCGCCACCCGGCCCCCAAACCTGCGCGCGCCATGCCGCCGCCGGCAAAGAACTCGTAGAAACTAGGCTTTTGCTTGGACATTGGGGAATCGGCGGCCAGAGCGATGCTCTGTCCTATGCTAACCCCTCTATCTTCGCTCGAATCGCCGAAAAGACTGATTTGCCGCACGCCATTCTCATCGGCTCATACGCCCAATCCTTGACGGCCACGCCGTCAGCGGTACGGTAGAAAGATAGCCCATGAAGATCTCCGTCAAGGCCGAATACGCCCTCGAAGCCATATTCGACCTGGCCCTCCAGCCCGGCACCGAACCCATTCGCATCGCCGACATCGCCAAGCGCCGCAAGATCCCGCAGAAGTTCCTCGAGCTCATCCTCTCGAATCTGAAGCAAGGCGGCTTCGTCGAATCCCGCCGCGGCGCGGACGGCGGCTACCTCCTCGCCCGTCCCGCCGCGCAAATCATGGTCGGCGAAGTTATCCGCCACATCGACGGCCCCGTCGAACGCCGCACGGAGAACGGCGGCTTCGAGGATTTCTGGCACCGCGTCGACACCGCCGTTGGCGACATCGTGGACCGCACCAGCTTTCAACAACTCGCCGACGAGTGGCAGGCCAAACAAAGCTTGTATATTGCGAACTGGGAGATCTAAGCACCCGATGAACATCTTCAACGACAACTCGCTCTCGATCGGCCGCACGCCGCTCGTGCGCCTCACTCGCGTCACCGATGGCGCGGGCGCCACGGTCCTTGCCAAGATTGAGGGCCGCAACCCCGCCTACAGCGTCAAGTGCCGCATCGGCGCGGCCATGATCTGGGACGCCGAAGAAAAGGGCCTGTTGAGTCCCGGCAAGGAAGTCGTCGAACCCACTTCGGGGAACACCGGCATCGCTCTCGCCTTCGTCGCCGCCGCCCGCGGCATCCCCATCACGCTCACCATGCCCGAAACGATGTCGCTCGAACGCCGCAAAGTCCTCAAGGCCTTCGGGGCCAAGCTCGTTCTCACCCCCGGCCCCGCCGGCATGCGCGGCGCGATTGAAGAGGCCGAGCGCATCCAAAAATCGGATCCGGAGAAATTCGTCCTCCTACAGCAATTCCAAAACCCCGCCAACCCCGCCATCCATCGCAAGACCACTGGCCCCGAAATTTGGGACGACACCGACGGCGGCATGGATGTCTTCGTGGCCGGCGTCGGCACCGGCGGCACCATCAGCGGCGTAAGTCAGTATTGGAAGTTAGATAAGAAAAAGCAAATACTGAGCGTTGCCGTCGAGCCCACTCACAGCCCTGTGATTACCCAAACGCTCCAGAAGGAGCCCGTCAAACCCGGCCCGCACAAGATTCAAGGCATTGGCGCCGGCTTTATCCCCGGGACTTTGGACTTAAAGATGGTCGACCAGGTGGAACAGGTGACGAACGAAGAAAGCGTCGAAATGGCCCGCCGCTTGGCGAAGGAAGAGGGAATCCTCTGCGGAATCTCTTGCGGGGCCGCCGCCGCCGCCGCCATCCGTCTCGCCAGGCAACCCGCCATGGCTGGGAAGACCATCGTTGTAGTACTACCAGACGCGGGCGAACGCTATCTCTCTAGCGTCTTGTTTGAGGGAATAGTAGATTAGAGTAAAGGAAAAGCGGACACTCTAGTTCGGGGTGAATGTTGAGCGTCCGCCTACGTAACGGGGATATGACTATAAGTCGCTAGGCTTGTAGCGGTGGTTACCACCCAAGCAAAATAATTTTGAATATTATTTCAGCGCGGCGAATCGCACCCAATCACGCCGCGGCAAATCCCGTAGGACGCCGCTTTGATACCCAAACTCCGGGTGCGCCTCAATAAACTCATTGGCTTTGAAGCCCGGCCCGCATTGCGGACCCATCGCCGCCCACAAACTCATCCGCTCAATCAAGGCCGAATCCGCCGCCTTGTTCTGTACCGCGCCGCATGGCCCATACGGAGGCTGCCACCCTCCGGACCCCCGAGGCGACAGATCGATCCGCCCGCAAAGTGTCCGCTCGTTGGCGCCCTTCTTGCCCGTATACGAATCCACTTCATCCCCCATCCAGCTTTGCGCCATCCGCAGATCGATTCGCCCCCTGTTGTCTTGGATTAAGGCGTCCCAACGCACTCGCCGCGCCGTTGGCGAAGCCGACTTGTCTGTCGCGTCCCAACCCACGGTCTCCTCCGCGATTAATTTCTCGCTCACCGGAAAATTCGCCCCCGCGAAATAGCCATCCCGCGTCCGCTCCAGCGTCACGTTCTTCAGTCCCAACTCCAGACGGGCGATCTCCTTCGTCTTGTTATCCCCAATCAGCCAAGCGTTCGCATAGCCGCCGTTATTCCCTTCCCGAAAGATCGACGCCACCTCGTCGATCGAAGTCCCATATTGCAACGCCTTTCGGGCCCGCACGAAAGCCGGCACACCCTTCTCGTCGAATCCTTGAAAAGCCGAAATCGTAGTCTCGGTAATCAAGATCCCCGCTGCGTTCATCCCAAAGTCGTCCCCCGAATGGATCAGGCCCGGATATCCATCCATCAGCATCCGCTGCCCCTGCGCCGGGCGGATATCGAAAATGATGTTCCAACGTTGTCCGATCGCGAAATCCACCCAGGCGTTGTGCGCCGCCACGATCCCACCGTCCTTGGTGAAACTCCCCGTCGCAAGAAATGCGCTGCAATGCTCGGGCGCGGTCACCGTGGGCGGCGTCGGCTGTCCCTGCCGCTTGTTGTAAACCGGCACGTAGTACCAAGCCAATTCCATCCAGCCATTCAACGCGACGATATCCCAACGGTCCAACTTCGACCCCTTCGCCCGCAGACCCTCGACGATTCCATCGATCTCGTCGCGATACTGCGCCTCCACCTTCGGCCAGAGAATCTCCTCCGCCGCGCGCCGGTAGAAATTCCACTCTTTCTCCGTATCGTGCCGGATGATCGTCTGAATCGCCCGCAGTCCGTCCTCAATCTCCGCGTGCAATGCCAACCCATGCGTCCGCCCCATCTCTCGCGGCGTCCCCCGTAATCGCACCTCGATCCAACCCTCCCGGGTGCGCGCTCCAAACGCCGGGCCGCTTAGTAGTACAGTGAGGAGGAATACGGAAAACCGCCACATTCCACCAGGGTAGCTCTGCTAGAATCGAGACTTTGTGGAGGTTCTCCAAAAAGGAACACAATGGACGTACGTGAAAAAGTAAAGCAGATTATTGTCGAGCAACTGGGTGTGGATGAGGCGCAAGTCGACGACACCGCGAGCTTCGTGGACGACTTGGGCGCCGATTCGCTCGACATCGTGGAGTTGGTGATGGCTTTCGAAGAAGCCTTCGGCATCGACGTTCCAGATGAGGACGCCGAGAAGATCTCCACGGTCAAAGCTGCGATCGATTACATCGAAGCCAAAAAGAAAAAGTAGTCCTGCTCAAATTCTGAAGCGGCGAATCTCTCGCCGCTTTTGCAACATCCCAACTAGAAGAGAGTACTTTCCTTGCCGCGCAGAGTTGCCGTTACGGGAATTGGATTGATCTGTTCGGTTGGCAATGACACGGAGACCGTCTGGCAATCCTTGCTGGCCGGTAAAAGTGGCATTTCCACCATTACCCATTTCGATCCCGTCGATCATCCATGCAAGATCGGCGGCGAAGTCAAAAACTTCGATCCCGCCTCCTACATCGAGAAAAAAGAGATCAAGAAGATGGGGCGCTTCATGCACTTCGCCATCGCGGCGACGGACATGGCGCTCGGCATGAGTGGCTTCAAGATCACGCCGGATAACGCCGAACGCGTCGGTGTCTACATCGGCAGCGGTATCGGCGGCTTCGAAGTCATCGAGCGCGAGAAAGAGAAGCTCATGGCCGGCGGTCCCTCCAAGGTCTCGCCCTTCTTCATCCCCGCCTCGATTGTGAACCTCGCCTCCGGCCAAGTCTCGATTCGCACCGGCGCCAAAGGCCCGAACTCCGCCGTCGCCACGGCTTGCACCACTGGCGCGCACGCCATCGGTGATTCCTTCCGTTTGATCCAGCACGGCTACGCCGACGCCATGATCGCGGGCGGCGCCGAGGCCACCATCACGCCGCTCTGCGTCGCGGGCTTCGCAGCCATGAAGGCTCTATCCACGCGGAACGACGACCCCGAACACGCCTCCCGCCCCTGGGACCGCGATCGCGACGGCTTCGTCGTCGGCGAAGGCAGCGGCATCCTCTTCCTCGAAGAAATGGAATCCGCGAAAGCTCGCGGCGCGAACATCCTAGGCGAAATCATCGGCTACGGCATGAGTGGCGACGCCTTCCACATGGCCTCGCCCAGCGAAGACGGCGACGGCCCCCGCCGCGTCATGTTGAACGCGATCAAGGACGCCGGCATTGCCGCCACCGAGATCGACTACATCAACGCCCACGCGACCTCCACTCCCGCGGGCGACGTCATCGAAGCCACCGCTTTCAAGAAAGCCCTCGGCGATCACGCCTACAAGGTCGCCGTCAGCTCGACAAAATCCATGACCGGCCACCTGCTCGGCGGCGCGGGCGCGCTCGAAGCCGGCATCACGCTGCTCGCCATGCGCGACCAAATCGCTCCCCCGACGATGAACCTGGAGAACCCCGGCGAAGGCTGCGATCTCGACTTCGTGCCGAACGCCCCGCGCCCCATGAAGATCCACACCGCCCTGTCGAATTCCTTCGGCTTCGGCGGCACCAACGGCTGCCTGATTTTCCGCCGCTAAGGATCACCCGATGAAGATCGTTGTCGCTATCAAGCAAGTCCCCGCGCGCGACTCGCAACTGCAAGTCGCCGCCGATGGCAAATGGATTGACGAGGACGGCCTCGACTTCGAAATCAACGAACCCGACGCCTACGCCCTCGAAGCAGCGCTGCAACTTCGTGATGCGAATTCTGGCGAGGTGATTGCCCTCTGCATCGGTCCCGAGCGCGCGTCGACGACGATCCGCGAAGCTCTCGCCAAGGGCGCGGACCGCGCGATTCATGTCGAAGTCGATGACTTACATCTTTGGGACAGCCTCGGCGTCGCGAAGCTTCTCGCCGCCGCCGTCCACGATGAAAACCCCGACCTCCTCCTCACGGGCCTTCAATCCGACGACCTCGGCGCCGGCATGACCGGCGTCATCGCCGCCGAACTCCTCGGCCTCCCGCACGCCACGATTATCATGCAGGTCGATATCGCGGGTGCAAACGTTAACGTCAAACGCGAACTCGAAGACGGCTTCTTCCAGCACGTTGCGATGCCTTTGCCCGCCGTCCTCACCATCCAGTCCGGCATCAAGAAACTCCGTTACGCCACGCTCATGGGCATCAAGAAGGCGAAGACGAAAGAAGTCAAATCGCTAACGCCCGCCGCGCTCAACGTAGCCAACGAAGCCGCTTACGAAGTCCTAAGCATCAGCGCGCCTTCAAAATCGAAACAGACCGTCATGCTCGAAGGCGACCCCGCGAGCGTCGCCGCCCAACTCGTCGAAAAGCTCCGTACGGAGGCCCGCGCGCTATGAGCATCCTGGTCGTCCTCGAAGCCGGCCACAAGCTTTCCCTCGAAACCGTCGCCGCCGGTCAACATCTCGCTACCTCTCTCGGCCAACCGCTCAACGTCATCGACCCCAAGGGAAGTGCGCCACAATACACCGCCGACGCGTACACCAATATCGTCGCCGCCCACATCATGGCCACCAGTCCCAAGTACGTTCTCTTCCCGCACACCTACCAAACGCGCGACTTCGCCCCCAAGCTCGCAACCCGCTTCGGCAAAGCGCTCTTGAGCGACGTCACGAAGTTGCGCATCGAGAACAATACCGTCATCGCCAGCCGCCAGCTCTTCCAAGGCAAGTTATCGATGGACATTCTGCCCAAAGGCGAACCTGTCTTCGTCTCGCTGCAAGCCGGCGCCTTCCCCGCCGTAGCCGAGTGGCCAGCCGCGAGCGAGCTCCAAGGCCAAGCCGATCTAACGCAGATCCGCCAAAAACCCGAAGCCCCCTTCCGCGAAGCCCAACGCGCCGTCGACCTGAGCGCCGCTCAATACATAGTGAGCGTAGGCCGCGGCATCCAAGAACAAGAAAACCTCAAACTCGTCGAAGACCTCGCCGCCGCCCTAGGCGCCGAACTCGCCGCCTCCCGTCCCATCTGCGACAACGGCTGGCTCCCCATGGAACGCCAAGTCGGTTCCAGCGGCCAAACCGTCGCCCCCAAGCTCTACATCGCCGTCGGCCTCTCCGGCGCCATCCAACATCTCGTCGGCATGAAGGGCGCGAAGACCGTCGTTGCCATCAACAAGGATCCTCACGCCCCCATCTTCGAAGTCGCCGACTACGGCATTTGCGCCGACCTCTTCGAAGTCGTCCCCAAACTCACCGAAGAAATTCGCAAGGCAAAAGGCTAATTTCCTAAACACTTCCTTCCGTCGTATCGTCAAGTCAGATATGACGGCGCGAGCGTTAGCGATAATCGCGGCCTTGGGCGTTCTGCAAGCCGCCGAACCCCTCCCCCTCGACCTCGCCCAAAAGCTTGACCTCGCCCGCATGCTCCCCGCCGGCATCGGCGCTTCCCGCATGATGGATTTCATCGAGCGCGCCAATATCGCCCGCGATCAAAAAGCCGCCCTCGCCTACGAGGCCTACTTGATGGCCTCCGGCTTCGGCGTCGAAGCCCCCGCCGCCTACGCCGTTCGCCAGCCCGGCGGCCCTCTAGGCTGGCTCCTGCGCTCCCGCGCCAGCGTCGACGCCATGCACCCGATGGGCGCGGCCATGCGCGCGTGGAAAGTCTACGAAGACAACTACGACCGCAACGAACGCAAGCCCCTCGACTTCCCCATCCGCCGCGTCCCCAAAGCCGAGACCTGCCGCGCCGCACTCGTTGACGACCCCTACGACTACTACGATGCCGCCATCAAGGCCGGCCCCCGCATCTTCGGCAACGTCATGCCCTCCGTGCGCTCCGCCATCGACCTCGGCCGCTTCGCCCGCGCCATCCTAAATCTGCCTCCGCAACAACGCCCCCTCCGCACTGTTCTTGACGTTCTGCAATTCAACCACTCAGACCGGCAATTCGCCTACGCCATGGAGTTCACCGCGCTCCACCTCTCGATCCTCCGGCTATCCAATGAAACCGGCATGGACGGCGCTCGCAATCTCATGGAACGCTACTTCAGCTTCCTCGACCGCCACTGGCGCCAGAAGCGCTGCTCCGGCAACGAATGGATTTCCTACCAGGGCATCGTCGAGGAATTCAACTCTCAAGCCATCGCCCTCGAAAAGAAGTTCGCCGAACTCAAGCTCCCGCGCCTCAAGGCCGACGCTTGGTGGGCGCAGGCCATCGACCCCGATAGCTACACCGAACGCAACGAAGACATTTGGGACCTAACCATGGTCCGCCTCAAGATCGACGGCAGCCCCATCGATAGCGTCAGTTCCTCCGCCGTCCTCCGTGAAGTCGAAGACTTCCGCCCCGCCGACAAGCTCTCCCCCTGGCACAAGCTCCTCCAGAAACACTTCGCCTTCCACGAACTCCTCGTCAAATACCGCAACAGCGAATGGGAAAAGAACATGATGGCCTCCTGGCTCGCCCAGGTCTCTAGCGGCCGCTTGTACCGGGAAGCCCCTCTTGTCTGGTGGGCCGTCCTCCGCGACGTCGAGGAATGGGCTGGCAAGAACGCGCAACGCCGCGCGATGGTCGAGTCTTCAGGCGACACCGCCATGCGCGCTTGGCTACGTCTCGAAGCTCTCGATGGCAAATAAACTCTAATCTAAATCCCCTTCCCTCGCGCCCGCCGCTTCTATATAATCCACCCAGTTACTTCAGGTTTGAAGGGGATATCCATGCGCACGTCACTACGCAGCTCGCTGTGTCTCGCCGCCCTATCGGCGCTTTTCTCTGCCCACGCCTACGGCCAAGCCGTCAACGGCACACTCGTCGGCACCGTCACCGATAGCTCTGGCGCTCTCGTCGCCGGCGCAAAGGTCAACCTCGTCGCCACCCAAACCGGCATCAGCCAGCAAGGCCAAACCAACTCGAGTGGTAACTACGCCTTCCCCAATCTCCAACCCGGCGTCTTCCGCGTCGAAATCGAAATGGCCGGCTTCCGCAAGGCCATCCGCGAAGGCGTCGACGTTCTTGTGAACTCCACGGCCCGCGCCGATTTCGAACTCCAGCCCGGCCAAATCAACGAATCGATATCGGTCACCGCCGAAGCCGCCGTCCTGCAAACGGACCGCACCGACACTGGCCGCAAAATCGAAACCAAGCAACTCGCCGACTTGCCATTGGCCTATAACCGGAACTTCCAAAACGTTCTTAACCTGGTCCCCGGCGCCACGCGCAGCTTCCGCCCGCACTCGGAATTCTTCAACGTCCAAGACTCTCTTTCCACGCGCGTCAATGGCCAGTCCCGCCTTTCCAACAACGTGCAACTCGAAGGCGTCGACAACAACCAGCGCACCGGACTGCTCACGGCGATGATCCCGCCCATCGAAGCCTTGCAAACGGTCGACGTCACCACCTCGAACTACGAAGCCGAACTCGGCCGCGCCGGCGGCGCGGTCACCAACGTCAACTTCAAATCCGGCACCAATGAAATCCACGGCAGTGTCTTCGAGTTCAACCGCGTCAGCCGCTTCGGCGCGCGCCCCTTCTTCGCCAATTCCAAACCCGTCACCACGGCCAACAATTTTGGCTTTACCGTCGGCGGTCCGATCATCAAAAACAAGCTCTTCTTCTTCGGCGACTACCAAGGCATTCGCGACCGCCGCGGCGACTTCCACCAAGGCAACATCCCAACCACGGCATTCCGCACCGGCAATCTCAATTCCGCCAACAGTACCGACATCTACGATCCGGCTACTGGAAACACGGACGGAACCAATCGCACGATTTTCCCCAACCGCACCATCCCCGTTAACCGCATTAGCCCCATTGCCACTCGTCTCCTTGCCTTGATTCCAAGCCCCACGAATAGCGGCATCCTGCAGAACTTTCAAACCTCGACCGTCCGCAAGAAGGACACCAACGGCGGCGACGTCAAGATCGATTACCAGATCTCCGCGAACGACCGTATGAGTATTCGCTACTCGAAACAGAACTCAAACATTTTCGACCCGCCCCTCTACGGCGAGCGCGGCGGCGGCTTCCGCGACTTCGCGGGCACCGGCATCCAAAAAGCCACCAACGCCGCTCTCAACTACACCAAGGTCTGGAGCCCCACCTGGATTTCCGAGCTCCGCGTCGGCGTCATGTACTACCGCAACGATGCCCAAAACGCAGACATCAAGCTCAAGACCGCTGAAGAAGTCGGCATCCCCGGCGTTAACGTCTCGGACTTCACCGGCGGCGTCTCCAACATCCAGATCAACGGCTTCTCGAACCCTGTTGTCGGCTACTCCGCCAGCCTCCCCTGGGAACGCGGCGAGACGAATCTCAATTTCATCGTCAACAACACCAAGATCATCGGCAACCACACCGTCAAATTCGGAGTTGACTACCGCCGCAACCGCGACGAACTCCTGCAGAACCAAACCTTCAACCCCCGCGGCCGCTTCAACTTCCGCGAAGGCACCACCATCCTCGCCGTGCGCAACGTTTCGGGCCAATTGACCAACGGTTCCACGCAAAGCTTCGCGAACTCCTTCGCCAGCTTCCTCCTCGATCTCCCCAACGAAATGGGCCGCGACCTCCCACTCATCTTTCCGACCTTCCTCCAACGCCCCTGGTTCAGCTACGTCCAGGACAACTGGACTGTGAACTCAAAGCTGACCCTCAACCTCGGTCTCCGTCATGAGCTCTGGCCCCCCGCCGTCCCGCGCGTCAAAGGCGGCTTCTCCAACTTCAACCCCTTTACCAACTCTTTAGAAGTCGCCGGCGTCGGCCAGAACCCCTTGAACATGGGCCGCCAAAACTTCAAGACCAGCTTCGCACCCCGCTTCGGCGCCGCCTACCGCTACAACGAAAAGACCGTCTTCCGCCTTGGCTACGGTATCTCTTGGGTTCCCCTTGCCGACAACGGCTACGCTTTCAACTTCCCCGTTCGCGAGAACAACTCCTTCCAAGCGAATAGCGCCTTCGAAACCGCCGGCTCCATGCGCGTCGGCTTCCCCGCCTTCAAGCCCTTCCCCGTACCCTCTAACGGCATCATCACTCCCGCGCCCGCTTCAGTTTTCAACTACGTCCGCCCCGACGTTCGCGAAGCCTACGTCCAAAGTTGGAACCTTGCCATCCAACGCCAACTTCCCAAGCAACTCGCCTTCGAACTCGCCTATGTCGGCAACAAGGGCACTGGCATCACCGGCGTTCTCAACATGAACCCCGGCCTCGTCATCGGCGCGGGCGCCGCGGGCCAACCCTTCAACCAGCTGTTCGGCCGCCGCGACGCGATCAACAACATCTACTTCGGCACCAACTCCAACTACCACTCCCTGCAGACCAAGCTCGACCGCCGCTTCTCTGGCGGCTTCGCGCTCACCACCGCCTATACGTGGGCCAAGGCTATTGACGCCACTGGCGCGGACAACGGCGGCTTCCGCTACTACATCAATCCCCAACGTAACCGCGCCCGCGCCGATGGCGATGTCCGCCACGTCTTCGTGCAAAGCTACGTCTATGAATTGCCCTTCGGCAAAGGCAAGAAGATGGCCACTTCCGGCCCCATGGCTTTCATCCTCGGTGGCTGGCAGGTTAACGGCGTCCTCACGGTCCAAACCGGTACGCCCTTTAACCTCGGCGTGCCCGGCGGCATCATCAACGCTCCCGGAAACGCAAACGACCCAAACCTGGTCGGCGAATACTCGACGCCCAAGGGCATCGGTACCCACACGACCTGGTTCAACCCATCGGCCTTCGCCCAGCCCGCCGCCGGAACCTTCGGCAGCGTTGGCCGCAACACCTTCAGCGGCCCCGGCCTCTTCAACGTGGATTCGTCCATCTTCCGGCGCTTCCGCATTACCGAACGCATCAATGCCGAATTCCGCCTGGAAACCTTCAACACGACCAACACCCCCAAGTTCAACAACCCGAATACGGACATCACCAACCAAGCTACCTTCGGCAAGGTCACCGGCGCCCAAAGCGCCCCCAATGGCCCCCGCGAAACGCAGCTAGGGCTGAAGGTTACTTTCTAGCTTCGAGCAGCCGCGCGAAGTTGCCGCCCATGTAGCCGTGCACGGCGTCCACGTCAAAGCGCAACGTCTCAAACATCGCCCGGAAGCCACCAAAGTTCCACGACATGCGCCCATAAGGCGCGTCGCTCGCGCAGAACAAATTCCGCGAAAACGGCTCGCCCGCGCGCTGATACTGAATCAGCGCCTCCTCGATATACGTATCGCGGAGCGCGCTCAACGCATACTTCAAATTCGGATAGCGCAGCCCCAACGCAATCGATTCGTGATACTGTTTCTCGGCGTCCAAGTACCCCGCGCCGCCACCGCCCATGTGCACCGCCAGAACGGGCGTGTGCGGAAAGCGCTGCAATATCTTCTCCAGCCCGCTCGCCGGCGTATACGGCGTATCCGCTCCGTAGTGAAACGCCGGAATCGCGCCCAGCCCAACGATTGCCTCCACCACCCCCATCACCGGCTCCGAATCGATCGGATAACGATTCTGCGCCGGGTTCATCTTCACGATCGCAAAGCCATAATCCCGCACGCAGATCTCCGCGATCCGGATCGCCAAGTCCACGCCGCAAGCCTGCGGATCCGTCCACCCCGAAGCGATAAAACGCCCGGGATGCTTCACCGGACCCGACGCGACGTACTCATTCGCCCCCAACAACGCCGCGAAGTTCGCCTCTGCCCCTCCGGGATAAATCGTCGCCGCCGGGTTCTGCCAAACGTTGGCCTTGTCCACCCCCGCCCCATCCATCTCTTCGACGATTTCCTCGAGCGACAACGGCCGCCCATGATAGTAAGCCCGCCCCCGCGCCGGATATCTGCGCGTGTCGGTGGCATGCACATCCGCGTCGATCACCACCCTACCAGTATGACGGCCCTAAACTTTCCTTATGCGGCTCTTCCCACTGCTACTTCTTGCCGCGTCCCTTCTGGGCTCATCTCGCGAGGGCTTCATCAACGTAAGAGGCGGCCCCGTCTGGTATCGCGTCATCGGTGAAGGCAAAGCTACGCCGGTCCTCGCCGTCCATGGCGGCCCCGGTGGTACGTCCTGCTCCTTCCTCGATCTCGCGCCATTAGCCGAAGGCCGCAAACTCATCGTCTTCGACCAACTCGGCAGCGGACGTAGTGGCCGCCCCGCCGACCGCAGTCTTTGGAACGTAGCCCGCTTTGTTGAGGAACTCCACACCGTCCGCATGAAGCTCGGCCTCAAACGAGTCCATCTCCTCGGCCACTCCTGGGGCGGCTCGCTGGTCGCCGAATACCTCCTCCGCAAGGGAACCAAAGGCGTCGAAAGCGTCATCCTAGCCAGTCCCCTACTGAGCACGCCGGACTGGATTCGCGATGCCGAAGAACTCCGCCAACAACTCCCGCCCGGCGTCCAGGCCACGCTCAGAATGCACGAAGCCGCGGGCACTACAAACTCGCCCGAATACCGCGCCGCCGAACAAGAGTTCAACAAACGCTTCCTCAGCCGCCGCGGCGGTCGCGGCGCCAACCCCGACTGCGCTGGCTCCGCCTTCAACCCAGTCATCTACGAACAGATGTGGGGACCCTCCGAGTTCCACGCGACAGGCTCCCTAAAGTCTTTTGACTTAACCAACGAACTTCCCAAGCTGAAGCTCCCCGTCCTGCTCGTCGTCGGCGAGTTCGACGAAGCCCGGCCCGCCACCGCCGCCCGCTACCAGAAGCTCATCCCGGGAGCCCGCTTCGAAGTGATCCCGAACGCCGCCCACGCTCTCTGGTGGGATAACCGCGAAGCTACGCTCCATGTGTTGAGCGCCTTCCTTAAGAACCACTGAGGACCGGCATGGAAGTCCCAGCGGAAGTCGCAACCTTGACAATCGTGTGGAAAATATGAAAGCATTTCCACAACGATGGCTACGATCAGGGATGTGGCGAGCAAGGCCGGGGTCAGCGTCGCGACCGTATCGCGGGTCTTGAACGGGTCCGGCTACGCCGATGCCGCCACGGCGCAGCGCGTTCACGAGGCCGTGGAAGCGCTCGGCTACAAACGCAACGTCCACTGGTCGCGCCTGGCTAGCCGGTCTTCGCGTACGGTGCTCTTTCTTTTGGGCAACCGCGAAACCATGAACTCCATGCAGATGCGCTTGCTGGTCAGTTGCGAACGCGTGTTGCATCGTGAGGGTTACGACTGCCTCTTTACGCGCTATTCGTACGCTCCGGAGGAGAAGGCGAATGATCTCCATCTTCCGCGTCTCCTGCAACAGGAGGGCGCCATCGACGGCGTCATTCTGGCCGGCGTGCACAGCGAGAATCTCTTGAAGCGCCTCGATCATATGAAGTTGCCCTCCGTCTTGCTCGCCAGCAACTTCCTGGGTGGCGACAAGGCGATCTCGAAGAATTGCGTTCTCTACGACGATGAGACCGGGCTCTACGAGGCCACCGGCTACCTGCTTCGTCTCGGCCATCGCCGCATCGGCTTCATCGGGGACCGCGCCAAGGCTTGGTTTGAGCGCCGCTACCAAGGCTATGCGCGCGCTATTCAAGAGGCCGGCCAAACGCCGATTGCCGTCACCGCGCCGTGGAGCGTGCCGAATGTTGATTACGGCCTGATGGCCGCCGCCGAGCTGCTACGAGGCAACCCCGTACCTAGCGCCATCCTCGCCGGCAACGACGAAATCGCCGCCGGCGTTTGGAAAGAACTTGTACGCCGTCAGATTTCGATTCCCGCGCAAATGAGTTTGATCGGCTTTGGCGACCGCGCCGAGTTCTCGATTCTCGAACCCGCGCTCACCAGCGTTACCGTCTTCGAAGAGCAACTCGGCGAACGTCTCGCCACTATGCTCTTGGAGCGTCTGGCAAATAACGCCAAGGCCATCGCCAGTGAAACGTTCCCCGCCAAGCTGGTGGAACGCCATTCCTGCGGAACCTATCGCGAGGCTGTCCCCTTGCGCCGCTCCGCCAGCTTTTAACCCAATTCGTACCTAGTGAGTAATTGCATGTTGCTTCGATGCTTCCTTCTTTTGGCCACGACGGCCATCCTCGGCGCCCAGGATTTCCGCGCCACCATCACCGGCCGCGTAACCGATTCGAGTGGCGCCCTTGTCCCCGGCGCCAAGATCACGGCGGCCAATATCGATAATGGCCAGACCGCGACGGCTGAAACCAACGACGACGGTATCTACAATCTGCCCGCTTTGCCTCCGGGCCGCTACACGCTGGCCGCGGAGAAGACCGGCTTCAAGAAATACGCCCGCGAAGCCTTCCCGCTCGAAGTGCAATCGCGGCCGCAGATCGATATCGTTCTGGAGACGGGCGACGTGCAGTCGACGGTCACGGTCAGTAGCGACGCGCCGTTGCTTGAGACGGCATCGGCCAGCCGCGGCGGCGTTATTACGGGCCGCACGCTGGTCGACTTGCCGCTGAATGGCCGCAACGCCTTCGCCCTCGCTGCCCTCGAACCCGGCGTTAACTTCACGGCGCGCGGACAGGCATCGACGTTCTTTCGCACCACCGCCAACGGCGGATTTTCGAGCGCGACATTTTCGGGCGGCGCCTTCCGGAGCAACGAGTCGCTACTAGACGGCGTGCCCAACACCGGCACCGACGGACAAGTCCAATACGTACCCAGCGTCGATGCCGCGACAGAGTTCAAAGTGCAAACCAACGTCTTCGACGCCGAATACGGCCGCTTCACCGGCGGCGTTCTGAATGCGGCCATCCGCAGTGGAACTAACTCACTGCACGGTACGCTCTTCAACTTCACGCGCAATTCCTACTGGAATGCCCGCGACCCCTTCGCGAACAACATCCCCCAATTCGGCTACAACCTCTTCGGCGGCAGTATCGGCGGCCCGGTCTGGATCCCGAAGGTCTACAACGGCAAGAACAAGACCTTCTTCTTCTTCAACTACGAAGGTTCGCGCGAAGGCGTACCGCGCGCGAACGTCAACACCGTTCCCAGTCTTCTCGAGCGCCGGGGCGACTTCAGCCAAAGCCGTGTTCGCAGCGGCAACGCCATCCTTCCTGTCGGCGTCTACGATCCGCTCACCACCACGCAGAGCGGCGCCGCCTTTTCGCGCACCCAATTTCCCAACAACGTGATTCCCTCTTCCCGCATCGACCCGATCGCCGCGCGCCTCATGGCTTTGTACCCCGAACCGAACGCTCCGGGCGACGCCGTCACCGGCGCGGGCAATCACCTCCTCTCGTTCAAAGACCCCGTCTTCGACAACGGCTATGTCTGGAAGATCGACCATCGCTTCAGCGACCGCCACAGCGTCTTCTTCCGCTATTCCTGGCGCGAGTTCGGCGTCGACCGCCAAGGCGCCTTTAAGAACCTGGTCACCGGCGATATCGACCGCCGCCAAGCTCCCGGCGTCGCCTTCGACGACACTTTCACCATCAATCCGACTACGATCTTCAACTTCCGCTATGGCCTGGCGCGCTTCAAGACCTTGCAACGCTCGGATAATCTCGGTTTCGACATGGCGGGGCTCGGCTTCTCCGACGCGTTCATTCGCTTGTTGCCATTCCAAGCTATCCCCGCCATCAATTTGAGCAACGGGCTTACGGGCCTGAGCACGGCGGGCAAGCAAAGCAACGGCGCGGAAGACGTGCACACCGGCCGTGCCGCTATTACCAAGATCTGGGGCCGTCACACCGCGAAGTTCGGCGCCGAATACCGGCTGCTTAACTCCAACGTGGCGGCGCTGGGCCAAGCCACGGGAACCTTCACATTCGATCAAGTCTTCTCGCGCGGGCCGAATCCCCAGGTCGCCGGCGTCAACCTCGGCCACGGCCTCGCGTCATTGCTCCTTGGTTACCCGGCCAGCGGCAGCGTCGCCAACAACGCCGCTACCGCGGACCAAACTAACTACAAAGGTTTCTTCTTCCACGACGACTGGCGCGTGAGCACGAAGCTGACTCTGAATCTCGGTCTCCGTTACGAATGGGAGGGCGCCTACACCGAGCGCTACAACCGCCTCAACCGCGGGTATGATTTTGGTACCGCAAGCCCGATTGCCGCGGTCGCGCGCGCCAACTACGCCACCTCACCCATCGCCGAAGTTCCCGCGTCCGCCTTCAACGTCAACGGCGGCCTGCTCTTCGCCGGCGTTGGCGGTGTTCCGCGCGCCATGTCGGACATCGATCGCAACAACATCGCTCCGCGGATCGGCGCGGCCTATCAGTTGACCTCTAAGACCGTCCTGCGCGGCGGCTACGGACTCTTCTACGGCGCTAGCACGCAGACCGGCGAAGCCCGCAACGGCTTCAGCGTCAACACGGCCTACGTCGCCTCGAACGACGGTAACAACACGCCCGCCAACTCCTTGCGCAATCCGTTCCCGGCCGGGCTCGTGCCCATCACCGGAGCTTCGCAAGGTCTAATGACTTTGGTGGGACAAGGCATCGCGTTCACTAGCCCTTCGCGCCGCCAGCCGATGTCGCACCAATACAGCTTCGGCTTCCAGCAACAACTGCCTTGGGCGATGGTCTTCGACGCTTCCTACGTTGGCAACCAAGTGCGTGATTTACCGGTAAACCAGAACATCAATGGCATTCCCGAGCAGTTCCGCGCCGCGGCGGAGACCACTTTCTTCGCGAGCGCACGCAACCCGCTCAACGATGCGGTGAACAATCCCTTCTTCGGCGTCATTTCCAGCGGGCCGCTCGCGGCGCGCACCGTAACGCGCGGCCAGTTGATGCGTCCCTATCCCCACTTCACTGGCATACAGGAACAGTCGCTGCCCATTGGCCGCAGCCGTTACGACGCCTTGCAGACCAAGCTGACGCGCCGTTTCGCCAATGGCTTTAGCGTCTCCGGCGCTTACACCTTCGCCAAGCAGTTGGATCAGCTTCGTTTCTTGAACGACCAAGACACCGCGCCCGTGAAAGAGCTCACCGAGTTCGACATCCCGCAGCGCTTCGTGGTCTCGAGCGCTTATGAATTGCCTTTCGGGCCGGCCAAACTCTTCCTGGGCAACTCCACCGGTTTCCTCGCCCGCCTCGTCGAAGGCATGCAGATCAATGGCGTCTTCCAAGCCCAAAGCGGCGTGCCCTTCGAGATCACCAATGCCGAAAGTCTAGGCCGATCCGCAAAGCTGCCCGAGGGTGAACAGAGCGTGGGCCGCTGGTTCGATACGACGGCGTTCCGCCAGCGGCAAGGCGTCGAGTTGATCCGCACGGCGCGACTGCCGGACGTTCGCAGCGGTGGCCGCAACAACGTCGATCTTTCCTTCTTCAAGACGACGCAGATCACCGAGACCGTGAAGCTCCAGTTCCGCGCGGAGGCGTTCAACGCATTTAACCGGCCCGAATGGTCGTCGCCCAACGGCGCCTTCGGCAACGCGAACTTCGGCCGCGTGCTGAGTACGAACACCTTCGCCCGGCAGTTGCAGTTCGCGCTTAAACTGCTCTGGTAATGGACTCCATTCTGGATTTGCAGGACGCTATCGCACGCATGCGATCGACGCCCGGCATTTATCGGCCCGCTGTCGCAACTTTGGAAGCATGGGTCCGGCGGGAAGTCGACCGGACTCATCCACCGAAGCAGGATGGCGAAGCCGACATCAATTGGTTCTCTTACGGCGATGGCTTGAAAGCGCATCTCGCGATTCCTAAGAACGCCGGGGCCTTACCGCTCTTGATTCTGATGCATGGCTTTCGTGGCCAAGCGGCGGACTTCGAGGACGATACTCTGCGGCGCTTCGCCACCAGCTATGGCAAGGGAGTCTTCGTGGCGGCGGTCTCGATGCGCGGGCGCGACGGCTCGAAAGGCAAGCCCGACGCCGGAGGCCAAGAGATTGACGACATTGCGGCGGCGGTTGAGGCCTTGCTGCGGGAGTATCCGAAGCGGCTTTCTCGCGGCAACGTTCATATCGTTGGCTACTCGGGCGGTGGCGGCAACGCGATGAGCGCGGCGGCGCGCTACCCGTCGATGTTCCAGACGGCGACGTCGTTCTTCGGCATCAGCGACTACGCGCAGTGGTACCGCCAAGCCAATGCCGATCAACGCAAGTATCTGCTCGAATGGACGGGCGGCGAGGCGGCGATGGAAGCCAGGGATGTATGTGCCAAGCTCGCGCAGTATCCCGGAGTGCTGCGGCTCTATCACGACCGTGGCGATAACAATGTGCCGGTGAGCCATTCGGAGCGGGCGCTGGCGTGCCGGCCGGAATCGCTGGCGAACTTTAGCGAGGAGGGCGACGCCGTGCGTTGGATTCATGAGAATCCGAATGGCGACCCGCCCGTGCGGCAAGCGGAAAGGGAGTTTTTACTCAGGGTGGCTTTATGGAGCGAATTGAAAAAGTAGAGTTGTTCCCGGTGACGACGACTCGCCTTTATGGCGAGCCGAGCCAGCATGTGCTGCTTTGCGTTACTGGCGAGAGCGGCATGGAAGGTTGGGGCGAGGTGAGCGATGTCTCGCACTTGCCGGCCTTGATGCCGGATACCAATGACCTCGAAGCCGTGCTGCATGAGCTGCTGCGCGGGCGCGATGTGATGGGTACGACGGCTATCGAGGAGGCGATGCTCGCGAACTTTCCCGGCGGGCGCTTTCATGGCAAAGCCTGTTTGGTGCGCGCCGGCGTGTCGATCGCGATCCACGATTTGAAGGCTAAGCTTTTGGGCATCTCCGTCGCCGGTCTCTTGGGCGGCAAGAACCGCCAGAGCATTCCGATCTGCTACCCGATCTTTCGCATGAAGTCGGCGGCGGACGTCGAGGATCGCAAGCATCTCGTGCGGACGCAGTTCGCCAAGGGCTTTACCGCCTTCCGGCTTTACTTTGGCGCGGCGACGGATGCCGACGAAGAGTTGCTGGATTGGATCGGCTCGGAGTACCGCGGCCGCATCACGATGACTTCGCTCGACGGCTCTGGGCTCTTCAAGCTGCCGCAGTTCTTGCGCATTTATGAGCGGCTCAAGGGCTACGACTTTGAGAGCGTCGAGAGCCCCGTGGACCGCGACGATGTCGATATGATCGCGGAAGCGCGGCGGCGCATACAGCATCCGGTGAGCGAGCATGTGCGTTCGCTGGAGTATGCGACGAGGCTAGTGCGGCAACATGCCGTGGACATCTTCAATATCTCGATCACGGTGGCCGGCGGCATCCAGGGCATGATGAAACTCTTTCATGTCGCCGAGGCCGCGAACCTCGAATGCTTGATTGGCACGACGCAAGAGTTGAGCGTCGCGACGGCGGCACAGGCTCATGTGGGCGCGGCGGTGAAGGCGCTCGACTACGCGAGCGATCCCGTGGGGCCGGAGCTGTACGAGCAGGACGTCGTCGAGAAGCGCGTTATCTTCCGCGACGGCGCGCTGGTAGTTCCCGAGGGGCCGGGACTTGGCGTCAAGGTCTTGCGGAGCAAGATCAAGGAGATCGCCGCGTCTTTGAGCGCTCGCAACGACGTGAAGACGGAGTACTCGCGCGGCTAGATGCAGGTCTTCTTCCTAGCGCTGCTCTTTCTCTCCACGGTGATCAATTACGTGGACCGGCAGGCGCTATCGGTGGTGCTGCCCGTATTGCGGAAGGACCTTGGGCTCAGCAGCGCGGACTACGGCAACATGACTTCGATGTTCATGGTCGCCTACACCATCGGCCAAGTAGCTATCGGCCGCTGGATCGACAAGGTGGGAACGCGCGTTGGGTTCGCGGTATGTATCTTCGCGTGGTCGTTGGCGGCGGCGGGACATGCGTTGGTCGAGACGGGCATGCAGCTTTTGGCCTTGCGCTTTCTGTTGGGTTTGGGCGAGAGCGGCAATTGGCCCGCGGGAGTGAAGGCGGTGGCGGAGACGTTGCCGCAGGAGCGGCGGGCCTTCGGCATGGCGATCTTCGATGGAGGCTCGGCCGTGGGCGCGATCCTCGCGCCGCCTCTGGTTGCATTGTTAACGGCGCGGTATGGCTGGCGCGCGGCGTTCGCCGCGACGGGCTTGATCGGCTTGGTCTGGCTTGCAGTGTGGTGGTTTAGTTACAGGCCGTTGTTGCCCGCGCCGGTGCAGGCCAAGCGCGATTGGTTCGGCATGTTGCGCTTCCGGGCGTTGTGGGGCTTGATGGCGACGCGCTTTCTGGCTACGCCGGTGTGGTGGTTCTATGTGTTCTGGCTGCCGGACTATTTGTCGAAGGGCCGGGGTTTCTCGCTGGCCGAAATCGGCATGTTCGGTTGGATACCGTATCTGACCGTGGATATCGGCAAAATGATTGGGGGCGCGAGCAGCGACCAGCTCTTGCGTTGGGGCCGAACGCCAACTTTCGCGCGTAAAAGCGTGATGGCCGTAGGGGCGCTAGCGATGATGGGCGGCTTGTTTGTTGCGGGCGCGCCTACGGCGGTCGCCGCGTTGGTCTGGGTGTCGGTGGCAACCTTTGGCTTTGGGCTGTGGAGCGCGAACATATTGGCGCTGCATGCGGATTGCTTTAGCTCCGGGAACCTCGCGACGGCTATCGGCTGGACGGGAACGGCGGCGAGCTTGTCGGGCGCGGCCTTTACTTGGGTGGTGGGGCGGATGGTGGACCAGTTGGGCTACGCGCCGGCGTTTACCGCGGCGGGCAGCATGGCGATCTTCGCGCTGGGGGCGTTGATCTTCTTGGTTGGGAAGGTGGAGAGGACGGCATGAGAACGGTGCTGGTCACGGGCGCGGCGCGTGGAATCGGCGCGGCTTGCGTCGAGGTGTTTCAAGCGTTGGGCGACCGCGTGATTGGGGTTGATAGGGCCGAGGCTGACTTGACCGTTCGCGCCGAGGTTGAGCGTCTCTTTGCGGGCTTAACGAAGCTCGACGTGTTGATCGCTAACGCTGGTGTTCCGTATACGTTGACGACGGAGTCGGCGAGCGACGAAGAGTATGAGCGTTGCATGGCCGAGAATCTGCGCAGCGTGTGGTGGTGCTGCCAGTTGGCCTACCCACTTTTGAAGGCGAGCGCGGGTTCCATCGTCACGATGGCTTCCGCGCATGGCTTGCAAGGCTCGAAGGCGGGCTTTCCGTATTCGGCGGCGAAGGGCGGATTGTTGGCGCTAACTAGGACGATGGCGGTTGAGTACGCGCCCGAAGTGCGCGTCAACGCGATCGTGCCGGGACAGATCGAAAGCGTGCGGACGGCTGGGTACTTCGCGAAGTTTCGCGATCCGCAGTTGGCGCGGCGTCGCGTGGAGCAGACCTTTCCGTTGCGGCGCTTGGGGACGCCCGAGGACATCGCGAAGGCCGCGCGGTTTTTGGCGAGCGAAGACGCGGCCTACATCACCGGCACGATTCTGCATGTTGACGGCGGGCGGCATGCCGCGCTGCCGGATCTTTCCGACTTGGAGAGATTGCCGTGAGGTTTTCGACTTGGGCTGGCCCTTGGGATTGGGAGTATCTGCCGAAGAAGCTGCGTGTGCGTATGGCCTACGCTTATCACGGCGGGCGCATGTTTCTACCTAAGCACCCACGGCACCGCGTCTATGAGCTGCCGGAGAGCGCGGTCTTCTTTTCGCCGATTCTCAGCCGCTTTGGGAGGCTGAGACCCATCGTGATGGAGCCTAGAGTTCGGATGAACCGGCCGCATGCCGCGTGGTTGGTGCTTTGCCACAACGATGCGTTGGGTAAGGAACATCCCGAGTATTGCGTGCGGAACTTGCATGGCGACGTCTATTCGTATGCGCTCTGCCCGAGCCATCCAGCGGTGCAGGATTACTGCGTCGAGCTGTGCCGTCAGGCAGCGGCGCAGCCCTATGTCGATGAGCTCGATCTGGAGGCGCTGGGGTGGTTAGGGTACGCGCACAACGGGTTGCATGAGAAGTGCGGCGTTGAACTGTCGCGCAACGAGGTCGCGGAGTTGTCGCAATGCCGCTGCGAGTACTGCGAGCGAGGTGACGGCGCGGACTGGGCGTTGTTGCGCCGGATTCGCGGCGAGGTTGGCGTGCGCTTGAACGTGCGGCTCGCGCTTGATGTTGGGCATCGCGGGGGCAAGTTCGCTTGCGCGCCGGAACGAGTTGGCGAGCTAGAAGGTTTGGTGGACGCGGTAACTTTGACGTACTTTGGATTACCGGTCACCTTTCAGCGGCCTTCGGTTGGTCTTGAAGTGCATGCGGGCTTTGTGGCGCATGCGCCGGACTGCCGTTCGGACCCGGAACGCGAGGCGCGCTTGCGTGCATGCGAGGGCGCGGATGAGATAGCGTTTTATAGCTGGTCGTTGGCGGACGCCGCCGTTGCTAATTGGATGGAAGAGAAAGGAAGTGTAGAGCGATGAGGACCAAGAAAATCGAAGTGAACGATTGGCGCGGCGTGTTTCCGGTGCCGCCGCTCGCTCGCAATCGCGACGCGGCGCGGAGCATCAATTGGCAAGAAAACCAGAAGGTCTTCGACCACATCCGCAGGGGCGGCTTAACGCGTTTCATGTACGGCGGCAACGCGTTTCTGTATCACATTACGCTGAGCGAGTATGGCGAATTGATGGGCTGGCTCAATGGGCAGGCGGAGGATTGCTGGTGCATTCCGAGTGCGGGACCATCGTATGGACGCTTGATGGATCAGGCGGCGCTGCTGAAGAAGTACTCGTTCCCGGCGGTGATGCATCTGCCAAGCGGCGACCCTCGGGATGCGGCGGGCTTGGAGCACGGCCTCCGGGACTTCTCGCAAGCGGCGGGCATGCCGCTGATCGTTTATATGAAAGAGGAGAACTCTTGGGGAACTGATAAGACTGCGGGCCTCGAAGCGGTAGCGCGGCTGGTGAAGGATGGCGTCGCGATCGGCATCAAGTATGCGGTGGTGCGGCAGGATCCGGCGAAGGATCCGTACTTGAAGGGCTTGCTTGACCGCGTGCCTTTGCATACCGTGATTAGCGGGATCGGCGAGCGGCCGGCGATTGTGCACATGCGTGACTTCAAGCTCTATGGCTTCACGACCGGCAGCGGTTGCGTGGGTTCGGCCTGGACGCAGAAGCTCTACGAAGCTTGCGTGGCGGGGCGTTGGGAAGAGGCGGAGCAGATTCGGGCGAAGTTCATTCCGCTAGAAGATATCCGCGATGCGCAGGGGCCGGCGCGAGTACTGCATGCGGCGACGCGGGTCGCCCGCATCGCCGAGACAGGCGCGATTCCGCCGTTCATCAGCGAACTCGACAAGAGCTTCGATCCCGCTCTAGCCGAGGCTACGGGGCGCTTGTTGATGGAGTAGGGGGGGTTAGGGTTGCCGGCGGATGCAGCCTTCGATCTTGTCGAAGTCCGAATCGAAGGAGTAGATACCGGCGAGCATGTTGGCGGCGACGATGCCCGCGTGGACGGCGTCCCGGCACAGGATCGAGTCGTCCTGATTCATGATGCGAAGCGCTTGGTCCATGGATTCGTTAGTTACCGGTATGGCATCGGGGAAGAGGTTGCGGGTCATCTCGAAAAGGCGCTGCCCCTCCTCCCAACGATGGAGGGAGCGGTAGCGGTGGAGGATCTCCTGCAGGATCTCGGTGTCGATATTGGCTTCGACTTCTCCGTTGGCTACTTTGGTCAAGAGCTGCAGGGAGAGCTGCTTGTTGGGGTGGTCCCGGCCAACGGCGTACATCAGGACGTTGGCGTCGATTAGCATCATGGCGCGGGACTTATGGCAGCGGCTTCAGATCGGGGATGGACTCCCGCTTCATTTGTTCGGGTGTCGAAACGGGGAGGCTCATGCTGGCCATCTCGGCGACAATAGCGAGGCGGTCGGCTTTGGATCGTAAGCGGTACTGCGACCGGCAGGCGTCGCGAACGAGTTCACCGACGCTAGAGCCTTTCTTATCAGCGAGTTGCGTAAGCTGATCGAAGAGATCCGGCGGAAAAAGGATTGTTGTTTTTTTCGTGAGATCCATAGCTGGAGCCATATCCATATATAACATATCGGGCGGCGGCTTACAAGGTTTAGGCGGATTCCCGGCGAATTAGGTCAGGCCGCGTGAAGACTTCGGGGAGCAGGTCGATGCCGAGGCCGGGGCCGGGGGGTAGGGGGAAGTGGCCGTCGATGGGCTTGGCTAGCTCGCCGACGATGGGGCGGTATTCGTCGGCATAGTGGCGGCGGACGGATTCGCAGATTTGCAGGTTGGTCAGGTTCGCGGCGAGGTGGAGCGAGGCGGCGTGAAGGACAGGGCCGCCGCAGTTGTGGGGGGCGGCGGGGAGGTAGTGGGCCTCGGCCATGTTGGCGATCTTGCGGGATTCGGAGATGCCGCCGGACCAGGAGATGTCGGGCATCACGGTGCGGGCGGCACCGTTGGCTAGGAGTTCGCGGTACTGCCAGCGGGTCATTAGGCGTTCCGAGATGGTTAAGGGCAAGTGGGTGCTATTGGCGAGTTCGCGGTAGGCGGCCATGTTGTCCTGGGGTAGCATTTCTTCGAGCCACATGGGCGAGTATTCTTCGCAGGCACGGGCGATGCGGATCGCGCAGGGGAGATTCCAGTAGCCGTGGAATTCCATGGCAACGTCCATGCGGTCTCCAAATTCCTTCTTGATGAGGCGCAGAGGCTCGAGGCCGCGGCGGAGTTGCTCGGCCGTCAGCGAGTGGCCGCCGGTCTCCTTGGCGATCGGGTCCATGGGCCAGATCTTCATGGCGGTGATGCCTTGGTCGAGGAGGCTCGCGGCGAGTTCGACGGGTTGGGTAAGGAAGCTGAAGTGGTCGTAGCAGGTGTTGTAGGTGCGGATGCGATCGCGGGTGGCGCCGCCGAGGAGTTGGTAGACGGGAACGTTCGCGGCTTTGCCCGCGAGATCCCAAAGGGCCATGTCGACGGCGGAAATGGCGCGCATTTCAGCGCCCGCCCAACCGGCAAAAGAGATGGCGTCGAACATGGAGGCCCAGAGGGCGTCGATGCGGCTCGGGTCCTGATTGAGGAGGCGCGGGGCGAGGTTCGCGTGGACGACGGCTTCCTCCGCTTCGGGGTGGGGGTAGGTTTCTCCGAGCCCGAAGAGGCCCGTGTCCGTATGGAGGCGGACCCAGAGCCATTGGATGGGACCCGCGTGGACGGTGACGCCCCGGGAGAGGCGGAGGGTTTCGACTTTGACAATGCGCACTTTAGAGATGCTAGCGCCGTTCGCGGTTGAGGGCGTCTGGCGGCGGCGCGCGGCGCGCGCGATTTTACGGGAGGAGGGTGCAGGGGCGGCGCCTCCGGGGAGTGCTTCGGTGATTGCCGCGGCAGGCGGGGTACGAGCCCGCCGTTCGATTGTGAGGATTTTCTATTTCCTTGGCGGGATCATGCCGGCGAGCGCTTCCTGGAAGCGGTCGAAGAGATCGTCCATACGTTTTGGGTTCGTTTGCGCGAGGAGGGGATCGGGGCCGAAGGCGTTTTGAAATTGGCGATCAGCCTGGGCGCGGGTGCGGTGGGACTCCTGGACGGCTTCACAGTGGGCGAAGTAAGTCTTGAGGGCGTGGTAATCCTTCTGCGCCGCGGCGGCTTCGCGGGAGAGGCGGAGGCGCATTTGGGCGAAGCGCATCCAGCGTTTCTCGAGTTCGGGGTTGCCGAAGTCGTTCATCATGTCGATCTCCGCGCGGGTTTCGTAGGATTGGGCGCGCTTCAACTGGAACTGCGCGAAGACCATGCGGTCGAAGAGGGGTTCCAGGGCGGCGACTTGGGGGCCGTAATCGGCGCGGAGAGCGGCGGCAAAGGCGCGGAACTCTTCGGCGAGAGCGGGAGAATTCGCGAAGAGCGATTCGGGGGTGGCGGAGAGGCCGTGGGTGAAGGCATTGCGGGCAGAAACGGCTTTACCTTCGGCGCTACGCGGGCCGGTGGATTTCTTGGCGTTGGCCTGGTTGGCCTGGATTTGTTGCGGGGTGGACATGGTGTCGTGTTCCTTTCGAATTTCGGGGCGCTCCGAGGTACTGGTTTGGAGCGCCTTTGACGGAAACACGGTACACCATGCCGGCAAGCTTTTTGGGGTGGCGGACGGCTAAGTTGTTGGACCGAGGGCGATTATTTTGATGGGCGGCGTTGGACCGCGCCTTGGCATGGCGGAAGCCAGTGGGAGTCGAACCCACCAGAGACGCTTGGCGCCTCTCACTGGTTTTGAAGACCAGGCCCAACACCGGCTGAAATTGGCTTCCGTTAGTCAATATAATCTGAAGGGCGCTTGGCCCGAAGTTCCGCGCCGCGCCGCCGCTATTGTTATGCCGAGCCTCAAACCGGGAAACGAAGAGAAACCCAAGGCGTCGAAGCTCGTCGGGCCCGAATACCGTCCCGATGGCTCTTTCGATCACGACATTTCCGACGGTGAGAGCTGGGCGTCCCTGGCGACGCGTTACAAGGTCCCCGCCAAGAAGATCATCGAGGACAATTTCAAGACCACGAACGCCTACGAGATCAACTGGTATCTCCGCGAGTACGTCAACTGCAAGCTCCCGACGGCCGACGGCTACAACTGGCGCTTCTCAACGTCGGCCCGCCAAGGAGGTATCCCCGGCCGCGCCGGCAAGATTTTCATCGTCCCGAACTGGCCCGAGATCGAGAAGGCCGCCAAGGTCCTCACCAAGCGCTACGTGAAGCAGTGGTTCGAGCTTTGCTCCCTGACCATGGGTAGCGTCGATGGGTCCTTGCTTGTAATCACGCCTAGCTCGGTCCGTCCGAACATGCGCATTATTCCCCTCTTCACCACGGAGTTCGAGCTCGCCGGCGCCCCGGCCAAACTCGCTCAAGGCTGGGCCGCGCACTTGCAACTCGGACTTGAACTCTTCACCACAAGCCTCCACGCCCACCACGTCAACGCTTACCCCATGTTCATGACTTGGCCCGTCGCGGGACCGGTTCCGCCATGCCGGCTATTCCGTGGCCCTTGCTGAGTAGCGGCAGTGGCGGAGTCGCCAACCAGAACTGGTTCATTTCTCAGCTCATGTTCCCCGGCTTTAGCCATCCGGAGATGCAGGGTGTCATCAAGCGCCACGGCCAATGGTTCCATCAAGCCTTCCAGTTCATACGCAATGCCGCCGTGGCGCGTAACGTCTTGGCCCAAGGGGCCGCAAGCCCTTACGATCATAAAGTCACCGGCATGGCGTTCGCCGGCCTCAATTTCCTGCAAGTTCCCGACCTCCCAGGCTAGCCACTAGCATGAAGAGGTATGCTCACCCGCCGCCAAGCCGCCGCTAGCCTCCCCTTCCTGCTCACCGCCGCCAAGGGCCAAACGCCTCTGCCCCGCTTGGGCTCCGGCGTCCACACCTACGAGTGCCACCACGACTTCCTCCAAGTCCCCAGCCACATCAAGTTCGGAAACACTCACGGCATCGTAGTCACCTCGGACCGCCGCATCATCGTCGCCCACACCGTTCACAAGACCAGCGAAAGCCCCGACGCCATCTGCATCTTCGACGAGCAAGGCCGCTTCATCAAAAGCTGGGGCGCGGACATGCGCGGCGGCGCTCACGGCCTTCTCCTTCGGCGCGAAGGCGCCACCGATTACCTCTACCACTGCGACAACGTAAAGGGCTTCGTCCGCAAGTCGACCATCGACGGCGACATCGTCTGGGTCATGCATGCCCCCGTCGCCAGCGGCCTCTACACCAAGGCCGGCGAATACAAGCCCGCGACCCTGGCCGTCGCTCCCAATGGCCATATCTACGTCGCCGACGGTTATGGCAAGTTCTACATCCACCACTTCGACGACAAGCTCCGTTGGGTGAGAAGCTTCGGCGGTTCCCGCGAACTCATGGATCGCGACAAGAACGCCGAGACCCCCAAGGGCACCACTATCTGGCCCCACGCCATCGCCATCGACCCTCGCTCGAAGACCCCGCGCCTCATGGTCGGCGAGCGCGGCGCCAACAGCCGCGTCCAGTACTTCAGCCTCGACGGCAAGCCCCAAGAGATCATCAAGGACGGCGTCCGCTGGCCCTCGACCTTTGACTTCCTGAACGGCGAGATGCTCATGCCGGACCTCAAAGCCGTGGTCACATTGTTCGACTCGAAGAACCAGCCGATAGTCCAGCTTGGCGACGGCCGCCAGCCCGACGGCAAGACCTACGAAGGACTCCGCACCCAAGACCGCGACGCCTTCACGCCGGGCAAGTTCATCGCCCCCCACGCCGCCAGCTTCGACCCCGACGGCAACATCTACGTCGCCGAGTGGGTCGAAATCGGCCGCATCACGAAGCTCAAGAAGTTAGCCTAAGCCGGCATCTCCATATACGGCATCAACGGCTTCAGCCCCAACATACGCGAGTACACCGTCAACGCCCCGCGATGGTGCGCCGAATGTTCCACAATCCCGAAAACGATGGTCGCTTTCGGCCCCTGCATCAGGCTATCGGCCGCGAATAGCGTCAACCACTCCGCCTCGCTCTTCTCCGCCGTCGCGGCGATCGCCCGCCCATAGGCCGCGTCCAGCATCTGGCGCGCCGCCGTCAAGCTGGTCACCGCCCGGGCCTGCCGGTCGTGCCCTTCGAAGTCGAAATCCCATCCCTGGCCGAACGCCCCCTCCAAGAACCAATCGATCGTCAACGCCGCATGCGCCACCTGCGCGGCCGCGGTGTACTGATCGGGCGTTGGCGCATAGCCCGAATGCTCCTCTTGCAGCACCCGCGTTGAGCGCTCAAAGAACTCTTTACTCGTCTCTAGTTCGTGCTTCAAAACTTCGCGATAAGTCATGCCTGATAGCTCCCTTTGATTCCCAATTCGTCAGCCTTCGCCTTCATCGCTTCGATACAGAAGGCGATGTGCTCCTCCAAGTCCACGCCTAGCTCCGCCGCGCCGTTCACGATGTCCTCGCGGTTCACGGCCCTGGCGAAGCCCTTGTCCTTCATCTTCTTCAGCACGCCCTTGGCGTCCACCTCGAAGATACTCTTAGTAGGCTTCACGTAGCTCACGGCTGTCAAGAATCCCGCCAGTTCGTCACAGGCAAATAACGCCTTCCGCATCGCGTTGTCCCGCGGCACACCGGTGAAGTCCGCGTGCGAAAGTATCGCCTGGCGGATCTCGTCGCTCACGCCGCGCTCCATCAGGATCGCCTCGCCTTTGGTGGGATGATCCGGCAGCGTTGGGTGGATCTCCCAGTCGAAGTCGTGCAGCGCGCCCACGATCCACCAAGTATCGGGATCGCCGCCGTACTTGCCCGCGCAGGCTTCCATGCATGCCGCCACGCCCAACATGTGCCGCCGCAGCCCATCGTTCTGAACGAACTCGCAAACGATGCTCCAAGCTTCTTCTCTAGTCATACTCGCCTCCCACTCAATGCTTCCACCCACTCCTCCGGCACCCGAACGTTGCCGTTATGACCGCGCCCCAACTGGATCTGCGGCTTGATCTCGCCGTGGTAGTCGGACCCGCCCGAGTAGAGTAGCCCATAGCGATCCGCCAGCGCCCGGTACTTCGCCTGCGCCGCTTCATCGTGGTCCGAGTGCATCACCTCCAGGCCAATCAGCCCCGCCTCCACCTGCTCGCGCACGAAGCCTTCCTCGACATCGGCGTCGCGCATCCCGAGGCGAATCGGGTGCGCCAACACTGGCACGCCGCCATGCTCGCGCACCTTGGCGACGGCCACCGGCGTCTTCGGGTCTTCCATCAAGACGAAGCCCGGCGCGTCCTCGCCGATGTAGCGGTCGAAGGCCTCGTTGATGTTTTGGGCGAAGCCTTTGGCGATGAGCAGCTTCGCGAAGTGGACGCGGCCCGTCACGGTGCGCCCCAAAGCCTCGGCCTCTTCGAGCGTGATCGGAATCCCCAACTCCCGCAAGCGAGCCGCCAAGCGCCGGTTCCGCTCCCTGCGGATCTCGAGCATCTCTTCGAGCCAATCTAGAAACGCCGTGCCCGGAAAGGCACGCGGCCAGTAGGCCAGCAGATGCACGCTCCGGTTCCGCGCCCGCGTGCTGATCTCGACGCCGGGCACTAGCCGTAGCCCCAGCTCCGTGGCGCGCGGCTGTGCCGTGGCATAGGCGCTTAGCGTGTCGTGGTCTGTGATCGCCAGCGTCCGCAGCCCCGCGCCATGCGCCTTCTCCACCAGCTCTACAGGACTATCGGTGCCATCGCTCTCGTTGGTATGGGTGTGCAGGTCAACCAACTAAACAGTCTAAGACGCTACTGCCTACCTAGATCGAAAGGCTCAAACTCGAAAGTCTCCCCCGCTGCCCGCACCACCACGCGCCCCTTGCCCAAGCTCCGCCCTTGCGGGAAGTAGAAGACCGCCCCGTCCGTCGATTCGCCGGGATTGAGCTTCGTTTTCACGAAGGCGATCGCGCTCGCCGCGGCCGCCGCCTTGAGCCGTCCCCCGCCCAACTCGGCGATCGCGCTCTGCCGCCGTTGTTCGTAGCCGTTGGTGGATTGCAAGCGCGCGAGGCCATAGAGGCCGATCTCGTAGGCGCCAACAAGCTTGATGACGTCGTTGCGGTTCGCCTTGTCGAGCATCCGCCGCACGACGCTGCGCGCCGGCATCGCCCGCACTTGGAAGCCGTCCTCGCTTTTGAAGACGAAGTCTTCGGGGTCCACCGTCTGCGCTACCTTTGACCCGTTAGCCGCCGCCACCTGCAAAACCGAGTAGCCCTTCAACTGCGAGGGGATGGGCGCGAACATGATCGTCAACCCGTTCTTGGTGAGCGTCTGGTACTTGAGGCCGTTGGATTCGAACTCGATCACCTGCGCGGCCATATAGGCGGCACAGACAAGCAAAGCGCAACTCAAACGGGCCAGCATCCCTTACGACTCCCTACAGCCCTATTATGAGCGCGGCAACTTGGCCAACTCCCGTTGCACCGTCTTGTTCTCCGGATGATCCTTCGCAAAGGCCTCCAGCATCCGCCGCGTATCCGCCCAACGCTTCTCCTTCTGGTAGATCGTCGCGAGCATCATCTGCGCGAAGGGCTTCAGGTATTTGCCGTTGCGCGCGCAACGCTCCATATATTCGACGCCCTTCTTCTTGTCCCCGGTTACGTCCTCGATCCGCATCATCCAGCGGATCACAAAGGGCACGCTGCCCACCAGATACTCGCTGAAGCCGCGCGTGAACCAAGCGTCCTCCACGCCCGGGTCCACCTTCTGCAAGCGCAGAGCGTACTCCTGGCTTGCCTTCGCCGCGTAGTAGCTGTCCTTCAGGCGCTTCTCGACCAGGGCCGCGAAGTCTCGCTCCGCGCCCGTCGCGATCACCAGCCCCAAGAGCGCGTTCGCGTCGTTCGGGTTCTTGGCCAACGCCGCCGCGCCCGCGTTCTTGGCGCGGTTCAGGGCGTCCTCGAAGTCGCGCTTGGCCTCCGCGCCGATGCGCTTGGCTTGGTCGCCCTGGATCTTCTCTTCCTTCAGCATGTCCTTATTGAAGACCTCCAAGCGGTTCATCTCGCTAAAGAGGTGCGATGCCGCCAAGGCCGCGTAGCCGAGCGCGTCGTCTTGCTTGGACTGCGTGTAGCCGCGCGCCGTCGAGACGCTGGCGGCGAAGTCAAAGTTGTATAGCTGTTGGAAGGCGAGACCGACAGATGAGTCGTTAGCGATGGCCGCCAACGGCAGCAACAAGAGGGGGAAGAATTTCATTTCAACTTAGGACGCAAAGACTCCAACTCTTTCGGAAAGAGCGGGTTCTCCGGGAAATCCCGGCATAACTCCATGAGGCGGATCTCCGCGCTGCGCGGCCGCTTCTCCCGGACGTCAATGATCGCTAACATGATTTTCGCAAATGGCCCGAGGTATTTGCCCTTGGCCACCGCTTGGCTGAGCTTCTTTACCGCCAAGCTCTTGTCGCCCTCGGCTTCCTCGAAGCGCACGAACCAGCGGACGAAGAAGGGCGCCGCGCCCAAGAGATATTCCGTCAAGCCGGTCGTTAGGTGCGCGTCCGCGAAGTTCGGGTCGATCTTCAACAGCTTCACGGCGTAGCTCTGCGCTTCCTTGCCGTGGGAGAGACTTCCCAATTGCCGCTTCTCGACCAAGGCGACGTAGTCGCCCGTCAACCCCGCCGCGAGCGACATGGCGAAGAGCGCGTTCTTGTCGTTGGGGTTCTTCTGTAGCACCGCTTGCGCCTTGGCGCGCGAGACGTCGAGCGAGGCGAGGAAGCGCTGCTTCAGCGTTGCGTCCGGCCGCAGCTCGCGCTTGTCCATGATGCGTTTGTTGGAAGCGAAGAACTCGGCTTCGAGGATTTTCAGGCGATCGAGTTCGCGGAAGAGAAAGCTCGCCGCACGGAAGCCGTGGCCGAGCGGGTCTTCAGGGTTCGCGGCGATGTAGGCGTCCATCTCCTTATCGGCGCTGTTGAAGTCGAAGTTGTACATGCGGTTCAAGGCATGTTCGATGCTGGCCGCGGGGGCGAGCATTAGGCTAAGCAAAAAGACGATCGAAAGTCTCACGGGTACGGCTCTGAATCAGACGAAGGGTATCACGCAGGGGTTGTTGGGCGAATGCGGCGGGCGTCCAACGCTGCACCATTTCGGCCACCGAGTCGAAGGACGCACCGGAAGAGGGCAGTGAATCGGAAGGCTGGCCGCTGTAGAGCCGGATGCCGTGATCGATGGCCCGGAAGATGGTCGCCGCGTCTCGCAAGAACTCGGCATCGTCGCGTTCCAAGTGGCCCATTTGTTCGATGACGTCGATGCGTTCCGGGGTGTTCAAAACCTTGAAGAAGATGCCAGCGCTTTTGAGGCGCAGGTACATCAAGAGGAAGTCGATGTCGTAGTAGCCACCGAAGCCCGCCTTCAAGGCGTGGCTCTTGCCTTGCTCGCGCTCGAGGCGGGTGCGCATCTCCCGCAACTGCTGGCGCGAACGATGGCTCTGGCCGTAACGACGCCAGTCGACCTTTTGGAGTTCGTTCAAGAACTTCGTCGCCCGCTCGCTATCGCCAGCAACTGAACGCGCCTTCATGTAGGCGATGCCTTCCCAGGTCTCGGCGCGTTGCGAGAAGTACTCGAGGTAACTGCGCTCAAGCTGCACGAGCTCGCCTTCGCGGCCGAAGGGCCGCAGGCGGTTGTCGACGCGGAAGAGGCTGCCATCGCTGGTGAAGGCCGTCAGCATCTCGATCAGGCGCTCGGCGACGCGGCGCCAGAATTCGAGCTGTGAGGCGTCCTCGTCGGGCAGGATGAAGACAAGATCGGCGTCGGAGGCGACGTCGAACTCGCGAGAGCCCAGGCGGCCTAGCGCGACCACCATCATGCGCTCGGCCGGCATCGCGTCGCCGCGCGCGACATCTTCGAGGGCGAAGCGATAGGCCGCGCCGATGGCCAAGTCCGCGAGGGCGCTCATCTTGGCTAGCGTGTCGAAGACGGGCGCACCGAGGCAGAGGCTCTCGCAACTAACGATGAAGAGCTCGCGGCGGTAGAGACGGCGCAGTTCGGCCATCGACGTTACCTTGGCGAAGCCTTCGTTCCAGTGCCGCGCGCCGCCGGGGCGCTGGCGGACTTCTTCGAGCAGCGCGATCCGCGCGGGGTCGCGCAGGATCTCTTCCGTAAGCATTGGGCTGTGCGAGACGATGTCGAAGACGTAGTGCGCGAGCACTTCGTCGCGCTCCAGCATCGGCAACTGCGCGCCGCCGGTTTCGACCAGGCGCTCGAAGAGATCGGGGTTGCGCCTTAGCGCACCCTGACGTAACTTGGCCAGAATGTTCGGCGCGCTGTGTTCCAAGTTGCGGGCAAGACGGAGCGGCACTTGCTCGAAGACCGGCTTCGGTGCGCCGTTCGGGGCCGCGGCGGCGGGCACTTCCATGGGTGGCGGCGGCTGCGTATTGCGGCGTTGGTGCACCACTTTGTCGTAGATGGCGGCTACGGCGTCGAAGTGGCGCCGCAGCGTCTCAAGCAAGCCCGAGGCGGTGTTCTCCCGGCCAGGGTCGAAGGGCGGCAAGAGCTTCGCGAGTGCGTCGAGTTCGCTCGCGGCGGGCAGCGTGTGCGTCTGCCGGTCGTCCATCACCTGCAGCCGATGCTCCAGGTGACGCAGGAACTCATAGGCTTCGATCAGGTGGAAGTAGTCGTTGGGCGAGATGAGCGCCTTGTCGTGCAAGCGGCCGAGGCTCAAGATGGTGCCGCCATGGCGCAGCCACGCCTCACGCCCGCCGTGGAGGCGTTGGAGGCATTGCACGAGAAATTCGATGTCGCGGATGCCGCCGCGGGCGAGCTTGATATCGACCGTGCCCGGCTTCATGCGCCGCGCCGCGAGCTTTTCGTTGATGCGCATGCGCGTGGCGCTGACGGCTTCGATGGCGGAGAAGTCCGTCGTCGTCTGATAGGTGAGCGGTTCGACAAACTCGAGCAGCGGCTGCCCCGGCTCGCCCTCGCCGGCCGAGAGCCGCGCCTTGATCATCATCTGCAGTTCCCAGTCGCGCGCGCGGCGGCGATAGTAGTCGCGCATGGCGTCGAGCGAGTGCGTCAGTTCGCCGCCGCCGCCGTCGGGCCGCAGGCGCAGGTCGACCCGGTAGCAGATGCCTTCGGCGGTGTAGGTGCTCAAGAAGGCCGAGAACTGTTGGGCCAGCGCGCCGAAGTACTCCTTGTGCGTCACGGACTTTTCGCCCGTGGTCTGGCCGGGCTCGCTGAAGACGAAGATCAGGTCGATGTCCGAGGAGTAGTTCAATTCCTGGCCGCCGAGCTTGCCGAGCGAGAGGATCGAGAAGCCGCAGGGGTCGCCACCGGCCTCGAGCGCTTCACCGAACTTCGAGGTGACGTCGGCGCGGACGTGCCGGTAGGTCCAGTCGAGGATGACGTCGGCTAAGTCCGAGATCTCGCGCGTAGTCTCGGCGAGCATGGCGTAGCCAAGCAAGTCGCGGAGAAGAATGCGCAGAAGTTCCTTACGCCGGAAAGTGGCTGCGGCTTGTGGCGTGAACGCTTGTTCCTCGAGAGCGTCGGCCATGTGCCGCTTCTCCCACGCCTTCTGCAGGGCAACTTCGCTGCTCAACTCTTCGAGCCAATCCGGGTGCTGCGCGACGGCCTCGCTCAAGAATCGGCTGTGCTTGCGAAGCAATGCCCGCAAGCCTTCGAACGAGAGTTCTCTATGCAAGCGAGATCCTGTCGCCCTTCCGCAAAGCGCCGCCTGTAAGCACGCGGGCATACCAGCCGCCTCGTCCCTCAAGTTTTAGTGGCTTCTGGATGCGGCCCGCTTTCGCGTTGTTGTAGACGTCGAGGGTCCGGCAGGGTTCGCGCAACTTGGTCAGCTCAATCTTCACTTCTTCTCCCAGACTCAAGCGTTGCTTTGAGCTAAGCTCGCGGTAGTCCAAGCCCTCCGTCGTTACGTTCTCACCCAATGATCCCGGGCCCACGGCGAAGCCCATCTCCGTCAATTCCGCCAGCACCTCCGCACCGATCAGCAGCAGCGCCTGATTGGGTCCGCCGTGGTATTTCGGGTGGGCCCAGTCATCCCCAACGATGCCTCGCGCCTCTACAATCGCCTCGGCTACTTCGCTCTTCGGGATGCCTCCCGGCGAGCGATGGAGAGCGAGCACATTCATAGCAGCCATAAAAAAAATAGATACGAGAAAATTGCCCCAAAACCGGGATTCGCCCCGGCTTCCGTGAGTATAATCTAGCATCGGATCTTTGGCTGCTTAACGACTTTCTGGGGAACCGCCGGTCCGTGGAAATTTTCATTTGAGGATATCGATGTCGAGCGAATTGCGTAACTTTTTGACGCTCTCCTACGGAGAGTTGGAAGAACTGAACCTGAAAGCCAAGGAACAGCGGAAGAACCGCGTAGCCGCCGATGTGATCCAGGAAGAGCGGCTGAAGTACCTCACCGACGAGAAGGGTATCAAGGCCGTCACGGTTCTCTTCAGCGATCTCGAAGGCCGCCTTCACATGTTGGACTACGACAAGAAGTTCCTGGTGAAGAGCTGGGACAACTTGACCTTCGACGGCTCGTCCATCCGCGGCTTTACCGCGCAGCGCGAATCCGACTTGCGCTTGGGCATGGACTGGAGCTCCTTCTATTGGGCGCCCGCCGACTACTTCGGCCCCGGCAAGGTGCTGGTCTTCGGTGAAGTGATCGACAAGGATGGCTCGCCCTACGGCGCCGACATCCGCGGCGTGCTGAAGCAGTTCGCCAATCAGCAGTTCGCCAAGAACGGCTACACGCTGAACGCGGCTAACGAAATCGAAGGCTTCTTGTTCGAAGGCAAGGACGCCGAGCGCCGCTATCACGAGACCGGCAAGTTCGAATACGTCAACACCGGCGGTTACTACCATTCGCTGCCCGGCGACCCGCTCCGGACCTTTATCGACAGCGCCGCCGAAGTGCAGCGCGCGATGGGCTTCCAGAACGAGAAGGATCACCCCGAAGTCGCGCCCTCGCAGTTTGAAATCAACTACGGCTACGGCGAAGTGGTGGCCGCGGCCGACCAGATTCAGATCTATAAGTTGATCTGCCGTCAGGTGGCGACCTCGATGGGCTACACCGCGAGCTTCCTGCCGAAGCCGGTGGTGGGCGTGAACGGCAACGGCATGCACACCAACGTGTCGGTTTCGAAGGGCAGCAAGAACCTGATGTGGGATCCGAAGGGCGAGGAGAAGCTTTCGAAGTTCGGCTGGACCTTCATCGACAAGATCCTCACGCACGGCAACGACATTTGCCTGATGCTGAACGCGAGCGTGAACGCATACCGCCGTCTCGACCCGCATTTCGAAGCGCCGAACCAGATCAAGGCTTCGGCCGTCGACCGCGGTTCGATGGTGCGCGTGCCGATCGGTAACGAGAAGAGCTCGCGCGTCGAAGTGCGCTCCGTGGGTCCGGACGCGAATCCGTACATGGTGCTGTACTCGGTGTTCAAGACGGGTCTCGAGGGCGATATCTCGAAGATCAAGAACCTGCGTCAGGCGGACCGTTACCTGCCGGATAACATCTACACGGCTATCGAGAACTTCAACAACGCGGAGTGGACCACCAAGATCCTCGGCGCGGACGTGAAGGCCCGTTACTCGGAGTTGAAGCAGGCAAGCGCCGACCGTTGCGCCCGTCTCTTGGGCACCGTGGTGAAGCCGGCCGAAGTTCAGTTCCACCACGAGGTCTACAACCAATACCTCTGGAATCAGTTCTAAGCAATACCGACCGCGAAGACGACGAGGCCCCGGAGCGATCCGGGGCTTTGTTGCGTTTGGGGACCCCGCGATATGTGGCTTGTGGCGGCGGGGTGCGGGGTCTTCCAGTGTGGCCGCGGCGGAACAACCGGCGGGGGAATCACGCGGTCTGAGTCTGGCTGCTTGCGTGAGTGTGGAGAAGCGCTGAAAACGAAAAGCCCCGGCATGGGCCGGGGCTTGTAGACCGGAATGTGCGCGGCTTACTTCGACTTGCGGGCGGAGTACTTGGTTAGCAGGGCCATGAGCTTCGCGGCGGCGGCGGGGGGTGGGGGGTTGCCTTCGATGATTTCCTTGTTGGTCATGGTTTTGCCGTAGAGGTCTTTGTTGCCATCTAGGTCTTGGCGGAGGGTGGAGCCTTCGAGGGAAAGGCCGGCGAAGACGCCGCGGCTGCGGGAGTAGCTTAGGATTTCGGCGGTGAGGTAAGCGTCGGTTTGGGCGCTGGAGGTGCGGCCGACGGGGCCGGCGGCGACACTGGCTTCACCACCGAGCTTGAACTGATTGCTCAGCAGGCGCTCCGAGCCGCGTTTGTTCATGACCAAGAGGACGACGTCGCTTTCGCTGCCACCGATCTGGAACCCGACGCTGCCACCTTCGACAATGACGGCGGCGGGAGAGCCCCAACCCGCGCCAGCCTTGCGGCAGACGAAGAAGCCCTTGCCGTACTTGGCCCCGACGATGAAAGCGCCTTTCTTCATGCCGGGGACGATCACCGCGCACTCGCTCTTCTCAAGCAACTCTTGCGGGATGGCCTTATCCGCTGTGGCCATGATCTCGGTGAGGGCTTCGCCCGCGCGCTCCAGGCGCTTCTCCTCATCGTTGGCCGCGAACAGGCCGCCAGCAAGACCGAGTAGACACAATACCGCTCTGAGTTTCATATATAGAGGGATCTCCTGTGAATTATTCTAGCGTTATGACGTATGACGCTATTGTCGTCGGGAGCGGGCCCGGCGGCGGCATCGCCGCTTATGCGCTGGCGCAGCAGGGGCTGCAAGTAGCATTGCTCGAAGCCGGCGGCCGGCTTTTGGCGGGCCGCGATTACGGGCGCGATTTGCCGCCGCTCGACTTGCTGGAACGGCGCTTGGCGCAAGGCAAGGTGGGCGGTTTCGATTCGGCTTGGGACTATCGCGAGCAGGACCACTTCACGGGCGTCGGCGACCGGCCGGGGCATGGACTCGTCAAGGCGCTGGGTGGCCGCAGCCTTTGTTGGGCGGGGCATAGCTTGCGCTTTGGGCCGGGCGATTACAAGCATTGGCCGATCTCTTACGACGAGGTTGCGCCTTACTATGCGAAGGCCGAGCGCTTCATGGGCGTCTACGGTTACAAGGATGGGTTGTGGAACATGCCTGACGGCGAGTTCCTGCCGCCGGTGCCGATGCGGGCGGCGGAGTCGCTGCTGCGACGCGGCGTGAAGAAGTTGAAGAAGGCCGGGCGGGAGATGGACTTCGTAGCGCAGCGGAAGGCGATGATCACGCAGAAGCATTCTTCAGACCGCGCCATCTGCCAGTACTGCGGCAACTGCGGCGGCTGCCCGATCGATTCGAAGTACACTTCGGCGAACACGCCGATTCCGAGAGCGTTGAAGACGGGGCGCTTGAAGGTGTTTACCAACGCGACGATGACGCGGATCTTGCTCGACAAGAACAAGGGCAATCGCGTGAGCGCCGTCGAGTACGTGAACGCTACGGGTGGCACGGAGAAAATTGAAGGCAAGACGCTGGTGCTCTCTTGCAGCGCGATTGAAACGGCGCGCATGCTGCTCTTCAACAAATTGGCGAATTCGTCTGGGTTGGTTGGCAAGAACCTGACAAGTCATTTCGGCGTGACGGTGCTGGGGCTGTTTCCCGAACTCGCCAAGCGCGATCACTCCAACGACGCTGGCACGGGCTACTATCACTCGCTCCTGACCGGCCTGTACTGGAACAAGCCGAACCCAAACTTCGAGGGCACTTACCAAGTGCAATGCGGCGCGGGTTTGCCACCGCAGCGCTTGTTTGTGCGCAACGTGAAGGGTTTTGGCGCGGACTTCAAGCGCGAGTTGCTCTACAAGAACGTGGCGCACGCGGGGATGAACATGCAGGGGTCGCTCAAGGTGAGCGGCAAGAAGTTCATCGACCTCGACGACTCGAAGCGCGACAAGAATGGCGTGCCATTACCGCGTGTGCATCTGCACTATGAGAGCGAGGATGTGGCGATGGCGCAGGACATGGTGAATACCTGCGAGGAGATCATTCGCGCCGGGGGTGGAGAGATTCTTGCGACGCCGGGCAAGGTGCGGAGCGAGGATCTGGTGATCGACCTCAATCATTGGGTGGGCACGACGAAGATGGGCCGCGACCCGAAGACGAGCGTGGTGAATACCGACTCGCAGTCGCACGACATTCCGAACTTGTTCATTGGCGACGCGAGCGTGTTCCCGCAATATCCCGAGAAGAATCCGACATTGACGAACATCGCGTTGAGTTGGCGGATGAGCGAGCGGCTCGCGGAGAAGCTGCGGAAGGGTGAGGTGTAGCCGCCATGGCAATGGACCGACGTAGTCTCTTTCCGATCTTGGGCGCGGTGGCGCTGCCGATCGAGGCGCAGCATGAGCATCACAAGCCAGCGAAGATCTTCGCGGACGACTACAAGCTGCGGGCCTTCACGACGGAGCAGGACAAGACGCTCGCGGCGCTGGCCGACATCATCATTCCCGACGATGAGACGTCCAAGGGCGCGGGGGCGGCGCGCGTGAGCCGTTACTTCGACTTGATGGCGCACTACGTGCCGGCGGTGAAGGCGGCGTTCCTGGAAGGCTTAGCAGCGGTGAACGCCGAGGGTAACTTCGCGGCGAAGACGCGGGCGCAGCAGATAGACATTGTGCGGCGCATGGCGGCGAATGAAGGCACGCCGACGAATGCGCTCGAGCGCTTCTTCGAGCTGCTCAAGTTCCACACGGTGGAGGGCTACCGGCTCTCGCATATCGGGCAGACAGAGTGGATTCGCTACAAGCCGCATCCGGGGGGACTTTATCCGGACGCCACTGTTGACGCTCTCGATGCAAAATAGTAGTTTATGACCCTCGACGAAATCGAGCGGGACTACGATCAGCTCCGCCAGCAAGCAGAATCTGTGCGGAGCTATCTTTGACGCCCCTCGCAAGCAAGCACAGATAGACGAACTCGAGAAGCTGATCAACGACCCCGAGTTCTGGAACAACCCCGAAAAAAGCCAAGAGACGATGCAGAAGCGCAAGCGCCTGGAAGAGGGCGTGACGCAGTCGAACCGCATCGCGACGATGAGTTCCGACATCGCGGCGTTGATCGAGCTCGGCAAGGAGGGCGAGGACGTTGGCGCGATGCTCGGCGGCGAGATCGCGAACTTCCGCGCCGAACTGGAGCGGCTCGAGAACGCGATGCTCTTGAGCGGCGAGCACGATCATCGTGGCGCCATCCTCAACATCCACCCCGGTGCGGGCGGCACGGAGTCGCAGGATTGGGCGGAGATGCTGATGCGCATGTATCTGCGCTGGGCGGAACGCAGCGGGTACACGGCGACGATTACCGACGAGCAGCCCGGCGAAGGCGCGGGCATTAAGAACGCGACGATTGAAGTGGACGGCGAGAACGCTTACGGCATGCTCGCGAGCGAGATCGGCGTGCATCGCTTGGTGCGCATTTCGCCTTTCGACTCGGCGGCGCGGCGGCATACCAGCTTCGCGAGCGTTTTCGTGTATCCGATGATCGACGATGAAGTGAAGATCGAGATCAAGCCGGAAGACATTAAGACGGACGTGTTTCGGGCGTCGGGCGCGGGCGGGCAGCACGTGAACCGGACTGAGTCCGCGGTGCGCATGACGCACTTGCCAACCGGTATCGTCGTGCAGTGCCAGAATGAGCGTTCGCAGCACAAGAACCGCGCGAGCGCGCTCAAACAATTGCGCGCGAAGCTCTTCGAGCATGAGATGGAGAAGCGGCGGGCCGAGGAGAAGAAGACCGAGGACGCGAAGTTGGACATCAACTTTGGCAGCCAGATTCGCAGCTACGTGCTGGCGCCTTATCGCATGGTGAAGGATTTGCGGAGCCGGCTTTCGATCGGCGACGTGGACAAGGTGCTCGATGGCGACTTGAACGATCTGATGTACTCGTATCTGGTGTGGAAGCGCACGGGCAAGACCGCGGGCGACGCGAAGGACGATCTGCCGGACTAGATGATCGAAGTTGCGAGTCGAGAGAGTATCGCCAAGGCCGCGGAGTTACTGCGGCGGGGCGAGTTGGTGGCGTTTCCGACGGAGACCGTTTATGGGTTGGGCGCCAATGCGTTGTCGGCGGAGGCGGTGCGGAAGATCTATGAGGCGAAGGGCCGGCCGTCGACTTCGCCGCTGATCGTGCATGTGGCGAGCGTCGAGATGGCGCGCGAGTTGGTCACAGAGTGGCGCGCGGCGGCGCAGGCATTGGCGGAGAGATTCTGGCCGGGGCCGTTGACGTTAGTGTTGCCAAAGGCGGCTTCGATTCCGGATGCGTTGAGCGCGGGATTGGCGACGGTGGGGCTGCGTTGGCCGAAGCATCCGGTGGCGGAGGCCTTGATTCGCGAGGCGGGGGTGCCGCTGGCGGCGCCGAGCGCGAACCGGTTTACGGAGTTGTCGCCGACGACGGCGAAGCATGTCGAGGCGGGGCTGGGGGATCGCGTCGCGACGGTGCTCGACGGCGGTCCTTGTGAAGTTGGGATTGAATCGACGGTGTTGAGCTTGGCGGGCGGCGTGGCGCGATTGTTGCGGCCGGGGATGATTAGCCAGAGGGAGATTGAGGCGGTGATTGGGCCGGTGGAGGTGGTGACGGCGGCGAGCGGTGAGGCGCACGAGGCGCCGGGGCAGCATGAGAAGCACTATGCGCCGAAGACGCGGCTGTTGGTGGTGAAGGGTGAAGAGGATCTGCCTCCGAAGGGGCGCGGGCTTTATCTGTTCCGCACGAAGGCGAGTGCGCAGACTCCGGCGAGACGGATGCCGAAGGACCCGGAGGACTATGCGTCGCTGCTTTATGAGTTGTTGCATGAACTCGATCAGCAGGGCTTGCAGTGGATCGCGGTGGAGGCGCCGCCGGATGGAGTGGGCTGGGACGGCATCCGTGACAGGTTGCGGCGGGCTAGCCACTGTTAAACTGATAATTGAGGCGAGTTATCGCCGTTTTCCTACATGCGCACCCTTTTCTTGAATCCTCCATCGTTTGAAGGCTTTGATGGAGGCGCCAGTTCCCGCTGGCCGGCTACGCGCGAGATCGAGAGCTATTGGTATCCCGTATGGCTCTGCTATCCCGCTGGGATGCTTCCCGATTCGAAGGTGGTCGACGCTCCTCCGCACAAGATCAGCATCGAAGACACCGTGCGCATGGCGAAGGACTTCGAACTGCTCGTGCTGTTTACATCGACGCCGGGATTCCACGTCGACGTGAAGATCGCCGAGATGATGAAGGATTCGAACCCGAAGTTGCAAGTCTGCTTCGTGGGGCCGCCGGTGACGGTGGAGCCCGAGAAGACGCTGCGCGGATCGAAGGCGATCGATTTCATCGTGCGCCGCGAGTTCGACCATCAGATCGTGAAGTACGCGCAGGGCACGCCGCTCGCGGAATTGCCGGGAGTCAGCTTCCGTAAGGACGGCGGCATCATGCATAACCCGGAAGGCGCTTACATCGAGAACCTCGATGAGTTGCCTTGGGTGAGCAAGGTTTATAAACGCGACCTCGACTTCCGCCGCTATAACGTTCCGTTCTTGCTGCACCCGTACATCAGTTTCTACACTTCGCGCGGATGCCCGGCGATGTGTACGTTCTGCTTGTGGCCGCAGACGCACTCGGGGCACCGTTGGCGTTTGCGTTCGGCGCAGGACATCGTGAACGAAGTGCGTTATGCGCTCGAGAACTTCGACGGCTTGAAAGAGATCTTCTTCGACGACGATACCTTCAACTACAAGAAGGAACGCACCATCGAACTCTGCAAGGAGTTGAAGAAGCTGAACTTCACTTGGAGCTGCACGAGCCGCGTGACGACGGACCGCGAGACGCTCGCGGCGATGAAGGACGCCGGTTGCCGCTTGATGATCGTGGGTTACGAATCGGGCAGCCCGCAGATCTTGAAGAACATCAAGAAGGGCGCGACCGTCGAGATGGCCGAGCGCTTTACGAAGAACGCGCATGAGTTGGGCTTGCTGGTGCACGCCGACTTCATTGTGGGCTTGCCGGGCGAGACGCGGGATACGATTCAGCAGACCATCGATTTCGCGAAGAAGCTCGATTGCGAGACGATTCAGGTTTCGATCGCGCATCCGTATCCGGGCACCGAGTTTTATCAATACGCCGAAAAGAATAATCTGATTCAGCTCGACGCGGCGATGACGGACGAGAGCGGGCACCAGTTGCCGACGGTGGTTTATCCGGGCCTGGACCGTGCGGAGCTAGTGGATTCCGTGGAGCGCTTTTACGGCGAGTATTACTTCCGGCCGAAAGCGGCGTGGCGCGTGGTAAGGAAGGCGATCTTCTCGAACGACGAGCGGAAGCGGCTTTACAAGGAAGCGCGGGAGTATTTGGCGTTGCGGTCGAAGCGGAAGAAGTTCGTGGCCGAGCAGAAGGCACAGCAGACTTACGCGCCGATGGGCGACTAGGCGCGCGGCGACATCAGGCGGGCGCACGAGATGGGCAGAGTGGGCGATCGCGGGCCAAGATGGCGGTGAGGCGGGCGCTGCCGTTGGGCACCGTGGCTCGGGAGCGGTTTCCTCAGTGAGTAGGGTGCTATGAGTGGAACGCGTCCGCGGGTTTGGGCGCTGACGGCTTTCGTCGTGCTCGCCAACGTCATCGGCAACCTGTCGCTGAGTTGGGGGATGAAGCATCCGTTGGGCGTGCGGTTGACGGGCGTCGATTTTGTCGATGCGCTTTTTCAGCCTTATGTGGGGCTGGGGATTCTGCTGCTGGCGACGTGGACGTTTTCACGCATCACTCTGTTGAGCTGGGCGGACTTGAGTTTCGTGTTGCCGGTGACTAGCGTGGGTTATGTGTTGAACGCGGGGATCGGGCATTTCGTTTACGGCGAGGAAATTTCTTGGCTGCGTTGGATGGGGACGGCGTTGATCTTGAGTGGAACGGTGATCACGGGGATGACACCGGCCAAAGTGGATGGCGCGCGATGAAGTGGGTTTACGTGGGGGCTATTGTCGCGGCGACGATGATTTGCGACTATTTGCAATCGAGCGCGGTGAAGGAACACGGCGAGATTGAAGGGGCGGGCGCCTTTGCGAAGTTGTTCCGGCATTGGCGCTTGCCGGTCTCGATCGTCTTCATGGCTTTGAGCTTCTTCAGCTTTACGCAGTTGCTGGCGTCGGAGGACCTGAGCTTCGCGGTGCCGGCGACGGCGTTGACGATTCCGGCGGAGACGGTGATGGCGCGCTGGTTGCTGGGCGAAAGCGTGGACGGAAGGAGGTGGGCAGGCGCGCTGTTGGTGGCGGCGGGCGTTGTCCTGATCTCGTTTTGAGCGTCTGGTGGTGGCTGGCAACGGGCATGGCGGTGGTGGCGGCGAGCTACCAGATGACGGCGTTCGCCGCGGCATTGCGGCAATTGCTGGCGAGGCCGGCGGCGAAGGGCACGGGGGAAGGCGTGAGCGTGTTGAAGCCCGTGCGTGGCCTCGACCCGGATTTCGAGGAAGCCATTCGGTCTTACGCGGAGCAACGATACAGCGGGGCGTTCGAGATGATCTTCGGCGCGGTGGACGAAGACGAGCCTTCGCGGGCGGTGGTGGAGAAACTGATGCGCGAGTATCCTCACGTGGATATTCGTTGGGTACGCACGCGGGGCAGCGCGCCGAACGCTAAGGTGGCGGTGTTGGAAGAGATCGGCGCACTGGCGAAGTATCCACTGATGCTGGTGAGTGACTCGGACATCATCGTGCCGCCGGGATATCTTGAGCGCGTTGCGGCGCCGTTGGCGGATGAGAGGGTGGGCGTGGTGACGACGTTGTACCGGGCGCGGGGAGAGGCGTGGCCGGCGAAGTGGGAGGCGTTGGGAATCGCGATCGACTTCGCGCCAAGCGTATTGGTGGCGCCTTTGGTGGGGATTCGCGAGTTTGGGTTGGGGGCGACGCTGGTGTTTCGCGCGCGCGATTTGCAGAGGATCGGCGGCTTTGCGCCGATAAGAGATTTCTTGGCGGACGATTACCAATTGGCGAAAAAGATCACCGGGCTGGGGATGGAAGCGCGGATGAGCGAAGTGGTGGTGGAGACTTCGATTGGCGACGATAGCTGGGCCGGGGTGTGGCGGCATCAGGTGCGTTGGGCGCGGACGATCCGGGTGTCGCGGGGAGACGGGTATCTGGGTCTGCCGGTGACGCATGCGGGACTTTGGATCGCTTTGGCGATGGCGAGCGGCGCGTGGACGGCGGCGTGGCTGGCCTTGGCGGCGCGATATTTGAGCGCGGTGGCGACGGGAGTCGTGGTGTTGCGGAGTCCCTTGGCGCGCTGGGGATGGGTGCTGGCGCCCGTTTGGGACCTATGGGCTTTCGCGGTATGGATTGCGGGACTACGTGGATCAACGGTAATCTGGCGAGATGGAGTACTCCGGCTTACGAAAGATGGTAGATTGCTTCGGAGTGAGTAGGATGAGGATTTTGATTCGTATCGCGGTGGCGTTGGCACTGACGGGACTCGTTTTCGCCCAGGCGAAGGGCGATCCGGGCAAGGCGAAGAAGGCTTTGGAGCGGGCGGCGCAATTGGAAGAAGGCGGCAAGCTGGACGAGGCTTTCAAGGCGCTGACGGAGGCGATTGACGCCGATGGGTCCGTCGCGGCCGCTTGGCGGGAGCGGGGCAAGGTGCGTTGGCTTGCGGGCGAGACCGAGTATGGCTTGGCGGATCTCGACAGGGCGCTGGCCTTGGATCCCAATGATGGCGAGGCGTGGTTGATTCGCGGCGATATTCGCGCCAGCGCGAACCGGCATGAGGACGCGCTGAAGGATTTCGACAAGGCGGCGAGTCACGGCAAGAACGACGCACATCTGTACTCCTCGCGTGGCGTGGCGCGCGTGCGATTGAAGCAATACGAGAAGGCCATTGAGGACTTCACGAGCGCGATCAAGATGCGTATCGACATGCCTGGGCCGTACAAGGATCGCGGCGTGGCGTATACGTTGATGGGCAAGTTGCAGGACGCGCTGGAGGATTACAACCGGGCGCTGGCGATTCAGCCGAGCTACGCAGAGGTTTATTTGGAGCGGGGCTATGTGCTGGGGCAGCTAGGCAAATTCGCCGAGGCGATTCCGGATTTCACGCAGGTGCTGAAGTTGCAGCCGCAGAACGCGAAGGCGTATACGTTGCGCGGGGCGGCTTATCAGCAGATGGGCGAAGCGGGCGCGGCGATCATCGATTACTCGGAGGCCCTAAAGCTGCAGCCGAATAACGTTTCGATATTGCTCGCGCGAGGGGCGGCGTACGCGGATTTGAAGCAGTACGATTTGAGCTTCAACGACCGCAACAAATGCGTGGAGTTGATGCCGAAGATGGCCGAGGCGTACGTGGCGCGCGGCGGCGTGCATCATGCGTTGGGGAATCATGAGTTGGGATTCGCGGACCGGAATAAGGCGATTGAGTTGAATCCGAAGCTGCCAGAAGCGTGGCTGGCGCGCGGGAGCGCGTTTTTCCTGCTGGGCAACTACACCCAGGCCAAGAGCGATTTGGAACAGGCGTTGCAGCTCGATCCGGAGATGGACGAGGCCAAAGAGGTGTTGGAGAAAACGAAGGCGAAGATCGCCGAACAGGCGCCGCCGGCTCCGGCGCCGGCAAGTTCGACGGTGACGTCGCCGTTGAGCACGGAGCTATCGGCGGTGCAGACGTTGGCGCAGCGGAAGACGGAGAATACAGCGTTGAAGCTGCCAGCCCCTCTGTCGACCGTGCCGCAATCCCGGCCGGCGGCGCCGGCGCCCATCGAGGCGCGACTGGTCAAGCCGAAGCCCGCAATGGCGGTCGTCACCGACGTGCCCGAGCCGCCTCGCGACGCCGACGCGAAGCAAGGCCTCAATCCCGACACGTTGAACATGCTAGGGCGCGAATTGACGCAGCAGGGCGATTTTTCCGGCGCGATTAACATGTTCACGCAGGCTATCGCGCTGCGGCCGAATTTCGCGATCGCTTACAACGGGCGCGGCTACGCTTATATGCGCATGGGGAAGTGGAAGGAAGCGGAAGCGGAGTTCACGGCGGCGCTGCGGGCTAATCCGAAGTATCCGAACGCTTACGCGAATCGCGCGGCGGTGCGGGCGAAGCTGGGCGATGCGCAAGGTTCGGCGCAAGACGCGGCAATGTCACGGCAGATGGGCGGTAAGTGACGGGGGAGCTAAACGTCGCCGCCGCGCATGGCATGAAGATAGATCCGGTTTAAACCAAAGCTTCGATGTAGCCGAAATCCGAGCGCTTCGAAGTTTGCATGTAGCCGGTCGGTGGAACTGACGTTCTGGCGAAGCCACACATCGTTGAATTCCGCGAGAACCGCTCTTGCCCAACCAGATTTTAGAGCCTGAGCGCCGCCTTGCAGCACATTTGGTTCGAAGCCCTCCACATCAATCTTTATAAGGTCGACAGGGGCAAGGCCATGCGCTTCGATTTCTTTGTCCAGCGTGCTTACCTGCACTTCGGCTATGGACTTCTGGTCGTGAGCAACCATCGTCGGGGTGTGGTTCCCTGCGTCCCCGAGGAAAAGCTTGAGCGTCCCCGGTTTCTCGGCGAGGCCGAGATTGAAGATCTCGACTCCGTTCCAGCCGTTCCTTTCGACCATATTTCTTAGGCGCCCGTAGGCCCACGGACTAGGCTCGTAGGCGTAGACGGTTCCAGAAGGAGTGACGCACGAAGCACCGAGCGCGGTAAAGAAGCCAACATTGGCTCCAATATCAATAAACCGCATGCCCGGCTTCAGGATCAAGCGGATCTCTCTAACCTCTTCGGGCTCAAAGGTGCCCATGAAAATATTTCGCTGGATGAAGTCGCTCAAGTCCAGCCGCATTCTTGCACCGAAAACGACCTCATCTCGCTCCCCAGAGCGGGGCACAAACGGATCGAGTAAGCGGTACTTGCCTCGAAAATGGCGATCCCGGCAGACGCGAAGAAGAGAGCCAAGCATTCACCTAGATAGTAGCCCAGCGGCTTGAGCGAGGTAAGCGAGCGCGGCCTATATCGTCGCGCTAACTAGTTCTTCCTTGCAAAGCATGCAGCGGCCTTCGGCAAAGCCGGGATGGCCGTTGGGGCAATAGCAGGCGGGCGGGGCGATGAAGTAAGGCTGGGCCTTGCCTTCCTTGAGAACGCGCACGATGGCGGTGGCGCCGTGGCGATTGACCACTTGCAGCTCGTCGGGATTCATCTTGATCTTCTGCATTTCGGGATGGCGCTCGGGAAAGCGCCAAGCGATGAAGGCGTGCTTGGCCATGACGACGTAATCCGTGCCATGCGATTGGAGAACGGCGGCGCTGCGATTCGCCCGCCGGATGGTGCGGTAGGCGTCCTCGGCGGATGTGGAATCGAGGACAATGGGCAAATCGAAGTCAAGCATGAGGATAGAATCCCAATAAAGGTAATGGTACAAGCATGCGGCTACTGTTAATAGCGGGAATTGTGTTCGCGCAGCATCAGGCGGAGGAGGGGAAGGCGAAGCATCCTTTCCTGGGGGACGAGGCGCGGATCGAGGCGGGGCGGAAATCCTTCGCGGCGGGGTGCGCGGGATGCCATGGGCCGGAAGGCGGTGGCGGGCGCGGGCCGAACTTGGTGGAGCGCGCGGTTTGGCATCCAGTGGATGAGAACACGATGTTCACGGCGATCCAGAAGGGCGTGGGGATCATGCCGCCATCGGGATTGAGCGAGGACAGGGCTTGGGAGATTGTGGCGTTTGTAAAGTCGCTTACGTCGCCGGCGGTGGAAGTGAAGGCGCCGGGCGACGCGGCGGCGGGCGAAAAGATTTTTTGGAGCAATGGGGGCTGTTCGAATTGTCATCGGGTGGCGGGAAAGGGCGGGTTTGTGGGTCCGGATTTGACGAACATTGGGCGGACTTCGACGCTGCCGAAGTTGAAGGCTTCGATCCTGACGCCGGACGAAGTGCGGACGCCGGGATATCAGTTTGTTTCGATCACGATGCGGGATGGGACGAAGCTGGAAGGCATTGAAAAGGACCGGACGAATTACAACATTCAACTGCAATTGAAGGACGGTTCGCTGCGGCCGATTGAAATGCAAAAGGTGGAGAGCATGACGGCGCGGACACAGACGTTGATGCCTCAGGATTACAAGACGCGTTTGACGCGCGAGCAGATAACAGACCTGGTTGCGTATTTGAGAATACAGGCGGTGAAATAGATCATGTTGCGAAACGTTCTGATGGGATTGGTGTGCGTGGCCGCCATGGCGCAGGTGCGTTACGAGGACATTCTGAAGAGCCCGAACGAGAATTGGTTGACGTACTCGGGGGACTACAAGGCGAATAGCTTGTCGCCGCTGCGGCAGATTACGCCGGAGAACGCGAACACGTTGACATCGAAGTGGAGCTTTCGCGTACCGAAGGCGAATGGTCTGCGGACGCGGCCGCTCGCGGTGGACGGTATCGTTTACTTCACGAATACGAATTCGATCTATGCGCTCGATGGGAAGAGCGGGCGGATGATTTGGCAGTTCGTGGATACGCAGGTGAAAAAGGAGGCGGTGAACCGGGGCCTCGCAATTCTCGGCGACAAAGTTTACTTCGTGACGGCGGATTGTCATTTGGTGGCGCTGGACCGGCGCACGGGCGGGATCTTGTGGCGGTCGAAGTATGGGAATGTCGAGGACGGTTTATTCGCTTCGGCGGCGCCGCTCGCAATTAACGGGAAGATCATCGTGGGCGTGGCGGGCGGCGATACCGGGATGCGCGGTTATGTGGCGGCGATGGATGCCGGGAGCGGCAAGGAGTTGTGGCGGACGTACACGATTCCGGCGAAGGGCGAGAAGGGCTCGGAGACTTGGGGGAATTACATTGAATATGGCGGCGGGGGGACCTGGTTGAATGGGACCTACGAGGCCGAGACGGATACGTTGTATTGGACGACGGGGAATCCGTGGCCGGATTTTTATGGCGGGGATCGCAAGGGCGATAATCTCTACACTTGTTCGCTGATCGCGCTGGATGGGAAGACGGGGAAGATGAAGTGGTACTTCCAGTTTACGCCGCACGATTGGCATGATTGGGACGCGCAGAGTTGGCCGGTGATCGCGGACGTTACTTATGAGGGCAAGCCGCGCAAGGTGGTTTTCCATGCGAATCGCAATGGCTTCCTATATGTGCTAGATCGCACGACGGGGCAGTATTTGCGGAGTTCGAAGCTGGTGGATTTGCTCGATTGGGCGAGTGGCATTGATGCGAAGGGAAGGCCGATCGAAGTACCGGGGAAGCTGCCGACGCCCGAGGGCAATCGCGTGTGCCCAGGAGTACAAGGGGCGACGAATTGGTATGGGCAGAGTTGGAACGCGTCGCTGGGCCTGCTCTATGTGATTACGTTTGAGCAGTGCGATATCTTTACGAGTTCTTCGAAGGAGCCGGAGCCGAAGAAGAGCTTTTCCGGCGGCGGGGCGGGGCCGAAGCCTAACGATAAGGGGGCGTTCTATCTGCGGGCGTTCAATCCGCTGACGGGCGAGCGGCGTTGGGAATACAAGATGACTGGGGGTGGTGGGATGTGGGCGGGGATTATTGGTACGGCGACGGGGGTGATCTTTAGCGGGGACGACGATGGGCATTTGATTGCGCTCGAGGCGACGACCGGGAAACATCTGTGGCACTACCAGACAGGGGAAGCGATGTTCGCGAGTCCGATTACGTATATGGTGGACGGGAAGCAGTATGTGACGATTGCTTCAGCGTCGGCGATTCATACTTTTGGATTGTTTGAGCCGGTGGTGAGTGTGCCGGTAGCGCCGAGGAAGATTCAGTAGGGAAACGAAAGGCGGGAGGTTGGTTGCGGGGGAAAGATTTGAACTTTCGACCTTTGGGTTATGAGCCCAAACATAGAATTGCCCTGGGTTGCCCGCCGTAGCCCTTGATGCCCCGAAGTGGTTGAGCCTGTTGCCCTAAGTTGCCCTGGAGTGCCCTCAGTTTGGTGACAATTTTGGTGACATCTACCCCTCGATTGCCCTGAGTTCCCCTTGGGATTGGTGACATTTTTGGTGACATCTTCCATCGTTCGAATCTCCTTATTGCGGCGGCCGCTTCTGTCCTGGTTTTGACTTCGGTTGCTCGTTCAAGTACTGCTCTGCCTTCACGCCCGCCTCGTCCACATCGCGTTGATCCACGATGCGGTAACGGTCAAACATCGCGTCCGTTTCGTGGCCGATGATTCGCCGAATCGTGGCGCGTGGGATGCCGGCGCGATCCATATTTCGAACGGCGCTGCGTCGAAGATCGTGAAAGTGTAGCCCCTTCACCTCGGCCATTTTGCATGCTGTGGCCCACGCCTTGCGAAAGTCCACGATTTTCGATCCTTCTCGGTGAAACACGAGTTCGCAGTCTGGGTAGGAATCGTTCCGAAGTGTGAATGCGGCGACCAGAGCGTCCTTCATCTCGCCATAGATTGGAAGGACGCGGGCGACCTTTCCTTTGGTTTGGCGTCGCTCCAGCCATATTTGTGAGGCCGGGAAGTCCACTTGTTCCCACTTCAGCTTTAACAGCTCGCCAAGGCGGCACCCGACGTGATATCCAGTCACGAAGAGCGGAAACAGATAGGCGGGAAGAGCCTCCTTGAGGGCAATATATTGATGGTGTTCGAGAAACCCACTGCGTACGTTGTCCTCCTCAAGCATCCGGATTTTGGGCACACGAGGTAGTTCCTCGTTGTCCACCGCGAGCTTGAACGCGGCGCGAACGTGTTCCATTTCCCGATTGATGGCAGAGTCAGCAGCATCCTGCTGGCGTCTGTGACGTACGTAAGCGTCAACCTCACGCCTACCGAAATCCAGGGCTTTGATCGGACCGAGCAAGGGGATCAAGTGGAGACGCATTCTGGACTCCAACTGCTTCTGGCTGGCACGCCCTCGCAGTTCGTAGTCCGCAAGCAACCCGTTTAATAGATCGACTACTTTCAGGCGCTTGGCGCCGGGCGCTGGCAGTTGATTCAGTTCGACCTCGGCCATCTTTTGGCGCAGAACTTCCTCGGCCCGCTTCTTGTTGCGCGTCTTGGTGCTCTCAAAGACGGGATAGCGGTCCACGTAGTACTTCATCCACCACATGCGACCCCTCCGCCAGAGTCCACCGCTGCCGTAGTCGCGCTTTCCCATTGGTTACCTTCTCCTTATGCTCGGTTCCGCTTGATCCATGCGTCGAGGTCGACTCGGTCGAACATGACGCGTCCATCCCCTCGAATCGATGCGAGTTTCCTGCGCTGCACGAGATGCCTAATGGACTTTTCGGTTCGACCGAGATAACGGGCTGCATCAGCGACGGTTAGTAGCCGCGGCGCGATAGCTGAGGGTTGACCTTGGTTGTGGATCGCGCTTCCGATAAATTCCTGAGATTGAAGTGTTCTGGTAGGCATGAATGATCTCCTTTTGTGGGTTACGCGGTCAGCCGTTGACGGCGGCAACGTAGGGAATGCCGAACAGACGAGACCAGGCAGAGAGACAGGCCTGCTGTGCGGTGGGGACGTTGGTGTGCCGAGTCCATGCGGCATTCGAAATACCGACGATGAGGCTGGGCTTTTCCAAAGCAGATTGAAGGATGGGCCAAACGAGGAGTTGCTCGTAACAGATAAGGATGGCCAATCTATGCGGACCGATCTGTAAGGTGCTCGGCCCGGTCAGGTTCAGTGGGACGCCGTCAGCAGGGCCAAACGGCTTCCACATTCCAATTGGTATCGGAATGCGTTGGTTGAAGGTGACCGATCGGATGGCTCCGATTGCGATGGCCGAATTCTGGAACTCTTTCGAGTTGGCTATTGGAACGCCGGTGCCAACTAGCGCCGCTCGGCGTGAGGCTCTCAGATCTTGGATTGTTGGCGACCAGAACTCTTCCGTGGCCTCAGTCCAACGACGAACCGCGCCCTCCGGGAGAATGACGAGATTCGATTTCGCGAATTGGATTGCCGCCCGCGCCGCCTCTTCTTTTTGGAACAGGTCTGGACTCTCTTTCGTGTTAACTACCTGGATATCGGAAGGTGGGGACGGCGGGCTATAGATCAGATTGGCGACGGCGACAACGCCGATCAGAAGGAACGGACGCGCCGTCCAGACAGTCGGGATCAAGGCAGCAGCGAGGAGCCCGAGGAAGCCGGTGCCGGGAAACAGAACGCCGGCGGAAGTCAGAGGCGATGCCCATCCGATCAGTCCAAATGGAGGGATGGCCGAGAGGATCAATGCAGCAGGGCATCGCCAAAGGCTTTGAGCGGGGTCGGGATTCCAGAACACTGCCCACGGGAGCGTGAGGATCACTGACGCAGCTAACCAAAGGAGCCATCCCTGCGCTGGATTGTTTGGCTCGAACGCCTGCGCAACCGCGACCGATGAGAATGAGGCGGCGAGGTAGTAAGCGAGTGCCAGCGCCGTCGCCCGCGGCCGAGTGGATTCGCGAAAGATCATCCACGGAACAAAGACCGTAAGCCCAATCATCGGCATTGGCCCACGCCATGCTACTGCGCCGATCAGTGCCGCGACACTCGAACTGACTATCCACGAAAGAGCCATAAAGGTCGTAGCCTCCTGCGGATCTGGCTGATCTGTATGGGACCCATGTAGCGTGAGTCGTAGCTTCCCGCGTTGTACGTTGAAGCGACCCACACAGTGCCTTCGCGGACACCGTACATTCCAGTTGGCCAAGCCTTTAGCGGCCTGCCGCTCGCGTCGAAAGGGATTGGATAGGTTTTTGGAAGCAGATGGCCGTTGACGACAATCCCCTCTTCACTCACGACGACCAGGTCGCCGGGCCGAGCTACCACCGGCTTCAGCAGTGGGACCGCGCCATCTGGGCAAGCGAACCCACGGGTTCGATAGCTCCGTGATGCGGATTCGGAGGCGAACGGTTCCGCTGGGCAGAACTCGATCAGTTCAGCTTCGCTGTCGCTGGTCGTCGCATAAAGTCCCAACGGAAGGCTGTAGCTGGTGTTGATTCGGATGCCAAGCGCCATTGCAGCGACCGAGAGCGCCGAGAGTGTAAAGAGCGGTACGCCGAATAGTAGGAGAAGCGCCTTATGACGGCCAGACAGAAGCATCGGCTTCGACCTCCTCTACTCCGTTGGCAGATGCTGCCGAGGCGTCCTCTCGTTGAGGGGCGTTGTCGGCAGGAGCTTCCTTCGCTGTGCGGGGCTTGGCGATCAGATAGACACTGCGTGCAATGATTTCGTAGACGGTCCTGGGGCTACCATCCTTGGGCGTGAATTTTCGTGTTTGAAGCGTGCCCTCGATGAAGATGTTCTCGCCTTTCTCATATGTGGCGGCAATATCGGCAAGGTCACCGTAGAAAACGAGGCTGTGCCAGTTCGTATGTTCCTGGGCTTGGTTATTGCGGTCGGTGTAGCGGTAGCCTTCGGCCATGCGGACGTTGGCGACTGGTGTGCCCGAAGGCATATAGCGAACTTGCGGCTTATCGGCGAGGTAGCCCGCCAACTCGATGCGGTTCTTTTGCATGTCAGTCCTTCCTTTCTTCGTGAAGATCCAAGTCGAGCTGCTCAATGAAGCCGGGCTTTGTTGGCACTGCGCCATTCAGTTCGGCTAAAAAGGCAGCTTCCATTGGGGATTGTGGGACGAATTCCGCGCGGCTGATGACGTTGCGGGTTCGATTCGGTGGCAACTGCGGTTCAATGCCGGCCTCGCCGATGGCCAGGAATGTGGTCGGCGGAGGAATCTCGGCACGGTCCTTTAGGACGGGGTCCGTGAAATAGAGAATCTGGGTCCCATAGATCGGATGGTGACCGCTGACGAAGATCAGCATGTCGCCGGGCGCGACGATACGTTCGTTGGAACCTTGGCCGGTCTTCTTCGGCGGCTTCAGACGCATCACTTCGTCCGGAGTTACGAGAGGACGCTCGACTTGATCCACTGTCGCGCTCATGTGATTCGCGATAGGCGCCAAACGGGAACCTGAGAAATTGAATGTTGCTTTTTGGATAGTCTTCGTCCCGGTCATCTTTGAGAGCAGTTCCGCGGTGTCGAACTGGTTCGGCGCGTACGCGACACGGACGTGGCAGTTGGAGACGATGCTCTCGTTGGGGCCGTACTCATCGACGATCTGCCGGATGTCCTGCGTGATGAGGAACGCCTTCAAACCGTAACCGGCCATGTAGGACAGAGCGTCGGCGAAGATCTCCATCCGCTTCAGCGATGGGAACTCATCAACCATGAACAAGAGCCGGTGGCGATTGCGCTTCTGAGCGGCGCCTTGGAAGTCCATCCGTTCTGTCAGCCGGTTGACGATCATCGTGAAGATGAGGCGGATCAGTGGGCGAAGCCGGATCTTATCCGAGGGCGGTACGACCAGATAAAGCGAGACGGGCCGCACGTGGTTGACCAGATCGTCGATCGTAAAGTCGCTGGCGGCAGTGTTCTTCGCGACGAGGGGATCGCTGTAGAGAGTGAGGGCGGTCTTAGCGGTGGATAGGACCCCGGAGAAGTCCTTGTCCTCCTTGTCCAGCATCTCGCGAACCTTTTCTCGAACGACGGGGTGAGTTGTGGTTCGTTCGCCGTCCGGGGTCATCCATTGGTGGTTGCGCTGCGGGTCGTGTGGAAAGTTCTCGAGTTCGTTCAGGGTGTCGCGGAAGCTTTGGCCCGGTCTAGTGAAAGTAGCGGCGAGGTCTCCGAGACTTGCTTCCTTGCCGGCTGCCGCTGCCGCGTAACAAACGTGCAGAATCATGCCAGTGGTGATTGAGGCCGCTGCGTCTTGCCAGTAGCGCTCCATCGGGCTGTCTTCACCGGTGCGGACGATCATGTCGGCGACGTTTTGGGCGTCGGACACGTCGCGTGGTGTGCCGATTCGCACTTCGGCAAGCGGATTGAAGCGGGAACCGTTAGCCACTTCCACCGGTGAGAACTTAAAACAAAGATGACCAGCCTTTACCCGGAAGCCTGCGGTGCGCGCCCAGTTCTCACCCTTGATGTCGTAAACCACCGCCGATTCGGACCAAGCGAGCAAGGTAGGAATGACTAACCCGATGCCTTTGCCGCTTCGCGTGGGAGCGAACGCGAGCACGTGCTCGGGGCCATTGTGGCGAAGATAGTGGAGATGCCGCGTAGAGGGATTGAGCCACCCACCGACGTAAACGCCCTGGTTGGATTCGAGCAGCCCAGTTGCCTGAATGTCGGACGCACTTGCCCACCGAGCGGAACCATGCAAGTCCTCCGTGTTTGCCGAAAGACGGCGGGCGCGCCTCAGATTGAGTCCATAGACGATCATGACCGTGATGGCCGACCCGACGACGACCACAAGGGCTCCCGCGAGAAGCGGCTGCTTTACTTGAAGGCTGGTGGTGTTGCTGTGTTGAAGGAGCCAAAACGCCCAAGCCGTTGGCTGGTAAATGGCGTGGCCCGAGCGTATAAGGAGCGGCGCTCCGAGCGCAGCGTGGTAGCGAAATTGGTAGGCCACGAACTGGGTGGCCGCTATGTTCACAACTAGGAGCAGTCCCAGGCCGGTCAGCATGGCTGGCCAGTTATAGCCGCCGACGAAACCGGGGTCGGGCGGTGTTCGATAGACCTTTGGTTCGCGCGGCATCTTGGTGTCGCTCAGCGGGCCAACGCGTGGGAACGTTGGCGCTCCTGGTTCGGCTTGAGTTGGGCTGCCTGATTGGAATAAGAGATCAGGACATTTTCAGCTACCCTGGCGGTGCCGGGTAGGAGGTGCTTTTCGTGCGCGACGACGCTCTTGGCACTCACCTTCTGGATGAGATGGTGGTCGGTTTCGCCGAGCACTTCGCCGCGGTACTTGCCGGAGTCTGTGTCGGCAGAGTACGTCTTCGCCTTCTCTCCCATCAGTTCTCGTGCGGCAAGCTCGGCCGCAGCAAACGATTCCTTGAGGGCTTGTTCGCTTGGCGGGCGACGACCGTCCACCTCACCGTCCAGGATTTTCTCGGCCTCGATCTTGGCGACGCCTTTGGAGGCAACCGGCTCCCGATGCTCCGTCGCCGTCTCCTTCTCTGTGATGGCTACCGCTCCCGCACCCCGCTCGAAGGCGGCGACATGCTCGGATGTCTCAGTTCGGAGTTGCTTCCCCCGTTCCAGGTCCAATAGGTAGTCGGCTGCTCGATGGGCGTCCTTGGCCGCGCGAAAGATTTCGTTCTTGTCTTCGCTGAGCGCCTTGATCCAGGACTGCACATACGCCGCGTGCTGTTCCGGATTGTGCGGAATACCCCGCTCCGCGGCAAGAAAGACGCTAGTGAGCTCGGCCCTCAGTTCTTCCTTGGCGTAGTTCGGATCGCCAAAGCGGTAGCTTTCGTTGAGCGTTGTCCTATTCAGTCGGTCTGGATGGCCGCTCCAATGGGCTAACTCGTGGAGCGCTGTGCCGTAATAGTCGGCAGCAGTCTTGAAGGCAGCGTCCGGCGGGAGGTGAATCCTGTCGGCGGATCGGCTATAAAAGGCGCGGTCGTCCTGATCGTGAACGATCTTTGCCCCTGAGTTCTGAAGGATAGATTCGCCGGTCTCGGCGATCTCCCACTCTGGTCGCTCCTTTGGCACGTAGGGAGAAACGCCGTCGATTTGCTTGGCGTTAAAAACCGTGAAGACTCGACGGAGCGGTCCGCTGTAATCGCCGTTGCGGGTGTCGCGCTCGGCGTGTGCTTGGGTCGGTGAGCCTTTCTTGGCGTCTTCGCCAAACTGCCAGAACTCAATTTGCGTGCCCTTTTCACCCGCTCGAACCTGCCATCCGTTGGCGGCGGCCTGTTTATAGGTAAGCCAGCGTGGGTCATCGAAGCCTTTGCGCGTCCCAACAGCCATCAAATGAAGGGCGTTCCCCCCTCGATAGTTCTTTTCGGTGGTGGGATTGAAGGGGAGTTGAAGCGATCCTGGCTCCCAAGGCTTCTGCCAGGGCGCGGTGCCCTTCTCCAGCATTCCGATGATCTGGTCGGTTACCTCTTTGCGGAAGTCTCTCTTGACCGGAGCTTCGGGGGAATTGGATTCGTTGGCCATGTGTCAGATCCTTTCGTCGAAGTCTGTTTCGGGTTGCTCTTCCTCGAAGCCCGAGCCGAAGACAGGGTCGAGCCCGTTGTCCTCTTCTGCCGGGGTATCGTGATCGGTGACGGGTATTTGGTTAAGGTTGTCTTCCATAGTCATATCTAGCTTGTGCAAGCTAGCATGTCCAAAGTATGCCCTCAGTTGCCCTAGTTGTCAACCTAGTGATCCGATGTAGTCGCAGAGGTCTAAGAAATTGTTGCCTGAGCCGCGTAGAACGTCCCAGGTTGTTCACACATGACAGAGAATGGCTCAATGGCGCAATTCTCAAGAAGGACTGTACTTGCGGCAACCGACCTCATGGCGAACTGGGGTCATACGGACATAAATCGCATGCTCCTCGAACATATGCTTGAGGAAACCATCTCCGGCGGTTCGAGGGCGGATAGAGCCAATTCGCTTGGTCGGCACCTAGTCAACAATCCCAATGCGTTGAATGAGGACGGCGTGAACCTCACGGATACCATCGTCGGAGAATTGGTTGAGGGGGCGATACGAGCGGCGACGGACAGCTACCCGCAAGAATTCAGCTTCAACGTTTTCCGAGAGCGGTATCCCGCGTTACATAGAGGCCTCGAAAGGGACGGATTCACAGTCGAAGATGGCCTACTGCGAAGGGCGCTGCCACGAGAACTGGATCTTCCTGCCGCGGATGACGAGGTCCATACGCTGCTTGATCGTCATGATTTCAGAGTCGCAAAAGGTCATCTTGATCAAGGCATTGCGGCGCACGTCCGAGGCGACTGGGCGGCGGCGAATGCCCAGTTTCGTCCATTCATTGAAAGCCTATTCGATTCGATTGCGGAGCGCCTCGCTGCCGGCGGACCGGTGCCGGACCCAGGTCATCAGAGGAGGCAATGGCTGGCAAATCGCAACCCTCCGTTTTTCCGCGTTGAATTGAACGAATGGGACGGGCAAGGAATGGGGTTCATCAACGGCTTTTACCGACGGCTTCACCCAGGTGGAGCGCATCCCGGTCTCTCCGACGAAGACGACTCGACCTTCCGCTTTCACCTCGTCTTGCTGGTGGCGCGAAATCTATTGCGGCGCGTTTGACCATTTCAAAATGTTGCCAAAGGTAGACGAGGTCACCTAGCCGACGAGTGTTTAGGAGGATGCGTGAACCGGCTGGTGGTTGGTCGCAACGCGAAGCTTCCAATAGCAGCTATATGAGCCAGAGGTTTAAGGCCAAGTTCGGTCGGGACTAACTAGCCACAGATCAGCCAGTCCAAACCGAAACGGCACATCGCTGGTGCTAGTCACGGGCAGGTGAGACGGGAGGTCGCCCGTCTCACTTCCACTGGTTTTCAGTCTGCTCCCTAAAAATTTCCTTGACCCGTAGTTAAGTACGGGTTTTAGACTGAAAGCAGATGGAGACCCTGACTATCGGACAGCTTGCGGCACTTGCCGGCGTAAATCTGGAAACCATCCGCTACTACGAGCGGGAAGGTCTCATTCCACCGCCGCCCCGTAAGACGTCCGGTCACCGCGCCTATGGTCCAAGTGCCGTTCATCGGCTCCGCTTCATTAAACGTGCCCAGGAGCTAGGGTTCTCTCTCAGTGAGATCCAAGAGCTACTTCAGCTCAAGGTTGACCCTGATCAATTGTGCGGGGACGTAGTCCGCCAAATCGAGGCAAAAACCAGAGAAGTCGAGCAGAAGATTCAGCACCTTCAAGCGATCAAGCGAACGCTCGTCCGCATGAAAGATTCCTGTGACGGTTACTGCACTGTTACGGACTGCCCGATTTTGGAAAGCCTCGACACGGAGCAGATCTCTTGAATTCGATTACGGCTTCCCTTACGCGATCAGAAACAGTCGAGCGCGGAAAGCGCCTCGAGCACTTCACCATTGTGTGGAATAGCCTTGAGGGCATTATCGCGATCGCTTCCGGTTCCTTAGCCGGCAGCGTCGCCCTGGTCGGTTTTGGTTTTGACAGTTTGATTGAAGTCACCTCAGGTGCGACTCTCCTCTGGCGATTACACGGAGACCACGACGAGGAACGAAGAGAAGTAATCGAACAGAGGGCGCTTAAGATCGTTGGCGCTTCGTTCATCTCCCTTGCTCTTTATGTTGCCTACGATTCGATAACGACGCTGTTGTCCAGAGAAGCCCCGGAGCGCAGCGTTCCCGGCATCATCCTGGCCGTTTTTTCGCTTATCGTAATGCCGCTCCTTGCTAGAGCTAAACGAAAGGTCGCCCAAAGCATCGGAAGTGCCGCGATGACGGCAGACGCAAAACAAACCGAGCTTTGCACATACTTGTCGGCCATCCTGTTGGGCGGGCTTATTCTCAATGCGGCATTTGGCTTCTGGTGGGCCGACCCGGTGTCTGCGCTGATCATGGTGCCGATCATCGGGAAGGAAGGAATCGAAGCGCTGCAAGGGAAAGCTTGCGGCTGCGGAGAGGGCCAGTGTCACTAAATGCTCTTCGATCTTCTGCCGCTGAGTAGGCTCTCCAATCTTCCATCCACCATGCTTAAGCTATTCACTCTCATTGTGGTCATGACCACGCTTGCGAACTCCCAAACACCACAAGCCACCATCAGCGTTGAGGTAAAAACGAATTCCGTAGCGGTGGAAAAGGCAGCGGTGAACGTGAACGGTGCCGTGGTTGGCACGGACATTCAGGGAATCGCGAGAGCCTCAGTTCCACTGGGAATAATTACTGTGACGGTGAAGAAGGAAGGATTCTTCCCGGCGACCGCTTCACTCATCGCGAACGAAGCCCGCGAATGGCAAATCCAGGTCGAGCTTCAACCGGAAGCGCATGAGGGAGAAGAGGTAACGGTATTTGCAACGCGGACGGATACCAGGCTTCAAGATCTTCCGACCCGTGTTGAGGTGCTGAACCGGGAAGAGATTGAAGAAAAAATGCTCATGACGCCTGGAGACATCACGATGATGCTAAACGAAATGGGCGGGCTTCGTGTCCAAACAACTTCGCCGGCGCTGGGTGCTGCGAGTGTTCGGATTCAAGGAATGCGCGGACGCTATACACGCTTTCTCTCGGACGGACTTCCACTTTTTGGCCAGCAGGGAGGTGGACTTGGTATCTTGCAAATTCCACCGATGGACCTTGGCCAGGTTGAAGTCATCAAAGGAGTCTCGTCTGCACTGTATGGAGCGGGAGCGATGGGAGGCGTGGTGAACCTGATTGCTCGCCGGCCAGGCGATGAACCCGTTTACGATTTTCTTCTCAATCGCTCGACTCTTGGCGCGACCGATGCTTCTGCGTTCTTCGGTTCTAAACTTTCATCCAAGTGGAGCGGGACTCTTCTGACGGGCGGCCATTGGCAGGAACAAAGAGACATTGATAAAGACGGATGGGCTGATCTCGCTGGGTATTCTCGGGCGGTTATCCGACCGCGAGTTTTTTGGGATAACGGAGACGGAAAGACCGCCTTTCTTACAGGCGGTGTCACATATGAAAACCGTAATGGCGGAACCATGCCTGGAGAAACGCTTCGCGCAGCAGGCGTTCCATATACGGAAGCCCTAGACACCAGGCGCTATGATTTCGGTGGCATCTTTCAGTCGATAGTTAACCAGAAATATGTTTTGACCGCTCGCGTTGCAGCTTCGTCGCAGAACCACCGGCACCAGTTCGGTGAAATTACTGAGAGCGACCGTCACGAGATGCTCTTCGGCGAAGTCTCGGCCCGCGGTACTTACCGTCAGCATACTTGGGTTGTGGGCGCGGCAGCCGAGCGGGAAGCATACGTTCCCCGAGATGTGCCCCGCTTCCGATACGTCTATGTGACGCCTGGGCTCTTCGTTCAAGACGACATTGCGATCGCTTCATGGCTTTCCGTTTCCGCTAGTGCACGCGTCGATTTTCACAATCGCTATGGAACGTTTTTTAGTCCAAGACTTGCGGCGCTATTTAGATGGGAAGGATGGACCAGTCGGCTTTCCGTTGGTCAGGGATTTTTTGCTCCGACCCCACTGACGGAGGAAACGGAAGCCGCGGGGTTATCTCGTCTTTCCATCCCCGTGCCGCTTCTTGCTGAACGCGGCCGGAGTGCTTCCCTCGATCTGACGCGCAAGATTGGACCGACCTCCCACACCGTGACGGTGTTTGCTTCAAACGTTCGAAATCCCATCGATGTTCTACGCCAGGGCGTTTACGAGCTGAGAAATCTCTCTGCACCAACGGACAATGTGGGCTTTGAAGTCCTCAGTACCTTAAGGAAAGCTCCTTTTTCCGTCACGGCAAGCTACACCTACGTTCAAGCACGAGAATTCGAATACGGGCAACGAGTAGACGTTCCGTTGACCCCCCGCCACAGTGCCGGCATCACAGCAATGTGGGAGAAGGAAAACAAAGGCCGCATTGGCCTCGAATCCTACTACACCGGAAATCAAAGACTGGAAGAGAACCCATACCGGTCAGAATCAAAGGCTTATGTGGTTTTTGGGGCCCTTGCCGAGCGGAAGGTCGGCCGGTTCAAGCTGTTTATCAACGCTGAAAACCTTTCGAATATTCGGCAGACCCGCTGGAATTCACTCCTCCGACCCGATCGCGGAGCAGATGGTCGGTGGACCGTTGATGCATGGGCACCTTTAGATGGGCGCGTTTTTAATGGCGGCATCCGATTGCAGTATTGATCGCCCGGTTCAGAGGTCTTCTAAACTGGTATTCTGAAGGCAGAAACCGTGCTCCAGGCGCTTGCCAATTCGGTGCTCTCATTGCTCATGGTACTGACGCTACTGTGGGGCGGCTGCATCTCCTGCCCTCAGTTCTTCATGTTCCCGAAGGCTGAAAAGAGCTGCTGCAAAAAAGATGGCCGGTGCGAACGGCCTACAAAAAACGCTCCCGTTAAAGAGTGCAAGCAAATGCCGTTGGAGCTGCAGGAGCTTGGCGCTGCTCACGCGGAATTGGCCGTTGCAGAGGGTTTAGACAGCACAATCCTTTTTTCTACGGTGCTTGGACCCGGTTCGGAAGCACCGCGAATCCAAACACTGGGCTCTGACCACTCCCCTCCGGATCTGAACCTCCTTCACTCTACGCTCATCATCTAGCATTCTCTCCCCTGCTCACGGACTTGCTCAGCAGCGATGCTGCTTTGGTTTGTTACGTCACGAATTAGCCTTTGCACGCGCACAGGCAGGAGAGAAATAAGCTATGAGACAAATGATATTCCCCGTCCTAATCGCGATGGCGTTGGACGGTTCTTTGCAGCCCCTTCATGCCTCTGGCCATGGGCCAGTTTTTGGCCTAGCCACGCCGACCAATCCCAAAGGAGGTTGGAGTTTGGACTTCAACCTCATGGGCCGAGCTGGAAACGGCAGCGGCGTGATGTTCCGGCCGGCACTCGGGTATGGCATAACTGAGAACTTCAAAGTTGCTGTATCGGCCCCGGTCAGTTTCAAGACTGAGCCCTTCTACCCGTCACGGATGTCGGCGTTCACCTCAATGAGCGGAGATTTCGAAGGTACAGCGATATGGAGATTCCACCGCAAGGACACAGGCGTCGGCTCTCGTTTTGAAAGCGCCGCAATCGGAGGCGTTCTTCTGCCAAGCCCCCAAGATGCCGGAGGGCCGCTCAGAGGCATTAAGAGCGGGCCCGGTGCGCTTGTCGGAGCGGTGACGGGAATCGCTTCTAGAAGTCATTACGCCTGGGCAGGTGCTACGTATCAGCGCTACTCAGCGAATGACGGAGATCGCCGGCCGGATCTTCTTTTCTACACTCTCTCCTATGCTTACCGGCCGCCGTCATGGCGGACCGATACCGGCTGGGATTGGAGGATCTTTGCGGAGATGACCGGCGAGCGTTCAGGGAACCTCCAGCATTCCAGGCTGAAGCTCAGGGGCAGCGACAGCCACCAGGTCTTTCTCGGCCCCACCACATTGGGAGTTTACAAAAACATCGCCGTCTCGGCCGGCATTCAGTTTCCGGTGTACCGAGAAAGCTCGCCCATCTATCCTCGCGAGCGTGTTCGGTTTGCACTGAACTTCGCGTATTTCTTCTAGGAGAATGACCATGAAACGAACTTTATCCGTATTTATCATCGTGCTTCTCGCGAGTGTCGCTCCCGTTCGAGCAGAGTTCCTCCAGATGGACCTTTCGATCTTTGGCATGGATTGAATGACCTGCGCCTTCGCCGTGCGCGGAGCAATCAAAAAGATGCCAGGAGTAGAAACCGTCGATGTGAGCCTCAACAAAGGGCTTGCCGCAGTGAAACTGAAACCCGGAAACACACTACGCCTAGAGGACTTCTGGCAGACAGTTCAGAAGAACGGTTTTACGCCGAAAGAGACCATCGTTATTGTTCGGGGAGAAATACTGGGAGGAAAGTTCAAAGTGACTGGCTCGAATCAACTCTTTGACCTCGCATCCGATCCGAAAAACCCCAAGGCCCTTGAAGAGGTACGAGGCCAGGCCGCAAAGTCTCTGACCATTCAAGGAAGCCTTACGCCGCAGAAAGATTCCAAAGCGGCCGTGCCCCTCCAGGTTCGAGGGATCGAGAAAGGACGTTAAAGATGGCAGACATTGGCACCATAGGCACCCAGAGCCGGGGTGCCCTTCTAAACTACCTTTCGCTTTTCACTTCGTTCGGAACACTCTTATGCTGTGCTCTTCCGTCGCTCCTAGTCCTCCTCGGACTGGGGGCGACGGTTGCAAGCTTTCTTTCTGCCGTGCCGTGGCTTGTCACTCTGTCTCACCATAAGAACTGGGTGTTCCTCATCTCCGGAATCCTAATCGGGGGAAACTTCGCTTACACATACATGCTTGCGCCAAAGCTCCGATCCGGAGGAGCCGCCTGTCCCGTGGATACCCCCGAAGCTTGCGAAGAAGTGAGCACGCTCAGCCGGTCGGTCCTATGGATCTCGGCCTGCCTGTACTGCGTCGGGCTCTTCAGCGCTTATCTACTGGGCCCACTTCTGATGAAATTTGGTTCGTAAATTCTCTGAGTAGCGCGAGGATGAACTTGAGCCGTACCCTGCTCTCCGTCGCCCGAGGTGCCTGTGGGAAAACTTTCGAACTACACTACAAGTAACAATGCGGCGGAAAGGCCATCGAGTTCGGAGGGGCTCCCGACAGCACCTTCGCCTCAAGCTCCACAGACTCTCGGTCTCGTGCTCAGAAAAATACGTTTTCTGAAGGCCGTGAACAACTCTATCTAGGCCTGCTCTGTTTCACGTTCTCCCGGTCTGGCGCAGATGACGTCATCTTGTTCGGTCGGCTCCGCTGACGATCATTCGCGTTCTGGAGCGCGCAAAGCTTTTGATGGAAATCGGTCTGGAGATCCCAATGCCCACCCGGGTTGGGACGCGCGAGGTCCAGTTTGGCGAGAACACCAAGTCGCGCTTGAAGTTGAGAAGCCTGTACTCGCCGCAACTCTGACCCATTGGGCTCAGGCGTTTGAATTGATCCCCATTCCTCTGATGTTGGGCGCATCTTGCGAGCCAGCTCACGGTCGAGGTTGGTCACATTTAGAGCGTTGATTTCTCTGCGTCCGGATTCGATGGCGTCACCGATGGTGCGAAATCCAAGTTGTTCCGTGCAGAGGTCCTCGGCGTGATTCCGAATTGAATGTTTGATCACATCCCGAGGAATGCGGAGGTTGCCAAGGGCAGTTACGCCCCGCAGGGCGATGTGGACGTGTGGATGGCCGGTGTTGAAGTGAGCCACCGCTACCCAATCCAATTGAACGTTTAGCTCGCTCCCAAGCCGCGTCATCAGGTCGCGAGTATGCCGCTTGAGATCCAGTCTCTCCCCAAATTCTGGAGAGACGATCATCTTGAACATCCTCGGGTCACCGGCTTTCTGCCAATCCCCAAGTTCTGCCGCAATGGCGACGTTCTCCCTCTCGGCGGTGAATCCAACGCCTTCGCTATTCGCGCTTTCACGAGCAATGTACCGGCCATGGGCAGCCCACTGGCCGCGCACTTGGTTCGGGGAGTAGGTGACGCGGATCGCGCAGCGTTGTTTGTGTGCCTTGCGGGGCCGAGCCGCGGAGCTAGTGCTGGATGAGGGCTTCCGACTGCTCGTCATGCGTGCGATCCGCATCAGGCCTTTGAATGCACTGGACCACGATTTGCTCTCGTCCCGGACGAATCTCGGCTGGCGTGGGCGGAGCTTGATCGCTGCTTCTTCAGACATCCGAAGCTCCCTTCAATACATCGATCAAGGCCGACTTGGAATCTCCCGTCATGTTCTGTGCGACCGAAAGCATGAATCGGTCATAGCGAAGCTTCGCACGGCGTTTGGTGGCATCGAGCGCCTCGGGCGAAGGTTCGGGTGTGCAGGTGAGGAACAGTCGAACCAGGCTGTCAGTCAGTGCGAACAGAGCCTGGTGGGCGTTATGGAGCCGACGGATTTCCTTGGCCATGCGTTCGATGCTGGCCGCGACGGAAGACTCCAGTTGGTCGTGCTGCGAGGCCTGCCGAAGGTCTTGTTCCAAGAGCGTCCGCACGAGCGCCGACACGGAATCAAATCCACGGGCATGTGCAGCCTTTCGGGCTGCGTTCATTTGATCGTTTGTGATGAGGACTTCAAATCGATGCTGTTTCGGCATACGGGTACCACCCGGATAACAGGCTAGCCTGTACCGTATGGCCATAGTATTGGAAATAAGCGGGATAGGCAAGGAAAAAGATGCTGCGACCCGGGTTCTCCTTTATGTTCCACTACCACCTTCATTGCCGCATTTCCGTTAGCTGTGGCGAACGAGGCTAGAAAGACTTGGAATGCATTAGAACTGCTTAGAATCTGTTGGAACTTGTACAAGCTAGCTTGTATTTTGCTAGAACTTGCTGTACTTCTTTAGACAGACGTGATTTCGATGCCAAAGCCCGTTGAGTTGCCCCAACTGACCGATCTTGCTTCCGAAGTACCGGCCCGGCGGATCGGAGTGATTCGATTTCTGTGGCCGTCGATCCGTGCCTGCCTGGATGCGGGACACACGGTTAGGGCGGTTCAAGCGCGGCTGAACGCGGATGGGCTGTCGATTCCGTATTCGACGCTGTGCTGGGCCATTTCGAGTTTACGAAAGTCCGGACCGGCGAATGAGAGATCCGCGCCGCCAAAGGTCGGGGAAATCAGAACTCCGAAGCCTGACGGAAACGATCCGCTGGCTAACTTGCACCGGATTGTCAAAAGCCGCCCTGGGTTTGAATACAACGGGACGATGTCGGACGAAGAACTGTTCGGAAAGAAATGAGGAGACGAAAGATGGCTTCAACGAAGGCGAATGGGAGTGAACTGGAGGGCGAGATTCACTTCTCACTTCAGGGCAAGGGAGGAGTCGGCAAGAGCTTGGTTGCATCGCTCCTTGCCCAATACTTCCGCCACCGGAGGGATGTTCCGGTTCGCTGCATCGACACCGACCCAGTGAATCAGACCTTCTCTCAATATCGTGAATTGGAGGTGGACCGGTTGGAATTGCTTCGGGACGGTTCCATCGATCAGCGCGCCTTCGACGGATTAATGGAGAATCTGCTGACGCAGTCGGGCACCTTCATCGTGGATAACGGCGCATCGACGTTCATCCCTCTCTGGAACTACATGCTTGAGAACAACGCGATGGGCTTGCTTAAAGACTCGGGGCGGAAACTCTACGTGCATTGTGTGATTACCGGCGGACAGGCCCTTGCGGATACCCTGAGCGGGTTTGCCCGGCTCGCGCAGACGTCGGAGGATCAGAATATCGTCCTATGGATCAATGAGTACTTCGGACGCATCGAGCGTGAGGGGCGCCAACTGCATGAGATGCCGGTGTACCAGGAGAACGCAAGCCGAGTCCTTGGCTCCATCGTCATACCTCGCCGAAATCAAGACACCTTTGGGCGTGACGTTGAGGATGTGATCACCCGCAAGCTGACCCTTCAGGAAGGAATCGATTCGGCTGGATTCCCGATCATGATGCGCCAGAGACTCAAAGTGATCCAACGCGAGTTGTTCGACCAGTTGGACGGGCTTTCGTTCCACTAGCGCCATGGATATCAATCGACTGATGGCCGAAGCGATCGCGCGGCACGGCGTCAAGCTGGATGCCGCCGATCCCGCCATGGTGATCGTGACGCTGAACCGGCTGATGCTTGAGGACGCTGTTCACGAAGTAGCCGATGAGATACGTAAGGCAGCGAGTGAATTCGAGGCTGCTGGTCAGAGGCTTCAGAAGGGCGTCGGCACGGCTTTGGCTCGGGAAATTGCTCGAAACGGCAAAGGGGGTACTACAGGTGCGAACGTGCAGTTGCTGCGTGTTGCCCTGGCCGCCCTAGCTGCCTTTGCACTTGGACTCATCGTCGGGAGGCTGATATGAAATTTCAAGATTGGATTTGGGTCTATCTGGGCATGGGTGAGACTTTCACTCGCTGGGCCCTGCTGCTGTTCTATGGCGCATTCTGCGCACTTGGACTCGTCGTGGTAGCGTTGGTTTCGGTGCTTGCAGTCGCTATGGCGTTTCATCGATAACTTCGACGGTGAGGCGGAGCGTGTGCCCCGCCTCAGAGAAGGGTTTCAGGCGACCCTCCGGCGCATGTAGTCTGGCATATCGTCGAATCGGATGACCTCCGAGGCGGTTATCGCGCGGCTCAGTTGTACAAACTTCCGTTCCGTGAGGCCGAGCATCTCCGCGATCTGACTTTGAGCCGGACGATCCCCTTCGGCGTAGCCTGCGAGGATTGAGTCACGACGCTTCTGAAAGTGGCGGACTGTGCGGGGCAGGGGGTCCACCTTGCGGAGGTAGTCGATTAGCGCTCCGTTGATGCGGTGCTCAGCGAGAGTCTTGAGCTTCAGGTTTCTGGACGAATCAAAGCGGTCGACAGCTTGGATTAACCCGACGGTGCCGGCGGAGATGAGGTCGTCGAGTTCGACCTGCGGACAACGCCGATGGAGTCTACGAGCAAGCAATTCCACCTGAGGAAGGTGATCGAGGATTATTTGGTCTCGGTTCGTCATAGCCGGATTGGCCGCTTACGCGGCCACCTCCTGCTTCGCCGAACGGTCCAGACGGTTGATGCGCTGGACCCGGATCTCTGTGATGGACTTCTTGACGCCGTCCTTGGCGGTGTATTCGCGGGTATTGAGTTCGCCCGTGATCTGGAGATGAGCGCCCTTGGTGAGAGTGGCGGCGTATTCAGCCAGGCGGCCAAAGATGACGAGGCGGTGCCAGGTGGTCTGCGATTGCCGTTCGCCGGATTCGCGGTCCTTCCAGGTGCGCTGCGTGGCCAGCGATAGGGTGGTGAGAGTCGAGTCGTTGCGAGTTTTACGGGTTTCGGCGTCGTTGCCGAGATAACCAATCAGAATCACGTTGTTCATTTGCTTTCTCCTTCTGCCGCCGTCTCTTGATCGGGGCACCCAAAAGCGAGCGGGGCCGCTCCCAAGAGCGAAGCGGTGAGGCGAAGTGCATTGTTGGGGGGACCGGGCGGATTGCGGAGAGCGAAAGCGAACGAACCCGCAGGGCGCAATCCGGCTGGGGGAGCCGACAAAGCAGAACGGAGCCGAGCGCCGGGCGCGGCCAGGCGATAGCCGTCAAGCGAAGCGGTGCCCGATCATGGACGGAAGGCCAGAAGAGACGCAGGGACGTGAGGCTGATACTTACCGGCGACGTCAGATGGTCCCTGAACGAATCGACGCCTTGAACTCCAAAGTTCGATGGCTTGCCTCGATTGATACCCTGAGGACATGTCGAATTCGGTGATTCTTCGCAGGGCACTCGACGAAGGCGATTTGGCTGAGCTTTCGCGCCTTCTCGCCGAAGATTCAACGATTGCCGGGCGAACTCACGCCTGGGGATTTCCCTGCCAGATCGGCCCTTGTCAGGCCATCTCCTATCTGGCGCAGGCGCGCTTCAACGGTTTCGTAAAGCACCGGCGAGCAGGTGAGATGACGCGGATGTTGCTCGAAGCGGGTGCCCCGGTGGACGGCGATCCAACCGATAATGAGACCTCGCTCATCACGGCTGCCAGTTATAACGAAATCTCAGTGGCACGAATGCTGATTGATGGAGGGGCCAACCTCGAAGCCATCGGCCAGGCCGTATTCAATGGGACACCGCTCGCTCACGCCATTGAGTTTGGAGCCGTGGAAATCGTTGACCTTCTCGTCGCTTCTGGAGCAAGGATTCGTTCATTCGCGGAAGCCGCTGGAGCCGGTAGGATTGAAGGGATGCTTGAGTCCGATGCAGATAGCAGCGAACGCGCGGCTGCCCTCCGAGCGGCGGCTGTCTGTGACCGGCTCCAAGTCATCGACGAGCTCCATGCGGCGGGAATCTCTCTAAGTCAACTGATCAACGGTGGCACCGCACTCCATTGGGCGGCTTGGGAGGCAAAGGCTACGGCCGCACGCCATCTCGTGTCGCTGGGCGCTGATGTTGCCGCCAAAGACCCAGAGCACGGGGGTACGGCCCTTGACTGGGCTCGTTACCGATCGAGCGAATGCCCCAATGCCCACCCTGGCGGACACGCTGACGTAATCCGTTTTCTCGAATCCACGCTCAGAGCTTGATACGCTCCGCCGGCAAGAATGACTCCGGTGTCGCGCCGATCAGCAATCGCGAAACTTTCGCTTGACCCTGGACCTAGGTCTAGGGTCTATGCTGAAGGCATGATGGGCTTGACCATTGGAAAAGTCGCTGAACACGCGGGAGTCAATGTTGATACTTTGCGCTATTACGAGCGTCAAGACGTAATCGGTAAGCCAGTACGCAATGGCTCGAACTACCGTTTGTACCCGGAAGACACAATCCGGCGTGTCCGTTTTGTGAAGCGCGCCCAAGAACTCGGGTTTTCGTTAACTGAGATCAAGGAACTCTTGGAACTTCGGGTGAGCAAAAACGCCAGTTGTGCCAATGTCCGCGACCAGGCTTTGGCGAAGGTTGACTCGCTCAACGAAAAGATCCGCTCGCTGCAATCGATGCGGCGCGTCCTTGTGAAGCTCGCGAATGAATGTTCAGATGACGGACCTGTCGGCGACTGCCCAATCCTCGATGCTCTGGACGAAAAAGGAAGAGTGAGATGAAAGAAAAATCCCTGACCTTGGCGTCAATATTGGCTGCAACTGGGGCGTCTCTCTGCTGCATCGGTCCTGTGGTCGCGGCGGCTCTTGGCCTAGGCACCTTCGGTGCAGCGGGCCTCTTTGAAAACCTTCGGCCCTATCTTTTGGGAGTTACCGCTCTCCTCCTAGGTTCAGCTATCTTCCTTCGAATTCGATTTCAGCGAAAGACCGCCTGCGCTGGGGGAGAGTGCCCACCCATGCCTGCGAATGGATTTATGTCAAAAACTTTGCTTTTCACCTCAATAGCAGCTGTTGCCCTGCTTGCGGCTGTTCCACAACTGACGACTGCGTACGTCGGCGGCAGGGTTGGTGTGGACTCGACCGCTCAGACCGCGAAAGACGGAGTAGGACAATCAGTAGCGATCTTCAAGGTTGATGGGATGACCTGTGCTGCTTGCGCTTCGGGCCTGAAGGCAACTTTGGGTAGAGAGAAAGGGGTTGTGGCCGCGGAAGTCGACTATGAGAAGACAACGGCCAAGATCACTTTTGAACCGGCAAAGACGTCCGTTGAGAAATTGATTGCCGCGATTGGGCAGCTCGGATATGTTGCCAAGCTGAAAGAGGGCAAGTGATGAAGATCCAACTTTTCTACTTTGGCGGATGTCCGTCGTACATTGAGGCCGCCAATAACGTACGGGAGGCGCTTCGTCTCGAAGGAATTAGCGGAGATGTCGAACTCGTGCCAGTTGAAAACGACACTGATGCCCAGACGACGCGCTTGATTGGATCACCGACCGTCCGCATTGATGGCCGCGACCTTGAGGGACCAGAAGCGGACGAACGTGGATATGGCCTTGGCTGCAGGATCTACCAAGACGAGCAATCGATTGCCGGCTGGCCCTCGGTTGCGCTAGTCCGACGCGCACTTCAACACGCATAGTGCCGTCTCGCGCTACACGAATGCCCTCATCGGGTGTTCTCGACCCGAGTTTGAGCCTTCGCGATAGTTCTGGACGCATAATCCGCTTGCCTTGACTCCGAGCCCTTCTTGGAGAGATCGCGAGTTCGAATCGCTTGGGCAACTGAGTCCGGACTCTCGCCGTGCGCAATGGCATAAACAGCGTATGCGAGATCGATGCGATTCCCGTCGCCCTCGTACGCTGGGTTTCTTCGGAAATCGTCAATTGTAAGGACACCGTGGTCGTAAACCGATCTTGAGAAGTTGGCGCCCCCTGTCTCTCGCTCCACACACAACCTTTTCACATTGGCCAGGAAATTTTCGGCCTGGGGGTACCGTAGTACGTGACGATTCTCGACGATTTTCACGAAAGGGAAATCGCCGCTCGCCGACTGATATTTCTGTTTTCGGTTCGTGAAGCCGGCCAAACGTCCAAAATGTCGCCAGTCGGCCGCACCCTTATCACCATCGAACTTCTCTGCGATTGCGCGGGCAGCTAGAGTAGAGATCCGTTGAGGCAGGATCTCGCCATGGTTGACCCACGCCTGGAAGTTGCCGGGTGAAGTTTCAACGACTAGCGAAGGCGCAAAGCCCTGCGCCTTCATCCGCTTGACTGCGTCCGCAGTCAGGTCGTCAACCATGCTGAGGTGGTGTTCGCCCTTCGGACGGATATAGATATTCCGGCCCTGGGAATTCTGGAAGCGAAGCCACGGAACGGACTTGAGCAGCGTAACGCGGTCCCAAGTTCGGGGGAGCATCTCGGGCTCTCGCGAACCCAAGCCGGGCACGTGTGGCTTGAAGAGACCGATCTCGTAAACCTCACAGCCCATTGCGTTGATCTGCTGCTCAACGGCAACCAGAGTGCGGCTTTTCATCTTTGCCCCTTGACGTTCGTTGGAAGTTCAGGAATAATCAGCTTCATAGCTAGCTTGTACATGCTGGCTAGGAATTAGTCAAGCCTGGAGTTCTGGAATGCTTGCTCAGACCGCAATCCCTGTTTCGCTAAACGACCGCGGCCAGTCGGCTCGGCTCGATGCGAAACTCCGGCGTGAACTCGGGGAGACCGTCCTGCGGGCTCTCGCGGATGGACGGACGGAAGATTTGGTCCTCAACCCCGATTCCCGCCTTTGGGTGAAGCGGCAAGGTGAAGGTTTCCAGTGCATCGGCGAGATGCCTCCCGCACAGGCTCAAACTGCAATGGGTACGATCGCGGCCCAGAAGGGCACCGTGATCAACCACGACCGGCCGATCCTTGAAACCGAACTGCCGATTGACGGGAGCCGCTTTGAAGGTTTAATGCCGCCTGTCGTTAGCCGCCCCACATTCGCGATTCGTCAGCGCCCGCGACGAATCTTCACCTTAGACGACTACGAGCAAGCCGGGATTCTGAGCGATTCACAAGACCCGATAAATCGACGCCGGTGGCGCAACGACTTCCAGAATGCGGTGCGCAGCCTCTCGCACGCCGAAGTGATCCGCGCCGCCATTGCAGAGAAAAAGAACATTCTCATCGTCGGGTCCACGGGTTCCGGGAAGACGACTCTGGTTAACGCAATCCTCGAGGCCTTGATCAAGCTAGCGCCACACGACCGCGTGATCTCGATTGAAGACACGATTGAGCTGCAATGTCCGGTCGAGAACTACGTTGATCTACGCGCGGTTGGCAACGTCACCATGCTGGATTGCCTCCGCGCCTGCATGCGCCTCAAGCCTACGCGAATCGTCGTAGGCGAGGTTCGCGGGGCTGAGGCCCACGTAATGCTCAAGGCCTGGAACACGGGGCACCCTGGTGGCGTCGCCACGGTCCATGCCAATGACGCTCTCAGTGGTTTGGTGCGTCTCGAAAGTCTTGTTTCGGAAGCTACCTCGGCGCCCATGCAATCGCTGATTGCGGAAGCGGTGGATCTGGTGGTTTTCATCGACGAGGAAGCGGATCTGGCGGCGGGCCGCAAGGTCCGTCAACTGCTGTTGGTAAACGGGTACGAAAACGGTCGGTACTCGGTCGAATATCTCTAACCGTAAAGGAAGGACAACTCTGATGAGGATTTCAAATCGTGTTCTTGGTATGGCGTGGATGCTGCCGGTCTTGCTTCTGCTCGGAACGCAGACCCTCTTGGCGGGTGGCGCGGGGGGCGGTGGCTTGCCGTGGGAGACGCCGCTCAACCGGGTAGCGCAATCGATGACTGGCCCAGTGGCGCTTTCCATTTCCCTGATTGCGCTGATGGTTGCCGGCGGAACGCTCGTATTTGGCGGTGAACTGAGCGAGTTCGCACGCCGGTCCTGCGTAGCCGTGCTGGCGATAGCCTTTCTGGTGCTGGGCGCTGGCTTCATGACGACGTTGTTCGGCGTCGGCGGGGCGGTCGTACTTTAGAGTTCCAATGGAGACGCCACGCGAGATCGTCATTCATCAATCCGCAAACCGCCCGCACTTGTTGCTCGGCGGTGACCGAGAGTTGGTCTTGTTCGCGGCCTTGCTATCGGCGATGTTGATCTTCGCGCTTGTGACCTGGTGGGGTGTGGTGGCCGGGATCTCTCTGTGGATCGCGGCCGTCGCGGTGCTTTCGCGGATGGGGCGGTCGGACCCGATGATGCGGCAAGTCTACCCGCGGCATGTCCAGTATCGTCCCTTCTACCCAGCCAAAGGGTCAATTGGTCGCGAGACGGCCTCAATCCCAAGGCGTTGGAGGTAACGATGAAACTTGCTGAGAATCGCTCCCGCATTCAAGGCTTGGCGGATCTGCTGCTCTATGACTCCATGGTGGATGACGGCGTCTTGTTGCTTCAGGACGGGGCGATGCTCGCGGCCTGGTCATTCCGCGGCCCGGATATGGCCTCCGCGACGCACTCCGAGATGGGGGCACTGAGTGCGCGACTGAACTCAGTTCTGCGGCTTGGGAGCGGGTGGATGATCCAATGCGACGCCATCCGTTCGATGGCCCCTGACTATCCCCAGGCCGGCGCATTCCCTGATGCGGTTACCAAGCTGATTGACGACGAGCGGCGGCAACAGTTCACGTTGGAAGGGTCGCACTACGAAAGCGATTACTACATCGCCCTCACCTACCTGCCACCGGAGGAAAGTGAGGAGCGTGTAAAGGGCTGGATGTTCGAAGGCCGGCGGGAATGGAAGTCGAGCGCTTTGAGGGCTCTCGATTACTTCAAGGGACGCGTGAGTGCATTTGAGGACATCTTCGCTTCGCTGTTTCAGGCGAAGCGTCTGTCTGGGGCCTCGTGCGGTGACGAGTTGCTCCAATACGTGCATCGTTGTGTCTCGGCAGCCGATCACCCGATTCAATTGCCGCAGATTCCGAGCTATCTGAACGATGTACTCGCCTCACGCGATTTTGTAGGCGGGATGAATCCGCGGATCGGGCGCAAGCACGTTCGCGCAATTGCGATCGATGGGTTTCCCCGGCTGAGCTTTCCCGGCATCTTGGGAGCACTCGATACTCTCGCAATTGAATACCGTTGGCATACCCGAGCCATTCTGCTTGAGCCAGAGGAAGCCCGCGGTTTGCTCGACAAGACACGACGGAAGTGGCGGGCGAAGATTCGAGGCTGGAAGGACCAACTGCTCAGAACGGAGAACGGCCCAGTGAATCTGTTCGCGCAGGAAATGGCCGTGGACGCCGAAGAGGCTATGGGCGTGGCCAGCAGCGGGGATGTCCAATTTTGCGTCTACAACACGGTCATTCTGTGCTTCCACGAGCGAGAAGACTCGGTAGAAGAAGCGGCAGCGCTGGTCGTGAAGACCGTTCAGAACCTGGGTTTCTCCTGCCGGGTGGAGAGCGTCAACGCTGTTGAAGCTTGGCGCGGAAGCCTGCCGGGGGACGGGTACCGGAATGTTCGGCGGGTCATCCTCCATACTCTCAATCTCGCGGACATGATGCCGATCACCGCCGTGTGGGCCGGAGAGAAGAAGAACCCATCGCCGCTGATGCCTGCCGATGCTCCCTCGTTGCTTTATGCCGCAACAAGTGGTGCGACGCCGTTCCGCTTCAATTTGCATGTCGGCGATTTAGGCCACACGCTCATGATCGGACCGCCGGGGGCGGGCAAGTCGACCTTCCTAGGTCTCACGACGGCGCAATGGTTTCGCTATCCGCGCGCCCAGGTGTTCGCATTCGACAAAGGCTATTCCCTCTTGGTGCTAACGAAGGCCGCCGGAGGCGAGTTCTACGACATCGGCGGGGAAAAAACGCACTGGGCTTTCTGCCCCCTGAAGGAAATTGACACGGCTTCCGACGTGGCCTGGGCCGTCGATTGGCTTGAAAGCCTTTGCACTCTTCAAGACTTCAAGATCGGTCCACGAGAGCGCAAGGCGTTAACGGAGGCGGTGCTTCTGCTCCAGAACTCTCCGACGCGAACGCTTACGGAGCTTTGCGCCAACGTGCAAGACACCGACATCCGCGAGGCGCTTCATTACTACACGTTAGGCGGCGCGATGGGCCACCTGCTCGATGCCGAGGAAGACATGCTCGGGGAGGGCCGATTCCTCACTTTCGAGACGGAGCACCTAATGAACCTCGGCGAGAGGGCCGTCGTTGCGGTGCTGCTCTATCTGTTTCGGCGCATCGAAAAGCGGCTGGACGGTTCGCCAACTCTAGTGCCACTCGATGAGGCCTGGGTCTACTTGAGGCATCCGCTGTTCCGGGAGCGGGTTCGCGAATGGCTAAAGACGCTTCGCAAATTCAACGGCGTCGTTCTGCTCTCGACTCAGAACCTTTCGGACATCTTCAACTCGCCAATCCGCGATGTGATTCTGGAATCCTGCCCCACCAAGGTGCTGCTGCCCAACGCGGAGGCCGCAAACCCGGCGTCTCGCGAATTCTACGAGTCCATCGGGATGAATGAACGTGAAGTGGACATTATTCAGAAGTCGATTCCCAAGCGGCACTACTACGTCGTCTCGCCCTCCGGACGGCGTCTGATCTCGTTGGGGTTGGGCGGTGTTGCACTCTCGTTCGTAGGCATCAGCAGCAGGGAAGAACGCCAACTTGCAGAACAGTCGATGGAGCAATTCGGCGACGATTGGGCCGCGGAGTGGCTACGGATGCGTGGCTTAGCCGATTGGGCTGAATACCTGGATCTACAGAATGAACCGAAAAGGAGGGTACTGGCATGAGTCCGAAAGTTACACGTCGTGCAGCGATACTGACGGCGGCGGCGTTTCTCCTGCCTGGAGCGCGACAGGCGCAAGCCGGAGTCTTGGCAGGCATTGCAACTGAATGGACCCAATTGGCGAACAACCTGCAATTGATCACCACCTACATTCGCCAAGGCGAAGAGTTGCGGCAAAAGATTCTCATGGTGATCGACATGGCTAAAAACACCGCCGAACTTCCCTTCCAGGTCTTTGGTCCGATCATGGCGGAGATTGGGCAGTTGGCGGGAATCGTTCAAAGCGGCCGTTCGCTGGCTTATTCCATGGCGAATCTCGACGCGGAGTTTCGCAACCGATTCCGCGGCTGGGGCTACAACGCGCGGGCCTGGTTCACCGACTACAAGAATTGGTCACAAACCAGCTTGGATACGACTCTCGGAACCCTTCGCGCTGCTGGCTTGCAAGGCCAACAGATGCAGAACGAGGAAGCGGTCCTTCGGCAGCTACGGGGAATGGCCAACTCGTCTGACGGTCGAATGAAGGCGATTCAAGTGGCGAATCAAATTGCCGAGCAACAAGTGCAGCAGCTCATGAAACTGCGCCAGTTGATCCTGGCCGATTTACAGAGTAAGCAGGCATTCCAGGCAGCGCAAATTCAGCGCGAGGCATCCAGCGAAGCTGCCACCGAGCGCTTCTTCCGCTTCAACCGGCGCACGGGGGATGGACGCGGCTTTCAAGCTGTCCAATGATGGAGGAATGCGGATATGGACTCTTGCAATCGTTCTTATTCTGGTTGGCTGCGCGAAGGAACCTTCGAGCGCCATCGTGGCAAAAGTAGAAGCGGCTGGGGCCGGCGACTTACGGAGTGCTTCGCCCCAAGCTGTCGAGACTTGGTTCCGGCAACACAAGGATCTTGCAGTTGAAGTGAAGCAGCTTTGCCAGCCGGTGCGTGAGAAAGCACCCGCGGCTTGGGCTGATTCCACGGAAGGGAAAGTCTGTTCAGCGGCAAGCGTAGCGAGTGCCTTCCGCTTTCAGGAGCGGAAGGGCGACGGACGAGGATTTGAAGCAGTGAAGTAGCGCGGCGACTTGAATCGGTTGTCGTGCTGCGAAAGGAAGCAGCGATGACAATCCGCAATCTCATTCGAGGGTCGGCTCTTCTGTGCCTTGTGCTGTGCCTCGCGGACGGGACCGCATTCGCGCAAACGTCTCCTAGCGCAATGTTGGATCAGTACCGGTCCGTGCGCATGTCCTGGTTGAGCACTGCCGCGGGTTATGCCAACCGGCTGTTTGGCATTCTGGCGCTGATCGAATTCGCGTGGACTGCTGCCATTCTCGTGCTGGAGAAGACCGATCTCCAAGGCTGGACGGCGGCTTTGATCCGCAAGATGATGTTCATCGGCGCGTTCTTCGCGTTGCTCAGCTTCGGAGCGGACTGGATTCCGAGGATTATCAACAGCTTTCAGATCATTGGGCAGAATGCTTCCGGCTTGCCTTCGTTGGCTCCCACCGATGTTCTTGTGCGCGGGCTAAATATCACCGGCAATCTTCTGAGTGGCGCGGCGGATTCCGGATGGATGGGGAATTTCGGGACAGCATTGGCACTCGTGTTCGCCGCACTCTTGGCGTTTCTCGCCTTCCTCGGCTTGACCGTGCAACTCGTAGTGACACTCGTCGAGAGCTATCTGGTTGTTGGGGCGGGGTTCATCTTTCTGGGCTTCGGTGGATCGCGTTGGACTGCCCCATACGTAGAGCGCTACATCTCTCTGGCGGTTTCAACCGGGGTAAAGATCATGGTGCTCTACCTTCTGATGGGAGCTGGATTGACGCTCACCAATGGCTGGGTCGCTGCCGCCACGGCTGTACCGTCTGGTCCTGAACCCGCCGTGGACGCGCTGGACATTGCGGCCTCGTCAGTCCTGCTTCTGATGATCTGCTGGAACGCCCCCAAATTCACAGCGGGAATTCTCGGCGGAGCACCTGCGTTCACAGGCGGCGATGCTGTCGGGACTGCAGGAGCACTCGCGCAAGGGGCACTGCTGGCGGGCACAGCCGTAGCGGGAGGCGTGGCGCTGGGAGCCAAGATGCTCGCGGCAAAGGGAGGCATGTCCGCGGGTCAAGCCGCCGGAATGGGAGCCGGTGGTGCGGCCGCGGGTGCAGGTAGTGGCGGTAGCGCCGGTGGTGCGGGCGGTGCTGGTTCGGGTGGTTCGGCCCCTAAGCCATCGGGTGGCGGGAATGGCGGGACGCCATCTGCGGGGAACGGGGGCGGGCAGGTGGCCCCGCCGACGAAGAGCGGATCAAACGGCGGTGGGGAACAGACGAAGAGTAACCAAGCGAGTGCCGACAAGAGTACCTCCACGCCCCCACCGCCGGAGAAAGCTCCAGATCCGTCACCTGCTCCGTCAAATGCGCCGAGCCGGTCGGCCCAAGTTGCGGACCGCGGCAAGAGAGTCGCGAGAGGCTTCGCCTCCAGCACGGCATTTGTCCGGGCAACGCAGGGAGCTGTCCCGTCTGACCACGCTCCCCACGTCGCCCCGCCACCGTTGAACACCTCAGGAGATTCGGAATAGCCATGCAACACGCACTTGAAACTCACACGCCGCCAAAGGCCAGCCCCTATCTTGATGCCCGCAAAGAATGGGACGAACGGTACGGCAGCTTGATCTCCCGTGCCAATAACTGGCGTCGAGCGGCTTTTGTCGCGCTGATGATTGCCTTGCTCGAAACCGGAGGTCTGATTGCGCTAGCCATGAAGACCAAGGTTGTCCCCTACGTGGTGGCGATCGACAACCTTGGGCGGATGGTGGCGTCCGGCCCGGCAGACCAAACGACGGCGGCCGACGACAAGCTGAAGCGGGCGGCGCTCTTTCACTGGGTGAGCGACCTCAGAATGGTGACCATCGACGGCGTTGCTCAACGCAAGGCGATTGATCGTGTCTACACGATGATTGCCAGCGGCAGTCCCGCACAGGTTGAGGTTGGCGACTTCTATCGCCTCGCCCCTCCACATGAGCGGGCACAGACTCGCACGGTCGATGTCGAGGTCAAAGCGGCCTTCGCCACCAGTGAAAAGACCTACCAAGTGGAGTGGTCTGAAACGGTTCGGGGCTTGTCGGGCCAAGTGGAAGGGGAAGAGCGTTGGAAGGGTTCTTTCACCATCGCCGTGAACCCACCTTCTGACGAGCGCCTGATCCGGCTCAATCCCCTGGGCATTTACGTCACCAACGTAAGTTGGTCGCGCGTCCTGTAGCGAAAGTGCAGACCAAACGGAGGACTTATGAAAACCATTTTGATCAACGCGGCAGTCTTTGCCGGGACATTGCTGGGACAGCCAAAGCCGGTAGAGGTCAAACGCATGCCCCCTCCCGCAAAGCATGCTCCTGCCGAGAGCGTTCCTTCGCCTGAGAAGTATCCTTTCGACAAACTGATCCAGACTCTGGACGGCAACGCGCCACCGACTCCATCACCAGTCAAGCCGTTGCCCGCAGTTGGAGGCCTAGTTCCAAGCGCCGAACTTCCAAAGGACTTCAATCCGTCGAAAGATGTTGCCCTTCCGAAGACAGCGCAGGAGGCGCTTGCGGTTGGCCAGGCATGGATGAGTGAAAAGCATACGCCCGCGCCGGGCAAGGATGGCCGAGTTCTGTATACATACGGGGCTGGGTTGCCGACCGTGGTGTGCGCACCGTTGCGGGTTTGCGTCGTTGAACTCGAACCCGGCGAGAAGTTGGTGGGCGAACCTCACATCGGTGATGCGGTCCGCTGGATCATCGCACCGGCCGGTGCCGGACAGGCCGATGCGGTCACGCCGATGATCGTTTTGAAGCCGAAGCAGGCAGGGCTCGACACAAACCTTCTATTGACGACAGATCGACGCGCCTACTATCTGCGCCTAATCTCGAAGCCTGAGGAGTACCTGGCACGCGTGGCGTTCGCATATCCGGAAGACGAAGTACGCAAGTGGCAGGTCCATTTGGCCAGGGAGGAACAGCGGCGGAAAGCGGAGCGCGAAGCCGTTCAGGTCGCGCCAGTCGAATCACTGGAGAACCTGTACTTTGACTACAGGATCGAGAGCGTCGATCCGCATATCCGGCCGGTTCGCGTGGTGGATGACGGCACTAAGACTTTCATCCAAATGACGCCGGACGCCGCCCATCGCGAAGCCCCCGTTCTGGTCGTGATCGGCCCGGATGGTCCGGAGATGGTGAATTACCGAGTGAAGGGCGACATGTACATTGTCGATCGTCTCTTCGAACGCGGCGCGTTGATCCTCGGTGTCGGTAAGAAGGCACAGCGCGCGGAGATCATTCGCGGTACTTATCGCGGAAAGCTGAAGTTGAAGGGCGATCCTTACGCTACGGACGCGGCAAAGCAAGGAGGCGCGCGATGAATCCAGTGAAGGATATCGATTCCCCTTCCGGTCTCGACGTGAATCCGGAGCCGCCGTCTCCAGTCCGGCTGAGCAAGCGAGCTGGTATCGTCGCTCTTGCCATCGTGTTCGTAGTGGTCGCACTCATCGGGTATGGTGTCTACACCCGCGGTCAAAAGCAGTTCCAAGTCGGATTTCAGCCAGACGAGACTCGGGGAATCACAGCGGCAACCGATGCCGGCAAGATTGTCGCCGCCCAAGTGCCCAATCGCCCAACTTTGGCTTCACCTATTTCCGCGAACGAGGGTCTGGTGGTCGAGCCGGAACAACTCTCCGCTTCGAAGAGCCAGCCGTCGCCGCAAATCTACTATGCACCTGCTGCCAATGCTGCACCTGCAAATGTGCCCCAGTATCGCGAGCCCACTCTTGAGGAGAAACGGCTGATTGCCGCTTACGAACGCGAGCAGGAAGCGATCAACTCCTCCACTGTCGGGCGAGACGGATTCAATGGCGCTGGCCAAAATGGGCCGGTGCGCGGCGGACTTCCCACTCCGGCCGGCGATGTTGCTCAGATGACCAATCTCTTACAGGCAATGCAAGGTCCTGCAGGCCAGGCGAGGTCTGCATCGAATTTGCCGAAACTATCCATCGGGACAGGCGAGAACTCTGCCGACAGCTACGATTCCCAGAATATGCAGGATCGGAAAGAGGCGTTTCTAACCGCGGCCCGCAAGGCTGAGAAAGGCAACTACCTGGAATCGACTCGAACCGCTCCGATCAGCCGCTTTGAGTTGAAGGCAGGATGGGACATCCCCGCCGTCCTGGAGCAGGCGTTGAATTCGGATCTGCCCGGAGAGATCAAAGCGCTCGTTCGAGAAAACGTCTACGACACGGCGACCGGCCACCACCTGTTGATTCCTCAGGGTTCGCGTTTGGTGGGCTCCTATGATTCTCGCGTTTCCTATGGGCAGAACGGTTTGCAGGTTGCCTGGAGCCGCATCATCTACCCCGATGCCTCCTCGATCAACCTGGAAGGCATGTCCGGGCAAGATGCGAAGGGCTACTCGGGCCTGCGCTACGACGTGGACAACCACTACAAACGGCTCCTGGGATTCGGCCTGATGACCAGTCTTTTCAGCGCTTCCTTCCAACTTTCTCAAAGTCGGCGCGGCGGACTCCTGGGCTATCCTTCAGCCACCGAGATCACCGGCAGCGCTGTCGGGCGTGAACTCTCTCAACTCGGAGCAGACGTGACGCGGCGAAATCTGAACATTCAGCCGACAATCAAAGTTCCCATCGGGTATCGATTCAATGTGCGAGTGAACCGCGACATCCTCTTTGACGGGCCATACCAGGCCGGCCGAGAGTAGCAGGTTGAATCGGCGCAACGACATAGGACGGGTGGGCCTGGAACCGAGAGCGTGAGAGGTGGTACCGTAATGCCTGTACAATCTTTCAAGAAAAGCACGCTACGGAAATGCCCGATCCCTCGAAACCCGTTGTTCGCCTAGAGCAGCCCACAGTAATCAAGAAAGCGAAGAAGAAGGCTACGCCTGCGCAAGAGCCGATCATCAAGCTGGCAATTCGCTTGAACGAAGGAGTGAACGAGGCACTCCGCACGCTGATTCGCTATCGCGGTGATTTATCTGTGATGGCCATTGAAGCGCTGGAATCCGTCGATCTGGCGACAGTTCCGCTCGTCAGCGTAGACGAAAAGATGGTTCGGGATACGACGATCTCACTGCCGCGCGCACTTCACAAGAAGTTGAAGAAGATCGCAGAGGATCGGGGCTCATCAATGAATATCCTTGTCAACACGGGCCTAGCCTATTGGCTCGCGAAGAAGGGTTCAATTACGCTGCGCTAGCTAAGCTTCTGCTTTTCCACCTGGCACAGTGACACAGCTTGGCCAAGCCGCTCAGTTGCGGCCTCAAACGATGGAACGCTCCGCTCAGCTAGTATTTTGATGGCGTTGTATGTGGCGTGAGCCTCCGCCCTTGAGACCGAACTGCCGACCATGGAGCGCCAACCAGCCCTCCCCAAGATTGAACTCTCCAAGCTCGTGACCATCCCAAAGAGGCCGCGACGAAATCGACGATCCTGAACGTTCCAGAGCTCTCCGCTTTACCGATGCAAAGCGCAGACTAGCTAGGGCTTTTCTGGGAGATGGCTGCTAAAACGACGGCGCGGACATGTATCGAGGACAGAGATTCCAAATTAACTTGACAATACCCCCTAGGGGTATTAATATACCGGGTAGGGGTATATCGCGAATGGCAAAAGTGACAGAAGTGGCCGCGTGTGGTTGCGGCATTGGTGAGCTGGGCCGAAGGGCCATTGGAGTCGACCAAGAGATCAAAGCGTCAAATCTGAAACGGCTCCGCCGAGTCGAAGGTCAGATCCGCGGCATACAGAAGATGGTCGAAGAAGACCGCTATTGCGCGGACATCATGATCCAGGTCTCGGCGGCACAAGAAGCTTTGAGGACGGTTGGGCGCGCGCTGATGCGAAATCACCTCACGCACTGCGCGTCCCAAGCAATCTCGAAGGGCACCCCGGAAGAGGCACGAGCGATGTATGACGAGTTGCTCGATCTGATCTACAAGCATTCGCGGTGATCCCAAATTCCCTTAGGAGATGAATAACAACATGGAAATCGATCCGATTTGCAAGATGAAAGTCGATCCGAACAAGGCGGCTGGCGAGAGCGAGTATCAGGGTACGACCTACTACTTCTGCTCTCCCGGTTGCAAAAAGAAATTTGACGCTAATCCGGACCAATACGCCGGAAAGTAAGTAACCCGATGGTCACGCCTCCAACGATGCGGGTGTGGCCATCCAATTAGGAAACTCTCATGCAAGTTACGAATCTACACGCCCCGGGAGTGGGCACGGAACCCGAACAGATTGATCCCGTTTGCGGCATGACTGTCGATCCGGCTTCCGCTGCCGGATCTCATCATCATGCCGGAAAGACGTACTATTTCTGCAATCCTTCCTGCCTTGAGAGATTCAAAGCGGAACCCGCGAAGTTTCTAGGGGGAGCAAAAGATCCAGCGGTTGCCACTGCCGGTGCGAGCGAGGTCGAATACATCTGTCCGATGGACCCGGAAATTCATCAACGAGGGCCGGGTAGTTGCCCGAAGTGTGGAATGGCTCTCGAGCCGGCGATGTACACTCCTCCCCCGACCCGCACCGAATACTCCTGCCCGATGCATCCCGAGATCGTGCGAAGCGAACCCGGAGCTTGCCCAATCTGTGGCATGGCGCTCGAACCAAGAGAGATTACTGGTGAGGAAGTTAATCACGAACTCATCGACATGACCCGCCGCTTCTGGGCAAGTCTGGCGTTTACGGCGCCGCTTCTGGCATTGATGGTTTCCGAGTTTTTTCCGTCGATGCCGTTGCAGAATCTGCTGGGAGCGAACGTCGTGTCCTGGATACAGTTCGCTATGTCCGCCCCGGTAGTCGTCTGGGCCGGTTGGCCGTTCTTTGAACGCGGCTGGATGTCGATCCGGAATCGCAGCTTGAACATGTTTACGCTAATCGCGATCGGCACAGGAGCAGCTTTCGGCTACAGCCTGATCGCCCTCTTGTTTCCCTCAGCGATACCCGAATCCTTCTATTCCCACGGCGTCGTGCCAGTTTACTTCGAACCTGCGGCGGTGATCATCACCCTGGTGCTACTCGGGCAAGTTCTGGAATTGAGGGCACGTAGCCAAACATCGAGCGCAATCAAGGGCTTGCTCGGGATGGCGCCGAAGACCGCGCGAATCCTACGCGAGGGCGGCAAGGAAGACGATGTCTCGTTGGACAAGGTGGTGATTGGCACCCGGCTGCGAGTGCGGCCGGGCGAAAAAGTCCCGGTGGATGGAATCGTGCTCGAAGGCAAGAGCGCCGTTGACGAATCGATGATCACGGGCGAACCCATGCCAGTTGAGAAGGAGACGGGCGGCAAGGTGACCGGTGGAACGGTAAACGGCACTGGCAGCTTTGTGATGCGTGCCGAACGGGTTGGGTCCGACACGATGCTCTCCCAGATTGTCCGGATGGTCAGTGAGGCGCAACGAACCCGCGCACCGATCCAACGCTTGGCCGATCAGGTCTCCAGTTGGTTTGTTCCTGCCGTCCTGCTGATTGCCGTAGCGACCTTTTTCGGTTGGGGCTTCTTTGGGCCGGAGCCAAGAATGGCTCATGGGCTGATCAATGCTGTGGCCGTACTTATCATCGCTTGTCCATGTGCGCTTGGCTTGGCGACCCCCATGTCGATCATGGTCGGTACGGGGCGAGGAGCGCAGGCTGGCGTTCTGATTCGCAGGGCGGAAGCGCTTGAGGCACTTGAGAAGATCGATCGGCTGGTAGTGGACAAGACGGGAACGCTCACCGAGGGCAGACCGAAGCTGGTCTCCGTCATTCCTGCCGCAAATCAAGACGAGACGGAGCTACTCCACTTCGCGGCAAGCCTCGAAAGAGGCAGTGAGCATCCTCTCGCCCAAGCGATACTTCGGGGCGCTGAGGAAAAGGGCATAAGGCCATCGAATGTGGAAGGGTTCCAATCGATCACCGGGAAAGGCATCAGCGGCTCGTTGGAGGGCCAACAGATCCTGATCGGGAACGCCGCGCTACTGGATTTGTCAGGCATCGGACATGCTGATCTCGACAGCCGCGCGGACGATCTCAGAAAGCAAGGACAGACGGTGATGCTGGTGGCGATCAACGGCAAAGCGGCAGGGCTGCTTTGCGTCGCCGATCCCATCAAGGCGACTGCGGCAGAAGCGCTCGCGGCTCTGCGAAAGGCGGGAATTCACGTGGCCATGTTGACTGGGGATAGCCGGGCGACGGCCGAGGCCGTTGGCCGCCAGCTTGGTATTGACGAAATCCATGCGGAAGTCCTGCCAGATCAGAAAGCAAGCATTGTGAAGGAGCTTCAGGCAGGCGGACACAAGGTGGCGATGGCGGGTGATGGAGTGAATGACGCGCCAGGCCTGGCTCAGGCAGATGTCGGAATCGCGATGGGCACAGGCACCGATATCGCAATGGAGAGCGCTGGGGTCACCCTCCTGCAGGGTGATCTGCGCGGCATTGTCCGGGCTCGGCATCTCAGCGAAGCGACCATGAAGAATATTCGGCAGAATCTGTTCTTCGCCTTTATCTACAACTGTTTGGGCGTACCGGTCGCGGCAGGAATGCTCTACCCTTTCTTTGGGATTCTACTGAGCCCGATGATCGCTAGTGCCGCAATGACCTTCAGTTCCGTCTCCGTCATTGCCAATGCACTGCGGCTGCGCCGAACGGAGTTGTGACGTGGAGAGTATTGCTCAATGGACAAAATAGGGTTAGGATCAAGCCAGGTGGCAAAGTTTTTTCAACTCGTGGCCGTCGTGCTCATTGGGGCCGTTCTGGGCGGCACTCAATGTCTGGAGTTGTGCTCTTTCCTTTCCATTGAGCGCCAAGCCAAGGCAACCCAAGCACCTGAACAGGCGATGCCTTGCCATCAGAAACACTCGCCCAGGGAATCGCAGCCTCCGGCCGACGAAAATTCATGCTCGCACAATGACCTGGTTGCGGAGAAGAGTTCTAAAGGTTCCTCCGCCGATGATGTTCAAACGGTCTCGTTGGCGGCTGTTCGCATTGAAACCCGAATCGTTCCGATTCTTTACTCCTCTCCGCTAACCCTGGCAGATGAGCATTTCCCCTCCCTCAGTCCCCTCGCCCTCACTTCGATCCTTCGGATCTAGGCCCTCGTTCGCTTTCCTGACAATTCCAAATAGGGATCCGCGTGGTCTGGCAAACCATGTCGTGATTTCGATCTGACGAGGGACGCGGTTGCCCCCACGTTGATCGCCTGTATTCCCGGAATTGCCGAGAAGCTATCCCCACACACTTTGGCTGGTCTCTGTTCGCATACCAAAGCGGAGATCAAATGGATTCGGCGCGGCTCGCCGCGATTAAGGTGCCTCTTCAGGAGCGACAAAGCCCATGGGAGAGCGCATGCAATTTAGCAACGAGGATTTTGAAAATGACTGAAAGAAGAACTTTTTTCGCGCGGCTTGCCTCTTTGGGTGCGGCGATCTGGGCCGGACGAAACGCAGCAGCGCAACAAGCGGACCCCCATCCTGGACACAAACCCCCAGCCGCCGCGCAACCCGCTAAACCTCAGGCCGGCCATAGCATGACAGGCCACACGATGCCCTCCACGCCAGCCGCTGATCCGCACGCAGCGCATCGTATGAGCATGAACCTACCCGTAGAAATGCCCGATCTGCCCAAACTGCCTTTCAAGATGGTGGATGGCGTCAAGGAGTTCAACTTGATCGCAGAAGTTGTCGAGACTCAGTTGATGCCAGGACGCCCAATGACCGCGTGGGGCTTCAACGGTTGCATCCCTGGGCCCACCATCGAAGTGAACCAGGGCGACCGCGTCCGGGTGATCGTCGATAACAAGCTTCCGGAGATGACGGCGATCCATTGGCATGGCTTCGAAGTTCCGATGGAAATGGATGGCAGCGTAGGTCTCGGCCAAGATCCCATTCCCCCCGGCGGCCGATTCGTCTATGAGTTCGACCTGCACCAACACGGGACTTTCTTCTACCACTCACACTTCGCCATGCAGGAAATGATGGGCATGATCGGAATGTTTATCATGCACCCAAAGCAAGCCTATGAACCGAAGGTGGACCGGGATTTCGGGCTCGTCCTTCAGGAGTGGGCGTTGCTTCCAAACAATAACGTCCCGAATACGCTATCGATGGAGTTCAACTGGCTCAGCTTCAATGGAAAGGCGGGACCGGATTGCACCCCGATGATTGTCAAGCAGGGCGAGAGGGTGCGCATCCGCTTGATGAATATCGGAATGGATCACCATCCGATTCACATGCATGGCATGCAGTTTGTGATGACTGGCACCGAAGGTGGACGTGTGCCTCAGCAGCTTTGGTACGACATGAACACCATCATTGTTGGCGTCGCGCAGGCGCGAAACATCGAGTTTGAAGCAAAGTATGTAGGCGATTGGATGCTGCATTGCCACTTGCCTCATCACATGATGAATCAGATGGTTTCGATGGTCGGTCCCGTCACCCACGGTGGGCACGGAATGCACACGGGCGGCAGTATGACGGACGGCATGGGGATGTTAAGAAAAGGCGACGCTCTATCGGAGGAGTTTGGACCTGCGCTCGGCCGAGGACTTGGAATGAGTGCTGATCGGGATCGAGCGACTTCGCATTTGGTTTCGACAGGCAGCGGTGAAGTAGCGGGTGCTCAAGACAAGCCGAAGGCAGATCCGCATCAAGGCCATGAGGGACATGTGATGCCGAAGGCAGGCGATCCGATGGAGATGTACCCCAAAGATGATCCCGAGAAGAAAAAAGTGCCTGGCTATCCGCAGGATATGTGGATGGTAATGGACGACGTCATCCCGCCGAAACCCGAAAACTACGGCCTGCGCAAGGGATGGACGGGTTCCATGATGGGCATGATGACGCTCGTACGAGTAGTTACTCCGGAAGTCTACGACAAGATCATGGAACTGAAGAAGGTGGAGGATGCAAAGCCAAAGGACAAGAAAACTCCCACGACGATGCACAATCACGAGCATGGGAAGTAGCGCGACGATGCATAGAAACCTTCATATGAGATTCACCAATTCGATGACTGGCGCTGTTTTGAGCATGATCCTTGCCCTTACGGCGTCTGCCCAACAACCCCCGAAACCACCCGAGCATGTACACGACGCAGCACCTGTTCCAGGTAAGCCTGCGACCACAACGGAAGTGACGGGCCTTTCTGTAGTACGCGCCGCTGCTGACGTTGCTGGCCTTCGCCTTGAAGATCTGGAGCGAATGGCTCTTGACGCAAACCCAACAATCGGACAGGCGAAAGCCTTGGTCGATGCTGCGGCCGGACGTGCGCAACAGGCTGGACTTTGGCCGAACCCAACTTTCGGCGCAAATGGAGAGCATGTCTCCAAAGTGACCGGTGGCGGAGCGATTGGCGGATTTGTGGAGCAACGATTTATCACGGCGGGCAAGCTTGGGCTGGACCGGAAGGTTGCCCTGCAAGATCAGGCAGTTATGGTGGAGCATCAGAATGCGCAAAAACAGCGTCTTCTCAATTCCGTCCGAGCCTTGTATTACCAAGCCCTTGGCGATCAGCTTCTGATTCAGGTCCGCGCAGATTTAGCTAACTTGGCAATGCGAGCGGTGTCCGTTTCGCAAGAATTAGCAAACGTCGGACAAGCAGACAAGCCCGACCTACTTTCAGCGGAAACGGAGGCTGAGCGCATTCAACTCGAACTCGTCAACGCCAGGAATGCGCGAGAACGAACGTGGCGCCAACTGGCAGCGTTATTAAACAATCCAGCTCTCAAGCCCACGCCACTTGCGGGAAGTCTCGAGGACTTCCCCAAGCTGGACGCCGACCAGGCATTAGACCTGATCTACAAAGACAGCCCTGAACTTCGCGCTGCCGAAGTGTCGGTCCGGCAATCCGAGTTTTCAGTGCGCCGAGCTGAAGTCGAGAAAATCCCAAACCTCTTCATTCGGGGTGGGCTCCGGAACAATCGCGAGTTCGGCGAAGTCGGACCTCTGGGTCCTACGCGGAGGCGAGGATTAGAGGGCATTTTCGACGTCGGTGTCGAGATTCCGATCTTCAACCGCAATCAGGGTGGAGTGAGGGCGGCGAAGGCAGATGCCGAGCGTGCACGTTTGGAAGTACAACGTACGAAGCTCTCTCTAAAGGCACGCCTGGCAGCAGAGTATAAGGACTACAAAGACTCCTCCATGGCAGTTGAGCGGTATCGGACACGTATCCTTCCGAAAGCTCGCCAAGCGTATGATCTTTACCTCGCGAACTTCCGACAGATGGCCGGCGCCTATCCGCAAGCGCTGATTGCGCAGCGAAATCTCTTTCAGTTTCAAGATAGCTACGTAGCTGCGTTGGTCAGCACCTGGCAACGCGCCATCGAGATCCAAGGGTTACTCCTTGGCGGAGGTGCCGATCTTGGAATACCCAAGTCCATGGGAGAAGCTCGACCCGCCTCTGGCGGCGACGAGCAGTAAGCGGATGAAGTAGCAATCCGCCCCTGCGTCCCTGATCGTCACCGTAAGGTGATCCAGATCGCAAGTCTGAAGCAACTCAAATACAAAGGAACAACACAGAATGAAAACCACCATCATGATGCTGATCGCGGCGGCCACGCTGGCGATGGCCCAGCACGATCACGGGGACAAAGGCAAAGAGATGACCATGACGAGTCTAGTAGTAGATACCGGCTGCTACATGTCCCACAACAGCAAGGGCGAGAAGCATGAAAGCTGCGCCACGGCCTGCGCCAAAGCCGGGGTCCCTCTGGCATTGCTTGACGAAGCCAGCGGCACGCTCTATATCCCGGTCGCGACCGATCACAAGAACCAGAACGAAAAGTTGATGCCGTTCATCGAGAAAAAGGTCAAGGTAACCGGCACGCTGATGGAAAAAGGAGGAGTTAAGGGCTTCGCTTTGAAAACCATCAAAGCAGCAAAGTAGCCCATCGCTCAATTTAGTCCGAACGGCCGGGCATAGGACGAACTTGAAAGTTGTAGTCCCTGCCCGCCGGTCAAGATCAACGATACGAAACGCCGGGCACGGCCCCGGATGTCAAAAGGAGACATAGTATGGAACGAACTGCTACGAATCGACGCGCGTTTACCATCACCGCCTTGGTTGGCGGAGCCTTGACGTTGCCCCTATCCGGCAATGCCCAGACGGCTGGAAAGACCCTCAGCAAGAAGCAGCTTTCAGAGTTGGTGGCGACGGCCAAAACCGCCGCCGATCATCGGAAGTTGGCTGAACACTATCGAGCGGCAGCGGCCAAGCATGAGGCTGAAGCCAAGGAGCACGTGGAACTCGCCGCGAAATACCGGGCGAATCCAACCGCAAGTGAGACAAAACGTCCTGGCGCTCCGGATACCGCATCGCACTGCATGACCTTCGCTGAGCATTGCCGTAAGCAGGCCGCGATCATGACTGAGATGGCGGCTATGCATGAAGAAATGGCGAAAAACATGAAGTAGTGGCCTGAGAGGAAAGCTGAACAGATTGTCTTGCGACTCGGCGAGCCGCCCCGAAATCCGGCGGCTCGTGCTGGGTAGGTGGCTCGAATGATTCGCGTCTCTCGCTCGGCAGAACATTGACTGAATCGATGATCCGGCGCGAACGCCCAGATTCCAACCTGTTTTGAGGAGAATTTTTGATGACGATAAAGGCGATCAGATTTGGAATCGCATTCCTGCTATTGATTGCTGTGGCTATGCCCGCTGAGCCGCCTGTGGTGACTGCATTTAAGACCAAAACATGCGGCTGCTGCGGAAAGTGGGTGGATCACATGCGCGCAAGTGGCTTCAAAGTGATCGTGAATGAAGTTGCATCCACGGGAGAATATCGGCAGAGGTACGGAGTTCCCGAAAAACTCCAATCCTGTCATACGGCCGTCGTAAAGGGGTACAGCATTGAGGGCCATGTTCCTGCCGCCGAAATTCAGCGCTTGCTCCAGGAGAAGCCGAAAGCCAAAGGGCTCGCCGTTCCAGGTATGCCGGCGGGCTCCCCTGGAATGGAGGGACCTCGCCAAGATGCATATAGCGTCGTGAAATTCGATGAAGGCGGAATCCTATCCGTCTACCAAAAGTATCCGGCCGGAGGCCGGTGAGCTTAACCGAAACGAACTGAACCACGGGGTTCCGCCAAGAAACCGAATGAAAGGTCTCAGCACAATGTTATTGCCAATCTTCTTAGCCTTCTTCCTTCCAGCAGCCGAATGGACTCAGCCTATCGGTGGCCAGCCAAATCGACAACCTCACCTAGCTGCCCTAGGTAGCGAGATCGCGCTGACATATGGCGCGGGCGATGCGATTTATTTCACGGGGTCGAAAGACGCCGGTAAAACTTGGAGTAAACCGGTGACAGTCGCTGAGCAGGGCAAACTGTCGCTGGGAATGCGGCGTGGGCCGCGGATTGCGATCACAAAAGACGCGATCGTTATTACAGCAATCACCGGAGAGAAAGGTCGCGGGGCGGATGGCGACGTGATGTCCTGGCGAAGCGTCGACCATGGGGCGACATGGTCTGCGCCCATGCGAGTGAACGACGTTGCCGCGTCGGCCAGAGAGGGCCTACATAGCCTCGCCGCCGGTGGCAGAAACATCTTGTTTGCTACTTGGCTCGATTTGCGAGAGAAGGAAACGAAGCTCTACGGTTCAGTCTCGAAGGATGGAGGCAAGACCTGGTCGCAAAACCGGCTGGTGTATCAATCGCCTTCTGGATCGGTCTGCGAATGCTGTCATCCAACGGCGGTTGTCGATAGTGACGGCGTGATCGGCGTGATGTTTCGAAATTCATTGGACGGAAATCGCGACATGTACCTTGTCAGATCCGCGGATGAGGGTACGACGTATGGAACGGCTGCGAAGCTGGGCTCTGGAAGTTGGAAGCTCAACGCGTGCCCCATGGACGGCGGCTCGGTCGTGCTGGGCCCTAAGGATTCGAGTGTCTCTGTTTGGCGGAGGGAAGGGAATCTCTATTTGTCCACTGGCTCTGACGAGACATTGCTCGGCCCAGGGAGACAACCTGTTATCGTTCGGACGGCAAAAGGAACCTTTGTGGCATGGACTGAAGGGAAGTCGATCCGATGGAAGGAGTCAAGAGACAAGAGTGTGAATACGCTTGACGAAGAAGGTACGTTCTTGAGTCTCGTCGCAATCCCCGATGGCGGAGTACTACTCGCTGGCGAGCGGGATGGAACTGTTTTTGTGAAGGCGCTGCCGTAAGAGCATGCCCGCATGGGAGCGTCATAGGTGCCGATTCTCCCGGCGATCGTCGGAAGCGCGGATGGATGCTCCTGTCAGACGTACGGGAACCGAGCGATTATGTCGTCATAAGCGTATATGAGCGCGACCGCCGTCTGCTCGAATTCCTTGAAAATCTGGGCTTACGGCCGGGCGGCGTTTTCCGGTGGCTCAGCCGAAACTACGATGAGACCATTGTGCTGTTAGTTGCGGACCGAACTATCCAACTAGGCGGACCCGCTGCTCAGTGGATCTGGGTGAAAGCGTCTGCCATGCCTTCTTGAACTCCTAGGATCTTGCTTCTACAAGCGCTTGTAGGAGCAGGTTCGAGGAGTTGGATACAACCACGGCAACGTGCATCGAACGCGCTGCCCGAAACGCTAGCGACGCAGACCTAACTCCGAGACTTGTATCAAGCGTGAGAAGCTCGGCTTCCTCATCGACCGAATCTAGCCAGGATTCGTAGTCCTCGAAGCGGCACAACATTAAATCAAGAATCCTGTCGCCGGTGACCCCGAACGAAAGGACCGAGCCCTCCCGAAGTTCAAAAGCGTAAACAGATTCTTCATCTGGCGCCAACTCAAGCACCTCAATAATGGCGTCGGGCGTAACGAAAAGCGCCTCGCGATGCATCTCAGCAATTGGCACAAATTCGAGGAAGACGTCCTGTAAATAGAGCTCCTCCATCACTACTTCGGCCCCCCTACTGGGTAAGACGCAAAGGAAAATTGAAACCTGACCGGCGCAATAAGAATCTCGAACTTGTCGGCTAGCCGCATGGAGCAGCAAGAACCCTTGAGACCTCTGCCAGAGCTCAAACTGCTTGACGAAGCGGGCCAGCCGCTCAGCGAGCAGATTCACGCCATTTTCCTCCCATTGGAAATCCGATTTCGTTTGAGATTCAGGGCGATTGACGATGAGGCCGTCGTTAGAAACCTATTCGATCAAGCCGCACAGATATACGCGAAACAGGAGAGTTCCGGACAACAAATCGACAAGCCGGAGGGCTTCGCCTGGAGAGTGCTATGCAATCTGGCAACCTCCGTTCTTCGCCGATCTGAAGAAAGGGTGATGAACGGTTCGGTCAACGGGCTGTCTGGTGAGCGAGTTCTCGTAGCGCTGTCTTCCGTCACTGGAACTCCCGATCAAATCGTTAATCAGGTTTACGCTAGGGAGATCTTTGAGCAACTCAGCGAAAGTGAGCAGAGATGCGCAACTCTGAAGACGATCGGCTTTTCCAGTCACGCGGTTGCCAAAGCGCTCAATATGACCACCGGATCAGTGGACAAGATGATGCAGAGAATACGGGATCGATTTCGTTCTCGGGGCGGTGGCGGTCAAAAGTCTGGCGACGGAGGTTCAACTTCTTGAGACAAGAGTTTGCGAAAGCGCCCTATAATTACTGAGGTTCCATGCCGAAAGAGGATGAATTCAAGCCAATCGAGGACATGCTGGCGCATGCGAACCCCAATCCCAATCGGGAGGGATGTCCGTCTCCGGCGGAGCTTGAAGAACTAGCTCTCCGGCGACGCGATGCCAGCGATCCGCTGTACATCCACGTCTCTCACTGCTCGCCATGCTACTCAGCGATTCGTGATCTGCAGCGACAACGCAGCGTGTCGTCGCTGGATGCATCGAAAAGGGTTTGGGCCTGGTGGGCTGCGGCTGCCGCGCTTCTTTGCGTAGTGGCTGGCGCTGTCTGGTACGCGATGCAGACTCCGTCAGAAGCGGTAGCGCCTATAGTGGCTCAATCGAATGTGAAATTACCTTCGACGATTCTAGACCTCCGGCCGTTTGCGACGGTACGGAGTGAGGAGAGTCCCAATGGGTCGACTCCTCTCGCCATGTCCCGTAGTCGTCAAAACGTAGTCCTGGTGCTGCCGGTGGCTTCCGCGGAAGGCGAGTACGCCCTAAAGCTGCTGGATAGTAACCTTTCGCCCCGAATGACTTCCGCGCCGGTCGCGAAGCTCGCAGATGGCGTCACAAGCATTTCGACAGAATTGGATCTCACCCGCATTCCAGCCGGACGCTACACGCTCGCGCTCAAGCGTGAGCCCGAAGACTGGCGCTATTTTCCAATTCAGGTGCGTTAGAACCTCGACTATCCAAGGACTTCAATTGCCTTCGTGAGCGCGGGGTCTCTCCCGGCCAACAGATCGTCGGGCATTGCCGACTGCTGGATGTCGGGGTCGACTCCTCGGCCTTCAAGCTTTGTGCCTTGCCACGTATAGTACGCTCCGACCGGTAGAGCGACACGGTAGCCATGGCCGACCTTGAAAGAGCTTGCCGCTACCAACTTTCCGGGCGTCTTTGTGCCAACCAGATGCGCCAGGCCGTACTCAGACGCGAAAGCCGCCACCATCTCACTAGCGCTGGCGGAATGTTCATTGACAAGGATCGCGACTCTACCGTGATGCGGTGCCGCGCCCAATCCCTCGGACGAAACGGCTACGGAGCGTCCGGTCACGCCAAATTTCACGATGAGCGGAATCACTCCCCATTGGTTTGAAGGGATCTTGTCGAATACCGGCAGAGCCTCTTTGGCTATCCGTTTCTCTATTTGAGGCCTGCCCAGGCTGTACCCCGCGCCGCGCTTGTCTGGGCAGAGGAGGCTCATCAGCCTTAGGCAGCCAATTCCGCCGCCGGTGTTGCCTCGGAGATCAACGACAAGCTTCTCGGTCGCCAGTGCGGAGACGGCAGCGCTCATGTCCCGAGCAACGTCGATGCCGAGCATGCCGGGGAACATGCTCACGCGGACGTAGCCGGTGGTGCCGTTTAGCCTTCTGCTTGTAACAACCTGATCGGGAACAATGAGTGGGCGTTTCTTGCTTTGCGACTCTGGAACGGACAACGTGACCGTAGCTGTTGAACCGTCGCGCTTGCGTATGACCGCTTCATGGTCCGTACCTAGAGCGAACGTAGCGGCGCCTGGAGGCACAACCTCTTGGTTGTTCAACTGGAGAAGTACGTCACCTGGCTCGATTCCTGCGTTAGCCGCCAAGCCTCCGGGATGGACATCCTGGAACATCCAGCGCGTCCCATCGCGCGTTTCAGCTTTCAGAAAAGTAGCGGCGATAGCAATGCGTCCCGGACTTTTCGGCCGAGCGCCCTGAAAGAACCCAATGTGACTCGTGCCAAGCTGCTGAAGCATCTCGTTGACTCGCCGTTCGAATTCGTCAAGATCGGCGCTCGAAACAATCGACCCTTCAGCCTCCTTGGCGACGCGAGGCCAATCGACGCCATTCATGCTCGGGTCAGCAAATTTGGCTGCGGTCGTCGCGACGACTTTCTCGAAGATCTTTCGACGCTGTGCTTCATTGAGCGATGTCATTGGTTATGCCTCCTATTTGTTGCTCACCACGGGCTCGGACCCTTCCCCGAACAAGATGAATCCGCTCCAGAGCTTAGGCGTGGCCGCTTTGCCGTATTTCTGGATCATCGTAAGCTTCGCCTGCTGCAACGCGACAGCCTTAGACTTTCCACGCGCAAGCTCTTGATAGAACTCTTTCATCAGCGCTAGGCTGAAGGTATCGTCGGCAGTCCAAAGATTGGCGACAACCGCTCGCGCTCCCGACGCGAGAAAGGGACGAACTAAGCTGGACACTCCGTCCTGACCAAAAAGCTTTCCGCTGCCCGTATTGCACGCAGACAACGTGACGAGCTTGGCCCGCAAGCGCAGTTCCAGCACCTCTCTTGCCTGGAGGAACCCGTCATCCTTACCTTCCGGCCTCAGGGCGAGTGCGGAACGCTCAGGGAAGCTGGAACTCAGCAATCCGTGCGCCGCGAAATGTGCGACTGAAAAGTCTCGAAGTGGGAGCGCCTTAATCGCCGACTCCGTCGCTTCGCTTCCCACTAGAAGTCGATTTCCGGCATTTGACAGGGTGTCAACCGTCAGTTGCGCTTCCGCCTTCGCAGCCGGCAGGCTTGGCAAGCTTGCTCCATCGACGTCGTAGATTCCTCGCGCCACTTTTCCGAACTCGGCCTTGGGTGAGATGGCTGGGGAGTCGGGCGATGCCGCTATCGCGAGAACCGCTTTGCCCAGCGCCGGTTGCGTCTGACGGCGAATGAGGTAGAGCGCGGTCGCGGACGGCGAATAGGAAATCGCATGGGTTTGCAGGAGCTTGGAGCCAGCCGCGGTCGTGAACAGTTCAAAGGGCAGTCGATTAAGTTCACCGTCCGCAACGACAATCAGCCGGGTCTTGGATTCCAGGCCCGGAACGCGAACCAATTCGGAGAGTTGAGTGGCCCCGGCAATTTCCTGCCCGGACTGGATTGCCTTCCAAGCATCATCCATGCTCTTCTTAAGCTGCGTTCGATTCGGGAGCTTCTGTATCGAAGCTCCTTCGCGGGTTACCACGAGAACAACCGACGTGGGATCGTCCAACACGTACTCGAGGAGCATCTCGTCCGGCCCTAAGCTTTGCCGAAATTGCGCCAACCGAAGCAAGTTTCGTTTACCTTGGAACTGCCGGTCGCGATCAGCCTGCATCGACACGGCCATCATGTCTGACTCAGCCTGAAAGATCTGATCGAGCAGCTTTTGCCGAGCAGTTGGGCTCTTCGCTGACCATAGCCGAGATTGTAAGGCCGATATGCGGCGATCTCCCTCCTTCGCGGCCATCGTCTTGGCCTTTTCGCCTTGGCCTCGCCCCATCAGCAAGTCTGTGATGGCCCGGCCGCGGGCTTGCTCAATGATGGAGAGGAGACGCTCCGGGCTGGACCCCATACTGAGTTCGACACGAACTCGCGCGAGAAACACCTCGTCCATCACTCCGACCAGGCGGGACTTGACCCATGGGCTCCATACGCCAGCCAAGAGTCCTTCAGTGACTTCGCTCGCCTCCTGCAATAGCGCACGAGCTTCTTCAATTCGACCTTGCCCCCGCTCACTTTCGGCGAACTTCGCCAGAAGCCGGGGTGTCAGAAGGCGCTCGCGCATCGCCCTGGCAACTTCTACCCCGGCGCTAAAGGAATTAGCCGCGTCTTTCTTGCGGCCAAGGGCTATTTGGAGCCGTCCCAAGTCGAGGTAAATCTGGGCGATGATTCGGTTTGCCGAGGCGCTGCGGGCGAATTCCAGAGCCTGCAAGAGCTTCGTAACCGCTTCTTCTCGCAACCCGGCACCCTCAGCCAAAAGAGCATCCTCGCGGAGCAATTCGGCTTGATAGCCCAAGCTCTCTCGCTCTCGCGCGACTGCGATCGTCGTTGCCAGGAGCTCTCGCGCTTCGTTGGTCCGGCCAAGTTTTGTGAGTGCACTGACCTTACCGGAGTAGGCCATCAGCGGGAATCGCAATTCATCCACAGAACTGCCTGCGGCCAGCGCTCGATCAAAATACTTGAGCGCCTCCTCCGGTCGGCCGAACTGAATGAAGCCGGTCCCGATAATGCTCAGCCAACGAACCACAGAAGAGAGATCCTTTGCCTCTTCAGCCTTCTTCAGTGCACTGGCGAGCAGGAACAGCCCTTCGCTTGTTTTCCCTTGCAGCGCGGCGACCAGGCCCAGTTCGCCATTGGCCCGATTCACCCACATCGAATCGTTCAAACGTTTGGCGACTACAAGCGCCTCTCGCCAGTCTTCTTCTGCCAGCACGGCATCGTAGTCCTCATCGGTCTCACCCTTAATGACTAGGCACCTAAGACGGATTCGGTCATCGGTCGCAGCCAACGGGGATTCCAGAATGTCAGCCAATTCCTGAGAGACTTCGGCGATGGAGCGGCGAGGCAACTCCCCGCGAATCCGGCCAAGCTTGGCCAACAATGCATTGCGGGCATCGCCGGCCTGGGTAAACCCTTTCTCGGCCTCAATGAACAACGGTTCGGCGCGGGCCCATGCCCGAAGATCCGCCAATCGATCAGCCTTCGCCAATGCTTCAGCCGGGCCTTGCGCCTGGACCACAGAAGGGAGAAGTACCATAAAAGCAAGTAGGCACACACGCATCTCTGTCCTCCGAACGGCTTTCGCCGCGATTCTTCATAGATGCCTCACGATTGAATGGTGTGACAGGAATTGCGCTACTTAGATTGCAAAATCTTTCCATGCGCAAGCTCTGCCCGTCTTTTTCCCGCCCTCGGGCGGCGCGGTCCGAACCAGACCAAGCCTTTTCAACATTTCAACAGCGTTACACCAGCCGACTACTGGTATCTCCTACAGGTCTATAGGATAAAGAGAGCGCACCTAAAGTCCCGTGGTACCGCACCTAAAGTCCCGTCAGCGGATGCCCTCTAGCGCACTCAAGGACCCGTGGAAAAGCAAGATTCCCACGGGCGCACGTAAAGTCCCGTGCGCGATAAACGAAAGCAGGGATGTCAGGCCGTGGCGCCAGGCTCAGTGTTCGGAAACCAACGATCAAGTACGGCAGTTGGTTAGTTCCCAGTCACGGCGATCATCTAACTTGTTGAAAGATAATCAGTTTGCACCTCTGCCCATAAGACCATTTTTTAATAGCGTCTTGCCTTGGGTTAGCCATACGGTGAGCCGAAGTCCCACTTCTTGTTCGATGAAGAAGACATTACCGACCGAATCGTGGACTCGCCTCGCATTTCCAGCTATTTTGTGCCAATCTCAAGGCCCAAGAAGAAGGGCAATCACTCGAGTCCATTGGAGAAAGGACTATTTGTCCGTGATTGATGCGGAGGTTTTGAAGAGCGTCTTGTGAGCTAGTGCGGGCCACACCACAGGATTCTTCCGCCGCGAAGGAAAAAGTGCGCACGGCACTCCCTGGTGCGCCAGACCGAGGGTGCCAGAGTAGGCAAACCGAAAAAAGAGACTTCAACGGTCCATCGAGGGGAGTCGTCTTTCAGAAGGCTCAAGTGAATCAGAGAATCACATCCGCACGGGCATACCATTGCGCCAGACCATGGAGTTCCATCTCCTATGACGTATAACGTTTGGGGGAGCAGCTGGTCGGGAAGATCTGAGACAAATCTGACTCGAATGGTGTTGCGCCAGGCCGCGTTCACCCAGCTGAAAAATTCTGTGAGCGTTCTTCCGGCACCTTTCATAAGATGGCTGGCCTATCGAGCAGGGGGAGGGTGTCAGCACGCCCGAGGTGGCGTTTCAGAAGGGTGCAGTCTGCGGTTTCCGGTTCGGGAAGGAGCGTCATTTCGGAGAGACTCCCTGGAACACAAGCGTAGGTGTCGTTCGGTTCGTTTCGATAAGGATGCAGCCTAGCTAAGAACTCGTTTACCGTAAGCGCAGCGAAGAACATGTTTACCGTGATAACGGCTGGCCGGTCTTCGTTGACGCCGCGGAGGTAGCCTTGCTTCCGTTGAGTCTCATAGAGAGCAGGGTTCACCCGCTTCATCTCTTCTGCCTCTACTTGCTTGAGGGAATAGACTTCGCGGCTCAGGAGGCTTGAACGCCCTGGCTGAATGTAGTGAACGGCTCCAGCGATTCCGTCGATTCCACCTTTCCCATCGGCATCAAGTCGGACGCCAACATCGAAGTAGGGAATGAGGTAAAATGTCGCAATGCGGTTGAGTATGTGTCGGCCTTCTAGGCTATCGACGCAGCCAAAAGCGACGTCGCATTCCGCTACCGCCAGCACAGCCTCGCGAGAGGCGAGATTCGCTTGGATGGCGCTGACCTGCTGGGCGAACCCCAGTTTCGAAATTGCTTCTGCTAGAACATCTACCTTCGACCTGCCGATGTCGGATTTGGTTGTATTGAGGATTCGGTTAAGGTTCTTCTCTTCAACCACGTCAGGATCGATCAGAACGAGTTTCCCAACGCCAAGGCGAGCGAGCTGTTCAACGACGATGCTTCCGGTGCCGGAGCAGCCAACTACGGCTACAGAAAGCTGTCCAAGACGCGAGATGGTCCCACTGCCGAAGGCCTGGGAGTGCCTCTGTTGAAAGGGTGCGGGGGTACCTTCAACAGTGCCGGCATCATTCCAGATCGAAATGTCGGACCCTACAACCATGATGGAGTTGAAAGCTGCCAAGTGTTGGCCGTTCTCGTCTAGGGCGCGCCCGAACATTTCACCTGAGGGGAACATAATCAAACTGGCGTGAGGAAGCCCATCATCCAAGAGGCTTGATATCGAAGAAAAGAGCCGCCTGTCTGACTGGTCGTCCGTTTTAGAGAAGAAGCGATAGCCCTCGCCGTGGCTGTGGACTTTGACGATGGCCTTCTCGTGGCCATATGCGTCAGCGATCAGTTCATCAACGTAATCAGTCGGCCATGTGATGAGATCTGGCCTTCTTACGCTACAGGCTCCATGAGGAACGAGGACGATTCGTTGGACGGTCAGGATGTGCCGGGCCAGTCCCTTTCTGCGGCCGCACAAGAGCAGTGCAACTGCTTCGTTGCCATCACCGGGGAAGAGATGAGCTCGAAGCTCAGAGTGATGCGCCTCCGTAATTCGTAGGTCGAAGTTCATCTGGTTAAGCCTTTTCGAACTCTCTTACCAACCATTCATCAACGAGGCTCAGGTGGCTGGCGATGTCGTCTTCGGCCGGGCGCCAGGGGTTAGCCGCAGTGCGGTGCCGGGACCACCGCTGCCACTCCCGCCCGATGATCGCTTGCGTGGAAAGAGCACCGATTGGTTTGCCGTCCATTCGCGTCAGCGCCGGATAAAAGTACACCATGTCGATCTGGGTGTCGGGATAGTTGGGCGGGATGATGAGTCCAACGGAGACATACTGGTGGTTGTATCCGCTGGGAACCTTCCAGCCATTGATGAGCAGCCAGAGCGTACCGTTTTCGTTGACCGTCTCCCAGCCCAACCCCATTCCGACGAGGTAGGCCTCGTCGGAGTCAGGAAGACGGAACTGCAGTTGCACAGCCTGAGCAACGGCCCCCATCCCCTCGGTCGTGTCCTTGGCCATCGTAGTGAAGCGTTCCACCCCGTCCTGGCCTAGGTCTACGACGTGGTGCGGGCCGACCAACGAAGGCTGATGCCCGCGCTTGTGCTGGTACAGCTTGTAGATCTCCGGAGTTTTCCCTGCTAAGGCGAGGATTTCCGCGCCGGTGATCCTCCTTTTGTTGCTGATCAACCGCTGCTTGTCTACGCGGATGATGTATCGCCGGGCGATGAGGATGATCTCTCCACGCCTGACGTACTCTTCAACGTCGATTTCTTCAATGTCGAAATGGTCTTCTGTCTTCATAGTATGAGCCCTCCTTATGTCGGCTCTGCATCCAGGATAGCATAACTAGCTATTTTTTGGCTATAAAACATATTATCCAACTGTAGTTGTGCTTGACTGGATAGCTAAACTCTGTATAATCAGACAGGAAGGTAGAAGCGATGAACGCGAAGAAGACCATGACTCTGAACCTCACAGACCAAGAGATGAAGGCTCTGGAAGAACTGTCATTTCAAAAGGATCTGAGCAAAACTGCAATCTTGCGGCAAGCACTCCGGCTTTATCAATTGATCGACCTACGGTTAGGTGAGGGCGGGAAGCTTTTCTTCGAGGACAACAAGAAGGAAAAAGCGGAGCTGATGGTTCTGTGAGAGTTCCGGTAGACCTTGTACGAACGGACCCTTGGGAAGTCGTGGCTAGTGAGCTTTTTGACGAAGTAACGGCCGCTCATTTTCTAGAGTCCCAGTTGGAATGGCGGCCGTTGGTTTTAGAGGCGGTAAGGGCCCTCCAGCGAGGTGGAGCGTCGCCCTCCGAAATCCCTGCACATTGGCATTGGGATTGGGGGTCGAAAGTCTCAGAGCTTCGGGCCTTGGCCTTTAGCTTCTGGGGAATAGAGTGTGAAGGTAAGCTCCAGGGCCTGATGAAGCTGGATGTCACCACGCGCTCAGGCCGGCTTCCGGCGCAAAAGGGCAAGCCTTTGGTCTATATCGACTACCTCGAAACTGCGCCCTGGAATGTCAAATTCTTGATGAAGGCGCTGGGCCAGAAGACGAAGTTCGGTGCTGTAGGTACAAGGCTAGTTGAAGCGGCTGTGCGCAAAAGTTTTGAGGAGGGATTTAAAGGCAGAGTGGCTCTCCACTCTCTTCCTGGTTCTGAACGGTTCTACCTCGATGTGTGCGGGATGACCGCGTTTGAACGCGACCCTGCTAAACAAGATCTGCTTTGGTGTGAATTCACTCCCGAGCAGGCAAAGCAATTTATACCTGAGGTGAGCGTATGAAAATGAACACTGACCGAGATTGGCTGCTGACGAAAGCAGAGCAGGAAGATGGGTGCATGGTCTCAGTAGGAGGGCTTGTTCTCGGGCTTGAAGGGGCCGAACAAGCACCCGACAACGTCATCCCGCTCAAGGTGGCATTCTCCCGATTTCTTCTCATGGCCAGGCGCGAGCGTAAGCTCTCTCTTGAACGGTTTGCCGAAGCAACCGATGTTGAGCTAGCTGAGCTGCTGAAGATCGAGACTGATGAGCACTACATACCGTCTATCCGTACGGTTCATCAGGTTGCCGAATTCCTGAAGGTCCCAGCGAAGAAGTTGATGACTTTGGCAGGTCTCCTCCACGTCAAGGATATGCAGTTTCAAAATGAAAGCCTTCGTTTTGCTGCACGTTCAGAGCCTGTAGAGACGCTCTCGCCAGAAGAGCATTCTGTTTATGAGGAGTACGTGAAGTTCCTGTGCGAACGGTAAAGAACCGCTTCCTCGAAGCGAAGACAGTGCGGGATATCGATGCTCAGGTCTCAAAGATCCTAAGAGGCCTGGGCAGCCCCACTGATCGCATCGATTTGGCAGATGTTCGAACCCTCCTCGAGCTCGACCGACACTACTACTCCTCTCAAGACGATAGCGCCCTGCGGGAATTTGCCAGCCGGGTCATCATTGCCGGGAAGCAAGTCTTCAACCGCCCTACACTAATCTTTGATGTCGTGAAAAAATTCAATGTCCAGGCTCTCTGGGTTCCGGACCGCAAACGAATTCTGATCAACCAGAGCCTGCCCGAGCCCAAATGGCGCTGGACGGAAGCGCACGAAATTATTCACAGCGTCGTGCCTTGGCATGCCGGCGCGATGATGGGCGATGACGAGTACAGCCTCACCCCAAGCTGTCATGAGCAAGTCGAGGCCGAAGCAAATTACGGAGCTGGCCGCCTGCTCTTTCTCCAGGGAATCTTCGACGAGTATGTAAGAAGCTCAGTGGCAACTTTTGATCTCGTGCAGGCCGCTCAGGAGACCTTTGGGAACACTTTGACGACCACCTTTTGGCGGCTCGTCGAGTCGCTAGACATTCCAGCTCTCGGCGTCATCGGGAAGCATCCGCACCATGATCGGCAAACCATCGACCCTGAACAGCCATTTCGGTACTTCATCCGGTCGCGGGCCTTCCTCGAACAGTTCTCATCGATCACGGAGCCTGACGCCTTTGCCATGGTCAAGAGCTACTGCACTTGGAAGAAGCGGGGGCCATTGGGATCGAAGGAGCTGCTACTGAAAGATGACCGCGGTGATGAGCACGTTTTTCTCTTTGAAACCTTCTCCAATAAGTACGATGTACTGACCCTGGTTACACATGTTAATAGACGAGGCATCCAGGTGGCTCAACCAGCGAGCTTTTAGCGAAAGCAGGACGCACATCAGGACAACAACTGGTCTCCTCGGCCCGGGAATCCGGTAATCGTTGCTAACTACAGAGAGCTACTCGGGCTTCCAACTGAGAAGAGCGGTCGAGGCTATTCAATGCCGTCCGTGAAGCAGCACCTGGCCGTGATCCGAAGGCTCTTCGATTGCCTCGTGACGGGCGGGGTGTTGCCGATGAATCCTGTAAGCTCCGTGCGTGGGCCAAAGTACTCCATCAAGCGCGGTAAGACACCGGTGCTCTCGGCTGAAGAGGCGAGTCAGCTTCTCGACGCCATCGAAACCGATACAATCATCGACCTTCGTGATCGCGCTCTCATTGGCGTCATGGTCATCAACTTCTCCGCTTCTCCCGCATCTCTGCCGCGATCTCGATGCGGGTTGGGGACTACTTCACTACTTCCAAGCCGGGAAGCGCTGGAAATTTCGCTTTACGGAAAAGGGCGGGAAGTACAACGAAGTTTTTGCGCACCACAACGCAAAGGCCTACCTCCATGCCTATCTTGATGCCGCTGGTATCTGGGAGGAGAAGAAAGGCCCGCTTTTGTTACCGCCGGTTTAGAAGAGAGCCATTCTTGCCGGGATTTCGGAGCCAGTGGCTCCATTTTCCAAGTGCAGGCGCGGAACCGCGCCCGCGAACGGAAACCCGCTGCGGTGGCCAGAGCCGGGACCGGCGGCCAGAAAGCCGCTGAAGGACTCACATAGCGCTACCCTCCGCGCTATCGGCGGACCCATCGATAGAGCTCCGCAAGCCATGCTTGGCGTCGGGCTTGACGGATTCCACCACGAGATACAACCGGTCTGTGCTGTTGACCTTGCCGGCAACGCAGTAATAGCGTCCATGCTGGACGTCGCGGCTGGCTTGAGAGAAGTCATGCAACCGGTAGACTCGACGAGTGGAATCGTCACGCATCACGAGCACCGAGAATCGGCCGTCGCGGCCCTCGTAGCGGTGAAGCAGGATGAGGTGATTGGCGCTGAAGTTGAACATATGGAACAGCCAACAAAACCGAACGGGAACCGGCCTCCCCCGAAACGTAAAAGCGATCCGGCAAGAGAACGGTTCCCGCCTTTGGCAGCGCCGTTGTGGAGTTACCCGGCGGACTCCTCCGTGCCCGGGATATCGTCACAGCGCGGCGCTTGGCTCGTGGAAACTTTAAGCCGCAGGCTGCTGTGGACGGCGCTTGCGCAAGCTGTCGCCACCGAGCAGAAACACCTCCGAGTTCTCGACCAGCCGGTCGGCGATCGCGGTGGCAATCGTCGTGTTGTGCAGGATGTTTCCCCAGTCGGAAAACGGAGTGTTGGTTGTGATGATGGTGCTCTTGCGCCGGGCATGGCGTGCTGAGATCACCTGATAAAACAGGTTCGACGTATGCTGATCGAGGGCCATATACCCAAGCTCGTCACAGACGAGCAGGCTTGGTTCCGTATAGAGCCGCAGCTTGCGGACGACAGAATGATCGGCCTGCGAAGCATGCAGTTGATTGAGCATGTCCATGGCGTTGGTGAAGAGCACTCGATGATTGGCCTGGCACGCCTGCCAGCCGATGATCTGCGCCAGCAGCGTCTTGCCGACGCCGGGGTTGCCGATGATGACGACGTTGGTCCCCTGGCGCAGAAAATCGAGATCGAGCAGACGCAGAATGCGCGCCTTGGCTTGTTGGCGGGTCTTGTGATGCGAGAACTGAAACGCATCGATGGTTTGCCTGGCGATCAGCCTGGCGCCTCGAAAGCGGCGCTCAATCGCGCGGTCATGCCGAGCGCCGAGTTCAACATCGGCCAGCCATTCCAGCATGGTGGCCGGAGACCAGTTCTTCTGCGCGGCGTCGGAAAGCGCCTGTTCGATGTGACGCGACATGGTGGTGAGTGAGAGTTGCTGGAGCTTCTGTTCGAGCTTCTGATTACTGGTCATTGCGGTCATCCTCTGTTTTGGTTTCGGAGTTGGGGAACAAGAGCGAGTCGTACTCGGTAAGCGATAGCGGATCGGGAATGAGGTCGAGTAGCGAGAGTTGCTTCAAAGGCATCGGAGGCTGTGCGATGCGAGGGGCCAGTGACTGCCGAAGAAGATTGGCGATGTAGTCGGAGCCGAAGGCTTTGGTCTCCAGCGCGCGGCGCATGGCTTTTGCGACGGCGTCCGGTCCGAAGTCGCGCGTGAGCACGAGCAGTTCCTGGATCTGACGGTGCAACGGGCGATTGCTGCATTCGGCGATGCCACGCAGATACTCTTCCATCCCCTCGCCGATCAGTTGCAGCAAGCGCTGCTGCGCGATGCTTTTGGCGGCACCCGGAAGTTGCGCGAGAATCGCGTTGCGGAAACGGTCGCTGCCGATGACTTGCGAGCGCGCCCAGCAACGCGGATACGCGGTGAGTTCGCGTTCCTGATCGTAGAGCGTGACGGTCGATGCACAGGCCTTGAGCGTGATGCGCCGACCCACCACCGATGGCGGCGCGCAGTATCGATTCCCATCGAAGCGCAGACGCAGATCTTTGTGAACGACAGGCGTTGCGACGTCGCGATAATCGGCGTCGATCTCGGGCAATGACCGCAAGCATTCGGCACGAAAGCGATCGCGTGGGGACTCGCGGGTTTCCGCATGCTTGCGGACATTGGCGGTTTCTTCGAGCCACTGCCGGACCTGCTGGTTGCAATCGTTGAGATCGCGAAACGTGCGCAGTGGCCAGAAGCTTTGCCGCAGATAGCCGATCGCACGTTCGACTTTGCCCTTCTCCCAGCCAGCCGCCACATTGCAGGCCCGTGGCGTGAACCGGTAGAGTTTCGCGAACGCGAACAAGCGCGGATGGAACCGGATGAGGTTGCCATCGCGTTCGGCGACTGCCGTCGCCAGGTTGTCGTAGTAGCACTCGCGCGCGACACCGCCAAAGAAACGGAACGCATGGATATGGCAACGCAAGAACGTCTCGAGCGACTGGCTGTGCGTGAACTCGACGTAGAGCAGGCGGCTGTGGCATTCGACCATGCAGAAGGCATAGAGCTTGCGTTTGTCCCCGCTGTAGTCGAGCGTGTCGAAGTGTGCCCAATCGACTTCGAAACGTTCGCCGGCGAGTGGTTCCATGCGGACGAAAGCACGCGCATTCCGTCGTGGACGTTTGGCTTGCAGATAATCTTTGACGATCGTGTAGCCGCAGTCGAAGCCGCTGACGCGTTGCAGTTTTTCGAAGATGAGTCGCGAACTGACGCGCCGATCTTGCGCGAGCCAGTCGTCGATGAGCGGCTTGAACGAATCGAGTTTGCTGGCTTTGGTTGGCGCCACGGTTTTGCTGGCCGCCGCAGCCTCTGCGCGTTGGTTATGCGATTGGAGGTGCTGCGCGACGGTGTTGCGGCCCATGCCGAGGTGTTGGGCGATGCGTCGCGCGGACCATTGTTGATGGTGCAGTTCGTGGATCTGTGCAATCTGCTTTTGTTGCAGCATGGCTCCGTTATAGGCCGAAAACGGGCTCAAAAAGCTAAGTTGTTCTTGTCAAGAACGGAGGCTCGGCGAGGCTGAGGACTGAAGATTCTGAAAGATCAACAGCTTCGATTGAGCCAGGTTGTTCTTGTCAAGCTGGCCGGCGGCGGGTCCGACGAGGAAGATGCTGGAAACGCTGGAGGTTAGATCGAAAGCTAAGTTGTTCTTTACAAGATTGGCGATTTTGCGGCGCTCATCGCGATGGCGCTGCTGTTGGCGATTGCGCTCGGTGGCGTCCGGATGGGTGGCGCGGTATTGGCGTTGATAGCCGGGATTGGCCTCGCGCCATTGGCGTTGGGCATCTCGGCAGACGTCGGTGTAGACGGGATCGTACGCTTTGCGCGCGCGGTGGGATTCCGCCTTGCGGCGGTCCTGGCAGGGTTTGATGGAGCAGATCTGTTGGCTTGGCCGGAAGCGGCTGGGCATGAATGGTTGTTGGCAGTACAGGCAGATCCGAAGCTCCATGCTTGCCCTTACGGGCGGCTATAGAGTCTGGTGTAGAGTCCTTACTGCCTCCCCGCCAAAGGCTGGCTCAGTTCCGCTCCGGCTTTCCGGCAAATCTGGCTCCGTTTTCGACCGGCTGTGACACGCTTTTCCGTTCAATGAATCATATGCTCACGCTTTCCGAGCGCCAGCTGCACCGAACCGATGCTCTCCGCATGGTAAAGCGCCAGGCTTTAGCGGCAGGGTTGCCTCCTCCACGTGCAATCACACCTTCTGTGTAACCGGTATCACCACGTATTTGAAAAACGGCGGCCGGATGGAAGTGGCCCAGCAGATCGCCGGGCATGAGTCAGCCCGAACAACGGGACTCTAAGACAGACATGATGACGAAGTGTCGCTGGACGAAGTGGAGCGCATCGTTATCGAGGCGGCATAATGTCCGCTTAAACCTGAACCCACCCACTAGAGCGGGCCGGGACATGCGCGTCGGGAATCTGTCCGGAGTCAAGAAGCATTCCAACCACACCAGCAACTGTTGCTCTTCCTGCCAACAGGTCATCTACAATTTTCTGCAGGGTCGCCCTGGCTGCTTGATCTGTAATCCGGGGTAGTACGATATCGAGAAGGTCGTCTTCTTGAAGCTCGGCCAAGCCATCGGAACCAGTACATGCGGCTCGCGCCTGAATTCTATAAACCTCGGTGTTCAAACCAGCAATGACGTCGGGCAGAAACTTCATCTGCTTGGGCTTCATGCGCAAACGAAACGTCCCGTTGCTTACCAGCATTCCATCGCAATTACCGCCCGCAAGAAACCACTTGTTGATGCTGCTCCAAATCTTACCGACAAAGATATCCCCAGGCTCGGCTCCATGTTTAGCGCGCTGAGGAAGTTGCCACCCTCGAAGGGGGGTTGGTTTAACAACGCCGTCCATCATGTCTTGGATCTCAACGTAGCGATAGAGGCCTTGCTTTTGGGCAGTTCTTTTACCTTCTGGAACGACCGTCAGAACCTCCCGCAAAGAAAAATGCTCCAATGCGGAAATCGCATCGCGAGTGCGCATGGTTCGCTCACACCAGCGCTTCGGATCGATACTCAAATCGGGACGTGCTAGCACCTGTGCAATGTCCACGTCCCAGCCGCGCTTCTTCTTCTCCGACTGGAACGCCTCATCCTCCAAAAATGGAAACAGCTCAGGCACGCGCGAAGAGTAGAAGTCAGAAAGAATTCGCTCGAAGTCCGCATCAATGACAGGCTCATTGGTCTTCTCGTCTGTAACCAAGTCACCAGACTCGGGATCTCGTTTGTATATGCGCTCTGCTCGTTTGTCTCCAACGCTCCAGCCAACCGACTCAAGAATCCCGACATAGAAGGGATAGTTTTCCGAATCGATGGCCGCAGCCAGAGGCTTCTCTCGCTTTTCCAAAAGGACGACGGAAGCACTAACGTCGGCACCTGATTTCTTGAACGTGAACCGCGGAAACGCAATTACGCCAAGGAGGCGCGCATGTCTTAGCAGCCATTCTCGAAAGGCCGCATACTTTGGACTCCGGTTTCCCAAATAGCCGTTAGGGAGGATGATCCCGACTCGTCCTCCTGGTGAGGCTTGGACGACGCATAGCTCGGCAAATAGTAAGCCCGTTTCCTGCGAGGCTCGCACCCTGACTCCTTGCTCGTAACGTCCCTTAACAACTTCCCACTCATGCCCTAAAGAGAACTTCTTCAGCACATCGTGGCGACTCTCAACAATCTTCACTCCGAACGGTGGATTACACAACAACACACTAAAAGAGTCGGCACTTTGGTAGATGTTTGCCAAGCTGTCTTCGCGTGTGATGTTGCTCTTCCCGTCGCCATTCAGAACCATGTTTAGCACTGACACTTGAACAGCGTTCTCACTGTTGTCAGCACCCCAGATGGCATCTCGTACATCGCCGCCGCGAGCCCGAGCGTGATGGAGCGAAGAAATCAAAAAATCACCACTGCCACAGGCAGGATCCTTGATCTGGTCGCCGGCCCGTGGATTTACGAGTCGAACAATAAAATCCACTACTTCAGTCGGAGTGAAGTATTGCGCGAGGTCCCATTTATAGACCCCTTTCGCAAAATACATGTAGAAATCTTGAATGACATCCCGCTTCGATCCAACAATTCGGATCGGAGCAAGGAGCTTGCTGATGGTCCGCAGCATCGAGCCGGGTACTGGAATAGTTTTCGCGACCGGATTCGGAAGATGCCTCGCATAAAAGTGTGTGGCTTTGGCCAGGAGGTCGTTGAAAACCTTCAAAACATCCGCATCTCCCAGCGGAGCATCGACGAAATCCTGAATGATCATGTTCTGACGAGGGCCGCTGCGGCTGTGCTCATCATAGAGTTTGATCAAGATGAGCTGAAGCATGATCTGGAATCGCTTGCTCTGGTCTGCAATTTGCGAATGAAGCGCGTCTTCTATTCGACCGAAAAGGGCCAACAGATTGGCGCTCGGTTGGAGATCTTGAGAGGCTAGCGCTGTAGAACCCAGCGCATGCCCCCATGGGGGCAGCACTGCCATCGGAAGTTCGTGAATCTCGGTCTTTCGTCCACTTAACTTTCGATAGAACAGCCGCTGTTCAACATCGTCCCAATAGACGCCCAACGCGCTGACGTCGCTGAGGAAGTTGAGCGCGGGGTAGACTTGGGTTTCTTGTGCTACTCTAGCCGAACTATTCTTCCGCTTGATTTCTGCAATGAGCTTGATGTGGTTGTTGACGACCTCCCATTTGTTGGAGATCGAGGACTTCGGTACGTCCAAAACGGCTAGATCCGTACGGAATGAATTTCGCCCTTCGTGGCCAAAACGCAGCAATGTCGTTTCGATCTTGAAGTGAGAAGCGGGATAGCCCTTCCCAAGCAAAAAGCGAATGCAGTCGATCCGTCGCTTTTCTTCGGGAAAGGTGAGCCCGTCCGCTGCCCGCTCGGGCACGGTGAGAGGACCGCGAATCGGACAATGGAGCCGTGTTCCTAGCATCTGAAAACTATCAAAACATCTTAGTGTAGCTTGAAGCAGTGCACCACTGACGAAACGGAAGGTGCTTATCGAGCGTATGGGCAAAGCGTTTCCAGCGACCAACGGTAGCAGTCGCGCCAAACTCAACCAAACTGCAGTCCAGATCCTTGCAGCGGAAGTACAGCTTTGGAATGGTTCACCAGCAGCGCTCCACCATCGCCCGAAACAGCCGCCGGGCATTCTGGCCACAGCCTTCGGATCGAAGCCAGCCATTGGTCAAGCATCGCCCGGAATCGCCGTGGCCGAGAGTATTCCACACACCCGAGCTGCTGAGCCAGGCCATAGCTGCCGAAAAGCGGAATCCGTTCTGGGGCCTTTGCCGAGAAGCAGCGATAGGTCAGCCAGACGAACAAATCTAGCACTGCGGGCGCACACGCCAAGACTTTAACTGCCTCAAGGTCGGCCGGAATTGGATGTTCTGAAATCTCCCGATAGAATTCATCACTGAGCACCACAACGTTGGCGAACTCCTCTGACAAGGGTGCCTGTTCAGGGTCGCGGTTGTACCAAATCTGCGCCTCAGAAAGAAAGTTGAACCGAGAGCGGTGGATCATCTTAGCGGCAGACCGGTTCGATTCCGTCCCGAAGAAGATCGTCGCGCCAAAGATTCGCTCGAACGCAGAAACAAGACGGCGGTATTCCTTGCCTCCCTTTGAAAGACCGAATGTATCGAGCAGTTCCGCTGCCGACTCGAATCGCACAATTCGACTCTGCTGCCGAATCGCCATGGTGGCCAGAAAAATCGGGACGAGCCGGTCCTGACCAAATGGCAGCCCGAACTGCGGATGCCCAGTAATCTGAAGGGTGAAGTGCCCGTTTCGACGTTCAAAGAGTAGCTGATCGGGTGGCGGCCGGCGAATCGGGAGTCCACAAAGCACAAACGGCCTAGCCGTAAACCCCAGCGTCTGAGCACGATTTTCCCGCTTTTCCCGCACCAGACAGATGCCTTCGGCCTTCTTCAGCTTCTGTTTGGAGACCACGAATTCACCGAAGTCTCGGGCGAGAACTTGCCCTGCGTGCTCCAGGGTGCCCCTCTGTTGCCCAAAGGTGCTCACAGAGCTGCCTCGGAGGGGCAAGAATCCAAAATCGACCCAAAATTGGTGACAGTTTTGGTGACAGTTGGATGTTTTTGATGCTTTTGGGGAGGGTGGCCGGAATAGCCTAAGAGGTTGAAACTAAACCAACAAGTAGTTGGTTGCGGGGGCATGATTTGAACATGCGACCTTTGGGTTATGAGCCCAACGAGCTACCAGGCTGCTCCACCCCGCACTTAAATCGTAGCAACGGGTTTTCACGCTAGTCAATAGTTTGGTGACGATTTGATTGCGGCGTTGGAGCTTGGATGGAGCGCACGTTTGGTGGGTGTAACGTTTCCTAGCGAGACTGTGAAAAAACCGAGTTCGCAAGAGCCGGTTCCCCAAGGGCGGTACCGAAACCCAAAGATGACCCATCAAAATGCGTCCTAGCGGCCCCGGGGAGGCCGCCTTCGAGCGTTCTTGGCGCCAATATGGGCGGGGGGATATCTTCACAGTCCCTCGCGGTCGAGGCTCAGAATTTGGCGGGATGGGTCGAGGTGGTGCAATTGACGAGCGTGTGCCGCCGGCAGTGCTCCGGTTACCGAGGTTACTTGGCCGTCACTTTGAAATTGCGGAACTGGGCGGTTTCGAAGAAGGAGCCTAGGCCGACTTTGCCTTTCGTTAGCGAGAGGTCGGCTGCCTCTAGGCTGGGGAACTTCTTGCCGGCGACGGTTACGGACATGTGGCCGGTGGTGGCATTGTAGTCGAGGACTACCGGGGTCCATTCGTTGTTGGGTAAAGAACCGGGGCCGAGGGTTTTCGAGATGCGAGAGCGGTCGCCGCCGAAGACGTGAAAGACGCCGTTGTGCACAGGTTGTTTTTCGGGCGAATCAATGGAGAGGTGGACGTAGTTGAAGTGGGCCGGGTCTTGCCACGCGTAGACGAGGATGAGGCTGTTGGAGTCCCGCTTGACTTCGCATTCGAGGCGGAAGCTTTCGAAGTCCTTGCCTTCGAGTAGAGCGTATTGGATGGGGGCGCGGGGGTTGCTCTCCTGCGGACGCGCGGTGAGCATGACGAGCGAGTCCTTCGCGCCAACCCATTCCGCGGCGGAGGGGACCTTCCAGGTTTGGCCGAGGGCGGAGATGGTGTCGGCGGCGTTAAGAGTGGCTAAGGAAAGAAAGAAGAGGCCAAGGCGCATCCCTTCTACAATAGAAGATTCGATGGACTTATCCCAGCAATTAGACAAGATGCGTCAGGATTGGGACGCGCGCGCGAAGGAAAACGCCAAGTACTACGTGCAGACGGCGAAGGACGACTGGAGCGACGAAGAATTCTACGCCTCCGGCGAGCAGACCGTCCGCGAGGAGATACTGACCGACATGATCAACATCTGCCAGGGCAAGGAGTCGAAGCGGATGAAGGTGCTCGAGATCGGGTGCGGCGCGGGCCGCGTGACGCGGGCGCTGGCGAATCTGTTTGGCGAAGTGCACGCCGTGGACGTGAGTGGGGAGATGGTGGCGCAGGCCACGGCTGGGCTACGTAATCATCCGAACGCGCACGTTTACCAGAACAACGGGACGGACTTGACGGTGCTGCCGGAGGGGCCTTACGACTTCGCCTTTTCGAGCATCGTGTTTCAACACATTCCGAGCCGCGAGGTGATCGAGAATTATGTGCGCGAGGTATCGCGGCTGCTCCGGCCAGGGGCATTGTTTAAGTTCCAGGTGCAGGGGGACACTTCGATCGTGACTACGCCGGAGGACACGTGGCTGGGCGTGCCGTTTAGCGACGCCGAGGCCTGCGCGATGGCGGAGCGCGCCGGGTTTGAGCCGCGACACCGGCATGGAGCGGGGGGGCAGTACTTTTGGCTTTGGTTTTTTAAGCGCTGAGGGCTACCGGCCGAAACGGAAGGGTGTGGTCGCGGCGTTTCCGGTTGGGTGCTTCGGTGATTGCCGCATCAGGCGGAGTACGAGCCCGCCGTTGGATTGTCAAAGCGTACGTGGCTTCGTTCTGTAATTGTGGCTCCGGCGGGGCTACAGGGATTGGATCGGATACCGGCGCTGGCTTCGGTTCCGGCTTCAGTTCTGGGCCGCGAAAGGGACGTTGCGGCGAGTCGTGGAAGGGAACACGGGTGTCGAGCCAGATGTTGGTAGCGAGCGAGGTGGAGGCGTTGCTCGCGCATGGCGCGGTAACGGGCGAGGTTTTGGAAGTTCTTGTTCCTTGTTTCAAGGGCTTCAAGCGCGAAGAATGTGAGTTTCGCTTCGCGGATCTCGAATTGAGCGGGGTCGTCAAAGTCTTTGAATGGCCCGGCGCGGCGCGCCGGGATTCGATTTCGGCAGCGAGAGTTTTGGTCTCGAGATCGGAGAAGCGATAGAGGAGCTAGGTGGACTCGACGATTCTTTCGACGTGGACCAGTTCGAGGGCATTGCTTGGGGTGAGGCTCGATACTAGGTTGGTCTTGAGTTTTTGGAAGGCGCTCGCGTCTTCGTTGTGGGGGAGGCAGAAGCTCTGAGCGGCGAGGCCGTGCTTAGTGGAGTTCTTGGCGGAGCGGGCGAGGCCCCTGGGGGACTTCGCGCCAGCGCTGAGGCGGCCGTGGGCGGCGTGGATGCCTTCGGTCACGTTGGGCATGATTCGGTTGTTTTGTGGATGGCAGAATTCGAAGCCTTACGATACAGGCCGGCGTGGCGAAACTGAGGTGCTGGCGGAGTTGCGCGGAGGGGATTATTTTTGCGGGAAGCACGACGATCTGGTGAGGGCGGTGGAGTTGGAGCATTGGGCGGCTACGTCCGGGCATCTGGAAATGCGTTGGAGCGATTTGCTGGCGGGGCTGTTGGCTTGGCCAGAGGGGTTGGGATGAAAGGTGTGAGTTCGGGGGGCGCCTGGAAGAAAACTAGCGTGACTTGAGGCCGTTTCGCAGGGATTCGACTTCGTGTTCGAGTTCGGCGATGCGGGTTTGGAGTGGCGTTGTGAGCGCTTCGGCGTGGCGTTGGATTTGATCTGGGGTGAAGCGCTGGGGGATGTGCCGCTGGCAGTTCCAATCCATGGCTTCGATCTGGATGCGGATGACGCGTTCGATTCTTGTCGGGTAGCTGAGATTTTGGAGTTTCTCGATCAAGCTGGTGGCGTTGGGGCCTTCCAAGATCCCGGCGCGGCCGAGAATTTTTAGGCGAGCTTGGTGTAGGTAGTCCATGAGGAAGAGGGCGACGCGGTTGTCGTGATTGAGGTTGCCGACGGAGATGTATTGACGGTTGCCCCGGAAGTCGGCGAAGGCGATGCTGTTTTCGTCGAGAGCCTTGAGGAAGCCCACGGGACCACCGCGAAATTGGATGTAGGGCCAGCCAGTTTCGCCGGTGGTCGCCATGTAGAAGCCGTCGCGGGCCTGGATGAAGTCGCGGTCGGATGGGCCGAGGCGGTTGGTGTCGGGTCCGTATTCGGCCATGCGGCGATATTGCAAGAGGCTGCCGTGTTTCTCCTGCTCCGCTTGGACTTTGGGGGTGAATGCGATGGAGGCGAAGTTCTTGGGCATTTAGTTTCTTCCCGCAGTTACGCCGCCATCGACGGGCAGCACAGTGCCGGTGATCCAGGACGATTCCTCGGAGGCGAGGAAGAGTACCGCTTGGGCGACATCGAGGGGCTGGCCGTTGCGGCCGAGGGGGTGGAAGGCGTGGAAGGAGGGGAGCACTTTCGAAACTTCCTCGGGGCTCAAGAAAGTGCCGTAGACGGGAGTTTCGACGACGGCGGGGGCGACGGCGTTGATGCGAATCTTGAGCGGCGCGAGTTCAAGAGCCAGGTTCCGGACCAAGGCGTGGACGCCGGCGTTGGCAGCCGAGTATGCGCTGGAGGGCGTGGCGCCGACGGCCATGAGCGCCCACATGGAGCCGGTGTGGACGATCGCGCCGCCACCGCGAGGGGCCATCGCCTTCGCCCCGGCTTGGGCCATGAAGAATTTGCCCTTCAAGATGATGTCGAGGAAGTTGTCGTACTCGGTTTCGGTGATGTCGAGGAAGGGTTTGGGTTTGAAGATGCCGGCGTTGTTGATCAGAATGTCGAGCCCGCCGAAGCGATCGACGGCGGTGGCGACTAGGCGGGCGGCGGTGGCGGGCTTCGCGATATCGCCGGCGACGGCGACAACATTGCGGGCGCCTAGACCGGCAACGGCTTGGTCGAGTACGTCAGCGCGGCGGCCATTGATGATTACGCTGGCACCCTCGGCGAGCAACTGACGGGCGGTGGCGAGGCCGATGCCGGTGCCGCCTCCGGTTACGATGGCTACTTTGTTCTCGAAGCGACTAGATGTTTTAGTTGTTGAGCTCTGCTGCATTGGTTTTCTCCTGTAGTGGTTCTTGTCTAACCGCGGGCGGCGGCTTCGACGCTGAGAGTGGGGTCCGCGCCTTCCCAAGTGACGTCCGCGGTGGGGCCGTAGGTGGGAAGGACGGGTTGCCCGAGTAATCGTTGGTAAACGGTGAGTTGGGTGCGGTGGTGGGACGTGTGCAGGATGCGCCGCCAGAAGATCCAGATCCTTTCGCGCTCCACGTCGAAGAAGGGCACGCGTTCGTACCACCAGGACAAGGGCTGGGCGGCGAGAAAGTTCAGGCGCGGCCGGGCTAGGAAAAGTAAGCGGGAAGCGAAGGACTCGGGGACCTCGCTGGGGGGAAGAACCGCTGTCGCGGGGACCTCGGGCGAATCCAAGAACTCGCCGAAGAAGCGCCGTTCGGAGAGTAACTGGTGGCGCATGATTTCCTTGACGGTGCTGGATTTGGGGTGTGGACGGAAATCTAGGTCATTGGCATGGAAGGAGGTCCAGACGGAGAAGAGTTTGTTGGTCTCGCTGGCGTAGGTATCGATTAGATGTTGGAGAGTGGGGTCGCTGGCGAGGGGCAGTTCCGCGTCGGGGATGGCGGTGGCGGGGTAGGTCATGGGCATGGCTGGTTCCGGTCACTTCAGCTAGTGCATGGCACACGCCAAATCCGGGATGCAGGGGAAGTGTTTGGAAAGGTTGGAGTTGTGGGGAGAGCGCGGAGATTCCGAGCCGCTGGGAGTCGTGGCGGATAGCGATAGTTCGGGTTCTGGCCACGACGATTCGTGGTTACGACAATGTTATTCGGTTTGGATGCCCAGGGATTTGAGGCGGGAAGCTAGGGTGGTGGGCGGGATGCCGAGGAGCGCGGCGGCGCCGCCGGCGCCGTAGACCTTGCCGCCAGATTGCTTCAGGGCTGCGCGATAGTTGGCGGTCTCTAGTTCGTGGAGTTGGTCCATCGTCATGACCGATTGCGCTGGGAATCGTTCCGGGGACGCCGGACGGATCTGGGGCGATGGCGGAGGTGTCGCGCGAGGGTTTGTCGAACGCAAGTCCAAGGGCAGCGAGCGTCCGCGACCGAGGATCACGGCGCGCTCGATGACATGTTGGAGTTCGCGGATGTTGCCGGGCCAGTCGTAGTCCGACATGGCGCGTACGGCGCCTTCCGTCAAGTTCGGCTCGGCCAGGCCCATGCGGCGGCAGGCGTGGCGAATGAAATGACGCGCCAGTTGCGGGATGTCTTCCTTGCGCTCGCGAAGCGGTGGAACTTGGATGGGGAAGACGCTGAGGCGGTAGTAGAGGTCTTCGCGGAAGCGGCGTTCGGCGGATTCGCGGCCGAGGTCGCGGTTGGTGGCGGCGACGACGCGGACGTCGACGTGGCGGGTGGAATCCTCGCCGACTTTTTCGAATTCGCCTTCTTGCAGGACGCGCAGGAGCTTGCTTTGCAGGTCGAGGGGGATTTCACCGACTTCGTCCAAGAAGAGGGTGCCGCGATCGGCTAGTTGGAAGCGGCCAACGCGGTCCTTTACGGCGCCGGTGAAGGAGCCTTTGGCATGGCCGAAGAATTCACTTTCGAAGAGCTCGCGGGGGACGGAGGCGCAGTTGACCTTGACCAAGGCGCGGGCCTTGCGGCGGCTGCGTTCGTGAATGGCGCGGGCGATCAATTCCTTGCCGGTGCCGGACTCGCCCATGATGAGGACGGCGGCGTCGGTGGGGGCGACGAGCTCGACTTGATCGAGGATGCGCGACAGGGCGGGACTTTGGCCAACGATGTCGCGATATTGCAGCGAGTCGCGCACTTCTTCACGGAGATAGGTGTTTTCCAACTCGAGCTTGGCGCGGAGCTCTTGCAATTCTTCAAAGGCGCGGGCGTTGGCGATGCTGACGGCGGCGTGATCGGCGAAGGCGCGCAGACCGGCCAACTGCTTGCGGTCGAGGAGTTGCCGGCTGAAGACGCCGAGCACGCCGATGATCTGGCTTTGGAAGACGAGGGGATGCGCGGCGAAGGAGGCCATCTTTTCGCGGGCCGCCCAGGCGGCGTCGGCCACCCACTCTTCTTTTTGGCCGAGGTTCTCGATGATGACGGATTCGCCGGTGGCGCCGACTTGGCCGATCTTGCGATTGCCGAGGGCGAAGCGGCTGAAGCGGCCTTCGAGGTTGGACCACTTCTCTTTCTTGCCGACGATCGACTGGCCGGCGCTGGCTCGCAGCTTGAGGTATTGCTCGCCGCCTGTTTCGTCCGGCGTGATGAGCCAGATGCGCGCCATGGCGAGACCCGCTTCCTCGACGAGGCCATTGACGACTTGGGTGAGGGTGTCGCACTCGTGGCGTTTGGTGGCGACGGTGAGAGCGACGCGGGAGAGCAAGTCGAAGTACATGTCTGGCCTGAGGGTATCACGAGGATTCGCGATTGGCGACGATAATTCGGTGGCGTTGGCAACGGGCCGCCGTGGCTGGGGTTCCGAGTGATCAGGTTAAGTGCTTGCAGGTGAGTGGTTTACAAAGAGCGCTGGATTTGGCGAGCAAGGTGCACTTTGGGTTGGTGCAGGCCGGAAGCGGCCGAAGTAGAAAGGAAAAGGCAATGACACGAATTTCAGCACTTGAGGCGGCAAAGGCCAGCCCCAAGACTCAGGAACTGCTCGCGGCGGTGAAGGCCAAGATTGGCATGACGCCGAACATGATGAAGACGATGGGGCACTCGTCATCGGTGCTCGAAGGGTACCTCGGTTTTAGCGGAGCGCTTGGCGGCGGCGTGCTTTCGGCGCAATTGCGCGAGCAGATCGCGCTGGCGGTGGGCCAGGCCAACAGTTGCGAATACTGCCTCTCGGCGCACAGCGCGATCGGCAAGATGGTGGGGTTGAAGCCGGAGGAGATCGCGGCGAGCCGCCGCGCGACCGCGGCCGATGCGAAGACGGCCGCTGGGCTGCGCTTCGCACAGGAACTGGTGGTGCACAAGGGCGTGGTTGACGATGGAGCTTTGGCGGCGGTGCGCGCGGCGGGTTACAACGACGCGGAGATCGTGGAGATTGTGGCGAATGTGGCGCTGAATATCTTCACGAACTACTTCAATCACGTGGCGGGCACGGAAGTGGATTTCCCGAAGGTGGCGGTTAGCTTAGCGGCTTAAGCGTTTGCGAGCCGGGGCCGCGTGGATACTCCGCGTGGTCCCTCACCGATATCTTCGTAGGCGGGTTCGGCCAGCCAACGTAAACGCCGATGTGTAGTCGTGTGTCTTGGCCGGGTGGGCAGCGGCTTGCTTTGGAGATCTAGGCGCTTAGGCTAAAAGGCCGCCGTGGCCGAGGCAGGCTACTTCCCAGCCGGAGACGCGGTATTTGGCTAGGGTGGGGGGGAGGATGAGGTCGACGACGTTGGGCTTGGCGGAGCGGTAGCAACCAGGAGCCGATATGATCGGGACTTCGTCTTTGTAGGCGAGCAATAAGAGGTTGCCGGGTTCGACGGGGGCTAGGAAGCGTTCGGTGTGGCTGCCGAGGCGGGTGAGGGCGCGGCCAATGACGTCTTCGGGGCCGGCGGGGGCGGTGGTGGAGGCGACGAGGATGACGGTGGGTTTGGCGCGGAGGAGGTGGTTGAAGGAGCGGGTGACTTGTTCTTCGTCTTCGACGGCGGTGAGGACGAAGGCGGGGGCGGTGTCGTAGCGTTCGAGGCGCTGGCGGACGATGCCTTCGAATAGGTTGCGGGCGCGTTCGCCGTTAATGGGGTCGGAGTAAAGGATGCCGACGGTGGGCTTGCGGATGGGGCGGGCTTGGAGGATGGCGCCGCGTTCACGGAGGATGCTGATGAGAGCGTCGATTTGGGTTTGCGGGACGGCGAAGGGGGAGCTCTTGATGGTGGCGATGCGCTGGCCGGAGCGGGCGTAGCTGAAGTTGGGCTGGGTGGCGATGACGACGCTGGCGGTGCAGTTGATCTGCTTCAAGAGGTCTTCGTCGATGAGGACGGCGCAGTCTTCGGTGGCGAAGAGGTTGGCGCGGCCGCCGGGGGCGAGTCGAATTTCGACGGAACCGGAACCGATTTCCTTGGCGACGATGAGGACGGCGTCGTCTTCGGAGAGTTCGCCGTCTTCGAGTTGGGTGACCCAAACCTCGTTCATGCCTTCCGTCTCTAGTAGTTGTATATCCTCCTGATTAAGGATATGACCCTTAGAGAGGAGCTTCTTGCCGCAGGGGCGGAAGATGGTGCAGCAGAGAATGCGTCCAGAAGACTCTCTAATATCAACGGTTTGAGCGCGCATGAGGTAAAACTCCTGATTAGTGCGGCAGTTTGCGAGGGCTATCCTCCTCGCAAACTATCTGAGTATACCTGTTCTAGTACTCCTAGTTGGTTAGTTTTCTCAGGAATTTTGCGTGGTGAATGGAATTTAATGGGACGGGTGGGCGGTGGATTTCGCCGTGGGGTGCGGCGGCTTAGTGCCCGGTGGGCTTCGGCAGGGCGATGGTGGGGGCGTAGATGGGAAAGACTTCGATTTTGCGCGGTTCTTCCGGTCTGAGGCGCTTGAGGACGGCGATTTCGTCGCAGGCTTGGAATTTGGGGCAGCGGAGGCAATCTTTCCAGGCCTTGAGGGGGAGGACGTTGCGGTCGACTTCGGCGTAGCCCATTTTGGCGAAGAAGCCGGGGACGTAGGTGAAGGCGAATAAGGACGAGAGGTTGAATTCTTCGGCTTCTCGGTCGAGGGCTTCCATGAGTTGGCGGCCTGCGCCGGTGCCTTTGTAGTTGGGGTGGACGGCGAGGCTGCGGACTTCTGCGACCGAGGGGCCGTAGAAGTGGAGGGCGGCGCAGCCGGCGAGTTGCTTTCCGTCGAGAATAACGGTGAAATCGCGGATGAATTCGGACAACTCGAATTCGGTGCGCGGGAGCATGATGCCTTGGGCGGCGTAATTGTCGATGAGGTCGAGGATGGCGGGGATATCGGCCATCGCGGCTTTGCGGGTGGTGTACATCTTGGTCGCTTCCTTACTGAACGAAGGAGGTACCTATGTCTTCTCCCGAGAGGACTCGGGCGATTACCTGATGGGCGGAGCCGAGGACGATGCGGACCTCGCCTACGCCGGCGTCGAGGGCTTCCTGGGCGGCGCGGAGCTTGGCGAGCATGCCACCGGCGGCGACGCCAGATTCCATGAGTTGTTTGGCGTGGGCGCTGCGCAGGATGGGGATGCGTTGGTTATCGGCGCCGCGGACGCCTTCGACGTCGGTTAGGAAGAGGACTTTGTTGGCTTGCCAGCCGGCGGCGAGGGAACTTGCCATTTGGTCGCCGTTGACGTTGTAGATGTTGCCTTGGGCGTCGCCGCCGACGCAGGCTACGACGGGGAGGAAGTTGTTCTCGCAGAGGGCGTCGAGGAGGCGGGGATTGGTGCGGACGGGCCGGCCGACTTGGCCGAGTTCGGGTTTGACGATTTCGCAGTCGGTGAGATTGGCGTCGATGCCGGTGAGGCCGACGGCGGGTGCGCCGTTGGCTACGAGCGTGGCGACGAGTTCGTGGTTGACGGTGCCGGCGAAGACTTTCAAGACGGCGTCGATGACGGCGGGGCTTGAGACGCGGAGGCCGTCGACGAATTCGTTGGGGACGCCGCGTTCCTCCAGGAAGCGCGTCATCTGTTTGCCGCCGCCGTGGACGACTACGAGTTGGGGATTTTGCTTTTGGAGCGCGGCGATTTGTTGGGCTATGGAGGCGCGGCTGGTCGCGTTTTCGAGGAGGGTGCCGCCGAGTTTGATGAAGAGCTTCATCTAGAGGAGGCCTTCGGTCTCGGGGTAGCCGAGGATGAGGTTCATGTTTTGGAGGGCTTGGCCGGCGGCGCCTTTGACTAGGTTGTCGATGGCGGAGACGACTACGGTTCTACCGTCGGCGGCTTGGGTGAAGCCGATGTCGCAGAAGTTGGTGCGCTGGACGGCTTTGAGGTCGGGGACGGCGCCGGGTTTGTAGAGGCGGACGAAGGGTTCGTTGGCGTAGGCTTCCTGGTAGATGCGGAGGAGGTGTTCAGGGTTGAAGTCTGTTTTTGAACCTGTGCTGGTGGCGCGGAAGTAGATGGTTTCGAGGATGCCGCGGTCGATGGGGATGAGTTGCGCCGTGAAGCTGAACTGGCTTTCTTCGAGGAGCGAGTTCATGAGGACTTCGGGGACGTGGCGGTGCTTGAGGAGCGAGTAGGCGGAGAAGTTTTCGGTGACTTCGCAGAAGGAGGTTTTGAGGCTGGGCTTGCGGCCGGCGCCGGAGACGCCGGATTTGGCGTCGCAGATGACGCCCGCGTCGAGGTTGATGGCGCCCGCGTGGACTAGGGGGCGGAGGGCGAGGTTGGCGGCGGTGGGGTAACAGCCGGGATTGGCGACGAGGCGGGCGTGTTTGATGGTGTTGCGGAAGAATTCGGGGAGGCCGTAGGCGGCTTCGGCGAGGAGCTTGGGGGCGGTGTGTTCCTCGGGGTACCAGGCTTTGAAGATGTCGACGGTGCGGAGGCGGAAGGCGCCGGAGAGGTCTACTACTTTGAGGCCGGCGTCCAAGAACTTCGGGGCGAGCTCCATGGAGACTTCGGGCGGGGTGGCTAGGAAGGCGGCGGTGACGTTGGCGCTTTTGATGGCGTCGATGTCGACTGGGAGCGTGAGGGGGCCTTGGTAGCCGATTGGTGTGGGGCTGGCCGCGGCGTCGGAGCGGTGTTCGAGGAGGACGGGCTCGAGGTAGGCGTGGCGTTCGAGGAGTTGGATTAGTTCGGCGCCGGAGTAGCCGCGGAAGCCAACGATGCCTGCGCGGACGGTCTTCTTCGGGGAAGGCGTTTGGGAGTCTGGCATGTTTAATTATTCAGTTGCTTTGAATAATTATACTACGTTGGTCGGAGAGTCCGCTCCTTTGCAGTCGCGGCTCAGAATGGTTGTTGTCGCGGCTCTGAATAGTTGATTGGGGGTGTGTATTGGTGCGCGTGGCGGTATGACGAGATGGGGTGATTACTTCTGCTCTTCGACGCTTTTGTCGGCTAGTTCGGCTAGGAAGGGGATGCGGATCAATAATTTTTGGCTGGTTTGGTAGACCATGTAGATCCAGCCGGCGGTGAAGGCTAGTTTGATTAGACGTGAGACTAGGTAGCCTCTGGGGATGAGGCTGTAGAGGATGGATTCGACGACCCAGTCGTAGACGAGCCAAGCGACGAAGACGAAGAGGCCTTGGAAGGCGTGGAAGCGGGTGAGGCGGTCTTGGCGGAAGCGGTCGGCGACCATGCCGTAGATGCAGGCGATCCAGCCGACAAAGGGAATGTAGCAGAGGGCTTGGATTACGTGGGGTTCGACGTTGGAGAGGGGGTCGTTGGCGCTTTTAGGAGAGGCCGGTATGGGTTGGGGAGTGCCGCAGGCTTTGCAGAAACGGTCGTCGGGCTGGACTTGGTTCCCGCATTTGCTGCAAAACGGCATGGATCTCGATAGAGTATCAGTTTAGAACCATTTAGCACTATGCGAGCCCTGCGTTTGTTGTTTGCCTGTTTGGCCTTGGCGGCCGGTCTTTCCGCGAAGGATCTGAAGATGTATTTCATCGACGTGGAGGGCGGGCAGTGCACGCTGATTGTGTCGCCCAAGGGAGAATCGCTGCTCGTCGATACGGGGTGGCCGGGCTTCAATGGGAGGGACGCGGACCGGATCGCTAAGCAAGCCAAGAAGGCTGGGGTGAAGCAGATCGATTGGTTGTTGATCACGCATTTTCATACGGATCATGTGGGCGGGATTACGCTGCTGATGGACCGGATGACGGTGCGGAATTTGATCAGCCACGGGACGAATACGGAGACCGGGAAGGGCGCGGATTTGCTGTGGAAGCAGTATGACGAGGCCCGGCAGAAGGCCAAGGAGATGGTGGTGAAGCCGGGGGATATGATTCCGGTGAAGGGCTTGGAGATTGAAGTGATCACGGCGCGGGGGGATGTGATCGCTGGAAACGCGAAGCTGGCGGCGGGGGCGGGCGATAACCCTCACTGCGCGGGTGTCGCGGCGAAGAATCCGGACCCGACGGAGAACGCGCGGAGTATTGGCTTCTTGTTGAAGTATGGGAATTTTCGTTTTCTCGATCTCGCGGATTTGACTTGGAACAAGGAGATGGAGGTGGCCTGCCCGGTGAACAAGGTGGGCAAGGTGGATTTGTATTTGACGAATCACCATGGGTTGCTGGCGAGCAACAATCCGGCGATAGTGTATGCGTTGGGCGCGAAGGCGATGATCATGAACAACGGCGATAAGAAGGGCGGCGAGGCGGCGGCGATCGATAGCATGCGCAAGGCGCCGGGGCTGAAGGATTTTTGGCAGATTCATTATTCGATCAACGCGGGGAAGGATCATAACGTGGAGGATCCTTACATCGCGAACTTGACGGCGCCGGGAGGCTTTCACTTTGAGGTGACGGCGAAGGAGAACGGCAACTTCACGATCGTGAACCAGCGGAATAAGTTCTCGAAGACGTACTAGACGGCCGGTTCGTTTTTGTGCAACTCACTTCGTCGGCCTACCTGATTTTTTTGGCGGCCGTGTTCTTTGTGTACTGGGGCGTGGCGCGCTGGAGGCTGGCGGCGCTGGCGCTGGTGTTGCTGGCGAATTACTGGTTCTATGCGCTGTGGGATTTGGTCTATCTGGCGGTGATTCCGGCGGCTAGTTTGATCGACTACCTTTGCGCGCGGATGATGGGGACGGGGCGAGTGCGTGGGGTGTGGATGGGGATTAGCCTCGTAACGAACTTGGGGGTGCTGGTTAGTTTCAAGTACGTGGATCACGGCTGGGTGTTGCCGTTGGGGTTGAGTTTTTATTGCTTTCAGGCGCTTTCGTACACCATTGACGTTTACCGTAAGGATGCGAAGCCGACGGAGAGTTTGCTGGCGCACTTTACGGCGGTGAGTTTGTTTCCGACGATCTTGGCGGGGCCGATTGCGCGGGTGGCGAACTTGATTCCGCAGTTGGAGAAGCCGAAGAAGCTGAGCGCGGAGGATGGCGCGAAGGCGTTGTTCTTGATTGGGCTGGGGGCGATGAAGAAACTGCTGGTGGCGGATTATCTGGGTGAGAATCTGGTGAATCGCGTTTTCGACTTTCCGAATTTGTATAGCGGGGTGGAGGTGTTGGCGGGGGTTTATGGGTATGCGTTGCAGTTGTACTTCGACTTCTCGGGGTACTCGGATGTGGCGATTGGGAGCGCGTTGTTGTTGGGGTTGAAGCTGCCGCAGAATTTCAACATGCCTTACGCGGCGCAGAACATCGCCGTGTTCTGGCAGCGCTGGCATATGAGTTTGTCGAGCTGGTTGCGGGATTATTTGTACTTTTCGTTTCCGGGTTTGCGGGGCGCGGTGATGCCGTATGTGGCGTTGATCGTGACGATGGTGTTGGGAGGGTTGTGGCATGGGGCGACTTGGAATTTTTTGATTTGGGGGGCTTTGCACGGGGTGGGCTTGGCGGTGTGTAGGGCTTGGCAGAGTTGGCGCGGGAATCGCAAGTGGGACTCGGCTTGGGCGCGGGGCTTGGCTTGTTTTTGGACGGTGCAGTTCGTTTGTTTGGGATGGGTTTTCTTCCGGGCGGCGAGCCCGGAGAATGCGATGGAGGTGTTGCGGCGGATTGCGAGTTTGACGCCGGGGGCGTCGAATTTGAGTGGGACGATTTTGAGCATTGCTGGGCTCGCGATCGCGGGGCACTATTGGCCGAAGGCTTGGTTTGAGCGCGGGCAGGAGGCGTTTCTGAAGGCGCCGCTGGTGGCGCAGGCGGCGTTGCTCGCGCTGTTGGCTTATGGAATTGAATATGTGGCGGCGACGGGCAGCGCGCCATTTGTGTACAGCCAGTTCTGATGCAGTATCCGATTCGAACGGCGATTACGGTTTTGCTGGTGCTGGGGATTGTCGCGGCGGGGGCGAAGTTTTATTCGTTTTTCCCGGCGCAGACGGCGGATCGTCTGTTGGCATTTCATGAACCGCGGAGGAAGAATCCGCCGAAGCCGGAGTTGCCGGTGGGGCCGCAGTTTGGGAAGTACCGGCAGGGCGTCGTCGTAGCTGGGAAGGGGGAGAAACCGTTGGCGGAGCCTCGCGGTCCGCGACGGGGTGGCGTTGACTTGGGGATCGAGTTGAGTGGAGTGGAGCCGGTTTGGGATGTCAGTAACAACTTGGATGCTTTCTTTGCGGCGCTGGCTAAGGTGGAGCGGAAGGAGGCGGGGGCAACGGTGCGGATCGCGCATTATGGGGATTCGCCGACGACGGCGGATTTGATTACGGCGGATGTGCGGGAACTGTTGCAGCGGCAGTTTGGGGACGCGGGGCATGGGTACTACTTGATCGATAAGCCTTGGGCTTGGTATGCGCATCGGGGCGTGTCGAGCGAGGCGTCGGGCTGGGAGAGCGAGCCGGCGACGACGGCGCGGATTCGCGATGGTTTGTATGGGTATGGGGGAGTTTCGTTTCGCGGATCGGCGGGGGCGCGGGCGAGGTTTCGTTGGGCGAAGAATGCCGAGCACGACGAGGTGGAGGTGGGTTACTTCCGGCAGGCGCAAGGTGGCGTGGTGCGGGTGGAGGCTTGTGGGGTGAAGTTAGGGGAAATAGAGACGGCAGGGGAGGCGGGTTCGGCGTTTGCGAAGTTTTCCTTGGACGCTACTTGTAAGGAATTGACGTTGAGTGTGACTAGCGGGCGGGTGCGGCTGTATGGGATTTCTTTGCGGCGCGATGAGGGTGGTGTTGTTTACGACAGCTTGGGCATTAATGGGGCGTACATCAGCGTGTTGTCGAAGTTCTTGAAGCCGGAGCATTGGGGCGAGCAGTTGCGGCATTACGATCCGCAATTGGTGGTGATTAACTACGGCACGAACGAGAGCGTGTATGCGGCGTTTGTGGACAAGGTGTTCGAGAAAGAACTGCGGGAGACGATTAAGCGGGCGCGGGCGGCGGTGCCGCAGGCATCAATTCTGGTGATGAGCCCGATGGACCGGGGCGTGCGCGGGGCTAGCGGAGCGATTGAGACGGTGCCGGCGATCGAGAAGCTGGTGGAGATCGAGCGGAGGGTGGCGCAGGAAGAGGGCGTGGCGTTTTTTAGTACGTTTACGGCGATGGGTGGGAACGGGACGATGCGGGATTGGTATGAGGGGACGCCGCGGCTGGTGGGGGCGGACTTTATTCATCCGATGCCGGCGGGGGCGAAACGGATTGGGGAGTATCTGTATCGTGCTCTGCTGGATGGGTTTAACCATTACAAGAGCCGGAGGGCGGGCGGGGTGGAGGTGGCTGGGGACGCGCCGGGGACGCCGGGGCAGCCAAACAAATAGAAACGAAAGGGTTTCGGCGGGCGTATTTAGAGGTGAATGGAGCGCACGCCTGTGCTTAGATTTCTCACTGCCTCGATGATCCTGATTGCGGCTTCGCAAGCGCAGGAGGCGGAAGCTCCCATTGTGTTCCGGAGCGACGTGGCGCTGGCGCGGGTGGACGCGCAGGTGACGGACCGTGTGGGGCGGCCGATTACGACGCTGACGAAGGACGATTTCGAGATTTACGAGCGGGGGGCGCGACGGGAGATTTCGAGTTTTTCGCGCGAGGACATGCCGCTCGATGTGTTGATTCTGCTCGATGTGAGCGGGAGCATGCGGCCGCATGTAGAGAGGATTGCGAGCGCGACACGGGAGGCGTTGCTGGTGTTGAGCCGCAAGGATCGCGTGGCGATTATGGTGTTTGACCGGCAGACGCGGACGAGCATGCCTTTCCGGTCGAACCAGGATGAGATTGTGCGCGGGATGCAAGCGGTGCTGGAGCGGGAAGATTTCAACGGCGGGACGGATATTACGCGGGCGCTTTATGACGCGACGCGGTATGTGAATACGAATGCGCGGCGCGAGGCGCGGCGGGCGATCGTGATTTTGACGGACGACCGGACGGAGCGGGGGCGCGATGTGCGGGGCGTGGTGAATGCGTTGGGGGAAGCCAATACTGTGTTGAGCGCGCTGATTACGCCGGATGCGATGGGGAATCGTGGGGGGATTCAGATTCCGACGGGGCGGCGTGGGGGTGGGGGTATGGGTGGAACGATTTGGGACGACATTATTTTTGGGCGGCGGATGCCGACGGGTACGGGGCGTTTTCCCGGCGGTGGAAGTATGGGTGGGTTGAATTCGGCGGGGACGGCGGAGATCGCGCGGAATTCCGGGGGCGACAGCATGGACGTGAATGATTCGTCGGCGCTGGAAGCGGCGTTGGAGAAGATCCGGCAGTCGTATGCGTTGTTCTTTAATGGGGAGAATGCGGGCGTGCGGGAAGTGGAGGTTTCGTTGACGGCGCAGGCGTTGCAGCGTTATCCGGGGGCGCAGGTGAATTACCGGCGAAATTATCAGATGGACGATTCGGGTGGTGGGCAGGCGCCGACGACTACATCAAGGCGTCCGAGCCCGCAGCGCGCGCCGGAACCACAGGTGGAAAGTGACCCGGACGCGGAGCCCCCGAAGGTGACCAAGCGTCGCCCGGCGGTGGATGAGCCGTCGCATAGTCCGAGTACGGCGCCGACGGCGACCAAGACTGATGGCGAAGAGCAGCCACCGTCCAAGGGTGGCTTCCGGCGATTGAAGCCGGGTGAGAAGCCATAGCGCGCGTTATGGCTGTCACGATTGGGGCGAGAGAGAACACGTTTGCGAACCCGATCGGCTTGATGACTGATTGCCATCGGCGCATCGAGAAGTTTCTTGGCGTGCTTCGGCAAGTGGCTTGCTTCCAGGGGCGGCGATTGGAGTCTGAAGAGCGGATCGCTCTCGAGAAGGCGCTACGGTATTTCCGCGAAGCGGCTCCCCGGCATACGGCGGATGAAGAGGAGGATCTCTTTCCCCGTCTTAGCATCGAAGGGCGGCCTGGTGTAGTGGCCGCGTTGGCGCAGTTGGGACGGGAGCATGAGGAAGCTGCGGCGTGGCACCGCGAAGTGGACAAGTTGGGTCTGTGCTGGCTGCGGGATGGGCAGTTGTCCGAATCCCCGGCGGCGCGTTTTGAGGAAATGGTTGCGAGACTGTCCGGGCACTACGCAGGGCACATTGCATTGGAGGAGACGGAGATCTTTCCGCTGGCGCAGGCGGAATTGGGCGAAGCGGTGAAGGAGGAGATTGGACGGAAGATGGCGGCGAGGCGGGATGCGCCGTTTGGGGGTTGCCCCTAAAGCCGGGTGGCCTTTTGGGCGAAACTAGAGGAGGATGACGCGCTTGCTCGCCGTCCTTGCCGTTGCGGTGGGGATGATATTGGAACCGGCTTGGTCCGCTGCGAAGCGTGGGGTGGCGAAGCCTGTCGCCAAGAAAACCGTTGCGACGAAGACAGCAGCCGCTAAGACCGCGGCGGCTAAGCGGGCGGCGGCTAAGAAGAGGTTGGCGGCGCGGCGGGGCTCTTCGCGGGTTTATGTGCCTAGAGCGCCAGTGGTTAGCGCGCGGGTGAAGGCGGCTAGCGAGGAATTCGTTACAGGCGCGATGGATGCGGTGGCGGCGGCCGCCGTTGAAAATTCCGCGGCGTTGATTCCTTTCTTCGAACAATTGCATCAACTCGAAAATCAGAGCGGGCGGAGCCTGCACGTTTTGCAATATGGCGACTCGCATACTGCTAGCGACGATTGGGCGAATCAACTGCGGACGATGTTTCAGGGGCGCTTTGGGAATGGGGGCTCGGGATTTAGTTTCGCGGGGACGCCGTTTCGCGGGTACCGGCGCTTCGATGTGAAGGGCGGGCAGAGTCCGCATTGGGAGACCGAGGGTTTGCTGACGCGCGGCGTGGATGGGCACTACGGGTTGGGTGGAGCGTCGATAGTTACAGACAGGGCGGGGCAGTTTGTGTATCTGGACGCGGATGGGGAGAAGATCGAGCTGCATTATTTGAAGCAGCCGGGGGGCGGGCGTTTTCGGGTGATGGCGGATGGGCAGGAACTGGAAGTGGTGGATACCAACGGTGCGATGGGGGCGGGGCATTGGAACAGCAGGCCGGGTGAGGGGTTGCGCCGCTACAGCGTCGAGACGCTCGACGACAATCCGGTGAAGTTGTTCGGCTGGGTGAGCGAGAAGAGCAAAGGGCTAACCTGGGAGACCTTGGGAATCAACGGCGCGCAGGCAAGCATTAGTTTGCGGTGGGAAAACGAACAACTCCGGCAGTACATCGAGAAACGGAATCCGGGGCTGCTGGTTCTAGCGTATGGGACCAATGAGGCGTCGGCGCCGGATTGGGACATGGCCGGGTATAAGGCGATGTTCCGGCAGGTGGTGGAGCGCTTCCGGGCGATGGCGCCGTCGGCGAGTATTTTGATCGTGGGTCCGCCAGACAGGGCGCAGAGAGTGAGAAGAACTTGGATCAGCGTTCCCAAGCTCGATATGGTGGCCGAGGCGCAAAGGGCGGTGGCGCAGGAGACGGGTTGCGCGTTTTGGGATTTGCGGGAGCGGATGGGCGGGGACGGGGCGATGAAGCGCTGGGTCTACGCGGGCTACGCGCAGGGGGACTTCGTGCATTTGACGGGGCAGGGATATCGATTGGTGGGCGAGACGCTCTATCGCGATTTGATGGCACACTACGAGGAGTTCCGGAAGATCCGGCAACGCGTGTTCAGCGAGGGAGCGAGCAATAACGACAATGGACAAGCAAAAGAAAATTATTGAGATGGTGGCGGCGGTGGCGGGCAAGCCGGTGACGGTTTCGCCGGATGAGAATCTCTTCGATAGCGGCGTGCTGGATAGCTTCGCGTTGACGGATTTGGTGGCGTCGATCGAGAAGGAGTTCAACATCCTAGTGCCGGATGGCGATTTGAACCCGCGCAAGTTTTCGACGATCGAGAAGATTGGCGAATACTTAGACTCGCGGGTGTAGCGCAGCATGGCGTACCTGGCTAGCTTTGGGAAGTATCTGCCGGAGCGAGCGGTTTCCAACGAAGAAATCGCGACGTTGATTGGCGCGGAGCCGGATTGGATTTACGAGATGTCGGGGATTCGCGACCGGCGCTGGGCGGGGCCGGAAGATACGGTGGCGGCGATGGGGGCCAAGGCGGGGGAGCGCGCGCTCGAACGCGCGGGAGTGCCGGCGAGCAGCTTGGGCGTGATCCTGGTTTCGTCGGGGACTTTCGAGCGGCGTTTCCCGGGGCCGGCGAGCGAGATACAGCATATGCTGGGGGCGACGAGCGCGGTGGCGATTGACGTTCCAGTGGCGAGCGCGGGGGCGTTGTTCGCGATGGTGCAGGGCGGGCTGTGGCTGCAGGGGACGCGTTACGCGCTGGTGATCGCGAGCGAGAAGATGAGCCCGATCGCGATGACAGAGCCCATCGATAAGGGTACGGCGATGTTGTTTGGCGATGGGGCGGGGGCGGTGCTGATGGCGCGCGAGAGCGGGAAGGCGCGGGTATTGGATGTGAACTTGTGCAGCGATGGATCGAACGCGGGGGAGTTGCGGCTGGAGTTTGGCGCGCCGTTGCATATGAATGGGCGCTCCGTGATCCTGCACGCGGCGCGGAAGGTGCCGGCCTCGATTCAGGCGGTGCTGGGGAAGAGGTCCCTGTCGGCGAACGATTTGAGCAAGATTTTGATGCATCAGGCGAACGCGAATTTGATCGCGAAGATCGCGCAGGTTTTGGGCGTGGGGACGGAGTTGTTTTATTCGAACATCGCGCGCTATGGGAATACGAGTTCGGCGTCGTTATTGATCGCGGCGGAAGAGTGGGATCAGGAGAAGGGTTTCGATAAGGGTGTGCCGGCGGTGATGGCGGCGTTTGGGGCGGGCTTTCACTGGGGTTCGATGTTGCTTGAGGGTTGTTAGCCGCGAACTAAAGTAAAGTGGGGCTATGAAGCGGAAACTCTTATACGGGTTGGGGGTGCTGCTTCTCGGGGTGCTGGTGGCGATGCTGGTGATGCAGGGAAGCTTTTCGCTGGGCAACATCGCGCCGCAGGGGCCGGGGCAAGTTTACATTTTTTGGGCCGTATCGACGCTGGTTTTCCTTTTGACGGTGTTGATCGGGTTTATTCTGTTCCGCACCTTCTTGAAGATTTATCTGGAGCGGCAGAGGAACCGGGAGGGTTCGCGGCTGCGGACGAAGCTGGTGCTGGCGGCGCTGGGGATCAGTCTGCTACCGGTGTTTTTCTTCGCGGTGTTCAGCATCTACGTTTTGAACCGGAACTTGGACAAGTGGTTCAGCCAGCCGGCCGTGGCGGCGAAGGCGTCGCTGGTGGGGATTACGATGGCGATTGAGCGGGCGGCGGAAGGCAAGGCGAGGGCGCAGGCGGAGATGCTCGCGGCGCGGCCAGAACTGCTCGATTACGTAAAGGGCGATGAGGCCAAAGAGCGCGAGGTGCAGCGCTTTTGTCAGAAACATGGCATCGCGGATGCGTTTTGGGATACGAAGGATGGGAAGCGGCTGTTGTTGTGTTCGGTGAAGCGCACGACGGACAGGGCGCAACTGGCGACGGCGAAGTTGCCGGAGGGTTTGGGATCGGTGGGCGTGCGGGCGCTGCTGGAGGTGGACGCCGAGGCGGAGCACCAGCGGCTGGTGAACGCAATCGCCCAGTACGACCAGATGGCGGTATCGAAGCGGGAACTGTGGCAGTTCTACCTGCAGATGATCGCGTTGATTTGTTTGTTCATTCTGTTCCTCGCGACTTGGGCGGCGACGATCTTGGCGCGGCAGATTAGCGTGCCGATCGCGGAGTTGTTGAAGGGCGCGAAAGAGCTGCGCGAGGGAAACTTGGCGTATCGCCTGGAGACGAAGGCGTCCGATGAACTCGCGACGCTGGTGCGCGGCTTCAACGACATGACGCAGGCGCTGGAGGCGAACGACCGCGAGCTTGAGCGGCGCCGGCGCTTCACCGAGGCGTTGCTTGAGAACATTCCGACGGGCGTGGTTTCGCTCTCGCCCGAGGGCCGCGTGTTGCGGGTGAACCGGGCGCTGCGGCAGATTTTTCCGGAAGTGGAAGCCGAGAAGAATTTGCGGATCGAGGATCTGTTTCCGGCCGAGGAGGCGGGCGAGATCCGCTACATGATGAAGCGGGCGCGGCGGACGGGGCTGGTGACGCGGCAGTTTGAATTTGTGAAGGGGCGGCAGACGATGCACTTGGGCGTAACGGCGTCGACAGTGGACGATAAGCCGGGCTCGCCGACCATTCTGGTGATTGAAGATACGGGGGAATTGCTGCGGGCGCAGAAGCAGGCGGCGTGGCACGAAGTGGCGCGACGGGTGGCGCATGAGATCAAGAATCCGTTGACGCCGATCGCGTTGAGCGCGGAGCGGATTGGGCGGCATTTGGACCGCTTGGGCTTGGCGCCGGAGAGTACGAAGGTCTTGCGGGAGTGTTCGGCGATGATTAGCCGCGAGGTGGAGAGCGTTCGGGCGCTGGTGGACGAGTTCAGCCAGTTCGCGCGGTTCCCGGCGACGCAGTTGGCGCCAGTGCAGTTGAACGAAGTTGTGGGGAATGCGCTGGCGGTATTTCGAGGGAGGCTGAGCGGGATTGAGATTGAGGTGAACTGCGAGACCGGGCTGCCGGAGATCGAGGGTGATGGGGAGCAGTTGAAGCGGGTGGTGGTGAACTTGGTGGATAACGCGGCGGAGGCGTTGCAGGAAAGCGCGTTGAAACGAATATCGATTTCGACCGCGGCACTGGGAAACGAAAGTCTGGGTAACGAAAGTATTGAATTGATCATCTCGGATACAGGCTGCGGTGTTTCGCCGGAGGACCGGGAGAAGTTGTTCCTGCCTTACTTCTCAACGAAGGGGCGTGGAACGGGCCTGGGGCTCGCGATCGTGAGTCATGTCTTGGCGGAACATCACGCGCAGATTCGCGTGGAAGATAACGTGCCCACGGGCGCGCGTTTTGTGGTGGAATTCCCCGTTCGCATTCCGGTTGTGGCGCCAAGGATGGCGGAAGTTGATGCGGGCGCAAAAGTGGAGGCTAAGGTTTGAAGCATATCCAGATCCTGATCGTGGACGACGAAGAAGGGATTCGCGAGTCGTTGCGGGGGGTGTTGGAAGACGAAGGCTACTCGGTGGAGGCGGCGAGCGAAGCGGGGGCGGCTCTGGAGGAGTTGACCAAGCGGAGCTACGATGTGGTGCTGCTGGATGTTTGGATGCCGGGGAAAGACGGTCTTGAGACGCTCGAAGAGATACAGAAGATTCCGCTGGCGGAACGGCCGAGCGTGGTGATGATTAGCGGGCACGGGAATATCGAGACGGCGGTGCGGGCGACGAAGTTGGGCGCGTTTGATTTCCTGGAGAAGCCGCTCACCATCGAGAAGGTGACCGTGACGATTCAGAATGCGTTGCGGCATAGGCAGCTTGAAGTCGAGGTGGCGCGGCTGAAGCAGGCTAGCGGCGAGGAGCGCACGATTCTTGGCGATAGCGTTTCGATTCAGGCGCTGCGGCAGCAACTGGACTTGATGGCGAAGACGAATGGGCGCGTGCTGATTTACGGCGAGAGCGGGAGCGGGAAGGAATTGGTGGCGCACGCGATTCACCGCTCGAGTTCGCGGGTGGAAGGGCCTTTCGTGGAGGTGAACTGCGCGGCGATTCCAGAGGACCGGATTGAGAGCGAGTTGTTTGGGCATCGCAAGGGGAGTTTTCCGGGGGCGATCGAGGATAAGGTGGGGAAGTTCGAGAAGGCGGATGGGGGGACGCTGTTCTTGGACGAGGTCGGCGACATGAGTTTGAAGACGCAGGCGAAGGTGCTGCGGGTGCTCGATGAGGGGCGCTTTCAGCCGCTGGGGGCGGATGAGAATATTCGCGCCGATGTGCGTGTGATCGCGGCGACGAATAAGAATTTGGAAGACGAAATCGAGCGCGGGAACTTTCGCGAGGATTTGTTCTACCGGTTGAATGTGATTCCGTTTAGCGTGCCGCCGCTGCGGGAGCGGGTCGAGGATATTCGCGTGTTGGCGGACCATTTTTTGGCGGAGTATACGTCGAGCTATGCGCGCAAGGCGAAAGAGTTGACGCCGGAGGCGTACCGCGTGCTGGAGGAGTATTCGTGGCCGGGCAACGTGCGCGAGTTGCGGAATTTGATGGAGAGGATCGTGATCATGAATCCGCAGGTGCGCGTGGATGCGCGGCACATTCCATTGAACGCGGGGCCGAATGGGGCGAAGCGGGCGCCGCAGGTGACGGAGCGCTTTGGGAGCTTGCAGGAAGTGCGCGAGGCGGCGGAGCGGGACTATATTTTGCGAAAGCTGGACGAGGCGCAAGGGAATGTGACGAAGACGGCGGAGTTGTTGGGGTTGGAGCGGAGTCATCTGTACCGGAAGATGAAGGCGCTGGGTATTGGGCCGAAGGAGAGCTAGAAAGCTACGCCATGCCTTCATTGACGCCTTTGCTGGAGGCCGCGGGGGCGGATGTGTTGCATCACTATGCGGCGGCGCTCCGGGCCTTGCGGCCCGACGGCGGCGCGGAGGCCATGGCGGTGGGGCTAGTGCGCATGCTTCGCGGGAAGGGGGAATCCGTTGACGACGGTGAAGGGATTGGGGCCTCGGGTGACGGCAGCGGACTTGGATGCGATTGAGACGTTCTTCGCGGAGCGGGACGCGCAAACGGTCTTGGAACTGGCGCCTTGGGTGGATGCGGCGTCGCTTGCTTTACTAGTGCGGCGTGGGTATCAGCAATTTGGAGAAGAAGACGTTATGTTGCGGGCTACGGGCGAAGGGTCGGCCACGCGCGCGGAGACAGTCGCGGATGTGGCGGAGTGGGCGCGGGTGTTGAGTGTGGTGTTTGGGGGCGAAGAGAGCGCGGCTTGGATGGAGATTGCGGTGTCGATTGGGAAGATCGAGGGGAGTGTTTTGTTGGGGCAGCGCGAGGGTAAGGATTTGATGGCCGTGGGGCAGTTGATTCCGGGTCTGCGCGTGGCGACGTTTGCTTGCGATGGGACATTGGAAGGGGCACGGGGGAAGGGGAACCAGAGGCGGTTGATTGAAGCGCGGTTGGGATTGGCGCGGGAACTGGGTTTGGGATGGTGCACGAGCGAGGTGGCGCCGGGGAGCGGGAGCCAGCGGAATTATGAGCGGTGTGGCTTTGAGAAGGCGTATACGCGGACGCATTGGCGATTGGGGTAGGAGGTTGGGGCTGTATGCTGAAGGGGAATCCCGGTCGAATGCCGCTGACGGCATACGGGCGCTTTCCAAGCTAATGAAAGTCTCAAAGATGGACGCAGGTGAAGCCGCAGTGAAAGAAAAGCCGCCGGGCGAATTAGAGAGACGCGAAGCTACCCGGGCTGAGAAATGGCGCGAGGCGCAACGACTCGTCGAGGAATTCCGAAAGCTGCCTGTCGTGGGGCCAAGGCTAACGGATGCCGATCTCTACGATGAAGATGGAATGCCGAAGTCCTTCGACATCTGAGGGTCGTGGTGGATTCATCGGTCGCGATCGGGAATCTTTATTCGCGGGCGAAGCGGGTAGCCTGGGGAAGCGTTGGTGAATGGATGCGGCCTTGTTGTTTCAGGGTGATGATTCTCTCGCGATCAATGTGAAGCGGATTACCTGAGGTTTTGGCGGCGATGGCGATTGGGATCAGGTTTTTGATCCGGTGGATTCATTTTTGTCGCATGGGTGGTTAGGATGAAGACTATGTTTAGAAAACTTTCACTCGCGGTATGGTTTGGCGCCATGACCGTGAGTTTCGTGTGGGCACAGCCAAGCGTGAATGATGGAGGGATCTTGAACGCGGCGAGCTACGCTTCTCCGCGGCTGCCGACGGGTGCGGTGGCGCAGGGTTCGATATTCGTGATTTTCGGACGAGGGATGGGACCGGCCGCACTGGTGCAGGCTTCGAGCTTACCGCTGGGCGATACGTTGGGAGGAACGTCGGTTCGCGTGACGAGTGGGGGACAGACTTTGAATTGCCCGATGATTTATACGTCGGCGGGGCAGGTGGCGGCGGTGATGCCGTCGACGACGCCGGTGGGCAATGCTACGTTGACGGTGACCTTCAATGGCACGACGAGCGCGACGCGCAGCGTGCGCGTGGCGGCGAGTTCGTTTGGCACGTTTACGATTAACCAACGTGGCAGCGGGCCGGGCGTGATTACGAATTTCGATAGTCCGTCTTCGCAACCGGTGAATACAGTGCTGAAGCCTGCGCGTCCGGGGCAGACGGTGATTTTGTACGGCACGGGCTTGGGCCCGCTACCGGCGGGGACGCCGGATAACGCGGCGGCGCCCGCGGTGCAGATCAACAACAACAGCATCGAAGTGCTGGTGGGTTCGCGCCGGGCGACGGTTTCGTACGCGGGCCGGGCGCCGGGTTTCGTGGGCCTCGATCAGATTAACTTTGTGGTGCCGCCCGATACTTTGGGTTGCGCGGTGAGCGTGATCATTCGCGTGGGCACGCAGGTGAGCAATGCGACGACGATGGCGGTATCGACGGGTGGTGGGGTTTGCAGCGATCCGCTCGGCTTGCCTTCGAGCGTGCTGGAGCGCGTGTCGCAGGGCGGGACGGTGAAGATTGGGACGATTGGGTTGAGCCGTAGCGCGCTTGAGCTGACACTCCCCTTTATCGGCACGACGAACATCACGACCGACGCCGGATCCGCAAGCTTTATCGAGTTCACGCCGCAGAACATTGTGGCTAGTTCTAGCTTGAACGCGCAGGGCGCTCCATCACTAGGAAGCTGCACCGTGTTTACCGGTAGCGCGAGTGCGTTGGTTCCGGACGATCCGCAGACATACACGCCTCTGGACGCGGGCGCCGCACTGACGGTGAATGGGCCTCGTGGCACCAAGACGCTTACCAAGTTGACTCCATTCGAAGGTTCCTATGGGGCGACCTTGGCCAGTGCAGGCCTCTCAATCCCCGGCGCACCCGCGCCCGACCCGCCTTATCTGGAGCCGGGCAACTACACGATTACCGGTCCCGGTGGCGCACAGGTAGGCGCTTTTACGGCGCAGTACACGATCTCAACGCCCCTGAACTGGACGAACAAGGCGGCGGTGAACAACGTCGCGCGCGGCAGCGGTCAAGTGGTGACTTGGCAGGCCGGAAGCGCGAACGACTACGTGATCATCTACGGCTACTCGGCCTCGGAACTGAGCGAAACCGCGACCTACGGCATCTTCACATGCATTGAGAGAGCCAGTGTGGGTACCTTCACCGTTCCGGCGGGAATTCTGCTTGCTCTGCCCGCGACTCCCACGGGTGGCGACACATTCGGCGCGCCGCTGGGCGTGTTCGGTGTGGGCGTAATCAATCAGGAGCGCACGTTTACGGCTCCCGGCATCGATTACGGCTATACGGTGGCGACGGCGCAGTCGTTGAAGTCGGTGAACTACAACTAGCCTCGTTACAATAAAGGAAAGGCGGCGCGGGCGCGAAAGCCGGCGCCGCTTTTCTTTTTCGCTTTCCGTTTTCCCGATCTTCGATGGCCGATAACCTGACACTTATCCTTTTTCTTCCCCTGCTGGGCGGGCTGATTCTATTGCTCTTGCCGGAGGAGAAGCCGGTGTTGGTGAAGTTCTGGGCGAATTTGGTGTTGGGGCTCGATGCCCTTTGGATGGTGAGCTTGTTTGGGCGTTTCGACCGCTCGCTGGAACTCAACTTCGTGCAGCGGGTGCCGTGGATTCCGGCGATTGGCGCGGATTTCTATTTGGCGGTGGACGGGTATTCGATGCTGCTGGCGGGGATGGCTTCGGTGGTGGGGTTTCTGGCTTGTCTCGCTAGCTGGAACGCGATCGAGAAGCGGCGGAAGCAATTCTACGCGTGCCTGTTGATCCTGCAGACTTGCGTACTGGGCGTGTTCTTGGCGATGGATGCATTGCTGTTCTTCGTGTTCTTCGAAGTGTCGCTGCTGCCGATGTACTTCCTGATCGCGATCTGGGGTGGGGCGCGGCGTCAGTACGCGGCGATGAAGTTTTTGATCTACACGGCGGCGGGGAGCATGTTGCTGCTGGTGGGTTTGATCTTGCTCTATTTTGAGCATGGGCGGCAGACTGGAATTTTCAGCTTCAGCTTCCCGGCGTTGTGGGTGACGCAGCCGGAGGGGGCGTTGGGGCAGTGGATTTTCTGGCTGATGTTTTTCGGCTTCGCGGTGAAGGTGCCGATGGCGCCATTTCATACGTGGCTGCCGGACGCGCATACGGAAGCGCCGACGGCGGGTAGCGTGTATCTGGCTAGCGTGTTGTTGAAGATGGGCACCTATGGATTTTTGCGCCTTGTGCTGCCGGGAACGCCGGCGGCCGTGAAGGAGAGCCAAGTGCTCTGGTGGATGAGCGTGCTGGCGCTGGTAAGTATTGTTTATGGCGCGCTGGTGTGTTTGCGGCAATCGGATTGGAAGCGGCTGGTGGCGTATTCGAGCGTGAGCCATATGGGCTTCTGCATGTTGGGGATCTTCGCAATGAACCCGTCGGGTATCGCGGGGAGCATGTTGCAGCAAGTGAATCATGGGATCTCGACGGGGCTACTGTTCTTGCTGGTGGGCTTGATGTACGAGCGGAAGAAGACGCAGGAAATCGCGGCGTACGGGAGCTTGGTGAAACCGATGCCGGCTTTCGCCTTGGTGTTTTTGATCGCGATGGTGAGCTCGATGGGGTTGCCGCCGCTCAATGGCTTTATCGGTGAGGTGCGGATCTTGACGGGCGCTTATGAGATGAGCCAGACCTGGGCGTTGTGGGGCGGCTTGGGCGTGGTGCTGACGGTGGCGTATTTGTTGTGGTGTTACCAGCGCGTGGTGCTGCGGCAGAACGACGTGAATGGCAGCTTGCGGGATTTGCAGCCGCGCGAGTGGGCGGTGCTGCTGCCACTGGTGCTGGCGGCGGTGGCGATTGGGGTGTATCCGCAGCCGTGGTTCGACTTGTTGGAAAAGCCCGCGAAAGAAATCGTATTGAAGGTGCGGCCAGACTACTATGCTCGATCGAATTAGCGTCCATGGGGCCCGGCAGCATAACCTGCGGGGCGTGAATGTCGAAATTCCGCGCAACACGTTGACGGTAATCACGGGGTTGAGCGGGAGCGGGAAATCGTCGCTCGCGTTCGACACGATTTACGCGGAAGGGCAGCGCCGTTATGTCGAGACACTGTCGCCTTATGCGCGGCAGTTCCTCGATCAGATGGAGCGGCCAGACGTCGATGCCATCGAGGGCTTGAGTCCGGCGATTTCGATTGAGCAGAAGACGACGAGCCGGAGCCCGCGCTCAACGGTGGGAACGATCACGGAGATCTACGATTACCTGCGGCTCTTATATTCGTCGATTGGCGTGCCGCATTGCCCGAACTGCGGGACGGAGATCCGGCGGCAATCCTTGACGCAGGTGGTGGAGCGAATTCAGGAGATTCCGGAGAACTCGAAGATCATGATTCTCGCGCCAGTGGTGCGCGGGCGGAAGGGTGAGTTTAAGAAAGAACTCGAGAAGTTTCACCGGCAGGGTTTCACGCGGGCGCGCATAGACGGCGCGATGCGGCCACTGGAGGATGCGCCGGCGCTGGATAAGCGGAAGAATCACACGATCGACGTGGTGGTGGACCGTTTGGTGACGAAGCCCGATATTGCGTCGCGGCTGGCGGCGTCGATTGAGACGGCGACGAAGTTGACGGATGGTTTAGTAGTGGTAGCGACGTTGGGGGCGAATGGTGAAAGCACGACGGAGGAACGGCTCTATTCGATGAAGAGCTCGTGCCCGGAGTGCGGGACGAGCGTGCCCGAAATCGAGCCGCGTAGTTTTAGCTTCAATAGCCCGTACGGCGCTTGCCCCGAGTGCAATGGCTTGGGCAGCATGTGGAGCTTCGACCCGGACAAGATTATCGTGGACGAGTCGCGGCCCTTGTTTGACGGGGCGCTGGGGCCGGGGTCTTCTTCGAATGCCGTGGGGCAGAGGGTGACCGACGCGGCATGGCGGAACAATATCGATCTCGCGAAGCCTTGGGATAAATTGACTGCGGCGCAGCGGGACGTGCTGCTGAACGGCAAGGGCAAGTATCCGGGGATCTTGAAGCTGCTATCGGATAGTTTGGAGAACGCTTCGGACAACTATCGCGAGTACCTGAGCGATTACATGACGGCGCGGGACTGCCCGGCTTGCCAGGGGAAGCGCTTGCAGGCGGCGAGTCTCGCGGTGCGCGTGAAGGGCGCGACCATCGCGGACTTCACAAGCATGGACGTGCGGCACGCGATGGATATGGCGGGCGGTTGGAAGCTGGAGCCGCGCGAGGCCGAGATCGCGACGGGACTGGTGCATGAGATCCGGCAGCGCTTGGAATTCTTGAGCGCGGTGGGGCTCGATTATTTGAGCCTGGAGCGGAGCGCGCAGACTTTGTCCGGCGGCGAGGCGCAGCGCATTCGTTTGGCGACGCAGATCGGGAGCCAATTGCGGGGCGTGTTGTATGTGCTCGACGAGCCTTCGATTGGGTTGCATCCGAGGGACAACGACCGGCTGCTGGGGACGCTCGAGAAGCTGCGGGACTTGGGCAACACGGTGCTGGTGGTGGAGCACGATCAGGAGACGATTGAGCGCGCGGATTATGTGATTGATCTGGGGCCGGGGGCGGGGCGCTTAGGTGGCGAGGTGGTGGCGGCGGGGTCCGCTTCCGATGTCGCGCACACGAAGGATAGTTTGACGGGGCAGTATTTGAGTGGGCGGCGCGAGATCGCGGTGCCCGATGTGCGGCGCTTGGGGAACGGGAAGAAGATCTCGGTGAAGAATGCGACGGAGCACAACCTGAAGGATGTGAGCGTCGATATTCCGCTGGGGATGCTGGTGGTGGTGACCGGCGTGTCGGGCAGCGGGAAGTCGACGCTGGTGAACGATATTTTGTACCGCTCTCTGTCGAAGCATATTTACGGCTCGAAGGCGGAACCGGGGCGGCACGGCAAGATCGTGGGGCTCGACGAGTTGGACAAAGTGGTCGAGATCGACCAGAGCCCGATCGGACGGACACCGCGCTCGAACCCGGCGACCTATACGCAGGTGTTCACGCCGATTCGCGAGCTGTACGCGATGCTTCCGGAGAGCCGGGAGCGCGGGTACAAGATCGGGCGCTTTAGTTTCAATGTGAAGGGCGGCCGTTGCGAGGCGTGCCAGGGCGATGGCTTGAAGCGCATCGAGATGAATTTCTTGCCGGACGTGTTTGTGACTTGCGATATCTGCCGTGGGCGGCGTTACAACCACGAGACGCTGGCGGTGAAGTACAAGGGCAAGAGCATCGCGGAATTGTTGGATACGACGATCGAGGATGCGCTGCCGCTGCTGGTGAATATTCCGAACATTGGGATCAAGCTGCAGACGCTGGTGGATGTGGGGCTGGGGTATCTGCATTTGGGTCAGAGTTCCACGACGCTTTCGGGTGGCGAAGCGCAACGGATTAAGCTCGCGCGGGAACTATCGAAGCGGCAGACGGGGCGGACGATTTACATTCTCGACGAACCGACGACGGGGCTGCATTTCGAGGATGTGCGGAAGTTGCTCGAGGTCTTGCAGAAGCTGGTGGACTTGGGCAATACGGTTCTGGTGATCGAGCACAATCTCGATGTCATTAAGTGCGCCGATCACTTGGTAGATATGGGTCCGGAGGGCGGCGAGGGCGGCGGGCGCGTACTGGTGACGGGGACGCCGGAAGAGATTGCACGGCATCCGAAGAGCTATACGGGGCAGGCGTTGAAGAAGTTGTTGAAAGGCGGGAAGGCTTGAGCAAGTATCGCGTGGCCCCGATGGATTTGTCGGGATTGAAGACGGTGAGCGTGTTCGCGCGCGGCGGCAAGGTGCGCACGGAGCACTTTGGGGCGGCGGCGATTCCGGGGGCGACGCTAGGGCAGTGGCTGGACCGATTGCCGAAGTTGCTGGCGGCGGATACGTTGCGCGCGGTGGTGGCGGCGATCGCGATGGCGCGGGCGAAGGGGAAGCCGGTGATTTGGGGCATGGGCGGGCATGTGATTAAGTGCGGCCTGGCGCCGGTGTTGCTGGACTTGATGCGGCGTGGGTTCATTACGAGCTTCGCGATGAATGGGTCGACGTCGATCCACGATTTTGAGATTGGGATTTGCGGGGCGACGAGCGAGGATGTGGAGGCGGTGTTGCCGGACGGGAGCTTTGGCAGCGCGGAGGAGACGGGGCGTTGGATGAATGAGGCAGTTGTCCCGGAGCTGGGTCTCGGTGAGGCTTACGGGAAGAAGTTGCTTGCAGTAGGGAAAGCGGAGTTCTTGCCGATGAGTGTACTGGCGAGCGCGTACGAGGCGAATGTGCCGGTGACGGTGCATCTGGCGATGGGCACGGATACGCCGCATACGCATCCCGCCGCGAACGGTGCGGCTTTGGGTGAGGGCACTCTGCGCGATTTCAAGTTGTTTTGCAGCTTGGTGAGCGAGTTGCACGACGGCGGCGTTTACGTGAACTGCGGGAGCGCGGTGGTGCTGCCGGAGGTGTTTTTGAAAGCTGTAAGCTCTGTGCGGAACTTGGGGAACGCGTTGGGCAATTTCACGACGGTGAACTTCGACTTCTTGCAACACTACCGGCCGAAGATGAACGTGGTGGAACGGCCGCACGCGCAGGCGGGTGGCAAGGGTCATTCATTAACGGGGCATCACGAAATCATGATTCCGCTGCTGGCGGCGTTGCTGGTGGAAACGGCAGAATAGAAGCTTGGACATCCTGGAACCGAAGAAGGCCGAACAGCCTTGGACTTTCCTGGACCTCGCCTTGGTGGTGGGGATGGCGGGCCCATCGATCATAGTGGCGGCGTTGGTGGGCAAGGGAGTGTCGACGGTAGTTACGGCCAAGGGCTTGGTGGCGATGAGCACGCAGATGGTGCTCTATGGGTGCATTTTGGCGAGCCTCTTCGCGGTGTTGCGGATTAAGCATGGCGTGGGATTTTGGAGTTCGTTGGGATGGAAGGTGCCTTGGCGGGGCATGTTGGAGACGGCCATCACAGGGCCGGTGCTGGCCATGGCGCTGGCGTTCCTCGCGTTCTCATTGCGGGCACCGAAGGGCGCGATGGCGCTGGAGGAATTGATTTCGGACCGTGCGAGTTTGGTGGCGATAGGCGTGGGGGCGGTGTTATTGGGACCGATTTTTGAAGAGTTGTTGTTCCGGGGCTTCGCGCAGCCGTTGCTGGTGCGGGCGCTGGGATTATTTGGCGGGCTGTTTGTGAACGCGCTGCTTTTCTCGCTGCCGCATGGGCCGCAATACCGTTGGAGCTGGCAGCATCTGCTGGTGCTCGCGATCGCGAGCATGGTGTTTGGGTTGATTCGACACCGGACGGGCTCGACGGCCGCTTCGACGCTGGCGCACGCGGCGTACAATTTGACATTCTTTTCGGCGCTCTTGCTACAAGGAGACAAGATCAAAGCATCATGATGGACACATTACGCTGGACCGAAGCCGGCGTGGAATTACTGGATCAGACGATATTGCCGCGCGAAGTGAAGTACGTCCTTTGCCGCAACTATGAAGAAGTGGCGGCGGGGATTCGCGACATGATCGTGCGCGGGGCGCCGGCGATTGGCGTGACGGCGGCGATGGGGGTGGCCTTGGGGGCATTACAGGCGGGCGATGACGGTTTCGACGCGCAGTTCGCGAAGATCTGCGACACGCTGGCGGCGACGCGGCCGACGGCGGTGAATTTGTTCTGGGGCATTGCGCGGATGAAGGCGAAGCGGGCTTCGCTGGCGGGAGCGCCGTTGGGCGAGGTGCGCAAGGCGCTGGTGGACGAGGCGCTCGCGATCTACGCGGACGACATCGCGATCAATAAGGCGATGGGCCGCAATGGCGCGGCGTTGATTCCGGATGGAAAGACGGTGTTGACGCATTGCAACGCGGGGGCGCTGGCGACGGCGGGCTACGGCACGGCCTTGGGCGTGATTCGCGCGGCGGTGGAGTCTGGGAAGAAAATTGACGTTTTCGCCGACGAAACGAGACCGTTTTTGCAGGGGAGCCGTCTCACGGTATGGGAGCTCCAACAGGACAAGATCGATGTCACCCTTATTACCGACAACATGGCCGGCCATTTTTTGCGCAGCGGGCGCATTGGCTGCGTGGTGGTGGGCGCGGACCGCATCGCGGCGAATGGCGACGTCGCCAATAAGATCGGCACGTACTCCGTGGCCGTTCTCGCGAAAGAGAACAACGTACCGTTCTATGTAGCGGCGCCGATTTCGACGGTGGATTTGCAGTGCGCGACCGGCGACGGCATCAAGATCGAGGAGCGCGCGCCGGGCGAGGTGACTTCGCTCGCGGGAGTGCAGGTGGCGCCCGAGGGTACGGCGGCGAAGCATCCGGCTTTCGACGTGACGCCGAACCGTTATGTGACGGCGATCATTACAGAGAAGGGCGTGGCGACGCCGCGCTATGAATTGAGTTTGCGCAAGATGGTGATTGGAGAATAGGCGATGAAAAAGATTGTTTTGTCGATGGGGTTGGTGGCGGGCCTGATGATGGCCGCTGGTGAGCTGAGCAACCGGCGCGCGCCGAGTTTCTCGCTGCCGGATTCGAACATGGTGCAGCACGATATTCTCGATTACCGGGGCAAGGTGCTGGTGATTGAGTTCATGCAGACGAAGTGTCCGTCTTGCCAGGAGTTGACGAAGACGCTGGAGACGAAGGTGAAGCCGAAGTTCGGCGACAAGGTGGCGGTGTTGAGCATCGTGGTGCCGCCGGACAATATCGAGCTGGTGAAGAAGTACGTGGATGTGTTCAAGGTGACTTCGCCGATTCTTTTCGATTCGGGGCAGGTGGCGGGGAGCTATTCGAAGGCGACGCCGCAGCGGCCGGCGATGTACTTCCCGCATGTTTTTTTGATTGATCAACAAGGGCAGATCCGGAACGATTGGGCGTTCACGGCGCCGAAGCAGTATCCGGCGGTGTTGTCGGGGGATCAGTTGATCGCGGAGATTGAGAAGTTGTTGGCGGCGCCCGCCGCCAAGACGCCCGTTAAGAAGAAATAGCGTTAGGCTAGCGGATGTGACCGCGTTTGCACGTATCTCCGCCGGTTGGTTGGGACTGCTGGCAGCGGCGCTGTGCGTGGAAGGCGACCCGACGAATAGTCTGCATGTGGCGATTCGCGCGGGGGACGTTGAGCGTGTGAAGGGCTTGCTGGCCTCGGGGGCGGTGGTGAACGAGCGCGACAGCTTGGGCGGCACGCCGTTGCACGACGCGGCTTGGGCGGGGCAGAGCGAGATCGTCGCGATGTTGCTGGAACGCGGCGCGGAGATCGACGCACCGCACATGGACATCAACGCGGCGCATGCGGAGAGCGGGTCGACGCCGCTGCACTATGCGATTCTCACAAATCACTTGGATGTGGTGAAGCTGCTGGTGGAGAAGGGCGCGGACTTGCAGCGGCGGCACCGGATGGGCTCGACGAGTTTGCATTTGGCGGCGAGCCGGGGGCATGCGGCGATTGTCGAGTATCTGCTGGCGAAGAAGTTCCCCGTGGACGTGGAGGATGCGACGGGGGCGACGGCGCTGGATGAGGCGGCTTGGAAGGGGCAGGCCGAAGTGGTGGCGCTGCTTTTGCAAGGCGGCGCGAGCGCGACGCACAAGATGAAGGACACGGGCGTGACGCCTCTGCACGAGGCGGCGTTGAAGGGGCACCTTGACTGTGTAAAGCTGCTGGTGGAAGCGGGCGCGGATTTGAACGCGAAGGACGTGCGTAAGTCGACGCCGATTGATGAAGCGATCCGGCAGAAGCATACGGCGATCGTCGATTACTTGATGGGCAAGGGCGCGAAGATGGGCGTGGAGGATGGGCGGGGCGGGGCGAAGCAGTTGGAGGACGCGGTGCTGGCGGGACAGGTGGATTTGGTGCGATTGTTGCTGGAGCGCGGGATGCCGGCGCGGGCGAAATCGGCGAATGGGAGTACGTTGTTGCACGACGCTTGTTTGAAGGGGCATGTGGAGGTGGCGGCGGCGTTGCTGGAAAAGGGCGCGGAGGTCAATGGCTTGAACGCGAGCGGGGCGACGGCCTTGCATGACGCGGCGTTGAGCGGGCAGATTGCGGTGGCGAGGTTCCTTTTGGAGCGGGGCGCGGATATCGATAAGGTGGAGACGGAGAGCGGGTCGACGCCGCTGCATCACGCGGCAAGTTGGGGACGCGCGGAGATGGTGGAATTGCTGCTGGAGCGCGGGGCGAAGCGTTCTATCCGTAACAAAAAAGGCAGGTTAGCGGCGGAGATGGCACGGGCCGCGGATTTTCCCGAGATTGCGGCGCGGCTTACGCTTAAGCCTTAATCGGCATATACCCTACAGATTTTTCCATCCGCTCTCGAATGGTACAGGAGAGACGAGATGGCTACGGCAATTTCTAAACTCGGGGTGGCGGCCCAAAACTCGGCACAGAGCTCTTCTGTGCTGGCGAATGCCGCGCACATTCTGAAGGATCCCGTCCGTAAGCCGCTGCAAAGATTGGCGGCTTGGCTGTCGCCTTTGCTGGGCGGGATGGAGCGGCGTTACGTAGCGCGGCTGGAGCAATTGGGGTACGAGCCAAGGCAGATTGCGGCGCTGACGGCGATTACGGCTGGCAACACCGCGCGCCTAATTACCGCGAATGGGCCGTCGCGGGGGGCATTGCTCGAGTTTTTGGAGCAGGTGGAATATAGCGGAAGGCGTTTGGCTAAGTTGAACTTGGCGCCGGGTGGGATTCAGCAGGCCTTGCATGAGTTCGACCGGATATTGCTGCCGTCGATCGAGCGTTTGGAGAAGGCGAAGGCGGCGGAGTTCCGCTGGGTGAACGAGCAACTGCATTTCTGCGTGTTGCTTACCTTGAACAACGCCTACTATCAGGTGCGCGAGCAGGAAACGCAGGCTTATAGCGAGCTGTTCCGGATTGAGTTGGAGAGCCGGGGCTTGCATGAGTTGCTGCGGCGTTTTTTGACGACGCTCGCGACCTTGCACCATGCCGATAGCGCTTGTTTGTTCTTTGTGGATAAGCAAGATCAGGTATTGTTGCCGATGGCTTTCGTGGGCGACGGGAACAAGACGCCGCCGCATTTGGTGGAGCACGATCCGTTCCTGCATGCCGCGGTGGCGAAGCCATTCTGCTTGCAGCATGAGGCGCAAGAGGATCGCGCGCTCGTATTAGACCGGCGGACTAGCGGGCGTTACGCGACGACTTGGAGCGTGCCGCTGCTGGAGGGGAACCGGTTGCGCGGCGTGATGCAGTTCCGCTTCAAGAAGGCTTATGAATGGTTGCCGCGCGAACAAGAATTGCTTGAGATCGCGGCGGAACGCTGTTTGATGGCGGCCGAGAAGGCGCGCTTGATGGAAGATTTGGCGGCGCGCGAGGAGCAGGTGCGGCGTTTGGCGGAGCGCATGCTGCAGGTGGAAGAGATGGAGCGGCGGCGCATCAGCCGGGAGTTGCACGACGAGGCGGGGCAATCGATGCTTTGCATTCGTTTGCAGTTGGAGATGTTGGAAGAGGGTTTGTCGGCGGAGGCGGAGCCTTACAAGCGGCGTTTGGCGGAGACGCGCGAGGTGACTGAGAGAACCATCTTAGAAATCCGGCGTTTGATCGCGGCCTTGAGCCCGGCGGTACTGGAGCAATTGGGCTTAGGGGCGGCCTTACGGCAGTTGGTGAGCCGCTTTAGCCGTCTCAGTACGGCGAGGGTAAAGTTGGCGCTGTCGCGCATGGGCAAGGTGCCGAAGAAGACGGAGGTAATTGTCTACCGTCTGGTACAGGAGTGCATGAACAATGTGGCAAAACATTCTCAGGCGACTCATGTAAACATTTCGCTCCAGACTGCCGATGGGTATTTAAGGCTAGATGTCGAGGACGACGGGGTCGGATTCGACGTGGAGGAGGCTCTCTCCCGTAGAGACTCATTCGGTCTGGCTGGTTTGAGAGAACGCGTAGCACTGCTGAGCGGGAGGTTCTACATAGAAAGTCACTGTAGAACCGACGCTAAAGCAAAGGGAAGAGGGACTAGTCCAGCTACCTCAGAGGGGGGCAGGAAAAGTCTTAGTGGCTCTGGAGAGGCCAATGGCCTCCGAGGCAACCAGAAATGGAAGAGCCGCTACCGGTCGGGGACTCGGATTCGGATCGAGTTGCCGATGCTGCGGGAGACGAATACGTAATTCGGGTTTATTGGGAACCGCCCAGTAGTCCACGGAGGTAGCAAAGAGAATGGCGAAGATCAGAATTTTACTAGCCGACGACCATACGCTGTTCCGCCAGGGGATCAAAACCTTGATCAACGCGGAAGCGGACATGGAAGTTGTGAGCGAAGCCAGTAACGGCGGCGACGCCGTGGACCGCGCGGCGGAGCAGCGGCCGGACATGGTGCTGATGGACATCGGCATGCCCGGTTTGAGCAGCTTCGAGGCGACGCGGCAAATCAAGAAGAACCGTCCGGAAACGAAAGTGCTGTTCCTGACCATGTACGACGACGAGGACTACCTTGTCGAGGGCATGGAAGTGGGCGCGAGCGGCTACGTTCTGAAGGACAGTCCGTCGGGCCAATTGGTGGCGGCGATCCGCGACATTTGCCGCGGCGGCAGCTACTTGAGCCCGCGCATGTTGAGCCAGCTTGTCGACGACTTCCGCAGCCGCATCAAGAGCGCGAACCGCTTGCCGCGTTTTGCGACTTTGACCACGCGCGAGCGCGAAGTGTTGAAGATGCTCGCCGAAGGCAACAGCGTGAAGGAAATCGCTTGCGATTTGAACTTGAGCGTGAAGACGGTGGAAGCGCACAAGTTCAACCTGATGCGTAAGCTGGATATTCACAACAAGGCGCAACTGGTTCAGTACGCGATCCAGAAGAAGATCATCAAGATCCCGAACATGGTTTAGGCGCTGGCGCCGGATTTCTAACCGGGCTGCGAGGAAGTTTATACAATCGCAGCGTGGAACGGCGTCAACTGTTGAAGAATGCGGCCAGCTTGGCCGCCGCAAATATCCTCTCTACCTCATCGGCCCCCGCGAATGCCTCGGCGGGGGCTTTGCTTATTGGGGCGCCGGTGTTTTTGAAGTCGGGGGATCCGGCGGAGCTCGCGCGCGAGCATCGGCGTTTGGGCTTCAGCGCGGCATATTGTCCGCCTGTGGAGTTGAAAGATAAAGAGAAACTGCGGGCGATCGAGAAGGCTTACGCTGCCGAGCGCGTGGTGATCGCCGAGGTGGGGGCTTGGAAGAATCTGCTGGACCCGAACGATAGCGCCCGCAAGCAGAACTTCGATTACGTCGTGGAGCGGATGGCGATCGCCGATGAAGTGGGCGCGCGGTGTTGCGTGGATATCTCGGGCAGCTATAATCCGAAGGTCTGGTACGGGCCGCACCCGAAGAATATGAGCGCGGAGGGGTTTGAGGCGACGGTGGAGAATTCGCGGAAGATTCTCGACCTGGTGAAGCCGAAGCGGAGTTTCTGGACCTTGGAGGTGATGGGGTGGACCTATCCGACGGGGCCGGACGATTATCTACGCTTGATTAAAGCCATCGACCGGAAGCAGTTCGCGGTGCATTTGGATGTGTGCAATGCGGTGAATTCGCCGGAGCGTTTTTACAATAACGCTGGGTTGATTCGGGAGTGCTTTCAGAAGTTGGGGCGCTACATCAAGAGCTGCCATGCGAAGGATTTGGAGTGGGTGGCGGAACTAAACGTGCATTTCGTCGAGGTGATTCCGGGGCGGGGGAGTATTGATTACAAGGCTTACCTAGCGGGGTTGCGGGCGTTGCCGGTGGCCGTGCCGTTGATGCTGGAGCATCTGAAGACGGCTGAGGAATACAAGGAAGGTTTCGATTACATCAAGGGGGTGGCGGGGCAGATCGGGTATTCGTTGGCTTGAGCTGGCGGGAGGGGCATGAGCTCCCTGCGTAAAGGGGGCGCGCGCGGCGGAACTCTCGCTGAGTCTTGCTGAGTCTTGGCGAATCGGGGATTACGGTGTCCAGCGGGCGGTGGCGTCGCGCAGGCGGTGGTGGCCGCAAGACCCGGCGGGCGAGACTTGGGCGATGGGAGCGTGCCTTTGAACGGTGGGGTGAGGCCGGTGCGCTGCACGTGGGCGGCGTGGGCTATTGGCTAACCTAAGGACGTGGGATTCCGTCGAGCGGGCGCCGCTCTCTTGTTCTGTTTTATTCTCGCGGCGGGCGGCTACGTCTGGAAGACCTACCAAGACAGTTTGGCGGAGCAGAAGAAGCGGGCCGTGCCGCCGCCGAAACCGCTGAGCGAGCAGTTGAACTCGTCGGCGGACGGGTTCGTTTATGTGACGAGTGACGGGGGGCGGACGGTGGCGGAGTTGCGGGCGAAGAACGCCCGCGAGACGAAATCGCCGCCGCGCACGGAGCTTGAACAGATGGAACTGCGGCTCTTTCATCCGGATGGCAAGATCTACGATCTCGTGAAGGCGGCGCGCGGCGATTTCTTTCCGGCGGAGGGACGCCTGGAGAGTAATGAGGACGTGGAAGTCCGCATGGCCGTGCCCGTCGAAGAGGAGCAGGGCGGCAAGATTCTCGGCATCAAGGCGAAAGGCGCGAAGCTGGAGATCAAGACGGGGAAGGTGGAGACCGGAGGGGCGGTGGAGTTTCGCTTCTTGCAGAAGGGCGGCGAGGGGAGCGGCACGGCGGTGGGCGCGGATTACGATCCGCAGACGCGGGAGTTGCATTTGCATCATCAGGCCGTCTTGCACTGGCGGCCAAGCGATGCGAAGCAAGCGCCGATGGATGTGGAGAGCGAGGATGTCCGGTACAAGGAAGTCGAAGCCAAGGTTTATTTGAGCCCATGGTCGAAGATGCGCAAGGCGAGCTTTCAGATGGAGGCGCAGGCGTCCGAGGTGCTGCTGGATCAGGGCGTGATCCGGCAAGTGATCGCCGTGGACGCGAAGGGCCGCGACGAGACGAAGAAGCGGACGACGGAGTACGCCGCGAAAAGCTTGAACGTCGAGTTCAGCGCGAATGGCGTGGCGCAGAAGGTCGTGGCTGAGGGCGAGGCGTACTTGGGAACGCGCAGCGAGTCCGGGCGGATGAACGCGAAGGCGAATCGCATGGATCTTTTCTTTCGCGAGGACAGCGGTAACGGCAAAGATAGTTTGCTCGAGAAGGCGATCGCGACGGGTAAGGGCGAAGTCGAGAGCATTCCGAATCTGAAGCTGCCGACGCGCGGCGAGACGAAGATCTTGCGCAGCGAGAACATTGAGATGAAGATGCGGCCGAATGGCGAGGAAATGGACAACGTCCAAATCCACGCGCCAGGGACTTTGGACTTCGTGCCGAACCGCAGCGGGCAGCGGCGGCGGCATATGGACGCCGAGCGGATGTGGATTGACTACGGCGCGCAGAATCAGATTCGCGAGTTTCGCGCCGTGAAGGTGTCGACGAGGACGGAGCCGCTGCCGGCGACGAAGCGGCCGGAGGCGCCGATGTTTACTTCGAGCCAGGATTTGCTCGCGCGCTTCGACCAGAAGACGGGCGAGATGGCGCAGCTTGAGCAGTGGAACGATTTCAAGTATCAGCAGGGCGAGCGGCGCGCGAAGGCGGATAAGGCGGTCCAGGTCAGCGCGACGCAGCGCATCGATTTGACGGGGAAGGCGCGGGTGTGGGATGCGAGCGCGTCGACCGACGCGGACCAGATACAGCTTGATCAACGGAGTGGAGATTTCGATGCGACGGGGAATGTGCGGAGTTCGCGGCAGGAGGCTAAAGCGGAAGTGACGCAGGCGACGGCGGAACGCATGGAGGTGCGCGAGGAGAACAAGAAGATTCGCTATGACGGGTCGGCCGTGCTGTGGAAGGGCGAGAACCGCTTGCGCGCGCATCGCATCGATATCAACCGCGGGCTTGGGACCTTGGGCGGATATGGGAATGTGGTGCACCAGATGGTCGATTCCAAGAGCGCGGCGGCGCAGAAGAGCGGCGCGATCCTGACCACCGTGAAGAGCAACTCGATGGATTACAGCGAGAAGGAAAAGATGGTTTACTACCAGGGCAATGTCGATATGACGCGGCCGGGATTGGCCGTGAAGTGTACGCGGATGCGGGCGTACATGGCCGAGGAGAACGCGCAGGTGACCAACGAGCAGCCGAACGGCGAGATCGAGAAAATCTTCGCTTACGGGAATGTGGACATCGTCGAGAAGAACGGGGATCGTACGCGGCTGGGCAAGGGCGAGATGAGCGAATACTACACGGCCGATGGGCACCTGATTCTGGAGGGGGGGAGGCCGGAGGCGGTGGATATCGTGAAAGGCGTCGAGCAGCGGCGCAGCACGGGCAAGCAGATTCAATGGTTCGCGAACGCGGAGCGGCTAATCGTGGATGGGGATGAAAAGAAGCCCGTCGTGAGCACGGTGCAGCGGAAAAAGTAGGGGCGCTATCCTGGAAGTTTGCGGACTCTCAAGACCACGGAGTTAATCAAGAATTACGGCGGCAGGCGCGTTGTCGATGGCGTCTCCGTGTCCGTGGAGCAGGGTGAAGTGGTGGGGTTGCTGGGGCCGAATGGCGCGGGGAAGACGACTTCGTTCTACATGATCGTGGGGTTGGTGAGTCCGGATAGCGGGCGCGTGTTGCTCGATAACCAGGACGTGACGGATCTCGCGATGTACCAGCGCGCGCGGCAGGGGATTAGTTATTTGCCGCAGGAGCCGAGCGTGTTCCGCAAGCTGAGCGTCGAGGAAAATCTGATGGCGATCTTGGAGACCTTGCCGCTCGACTCGCGGCAGCGGCAGGAGCGCATGCGGCGTTTGGTGGAGCAGTTGGGCTTGGAGAAGGTTGCGAAGAATAAGGGCTATATGCTGAGCGGCGGCGAGCGGCGGCGCGTGGAGATCGCGCGGAGCCTGGTGATCGAGCCGAGCTTCCTGCTGCTCGATGAACCCTTCAGCGGCATCGACCCGATTCAGGTGTTGGAACTGCAGCGCATCATTTCGGATTTGAAGCGGCAGGGGATTGGGATCTTGATGACGGATCACAACGTGCGCGAGACGCTGGCCGTGACCGATCGCGCTTACATCATCAATAACGGGCGGATTTTCCGCGCGGGGAGCCCGGCTTCGTTGGGCCGGGATCCCGAGGTGCGCCGGGTGTACTTGGGCGAGAATTTCTACTTCGACGACGGGGCGCGACCGGTTTAAGGGGGCTGGCCACTTTTGGGCGCTGGCCGCGTTGGTGAGCGACCGTCGTTGAGCCGTGGTGGCGCCGGGCGTATGAAGCACTTTGGACAATGGCGGCCGATTCGGAGCTGGCGTGTTACACCGATGGCTGCTCAAACTGCAACTCATGCAAGCGCGTGTAGAGGCCGTTGCGGGCGATGAGTTCATCGTGGGTACCGGATTCGGCGACCGCGCCTTTGTCGAGAACTAAGATCTTGTCGGCGCGGCGAATCGTGGAGAGGCGATGGGCGATCACGACAACGGTGTGGTCCTCCATCAATTGACTTAATGCGCGTTGGACTAGCGTTTCGCTCTCGGTGTCGAGGTGGGAAGTGGCTTCGTCTAGGATGAGAATCGGCGATTGGCTCAGGATGGCGCGGGCGATGGAGAGGCGTTGGCGTTGGCCGCCGGAGAGTTTGAAGCCGCGCTCGCCGATGCGGGTTTGGTAGCCCTCGGGGAGACGGTCGATGAATTCGGCGGCAAGGGCGGACTTGGCGGCGGCGATGACCTCGGCATCCGTGGCCTTGGGGCGGCCGTAGCGGATGTTGTTCGCGACGGTGTCGTCGAACAGGAACGTATCTTGGGCGACGATGGCGATTTGTGAGCGGAGGCTGGCGAGTTCGAGGTCGCGGTAGTCGCTGCCATCGAGGGTGATGCGGCCCGACGTGGGGTCGTAGAAACGCAAGAGCAGAGAGGCGATGGTGGTCTTGCCAGCGCCGCTGGAGCCGACGAGGGCGAGGATCTGCCCGCGCTCGACGCGGAAAGAGATGCCGTTCAAAACGTCGGGGTGCTCACCCGAAGTGGTGGGATAGCGGAAGCGGACATTCTCGAAGGCGAGGGCCTGGCGGAATGGCGGCGTCGTGGCGGCGTTGGGCGCTGTCGCGATGAGCGGCTGGCGGTCGAGGTATGTGAAGACGCGCTCGGCGGAACCGGCGGCTTGCTGGAAGATGTTGTAGATTCCCGTGAGGCGTTTCACAGGCTCGTAGAGCATCAATAGTGCGATGACGAAGCTGGTGAACTCGCCCGCCGTAAGGCCGCCGGCTTTGATCTGAATGCGCGCGTAGGCGAGCAGGCCGACGATGGTGCACGCGCCGAGGAATTCGATGATGGGTGAGGGCAGCGCCTGCTGCGCGACGTAGCGGAGGTTGGAGCGCCGTAGTTTGTCGGCGGCTTCGTGAAACTTCGCGCTCTCGATGGATTCGGCGCCGAAGGCGCGGACGACAGCGTGGCCGCTAATGGCTTCCTGGAGTACATGCGTCAACTGCGCGGCGTCATCCTGCGCGCTGCGCGTCGAACGGCGGATCTTGCGGCCGAGGCGCGCGGTGGGCACCAGGACGAAGGGCACGACAGTGAGGGCGATGACGGCGAGTTTCCAATCGTGTTGCAGGAGCACCCAGAGGAGGCCGAGCGCCGAGAACGACTGGCGCAGCCAATCGGCGAGCATGTGCGAGACGGCGGTTTGGATCTTTTCGATGTCGCTCATGATGGAGGACATCAGGCGGCCGGTGGAGGTGCTTTCGAAGAAGCCGGCGTCTTGGCGCAGGACGTGGTCGAAGACGCGCTGGCGGAGGTCCGTGACGGTGCTGAAGCCGACGTGGTTGATGAGAAAGTTGCCGAGGTAGTCGCATACGCCGCGCAAGGCGAAGACGGCGAGGATCGTGAATGCGACCATGGTCCACACGTTGTGAATTTGCGCGGGGACGAAGCTGTCGAGATAGAGAGGCTGGTCGAAGAAAGGCAGGCGAGTGAGCTCGACGCGGACTTCGGCGGTGGATGGATTCAGCACGCGGTCGATGAGCGGCTTGATTAAGAGCGCCATCGCGGCTTGCGAGATGCCGACGATGGCCATTAGGACCGTGGCGAGTAGAAGAGTTGGCCAGTAGTGCAGGCCAAGGCGGATGACGCGTTTCATGCGTTCGCTCCGGCGTGGGGCACGCGCAGGCGGCCGAGAGCCTCGACGACTTGCGTGGTGGAGATGCGCGACATATCGCCTTGGCCGTTGAGGACGACGTTTTCGGTTCTCCAGGGTGCCCAGACGGTGGAGTCCGAAGGGCCGAAGATGACGACGGAGGGTACGCCGAAGGCGGCGGCCATGTGGGCGGGGCCGCTATCGTTGCCGAGAAAGAGTTGCGCGGGGGCGAGGAGGCTTTTGGAGCGGTTGAGGTCAGTGGAGATTTCGACGTGCCAGGGTTGGAAGGGGGCGGGGTCGTCACCGGGTCCGCCGATGAAGATGGGGGTCAAGTGCAGGGCGCGTTGGATGAACTCGGCGGCTTCGAGGAAGCGTGCGGCGGGCCAGGCTTTATCGGCGGCGCTGGCGAAGGGATGGATGACGGCGAAGTTTTCTTGTTTCCAGCGTTTGTTGCTGAAGAGGCGCGCGCGGGGCACTTCGGTGGGCGGTACGCCGAGATAGAACATGGCGGAGGCGGCATGTTCCGCGGTGTGGACGACGCGGTTGACGTTGAGGATTTCCTGGGCGCGGGGGATGCGCACGTTGTACGCGAGGGAGTAGCGGTAGTGGCCGAAGCCCGCGCGCCAGCGGGCGAGGGAACCGAGAGTGAGCCAGAGACTGCGCGTGCCGCCGTGGAGATTCAAGGTCAGCTTCGGAGCCCAACCGCGCAGTAGCGCGATCTCTGGCATGATGATGTCGTCGATGTCGGGATTATCTTCAAAGAGGGCGACGAAGCGGGGTTCGACGACGACGGCGATACGGATGTCGGGGCGGTGGCGTTTGAGAAGGTGAATGGCGGGCGTGGTGAGCACGCAATCGCCGAGGGACCGGAGCCGGACGATGGCGACGCGGGCGCCAGCAGGCAAGCGATCCAGGACCGGGGGCATTCTGGTCTCTCTGATTACTCCTCGACGACAGCTTCGTCGATCAGCATAACGGGGATGTCGTCGCGCACCGGGTAGACGCGCTTGCAGCTCAGGCACTTCAGGCCGGAATTGTCCTTCTTGAGTTCGAGCTCGCCCTTGCATGCGGGGCAGATGAGGATATCGAGTAGTTCTTGACTGATGGCCATCGAAGGGAAGTCCCTATTCAGTATGGCTTATCGCGGGGCGGGGGCGGCGATTTAGAGGCGCGAGATCTGGGGAAGCCGGGCAAAGTGCTCGTCGCGAGTGTAAAGGATCAGGCCGTGTTGCAGGGCTAGCGCGGCGATCCACAAATCATTTGAGGGGATGGGTAAGCGCTGTGCGCGTAACTGCGCGAAGAGCCGCGCGTAGGCGTCGATCGTTCCGCGATCCGCATAGCGAATCTTGGCGTCGAGAACAGTTAACAAGCGTTGCAATCGGGCTTGGTTCTGGGGCGCTTTCGTGCCTGCCTGAAATCCAGCCTGTACTTCCGCCACCACGACGAAGGGGATGTGAATTGAGTTCGCGGACTCGAGAACTTCGAGAACGGTTTCTTTCCCGCGCAATGCATCCGACAACCGGTTCGTGTCGAGAAGCAGGTTCATTTCCAAAGATTCTTGTCGATGCGGCGTTGTTCGGCTAGCGCGGCCTCGAAGTTGGCATCGGGCGTCCAGCCGTCGCGAAGGAATGAAAGATCGCGCCGCTTAACCCTTGGCTCCTCCGCAAGCGACTGGCTTAGCTTCCGCAAAACAACCTGGTTCAAGCTCAAGCCCTCTTGCTCGGCCTCCCTGCGCAGCGCCGCGTCCACAGACTCTGGAACGCCACGGATTGTGTATTGAATGGACGCCGACATTATGCCTACATGATAGCAGTCATGTAGGCATAATGCCTGCAATGCCTACCAGCGCGGACTGCGGGCCAGGAGCCGTTCGGTGTCTTGCGCGGTCGCGGGTTGGGTGAAGTAGAAGCCCTGGGCGAGGTGGCACTTTAGTTCGCGGAGGACGGCGAGTTGTTCGAGCGTCTCGACGCCTTCGGCGACGACTTGCACGTGGCGATGCTCGGCGGCGCCGATGAGTTCGCGGACGCGTTCGATGTTGCGGCCAGCGGCGAGGCCGCGTACTAAGTTGGCGTGGAGTTTGACGCGGTCGATGGAGAGATGGGCGAAATCAGGGAGCGCGCCGGACACCGCGTCGAAATCGTCCACGCTTAATTGCACGCGAAGACGATTCAAATTTTCGAACATCTTCGGCGAGCCGTTTACTTGGCCGAGGCTCTGTTCATTCAGTTCTAGGCGCAGGTAGCGCGGATTGATGGCGGTGTCGGCCAGGACTTCTTCTAGACGGGTCGTTAGAGATTCGTCCGAGAAATGCTGGCTGGACAGATTGACGGTGAGGACCATCGTCTCCGCGCGGCGGAAGCGCAGATTGAGTTCGGCGGCCTTGGCGCAGGCCTCGCGCAGGACCCAGCGGTCGAGTTCGAGAATCGCTCCCGAAGCTTCGGCGGCGGGCAGGAAATCTTTCGGCGTCAGCAAACCGCGTTCGCGATGCTGCCAGCGCACAAGCGCTTCGACACCCGCGATCTCCCCGGTATCGAGCGTGATGGTGGGGTGGTAGAAAACGCGGAACTCGCCTGCCGTGATCGCTTGGCGGATGTCGTCCGTGGCCGGCACGTCGTCCTTGGCCGCCCGGGCTTGGCCCAGCATGGCGCGGCTCGCGGCGGCGATCAGTTCTTCGGCGGAAGAGGCTTGCGAAGCTTCGACGAAGCCGAAGCTCGCGGCGAAGGCGACGCTCTTGGCGGCGTGAACGAAGGGTTTGGCGAGTTGGTAGGCGAGGAGGTCGGCGAGGGCGCGTTGTTTCTCAGCGCCTTCAACGGGGACGATCGCGACGAACTCATCGCTGCCATGGCGCGCGAGGAAGCTCTTTGGCGGCAAGGCGCCGGCGATGCGCCGGGCCGCTTCGGCGAGGGCGGCGTCGCCTCCCCGCGGGCCGAGGATGCGGTTCGTTTCGGCAAAGCTCTTGAGGTCGCAGAAGAGAACGGAGAAGCCCGCCCTCGCTTGCGCGAGTTGGCCGCTTAAACGGTCGACGAAAAGCGCACGGTTCGGCAGGCCCGTCAAAGAGTCATGGAAGGCTTCGAAGAGCAATTGCTCGTCGGAATCTTTTTGCTCCTGAATGTCGGACTGCAAGCCCACGATGCGCGTGGCCTCGCCCGAGGCATCGCGCGTGGCCATGGCGCGCGTGAGCATCCAGCGGTATTGGCCATCCTTGGAACGCGCACGATACTCCGCTTCGAGAAACTCGCTCTGTCCCTTCAGATGCTGCTGGATCTTGCCTCGCAACGGCCCAAGATCCGAAGGATGCACGAGGGTCCACCAGGCTTCAGGCGCAGCGCCAAGCTCCGCGCTGCCATAACCCAGCATCTCTTTCCAACGCGGCGAAAGATACAATTCGTCGCTGCGTAGGTTCCAATCCCAGAGCGCCTCGGAGGAGCCCAGCGCATTCAGCGTGCGCGCGGTTTCTTCCGAGGCGATGCTTTCGACGGCTTTCTTCTTGCCGGTGATGTCGCGATAGATGCCCACGAAGCCCTGGGGCTTGCCATCCTCGCCAAGGATCGTTGTGATTGATGCGTCCTGGACGATTTCGCGGCCTTGCGCCGTGTAGCTGGAGATCTCGCCTTGCCATTTGCCATCGCGGTCGAGCGTGTCGAGAATCTGGTTGCGTCCGGGAACTTGCAGCCACTTCGGCAGCAATTCGGCGAGGCTCTTCCCGATGGCTTGGCCCAAGGAGACTGCGTAGAGGTCTTCCGCCGCGCGGTTCATCCAGACAATGCGGTGCGAGGCGTCAAAGCGTAGCAGGACGTCGGGTACGGCATCGAGAAACCAGGCGGACGAAACGGCATCCTTGCTGGGTGTGACGGGATGCGCGGTAAGGACGTGGAGATCGGAGCCCGCGACCATCTGCACGAGCGTCTCGAAGTCCCGGGGCGTGCCGTCGCGATGGGGTACGATATCCTGGCCCCGGGTGCCGCCCTCGATCGAAGGAAAGAGATCCTTCGCCTGCGTGCCGGTGATATGCGACGGATCGAGACCCAGCGCATTTTCGAGAGCCGGATTCACGTAGCGAATCGTGGAGTGCGCATCGATCAGCGCGAGTATCGACGACGTACTTTCGACCAGCGACCGGAAGAGGTACTCGCGGCCCGCAAGGTCTTCAATGTTGATCTGCGTGTTCGTCTGGTCGGCCAAGAGCAACAGCGTTCTGCCTTCGGCGACGGGCGCGGCCCAGACTTCCAGAACTAGCCGTACGCCGTCTTTCGATTTCGTCTCCAGGCGCAGCGGTTGCTTCCGCGAGGCGGGACGCTCCGGCAATACAAAAGGCGGCGGCGTGGATTCCAGTTCGCGCGCGTGCATGCCCAGCAGCTTGTGCGCGTGGGCGTTCGAGTGGGTCACGTTACCGGCGCCATCGAGCGCAATCGCGGCCATCGGCGCGTGCTCCAGCAGAGTTTCCAGCACGGCGGGCCTAGGCGGCGCTTCGACTAAGCTCGCCGACTCTTCAAACTCTTCGAGCGCCTGCGCGGTGCGGAACAGACACAGCCAATGAGCCGCGCCGCCGCCGTCCTCTCCTGCGTCTCCAATGCGTTTGCCGGAGAGCGTGGCTTGTACGGGCCGTTGGTCATTGCGTAGAAAAGAAATTTCTTGCTGGAAGGGCTCAGCGCCGGCCAAACGTTCCTTCAACTGGGGCATAAAGTCCGCGCCGCCGCCGGAATGGAGCAGCGAGCGTAGCGGCTTTCCCGAAACGGCCGAGGGCAGCACGCCGAGTAACTTCGCGAAGGCCTCGTTGCCAAAGGACACCCATTCGACCCGCCCGCGCGAGGTGGGCTCGACGTCGATCAAGAGCAGAGGTTCTTCCACTGCTGCAAGCGCGGCCTGGTACACGAAAAGCTTATCGTCCAGATGCCGCAAAACCGGCGGAATTTGCGCGGCGCTGGGCATGGGCCTGCGCCGCCAGGCCATTGCGCCGGCGAGTAGTCCGAGCAGCACTGCGAGCGATAGCCCACCCCACCAAACCCGCGCGCGTAAAGTTTGGCGAGTTTGATTGGTCTCGGGATTGGGCCAGAGACGAAGGCCCCAGGTGGAGCCGAAAACTTGCACGCGGGATTGGTGTTCCCAATCTTCGGCGCGGGTCTTGCGGTCGCCGCGTTCGTATACGGCTTGATTTCCATCGAGCAATTGCAAGGAGTAGCTTTGTCCGAGGACGCGCTCAAAGACGTTATCGAGCAAAATCTGCGCGTGATAGATGCCGAGGATCGCGCCTTTCACTTGGCCGGATGCGAGTCCTGGGGCATAAGCGGCGAAGGCGTTGCCTCGGTCGGCGACATGAATCGCTTCGGTGGCTTGGGGCGCTTTGTCCGTGAAGGCGGCGCGCAGGAGCGGCGCGCGGTTCAGCGAAACGAGTTCGTGCAATCGGCGCACGGCGGATTCATAGAGCGGCGGCTGGGTCCAGCGGATCACGTAGCTTGGCGCTGGATTGGGCGCGGCTTCGATCCAGGCGACCGCAAGCAATCCGGGATGGCCCGAGAGCGTCTGTTGGATGTCAAGCGCGCCGGGCGTTTGCAAGGCCGTCTTCGCGGCCAGCAATCGCAGCGCCTCGATCTCCTTGTCGAGCTCCGCTTGCACACGCCGTTGCAGCGAAGCCTGTGTAGAAGAATCGAGCGCGAGAGTTTCCCGCCGTGCACTATCCTCGATCGCCCATGAAGCGTACCAAGCCAGAGCGGCGATCGCTAAGAAGACGAGCGATCCTGCTCCAATGGCGCGCAGTGGTATTCGCAACGGCACTCGTAACGGGCTTTGCCCAGTCATTAGGTTGATTTTAGGTCCCCGTGCGGCGCAGGGCCATGGAAAGTTCCGGCTAGACCGCTAGTACTTTCGATAGGCGAGGACTAGCGCCCAAGGTCCCTGAAAATACAGCGCCGCTTCTGTTACTATGCCTATAGTGACGCAGTCTATCAACCCGCAGAGCACGCTCTGCCCCTCCCAAGCCCGCTCACTGGGCAGCCTTCGCTAAGCATGTTTCCGAATAACAGAGCCCCTTTCCGCCGCTTACCGAAGATTCGAGAAAACGTAAACGAAGCCATTCGCGCCAAGGAAGTGCGCGCCGTATTCCCCGACGGCTACGTTGAAGTGATGCCCACGCCCGCCGCGATCCGCCGTGCGCAAGAGTTGGGTCTGGACCTCATCCTTGTTTCCCCGACCGCGGAACCGCCCGTCGCCAAGGCCATGGATTATGGCCAGTGGCAGTACGAACAGAAAAAGAAATCTCACGACGCCAAGAAGAAGCAGCACGTCATCCAGGTGAAGGAAGTGAAGTTCCGTCCCAACACCGACGATCACGACTACGACTTCAAGAAGAACCACGCGATCCGCTTCTTGAAGGAAGGCAATCGCGTGAAGGCCCTGGTGCAATTCCGCGGCCGCGAAATCGCGCACTCCGATCTCGGCAAGAAGCTGTTGATCCGCTTCGCCGACGATATCAAGGAGTTCGGCGCGATGGAAGCGCCGCCCAAGCAGGAAGGCCGCAACGCGCACATCCTGATCAGCCCCGTAAAGCAGCAAACGCCTCCGAAAAAGGAAAAGCCGGCGGCAGCGCCACCGGCTCCGAAAGCCACTCAAGCGGATCCCGCTCAGTAACAACTCAATTGAGCGATCAGTAGAACAAGTACTTCCGCCACTGTTCATCGCTGCGCGCCAGCAAACGCATAAGGTGCCGCGAAGTGTGCAGGCTGAAAGGCTTCGGCTGCTTATGCAGCTTCATGTTCGCTTCTTCCGGCGTGCGGTTGCCTTTGCGGTTGTTGCAATGGTGGCAGCAAGCCACTAGGTTTTCCCAACTCGTGCCGCCGCTACGGCTGCGCGGCATCACGTGATCGAGCGTCAACTCAGAAGCGGGCAACACCTTTAGGCAATATTGGCAGGTGTAACGGTCGCGCATCAGAATGTTCTTGCGAGAGAGGGCGCGCGTTTGGTGCGGGATGCGCCGGTAATCGTGCAGGCGAATTACGCTCGGCAGATTGAGCCGGTTGCGCGTGGATTGCACCTCAAGGTTGGAATGTTCCTCGGCGCTGGCGACACCCTTCAAGATCAAGACAAGCGCGCGGCGGGCGGCACAGACGTTGATCGGCTCGAAGCTGGCATTCAGAACGAGGACGGGCCGGTGGAGGCGGTCCTTCTGGTGCCGGTCGGAATGATGCCGTTCGCCATTGTGCCTATCGTTAGACCGCCCCTCGGAGTAAGGGCGGTCGGAATGGTGTGCTTCGATCATGAACGGGCTCCTCATAAGGACTGCGATACAGCTAAAGCAGCCTCCGGACCCATACCCACACGACGGTCGGCACGAGCCAGAGTCAGCACAGCGACGGATTGCGCGCCAGCGTCCTTGAGGACCTTGGCGCAAGCGTTGGCGGTGGCGCCGGTGGTGTAGACATCGTCCACCAGCAGGATGCGTTTCTTGGAAATCGAGGCGGCGTTCTTCACGCGGAAAGCGCCTTTCACGTTGCGGCGGCGTTGGGGCCCGCTCAGCGTGGACTGTACTTGGGTGTTCTTCGTTTTGCGTAACGCGCGCAGCAACGGAATGCCCGTGGTGCGGCTGAGTTCGCGCGCCAGCAGGTCGGCCTGATTGAAACCGCGCTTCAGGCGGCGCCTCCAATGCAGGGGCGTGGGCACCACGAGATCGAACGAAGTCTCCGCCGACATTATTTCCAGGGGCAAGCCCGTTCGCAGGAAGCGGCCCAAGGGGCGATCCAATTGGCGCATGCCTTCGAACTTGAAAAGGTGAATCAACTGGCGCAGACGGCCTTCGTAGGCGCCTACGCAGTAGAGTGCGTCAAAGCCGGTAAGCCCGCCGCGGCAGAGCCGGCAGCGGCCTGTATCATCCAGCGCGGATTCGGAAACGAAGGGCGCGCGGCACTGGACGCAGAAGGCTTCGGCGCTAAGAGGTTCGGGAAGGGAAAGGCAAGGAGGGCAAATCGGAAGGCGGGAAAATTCTTGCAAGCGGGCGCCGCAAACGCGGCAATCGTCGGGAAACGTAAGCGCAAGAGCGCCCGCGGCGGCATGTGTGGCTATTTCGTGCGCCGCCGTGAGTCCGCCTCTGGGGGCCCGGGTGAGCCGGTTCGCCAAAGGCTTGATGGCATCTATGAGATCGCGAACTAAGTTCGTCGCGAAGATGCACCTCCTCGAAGCTATGATTGTATCGCAAGGATGACTCCGCGAAAAGGGCTGGACGACGCCGGTCTCCGGCAGCGCCGCAATCTCGAAACCCTTGGCTTGTTGAGCGGCCATATCGTGCACGACTTCAACAATCTGCTGATGGTGATGGACGGCTACGCGCGGATGTTGCTGGAGGAGCCTGGGCTTTCGGCGGCGGCGCGGGAGAGCGCCGAGGAGATCGTGCGCGCCGTGGAACGCGGCGGATTGCTGACGCGGCAAGTATTGGAATTCAGCCGCAAACCGACCGGGGCGCGCGAGCCTTTCGATGTGAAGCGCCAAATCGAGAAACTGCGGCCAGTGCTAGAACGGCTTTTGGGCGACTCGGTAACGCTAGAAGTGCAAGTGCCCGAGTTTGCGCTGTGGGTGCTCGCGGAGCGCGATCAGATGGAGCAGGTGTTGTTGAACTTGGTGGTGAACGCGCACGACGCAATGCCACTGGGAGGGCGCATTTGCCTTGCGGCGGGGCGGGAAGACGATACGATCTGGTTGCGCGTGACGGACTCCGGGGAGGGTATCGCTCCCGAGGTGTTGCCCCGTGTCTTCGAGGCGTTCTTTACGACGAAGGAAAGCGGCAAGGGTACTGGCTTGGGTTTGGCGATGGTGCGCGAGACGGTGGAGGCGTGGAACGGCACGATCGAGGTGCGCAGCGTGCAAGGCGAGGGGGCGGAGTTTGAGATCCGCTTGGCGGCGGCTGACCCGGCCCGGACCGCCGTAGACCTAAACGGCGCGTCAGCGCGGCCCGCGATACTTCTGGCCGAGGACGAGCCGGGTATTCGCAACCTTTTGCGCCGGGTCTTGCAAAACGAAGGCTACGGCGTTGTGGAAGCCTCGACGGAAGCCGAGGCCTTGGCATGTTTCCAAAACCGCGACGATTTGCGGCTCTTGATCACCGATCTCGAACTCGCCAACGGCGACGGCCGGCGTCTCGCCAAACTCTTCAAGCAGAAACACCCGTCCGCGAAGATAATCTATATCTCTGGGTACATGCAAGAAGTAAAGGACGGCGAGGCCCGCTACTTGCAAAAACCCTTCTCCCCGAATACCCTAGTACTAGCAGTACAGCAACTCTTAGCCGCGAATCAGGATTCCTGAAAGATTGGCGTAAAGATAGGGTCTGAAAGTGGCGATGAGTCTTGTAGAGACGACTACCTTGGCTGCACATCTGTTTGATCGCGAATCGGCGCTGGCCCGCGTGGGGGACGACGAAGATCTCCTCTCCGAGCTTGTGAAGATTTTTCTCGACGATTATCCCAACAGCGTTCGCGAGATCGAGCAAGCTCTGGAGCAGGGCAATCCGCAACTGTTGGAACGGGCGGCGCACTCGTTGAAGGGCGCGGTGGCGAATTTTGGCGCGGAGGACGTGGTGCGGGAAGCCTTCGAATTGGAGCGCATGGGACGGGCGGGGAACCTGTCGCACGCGAACGGGAACTTGCAGCGGCTTTGCCACGTGCTGCATCAGCTGGATCATGAGTTGCGGCCGCTGGCGCAGCAGTAACGGCTAGACCTCGCCGGCCTCGCGCTGAGGCGGCCCTCGCCGCCGGAGACCCCTCTGTTAAAATGAGGGTTCCTCACGACAACACATGGAAGAACAAGCTTTACGGGACATCGTCTGCGCGCATAGCCCCGATTCGGACGATGCATACATGTTCTACGCGCTGGCGACTCGCAAGGTGCGGAGCCCGCTGGTTAACTTTGTACACAAACTCGACGACATCCAAACCTTGAATGCCAAGGCGATGCAAGGGGTCTATGACCTGACGGCGATCTCCTATCACGCCTTTCCTTATGTCCACGACAAGTACCAACTAATGGCGTCGGGTTCGAGCGTGGGCGATGGATATGGGCCGATGCTGGTCGCTCTGAGTCCTTTTTCACCCGAAGAGGTGAAGGGTAAGCGCATCGCCATCCCGGGTATGCTCACCACGGCCTACCTGACGATGAAGATTTTCGAGCCGGATTTCGAGGCCGTCGTCGTACCCTTCGATCAGATCCTGGATGCCGTGACGCAGAAGCGGGCCGATATTGGCTTGGTCATCCACGAGGCGCAACTCACGTATGGCCGGGGCGGCTTCCACAAGATTCTCGACCTCGGCGCCTGGTGGAAGAAGCAGCACGGGTTGCCCCTGCCCTTAGGCGCGAACGCGATCTTGCGCAGCTTGCCGCCCGACATCAAGAGCGAATGCTGCCGCCTGATGCGCGAGAGCATCAAGCACGCGCTCGAAAACCAGGAAGCCGCGCTCAACTACGCGATGCAGTTTGCCCGCGATATGGAGCAACCTCTCGCCGAGAAATTCGTCGGTATGTATGTAAACCACTACACCGAGGATTGCGGGGATCTGATTCCCAAGGCGGCCCAAAAGCTGCTCGACCTCGGCCATGAGCAAGGATTGATCCCAAATCGTGTGGAACTGGAATTCGTTCGCTAGACCTTTTGCCTCCTTCGCCTTTTTGAGTGCGCTGGCTTGCGCTCAGGAAATCGATCCCAAACTTTACGATCCCAGCGACGCCGTGCGGCTAGCCGCCGTCGAGGCGATCATTCAAGCCGGCGGCAGCCGCGCGCCGGAGCAGCTTCGCGTGAGTTGCAAGGACGGTTCGGGCGATATTCAACGATTGGCCGTGGCGGGCATCGTCAATTTCTATCTGCCCGGCTACGTCAAGACGGGCGTAAAGGCGAAGTTCACCAAGATTGGCGACAAGATCGTACGCAACAACACGGAGTGGCTACTCGACCCGTGGGTGCGGGTGCGCGAGGAGGACGGCGACGCAATCGTGGGCGTGCTGCGCGACCCAAAGTCGGAAGCGGCAAAGCTCGAGGCCGCGCAAGCCTTGGGCGCGTTGCGCTACAAGAAGGCGCTGCCGGATTTGTATCCGCTTCTGAAATCGAAGAACGATCCGCTCATGATGGCCGCGCTGCGGGCGGTCGAAACCAGCGGCGACAAGGCGGCGGCGCAAGAGACCGTGTTCTTGGTACGCGATTTGAACGAGAAGATTCACTTGCGAGTGATGGCCATTCAGGGCGTCTTCCGCAACGAAGGCGCGCTGCCGGATTTGGCCGAGGTCTTCGCGCGCAGCCGGAATGCCAAGAGCCGGGCCGGCGCCATGGAAGCGATCGCGATGATCGCGAGCCCCGACAGCAAAGGGCTTTTCGAGCAGAACCTGAATCACAAAGAAGCGGGCGTGCGCGCCGCGGCGGCGGAAGGCTTGGGCCGCATGGGGGCTTCGGACAAGAAAGCCGATCTTGAGAAGTTGTTCGAGGAAGAAGGCTCGATGCGGCCCCGGCTGGGCCAGGCTTATGCGCTAGTGAAGTTCGGCGACCGGAGCGAGACGGAACTGAGCCCGCTGACCTATCTCTTCAATACGCTGAACTCGATCGCGTGGAAAGACGTCGCGTCGGCATATCTAGAGGAACTCGCCCGCGATCCCAACATTCGGATCGCGTTGCGCGGCAAGATCGTCGAAGCCACAAGCGCGGAGAAGCAGGGCCTGGCGGGGATTTTGGCTAAGGTAGGCGGCGTGGAAGACAAGGCGACGCTGGACGCTCTGGCCAACGATAAGGACCAAAAGGTGGCCCAAGAAGGACTAAAGGCAGCCAAAGCGTTGAACGCCCGGCTGCCTTAAGATCTTCAGGGTTTGTAAGAAGAGCCTTACTTGGCCTTCTTCTGCTTTTGCTGACCGACGCGGACCTTGAATTGGCGCGCTTGCGCTTCGGCGTACGCTTTCCAATCGAAACGCTTGGCGGCGTCGGAAAGGTAAGCGTTGACGTCGGCATCCTTGGGGAGCACTGCCATGATGCTGGCGGTTTGAACGCCGTCGGGATGCGTGATCCGGTAGCGTTTTACGTTCGGGATTGCCATAACTCCTCTAGTGTAACAAGTTCCTGAGGGCGGGTTCCAGTTGGGGGTATAGGAAGACGTAGCCGGACTGCGCGGCGGCGTCCGGCGTCACGCGCTGGCTCGCCAGGAGGACGTTCGCCATCTCACCGTAAAGCACCCGGAGCGCGAGGGCTGGGACGGTCAAGAGGGCTGGGCGGCGTAGGGCGCGGCCCAAGGTTTTCGTGAATTCGTCGTTGCGGACCGGTTGCGGGGAAACGAGGTTGACGGCGCCCGCCGCCGTTCCGGCCGAAAGCAAATGAAGGACAAGGCCCACCCAATCGGCGATGTGAATCCAACTCATCCACTGCTCGCCGGAACCCAATTTGCCGCCCACGCCAAAACGGAGGGGCGGGAGCATTTTCTCGAGCGCGCCGCCATTGGCCGCGAGTACGATTCCCGTGCGCAAAGTGTGGACGCGCAAGCCGACACCGCGCGCTAGGTTCGCCTGGGCTTCCCAATCGACGCTCAGGCGGGCGAGGAAGTCGCGGCCGGGCGTGGAGTCCTCGTTCAAGACTTCGTCGCCACGGTCGCCGTAAATTCCGATGGCCGAGGCGCTGAGCAGTACTTTCGGACGTTCGTTCAAAGCGGCAAGCGCTTGCACCAGCAGGCGCGTCGAATCGAGGCGGCTGGATACCAGGCGCTGCTTCACCTCTGCGGTCCAGCGTTGCGAGACGGGCTCTCCGGCCAGATGGATCACGGCGTCGGAGCCCCGAAGAGACTCCGCCGGCGGCTCGCTGCGTTGCGCGTCCCAAAGAGTGAGATCGACGCCCAGCGGCAAGCCGGTTCGCGCGGTGCGGCTCAAGAGGCGAATCTGGTGTCCGTCCGCGAGCAGGCGCGTCATGAGCGCTTGCCCCAAGAGACCCGTCGCGCCGGTGAGTGTGATGAGCATTCTTGGGTCCCGATGAATCCCGATTATTTCAGACGAAGCAGATCTTGACCGGTCGCTTCGAGATGCGATATCTCGCGCAGGTATGAGGCCCAGTCGGTCTTGCGCTTCATGCCGTCGTAGCTCATGAAGCGGATCTGGCCGAAGATAGGCCTCTCCGTCCACGGACGGTCGTGCAGGCCGAAGCACCACAGAATGCCGGTGTAGGTGTTGGGGTTGCGTCCGTCGACGGCGTAGCGGTCGTGCAAGTAAATCATCGTGTCAAGCGCGTCTTGACAGGTTGGCGACCACTCGATGATCTTCTTGCCCCAATACATGCGGTAGTAGCCGTGGATCTTGCCGCGCAGCAGCATTTCCTTTTGGGCGGCGTTCCAGATGTCGTCGTGCGTCGCCGCCTTCTCGAATTCTTCGCGCGTATACGAAGGATCGCGGGGGTCGGCCGCGTGTTTCCGCAAGGTGGCGCGGGCCCAATCCGGCAGACTCGAAAGACATTCCACTTGCGCGCCCGCGTAGCGCGCAAAGTTGAAAGCGAGTTCGCGCCGCACGACCATTTCCTCGATGTACTCTTCGCTCGATAGATTCTGCTCCATCGCTTGGCGTTCGACCGCCAGCGCCAGATCGATGGGGCTGATCATTCCGAAGTGTAGATAGGGGCTCAAGTTCGAAGTCGCGTGCGCGGATGGCTGGTTGCGGTCGCCGGCGTAGCGCTTGAGATTCTGTCTCAGAAAGAGCTGCAGGCGTTGCTTGGCTTGCGATGCGCCGCCGCGAAACGCCGTGGAGACGGGGATGTGGTGGTTGATCGCGCATTTTGCCACTAGCGACGGGATCTCCGCCGCTTCGAACTTCGTAGCGAAGCCGGGCAGGGGCAGCGCAAAGCGAGTCTCCACCTTGGGCATCTCCCAAGGTTGCAAGTGCTTGCGTAATACTTTGTGGATCTTGGGCCGGATGGTGTACGCGGCCCACTCGCGCTTCTCGAAGTGGTTCATCGGAACCACGGTGGAGGAGTCGACGGCGAGGCAAGGAATTTGCAGCTTGGGCGGGACGCTCTCCAGGTGCTCGCGCACGATGAAGACGGGGAAGTCGTCGGTAACCAGCGCGGCGGCGTTCTCGGCCAAGCGGTAAAGCGTATCGTTGGCGTCGGACTTTTTGGCCCGCAAATAGAAAACGTAGCCGATCCCGAGCTTTTCGAGCGCGGCGGCCGTCTCCGGAACGTTTTCCAGGATGAAGGTATGAATCCGATCGTTCGCTTCGCGATAGGTGCAGGTGAGGCCTTCATAGACGAGCACCGGGAGCTTGCGCTGGTTCGCGAGATAGATAGCGTGCGCTAGGGCGTGGTTCGACTCGACGCGCCGGTTGATTTGCATCCAATACAGAACGTATTGGCCCTGGGGATTCCAGGCGGCGTTATTGAGCGAACGAATTCGGCCTTCGGCAGGGGATTGCACTGTGCGTGGACTAGCCTCGGTGTTAGAGATGTCCATAAAGGGCCGGACGCTAGAATATAAGAACACATGCGGGCGTGGTGGAAAGCGTTGCGGAATCGGGCCCGGCTGTTACAGGGTTATCTCCTGCGCCGTTCGGATCTGCGCGGCCTTCCCGTCGAGTACATCGTCGAAACGACGGCGAAGTGCAACATCTACTGCCCAATGTGCCCCCGGGAGACACATAAGCAGCCTAAGGAAGACATGGATGACGATGTCTTCGAAAAGCTCGTGCTGCAGACGTCGGGGACGGCGGAGCACATGATGCTGATCGGCTTGGGGGAGCCGCTTCTCGACGCCAAGATTTTCCAACGCATCTCATTCTGCGACCGTCATGGGATCGCAACGTTGCTCTCGACCAACGGTACTTTGCTCGACGAAAAGGCTTCCGAGAAGCTCTTGGCAACCCCGCTGGAGCACATCACGCTAAGCTTTGACGGCGCCACTAAGGAGAGCTTTGAGTTCTACCGCAAAGGCGCCAAGTTCGAAAAGGTGCGCGAGAATTTCCTGCGCTTCGCCCAGATGAAGGCCGACCGAGGCTCGCAAGTGCAGGTGGTGGTGCAAATGGTGCGGATGGAGAAGAATTGGGACGAAGTCGAGGACTTCGAAAAGTTCTGGAAGCACGCGCCCGGCGTCGACGAGACGCGCATCAAGGCCGACGAAACGGACCTGATGAACCCGGACGCTGGCCACGCGCCGGGCGATTGGACGCATCCTTGCCACTACTTGTGGCGAGGCCCGATGTATGTGAAGCACAACGGCGACGTTTACCCTTGCTGCCAGAGCTACATGCTGGACGGCGCGCCCGTGGGCCGCGTGGGCGAGCAAAGCATGGAAGAAATTTTCAACGGGCCCGCAATGCAAGAAATGCGCCGGCTTCACGTCGAGCGCCGCGCCGGAGAAATCGGCATCTGCGCCAAGTGCCGGACGGCGATTCCGCATCCGCTTTTGGTGGCCGGAAGTTTGGTCTTCCACGGCCGTACTGTGCGTCGTTTGTTGCCCTGGATTGAGAAGCTCGCGTATTGGGGAAAGATGCCGGTAAAGCTGTTGCGGCCTCAGAAGCCGGTATCGAGGCCGAGCTCGGATTTAGTCCAAATCGAAGTGGGTGGACGGGCTGACTCTAGCGAACCGAAATAGAGAACTCGCGTAGCGTCCCGGCGCCTTGTGCATCCAGCACGCGGAGCCAATACTTGCCGCTCTCCAGCGGACGGATTTCAATGATTGCGGGCGGCGGCCCCAAAGGGCCTTCTGAGTTCGTTCTTCCAGACACATCCACGATTCGATAGCGCAAGGGGCCGGAGTTTTCGAGCCCCGCAAGGTCGGGCCTAAATTGCAGCGGCCTTCCCGCGGGCACTTCGAGCGCGTTTTGATTCCGTAGACTCACCAATTCGAAGGCCAGCGGCGCGGCCGTTTGCCGCACGGAGGTCGGGCTGAAAACCACGAAGCCAATGGCAGCCACCGCCGCGACGGCCACGATGGACCAGATGCGCAACGGATTCGCGGAGCCGCCTTTGGGTGGTTCCTCCTGGGCCTGCTTGGCGCCTTGTTTAGCGGCATCGACGAAGGTTTGAGCCTTCTCTAGCCGCTTCTGGCAATATTCGCAATAAAGCAAATGCTCCTCGACAAGTGGGACGTCTCTTTCTTCGTCCAGCATGTCGAGGCAGTAGAGTTCCAGGGCATCTTCGGTGAGATGCGAATCTTCGAGAATCAGTGGCACTGAATCCTCATATTGCGGCGGGCGCCATTCCATTCTTGCAAACCTCCGGGCTGCTAGAGGTGAAGTGCGTTTACCTAGTACTTTTTCTCACAAAAAAATTGCGAATACTATCTTTGGCGGTTCGCTTCCGGCCTTCCTCGGCGAAGCGGCTTTTCGCGCGTGATTTCAAGAGACGGAATTGCGTTTCCGTTAGGTCCATCTCTTCGCAGATCTGTTCGGGCGGCTGCTCCAGCAGATAAAAGCGAGTGAGAACTTCTTGGTCTCTCCGGGACATGGCGCGCAACACGCTTTCCATGATGTTGCTGTTCTGCGTCCGGATGGCCGATTCCTCGGGGGATAGATCGGAGTCCGGGATCCAGGTGACGGCGTCGCCGGTAAGGTTGTCGCGCTTGGAGCTGGCCGGGCGCGTCATGTACTGCAAGATCCGGCGGCGGACAACGGTACGCGCGAAAGCGATCAGCCGCTCCGGTTCCCGCAACTCACCGCGCTGGATCGAACGCACCACAACCAGAAAGGTATCGTGTACGCGGTCCTCGGCCTCTTGACGCCCCAACTGCCGCACGATCAAGATCTTGATGCCCCGCGAAATGAGGTGGTAGAGCTGCTCCAGCGCTGCGGGCTCATTACCTTGAATTCTCCGGACCAGATCTTGCCAATCGACATCTTGCGCGGCGTCCGGCGGAGGGCTGGGGTCGGGCACGGGGACGGGCCCGGCATGGGCGGTTGCGGCCTTTTCCTCCTCGGCTTGTTTTTTACTGATGTTCGCGTTGATGGGGATCGCTGCAATCATGGTGTGGGCTCTCTATCTAGCTCCGCTGCAGAAGGACGTAAGCGGCCCAATAGCTGGGCGCGGCATATGGTCCCTTTCGCCGGAGCAGGTCAAGTTGGGTTTCCCGCAGCGACGTGGAAATAGAGCGGGACGAGTAGGGCTGCCGCGCGATGCGGCGGTAGAAATCGGGAAAGAAGGGCCCGGCGCCGTCGGGAATGGGCCATAGAGTGCCAACCACGTTCGCCGCTCCGCTGATAATCCAGGCGCGCGATAGGCCGATGACGCCTAGGCCCGGAAAGCCGGCGCCGGACGCTGAGTCGCAGCCATCTAACACGACCAGCTTCGCGCCGGTGCGCACCGCCGTAAGGTCCTTGGCGGAGAAAAGCGCGGGGCCGTTGGCGCCGGTGGCGCTCAACACGATGCTCAGGAGATCGGGGCGTTCGGGGTCGGCCGTGAAATGAGTCGCGATGTGCAAAACGTCGGGCGAGGCTTGGGCATGCAGACGCAGATTCGACGCCGTGGCGTCGGTGCTCGAAAGAATCCTGGTCTCCCATTGCGAGCCGTCCAAAGGCGCAAAGCTGCTTTGGGCCTCGCGAAGCGTACCGGGAAGCCGATTCAGTTGCAGCCCGTTCGGTTCCGGGCTGCGCGGCGCGCCAGGTTGGGAGCGGCCGTCGGCGGTATTGTAAATCGGGTCGGCAAACGCGAATGCCCGCTTGCTCCAAGTCCCGGCGGCGCCGCTTTGTAGCATCGTCGCGGATGGAAGCAGACGAATAGTATGCGCTTCCATCAGGAAGCGGCTCGGGTCGTCAATGAGGGGGAGGGCGCTCATCGGGATCTTCGCCAGGGTGTCATCTACCACCACTGTCCAAAAAGGTTTAGTGCGGTAGGGATAGGAAAACTCTCCGAAAAATTTTTTAGTAAGGCTAGAACTAGGTGTACTCTCGCTGCTCGGAACCGGGTGCCGCAATCGAGACAAAAAGCCTGAAGTATCGCTCTCGGTCTCCCGGCGTCCCTGTAACTTCCTCATTTCAATGCCTTTGCGCGTCACCGCCCAGCCAAGCGAAGCCGGCTCGGAGACATGGAACGCAAAAACGGTCTCATCCAGCGGAATGCGGCGCTGCCACTGGGTGAACTGCGAATCGGCTGCCGGGCCTGCATGCGGAATTGTTAATCCCGCTTGCATCTCCCGCTGGTGCAGTTCGTTTTCGAGACGGTTGCGTTCCGCGGTGGCGTTACGGTCTCCCGCTAGAACTTTGCCTTGCACGTCCTGAAAACGGCGCAGAATCGGCCAGTAAGCGGCGCCGAGGCGTTTGGCGATCTCGTCCCTCGGGAGAAAGGCCGCGCGCAAACTGGCGAAGCGGGCTTCTTCGGCCACCCAAAAGGATTCCCTGGCGAGCTCCTCGCTAAAGGAAGTGGCGGGCAACGAGGCAATCGCGTCGAGAAATTCCCGTTGGATTTCGCCATTCATGAAGTTCTCAAAGTGGAGGATCGTGGAATCGGCGGGAAGCACCTCGCTGCGCCAAGCGCGCGGATAAGACATCGCGATCCGAAATTCGCCCAAGGCCCGGCGCACGTCGCCTCTACGCAACAGAACAAGCGCTCGCTCCCGGCGAATCCGGAAAGATTGCATCGGTGTGGGTGTGAGACCCGTGTTCGCCACGACGCTTTCGGAGATGCGCCAGGCATCATCGAGATTGCCCGATTTTCGTTCCAGAATGCATTGCTGCACTAGCCCGCGCAGCCGCGAAGGGTCGCCATAGACCGCGCGTATGCGATAGGCCTCGCGGGCGTAGTCGAGGGCGCGTGGGAGGTCGTCTAGATCGTCGTAGGCGTCGGAGAGTACGTCGAATAACCAAGCCCGGCGAAGCTCGGCTTGGGCCTCGGGCCAGCGTTGGAGACGCTCGGGCGTGGCGGCGGCGATCTTTTCCGGTACGGGACGTAGGCTCTCGGCTCGGGCCAGGGGCAAAATCTTCTCAAATTCCGCCTTGTCGTTTCCACGTGCAGCCACTTGTATTCGCAGGATCAGCCAATCCAGGCGCGATTCCACACGGATCGACGAGCCGTCGATGGGGTAGCGCCGCAAGATCTGAGAAGCCTTGTCCGTCTCGCCCAGCGAAGCGTACAAGCTGGCGATGTTGGCCGCCACCATGCCTTCGAGCTCTTGGCTGCCGATGCGGATCGCTTCGGCATGGGCGCGTTCATAGGTTTGAATGGCGTCGCGGTATTGATAAAGAAGAAACGAGCAGCCAGCGATGGAGTTCAACGCCTGCACCGCGAGTTCTTGGTCTTGCGCCTGGAGGGCTCTCGCTCGCAGTTCGTGGTAAAGAGTCGACGCTTCGGCGAACTTGCGCTCTTGAGCGAGTTGAAAAGCGTCCTTGCGGAGTACTTCAATCGACTTTGGGGGCTGCGAGGCCACAACGGCGAATGCCGCCACGATGCCGCACCAAGTGGCTCGCAACAGGACCATAGTTTGAGTAATCCTAGGAGTACTGGAAAGTACCCCTAGAATTGTAACAGGTTTTCGCCCTACTCAAGGAGTGAGAGCGAGCTGACTACAGCATGGGGGGGATGATAACGATGGGCTCCATGTGCCTACCCCTTCCAAACTTTTTGGGTCAGACGGCGAATTCGCCGGCTTGACGGTACAGCAGCGTGTGGACAGGAGCGAGCCGTTCGAGATCGAAAAAGACCCTAAGGCTTTGATTCGAAAGCGAAGATAATTTTGACTTCGGACGTGAACCCCGTCGTTTGTCCCTTCTCAAAGGCTCTTCGCGCCTTTATAGTTAGCAGTGCAGTAGAAAAAGTCCAGGGAGGGTGACCGTCGTGACGCAAAGCTCGCCGCAACCAATTCGACTGTTGTTGACCCAAGCGGGGAAGGGCAACGCCAAATCTTTCCGGCTCAATGAAAGCGCGGTGACGGTGGCGACGAAGCCGGGCCGCCGTTGGGCGATGGCGGAGATGCAGGCGGCGGGTTCCAACGCCGACGCTTGGGAGCAGGCTTACGAAGCCGTTCGCGCGGGGAAGGCGCAGTACGCCGAACCGGATGCGGTCTCAGGATTCATCGCGCCCACTCCGCTGACAGGCCCAGGCCGCCGGATGGCCGGTAGCGGCGGGCAAGACCAAGGCATCGCCAATGAGCAGAATCCGAAACTTGAAATGGGTAGCGGCTTCGCTTGGCATCTGCGCGATGAATACAGCGGTCTCGCAACAGCGCGGCGCATGGCGAACGCGGGCAACCCTTCGGACGTGCGCATCGCGATATTCGACGTGGGCTTTGACCTCAATCACCTGGCGATCCCCCCGCGCTTGAATCTGGATCTCGCGCGCAACTTCACTGGCGGTCCGCTGAACGACATCACGGATCCTGGAGATATCTCCCATCCGGGTCACGGCACGGGGACGATGTCAATCCTGGCCTCCGGTCCGCTGCCCCAGAATATGCAGCCGGCGATCGCGGCCGGGCAGACGCTGGGCGCGATTCCGGAAGCCGAGATCGTGCCGCTCCGTATCGCGGGCAGTGTCGTGCTGTTGCGCACCAGCGCATTCGCGGAAGCGCTGGAGTACTGCATCGGGCTAACGGACGCGGGGGGCGAACCGATTGACGTGATCTCGATGAGCATGGGGGGCACGCCGTCGAAGTATTGGACGAGCGCCGTCAATCGCGCCTACGAGGCTGGCATCACGATGGTGTGCGCGGCGGGGAATACAAAGATCCAGCCGCTCAAGATCGTCTACCCAGCCCGCTACGGCCGGGTGATCGCCGCCTGCGGTGCGATGGCGAATCTGATGCCTTATCGCGATGTGCCATTGGGTTACATGTTCGGTTGCTATGGACCGGACGACAAGATGGATACGGCAATCGCCGCCTTCACGCCCAACATTCCGTGGGCGGAGATGAATAGCCCCAACGTCATCGATCTTGACGGGCAGGGCACTTCGTCGGCGACGCCGCAAGTCGCCGCCGCCGCGGGGCTGTGGTTGCGCAAGTACAAAGCGCAAATGGCGGGCAGGCCTGGCTGGCAGGTGGTTGAAGCGGTGCGGCACGCTTTGTTCTCGACGGCGAGCACGACATTTCCCGAGTATCGAAAGTATTTTGGGAACGGCATCCTGCAAGCCCATCGCGCAATGGACGTGCCGCCGGACTTTAGCCGCCCCAAGCAAGCGGAGGACCGGGTATTCTTTGCCGCCAAGGACATCATCTTCGGTATTGTGCCCGAGGCCGAGATGGCCGAGGTCGAGTTGGCGCAACTGGCGCAGAAAAGTCCCGAGATAGATGCCCTTATCGACGGGGGAAATCACGAAGCTTTGCGCGAAGCGATCGAGGCTAGCGCGGAAGCGTCTCCGACGCTGAAGAAGTTGGCGCGGAAGGGACAGCGGCCGAAAAAGAGCGGCGCGAAGAAAGCGCCGCCGTCGCCAGTGCAAACGCCAACCGCCCTAACCCGCGCCGAACTGAAACCCCAAAAGCAGTTGGAACCTCCCGATCCCGAGAACCGGCGGCTGCAAGCCTTCGCGTACGATCCGTTGCTATCGACGGAGACACGAACCTTCGAATTCAATTGCGCCCGGCTCGACGTGCCATGGGAGAAGCTGGAGCGCGGCCCCGCGGGCGAGTATCTGGAAGTAATCGACGTGGACCCGCCGGCGAACTGCGTCTACGAGCCCGTGGACTTGGACGACAGCCGCCTGCTCGCCACGGACGGCTTCACGCCGTCGATCGGCAATCCGCAATTCCATCAGCAGATGGTCTACGCCGTGGCGATGCGGACGATTCACCGTTTCGAGATGGGTTTGGGGCGGCGCGTGATGTGGTCGCCGCGCATGACGCCGGGAGACCCCAGCGACAAGGGTTTCGTGCAACGGCTGCGCGTCCATCCGCACGCGCTTTATGAAGAGAACGCCTACTACGATCCATCGAAGAAGGCGCTGCTCTTCGGCTACTTCAACTCCCGGCCCAAGGACGCGGGCGCGCTCTACAAGGGAGGCATGGTATTTAGCTGCCTCTCGCACGACATCATCGCGCACGAAACCACGCATGCCATTCTCGACGGGATCTATCGCGAGTACGGCGCGCGCACGAACCCCGATCAACTCGCCTTCCACGAAGCCTTCGCGGACTTGGTGGCCATGTTCCAACACTTCCGCATTCGCGAGGCCGTGGTGGCCGAGTTGGGGACGAACGCGGGCGACATCGGCAAGCCGTCCGCGCTACTGGACTTGGCCCGCGAGTTCGGCAAGGCGACGGGCATGCACGGCGCGCTGCGGACGGGGCTTTCCGTCGATCCCTCGCCGGACGATTACGCCAAAGCCAAGGGAGCGCATGCGCGGGGCGCGGTGCTGGTGGGCGCCGTCTTCGCGGCCTTCGTGCGCGTATACCAACGGCAGACCGCGGACTTGGTTCGTATCGCCACCGGCGGCACCGGGCAATTACCGCCTGGCGCGCTGCATCCCGATCTGGTGAATCGTCTGGCGGGGACGGCGTCCGCGATCGCGGCGAATTTTCTGGACATTTGCATTCGTGCGCTCGATTACTGCCCACCCGCGGATTTGACCTTCGGCGATTACTTGCGCGCGATGGTCACCGCCGATTACGACCTGGTGCGCGACGATCCCCACGGCTATCGCGTCGCCATCATTGAAGCGTTCCGCCAGCGCGGCATCTATCCTTCGCGGCTGCGCGCGCTCTCCGAAGACACGCTACTGTGGCGGCCCCCGGATCTGGCCTTCGAAACGTACTTCTCACGCGCGCAGCGGGTCTTGCGCGATTTCGCCGTCGACATGGTGGAGCTTGATCCGGGCCCGGGCCGCGATTCGATTCCGAAGGCGAACGCGCGCCGCCGTGTATTCGAACGAACGCGCTGGGCGCGCGCGGATTTGCACGAAGCGTTGGATCAATCCTTCCGGGAGATGCCCGAAGCCGAGCGCGACATTGTGATGCGTTCGCTCGGATTGAAGCTAGTCAACGGGCAGCCCCGCTTCCAAGTGCATACGTTGTTCCTGGCGGACCGGGTTGGTCCACAGGGCCGCGTGCTGCGCCAGTTCGTGATCAGTCTCCTGCAGAAACACCGCTACGCCGACGGTATCGAGCTGCAATCGGGCAGCACCATTCTGGTGGAGCGCGGTAACTACGGAGTGCGTTACGTCATTCGCAAAGGCGCCGAGAACGAAGAGCGCTTGAAGCGCAATCACGATTTCGCCGCGCAATCGCGCGCGGCGCAGAGCACGTACTTCCAAGAAAAGGATGCGCATCAGTTCGCCGCGTTGCACGCGGGCGTCGAGGAGGAAGCTTATGGCTGATCCGAAAGTTCGTGTACGTATGTATCGCCCGGGCCTGGGCGATTGTTTCCTGATTACAATCACGAGCGGAGCGAAGAAGAGCCACATTCTGATCGATTGCGGACGATTCAACGGCTCAAAGTTCACGGACGTGGACTGGCCGGACATCGTGGGCGACATCAAGAAGCAATGCGGCGGGAAGCTGGACGCGGTCGTCGTGACGCACGAGCACAGCGATCACATTAGCGGCTTTCACGACAACCTCGAAGAGTTCCGGAAGCTCGCCAAGGGCGAACTCTGGATGGCCTGGACGGAGGACCCAAAGCAAAAGATCATTAGCGAGAAAAAGCCGCTCGCCGCGTTGCGGGAAACGGCGGCGCGTATGGGCGCATCCTCGCACGGCGAGGTGAAGGCTCTAGGTGAGGGCGTGCTGCAAATTCTCGGTTTCTCTCCAACGACGGACCGTGAGTTCGAAGAGATCAAGGCGCTCTGGCCGAAAAGCCGCACGAAGCTTTTCGATCCCGGCGACGTGATCGAACGCGATTGGCTGCATGGCGTCCGCATCCATGTCCTGGGGCCGCCGAAGAACAAGAAGTTCTTGAACAAGACCGAAGGCGTGGAAGGTGTCGAAATGTACCTGCTTCCCGGCTTCGGCGCGGTGGACGGTTCGGCCGCCACGAGCGCCGGGCGGGAGATGCAGCCCTTCGACGATTCTTTCCGCTGGACGCGCGAGCAGACGAGTCTGGCGACGCAGTTTTCCGGGGCGATGAAGTCTTACGCGGCCGAAGAGTGGCGCAACATCGATTTCGATTGGCTTGAGAGTGTGCAGAGGATGGCGCTCCAGTACGACACTTCGGTGAACAACACGAGCTTGGTGCTGGCCTTCGAGATGCCGGAGAGCCAGAAGGTGCTGCTCTTCGTGGGCGACGCGCAGATTGGCAATTGGCAATCGTGGGCAGAGGTGAAGTACAAGGCGGCGGGCACGACGACCGAGGATCTCTTGAGCCGCGTAGTCTTCTACAAATGCGGCCATCACGGCAGCCATAATTCGACCTTGAAGCTCGGCGGGCTGGAAGCGATGCCGAAGAAGATTCAGATCGCCATACCCACGAATGAGAAGTTCGCCCTGGGGCGGAAGCCGCATCCCTGGAAGATGCCGGCCAAAGGAATTGGCGATGCGATGAAAGCCCGTAAGGACATCGTGAAGCGTGCGGACGACAAGCCCAACGCTAAACCGTACATTGACTTCCAGTTTTGAGCGCGGGGCCGTTCGCATAATCGTAGGGATTCGGTGTATAGTAGCGTTGGAAGGATACCGACACCACTATGAAGAAGATTTTTGCTCTCTCCCTCGTTTGCGGCGCCATGGCTTTCGCGGAAAGCTGGACCGGAACCCTCGTTGATACCTCCTGCAAGGGTAAGGATCTGGCGAGCCACACCAAGAAGTGCACTATGGGCTGCGCCAAGAGCGGCTTGGGCGTGGTGCTCTCCGACGGCAAGTTCGTGAAGTTCGACGAAGCCGGCAATGCAAAGGCTCTCGAAGCTCTAAAGGCCTCCACCAAGGAAGCCGACCTGAAGACCAAAGTCACCGGCAAGCTTGACGGCGACGTGATCAAGGTCGAGAAGGTCGAAATCCTCTAGGATTTGCCAAAGTTTTACGCAAGGCCGCTGGGTTCGCCCGGCGGCCTTTGCTTTTGGAGGGCAATCCAGGTGCGGTAAACCGGGGGGTTCTCTAGCCAAGTGCGCAGGTGCAAGAGCGTGGTCTGGCGCCAGGGGCTCTCGGGTTCCCGGCGCAGCGCAAAATCGAGATGTCTCCGGGCCTCAAGCACACGTGCCCGCGCGGAGTGGGGACTCCGCTCGTAGAGTTCCGCCAACGCGCTCAAGGTGCGTTCTAGGTTTTCGAGATTGTCTTGACGCACGCCTTCGACTAGCGCGTCCATGGGATGGCCGCGCTCGATGAGCTTCTTGCGCAGGTAGCTCGGGGAGAGGCCAGTGGTGGCGCGGAGCTGTTCGAAGAGCTCGGGCGTTAATGCGCCCACGCCGGCCAAGAGGCGGTCAAGGTCAGCCTTAGCGCGCCCCACGCCGGTATCTCGAGACGGCGGCGTTGTGATCCGCGAGTGACTTGGAGAATACGTGCCGCCCGGTGCCATTGGGTTCCGCGACGAAAAAGATCGCGTCCGTCGCTTCCGGATGCGCCGCGGCGCGCAAGGCTTCGAAGCCAGGATTGGCGATCGGCCCCGGCGGTAGTCCCGCATGCTGGTACGTGTTGTAGGGGTGCTTGCTGTCCAGGTCCGAGCGGTAGATGGTGCCGCGATAGCGGTCCTGCAACAGCGCGGCGTAGATGGTCGTCGGGTCGCATTCAAGCTTGATGCCGAGGCGCAAGCGATTTGTAAAGAGCCCCGCGATTTTGGGGCGCTCCTCCGGCACGGCGCTCTCTTTTTCAACTAGCGAAGCGAGCGTCACGAGCTCATGCAGCCGCGCGGTGTCGAGCTTCAACTCCTTGGCGCCCTCCCGGAATTGCTTTGTCATGCGCGTGCAGAGGGCTTCGGCCGTTACCTTTTTGGGCAGCCGGTAGGTAGATGGGAACAAATAGCCTTCGAGCGTTAACGCTTGCGGCGCGAGATCCCGTATCAGCGACGGGTTCTTAGCCACCTGCAAAAACTCAGCGGGCGCCATCAGTTTCTCCTCGCCCACGATTCGCGCGATGTCGAAGATGTTCGACCCCTCGGGAATGGTCAACTCACGGAAGTAGACTTCGCCGCGCGCGATCTTCGCTAGCACCGCCGCCGCGCTAGTTTCCTTGCGGAATGCGTACTCGCCCGCCTGAAATCTCGCTCTTGGGTTGAGGACCCGGTAAAGCGTCGTCTGCAGGGGCGATCGCAACAAACCGGCTTGCTCCAGGATTTCTCCAATTTTCATCGTCGAAGCGCCCCGCGGAATCTCGACAATTTTTTCCTCCGGGAGCGCCAACGTGTTCTGGCGCAACGAATACAAGCCCAGAAACAGAGCGCCCGCACTGAGAGCGCCCAAGATCATCAGTGACAAAAGCAGCTTCTTCATTCGTATGAAAGCGACTGCAAGTAGCTCTCCAAAATCAGCGTCGCCGCGATGGAGTCTACCTTCCCCTTCCGCTCCTCCCTGGTCATTCCCTCTTCCGATAGCAAGCGATGCGCCTGCGAACTCGTCAAACGCTCATCCCAAAAAATCGGCTCGATGCCGGTCTGCTCGCGCAGTTTCCCGGCGAATTCCCGCATCGCCTCGGCCAGCGGCGACATATCGCCGGACATGTACTTCGGGTCGCCAAAGACCAGCCGGGCCACTTCGCGCTCGCGAATCAGCCGGACGAGCGAACTCAGGTCCTCGCGCAAACGCCCGCGTTGGAAGGTCGGCAAGGGCTGCGCGGTGATTCCAAGGGCGTCGGAAATCGCCAGCCCAATGCGTCTTTTTCCGTAATCCAAGGCTAATATGCGGCCTTGCAGTTGAGGCGTCGTCTCCAACTCTTTTAGTATGGAGTAACGGGGTTCGGTTATGGCCACGCAAACGCCGGTGGAGGAAGCCAACGAAAAATCGGCGTCGCGACAAGAAGCGGCGCCCAGCATGGGGACAACCTCGTTCGCAATCGCCTCGAGGTTGATGGCGTTTTCGCTCACGATCGCGATCCTCTACGTGGGCCGCGCCTTCTTCGTCACGTTGATCAGCGCGATCATCATCACCTTTATCCTGCAGCCCTTCGTTGAGTTCTTCATGCGGCGGCACATGCCGCGGGCGCTCGCGAGCTTCTTGGTCTGCACAATCTTCGTGCTGCTGCTCTACTTCGCCGGTCTGGGGCTCGCCACGCAGGCCACTGGACTCATTGACGACTTGCCAGCCTACGGCAAGCGTGTCGGCGAGGTGGTGGAAAGCGCCGGCGAGCGGCTCAACGACTTCGAGCGCAGCCTTACGCAGACCATCATGCCGAAGAAGCTCCAAGAGGCCCAGCCGCCAGTCGCCGAAACTCCCAAGAAGGGGCGGCGCACCCGGACCTCACAGCCCCCGGAGCTTACGCCCCCCGACCCGAACCAGCCGCCGCCCGTACCCGAAGTCCGCATCGCCGATGACGGCAGCCCCTTGCTCAAGTTCATCTACGAACGCTGGGAGACGCTCTACAACGTCATCCTCATGATGAGCTTCGTGCCCTTCCTCGTCTACTTCATGCTGAGTTGGAGCGACCATATCCAACGTTCCTTCCTCAGCCTCTTCGAAGGCGCGAACCGCTATGCTGCCGCGAAGAGCCTGGATGGCGTCGCCTACATGGCCCGCGCTTACATGGCTGGGAATTTCGTCCTCGGAGTGATCCTGGCGCTGCTGAGCACGCTCTTTTTCGTCATGCTCAAGCTTCCCTACCCGCTGCTCATCGGGCCATTGAGCGGCTTCTTGAGCCTGGTTCCCTACGTTGGCCTGCCGCTCGCTTTCGTGCCTCCTTTCCTCGCGGGACTACCGGTTTACAACAACCCAGCCGCGTACTTGATCATCGGCGCCGGCGTTTCCATCTTGCACCTCTTCGCGTTGAACTTGCTCTACCCCAAAATCGTCGGCGCCCGGGTGCACCTGAACCCGCTCGCGGTTACGATCGCCTTGATGTTCTGGGGCCTGATCTGGGGCGGCGTCGGTTTGGTGTTGGCCGTCCCCATCGTCGCCGGCATCAAGGCGGTTTGCGATAACGTGAATTCGATGCGTCCTTACGGACGCCTTCTAGGAGACTAGTCCCATGATCGACCGCCGCGTCTTTAGTTCAGCGCTCGCCGGAGCCGCACTCTCACCTTCGCTCCTTCAGGCCAAGCCCCTCACCTGGAATCGCTTCGCCGTTCTGACCGACGAGGTCGGTAAGGACGAAGCCGACGCCATCGCCTTCTCCAAGCAGTACAACCTCAAGTGGGTCGAACTCCGTGACACACCACGCGCGCAAGACCGTACCCGTAAGAACGAGACTTACTTCCGCATGGAGCCCGAGCGACTGAAGAAAGTTAAGGCCGATCTCGACGCCGCGGGTCTCCGCGTAAGCTTTCTCAACACCGGCTTGCTTAAGTTCGGCCTGCCCGGCACGGAACTCAAGATGAACCGTCCCGAAACTCCCGAGGCCAAAGCCGCCCGCGAGGATCGTCAGAATAAGCTCTACGCCGAAAAGATGAAGGACCTCGAACTCGCCATCCGTGCCGCGCATATTCTCGATGTCCCCATCCTCCGCGTCTTCGCCTTCATGCGGACCACGGACGTCCCCGCCGCCTGGGATCGTATTGCCAATGAACTTGGAGAATACGCCAAGGTTGCAGAGAAGCATGGCGTAACGCTCCTGCTCGAGAACGAAGCCGCTTGCAACGTCGGCACCAGCCAGGAACTCGTGGACATGACCATGAAGGTGAACGCCAAAGCGCTCGGCATGAATTGGGATCCCGACAATGGCTGGGGCCGCGAGACTTCCTGGCCCGACGGTTACAAGCTCCTCCCCATGCACAAACTCGGCAACGTGCAGATGAAGGCGAACAACGTCATCGGCCCGCGCAAGATCGATTGGGTCTCGATCCTGCGCGCACTCGGCAAGGATGGTTACAAGGGCAATGTCGGCCTCGAGACGCACATCTTCGACGGCACGCTAATCGAGAAGGCGCACCTCTGTTTGGCCGAGATCCAAGGCTACTTCAAAGCCGCCGCGTCCTAGCGCCCATCCTAGTTTCGCGGTGCCCCCCGTACACTAATAGGGAATGCACGATATTCAGCTCTTCCGGAGCCAGCTCGACCACGTGGCCGAGCGTCTGGCGACCCGGGGATATGTTTTGGACAAGGAAGCGTTTCGCCTCATCGATGCGAAACGCCGTGAGGCGCTCACCGAAGTGGAGCGCCTGAAGGCCGAGCGCAATGAACGTTCCAAGGACATTGGCGCCCGCAAGAAGGCCGGCGAAGACACCACCGAGCTTCAAGCCGCCGTCCGCACTATCGGAGACAGGATCGCGAGCCTCGAAGAAGGCGCCAACAAATCCGACGACGAATTCCGCGACCTGCTGAAGGGCATTCCGAACCTCCCCGCCGACTCCGTTCCTCCCGGCAAGGACGCCGAAGACAACGTCGAACTCCGCCAAGAGGGGACGCCCGCCACTTTCGACTTCGCCCCCAAGCCTCACTGGGACCTCGGCCCCGAACTCGGCATCCTCGACTTCGAGCGCGCCACCAAAGTCACCGGCGCCCGCTTCGCCGTTTATTTCGGCCTTGGCGCGAAACTCGAACGCGCCTTGATCAATTTCATGCTCGACACGCACACCAAGGAGCATGGTTACACTGAGACTCTCCCGCCCTTCCTGATCAACAGCGAGAGCCTCTACGGCACGGGCCAGTTGCCCAAGTTCGCCGAGGACCTCTTCCAATGCAAAGACACCGACTTCTGGCTCGCTCCCACTGCCGAAGTCCCCGTGACAAACTTGCTGCGCGACGAAACTGTCCCCGAGGAAAAGCTGCCCATCAAGCTCTGCGCCTACACCCCGTGTTTCCGCAGCGAAGCCGGCAGCCACGGCCGCGACGTCCGCGGCATCATCCGCCAGCATCAATTTCAAAAGGTGGAACTCGTCAAGTTCGCCCACCCCGAAAACAGCATGGCCGAGCTCAATAGCCTGACCAACGACGCCGAGAACATCCTCCGCAAGCTAGGCCTCCCCTTCCGCACCGTCGTGCTCTGCACCGGCGACATGGGTTTCTCCAGCGCTCGTACGCATGACATTGAAGTCTGGCTCCCCGGCCAGCAGGCGTACAAGGAAATCTCAAGCTGCTCGAACTTCGAATCCTTTCAGGCCCGCCGCGCCGGGATCCGCTTCAAGGGCGGCAAGAAGAGCGAGTTCCTGCACACGCTGAACGGCAGCGGTTTAGCGGTCGGCCGCACCTGGGTCGCCATCGTTGAGAACTACCAGCAGAAGGACGGCAGCGTAGTGGTGCCAGAGGCGCTCCAGCCCTACTTAGGCGCCGAACGCATTACTCCGGCTGGGAGCTTGGTCTAGCAAAAAGCCTAACTGCGTTTGTCGAACTCGGCGTCATGTGCGCTCATGTAGGCCCGCAAGACGGCGTTCATTCTACTTTGGTAGCGCGCTCCCGTGGAACGAAAGTAGGCCAGCACATCCGAGTCCACCCGTAACGTAATCTGCGTCTTCGCCGCTTCCGGCGCAAGCAAGCCCGGTCGCGTCCAGGGAACGTTCCGGATAGGAGGGATGTCAGAGAAATCGATATCGCTATCCTTCATCGCAACAAGCCGGGCGCGTTCCTTTGCGCTGAGTTTTGTTAACTTTGCTGGATTGAGTTTGAACCTAACGGTTCCAGTATTCTTCGCGCTCATGAGACTCCGCCTTTCTCGCGGATATGATGCGGATCGTTTCGTTTCGAATGGTATACGCCACGAGCAATTCGACGCCATCCGCCAGTCCCACCGTGAGCCATCGCTCTTCACCATAAAACTGACTTCCATCGAACCACTCAAGACGGCTTACATCGAGAAACACTTCGACCGCGAATTCAAATGAGATGCCGTGAACGCGCTTGTTCCTCGCGGCTTTCTTGGCATCCCATTCGAATTCCATTCCGTATCAATATTCTAACCTTTGTAGCTACAAATGTAGTTCCGAGCGCTATCTCCTCAAAAATAGAGCTTCATCCCCAACTGGAACTGCCTCGCCCCCAAAGCGCTTGTGAACGCCAGCGGCGTCGTTGCCACGCTGCGGTTCCCCACGATTGGGCTGCCCAACGAAGCGTAAGGCACATCCCCCACTACGTTGTTCACCGTCCGGAAGTTCGTGCGATTCAGCAAATTAAAACCCTCCGCCGTGAACTCCACAAAGCGATGCTCCGCCGAGGAATAGCGGAAGCGCCGGCTAATTCGCAAGTCCACCGTTACGAAGTCCGGCCCCTGCCCCGCATTGCGGCCCAGATGCGCCGGCCGCTTATTGCTGACATACGTATCGCCCTGCGCATCGAAGCCAGTCGTCACATTAAAGGGCCGCCACGAGTTGTACATCACGATCGGCGCGAAATTCCAACGCCACCTTTCAATGACCGCGTTCATCACCACGCGGTGCTTTTGGTGGAACGGCGACAGTCCACGCTCGGCCCGCTTGTTCAACTGATCCTGGGGCGAGTAGTCGCTGTTGAAATCGTTCGCTTCGTCAATGGCCCGCGAGAAAGTGTAGTTGAAGTTAAAGGTATAGCCCTTTGAAAAGCGTCGCGACACTTGAAGAATTCCGGCGTGGTAGAAGCTATTCGCCGTACTCTCCAAAATGTTGAGTTGAAGAATTAGAGGATTGATGCGCTCGAACAAGGGCCGTCCGTCGGGCAGCCGCTGTCCCGTATAGCGGACGTTTCGGCCACTCGTGCGCAGGATGTGCGCGCCGCGATTGAAGTTGTAGCCCAAGCTAACGGCAAAGCCGCCGATTTGCCGCTCGGCTTCGAGGCTCGCCTGATGCGCCCAAGGATTCTGAAACGTGGGATCGATGCCAAAGACGACGGAGCCCGGCAGATTCGGCCCCACCGTAATGCCGAATGGCCGCAAATCCTCCTGCGTAATCGTCCGCCGCCCAATCACGCCTTGCGCCATCATCGCTTGGAAGATCGAGATCGACGTCACAAACTGCCCGTTGCGCGGGTCGCGGAACAAAGTCGACGACGGCGTCAGCAAGATCTGGTTGATGAATTTGCCCGAAAGCGGATCCGCCGTCCCCAGCACGTTCGCATTCGTCATCGAGTAAAACAAGCCATACCCGCCGCGCAGTACGAAATCCTGCTTCTGCCCCGGCGACCATGCGAAGCCGAAGCGCGGCGCCACATTGTTGTTGTCGCGTGGCAATGCCTCATTCTGGCGCTCCACCTCGTAGCGCAGCCCCAAATTCAACGTCAGGCTCCGCGTTGCCTTCCAAGTGTCTTGCAGGAACATGTTGTTCCGCCACGTCGTGTTCGCATAGGCCGGATTGCCAAAGCCTTGCTGATAAAGCTCGGGAATGCCCAACGCGGCCGATTGCAGCGCCGTCACGGGCGTGTTCAAATTCGTGATCAAGCGCGACTGCCCAGCCGCTGTTAGCGCTTGCGTCAATTGTGCCGGGAAGTTCGGGTTACCGGTGGCCGTCGCCAACACGGTCGCCAAAGGAATGCGCGAGCCAAACGTGAAACGTCCGCCGAAGAAAGTCTCGTTCACGTTGTTGTTGCGCACGGGGCTGAAGTCGTAACCGAACTTCAGCGTGTGCTTCCCCGAATTGCGCGTCACGTACAGAATCCCTTGATAGTTCCGCTCGATGTTCGAACCCGGCAGGAAGATTTGCCGTCCGAAGAGTCCGAAGCCATTGATATTGATTTCCGGCCCAGACTTGTCCACGGGATAAACGTCGAAGCGGTTGTAACCAAACATGCCACGTGCTTCCAAGATCCAACTCGCGTTCGGTGCATAGGTGTGACCAATGGCGCCCGTGCTATCGGTCATGTTCAACTCGCGGCTGCGGTTGAAGGCGTCCAGCGCGCCAAAGGCATTATTGTCCTGCCGGTCAAAGGTCGTGTTCGAGCGGAAGAAGGAGGAATGCCGGTCGTTGAAGCGGTGATCCAAGCGCAGCGAAAAGGTGTTGTTATTCTGCCCGAACGGAAAGGCCCCGGAGTTCTCCTGAAAAAGCCGCGTCACGAACGTGCTGGATCGGGGCAGCAACAACTGCCGCCCCTGCGCCGCCAGGCCGGCGAATTGCGCATTGCCCGAGGTCTCCAGGAAACGCAAAAGCTCATCCTGCGACGGCGTCACGCGGTCGAAAACGCTACGGTCCTGCAGAATCGGGATGAAGTTCGTCTCGCGCCGGGCGAGCCGCTCGTACGCTGCAAAGAAGAATGTCTTGTCGTTCTTGATGGGCCCGCCCAATGTTGCGCCCGCCTGCGAGCGTGTGAAGGCGCTCTTACCGGGGTCAAAATAGTTCCGTGCCTGAATGTGTTTGTGCCGCAAGAAGCCAAATGCGTTGCCGCGCAGTTGGTTCGAACCCGACTTCGAAATGATGCTCACGAAGCCGCCGAGTGCGTTGCCGAATTCCGCGGTGAAGCTGCCTCGATTGATCTGGAATTCCTGCACCGCCTCTTGGCTCAAGCTCGGCCGCACGCCGCCGCCCGCATTTAGGCTGTTCGCCAAGCCATCGACAAAGAACCCATTGCCGCGCCCGTTCGTCCCACCAAATGAAATGCCAGAGCCCTGCGTCTGAATGGGCCGGAACGAAGCGTCGTCCACCAGCGATGTCGTTTCCACCACGCCTGGCGCCAGCAACGCGAAGTCGAGATAGCTGCGCCGGTTGATCGGGAGATTGTTGATGCGCGCCTGTTCGACCGTATTGGCCTGCTGCGTTCGCTCGACTTCCACGGCCGCTACGTCGGCTGTAACTACGACCTCTGTCTGCACCGTTGAAATCGACATGTCCACCGTGAAGGTCACCACTTCGCCCACGCGGACCTCCAGTCCCTCCACTACTTTGGTCGCGAAGCCCGCCGCTTCCGCGCGCAGCTTGTAAACCCCCGGGGGCACGGCGACGAATTGAAAGAGTCCCTCAGTGGCGGCGGCTTCCCGCGTGAAGCCCCGATCGGGATTGCTTAAGGTGAGTTTGGCGGAAGGGACGGGGCTGGAGGAGGGATCAAGCACCTTTCCGCGAATATCGCCGGAATTACTGGTGGCTTGACCGAACGCAAAAGTGCTGACGAAGAGCGAGACAAACAGGGATCGCATACGACCTTTGGAAGTGATTCCCGACAGGGGGAAGAATTAGGCCATGGGCAGGTTGTCGTTACAAAAAGGTAAGGTATTCACCAATTCGTAATAGTGGCCAACGCCAGGATAGCAACCGTAGGCGAATTTGCAACGCTACACTTCCACTCATGGACCAAGCGGCTCGCATTACTGCGAAGGAATACCTTACGCTTCCCCCACCCGAGGATTGCTACCTCGATCTTGATGAAGGCGAGATCATCGAAGTCCCTTTCGGAGGCGTGCCTCACGGTAAGATGCGCGCCGAACTCGGCTGCCTCCTCGCCGCCGCGGTCGAGGATCGCGGTCTCGGTCTCGTGATCTGTGCTGAGATGGCCTTTCAACTGAACGACCATACCGTCACTTGCCCAGACGTCGCCGTATTCCTTCCTGCCCCCGCGATCAACGAAGGCCCTTATCACGGCGCGCCCGAGATTGCCATCGAAATCGTCCGGCCCAATGAGTCCGTCAATCGCATGAATCGGAACCGCCGCGCTTATTTCACGGCTGGCGCCTTAGAGGTCTGGGTCGTCGAACCCCACTCCCGTCTCGTGGAAATCTACACCGCAAACGGCACGTGGCGCACCATCAAACCGCCTGCGAAGCTCACCACCCCCCTCATCCCCAACTGGCAACTCAACCTCGCCGAGATCTTCGATTGACCCCCATGCTAGCCTAACCCTTAAGCGCAGGAATGCCGGAACAGGCGAGCGAAGCGATCGTGCTCCGGACCTACCCGCTCAAGGAAGCCGACTTGATCGTCAGCTTCTTCACCCGTGATCAAGGAAAATTGCGTGGCGTGGCCAATCGCGCGCGGCGGCCCAAATCTGGTTTTGGACCATCGCTCGAACGCTTGAGCCGGGTCCGCGTCCACTACACGGCGCGTGAGAACCGGGAATTGGTCCGCATCGGGAGTTGCGATTTGATTCACTCGCAATTCGAGATAGCTCGCGACTACTCGATCGGCGTCGCGCTCGATGTAATGGCTGAAATCAGCGAACACTTGCTGCCCCCGCATGAGGCCAACGAGCGCTTCTTCCGCTTGCTCGAAAGCGTCCTCGCGCACCTGCGCACCCAGGGCGCCGAAGGCATCTGGCGCGCGGTCACTTACTTTGAATGGTGGTCCGTCCGCTTGAGCGGTTTCCTGCCCGAGCTACGGCTGAGCGAAGCCGCCGCCGCACAGCAGCTAGCCATCCAAAAGTCCTCCATCGATAACGTCGGCGATCTCGACTGGACCCACAACGGCACCGCCGAACTCCGCCGCCTCCTTCTGCGCCTCACCGAAAACCACATCGAGCGCCGCCTCCTCGCCGCGCCCATTCTGGAAAGCATCGAATGAATACCTATCAGGAAATGATCTTCCGCCTCAAAAGCTATTGGGCGGAACGCGGGGCCATCATCCAAGAGCCCTACGACGTAGAAGTCGGCGCCGGCACGATGTGCCCGGAAACCTTCCTCCGCGTCCTCGGTCCCGAGCCATACCGTGTCGCCTACGTACAACCCAGCCGCCGCCCCGCCGATGGCCGCTATGGCGAGAACCCCAACCGCCTCTACAAGCACCAACAGCTTCAAGTCATCCTGAAGCCCACGCCGGACGACGTTCTGGAGCAATACCTCGGCTCGCTCGAAGCCATCGGCATCGACCTCAAGAAGCACGACATCAAGTTCGAAGAAGACAACTGGGAATCCCCGACTCTTGGCGCTTGGGGCATTGGCTGGCAAGTCATGCTCGACGGCATGGAGATCACGCAGTTCACCTACTTCCAGCAATGCGGTGGCGTCGATCTCGAACTCGTCCCCGCCGAAATCACCTACGGCCTCGAACGCCTTTGCGCCTTCCTGCAAGACCGCGAGAGCGTCTACGACATCGCCTGGACCAATCACTTCCGCTACGCCGACGTGCGCCTCAAGGAAGAACAACAGCACTCCGTCTACAACTTCGAGATGGCCGACGTGCCCACGCTCTGGAAGCTCTTCGAACTCCACGAGGGCGAATGCCAGCGTCTCCTCGACGTGTACAACAGGGAACACAAGAAGGACGAAAAGCTCCGCAACCGCTTCCCGGTTCTCGCCACTTACGACCAAGTCTTGAAGTGCTCAAATCTCTTCAACCTTCTCGACGCCCGAGGCGCCATCAGCGTCACAGAACGCGTCGGGGTCATCGCCCGCGTGCGCAAGCTGGCCGTCGGCGTCGCCCAGATGTGGGTCGACCAGCAATACGCATCGCATGAAGAGGTGGCCGCCTAATGCCAAAAGAATTCCTGCTTGAAATTGGCGTTGAAGAGATTCCCGATTGGATGATTCCGGAAGGCCTTGCCGCGCTGCAAAAGGCCGTCGAGCCGTTGCTCGCCGGTGGCCAGATCACGCTCGCCGAAGCCACCCCTCGTCGTCTTGTTCTTCGCGCTACTGGAGTTGAAGACAATGAAGCCGACCGCACCGAGCTCCTCACCGGCCCCGCCAAGGGCGCGCCGGAAGCCGCCATCGCCGGCTTCGCCAAGAAGCAAGGCATCGAAGTCGCGGACCTCGAACTGCGCGCCAGCGGCAAAGTCGAAAAGTACGTCTTCGAAAAGAAAATCCCCGGCCGCCCCACCAAAGACGTCCTCATCGAAGGCCTGCCCAAAGCCATCCTCGGCATCCCTTGGCCGAAGACGATGCTCTGGCCGGCCAGAGGCGGCGCGCGTTTCATTCGTCCGATCCGCTGGCTGCTTTGCCTGCTGGGCGATGAAGTCGTCCCCTTCGCCATCAATGGTATTCAGAGCGGCAACCAAACCTGGGGCCATCGCCAACTGGGCAAATTCCACGTTCCCGTTACCCAAGCCACCTACGAAGCCGCGCTCAAAGAGAACTTCGTCATCCTCCGCGCCGCCGAACGCCGCGCCAAGATCCTGGCGGAACTGCCCGCCGGTGTCAAGACCGACGCCGCGCTGCTCGAAACGCTTACTTACATAACCGAATATCCCGCGGCCATCACCGGCGAGTTCGCGGCGGACTATCTCAGCCTTCCCGAAGAAGTCCTCGTCACCGTGATGCGCTTCCACCAGAAGTACTTCTCGGTGGCCGACGCCAGCGGCAAGCTCGCGCCGAAGTTCGTCGCGGTCATGAACACCTCGAGCGACCCCGACGGTCTCGTCCGCCATGGCAACGAACGCGTGCTCCGCGCCCGCTTCAACGACGCTCGCTTCTTCTACGAAGTCGACCAGCAGAAGAAGCTCTCCGCCCGCGTCGAAGACCTTAAAGCCGTCACCTTCCAGGCCCAACTCGGCAGCTACTTCGCCAAGACCGGACGCGTCAAAGCCCTCGTCGCCGAACTCGGCGGCGACAGCCACGCCCAACGCGCCGCTGAAATCTGCAAAACCGACCTCACTACCGAAATGGTGAAGGAGTTCACCGAACTCCAGGGCATCGTGGGCGGTCTCTATGCCAAGGTTCAAGGCGAATCGCAAGATGTCGCGGACGCCATCTACGATCACTACAAGCCCGTCAGCATGGAAGCCGAAATCCCGCGCACACGGGCGGGCCAACTCCTGAGCGTCGCCGACAAAACGGATACACTGCGCGGCTGCTTCGGCATCGGGCTCATCCCTTCCGGCTCCAAGGATCCCTTCGCGCTCCGCCGCGCCGCCCAAGGCATCGTCAAGATCCTCGCCGAAGGCGAACTGAAACTCAGCCTCAAGAATCTGTCCGGCGGCGACGCGAAGCTCGAAGACTTTCTGCTCGACCGCGTTCGCTATTACTTCCAGGACATCCTCGGCTACGCCTATGACGAAGTGAACGCCGTCCTCGCCGCTGGCGCCGACGACCTTCAAGATGTCGAAGCCCGCCTCAGCGCCGTGAAGTCCGTCCGCGCCTCGGAGAACTTCGAGCCCCTCGCCGCCTCATTCAAGCGCATCAAGAACATCCTCGAACAAGCGAAGTTCACGCCCGAAAAGAGCCTCGACAACGCTTTGCTAGAAGACGGTCCCGAGAAGTCCCTCGCCGCCGAATTCGCCGCCGTCCAGGCCAGAACCAAAGGCCAAACCTACGAACAAATTCTCGCCGCCATGGCCACCCTGCGCCCCGCGGTCGACGCCTTTTTTGACAAGGTCCTCGTGAACGCGCCAGACGCAGCGGTGCGCACGAATCGGCTAACATTGTTGTTTAACCTCAAAGCGGAGTTTTCGGGTATCGCCGACTTCTCCGAGATTGTCCCCAAAGCACAGGAGAACCTCGCTTAATGAAGAAGTATGTCTACTCCTTCGGTGGCCCCGGCACCGAAGGCGACAAGAGCATGAAAGACATCCTCGGTGGCAAAGGCGCGAACCTTGCCGAGATGTGCCGCTACGGTCTGCCCGTTCCCGGCGGCTTCACGATTTCGACGGAAGTGTGCAACATCTACTTCCAAAACGGCAACAAGGTGCCGGCCGACATCCAGCAGCAACAACACGACGCGCTCGAAAAGCTTGAAGCCTTGATGGGCAAGAAGCTCGGCGATCCCAACGATCCGCTTCTCCTGAGCGTGCGCAGCGGCGCGAAGTTCTCCATGCCCGGCATGATGAACACCATCTTGAACTTGGGCCTCAACGACGAAACCACTGAAGGCCTCGCGAAGAAGAGCAACAACCCCCGCTTCGCCTACGACTGCTACCGGCGCTTCATCCAGATGTTCGGCGAAGTCGCTCTCGGCATCGAGATGGAACACTTCGACCACATCTTCGACGAAAAGAAGAAGAAGAAAAAGGTCAAGCTCGACACCGACCTCACCGCCGAGGACTTGAAGGCCATCATCGTCGACTACAAGAAGCTCGTTAAGAAGGAAACCAAGAAGGACTTCCCCCAAGACCCGCTCAAGCAACTCGACATGGCCCGCGACGCCGTCTTCGGCTCCTGGCACAACGACAAGGCCGTCTACTACCGCAAGATGGAGCGCATCCCGGATGACATCGGCACCGCAGCCAACATCCAGGCCATGGTCTTTGGCAACATGGGCGACGATTGCGGTACTGGCGTCGGCTTCACGCGCGACCCCGGCAGCGGCGAGAAGGTCTTCTACGGCGAATTCTTGATCAATGCCCAAGGCGAAGACGTTGTCGCCGGCATTCGCACGCCGCAACCCATCGCGGAACTCGCGAAGGTCATGCCCAAGGCGTACAAGGAACTCAAGGAAATCACCACGAACCTTGAGAATGCCTACACGGACATGCAGGACTTCGAGTTCACTATCGAGTCAGGAAAGCTCTATATGCTCCAGACCCGGAACGGCAAGCGCACCGGCCCGGCCGCCGTCCGCATCGCCGTTGAGATGGTCGAAGAAAAATTGATCTCGAAGGAAGAGGCGATCAAGCGCGTTGCCCCCAGCCAGCTTGACCAGCTCCTCCACCCGGTCTTCGACTCCGCGACCCTGAAGACCACCACCAAGATCACCACGGGCATCGCCGCTAGCCCCGGCGCCGCCGTCGGTGTCGCGGCCTTCAGCGCGGAAGATGCCGTCGCGCTTTCTAAGAAGTCTCCGACGATCCTCGTGCGCAAGGAAACCACGCCCGACGACATCGCCGGCATGGACGCCGCCAAAGGTATCTTAACCGCCGTCGGCGGCAAGAGCTCCCACGCGGCCGTTGTCGCGCGCGGCATGGGCCGCCCCTGCATCGTGGGCGCCGGCTCCATCTCCATCGACGAGAAGGGCAAGAAGTTTACCGCCAAGGTTGGCGACAAGACGATCACGGTCAAGGAAGGCGACTTCATTTCGATCGACGGCACCACCGGCGCCGTCTACCTCGGCGCGGCCAAGACCGTTGAGCCGAACACCAAGAGTGGCTATCTCGCCAAGTTCATGACCTGGGCCGACGAGTTCCGCGGCAACTTCGGTGTTCGCGCCAACGCCGACATCCCGCGCGACGCCAAGGCCGCCCGCAACTTCGGCGCCGAAGGCATCGGCCTCTGCCGCACGGAGCACATGTTCTTCGCCGAAGACCGTCTGCCCCTCATGCAGAAGATGATTCTCGCCACCGACGAGAAGAGCCGCCGCGCCGCCCTCGCGAAGCTTCTCCCGATGCAGCGCAAGGATTTCGCCGGTCTCTTTGAAGCCATGGAAGGCTTCCCCGTCGTCATCCGCACCCTCGACCCGCCCCTCCACGAGTTCCTTCCCAAGCGCGAAGAACTCATGGTCGCCCTCGCGAAGCTCCCGCACGCGGGCGGCAAGGAAAAGAAGGAAATGGCCGAGAAGTTCGGCTGCTCCGTCGGCGAACTCAAGAAGGCCATTCCCGCTCTCTTGCACCGCGTGGAAGAACTCCACGAGATGAACCCCATGCTCGGCCACCGCGGCTGCCGCTTGGGTATCACCTATCCCGAAATAACCGAGATGCAAGCGCGCGCCATCTTCGAGGCGGCCGTCCAGGTCGCCAAGAAAGGCAAGAAGATCATCCCCGAAGTGATGATCCCGCTCGTCGGCGGCTTCCGCGAACTCGACCACCAAAAGCAGATCGTCGAGAACGTCGCGCAGGAAGTGCTCGGCAAGGCCGGAATGAAGAAGCTGAAGTACTACATCGGCACCATGATCGAAATTCCTCGCGCTGCCCTGACGGCCGACGAAGTCGCGCAATACGCCGAGTTCTTTAGCTTCGGCACCAACGACTTGACGCAGACGACGATGGGCCTTTCCCGCGACGACTATACGAAGTTCAACGCCCACTACGAGAACTTGAAGATCTTCAAGACCGACCCCTTCGGTTCGCTCGATCAGGAAGGCGTCGGCAAGCTCATCGCTTATGCCATCGACCTCGGCCGCAAGACGCGCCCCGACATCGAAATCGGCATCTGCGGCGAGCACGGCGGCGACCCCGACTCCGTGGCCTTCTGCTACCGCGTCGGCATGAACTACGTGAGCTGCTCGCCGTATCGCGTGCCCATCGCCCGCCTGGCGGCGGCGCAAGCGGCTCTCGCCAAGGGCGGCAAGACCGAAAGCCGCACCGCCTAAAGGCTATAGATCATGACCAAAGCGAGCCGGGGGTTGTTTGTCCCCGGCTCGTTTTGCCGAACGGGAATCTAGCGCAAAGCGCCTGGAGCGTTCAATTCCAACGCAGCACGCTTGCCTTTGGCGTCGTCCGTTAGCGTTACGACCGGCATTTTGCCGGCGTGCTTCTTCTCGACGCAGTAGCCGACCTGATAGCGCTCTTTCATGCGGATCGCCATTTCTTCCAGGGCCCAGACGCCGTTGGGGGCCATTGCGTCGCCGCCGGTGGCTTGGGCGAGCTTCGCCACGCTTTGGGCGCCGTAGCGGCCTTGCGGTTCGCCGACGCGGGGCTCGCCGATGTTGCCCGGCGTGATATTTACGCGGGGCAGGATTTTGCCCATTACTTTGCCTTTTGGTGGGTCCATGACGACGTTGAGCGTTACGCGTTTGGCTTGGAGCGTCGCGAGCAAGGACTCGATGCGGACGGGGGTGCTCCAATCTTGCTCGTCGCCGATTAGGAGGATCATGCGTTTGCGGCGTGGGTCGACGGTGTCGGGGAACATCTTCAGGCCTTCGACGATGGCGTTCAAGGGACGGACGGCTTGGATCTCAATCCCCTTGCCGCCTTCCTCGATCGCCTTGCCGATGATGCCGTGGTCTTGTTCCCATCCGGTCCGTTTGTCCACACCCGTGCCGTAGGTGAACACCGCGACGCGGTCTTCAGGGCGGAGTTCGCTCAAGAGGAGCGGCGCGGCGCCGCTTAAGGCGCTGCCGCGGTTGAAGGCTTCGATCAGGATGACGAGGTCCAGCGGCGCGTCGCGGTCCACGCGCATGATGGGCGAGGTGAGGCCTTTGCCGAGGATCTGGAAGTCGCCAACGCGAAGGTCGTCCACGCTAGACCCGTTGCCGCCAATGCGCGCGTCGACGGTGACGGCGGCTTCGACGCTCTTTTCGGGACAGGGCAGATTCTGAGCCACTAGTACTGAGGTGGCCAAGGTTCCAGCAAGTAAAAACCTCATGATCCTGTATTGTCGATGCATTTCGACTGCCAAGTGTTACGTGGCAAGTGTTACGCTAGGACCCAAGTGTCTGGCGACATCACGCAATTGCTTCATGCTTGGCGCGACGGAGACGAAGGCGCCTTCAACAACTTGGTGCCGTTGGTGTACCAGGAACTGCACCGCGTCGCCGCGTCGCATATGCATGCCGAGAGGGCGGGCCATACGCTCACGCCGACGGCGCTGCTGCATGAATCGCTTCTGAAATTGATGCAGAGCGAGTCGCTGCCGGATTGGCAGAATCGTAAGCATCTCTATGTGGTGGCGGCGCGCGCGATGCGGCGGCTGCTTGTGGACTATGCGCGGCGTAAGCGGGCGGCGAAGCGCGATTCGGGGCCGGTGCTGAACGAACTGCCGGCATCGCTGTCGGCCGCGCCCACGCAGCCGGCGCTGGATGTCATCGATCTGGATCGCGCGCTGGAGCAACTGGACGCGGAATCGCCGCGGCGGGCGCAGATGCTGGAGTTGCGGTATTTCGGCGGGCTGGATCTTGAGGAAATCGCCAAGGTGAGCGAGTGTTCGATTTCCACCGTGAGCCGTGAGTTGCGCTTTACCGAGGCGTGGCTGTCGCGCGAATTGAAGAAGTAGACGACGATGGATTGGGACCGCGCTCAAGAACTCTTCGATCAGGCGGCGGCGCTGCCTAAGGGCGAGCAGGCGGGGTTTCTCGACAAGAACTGTTCCGACCCGGAATTGCGTCAAGTGGTGCTGGACCTGCTGGCCGAGGCGGAGTCGCAACCGTCGGACTTGATTAGTCAAATCGTCACGCCGGACTCAGTCGATATCGACCGGACGGGGCAGCTCATTGGCGCTTACCGCATTGAGCGTGAGATTGGGCGCGGCGGCATGGGCGGGGTTTTCGTCGCTACGCGCATCGATAAAGAGTTCGAGCATCGCGTGGCGTTGAAGGTGGTGCGGCGGGGTCTGGCGATCGATGAGATTCTGGGGCGCTTCCGGCAGGAGCGCCAGATTCTCGCGCGGCTGGACCATGCGAATATCGTGCGGCTTCTAGATGGCGGTTCGACGCCGGACGGGCTGCCGTATCTGGCGATGGATTACGTCGAGGGCATTCCGATCACGGAGTACTGCGAGAAGCACAACCTCGATACGAAGGCGCGGGTGCGTTTATTGCTACCGGTTTGCGATGCCGTCGCGCACGCGCACCGGCATTTGATCGTCCATCGCGATCTGAAGCCGGCCAATATTCTCGTTACCGAAGAGGGCGTGCCGAAGCTGCTTGATTTTGGCATCGCTAAGCTGATCGAGACTAGCGACGAGGCCACGCAGACGGCGTTTCGTCCGCTGACGCCGGACTACGCGAGCCCGGAGCAAGTTTCGGGCGCGCCGATCACGACGGCGACGGATATCTACCAGATTGGCGCGGTGCTGCTGCGCGTGGTGACGGGTAAGAAGCCAAACCAAATCGCAGAGACAACCCTGCCCGGCGAACTCGACAACATTATTCATCGCGCGATGCACGCGGACCCGGAGCGGCGTTACGCTTCGGCGCAGGAGCTGGCCGAGGACTTGCAGCGCTATTTGGACAATCGTCCGGTGCTGGCGCGGCGGGATTCGCTGGTGTACCAAGTGCGCAAGTGGGTGCAGCGTTCGCCGTTGACGGCGACGGCGATTGCGGCGGCGTTGGTGGTGGCCGTTGGCGCGGGGACATACGCATACGTTGAGGGGCGGCGGGCCGAGCGGCGTTTCGCGCAAGTGCGGAGTCTGGCGACGACATACATTTTCGAGTTCGACAGCAAGATCAAGGATCTGCAAGGGGGACTGCCGGCGCGCGTATTCGCGGTGGAGACGGCGGCGAAGTATTTGGATTCGCTGAGCACGGAAGCGGCTAACGACGTTGGGTTGCTGAGCGATCTCGCCGCGGCCTACGTCATGGTGGCCCGCATCGAAGGCGACCCGTCGATGGCCAACATCGGCAAGACCGATCAGGCGCTGGCCGACATCGATAAAGCGCTGGTATCGGCCCGCAAGGCGTACTCGCTAGACCCAAGTTCGCTCCCCGCGCTACGGGCGCTCATCAACGCGCTGACGTTTAAGGGCTTGTTGCTCGCCGCGCCGAAACAGCAACTAGAGAAAGGCCTAGTGCTGTTGAAGGAGTCTCAGGAACTGGCGGAGAAGTTGCGATCCCGGGGAAACCTTGAGATCGCCGACTATCGCGTGATCGCCACGGCAAATCTACGCTACGCGGACTATTTGGCCCCCAGTACGCCAAAGGCGGCGATTCGTTATTTCGAGATCGCGATCCAGGACTTGGATCGCATCGTCGCGGCCACCAACGACGATCAGAATCGGGTGGCGCGGGTTGCCGCGTTAGTAGGATTGTCGCGCGCTTATCGCAATTTGGCGGATTCGGCGGGCGTGGTTCGTACGCTTGAGCCGGCGGCCGCGGCACTGGAGAAGCTGCTGGCCGCAAACCCGAACAGCCAGGGGACCCGCCGTCAGCTTTACATCGTTTGGGCGGAACTCGCGCGGGCGCTGGGCAATTCGGAAGGTTTTCATATGAATCAACCGAAGCGGGCGCTGGAGATTCTCGACAAGATCGTGGGGCTTCGCCAGGCACAGATGGAGGCAAGCGCGAGTTCGGTGTCGGCCGCGCAAAACATCGACATTCTCGACTCGCAAGCGAGCGTTCTTTACGAACGTGCCAACGCACTTTCGCTGCTGGATCTTCAAGCTAGTCTGCAAGTCGCGCAGGAGGGGCTAGCGGTTAGCGCCAAACTGAAGGAGCGGGACCCCAACAATCCCCGTTACGATCAACGTCTTCGTAATTTTGAAACGATTCGAGCCAAGGATTATCTTCTGCTTGGAAAGCCGGAACCCGCGATGGCGATTCTGGAAGCTCAGATGGTTTTGCTCAACGGGATCCTCGCGAAGAATCCCAAGAATCTCGCCGCGTTGGAATCGATCATCACCGATAACGCCCGCCTGGGATACGCGCACACGCTTTTGAAGCAGTTCGCCAAGGCCGATCAGTTTTACGCGGAGGCGTTGTCCCGCGGCGAAGGCGTGCTGAGGCAGTTTCCAGAAGATCTCTATTACCTGCGCTGCCACGCGATCGACCAGGAAATGTACGGCGACTCGCTGCGGCAGCAGGGCAAGGCGCCGGAATCGCTTCAGCAGTATCGGGACTCGGAAAAGACTTGGGCGCGCTTCAAGGAGATTTCGCCGAGTTCGACATACCCCGAGCTTTTCCTCCCACACCTGCGGAAAAAGATCGCCGATCCAAAGGTCTCAGCGCCGACGCCGATCCAACACTAAAAAAATCTTTCTCGCGTTGACCTTTTTGCGCTTTCGTTTCCGCATGTACATTGAGGCTGAGACGAAACGCCTGGAGGGGATTCGTCTCGGCCGCCTGCCCGTTACGCACCTGTAACGCAAACTCGATACACTCCCAAACATGTTCCGGCGTCATCTTGGCACTGCTTTTCTGGGCGCGCTTGCGTCCGTTCTGTTGGCGCAGGAAGCGCTGAAGTATTCCGACAAGCTTATTCACGCGCCGACGCCCGTGCCGGACCGGGTGATCTTGACTTGGTCGGGTTCGACATCCACGACGCAGTCCATCACTTGGCGGACGGACACGAGCGTGCAGGCGGCGGTGGTTCAGTTCGCGCCCGCGCAGGATGGGCCGAATTTTCAGAAGGCGGTGTCGACTGTCCCGGCGAAGAGCGTGGTTTTCGCGAGCGAGCTTTCCACGGCTCACTATCATTCGGTGACGCTGCAGGGTTTGAATCCGGCGACGGATTACATCTACCGCGTGGGGGATGGGGTGAATTGGGGCGAGTGGAGCCGCTTCCGGACGGCGTCGAATTCGCCGGAGCCCTTTGAGTTTCTTTACTTCGGCGACGCGCAGAATAATCTGGCCGAGCATTGTTCGCATATGTTCCAGACGGCGTTGCGGCACGCGCCGCGCGCGCGCTTTTTGGTGCATGCGGGGGACCTGATAAATAACTACTCGAATGACGCGCAGTGGGGCGAATGGCATCGCGCGATGTCTTTCGTGAGCCGCTCGCTTCCGAGCATACCCGCGCCCGGAAATCATGAGTACGGACTTTACGACGGCACGCGGATGTTGACGAAGCATTGGGCGACGCAGTTTACGCTGCCGATGCAGGCGCCGAAGGAATATCACGAGGCGGCGTACTACGTGGACTATCAGGGCCTGCGCGTGGTGGCGCTTGATTCGAATCGAGTCACGCCGGAGCAGACCAATTGGTTGGAGGATACGCTGAAGGAGAATCCTAATCGATGGACGATTTTGGTGTTTCACCATCCGGTGCTTTCGGCGGCGAAGGGCCGGGATAACGAGCAACTGCGGAATGCGTGGAAGCCGCTCATCGATAAATACAAGGTGGATTTGGTGTTGACCGGCCACGACCATACTTATGCGCGTTCGGGTTTGGAGGGTTCGGCGGTGTATGCGGTGAGCGTGCTGGGGCCGAAGCAGTACGATCTGGAGCGGAAGCCTTGGATGGTAAGGACGGCGGAGGATACGCAGTTGTTTCAGATCATTCGTATCGATAAGGACACGCTGGCGTATGAGAGCCGAACGGCTACGGGGGCGCTTTATGATGCGTTTACGTTGACCAAGAACGGTAAGAACGCGAAGCGGCTGCGGAACCAAGTGCCGGCGAACAAGCCAGAGAATCATAGACCGCCGAAGGCGGCTTAGTTGTGTTGCGGGGCGGCTGGTTTTTTCTTGACCGCTTCGGGGAAGTCGACGGCCTTTGGGCCTTCGGGGTTGCGGAGGTTGTTTTGGCGCAGGTTAGTGTCGGCGTTGAGCGGGATGTACATGCCGCCGGTCGCGTTTAGGATTTCGAAGAGTTCCTTGTTGAGGGCGCGGGCCGTTTCTTGGCGCTCCGGGGAGTTGATGAGGTTGTGCATCTCAAGCGGATCTTCTTGGAGATCGTAGAGCTCGTCCACGTCCCAGAGGCCTTGGTAGCGGATGTACTTGTAACGGTCCGTGCGGAGGGCGTGGATGGTGGGCGTTTGTGGGAAGGAGCGTTCCCAGTAGTACTCGTAGAGGAGGCCGCTACGCCATTGCAGCTTTTCGCCGCGGAGGAGCGGCAGGAAGCTGCGGCCTTGCATCTCTGTGGTGGCCTTAAGGCCGGCGGCTTCTAGGAACGTGGGCGCGAGGTCAATGTTCGCAACCACTTCGTTTAGCTTCTTGCCGCGCCCTAGCAGTTCCGGGCACTGGAGGAGCATGGGGACGCGCATCGATTCCTCGTAGGCCGTACGCTTGTCGATGAGGCCGTGCTCGCCGAAGGCGAAGCCGTTGTCGCCCATGTAGACGACTAGCGTTGAATCGAAGAGGTTTTGCGCCTTGAGGAAATCCATGACGCGCCCGACGGATTCGTCGACGCCGCATAGCGTTTCGGCGTAGCGTTGGTAGTACTCGGCGATGTCTAGCGTGGAGTGATAGGGATAATCGACGCCATGCCAGGAGTTGCGTTGGTTGCGCACCCACATAGGAGCGTCCTGCTCGGGCTTGGCGGGGGCGTAGCTCTTCGGGTAGACGAATTTCTTGCCGGCGAACTTGCCCTTGTGGCGCGGGGCGGGTTCGAACTCGGCGTGCACGGCTTTGTGCGAGAGGTACATGAAGAAGGGACGCTGCGTGTCGCGCTTGCCGAGCCAATCGAGCGCGTAATCGGTCATCTCGTCGGTGATGTAGCCTTTTTGCGGGACGCGTTTGCCGTCGATGTTGAGGCCGTTGCGCGACGGATTGTAGGTGCCTTGGCCACGGAAGCTGACCCAGCGGTCGAAGCCGGGTTGGGGCTCATCGCCCTCGCCGCCCATGTGCCACTTGCCGAAGAAGGCGGTTTGATAGTTGGCGCCGCTTTTGAGTAATTGCGGGAAAAAGGTTGTTCCCTTCGGAATCGGATTCGCGTTGTCGACGACTTTGTGTTTGTGCGCGTATTGGCCGGTGAGAATGCTGGCGCGGGACGGCGAGCAGAGGGCCGTGGTAACGAAGGCGTTGGGCGCGTGGAAGCCATTGGCGGCCATGGAGTCCAGGTGCGGCGTCTCGAGCCAGCTTTGCCCTTTGAGGAAGCCCATCGCGTCGTAGCGATGGTCGTCCGTCAGCATGAAGATGATGTTGCGCGGCTTCAATCGCGATTGCGCGGATAAAGATGGAGCCGCGCTGGCGGCTCCTAGAATTTCTCTTCGGGTCATGGATTTCCTTTAGAGCGTTTCCTATAGCGGCAGGATTTCTTCGCGGGCGGGATCGAAGCGCAGGCGGCGCTTCTGGAGGTAGGCGATGTTTCCGAGGTGGCTGGCTTGCGCGGAGCGGTGGCCGATGTAGACATCGCCGTTGGGCAGCTTACGGGAGGCGCAGCAATCGAGGAAGTTCGCGACGTGCTCGACGGTTTGTTCGACTTGGTTCTTCACGATCACCGGTTGCGGGTTGCGTTCGTTGGGCCAGAATTGGAACTCGGAGCGTGTGATGTAGAGACGGCCTTCGGTGCCGCACATCTCGACAGCGGCGCCCTTGATGCCGGGGGCGAGGGTGGCTTCGAAAGTCGCCGTCCATTCCTTTGGGTATTCCAACAGAACGTGAATGGTGTCGGGCGCGGTGCGGCCGTCCTTGTAGTGGTAGACGCCACCGGCGGCAACAGCCGAGATGGGATCGTCCTGCTCCATGAACATGTGGACGACGTCGATCCAGTGGGTGAACAAGTCCGTCACTTGGCCGCCGCCGAAATCGAGGAAGGCGCGGAAGTTGTAATACTGCTGCGGATCGTAATCGCGCCACTTCACGGGACCTAGGAAGCGGGCCCAATCGAGATTGGAGGGGCGTGAAGCGAGCGTGGTAGGAGCTATCTGCAAGTGCGCGCCGTTGCCGTGCCACCAGGTGCGCGCGAGGGTGATCTTGCCGAGCTTGCCTGAATCGATGTATTCCTTTTTGGCCTGCAAATAGAGGCTGCCGGAGCGCTGCTGCATGCCGACTTGGCAGATGCGGTTGTTGACGCGGGCGGCCTTGACGATCTCGGGGCCTTCCTCGATTTTTAGCGTGAGCGGTTTTTCGACATATACGTCCTTGCCCGCGTTCAGCGCGTCGATGGTGCAGCCGGAGTGCCAGTGGTCGGGCGTGGCGATCAAGACGGCGTCGAGCGTTTTCGTTTCGAGGAGCTTGCGGTGATCGACGAAGCCCTTGGCGTCGGCATAGGTGGAGAGGGCTTTATCGAGGCGGTCGCCCCAGACTTCGGCGACGGCTTGGACGTTGACGCGTTTGGAGTCATTGAAGACCTTTGTCACGTACATGCCGCGCCCGCCGGCGCCGATTAGGCCGAGGTTCAATTTGTCGTTCGCGCCCAAGATGCGCGAATATGATGCGGCCGTAAAGGCGGCTGCGCCACGCAGCAAGCTGCGGCGGGATGTGGAAGCCATGGCGCGATTTTATCACTCGATAGAATAGGAGTTGATTCGATGGCGAGACCGGTAATTCAAGTGATTGGCGCGGGCTTGGCGGGCTCCGAGGCGGCTTGGCAGTTGGCCCGGCAGGGCTTCGCGGTACGGCTTTTTGAAATGCGGCCGCAGCGGTCTACCGAGGCGCATAAGACGGGGGATTTGGCGGAACTGGTCTGCTCGAATTCGCTGAAGAGCGAATCGGAAGCGTCGGCGCCTTGGCTTTTGAAAGAGGAATTGCGGCGCTTGGGGAGTTTGCTGCTTGAGGTCGCTAAGCGCACGCGAGTTCCGGCCGGGCATGCGTTGACGGTGGATCGGGTGGCCTTTGCGCGTGAAGTTTCCCAGGCGATCGAGAGCGAGCCGCTTATTGAACTCGTTCGCGAGGAGGTCAGGGAGATTCCTAGCGAGGGGATTGTCGTTATCGCGTCGGGGCCGCTGTCGAGCGATGGCTTGGCGCAGTCGATCGCACGCATCACGGGTTCGGAGCGGTTGTTTTTTTACGACAGCATTAGTCCTATCGTCGATGCGGAATCGATCAATACGGAGATTGCTTTCGCGGCGTCGCGTTGGGGCAAGAGCCTGGACGGCACGGATGATTATTTGAACTGTCCGCTCAACAGGGAGGAGTATGAGCGCTTCGTCGATGAGTTGCTGGCGGGCGACAGCGTGCCGTTTCATATTGAGGCCGATAATCCGAAGACGCCGTTCTTTGAGGCTTGTCTCCCGATTGAGGAACTTGCGCGACGTGGCCGCGATACGTTGCGTTTTGGGCCGATGAAGCCGACGGGCCTGGACGATCCGCGTACTGGCCGCTGGCCCTACGCGGCGGTGCAGTTGCGCAAGGAGAACTGCCGGAGCGACAGTTACAACTTGGTTGGCTTCCAGAATCATCTGCGATTTGGTGAGCAGCAGCGGATCTTCCGCTTGATTCCCGGTCTCGAGAATGCCGAATTTTTGCGCTACGGGCAGATTCATCGCAACACGTACATCAATGGCCCCGCGCTTTTGAATGGCACGCTGCAATTGAAGAGCGACCCGCGTATCTTCTTCGCGGGGCAGATTTCGGGCGTGGAGGGCTACGTGGAATCGATCGCGACGGGACTGGCCGCGGCGCAGCACGCCGGTGCGTTCGCGCGCGGCGAAGACGTGCAAGCCTTTCCTCGCGCGACGGCTTTGGGGAGTTTGACGGCATATATTTGCGGCGCGGATCCGAAGCACTATCAACCGGCGAATATTACGTTTGACCTGCTCCCGGCTTTGGACGAGGCCGCGCGCAAGAAACTGCGTAAGGACAAGAAGGCGCGACATGCCGAAGTCTGCCGGCGCGCTCTGGAGGCGCTAGATGAGCATCTCTGCGTCCGTAGCTGAGCGCTTCGGCGCGTTTCCGGCTAGCGATTTGCGCGAAGCGATTCTCGGCTTTCTCGATCAGCGGGAGCGTGAGAACGCGAGCGAGCATACGGTTCGTAACTACGCGATCGACCTGGCGGCGTTTCTGCAATTTTTCTCGCCGCCCGGCGCGACGCCACTGGCTCCCGGCGCTATGCCGCCCTCGCCGGCGGCGCTGGGCGTGAACGAATTGCGCGAGTGGATGGCGGCGCTTTACGATCAGAAGCTTGCCGCCGTGAGCGTGCGGCGGCGGGTTAGCAGCTTGCGCAGTTTTTTTCATTACTGCCGCTCGTGCGGGCTGGTGGAACAGAACGCGGCGAAGTATTTGCGGCTTCCGAAGGCGCCGAAGAAGGTTCCGGCGGTGATGAACGTGGATGCGGTGAATTTTCTGGTGGACAACGTCGCGGCGCCCAAGCTGGAGCGGCCTTTTCCCGAGCGGGACCGGGCTATTCTCGAGACGCTATATGGCTGCGGTTTGCGTGTGAGTGAGCTGGTTGGGTTGAATCACGACGATCTCGATTTGACCGAGCGTTGGCTGCGGGTGCTGGGCAAGGGGCGCAAGGAGCGCATAGTGCCTCTGGGCGCGAGCGTCGTAGAGGTACTGCATGCTTATCTCGCGAAACGCATTGCTCTCGCGGAGGAGAAGGCGGTATTCGTCAACTACCAGGGGAAGCGGCTGACGACACGCGCGGTGCATCAGATCGTTAAGTTTTATGGGCAGATGCTGCTCGGCGACCCGAGCTTGCATCCCCATGAGTTCCGGCATAGCTATGCAACACATTTGCTGAACGCGGGCGCGGACCTGCGCGCGATTCAGGAGCTGCTGGGCCATTCGCAGCTTTCGACGACGCAGATCTACACGAAGGTCGCGATTGAGGATTTGGAGCGCGTTTATCAGAAGGCGCATCCGAAGGCGTGACGATGACCGCTACGCAAGCAGCCAAGCGCGGGGTTTCCCTGCAATACTTCACGATCGCTTACAACGTTTTCGAAGCGGGCATCGCTATTGTGGCCGGCAATCTCGCCTCGAGCGTATCGCTTATCAGCTTCGGCCTCGACAGTTTGATTGAAGTGTCGGCGAGTCTGTTGGCCTTGGGGCGGCTCCGCGACAGGATCTCCGAGCGCGCCTCCCAACGCGGCGTGGCCGCGAGCCTTCTCGCGCTGGCGGCGTGGACGGCGTATGAGAGTCTGGAAAGCGTTATGTCGGGCGAGACGCCGGAGCGCAGCTTGGCCGGGCTCTTGATCGCGCTGGCAAGCGTGTTCGTGATGCCGTGGCTCGCTCGCGAGAAGAAGAAGGTCGCCAATACGCTGGGCAGCGCGGCCTTAGCGGGCGAGGCGAAGCAGACGGATTTCTGTTTTTACCTGTCGCTGATCTTGCTGGGCGGCATGGCGGCGCAGTGGCTGTTTGGCTGGAATCAAGTCGACGCCGTGGCGGCGTTGTTGATGTGTCCGGTGTTGCTGGCGGAAGCCCGGCGCGCTTGGCGCGGTGAATCCTGTTGTGGAGGTGGCGCATGCCATTGAAGTCCAATCGCAGAGTCGACTGGAGTTACCATCGCCCTGGTTGAACCAGTTGCGGCAGAACGCAGGAGTTTCTTGCGTCGAATGGAATCGCTATCGCCGAGCAGGTGGATGCGAAGAAGGCGAAGTTGGGCTTTGCCGACGGCAAAAGTTTGCTGAAGGGTGTCGACGATCTTTATGCGGCTAAGGGCAAGAAGGTCGTTCATTTGGATTTGCGGAAAGGGATGCCGGCGGATGAGGATCTGCAGGCCGTAATGCTGGGGCCCACCGGCAATCTGCGCGCGCCAGTTATCAAGGTGGGCAAGACGCTGGCGATTGGATTTGAGGCTGAAATGTACCGGAAGTTGGTTGGCGGGAAAGAGTAATGGCGGAGAGGGAGGGATTCGAACCCTCGGTAGCGCTTTAAGGCACTACGACGGTTTAGCAAACCGCTCCTTTCGACCACTCAGGCACCTCTCCGCGAGGCAAATTGGCTTGCTTTGCCTAGGCTAGCATAGGCGCTACGGAGCCTTGCAAGCGTTTTGGAAAATCCCGCCCCACGGGCTGACAGAAATCTGAAATAATCTTTAGGAACCTTTATGCGCCGACGCGATTTACTCACCAGCTATAGCCTTGTGGTCCTGGCCGACCAACTGCCTGCCGCGCCTCAAGAATCGATTACGCCGCAGATGCGGCGCGATTTCGACGTGATTGCGCCGAAGACGCGCGACCTGCGGATGGCAGGCGATTTTCAAGAGCCGCATATGGGGCTGGTGGATTTGCAGTGCGATGTCCTGGTCGCCGGCGGGGGCCTTGCCGGCGTTTGTACGGCGTTGAGCGCGGCGCGGCATGGCGCCAAGGTGGTTCTGGTGCAGGACCGTTCGCGTTTGGGCGGCAATAGCTCAAGCGAAGTGAAAATGCATATTGTCGGCGCGGATTCGCACAACGGGCGGCCCGGCTGGCGCGAGAGCGGGCTGATGGAAGAGCTGCGGCTGGACGACGCGGTCAACAACCCGCAACGTTGCTGGGAGATGTGGGACCTGCTGCTCTACGACAAGGTGATCAGCGAGCCGAACATCACGCTGTTGCTCGAAACGATTCTGTATCGCGCCAAGATGAACGGGGACAAGATCGAGGAAGTGGTCGCGCGTTGCGATAAGAGCGAACAGCTTTATCGCATCAAGGCGAAGCTCTTCGTCGACTCCACCGGCGATTCGCGACTCGCTCTCGAATCTGGGGCGCAGTTCCGCACGGGCCGCGAGACGCGGACGGAATTTAACGAAAGCCTCGCGCCGGAGAAGGCGGATGAGGAGACGCTGGGCAGCTCAATTCTTTTCACGAGCCGCCGCTTCAACAAGCCGATGCCCTTCACCGCGCCGAAGTGGGCCCGCAAGGTCACCAAGGATACGCTGCGCTTCCGCAGCACGAATCATTGGGAGTACGGCTACTGGTGGATCGAATGGGGTGGCAACAAGGACGTGATTCGCGATAACGAGCGGATCCGCTTCGAGCTTCTCTCGATCACGATGGGCGTTTGGGATTACATCAAGAACAGCGGCAATCACACCGATAGCGCGAATTACGCGCTCGATTGGGTGGGCATGATGCCGGGCAAGCGCGGGAGCCGGCGGCTGGTGGGCGATCACATGTTGACGCAGCACGATCTGCTTGGCGGCAGCTTTGGAGACTCAATCGCGATGGGTGGCTGGCCGATGGACGATCACCCGCCCGGCGGTTTCGATCGCGCGGATTTGCCGCCGAATACCGTGCTGAAGACGCCCGAGGTCTATCCGATTCCGCTGCGCAGTTGTTATTCGAAGAACGTTTCGAATTTGTTCATGGCGGGGCGCAACATCAGCGCGACGCATGCGGCGTTTACGTCAACGCGCGTGATGGCGACTTGCGCCACGATTGGGCAAGCTGTGGGCACGGCGGCGGCGATGTGTCTGGAGAAGAACAAGTCGCCGCGGCAACTGGCGCAGGACGCGAAGCTGGTGAGTGCGCTGCAGCAACGCTTGTTGCGGGACGACCAAACGATTAAGGGTAAGCCCGGCGAGCTCCTGCGGAATGAAGATCCGAGCGATCTGGCGCGCATCTCCAAGGCTTCGGCTTCCGGGAATGCGGGCGAGGCGGTGGCGGCGCTTGTGCTGGATGGCATTACGCGGGACATCCCGAAGGGCCCCGTGCATCATTGGGGCGCGCCGCTAGGTTCCGACGGCGCTTATCTGCAACTGGATTGGGATACGCCGCAGAAGATCAGCCAAGTTCAACTCGCTTTCGATACTGGTTTCCAACGGCAGCTTTTCTTGAGTTCCAACGACTCCTACCAGCGCACGCTCATTCGCGCGGCCCAGCCGGAGACGGTGAAGGATTATCGCGTTCTCATTCAGAAGCCCGGTTCTTCGGAGTGGGTCGAAGTGGCCAAGGTGACGGACAACTACCAGCGCTTGAACCGCCTCAATTTCCCGGCGGTGCAAGCGAAGGCGTTGCGCGTGGTGGTGAGCGCGACGAACGGCCACGAGGAAGCGCGTATCTTCGAAATTCGCTGCTACGCGTAAGCGGCGAATGCCGCGGCTACAATCGGTAGCATGCGGCTAGCCACTATCGCTCTTACTCTGCTTTGCTTCGCTGGATGCCAGCGCAATTCTGGCCCAGGGGACGTGCGCACGTTTCTCGCGGGGGCCGAGGCGGAATTGCTCGCGCTTTCCAACGCGCAGAGCCAAGCCTCTTGGGTGCAGGCCACATACATTACGCCGGACACCGAAGCTCTCGCCGCCGCCGCCACGGAGCGGCAGATCGCCGCCGCCGCGCGCTTGGCCAAAGAGGCGGCGAAGTTTGACGAGAAGAGCGTGGACGCCGAATCAGCGCGCAAGCTAAGGTTGCTCAAGACGGGCCTCACGCTCGCCGCGCCTGGCGACCCGAAGAAGAGCGCGGAACTGACGCAGATCACAACGCGCATGGAGGGGACTTACGGCAAGGGCAAGTATTGCCGCAAGGAGAACGATTGCTTGGACCTCGGCCAGCTTTCGAAGATCATCGCGGAGAGCAAGGATCCGAAGGCGCTGCTGGAGGCTTGGACGGGATGGCATTCGATCGCGCCGCCGATCAAGGCGGACTTCGTCCGCTACGTTGAGCTCGCGAATGAAGGGGCGAAGGAGCTTGGCTTCGCCGATACGGGCGCGATGTGGCGCTCCAAGTACGACATGCCGGCGGACGATTTCGCGAAAGAGGTGGACCGGCTTTGGGAGCAAGTGAAGCCGCTGTATGTTTCGCTGCACGCGTATGCGCGGAAGAAGCTCGCGGCGCAGTATGGCGCGAGTCTCGTCGATCCCAAGGCGCCGATTCCCGCGCATTTGCTCGGCAATATGTGGGCGCAGAGTTGGGATAACCTCTATCCGCTTTTGCAGCCGGCCAATAGCGATCCGGGTTACGACCTGACAAAGGTGCTGCAGGCGCGCAAGGCGACGGCCGTCGATATGACGAAGATGGCGGAGTCGATGTACGTTTCGCTCGGATTCGCGCCGCTGCCGCAGACATTCTGGGAGCGCAGCATGCTCACTAAGCCGCGCGACCGCGAGGTGGTTTGCCATGCGTCGGCCTGGGACGTGGATAACGTGGACGACCTGCGCATCAAGATGTGCATCGAACCGAACGCCGAGGATTTTTTGACCATCTATCACGAGCTGGGGCACAACTACTACCAACGGGCTTACAACCAGAAGCCTTTTCTTTTCCGCGACGGCGCGAACGATGGCTTCCACGAGGCGATCGGAGATACGATCCAGCTTTCGATGACGCCGGAGTACTTCAAGCAGATCGGCCTGATTAGCGCCGTGCCGGACGCGTCGAAGGATTTGGGCATTTTGCTCCGGCGGGCTTTAGAGAAGGTGGCGTTCTTGCCGTTCGGCCTGATGATCGACCAGTGGCGTTGGAAGGTGTTTAGCGGCGAGATTAAGCCGGAGGACTACAACAAGTCCTGGTGGGAGCTGCGCGAGAAGTATCAGGGCGTGAAGGCGCCGACGGCGCGCGCGGCGGGGGATTTCGATCCCGGTGCGAAATACCACGTTCCCGGTGGGGTGCCTTACACGCGCTACTTCCTGGCGCATATCTTGCAGTTTCAGTTTCACCGGGCGCTCGCGATCAAGGCGGGTTGCGATTTGAAGACGACGCCGTTGCATCGCTGCTCTATTGCGAACAACAAGGAAGCGGGGAAGGCTTATCAGGACATGCTGGCGCTGGGCATCAGCAAGCCTTGGCCGGAGGCGCTGGAGATTTTGACTGGTAAACGCGAGATGGACGCGACGGCAATTCTCGATTACTTCGCGCCTTTGAAGAAGTGGCTCGACGAACAGAACGCTGGTGCGCCGGTTGGTTGGTAACTAGCGCTGAATTGTTAGTTTCCGTACCGAGACGTTGAGCGCGGCGTCCGTAGCCCGGACCGTCAAGATGTTTTCGCCGGCCTCGAGCTTGAGGCGGGCCACAGGGATGTTGGCGCTTTCGTTGCGGCTGTCTAAAATGCCGTCGCCTGGGTCCACGCCGCGCCAGGGGCCGCCGTTTAGAGAGTACTCAAGGCGCTTGATTGCGCTGGCGTCGTCGGTTACTTGCACGCTCACGGCGTTGTTGGCGAGGTTGAGCGTGAGCTTTGGCGACGTTTGGTCTAGCTCTACCGGCACGCTGCTGAGCGTGCCTTCGAGGGCGGTGTCGAGGGTGTTGGCGGGGGCGTCCGAGGCGGTGACGCGGAAGAAGTAACGGCCGTCGGCTAGGGCGTCGGCGTCGATGGCGTAGCTTGTTTCCGCAAGGTTGTCCTTCAAGAGCTTCCAGCGGGTTTCGTCTTCGGCGCGGTACTCGAGTTTGTACTCGAGAGCATCGCTATCGGGGTCTTCGCTGGTCCAGGTGATGGACATCTGCCGCAAGAGCGGGCGCGTGGGGAGGAGGGTGCTGGTGCCGCTGCTGGTGGCGGCGCCGGCTTCGCCCGTGTCGGTCACGGTGAGCGAGTAGACGGCGCTGGCGGCGGCGGGCGCGGTGGTGGACGCGGTGCGTTGGGTGCTGACGCTGAGCGCGGCGGTGATGCTTTTGACGATGGGGGCCTGGTTGCGTGGCAGGTAGCGCGCGGTTACGGAGCGTAGTTTGAAGGGGCCTTTCGATTTGAGGCGCCACTGGAGGTAACGGCCGGCGGGGCTCGCGATTTGCTTCCCGTTTAAGGCTTGCCAGGCGCTCCAAGTGTTGTCGGGTTTGGTGGAGTTGCCGGAGCGCGTTTCGAAATTCAGGTTGGCGTCGGCATCGAGGGCGCCCCAGCGTGAGATGGAGACGGCTTCGTGTACGGGTGATTCGTACTCGCCTTCGCCGGCGGGTGTGGCGCTGAGGCGGATCGCTTTTCCGGCGGTGCTGGCTAGGGCGAGCCAGCCATTGGAGGTGGGTAGTAAACGCGAGACTTCGTTTTCGCCGGTTTCGGCTAGGAGCGCGGGTTGGCGGTCGGCATCTAGGCGATAAATGCGACCGTGATTGTCGGAAGAGAAGTAGAGCTTCGCGTCGTGGAGCGCGATGTCGAAGATGGCTTCTTCCTTGGTGACGAAGAGTTGGTCGACCGTCGCGTCGCGATTCAGGCGGTAGATGGCGGAGCGGTCGAGGCCGGGGATTTCCATGGTGGCGGCGGTGGCGGTTGTGGCGGCGGGAGGGGCGGCCGTCGCGGGCGCCGCAGGTTTGGGTTGGATGTTTAGTCCTCCCTGCGCCGCTTCGTCGGTTACGGTAATCGTTGTCGTCACTTGTGGGACGGCACCACCGCTGCCTGTGCCGGTGGTGGTTGTGGTTCCGGCGCGCTTGGCGGCGAGGCCGCCCATGGCTAGGAAGTAGATGGCGGCGTCGGTACCCGGGACGATGGGGCCCGGGACGATGGCACGGATTTCCCCGAAGGGCGCGTCGTACAAGACTCGCGCGGTGTTTTTCGCGGTGACGCGATAGAGCATGCCGTTGGGATCGGAACCGACTAGCAAGGCGCCGTCGGCGTCCCAAGCCAGGCTCGTTAGGTTTGCCTGGCCGCTTTCCCACCAAAGTTCGGTCTGGCCGTTCACGATGCGGAACAACTTACCTTCGTCGCCGGTGGCCGCGTACAGAGCGCCGTCCTTGCCGAATTGCAGGGCCCATACGAATTTCGCGCCGGTTTGTGCATGGAGTTGCCAGGCGTTGGCTTGGCGCTTGTAGATCTGGCCGCCGGGGGAAATGGCGGCGTAGAGTGCGTTGCTGGAATCGAGGGCGAGGGCGAAGACGTGACCTGGGGCGGGAGAGCCGAGGTCTTCCAATGTGTTTGGTCCATTGGCGTTCGCTTCGTTCCGGGCGGCGAAGATTTTGCCGCGCGGGCCGGTGCCGAGGTAGGTGACGTTGTTACCTTGCAAAGCCGTCCAGAGGGAGGATTCGTTGGTATTGACGGCGGCGGGGTTGATAGCGAGGCCCGGTTCGAGGACTCCGTCGCGGGTGAGGCTGATGCCGCGGAAGCGGCCTTTGGAGAACTCCGCGTATTGCGAGAGTTCCCAGGAGGCCGGACCGGCGGCGTTGAGCGAGAGGGCACTCATGAGGAGGGCGGCGAGGTTTTTCATTTTTCAATCTCGAGCGTTGCGGTCTTGGAGCCCGAGGCCACGCCGCTCGGCAGTACGAATTCACGGTCCAAGAGCTTCGCTTGTAAGCCCGGTGCGTATTGGCCGGGTTGCTTCGAGAGCAGGGCCGCTACGGAGTGAGGGAGGTTTGCGATCTCCTGGACGCCGCTTTGGTAAGCGGGGGCACTGCGGAGGACGCGCAGATAGAGATTGCCCGCGGGGTGCAGGCGGTTTATCGTTTCGATCAACTCGCGCGGACTGGCGAAGACAGGTCCGCCGGGTTGGTAGAAAGCGCGGAAGTCGAGCAGGTTGGCCGTGATGGAATCTTGGACGGAGACGGTGAGCGTTTCGCCGGGGTTGAGCCATTGCGGCACGACGAAATCTTCCGCTAGTTCCCGTCGGCCCGCCGCTGAACTCAATTGGATGCTCACGGCGATGCGCTCGCCGGGCTTCGCCTCGCGCTTGGACATGCGCAGGCTATCGACGGTCCATTGTTCGCGTTCGAGTTTGGGCGTGAGGCGGATGTCGATGTTCTCCGGCAGCAATCCGGCTTCGGCTTGTTGTGTGACGTAGGCGAGTGGGATCGCGGCGCCGAGGGATGCGCCGATGGGCAGATTGGAATCGCCCGCGTAGCGCCCGCGGATTTCGAGATCCGGCAGGCCGCGGCCGTACTTCACAATGCCGTGCAAATCTACCGTCGCGGAACCGATGCTGCGGACGTGGTGGTCGAGGGCGGAGAAGACCGCCATCTGCACGAGGAGCGGCGAGAGAACGTTGTGGCGGACGACTTCGTTTTGATAGGCGCGGGCTCCCGCGATGGTGACGCGTAAAGGGGTTAGGACGGCTTTGCGTCCGATCTCACCGACGATGCCGGCGTCGGCGTCTAAGTGAATCGCCCCGGCTAGCGCTAGCGATTGGCTGATCTTGAACGGGGAGTTGTAGTTGGGTAGCGGTGTCAATACTTCGGCTTTGGCGAAGGGCAGGTCGACTTCGCCCGCCGACATGAAGCGATGGCCGAAGGCGTAGATTCGCTTGCCAGCCTTGTGAGTAACCGTACCGTCGGCGCCCGCGTTCATGTCCCCACGGAGCAGCTGCACGGAGATCATGTCACCCGCTTCTATGTCGCCGCCGGGCTGATTGGGCTGCGCGCCGCTCGCGCCTTGTTGCAAGGCAAAGCCGAGGCGGTGCCAGCTTTCGTTGAATTGTTGGACTGTGGCGGAGGTCATTCCCGCGAAGCTGATGGGCGTCAAGACTTCTTGTGGGCCCGATGCGGGCGGCGCGGGGGCGATTAGTTCGGTGGCGGCTAGATGGAGTGGCGAGTTTGCACGTGCGGCACGCGTACCGGTTGGCGTGATCGCCAGCATTTCCTCGATGGGGCGAATTCCGGCGATGGGTTCCTTGGCGAAAGGAAAGGCGAAAGCGATGGCGCCCGCGAGTTTGCCGTTAATGTAAACCGGGCTGCCGCTCATGCCTTGCATGACGCCGGTTTGTTCGAGGCGGGGCGTTAGCAGCTTAGCGAGGATCATGTTCTGACCGGGTCCGCTGGCTTTCAAAACGCCCAGAATCTGGACTGGGAATTCCTCGGCTTGCCGCCCCCGGAAAACGGTTTTCGCGATGGCCTGCTGGTCCGGCGCTATATCGCGGAGCGGAAAAATGCCGATCTGCGCATATAGCAGCATTGGGAGCAGCGCGACGAGCAGCGCACCAGTACCGAAAGCCGCCGCTAAGCGTCTCATATTGTTGTTGTACCTTATAGCTAGAAAGCCGCCGGAGGAAGTTATCAAATTACCTGCCACAACCGAGCCACCGCCTCTCGTGGCTGAAGCGCAGGCCCCGCCGCCCGAACGGGCAGTCCCTTGGGCTCCGATCGCTTGGGTGGCGATCGCGATGTGCGTCGCGTTTTATCCGATGTTGGAGCGTTTGGTGCGCCAATGGATGGATGACGGCGACATGGGCCACGGCTTTTTCGTTCCCATCGTCTCCGGGTATCTCGTTTGGTTGCGCAAGGACGAAGTGCTGGCGGCGGCGGATCGCCGGAACTACTGGGGACTGGCAGTCATGGTGCTGGCGGCGTTCCAATATGTGATTGGACACCTGGGGGCCGAGAATTTCATCTTCCGGACGTCGATTATTTTTTCGCTCGCAGGCATGGCTTTGTTCCTGGGGAGCTGGCGATTGCTGAAGATCCTGGCCTTCCCGCTGGCGTTGCTCTTCTTCATGGTGCCGATTCCGAGCGTGATCTATAACCGCATTACGTTCCCGCTGCAGATCTTCGCTTCGCAGGTGGCGGAGTTTTCTTTGCTTGCCATCGGGATTCCCGTGCTTCGCGATGGCAATGTGTTGGAGCTGGCGGAGAACCGTTTGTCGGTGGTGGAGGCTTGTAGCGGTATCCGGTCGCTGCTCTCACTTACGTTCTTGTCGCTGGTTTACGGGTACTTCTTTGAGAAGTCGAACGCGATGCGGGTGACGCTCTTGCTCATTACCGTTCCCATTGCGATCGCGGCGAATGCGTTTCGCGTGTCGATGACCGGCGTCCTGTACGAGTACAAGCGCGAGTGGGCGGAAGGCTTTTTTCACAGCGCCGAGGGCTGGGTGATCTTCATGTTCGCCTTGACGATGTTGCTCGGCTTCCATCGCTTCGCCACTTGGTTCCAGAAAGGAGTCGCTCATGCTCGAACCCAAGCTCAGCCGTAAAGGACTGGGTAGCGCCGCTTTGATGATTACGGGCGTGTTGGCCCTGCAGTTGGGGCTGTATGCGAAGTTCTCGCGTACGGAGAAAGTGCCGGTCGCGCAGCAGTTGGCGAAGTTTCCGAATCAGCTCGGCTCGTGGGTAAAGGTACAGGACGGCGTGGTGGACGAAGAAACGCAGAAAGTCTTGCAGGCGGACGATACGCTGACGCGGCAGTACGCCGACATACAGACCAAACTCGGCGCGAATCTGTTTGTGGCTTCGTTCCGCAGCCAGAGGACGGGCGTGGCCCCGCATTCCCCGAAGAACTGCCTTCCCGGCAATGGCTGGTCTCCGATCGTCGACGACCGGATTCCCGTCAGCCTTCCCGGCCGCTCCCAGCCCATTGAAGTGAACCGCTACATCATCCAGCGTGGGGATAGCCGTAGTTTGGTCCTCTACTGGTTCCAGACAAAAGACCGCGCGGTGGCCAGCGAGTACGCGGCGAAGTTCTATACGATGCGCGACGCGATCGTCGAGAACCGTACGGACACGGCGCTGGTGCGCGTGATTATTCCATTGAGCCGCGATATGGATGCCGAAGCCGCTCGCGCCGCCGCCGAGAGTTTTGTCCGGGCTTTTTATCGTCCGCTTCTCGCGTTCTTGCCAGCCTAGCTGTGTGGGGCTGGAAACTTAGCAGAGGGTGAATTCGTCCCATCCATGTGGGCGGTTCTTGCGTCCATAGTGATGAAAAGGCCCGATGATATACTCAAGGCGAATTGAAGTTTGAGGTCCAGAAAATGCGGATCTTGAGAGCGGTTCCAATTACGATACTTCTCGCCGGGGCGCTTCTCCCGGCTGGCTTCCGGTTGGACGTTTGGGCCGCGCAGCGTTCGGATACGCCCAAGAAAGCGGATGCCGTTCAGCCCGTCCCGCCGCCCGCCAAGGTGAACATCGAACGGCGCACGGGAATGCTCGCAAAGCCGAACGATGCCGATACGGGCAAGCCCGCCAACCTCCGCATTGATACTAATTTGGTCCTGATTCCCGTGAGCGTCACCGACCCGCTGAATCGCGTCGTCACGGGCCTCGAGAAGGAACACTTTAAGATCTTCGAGGACAAGGTGGAGCAAATGATCGCGCAGTTCGGCAGCGAGGACGCGCCGTTGAGCGTGGGTCTGGTTTTCGACACTAGCAACAGCATGGGCGCGAAATTGCAGAAGAGCCGCCAGGCGGCGGCGCAGTTTTTCAAGACGGCCAACCCGGAGGACGAGTTTTTCCTGGTGCAGTTCAACGACCGGCCCGAGATGGTGGTGCCCTTTACCAACAATCCCGAAGAGATCCAGAATCGGCTCACGTTTACGCAAGCCAAGGGGCGTACCGCGCTGCTGGATGGCGTGTATCTGGCGATGAACCAGATGAAGAAGGCGAAGAATCCACGCAAGGCGATTCTGGTATTGAGCGACGGCGGCGACAATTCATCGCGCTACACCGAGAGCGAGATCAAGAATCTCGTGCGCGAGGCCGACGTACAGATCTACGCCATCGGCATCTTCGAAATGATGGGCGCGCGCGGGCGCACGGCCGAAGAGCTTTCCGGCCCGGGGCTCTTGACGGAACTGGCTGAGCAAACCGGCGGCCGGCATTTCCCGGTGGAGAACATCAACGAACTACCGGACGTGGCCGCGAAGATCGGCATCGAACTCCGCAATCAGTACCTCATCGGCTATAGCCCCAAGAATCAGGAACGCGATGGAAAATACCGGCGGGTGCAGGTGAAACTCGTCCAGCCTCGTGGCTTTCCAAACTTAAAGCCAATTTGGCGGCAAGGATACCATGCACCTACTCAGTAGAAGGGCTTTTGGCCTGAGCCTAGCCGCTTCGGCGGCCGCATTCCAGCAAGAAGACCCCGTGTTCACCAGCGACACGCGCTTGGTGCTGTTGCATGCCACGGTCGTCGACAACAAGGGCAACATCGTTACGGATTTGCCGCGCTCGGCGTTTAAGGTCTACGAGAACAACGTCGAGCAACCGCTGAAGCTCTTCCGCCGGGAAGACGTGCCGATTTCGCTCGGCCTGATCGTCGACAACAGCGGCAGTATGCGCATGCGACGCAACAAGGTGGAGTCGGCGGCGTTGCAGATGGTGAAGGCCTCCAACCGCCAGGACCAGGTTTGCATCGTTAACTTCAACGACGACGCTTTTCTGGACGTCGACTTCACCGGCGATATCAAGAAAATGGAAGAGGGCCTAACGCGCATCGACGCGCGCGGCGGCACGGCCATGTACGACGCCATCTCGATGAGCATCGATCATCTGTCGGCCAAGGGCAAGCGCGACAAGAAGGTGATCATGCTGATCACCGATGGCGCGGATACCGCATCGAAGACTTCGCTCGAAAAAGTGATCTCGCAGGTTCACAGCACCGATATCGTCGTCTACTCCATCGCCCTGCTCAACGATGAGCAGCCGCGCGACGCGAAGAAGGCCAAGCGGGCGCTGGAGACGATCTCAAAGGCGAGCGGCGGCCTCTGCTTCTTCCCGAAGACGGTGGAGGAAGTGGACGCGCTCGCCGTTGAAGTCGCCAAGGACATTCGCAGCCAGTACGTGATGGCCTACTCGCCAACCGTACAAGAACTCGACGGCACCTTCCGCACAATCAAGGTGACGGCCAACGGCCCGAACAAGCCGCAAGTGCGGACGCGGACGGGTTACTACGCGGGGGCGAAGAAGGGCGGCGCGGCGTCCTCAGGTTCCAGTAGCCTGCTCCCGCAGACTCCGAAGTAAATGCTTCGTTTCTTGTGGAAGGCTAGCAAGGGATACCGGCTACGGCCTTGGGCGAGCCCATACCTGAAATGGCGAATTGAAACCTATTGGGGATGGCACGCCGAGGATATCGACGCGCGTAAGTTTTGGAGCTTCCTTTGGGACCACAAGGCCGAAATGTGGCGTTTCCTGCGCTGGGCAGGCAGGATGCAGTAGCGCCGCCTACATCGTGCGCGTGACTTTGCTTAACGAGCGGGGTTGGTCTGGATTCAGGCCCTTTTCTTGCGCCAAGTAGCCCGCGAACAACTGCGCCGGGATGATGTATGGGATCGGCGTGTAGAGTTCGTGAATGGCCGCCGGAATGCGAATCGCGCGTCGTTTGGAATCGAAGGCCGCTTTGTTGCTACGGTCCGTGATCAAGAGCGATTCGCCCGTCGTCGCGTCAATGCGTTCGAGGAACTGCGCGACCGGGCTCCAAGTGGGTCCGGAGGGAGCGAAGACGAAGGCGGGGAAGTGCGGGTCTACCATCGCGATGGGACCGTGGAGTAAATCGGCGCTCGAGAAGCGTTCGGCGACCACGTAGCAGGTCTCCATCATTTTCAGGGCGAATTCGAAGGCGTTCGCGTAGTTCAGGCCGCGACCGACGGCGACGGCATGCTCCATAAAGCGGTAGCGCCCGGCCATGGCGGCTACGTCCTTCTCCAGGCGCAGTGCCTTGTCGGCCAGTTCTGGAAGGGCTTCCAGGTTTTTGCGTTGGAGCTTGGCGCCTAGGGCGTAGGCGAGCAGGTACATGGCCATCAGTTGGCCGGAGTAGGTTTTGGTGGCGGCGACGGATTTCTCCTTGCCAGCGCGCACCAGGATCGTCGCGTGGCCGAGTTTGGCAAGAGTGGAATCCGCTTCGTTCGTGACTCCCAACGTGAACGCGCCCATTTCCTTCGCGCGCTCCAGGACCTTGTTGGTGTCGGTGGATTCACCGGACTGTGATATCGCGACTACTAGAGTCTCTTCCAAATCGAGCTTCGCGCCGTAGAGGGTGTACAAGCTCGGTGCGGCCAGCGAGACGGGGATGCCAGTCATCAGTTCCAAGAGGTAGCGCCCGAATTGCGCCGCGTTGTCCGAGGTGCCGCGCGCGGCGAGCACGATCAGGCGGGGCCGGTAGGCCTCGAATTGGCGCTTCAGGGATTCGACGTTTTTCCACTCGGACTGCACCGTAGCGGCCAGCGCTTTGGGCTGTTGGCGGATCTCTTCGAGCATTTTGGACATGGGGTAAGCGCCTCTTGGAAGGAGAAGGGGCGACCTGTGAAGATCGCCCCTTCGCCGCGTCGTTCGGGTATATCCCTGACTTTGTTACTTCTTGGTCCCCTTCTCAACGGGGTACTCCTTGAGCTTATCACGGCCATAACGGAAGAAAATAGAGGATTTTTCGTTCCCAGCGCATCTACACAGCTATCGTGGATGAAGTCTTGATCATCCAGTCCATGACCGGGGCGGAAGCTGATATCCTAAAAGATTAAGATTTATGCATCTGTCCGATCCGCCGTGCCGGGTCCTCCTTTGCTGCATCTGCTTGGCTGGTGGACTTCTCGCGCAAGCGACTCCCCCCGAAGCAATCACCCTCGATCAAGCCCTTACGCTCGCCGAGACCAGCAATCCGCGGCTGAAATTCGCGCAAAGCTACGCCGAAGGCGCGGAGGCCGCGATTGTGACCGCCCGGGCTTATCCGAACCCCGAGTTCAACAACTTCTTCGGTAACCAATACCGCCGACAGATCGGCGCGGCGCCCGGCCTCTTGCAGCATTACAGCGGCGCGCAGCAACTGGAGTTGCCGAGCGTCCGCCAAACCCGCATCCTCGCCGCCCGGCAAGGCCAAAAGACGAGCGAATATACGCTAAGCGAAGCGCTGCTGTTGTTGCGCTCCAACGTGAAGCAAGCGTTTTTCAACGCGCTGCGGCGAAAGGCGGAGTTGGCTCTTGCGCTGGAGTCGCTGCGTCTGGCGGAGGATCTCCGCCGCCGCATCCAAGTACAGGTCGACGTCGGGGAAGCCGCGCGCCTGGAACTGACCCGCGCCGACGCCGAAGTCGCCGTCGCCCGCACGATTTCCAATAGCGCCAATCTCCGCTACCGCAACGCGCTGGCGGTTCTGCGGACGGTGATTAGTGCGCCGTTGCCGGCGCAGTTTGAGCCTCAGGGCCAGATCGACATAACTCAGCTCTTGCCGCAATTGGAAGAACTGCGCGCCGAAATGCTGAGCAAACACCCCACGCTGCTCGCGCTGCGCAGCGAGGTGGAGAAGAATCGCGCGTTGCTGGACAATGAACTTGCGCAACGCAAGCCGGCGCCGATCATACGCGGCGAGTGGGAACGCCAACCCGACCTCGGCTTCTTCCGCTTCGGTTTCAGCATCCCCGTACCGCTTTGGAATCGGCGCGAAGGCCCAATTGGCGAGGCGGCCGCCCGTGTGAATCAGTCCCGCTCGGCGCTTCAGTTCCGCGAGTTGGAAATGAGCTCGACGCTCGAGAGCGCCTACGGCCTCTACGAAGTGGCGCGGCAGCAGGTTGCAAGTTTCGAACAAGGCGTGTTGCGTGAAGCCGAAGCCGCGGTGAACGCCGCCGAGGCCGCTTACAAGTTTGGCGAGCGAGGCTTTATCGACGTGCTCGACGCGCAACGCGTCCTGCGCACCGTGCGCTTGGACTTTTTGAACGCGCAGTACGACTTGCAGGCCGCGCTGATTGAAGTGGAACAACTCCGCGCCATCGAAGCCGGCGCGGCGCCAGGAGCTAGACCGTGAGAAATAGGAAGATTTTGAGCGGCCTCTTGTTGAGCCTGCTCGGCGTTTCTTGCTCAAAGAACAATGTCACCGAGGCGGCGCCGGCTGCTTCCAAGAAAGCGCAGGACGTTCTCAGCGTCCGCCTGACGGACGGTCTGAAGCCCCTCGTCAAGACCGGTGAAGTGCAGATGGCTTCCATGTCCGGCGTGATTCAAGTAGCGGGCCGCATTGAAGCGAACGAAACGCGAATCGCGCGGGTTAGCGCTCCCGTCTCCGGCCGCATCACCGAGCTCGATGTCGTGGAAGGCCAAAACGTCAGGCGCGACGACCTGCTGGCTGTCGTAACCTCCACGCAGTTGTCCGAAGCCCAAGCGGCGTACCTGCGCGCGGGCCTCATGCGACGTCAGGCCGAACGCGCGGTGGAACGCGCCAAGCGCTTGCTCGAAGCCGACGTCATCGGTTCCGCCGAACTCCAGCGCCGCGAGGCGGAGTTCGTCCAATCCAATCTCGATCTAAACGCCGCGCGCGATCAACTGCGCCTGCTCGGCATGCCGGACGCGGCGATGGAAAAGCTGGAGACCACGCGCACCGTCAACCCCAGTTCGCACATTCCCGCTTCGATCGACGGCACGGTCTTGCAGCGGAACGTCACGCCCGGCCAGATGGTGCAGTCCGCGGAAACCGTTTGCGTCCTGGCCGATCTCTCCAGCGTCTGGCTGGTGGCCGACGTTCCCGAACAAGCCGCCGGCAGCGTGGCAGTGGGTAAAGCCGTGGAAGCCGAGATCCCCGCGTTGCCCGGTATCAAGCTGCACGGCAAGCTCTCCTTCGTCAGTTCCACGGTCAATCCCGAGACGCGCACGGTGCGGATTCGCATGGATCTGGCCAATCCGCAACGGCGCTATAAGCCGGCGATGCTGGCGACGATGACCGTTAAAGATCTGCCCGAAATGAAGCGCGTGCTCCCGCTCTCGGCTATCGTGCGGGAAGAGAACAAGGACTTCGTCTTCGTGCAAACCGGCGACAATTCGTTCCGCCTCCGGCCGGTTACCTTGGAGCCGGGCAATGAGGGCGTGAAGATCCTCGTGGACGGCCTGGCCAGCGGCGAGAAGGTCGCGCTCGAAGGCGCTTTCCACCTGAATACGGAACGCAAGCGCCAGGCTCTCGGGGGAACCGAGTAAGCGATGGTGGAAGGGATTGTCCGCGCGGCGCTGCGGCAGCGCCTGGTGGTGGTTGTTATCGCGGCGGCGCTTCTTTTCTTTGGGCTCCGCGCCGCGCAGAATTTGTCGGTGGATGCATTCCCCGACGTGACCACGGTGCAGGTGCAAGTGGCGACCGAAGCGCCGGGCCGCAGCCCCGAGGAGGTCGAACGCTTCATCACGGTGCCGGTTGAGATCGCGATGACGGGCCTGCCGGGCTTGACGGAAATGCGCAGCTTGAACAAGCCCGCGCTCAGCATCGTCACGCTTGTGTTTGAGGACAGCGTTAACGTCTACTTCGCGCGGCAACTTGTGAACGAGCGGCTAATAGAGGCGCGCTCTAAGTTTCCGGAAGGCGTTTCGCCGGTACTCGGGCCGGTGAGCTCGGCTCTCGGTGAGGTTTATCAATACACGTTGGAACGGCCGGACGACGGCGAACGCCCCTTAAGCCGGGAAGAATTGATTGAGCGGCGGCTGGTGCAGGATTGGGTGGCGCGGCCGCTATTGCGCAGTATTCCCGGCGTCGCGGAAATCAATAGCGTCGGCGGCTACGTGAAGCAATACCAGGTCCTTGTGGATCCGGTGAAGCTCCGCTATTTTAACGTCACTCTGCAAGATGTGTCGGCGGCGCTGGCGCGCAATAACGCGAACGCGGGCGGCGGCATTCTTCGCCAGGGCGCGGAGCAGTATTTGATTCGCGGCATCGGTCTAGTGACGTCGCTCGAAGACATTCGCTCCATCGTGATGAAGGAGGTCGGCTCGACGCCGGTCTTCTTGCGGGATGTCGCTGACGTGCGCTTCGGCGAGGAGGTCCGTTATGGCGCCTTGTTGAAGGGTGGCTATACGGAGAGCGCCGGCGGCATCGTCATGATGCTCGCCGGAGGCAACGCGAAGAAGATCGTCAGCCGCATCCAGGAGCGCGTCAAGGAGATCAACGAGCGCTCGATGTTGCCCGGCGGGCTCAAGATCGTACCGTTCTACGACCGCAGCGAACTTGTCGATGCCGCGCTGAATACGGTCGTCAAAGTGCTTATCGAGGGCATCATCCTCGTCGTGGTGATTCTTTTCCTCTTCCTTGGGGACATTCGTTCCAGCGTTGTCGTGATCGCCACGCTGGTCCTAACGCCGCTGATGACCTTTATGGTGATGAACCATTACGGCTTGTCGGCCAACTTAATGAGCCTCGGCGGCCTCGCCATCGCCATTGGCCTGATGGTGGACGGCAGCGTTGTGGTCGTGGAGAATGTTTTCGAGAAACTCGGCCACCACAAGGACAAGCCGAAGTTGGACGTCGTATTTGACGCGGTGAGGGAAGTCGGCACACCCGTCATTTTTGGCATCGGCGTAATCATTCTGGTTTTCCTCCCGCTCATGACCCTGGAAGGCATGGAGGGCAAGATGTTCGCGCCGTTGGCTTATACGATCGCCATCGCTCTCTTTATTTCCCTCGTCATCTCGCTCACGCTCTCCCCCGTGCTCTCGGCGTATCTGGTTAAGGGCGGCGGCGGCCACGATACCTTCTTCGTGCGCATCCTGAAGAAGCCCTACTCCACGATGCTGCGCTGGGCCATCGGCAACCGCTGGAAGACCTTCGGCGTTGCAATCCTGATGTTCGTGGGCGCTATCTTGCTCTTCCCATTCCTTGGCACCTCGTTTATTCCCGAAATGAAAGAGGGCTCGCTCGCCCCGAACGTTGATCGCGTGCCGAACATCTCCATCGAAGAATCCGTGCGAATGGAGTTCAAGATGCAGCAGTTGATGCGTGGCATACCGGGTATCAAGAGAATCGTCTCGACAATCGGCCGCGGCGAATCGCCAGCGGATCCGAATGGCGTTAACGAAAATTCCATCATTACCAGCCTCGCCAAGATTGAAGAGATGCCCGAAGGCTGGAACCAAGACCGCATTGCCGACGAAGTCCGTACACGCCTCAAGGCGATTCCCGGCACCAACGTCGTCATGGCGCAGCCAATCTCGGACCGTGTCGACGAAATGGTCACCGGCGTCCGCGCCGACGTCGCGGTGAAAATCTTCGGCGACGACCTCTCCGAGTTGCTTGCGAAAGCGAACGAGATCGCGATGGTCGCCCGTACCGTGCGCGGCACGCAAGACGTCAAGGTCGACCGTCTCGGCGGCCAGCAGTACCTCACCATCAACATCGACCGCCAAGCCATCGCCCGCTACGGCCTGAACGCCGCCGACATTCATGACCTTATTGAAACCGCCGTCGGCGGCAAGGTCGTTACCGATATCTACGAAGGCGAGCGCCGCTTCGCCGCGATTGTCCGCTATCCGGAGCACATGCGCAATAGCGTCGACGAAATCCGCCGTCTGGTCGTCAACACGCCGTCGCAGGAGAAGGTCTACATGGAGAACCTCGCCAAGATCGACGTTCTCGAGGGCCCCGCGCAGATTAATCGCGAAACCGCCAAGCGCCGCATCGTCGTTGGCGTCAACGTGCGCGACCGCGACCTCGGTGGTTTCGTCGCCGAGTTGCAGCAGAAGGTCGGCGCGTCCGTGAAACTTCCGGGCGGTTACTTTCTCGAATGGGGCGGCCAATTCCAGAACATGGAACGCGCCATCGGCCACTTGCTCGTCATTATCCCGATCACGATCGGCGCCATCTTCTTCTTGCTCTTTCTACTCTTCGGCGACCTGCGCTTCGCCACGCTCATCATCCTGGTGCTGCCCTTCGCCTCCATCGGCGGCGTGGTCGCTCTCTTTGTCACGGGCGAATACCTCTCGGTGCCCGCAAGCGTCGGCTTCATCGCGCTTTGGGGTATCGCGGTGTTGAACGGGGTCGTCTTGGTTTCCTACATCCGCAAGCTGCGTGAAGAAGGCTACCGCCAAGCGAAAGCGATCGAGGAAGGCGCTCTCATGCGTTTCCGGCCCGTCATGATGACGGCCACCGTCGCCGCCCTGGGCCTCGTGCCGTTCCTCTTCGCCACCGGGCCGGGCTCCGAGGTTCAGCGGCCTCTCGCCATCGTCGTGATCGGTGGTCTCTTCACCTCCACCGGCCTCACTCTGCTCGTGCTGCCCGCGCTCTATGCGTTGTTCGAAGGCCGCGAAAGGCCCGCCGAGGAACCCATCACTTCTTCCTGACGCTGCGTCAGGATCCAGATCAATAGCGGCGGAAGCGAGCCGATCAAGGCCAGCGCCATGTCTTTCTCGGCATCCCAGATGTCCCCTTGCGCGCCCACAAATTCGAGCCCGATCTCCGGCGCCACCAGTTGCGCCACGCTGAATTCCATCATTTCGTAGAGCGCGCTGAAGGAGAGATTCGCCAGCAACGCGACGAAGGCCGGCCACCAACGCCCGCTCTCACGCCGGAGTAACTCCGCACCGCCTCCGCCTAGCGGTCGAGTGCATAACAACCACCCCTGGGACGATTGCCGCTAAGAGTACGGAAGTACTGTTGAGCGCGCGAGGTGAGCCTGCTCTGTGACGATGCGACTCGATAGTTGGCTAATGGTCCGTCTTCAATCGGAACGGTACTGCTAGCGGTAGATGTCATGGTACTAGATAATCTAGATATTCGTTAGCGATTTTTTCTCAATTACATGAATCGCATCATTTGAGCATATTTCGACGGCGGAGATTTAGATGAACCTTTTTATGGCCAAATTTTTCGCTTGATCTACGAGGCTAGTTCGTCTACCCTCGAACCATGCGAACGTTGCTAACGCTTACTCTGTATCTCTTCCTTACCTATTCCGCCACTGCATGTACGTGGGAAGGTTATTCAGACTGGTCTTACGAGAGTGGATCTAGTGGACAATGTGACATCGAGTACTGGACACTTCAGGCTCGTCTTTATTCCTAGAATGGGCCATTCGACATTTGGGGCGGTGGTGCTCAGATAGGAAACGCATGTCACTCTGGATACTTGCGGTGCGATGGGGGTTATCAGGGGCAAGCGATGATTTCAGCTGGCTCCAAGCAGCTGTCAGTGAGCCTGTATCCAGCAACGCAGGCGACCGCATACTGGTACATCAGTTCCAAGTCAATCTACTGGGATAGCTGTGTTACCCCGAATTCAGAACAAGGATGGAACCCCATTGTGCAAACAACTGGTTATTCAACAGGCTACAACTTTCTGGACTGTACTCACTAGGAGACGACTCTATGTTTTCATCGGTAATCGCAGCGATAGCCCTGGGGCTGTCTTCGTCTGAAATCGCACAAGTAAACGCTTCCATTGTCGACAGTGGTGACGGACAGTTTGAATTATTGCTGTCGAATTCAAGTTCGTCTGATATCACGGCTTATTTGGTTCGGGTTCGGCAAATTCGCGACAACAGAGTCGTCCTCACGCACTATGAGGCGTTGGATAGCAGCTTGTTTCCCAAAGTCGACGAAAAACTGTTAGCTGGACGAAAGCGGCTGATCCCGCTGAACACCAAGAAGCTGGCGATTGGGAATACGCTGACAGCAGAGATTCTGGGCGTTGCATTCGGCTCGGCGAAGCCCGTTGGCGTAAACGAAGGTACACAGTTTATTTCAATACGTAGGCAACGAATTGCAGAATACTGGACCGCAACGGCGGCCAGGATCGACTTGATCCGTTCGTCATCGAGAGCGGATTTCGACGCCCTGTGTGTTGAGACTGATCGCGATTTGACGAGTCTGGGCGAGAGCAAAGCATCCAGTCACTTCGAAGCTATGAATAACGCCGCAGTCGCGGCAGAGATGAGGGCTTTACTTGAGACTCTCCGCATAAACGACTCGTCCGGCAACGATTCTAGGCGTAGACTCTTGAATGCTGTTGCGGGATCACTGAAGTCGAGATTGAGTCGCATTCAAAGCGAATGAGTTGATGATCCTGTCGCGAAGAAATTTGCTCTCGATCCTCGTCGGCGCGCGCTTCGGCGCTGCGGCGACCAAGCCGGAAGAGGCGTTTGCGGCGCTGCAAGCTACGCTGCATGCGGCGCCGCCGATGAAGCTTCGTTTTGAAGTGGCGGATAGCTTCTTGTGGGATGCCCAAGCAACCGGAAAACTTGGCCACCGCACCTTTGCCGCGACGTCCGCCGAATTAATGGCAACTCCCGGAAGCTACTTGGTGCAACACAAGAATCCGAGTGCAAAATCGGTTGAGTCTTACCGGCAAGGCGTGCTGACAAGGTTCACTGAGTTTACCAAGAGCTACTCAAGGTTTGAATTTCCCGAGCATCAAAGGTCGCCTTGGCCGACCTACTCCGGCGATGATTGCTTATTTCTACTTAAGAAGGGACCCTTTGCTGCCCTCTTCTTCAAGCCGGAAGGGCCGATCGAAATCTTCCCCGTTGGCGAGGGATGGGAGCTTCACTTCGCATCTAAGGATCATCGACTGCAACAGTACAACTTTCGGTACGTATTCCCCAATAGGCGCGCGAAACCAAGCGCCCTAATCGTCGCGACACGAGCGGCCGGCAAGAACGAAGTTCAAGGCAGGCGTTCTTCGCGGTACGAGTTTCACTGGAGTGATCTCACCATGGCGGATCGAAATCTTATCGAATCCTGGACGCCGCCCCGCAATGCCCGCTGGTTGCGTGGTAAGGAGAGCGGAATCGAAGCGGAGCGCGAAGCTTCCAGATAATCGGTCACCGCTAAGTCTTCCCGAACGGTTTCTGCAGACCCGCCTAGTCCAGGAGGCTTATGTGCCTGTCCATGCCCCGGAACGACAGCCCCACCGCGGCCAACAGCAGGCCAAGCATCGCCAGCGCAAAGCGCCCGCTCACCGGACGCTTCCGCCCGTTGGCGAGAAAGGAATTTTTCATGATCGGGCTAAGGATTAGAATTACAGTCTATGCTCGAAGCCATCGATCTTACGAAGTCCTTCGGTGAGCACACAGCGCTCAACCGGCTTAATCTTACGGTGCAACCCGGCGAAATCTTCTGCCTGCTGGGCGCGAATGGCGCGGGCAAAACCACCACGATAAACCTCTTCCTCAACTTCCTCCAGCCCACTAGCGGACAGGCCAAGATCAATGGCCTTGACGTCGCTACCCACCCGCTCGAATCGAAGAAATTCATCGCCTACATCCCCGAGCAAGTAAGCCTGTATCGCAACCTCACGGGTTTGGAGAACCTCGACTACTTCGCCACCCTCGCCAGCGGCGCGCCCGTGGAGAAGTCGAAACTCATCGAATACCTCCGCGCCGTCGATCTGCCCACGGGCGCGGAAGAGCGTAAGGTCGCCACGTATTCCAAAGGCATGCGCCAGAAAATCGTCATCGCCATCGCGATGGCCAAGCAAGCCAAAGCCCTGCTGCTCGACGAGCCCACCAGCGGACTCGACCCCAAGGCCTCCAACGAATTCTCCCAGCTCATCCGCAAACTCGCGGGGCAGGGAACCGCCATCCTCATGGCCACCCACGATCTCTTCCGCGCCAAGGAAGACGGCTCGCGCGTCGGCATCATGCGCCAGGGCACGCTGCGCCAAGTTCTGAACACCGATGAGTTCGGCCACGCCGATCTCGAACGTATCTACCTCGAACACATGCACGCCTAGGCGGCGCCCAGGAGTCCCACCATGATTCTCCACATCGCGAAAAAAGAGATCCTCGAAATGCGCAAGGATGGCCGCTTCGTCACCGCGAGCGTCATCGTCCTCGGCCTGCTAGCGCTCAGCGTCGCCATCGGCTGGCAACAGTATCGCGCCGTCAATGAACAACACGAGCAGGCCCGCGCCCAGACACGCGAGCAATGGCTGACCCAAGGAAAAAAGAACCCCCACTCCGCCGCCCACTATGGCGTTTATGCCTTCAAGCCCAAGAGCCCGCTCTCGTTGATCGATCGCGGCGCGGACAACTACACCGGCGTCGCCGTCTGGCTGGAAGCCCACAAGCAAAACGAATTCAAATACAAGCCCGCGCGCGATGCGAACACGCTGGCGCGCTTCGGCGAACTTACGGCTTCGAGCGTCCTCCAACTCCTTCTGCCCCTCCTGATTATCTTGATGAGCTTCTCGGCCTTCGCGGGCGAACGCGAGCAGGGCACTCTCCGGCTGCTGCTCAGCATGGGCGTGCCGCGTCCCCGGCTCGCCCTAGGCAAGGCGCTTGGCATCGCGGGCGGCTTGGGCATGTTGCTCATTCCCTCGGCGCTGCTCGGCTCGGCGGCATTGCTGCTCGCTAGCGAGAACGGCGCCTTCGGCGCGATGCTGCCGCGCCTCGGCTGGATGACCGCCAGCTACCTGCTTTACTTCACCGCCTTCATCGGCCTCTCGCTCACGGTGAGCGCCCTGGCCAAGAGCGCGCGCCTCGCCCTCGTCTGCCTTCTCGGCTTCTGGATCTTCAACGGCCTCGCCGCCCCGCGCCTGATGAGCGACCTCTCGCGCAGCCTTTACCGCACCCCGTCCAGCCTCGAATTCTCCCGCGAAATGGAGAAGGCCATGCGCGAAGGCAACGACCCGAAGGAACTTGAGCGCCGCGTTCTCGCCGAGTACAAAGTCGCCAAGATCGAAGACCTCCCCGTCAACTTCCAAGGCATCGCCCTCCACGAAGGCGAGGAACATGGCAACAAGATCTACGACGAAATGTTCGGCAAGCTCTGGGATACCTTTGAAGCGCAGAACCGGTTCCAACAAAAGGGTGCGCTCGTCGCCCCCATGCTCGCCATCCGTAGCGTCTCGATGGGCATGAGCGGTACGGACTTCGCGCACTTCCGCGACTTTTCCGTTGCCGCGGAAAACTACCGCCGCTACTTCATCGGCGTCATGAACGACGACGTCAAGCTGAATCCCCAATCGAAGGAGCGCGGCTACATGGCCGACGACGCCCTGTGGCAACAAGTCAAACCTTTCGCCTATGAGTCGCCTAGCGCCTCCGAGGTCCTCACGCAGCAAGCTTCCGCCGTGGGCATCCTCGCTCTCTGGGCGCTGGCCGCCTCTCTTGCCGCGGGTTACGCTTCAGCGCGCCGCTTGGAGGCGGACTAATGGCCTCCGCGCGCACCAAGATTGTCGCCGGGCATGAATGGCGCTTGCTCCAGGCCGACAAGACCCTGCTCGCCATCGTGCTGCTGCTCGCGGGACTGGTGGGCTACAGCCTCTATAACGGCGTTTCCTGGGTGAATTTTCAGAAGCAAACGCTCGCCCAAGCCGCCGAGGAAGAGAACGAGCGCATCGCCAAACTCAAGAAGAATCTCGCCGACATTGAGGCCGGCCGCGCCGAGCCCAAGGGCTTCCAGGATCCGCGCAGCGCGGGCGCCATCGGCGGCACGAGCGCCGCACCGTACCTCGCCATGCCGCCCGCGCCTCTGGGCGCGCTCGCCATCGGGCAAAGCGATCTCTATCCCTATTACTTCAAGCTCAATTTGCGCTCCAAGCAAGCCATTCTCGCCAACGACGAGATCGAGAACCCCACCAACCTACTGGCAGGCCGCTTCGATCTCGCCTTCGTCCTCATCTTCCTTTTCCCGCTTCTCATCCTCGCCCTCGGCTACAACCTGATCTCCGCCGAGCGCGAACAAGGCACGCTCGTCCTCGCGCTCTCGCAACCCCTGGCGCTGCGCAATCTCGTCACGGGCAAGATACTCCTGCGCGGCGCGGTGCTGCTCGGCTTCCTCGGCCTCTTCACGATGGCCGGCGCGGCTTTAAGTGGTGTCGATCTGGCAAGCGGCGATAGCTGGCTGCGCCTCGCGCTATGGCTCGCGATGATGACGCTGTACACCGCTTTCTGGTTCGGCCTCGCCGTCCTCGCGAATACCTTTCGTACGTCTTCGGCCACCAATGCCCTCACCCTCGCGGGCGCGTGGCTCGCCTTCGTACTCGTGCTGCCCAGCGTCGCGAATCTCGTCGCCACCTCGCTCTACCCCGTGCCCAGCCGCGTCGAAATGGTCCAGGCCATGCGTGTCGCGGGCAAGGAAGCGCAATCCAAAGGCAGCGTCCTGCTCGCGAAGTACATGGAGGACCATCCAGAGCTTGCGCCTCAGGACGGGAACGCCGGCGCCGCGGACTTTGCCAGCGTCAGCTACGCCGTGCAGATGGAAGTCGACAAGAAAGTACAACCGGTTCTCGACCGCTTCGATGCCCAAGTCACCCAACAACAAAACTTCGTGGACGCCTTCCGTTTCCTCTCACCCGCCATCCTCGTTCAGGGCGCACTCAACGACATCGCCGGTACGAGCCTTGGCCGCTATCAGCATTTCACGGGTCTGGTGAACGCCTTCTTCGACAAGTGGCAAGCGTACTTCCTGCCCAAGGTCTTCGCCAAGACCAAACTCACCAGCGCGCAGGTTCGGGAATTCCCGCGCTACGAGTGGCAAGAAGAGGCGGCGTCGAGTGTCGCCTCGCGCGTCGGCGTCGCCTTGCTCGGACTCGTGGCGCTCAACGCCATCGTGCTCTGGCTCGCCTACCGGCGCTTGAGCGCCGTCGCCATCACCAATTAAGTACGCTCTGCACCGCGCTGGCCTGCCGTTTCGAAACGATAAACTCCTGCTGGTTCGAAAGCGTCAACAGCCACCGCTGGCTCGATAGCGAACTCATCTTACGCACATGATCCAAATTCACCAGCGCGCTACGGTGGATGCGGTGAAAATTCAACCCCGTCAGCTTTTCTTGAATCGCTCGCAGCGATTGCGTCGCGAGAAACCGTTGCTTCTGCGTGTGAATCCACACGAGCTCGCCCTCGGCTTGAAAAGCCAGCACCTCGTCGGCGCCGAGCAGATAATACTCTTTGCCCGCGCGGCCCACGATACGTAAACGCCGTGCCGTTTTCTCTTCGCCCGGCGCTTGCGGCGCGTTCTCTTGCACGCGCGACAACGTCTCCGCGCTCTCCGCGATGTTGCCGCTCAAGCGCCGCGCCTTCTCAACCGCCAGCGTCAGGCGCTGCTGGCTGATTGGCTTCAGAAGGTAGTCGATCGCGCCGGCCTCGAAGGCGCGAATGGCGTGCTCGTCGAAGGCCGTTACAAAGACGAAGACCGGTACGTGCGCGCCGCCGCGAAACTGCCGCACTACCTCCAACCCATTCATTCCCGGCATCTGAATATCGATGAACACCAAGTCCGGCGAGAGCGTCGCGATCTGCCGCAACGCCTCATGCCCATCCTCGGCTTCGCCCACCACGTCCATGCCCGCCAAGGCCTCTACTTCTTCGCGCAGCACCTTGCGCGCTAGCGGCTCGTCGTCTACGATTAGCGCCTTCATTCCGTTACCCATAGCGTTACCATCTGAGCTTCTCTCGAAGCCTGCCCGGTCTTACAGAGATTTGCCTTGAGCGGCCACGGAATCGTCGTGAGCGGTAGCGTTCTCTTCGCCGGCGGGCAATTCCAGAATGACGCAAGTGCGGCCGCCGCGGCGCTCAAACTGCAATCGAGCCCGCGAACCGTAGTGCAGTTCCAAGCGCCGCCGCACGTTCTCGAGCCCCACGCGATTCGATCCCGGCGTCTCTTCCGCGCTGGAACCCGCTTCCGCGAAACCCGGACCGGAATCCTCCACGCTAACCGTTATCGCCTCGCCCTCGCGGCGTACGCGCAGGATCACTTCGCCCGGCCCCGGCAAAGCAGCCACGCCATGCTTCACGGCGTTCTCCACCAGCGGTTGAATCGTCAACACGGGAATCTCCGCGCGCAAGCAACTCTCCTCGATGGCAAGTTCCACCAGCAGGCGCGGCCCCAGTCGCGCTTTTTCAATTTCCAAGTATGCCTCGATGATTCGCAGCTCATCCTCCAGCCGCGCGGTCGCCTTCGAGGTGGTCAAGAAATAGCGGAACACCTCGCTCAACGAGAGCACCAAACGCCGCGCGTCCGCCGCCGCTCGCGGAATGCTCCCGTAAAGCGCGTTTAGCGCGTTAAACAAGAAGTGCGGATGAATCTGGCTCTGCAGCGCCCGCAACTCCGCCGCCAGCATCAACCTCTCTAGCTCTCGCGTTCGCGCCCGGTCCACCTCCCGCGCGATGGCCGCCGCGAAGAACTCTAGCGTTTCGAAATCTTCCGACAAGAAACGCCGCCCACCTAAATGCAAATACAGCGAATCGCCCTTCAGAAAGCGCACGCGCTTCTGCGCGTCGTAGCCTCCCAGCGCCTTATCTTCCCAGCGCCACGTCTCCGCGCGAAAGTAGTCGGCCACCAGCCGCGCCGCCCCTTCGCGCACTGCTTCTTCGTTCCCCTCCAACCGCCGGATCTCTTCCTCCACGCGCCGCGGATCCGGCCGCAGAAACACGCTGCGCGTCAGCCATTGCTGCGCCCGGTCCCGCAAAAAGGAGAAACCGAGAAACGCCGCCGCCAACAACACGAAGATTAAGCCCAACGAAAACGGATCCTCCTGCGCGTGCCGCGGCCGCTCGGCGATCCACATCCTCCCCGTCCAAATCGAGGCCACCGCCGCCGTCGCCAGCGCGCCGCTGGTGAGGAGCCGCAGGAAGGCGTCAAGCAAGAGAAAACGGTACTCCTCCAAGATGACCACCAGCGCGATCGGAATGCCCGCGTGGTGCAAGATCAATTCGGTCCAAAGATTGTTCTGATGCGCCCCGGCGAGAAAGTGCAAGAACGACAACGAGAGCGCAAGTAGACAATACCCCGCCGCCGCCGGCGCTTCTGGACGCTTGCGATGTTCGGCGATGCTCAGAACGCTCAACACCGCGAATCCGGTCGAGAGCGAAAGCAACGCCGCGCTGTGCACGCGTTCGTTGTCGATGAAGATCTCGACGGCATGTAATGCCGCGCAAGTCGCGCCCAGCAAGTAGCCGGCCATCCGTAGCTTCGGACTGTTGCCCTGATTATTGCCTTGCAGACTGATATCCAGCAACACCGCCGGGAGCAAGCTCAAGGCTCCGAACGCCAACGCGGCGAAGGCATTCGCCAGATAGGCGTCGCGTTCGCGAAAGCCCAAGGCGGAGAGCAGAAACAAGTCGAAGGCCAAGGCCAGTGTGGTGGAAACGATCGGCAGCGCGCGGACCGTCTGGCCGCTGCGCTGCGCGTCCCGGTAGAGCAACCAGCCTAAGTTCGCGAAGACCACCACGCCGGCGCTATGGCCAACGGTGTTGATCCAATGATTCCCATGTAGGTCTAGCTCCGGCGCCGGCATCGAACAAAAGGCCCGCGAGGATTATCGCACGCGGAGCGGTTTCGAGCGTCGCCCAGCCGCCGCTCTCGGCCAACCGCGAAGCGGCGGCGGGATTCCGAAGCGCGTTCTGCACGGCCTACGCGAAAGGTCTCGTGAACGCGGCGTCTAGCGCGGCGTCGTTCCAGTCTGAGATTTCGACGTTGGCCCTTCTCGGCCGGGACTTGTTCCAGGAAATTCTGATTCGGAGAGGCGTGGAAGCTACAGGTGTACTCGGGGTAGATCCTCCTGGGTTCTGCCGTGTACTGTTTCTGGGAAAGGTCGCCGCCTAGCCGGGACGCGCCCCGCGGTTGGGGTTGAATAGGCCCGTTCTCTGAGGGTTCCGAGCCCTCGGGTCCTGGCGTGGAGCGAGATACTTCTTCATGAAGATCCAACGCGGATCGCCCCAGTCCGCAAAAGCCCATATGACAAGCGGATTAGTTGGCGCCGTCATTTCGGGGCGAGCGCCGCGTGGGGAAGCCTGTGACGCCCACGCCGCCCGGGGGCCATCACCGTGGGAGACCAGGGCGCGATCTCGACGGCAAGGCGATTGCGGTTCGTGAATCGATGCGTCATCTTGGCCTTAGCTTCGGTTGGGTGCGTGTCGATCACGAGCTTCTTTTCGATACCCCTCTCCGCTTCCATCGCCTACGTCGCGCCAACCGTGCCGCCGTTCATCTCGGCTGCCACCGGCTAGCCCAGGCCATAGGTATAGTGAAGCGCCTCGGGGCCGGTCCAAAGCCGATAGCCGCTGCGGATCGGCCATGTGCTTTCGCCGCTGTTTCCCATCTGCCTGCCAGATTCCTTGAATCCCGGCCTCGCGAAGCCGCATCCGCCACAAAGAAGAACGCCGCGCGCCGCCTCTTTCGCGGCATTCTTCAGACGCCCAACCGGCTCCATCGTCGTCCCTTCCTTCAAAAGAAGCGGCCGTACACGGGCTACGAATCCATCCCGGCCGCATTGTGCTCTCACCGTGGTTCCCGCCCAAAAGCGCCGCACTCTCCCGCATGACTAAAATAAAGGCATGTCTGCCGTCACGCTCATTTCGGTTGACGACTATCTGAAGATTACCGATAAGCCCTATCGCGAATATCGCGATGGAATCGTGACGGCGAAGGCTATGCCGACCAAGTTTCACTCCATCCTCATGCTCGCCTTAGCCAATCTGCTAGAGCGGCAAGGCGTGAAGGCCTATCCCGAACTGACTGTCCGCCTCTCCCCCACAAAGTATTTAGTCCCCGACGTCACTGTCGCCAACGACTTCCCCGGCGACTACCCAACGGAACCCGTCTTCCTCTGCTGCGAAATCCTCTCGCCCGACGACCGCCTCGGCGCCACCCTCGGCAAATGCGAAGAGTTCCACGCCTGGGGAGTCCCCTACTGCTGGATCATCGATCCCGTCAAACGCACCGCCTGGGAATACCACAACAACGCCGAACCCGCCAAAGTAGACTCGACCCTTCAAGCCGGCCACCTCTCTGTCAGCCTCCCCGCCTTATTCGCCGCCCTCCCCTAAACCAAAACCTCCTTCACCACCCTCGCCGGCTCCACCCCACTCAACCGGAAATCCAACCCCTGATACCGGTAAGTAAACCGCGCATGGTCGATCCCCATCAAATGCATCACCGTCGCATGCAGATCCCTCACATGCACCGGGTTCTCCACGACGTTATAGCTAAACTCATCCGTCGCGCCATAACTAATCCCCGGCTTCACGCCCCCACCCGCCATCCAAATCGTAAAACAACGCGGATGATGATCCCGCCCCGCCTCAACGCTATCCCATTGCCCCTGCCCAGCGACACCACGCCCAAACTCCCCACCCCAAATCACCAGCGTCTCATCCAACATCCCGCGCTGCTTCAAATCCGTAATCAACGCCGCGCTCGCCTGATCTGTATCCCGGCACCTCGCCGTACACCAGGAAGGCAGCCGGCTATGGTGATCCCAGTCCGGGTGAAACAACTGAATAAAACGCACCCCGCGTTCCGCCAGCCTTCTCGCCAAAATACAATTCGCCGCATAGCTCCCCGCCCGCCGCGAATCCGCCCCATACAACGCAAACGTAGACTCCGGCTCATCGCGTAAATCCGTCAACGACGGCACACTCGTCTGCATCCGGTACGCCATCTCATACTGCCGGATCCGCGTCGCAATCTCCGGGTCCCGCGTCTCCTCCAATCGCATCTGATTCAAATCGCGAATCCCGTCCAACATCCCCCGCCGCACCGTCCGCGGCATCCCTTCCGGATCGCGCAAATACAAAACCGGATCCTTCGCATTCCGCAACTTCACGCCCTGATACCGCGAAGGCAAAAATCCCGAACCCCAATAATGGTCGTACAACGGCTGGTCGCTCGGCCGCATCATCCGCGACAGCAACACCAGATAATCCGGCAAATTCCGGTTCTCGCTCCCCAGCCCATAACTAAACCAAGCCCCCATACTCGGCCTACCCGGCAACTGATTCCCCGTAAGAAACTGCGTCATCGCCGGCGCATGATTGATCTGATCCGTGTGCATCGACTTCACAAAGCAAAGCTCGTCCACCACCTTGCTCGTATACGGCAGCCACTCGCCAATCGTCGCCCCGCTCTGCCCATACTGCGCAAACTTCGTCACCGGCGGCATAATCAACTGCTTCTGATTCGCCGTCATCGTCGTCAGCCGCTGCCCCTGCCGCACCGACTCCGGCAACTCCTGCCCCGCCAACTTCCGCAATCCCGGCTTATAGTCGAACAACTCAATCTGCGAAGGCCCGCCCGACTGCGTCAGGAAAATAATCCGCTTCGCCTTCGGCGCAAAATGCGGCAGCCCCGGCAACCCGATCTTCGGCTCCTCCGCCGCCATCATCGCGTTCACCGCGATCGCCCCCAGCGAGAATCCCCCCGCCTGGCCCAAAAATGTTCTGCGCTGCATTTTCATCACGAATTCTCTTTCCTAGCTCTCACGGTGCAATTTGTACGGATAAACCTTGCCACTATTCCACTGGCAAACGTAAAGATCGCCCTCGCGATCCACGCAAACGTCATGGCAGTTATGAAACACCGGCTCCTCCTGCAACATCAGTTGCAAACGCCCCTCCCGATACTCCGGCGCCTTGCCCCCCGGATTCGAAACCACGCGGTTCTCCCGATCCAAAATCGTCACAAAGCCCCGCCCCTGCCACATCCGGTAATCATCGGCAAACATCCCAAAACAAACGCCCGAATAAACGAAATCCCCTGCAATCACCGGCCGGCTCATGTAGGCCCCCGGCAGATACACCGTCTTCACAAACTCGCCCTCAAGCGTGAACCAATGAAACTCATTCCGGATCCGCGCCGTGGCCATCACCAGCGGCGTCGCGCCCCGCCGATCAATCGCCACCCCATGCGCCTGCAAGAACTTCCCCTTACTAATCGGCTGCGAACTCTTCCCGCCAAACTTCCCCAAATACTTCCCATCCTTCCCATACCGCAGAATCCACTGCGAACCATAACCATCCGCCACGTAAATATCCCCATTCGGCGCCACCGCCGTCTCCGTCGGGCTGTAAACATCCCGCGCCGCATACACACCCAAACTCATGGGGTGCGCCAACTCCAGCACCGTCTCCCCCTCCAGCGTCAACTTGCTCACCTTACTGCTACCCGTATCCGTCGCATACAAATACTCACGGCCATCAGCCTCCGCATGAATCGTCAACCCATGCGCGCCGCCCCAACCCAAAGTCCAAGCCCCCAGCACCTTCCCGCCCTGGTCGAAAACCAAAACGTTATTCGCCTTGTGATTCGTCAACAAGAACAGCCGCCCATCCCGCGCCTGCACCATCTCATGGCAGTCGTTCACCGGATACTTCCCCGGGTCCGCCTGGCACCACTTCGTATCCACCCGATAGCGATGCGTCCCATGGCCAACCTTCTTGCCCTCCGCGCCCACAGCCGTCTTTGCCGCCAAAGCCAAAAACGGCGCGCCCAGCAACACCCGCCTGCGACTATTCATGAGTCAGCACCTCATCCAAATTCAGAATCAGACTCCCCACCACCATCAACGCCGCCTCCCGCGCACTCGCGCGCAGCGGTGGATTCTGCCCCACCGCCAACAACGCCGTCGCCTGCCTGGGCTGAGCCGCATACTCCGCCAACGCCTTCCGGTACTCCCGCTCCAACACCGCCACTTCCCGCGTCGTAGGCTTGCGCAACAACACCCGTTCAAACAGCACTTCAAGCGGCTTCTTCTCCCCTACCACCTGCTGCGCCATCACCCGCGCCGCTTCCAAGTAAGTCTCATCGTTCAACAACGTCAACGCCTGCAACGGCGTATTCGTCCTCCCCGGCCTCACTTCACACATCCTCCTCTGCGCGCTATCAAACAAGAACGTCGGCGCGATGCTCCGCCGCCAAAACGCATACAAGGTACGCCGGTACTGCGCCGCCCCTTCGCTCGGCTCATACCGAAAGCGCCCCATGAAAAGCTCTTCCCAAACACCTTCCGGCTGATACGGCCGCACCGGCGGCCCACCCAGCGCCGGATTCAATAGCCCCGCATAGCTCAACGCCGCATCGCGCAGCATCCAACTCGCCAAGCGGTAACGCGGCCCCCGCGCCAGATACAAATTATTCGGATCCTTCGCCTCAAGCTCAGGAGTCAAAGTCGAATCCCGCTGATAAGCCGCGCTCAACACAATCCGCCGCACCAACTTCTTCACATCCCAGCCGCTCTCCACAAACTCGACGGCCAAAGTATCCAGCAACTCATCCTGCACCGGCCTCTCCCCCTGCAACCCGAAATCCTCCGTCGTGCGCACCAGCCCGACCCCAAACAGCAATTGCCAAACATGATTCACCGCCACCCGCGCCGCCAGCGGATTCTCCCGCGACACCAGCCAACGCGCCAACGCCAATCGATCCCGCGCGGCCCCCTCCGGCAAATCGCCCAAAAACGCCGGCACACCGGGCGTCACTTGCTCGCCCTTCTTATCCCAAACGCCACGCAACAAAACATGCGTCTCCCGCGGCTTCGCGCGCTCCGCCAGCACCATCACATTCACCGATCGCGCCGCTTCGAGCTCCTTCAATTCCTTCTCCGCCCGCGCTAACGCCGCAAACGCCTTCTGGTAACCCGCATGCCCCGCCAAAAACTGCTTCTCGATCAGATCTCTCAAATCCTCCGGAGCGGCACTTCTCTTGTCCAAGCGCGCCAACCTCTCCAACGGCGAAGCCCCCACACTCTCCAGCACCGGACCCAATCCCCCCGTCACCGACAAACGGAACTTCGCAATATTGCCCCGCCCCTCCGTCGAACGATGCCGCATCTCAAACACCAGCTCCTCATCCGCCGCCAACTGCAAAGGCTCCGCCAACCGGAACACCGCCGTATGCTTCTCCACCTTCGGCGCCTCCAGAGTCGTCCAACCGTTCCGCGGGTCGTCGTCCAGCGTGTCCTGCACCGCCCCGTAATTGTTGTGCTTCTTCTTATCCGCCGAATAATCCGCCACGGCCGTTTCAATCTTGATGTCGCGCACCTGGCTATTGCCCTTCTGGCGCACCTGCAGCTTCACATCCGTCAACAAAAACTCGCCATTGCCGCTGCGCGTAAACTTCCCGTTGGCAAAAGCCGCGTCTGGAAACACTTCCAACTTCAGCCCACTCATCCGAACCAACCCCGGCCGCATCGCAATTCTGTAATCGTCCTGCTTCGGATCCGGACCCGTAGCCAAAATCACGCCGTCCGCCCCTTGCCGCAACACCGTGCCCTCGGCACTCTCAAAAGCCGCCTGCCGCACCAAGCTCCACTCAGCAAAGTCACGAGGCAACGCCGCCGCCTGCGCCTTCAACCAAGCCCGAAACGCCGGCTGCGCCAACTCCCTCTGCCGCATCTCCTCCGGCTTCCGCGCCGCCACCAACGCCTTCGCCTCGTCAATCGCCCGCTGCGCAAACGGCGAAGCATACGGCACATAAGGCCCCGCCTTCTTCCCCGCCTGTCCCGTCTCATCAATCGAATTGAAGAAAGCGTTCAGCGCATAGTATTCCTTGTGCTCGATCGGGTCGAACTTATGCGTGTGGCATTGCGTGCACTGCAGCGTCAGCCCCAGCCAAACCGTCCCCATCGTATTCACCCGGTCCATCACATAATCGATGCGTGACTCCTCTGGGTCCCGCCCGCCCTCTCCATTCGTCATGTGCTGCCGGTGAAACGATGTCGCCAACTTTTGTTCCACCGTCGCCCCGGGCAACAAATCCCCCGCAAACTGCTCCACCGTGAACTGGTCATAAGGCATGTTCTTGTTGAACGCCGCCACCACCCAATCCCGCCAAGGCCAATTCGTCCGCGTATCATCCGCCTGAAACCCATCCGTATCCGAATACCGCGCCGCATCCAGCCACCACATCGCCATCCGCTCCCCATACTGCGGACTCGCCAGCAGCGCATCCACATAATCCGAAATAGCGCCACCCGCCAGCACCTTCTTGGCTGCTTCACCCCCCACTCCCACAACCTGCGGCGGCAACCCGGTCAAATCGAAAGCCAAGCGCCGCGCCAACGTATGCCGCGGCGCCGCACCATTCGCCACCAGCCCCTTGCCCGCCATCTTGCGGCCCAACAATTCGTCGATATCCCCGCGCACCGCCACCGGTTTCTCAAACGACCAATGCTTCCCCCAAGGCGCTCCCTCGCGAATCCACTGCTCGACAACCTTCACTTCCTCCGCCGTCAACGGAGCCTTATGCGAATAAGGCGGCGGCATCAGCATCGCCGCCTTCGGAGCCGCGATGCGCACCAGCATCCTGCTTGCCCCCGGATCCCCCGGCACCACAGCCGCCTTACCACCCCGCTTCTCCAGCGCCCCCTCCCGAGTATCCAGCCGCAAATTCGCCTTCCGGCTCGAAGGGTCCTGCCCATGGCATCCCAAACACTTCTCCGACAAAATCGGCAAAATCTGCCGGCTAAAGTGAACCGGCTCCCCAGCGGCAAACCCGCCCCCAAGCACAAACAAACACAACGCCGGGAATCTCATAACACCTAAAGCATCCGTCAAAGCGCCAACGACGGGAATGGTCGATCCAACCAGAAATGTGTACTATGCAAGCATGCCTCAACATGGGCAAAAAACTGACTTTCCCATTTCCTTCTTCGCCACCCCCAGCGCTCTGGACCGCGAACTCTTCTACACGATATTCCGGGCGGGCCACCTCCGCGCCGCCCCGAACTACGGCGTCAAGCGCGACCGCTTCCACGGCTTCGAGTTCATCTACTGCCTCTCCGGCCAAGCCCGCGTCCGCGTAGAAGGCCAATGGCACGCAGTAGCCCCCGGCGACCTGGTAGTCTTCGACTGCCACCACCCCCACGAACACAAAACAGGCACCGACGACCCGTGGCAAGCCTATTGGGTCCGCATCGAAGGCCCGCGCCTGGAGCGAATGTGTTCTATTCTAGCCATCGCCCAAAACCCCGTAATCCACATCAACGACGACAAAGCCATCCGCCACACCTACAGCGAAATCTTCACCCTCCTAGCCAGCGAAGAAACCCAAAAAGCCCCCAAACTCCACGCCGCCCTGGCGAATCTAATCGCCCAAACCTGCGCCGCCCACCAACTCCCCCCACAAGAAGCCCCCCTCTCCCCCAAACTCCAAGCAGCCGTAAATTACATGCGCCAAAACTACTTCGAAGTGATCCGGGTCGAAAATCTAGCCGCACGAACCGGCCTAAGCCCCTCGCAATTCAACCGCCTCTTCCGCCAAGCCTACAACACCAGCCCCATCGACTGGCTCCGCCACGAGCGCATCAACCAAGCCAAACGCCGCCTAGCCGAAACAACGGACCCCATAGAATGGATCGCCACCCAAGTCGGCTACCAAGACCGCTTCTTCTTCAGCAAAGACTTCAAACGCATGACCGGCCTCACCCCCCGCGACTTCCGCCGCCGCGAAAGCTAACCATCCGCCCTTACTAACTCATAGATACACTAATCAAAATGAAGTGCCTCGTTCTACTGACCCTCGCGGTCGCTCTTCCGGCGGTGGCGCAATTCTCGCAAACGGGGCTCACCTTGCGTTTCAAGGAGAATTTCCCCAGTTGCCAGCCCAACGGTTCGCCCTGGCTCTTGGCCGGCGCCGATTTCAATCGAGATGGCCTCGCGGACGTCCTGGCCGCCGATTTCAAAGCCGCCTGTTTACAACTCTTTCACGGAGACCGCCAGGCCGGCATACGGCGCGTCACGTCTTTCGATCTTCCCTTTTACGCGCGCACTTTGAAGGTCGCCCGGCTCACCAACGACTCCTTTCCCGATGTCGTCGTCTATGTCGAAAACGAATCTTACTCCGCTACCTCTCCCAACCGCTATCTTTGCGCGTTGTTGAATCGCACTGGAACTCTCCAAGCTCCCGTCTGCACACCGGACGCTTTCGGATACTTCACCGTCGGCGATATCGACGGAGATGGCTTCTCCGACATTCTCTCCCTTGTCCCGCTTAGCCCGCCCGAAGTGCTCCGCTGGTATCGCTTCAACGACGCCGCGAACCGCTTCGAGCAACGCGGAGACATCCCCGTGCACAAAACCAACTCCAACACCGTTGTCGCCGATTTCAACCGCGACGGCCGCATGGATCTCGCTTACTCGCTTCGCGACAACAACAATTCCTCGGAAGCCATCTACGTCCAAACCGGCAGGGGCGCGGGCCTCTTCGACAATCCGCGGCTTTCTCCCTTGCCCGAACGCTGCTACACCTTCGATCTCCAAAGCGCGGACTTAGATCTCGACGGATACCCCGACCTCGTCGCCGCCTGTGACGACGGCCAGACTCTGCGCGCCTATCGCAATCGAGGCGCCGCGGCCCCTGGGCAATTCACCGTTTCTTCATCCATCCGCGTCCCCAGCATCAATACGCCGACTGCCTTCACCATTCACGACCTCGACGGCGATAACTCCCCCGACGTTCTGGTGCCCGGAGGTAACGGCATCTTCTTCTTCTCGCAACGCCTCGGCACTCTTGCCCCTCCCGTTCTCATCTTCAATGGCGTCACCGGCGCCGTCGTCGCTGGCGATTTCGACGGCGATCCCTTTCCCGATATTTTCTACGGCACGCACAACGTTCTGAACCGCTTCTTCTATTTCCTCACCGGCGGTGCCGCTAATTTTTCCTTCCTGATCGAATCCGGCGTGAGCAGCGTACCTTTAGGCGGTCAAGCCGATGTCGTCGTCTCCGTCGTCCTCAACGAATCCTCCGCGGTTGCCTTCCAGCCCACCTCCATTCAGCTTCGAAATGCGACGAATGAAGTCCTGGCCTCCGTGCAGCCCGATTGGTTGCCTCCGGTCAGACCGGGCGGTCAAGGCGACACCGTCGCCCGCGCCCGTTTTACGATCCGGCCGCAAGATGCCGGAGTCTTCGAATACTTCGGTACCTTGAATCGTCCTTTCTCGCTGCCTCAAGTCCGCACTCCGGCTCTTCGCCTCACCGTGCCGCGCATCGCCAGTAGCGTCGCCTTTACCCTAGCCTCCACGTTGCGGGAAAGCCCCGCGCCCATAATTCTTCCGGTAAGCGTCACCAGCCCCCTCTCGAATCGCGCCACTGGCCAAGTCTCTCTCTCCGACAATGCCGGCCGCACCCTCGCCATGGCCCCCGTACTGAACGGCGCCGCCACTTTGACTGTCCCCTCCTCGCAATTGACCATTGGCGCGAACCTCTTCTCCGTCAATTACACCGGAGACCTAAATCACCAGCCTTCGAGCTCCAGCCCCCAATCCGCCTTCGTCATCGGAACTGCGATTGCCCTCAATGCCGCCGCGCCCTCCCAAACGCCCAACATCCTTGCGCCGGCCTCCCTGGCCACTCTCTATCTCAGCCGTTCCCCGCTCACTGCGGCGGCGGCCCCATCCCTCCCGTTGCCCACCAGCCTGAGTCAAGTCTCCCTGCGTCTCGAATCCCCCGTCACCGGCAACCGCCTCGCCGGGCTGACCTACGCCGGCGGCAACCAAGTGAATTTCTTCGTGCCCGAGGACCTTCCCCCGGGCCTCTACACCCTGGCCGCCTTGCTGCTCTCCGGCCAGCGCTTCGAAACTTCCCTGCGCGTTTCGAACGTCGCCCCAGGCGTTTTCTCCATGCCTTCCACCCAAGTGCCCCCGCCCGCCGCCGCCCAGTTCATCGCCGATGTCGATGGAGAGCGCCGGGACTTTCCTCCCTTCCAATGCCCAACTTCGTCCTTCTGCACCACCGCCCCTCGCTTCGTTCCACCCTCCGGCGCGGTTCTAGTCCTCTACGCCACCGGACTGCGAAATCATCGCAGCGTCGAAGCATCCATCTCAAGTTTGGACTCCCCGGCGCGCAGCGTCCCGCTTAGCGTCGACTACGCTGGCGCTCACTCCACATTCCCCGGCCTCGACCAAGTCAATCTGCGGCTTCCCGCCGACCTCAATCTCACGGGCCGCCTCCGCCTCGTCCTCCGCGTCGATGGCGTCGATGCCAATCCCGTGGCTATTGAGCTAATCTAAACGGCCAAGCGCTACTCCGCCCGCAACATCTTAGCCGGATCGATCCGCATCGCCCGCAGCACCGGCGGCAACGCCGCCACCACACTCGCGATTCCAATCGTCGCCAGCGGCGCCGCCAACATCTGCCAATCCCGCGCCTTCACGCCAAACAGCAACGTCTCCAAATACTTCTCGCTAGCCAGCCCCAACAGCAATCCCGCCACCGATCCCAGCAGCAGCATGCCGAATATCTCCCCCGCAACCCGCCAAACCAGATTCGCCGGTTGCGCTCCCAACGCCAACCGTATCCCCAACTCCCGCCGCCGCTGCAACACCGAATAATCGAGCACGCCATAAAGCCCCACCGCCGCCAGAATCAACGCCACCGCCGCGAAGAAGCCCCCCAGCAGCGCCAGCAAGCGTTCTCGCAGCGTGTGCATATCAACCTGCTCCTGCTGTGTCACCACGTTGGAAACCCGAAACTCGGGACGCACGCGCGGAATTTCCTTCCGCAACATCGCCGCCAGCGCGATCGGGTTCTCCGCCTGTGTGCGCACCAGAAAAGTACCCCAAGCCGCGCTCTTGCTCTGCCCTTTCTCGTCATTGCTGAAGAACGGAAAGTACGCGACCCCGGGCTCCACACTGCGCAAACCCCTGTGTCGGGCGTCCTTCACGTATCCCACAATCTCCACCCGAACGCGCTCCTTACCCTCAAACCGCTCAAACGATCTACCAACCGGATTCTCCCCGTTGAAATAGCGCCGCGCAAAGGTCTCATTCACGATCGCCTTTCCCGGTTGCCGGTCCTCGTCCCGGAAATCGCGGCCCGCCAAAAGCGGAATCTTCATCGTCTCCAGCCAACGCGGCGAAACCGCTAGGAAGTACGGCGGCACCTGCTCCGGTGCCTTACCCGCCACATAAACGTCGCCGTTCCAACCGCTGCCCGACATCAGCCCCCAACCCGCCAGCGCCGCCGATTCCACACCCGGCAGTGCACCCAAATGCGCCCGTACCTGATCCCAATGAGCCGCTGGCTGATCGGCGCGGGAACCCGTCGCCAAAACAAGCACGCGTTCCGGCGCAAAACCCAAGGGCTGCGCCACCAGCCGGTCATACGTCGCGAAAAACAGCCCCGCCACGAAATGCACGATGAAGCAAAACGCCACCTGCGCCGCCACCAGCGCATGCATCAGCCGCCGCTTCGCGTGCGGATCTTCTCCGCCCTTAAGCGCCGCCGCCGGCTGCACCTTCGACGCCCGCAACGCCGGAACAAGCCCAAATAAAATCGTCACGCCCAGCGCCAGCAGAACCAGAAACGCGAAAAGTCGCTCGTCCGCGGGCAGCGAAAGCCGAAGAGGATTACTCGGCGGATTGATGCGGCTCATCACTTCCGGCGCCGCCCAAGCCGCGAACAACGCGCCCAACACGGAAGACGCCAACGCCACCAAACAACTCTCCACCAGCACCAACTGAATCAAACGGAATCGCCCCGCTCCAATCGAAACTCGGAGCGCCATCTCCCGCGCGCGGGAAGCCGCCTGCGCCGTCATCAGGTTGGCGACGTTTACGCAAGCGATCAACAGAACCAATCCGACCAACGCAGCTAGGATTCCCAACGACTGCCGGTATTGCTTCTGCGCGCCGGACACTCCCGCCGATGCCGGCCTCGCGGCCAGCACAACATTGAGGTAATCGTCCAATCGATGCTTGGGGGCGCCCGGCGGCCAACTTTGGATGCGCTCCTCCCTCTGATGGCGCACCGTTGCCGCGAAACGCGCCAGTATCGAGTCGAGATTCGCCTCAGGCGACAGAATCAGCCAAGTACGAAACCAATTCCACCCCGCTTCGTTAATCGCCCGCTCATTCATCATCGTCGGCAGAAAGATGTCCGTCGGCGTCCCCGTCTCCGTGCCAGCGAAACCCTCCGCTGCGATGCCCACGATCTCGTAGGTGTACTTGTCCATCTTGAAGGTCTGCCCGAGCGCCTTCCTATCGCCCCCGAAACGCCGCTGCCAATAGTCGTAAGAAAGAACGGCGACCGCATGCGCGCCCGGCTTCACATCGTCCTGCGGCGTCAACAGCCGTCCCAGCGCCGGCCGCAACCCAAAACTATGGAAAGTCCAACCCGATACATACTGCCGGCTGGCCTTTTCCATCTCCGCATCCGTTGAATACGTCAGATCCTGCCGCGCGGCATAACCGATCGCCAGCAACTCCGCCTCCCCCTCTTTCAACGTCGCCCGCAACGCCCGGAACAGCGGATAGTTGGAACTATCGCTGTAATCCTTCTTGCCCGTCTCATCCGTATACTGGCTCGTCAAAAAGTAAAGCCGTTCTGGATGCGCCACCGGCAACGGCCGCAACAACAACGCATCGATCAAGCGGAAGCTCGCCGCGCAAGCCCCAATCGCGAGCCCCAACGACAAGATCGCCGCCGCCGAAGCCACCTTATTCTTCCAAAGCTGCCGCCACCCAAACGCCGCATCCGCCCGCAAGTTCTCGAGCCAAGCCACCACCTTCAAATCCTGAGACTCCTCCCGCAACCGCGCATAACTCCCCAAAGCCCGCCGCGCCTCGTCCCGGTCGCGCCCCAACTCCGCCGCCTCCTCCAAATGAGATCGCAACTCCTCATCCAACTCCCCACGCAATCGAGCCCCCCGGAACACATTACGAATCCGCGTCAGTAGCGACATATCAAGCCATCCTCAAAATGCGATCCACCGCCCCCGTCACCGCCTGCCAGCGGTTGCGCTCGGCCGCCAACTGCTTATGCCCACCCTTGGTCAGTTCATAAATGCGCAACCGCCGCCCGCTATCCGCCTTAGTCAACCACGAAGCCTTCACAAACCCGCCCTCCTCCAACCGGTGCAACGCCGGATAAATCGATCCCTCCTCGACGCGGAGCACCTCCTCGGAGATAACGTTGATCGCCTGCATCAACGCATACCCATGCAAGCCCGGCCGCTTGCTCAAAATCTGTAGCAGCAGCAGATCCAGCGATCCCTGCAAGGAGTCGTTCTTTGGCATATTCAGTCGCAAGAACTCAGAGGGCTGAGTACTCAGCACCCTGAGTATACAGACGTCTGAGCAGCCCAGCAACCCAATACTGGAAAAACCGCCCACTCAGCCCAACCGATTGCTTTTCCAATCTGACCTATCCTGAGAGCATGTTGGACAACGCCCTTGTGGATACCTTGGAACGGCTCACCCCGTCCGAGCAAAAAGCCATCCTGGCCGTAGCCGAATACATCGAACGCCAGCGCAACGCCGGCTCGAGCGAAACCGCCGAATCCCCCCTTGCTGAATTGCAAGAACCCCGCTTCACCACCCCCGGCGAAGCCCTATCCCAGCCCGCCAAGCCGCACGCCGCTTCATGCGCGAAAACCCCGCCCTCATGCGGCTCCTAGCCTAATGACTTTGCAACTCATTAAAATGCCGTCTCTCGAAAGAATTGCCCGCGGATCGCTCGTTAACGGCCTTGCCAAGAAAGGGCCATCCCCAGTCATTGGCGTCAAATGGCACGGACCGCCTTGCATCGAGCCGACTTGCAAGAATCCGCTTGGCGCCATCGGAAACGCGCCGCCGATTTCGCTCTGACGGCAGGCTAATCGGGCATGATGGACCAGAACCCTCCCCAAGAAGGCGAAATTCTTCTCTACAGCACCCCAGACGGCGCGGTGCGCGTCGAGGTTTTCTTCGAGTCCGAAACCTTTTGGCTCACCCAAGCGCGCATGGCCGAACTCTTTGGCGCCACCAAGCAAGTGATCAGCTACCACCTGGGCAACATCTTTGAAAGCAAGGAGTTAGACCGCTTGGCAACTGTCAAAGAAATTTTGACAGTTCAAGCCGAAGGCAGCCGCCAAGTCTCCCGCCACGTCGAATACTACAACCTCGATGCCGTCATTGCGGTCGGCTACCGGGTGAACAGCTTCGAGGCAACGCAATTTCGAATCTGGGCTACCAAGACTCTGCGCGATTTCATCGTCACGGGCTTCGTTCTCGACGACGAGAGGTTGAAGCAAGGCAAGAAGTTTGGCGCGGACTACTTCGAGGAATTGCTGGAACGCATCCGGGCTATCCGGGCCAGCGAGCGGCGCTTTCATCTCAAGCTCACCGACATCTACGAGCAGTGCAGCATCGATTACCGTCAAGACGCCGCGCTCACGCAGACGTTCTTCAAAATCGTTCAGAACAAACTGCACTGGGCGATCACTGGCAAGACGGCGGCCGAAATCGTGGCCGAACGCGCGGATGCTGGTAAACCGAACATGGGCTTAACAACTTGGAAAAATGCCCCCACGGGCCGCATTACTCGCGCCGACGTCTCCATTGCCAAGAACTATCTCGCCGAGGAAGAGATCAAGTCCCTGGAACGAATCGTGTCCATGTACTTGGATTACGCCGAGAATCAGGCCGCTCGCCGCATTCCTATGCGCATGCAGGACTGGGTAAACAAGCTGGACGCCTTCCTGCAATTCAATGAGTACGAAATTCTGCGCGACGCGGGCCGTGTCGCTCATGAAGTTGCTAAGCGGCTGGCCGAGGCGGAGTATGAAAAGTTCCGGCGTGCCGAAGACAAGAGCTATGTGAGCGATTTTGAGAAGGCGGTAAAGGCCATCGGCTCGCCAGATCACGCGCCATCCGGTCAGTCTGCGCCGGCATCCCGCCAACGAAAACACAAGGCAAGTGGAAAAGAGGCAAGCGAAGAAACAGCAAGCCAAAAAACAGGGGAAGAGGAGCGGTAACGAGGGCGATCACAAGCAAGGCCCATGGTGCTGGAGCACTCGCACGGGTCACCCCAACTCCGCACCACCGAACGTTACCTCGCCGAACGGCGAGCTGTCTCTCGGGCAGCACGCGCACCAAACGGTTTAGGTTTCCCCCAGTCTGCTCAAAAATGCTGAGCAGAACAGTGCTGCGTCGAAGCCAACCTCCAGTTTGAAATTTTCTACGAACGATAAGCCGAGCTAAGCGTTCCAGCACAACTTCAAACCAAAGCGTCCGCTCTTCTCCTCGTGTTGCGTTAGACTCCGATCATGGGGTTGCTCATCGACGAGTCCTTCCTTCCCGCCGCCACCCTAAGCGCCCCCCTGGAATCTCAATCTTCTTGCGCACTCATGATGCCGCGCCACAGCGGCCATGCCGGCCGCGAAACCGGTAATGCCAATTCGGATCGCTTTTGGGCGGTCGCTTGCGCTCATGCTGGCCACCCTCAAAACCGAGACCATCGTCCAATGGCCGTATCCGCGCAATCTTAATTCGGCTCCAGGACTGCCGCGAGAGTTTGTTTCTCGCGTGCAGAGGTTTCCCAGTGGATGCCTTCCGCATGAGAGAATCTCCATTGGCTCAATTCCCTTCTGGATTGAGGCGTTAAGCGGATTTGTCTGCAGGTGGATCGGTCTTGACGCTAGGAAAGAGGAGACGCAATTCGTCACCAACGAGCTTCGCCATCAAAAAGTATGTCCAAGTACATCGACTTCGCGACCCACGCGGAGGATCAAAAAGCAATTGCCTTCTACACACAGAGGTTCATCCTCAATCCAGATCAGTTGCAAGCTCTGGCGCTACCGGTGGTCTTGGCTTGGGAGGGGCTGCCCTTCGCACCGCAAAATGCAACCTCCATCGCTGAATCCCCTGGGGTATACGCGTTTGTGATCAAGCACCCAGCGGAGGGTCTCCCACCCCATGGCTATGTCGTGTACGTCGGGCAAACAGGGGCGAAGAAGACTGCCAGAACGCTACGCCAACGTTTCAAGAACTACTTCGACGAAAAGAAACGGCCGAAACGCCCGAGGATCCATCAGCTGCTCAATAAATGGGAAACCTGCCTCTTTTTTCAATTTGCGACACTCGACCCCACCGCTGTAGATCTACTAGAGATCGAGGCAAAGCTCAATGATGCGATGATGCCACCTTACTCCCACCAGGACTTTACGGCTGAGGTTCGAGCGAAGAAGCAAATCTGGGAGGCATCATGACCACGACAGTACAGGAGAAGAGCCGCCAGTATTACCCGGCATTGCGCGGAATATTTGGAGACTGGGTCTACTATTCGTGTCTCATGTCAATGAAGGCCGTCACAGAGCGTTTGAGTTTTGCCGAGGAGATACACAAGAACAAAAAACTCTCGGACATGATCCAGCGGGAGCTGAAGGGGAAGCGTAGCAAAGACATCTCCTCGTATCTGCTCCGCGAAGACCAGCGGTTTTTCAATTCTCTTGTCGTCGCCATCTATGGAGGGGATCCGGCTTGGCACAGCTTCTCGAATTTCACGCCGCAGGCCAACGACATCAAGATGGAAGATGTTCCCGAGGACGTAGAGGAGAGCGTGGGCTTTCTTAGCTTTTCGGGCGAAGAGAAGATCTTTGCGATTGATGGCCAGCACCGACTCGCGGGAATGCGCGAAGCCTTAAAGAAGAACTCGGAATTGGGCAAAGATGAGGTTTCACTCGTTCTGGTTGCCCACCAGACGACCGAGACTGGGCAGGAACGGACACGCCGTCTGTTTTCAACGCTAAACAAGACGGCTGTGCCGGTCGGCAAGGGGGAGATCATTGCTCTCGACGAGAACGACGCGATGGCGATCGTTACCCGGCACTTGGTCGAAAACGACGGATCGTTCGGCGAGGAAAGGATTCGGTTTTCCCAGGCCGACAGTATGCCGAAGGATGCCATCGAACTAACGACGATCGGGAATCTCTACGAAATCCTCAAGACCCTATTCGTCAAATTTGGTTACGCCAAGAAGCCTGCTGAGTTCCGGCACATACGGCCCGATGACCAGTTGCTGAAGAAGTACATCGGGATCAGTAAGCAGTTCTTCGATGGCCTTGAAGCGCAGTTCCCGCCGTTCAAGGAGTATTTCGCGGCCTCGCCGGCGATTGCTCCGACGGTGGTTAGCAAGTATCGTAGAGAATCTTCGGGAGGGCACGTTCTGTTCCGACCCGTCGGTCTGCGTATTTTTGCTGAAGTGCTGACCAGCTTGGCTAACGACCGTGACGGGATCAATGCGGCATTCAAGTTGATCGGCAAGTTGCCAACCGAACTATCGAAGAAGCCATACGCCGGTGTGATTTGGCTGGCGAACGGCAAAATGAGTCCGTCCGGTCGGTCGATTTGTCGGAGGTTATTGCTCCACATGCTCGGTGCCGAACACAAGCCAGCTGACCTGAGGGCCCGGTACGCCAAGCTGCTGGGAAAAGAAACCCAGGCGGTACAACTGCCCAGTCAGGTGATTTGAGAAAGCAGGCGGAATTGAACCGTGGAAGATCACCAAATCCCTTCCGATTTCTCGATTCTTCGGCATCGCACGGCTATGAAACGGAGTTCTCTCTCTCGTCCTGTCCGGTTGGCGATGGAGAACGGCTTGATCGGACCCCAGACCAGCGTCTTTGATTATGGTTGCGGGCATGGCAACGATGTCGAAGCTCTTCAAAGCCTCGGAATTTCAGTAGCGGGTTGGGATCCGGCTTTCAGGCCTAACAGCGCTCAAGACAGCGCCTCAGTGGTAAATCTCGGTTATGTAATCAACGTGATCGAGAACGGAGAAGAGCGCGTGGAAACGATTCGGCGCGCCTGGAGGCTTGCGCAGCAGGTATTGATCATCAGCGCCCGGCTGACCAACGAAATGAAGGACCATTGGGCGGCATCCTTCGCTGATGGCCATCTCACCACGACTAGGACATTTCAGAAATACTACGAACAAAGCGAACTTCGCGCTTGGATCGAGGAAACTCTTGGTGAGACCCCGGTTGCGGCTGCACCCGGTGTCTTCTACGTCTTTCGAGATCACGACCAGAAAGAGAGCTTTCTGGCGTCCCGTGTCCGTCATCGCCCGGCTTCACGAGGAATCTCTCTTACACTGCAGCGCTTCACCGAACATCGGAGGCTCCTGGAACCGTTGATCGAATTCGTCTCGTCGCGCGGCCGACTTCCCGAAGGACCGGAACTCGGCTTGGTATCGGATTGTGTCGCAATGTTCGGCAGCGTCAAGAAAGCGTTCCGGCTGATTGTCCGCGTTACCGGGGAGGAACAGTGGAAGGCGACAAGAGAAGAAAGGGCAGAAGATCTCCTCGTTTATCTGGCGCTGACTCGGTTCGGCGGTCGGCCACGCCGCAAGCAACTCCCGTGGGATCTCATGGCCGACGTTCGGGCATTCTTCGGTACATATCGCCGGGCCTGCGATGCAGCGGATGCGCTCCTTTTCAAAGCCGGTAGTCGTGAGGCGATTCAACAGGCGATCCAGGCGTCACCCATCGGCAAGCGTACTCCTACGGCGCTCTACATTCACCGCAGTGCCCTGGGATACTTGCCTTCGGTTCTGCGAGTTTATGAAGGGTGCGCTCGGTATTTGATTGGAGAAGTTGAAGGGGCAACCGTTATCAAGCTTTTTCGAGAGATCCCGCAGATCTCCTACCTCGGCTATCCAGACTTCGATTCTGACCCGCATCCCGCCTGCGTCGGCTCATTGCTCGTCCATCTTCAGAGTTTTCGGGTTTCATACCGTGACTATGCCGAAAGCGAAAATCCCTCGATCCTGCATCGGAAGGAAGAATTTCTTTCGCTGGACGATCGCAGGCGAGAGGCGTTCGTCGCTTTAACGAAGGCCGAAGAGGCCCGTGGACTCTATGAAGAAACGCAGTCGATCGGGACTCGACAAGGCTGGGCGAGGGTACTCGCCCAGAAAAAGGTGAAAATCGAGGGGAACGAAGTAAAGGACGAAGTCTCGGCTGAAGAGAGCTTTCCGTTACTGCCAAGCTCGGACCTTCATTAGATCTTGCTTAGGGAGTTTGGTCAACGCAACACCGGTGGGTAGGTTTTTGTCTGAGAAATCTTCGGGCGCAAGCCTGCGACCCAATGCCGCACGCAGATCCTTGACGCTATTCGTGCTGGAAGTGAATACCACGATGCTGCTGATCTGGGAGAGAAAATCGTCTTCCTCGCCTTCGAAATCATCCGGCGACTGCGACAGCAGCATAACGATCCCACCCTTGGCGGCCGACTTCCGCACGAGATTACTGAGTGCATTGTGCTTGTACGAGAGGATCTCTTTGGCTTCATCAATCAAAAGCAGATGACGCACCGCACGGTGTCCAGAAGCATCAGTGTCGCTATCCGGCAATGAAAGCAGATACTTGGCCAGCGCATCCAGCAGGAGGAAGATCACCAGACGCTTAGATTCTTCTGTAGCGTCGCCCAAGCCGATCGCCCAACGATCCGCGAAGAATTCATGTGGAGGTATTTTGGGTTCAAAGAGTCTCAGGGCACACATTTCGCTAAGTTTTGCTTCTATAGTGTTGGACGCCCGCCCTTGGCGCTGATTCGCATCCTGAACTTCATGAAGGACAGATTCAAGCGAGATGGGGTGAGTTGTGTCGGTCAAAAGGTCCTGGACAGCTTGTCTCAGCGTGTTTAGGGCAGCGTCGCCTTTGGCGCGAAGACATTTCTGAAAAGAGTCTTTAAAGCTCATCGCCAACTGAGCCAATTCGACCGGTGTCGGTCGCGGTGAGCGGTAAAGGAAATCAAGTGGAATCGATTGGTTTGGAACGTCTAACGGTTTGATGCCCGGAAAGCGATCGGCGAGAGTACGCCCCTGCCATTCGGTTTTCTTGACGAACTTGCCCTTGCTGATGAATTCACCCTTCGGATCAATCATCAACATCGGCAAAGGGCGTTGCGCAGCGATATGTTCAGCTATGACGATACCGGTTCTGGTCTTGCCTGAGCGGGTCTTGCCTAGAACAGAAATATGCGGAGAGACGCCGGGCGCATTGAGGATGTAAGAGACCGCTTGGTCGTTCTTGATATTCGTGCTGATTTCGCCAACTTTAACCGTGATCGCCCCGGTGACTTGCGGCACTCGAAAGTTTTCATCGGCATAAGGCAAGGCTGTATCGGTGCGGTGCTTGGCCATCGCTGCCAGATTGGTAATGAACTTCGCGTGGCGCTGGTCCGCGTTATCGAGATCTTGCTGGAGGAGCTTAGCACCCCTCGTCCAATGGGCTTCTACGTAAGCTTTGAACTGCTCGACGGTGGTGAGCAAAGGACTGGCTTCAGCGATCAGACACGCCCAAATACTTGTGTCATCGCCGAACAATGTCTGACCTTCGATGGACGTACCCATCTCGGTGCCCTTTGGCAAGGGTGCGATTGCATCTTCCTCGCTTAGCGAACGTGCGATGGCCAGACGGCCTACGCGGAATTTCTCGCCAACGATGAGGTTGCGGCGCAGCTCATCGAGTGTGTCCTCAACCTCAGCTGCGGGGCGATACCGCTGCTTGTCAATCTTGCTTAGACTAAAATCTGCGTTCACGCTCGCTCCGCAAAATACTCGTCAGGTTGAATTGTCGATTCTCCAACCCCTTCGCCCAGTGGCCGGAAATCGATCAAAAATCTCTTCGAAACGTAAGGCTCCAGTTCGCGAACATAATCCCCGTAAATTTCCTCGTCGTGCGAAAGGAAAAACAACTGGCCCGGTGCGGACTTGGCCAAATGCTTCAGGATGCGTCGGCGAAATTCAGAGTCCATGCTTCCAACGGGGGTATCAATTACGATCGGTGCCTCCTGACCAGATACCTCCGCGATAGCCAACGTGAACGCGAGACCAAACGCTCGCTTTTGAGCGCCCGAGAGTGTGGTCACGTATACTGGCTCGGCATTCGCGATAGTGAGCATTGGTTGTGCGTCTTGATCGAAAGCCACTCGGTGATTGCGATACTCGGCTGAAATCATTTCGCGGAAGTGTTTGGTGCACGCTTCGGCCAAGCTCTTTTCGCATAGCGGCTTAAGCTTCTCTTCCATTTCGCGGAGTACTTCGCGGACGCGCTCAGATAACTCGATTCGGCTTTCCTCAGGACCACGTCGCTGCTTGAGCCCCTCCATCTGCGCGATAGCGGCTTTCAGATCCGCCAGCTCATTAGTGTAGCCTTGTTCGCGAATTTCGAACTCACTCTTTTTGCCATTGAGCTCCCCAACGCGAGCATTTAACTCGTTTAGTCTTTCTTTGGCCTCTCGCAGTTTCGGCTGCACATCCTGCACCGATTCCCAGCGGTGCCGAACGTCCTCCAACTTTGCTTTCGTTTCTTGCCAGTCCTCCACGAGCTGAACCACGTTAGTAACGCTGGCCGTCGATACAGCACGAATCCTTTCCACGGCGATCAAACGATCCGAAGGCGAGAGGAAAAGAAGCCGAAATTCCTCGGCGCAGCCTTCTGGAGGCGGTACCCAGATCGACTCCACCGCCTCGCGTAGCCGCTGAGTCAGGCGTCTCCGCTGGTCGTCTGTTAAGGGCGGCGCTAGATCATCCTCAGACGGTTCCGGCAGACAGCGGCGAAGAATGTCGTCAGCCTTGTTGGACGCTTCATCCCTCAGAATTAGCCACCGGTCACGAATAATTTCGCCGTTAAGCCGGTCGAGAACGCGTTCCTCGTACTTCTTGAACGCGATAGGCAGCGCCAACGCAGCCAAGTCTCGATTGAGTTGGTCCTGCTGTTCGCGCTCTTTTTGCTCCAACGCGCTGCGTTCTTGGGCAACGATGTTGATGTCTATGGCCGAGTTGCCTGAGATTTGAAGGAGCTCTTCCTGCTTGTCTTTGCGACTTGTCTCGGCAATTTGTAGGTCCGCGCGGATGCCGGAAAGCTCTTGCTTTACCTGTTTCAAGCTCTCCTCAAGGGCGTCGTATTTAGCTCTCTTTGCGGCGAGTTCGTCATCGCGAACCTCGCCCACCTCCCGCTTCACAATGCTTTTCTTGAATGCGGCGTACTGACGAAGTGTGTCGGAAAGCCCCGACAGGAGTTTCGTTCCGTAGAGCGTTTGCATCGCGTCTGAGAGGGCGACATTTCCTGCACCTTCCACCCGCTTCTGCGCTTGTTCACCATCGAAAAAGAAGCAAGGTAGAACGTGGGCCGGAAAAAGTAGTTCTTCAATTCTGTTGTTTGCTTCCTGCCAGGATGGGTATCGGCGCGGACGGTTCTGATGCTGAATGATCACTTCCTCGCCCTCCGAGGAGTTGATGTCGCGGAGCCTGCCGCCGCGACGAAAGTGCCAAATTCTCGTGATCGTGAGGGGGTCGTCCTCGCCAATGTCGAAAATTAGCTGGGCGCTTACCTGCGGGTCGTCGTCGTTGACGGAGCCACGGTGCAAAATACGTTCCAGTAGTTGCCGGTAGGACCGTTGGCGTTCCTCTTCAACATCCGATAGACGCACGCCTTCCACGTAATACATGGCTTCACGGCCAAAGAGACCTAGATAGAGCGATGCAAGCAGCGAGGTCTTGCCGGTGCCGTTCATCGCTCCTACGAGGATCACCTTCTTGCGCATGGTCGGCGTTGGAAACTTGAAGCAGGCCAGACGATAGCTACGCCAATTTTTTAATGTGACCTCTCGCAAATGCACTAGTCAGGCTCCATTATAATTCGAGATGATCGCCGAGAATGTTATCCAAGTCGCTGTTGATACCTTCACGCCTCCCCGAACCGATGTAATTGCGTTGAAGATCGATTAGTTGCTCAAGAAGCTTGAGCGTCGTTCCCCGTCGCTTGCATGCATCGGACAACAGCTGTTTAGCATCTGGCTCTTGGAAGAGCGGAAGTTTCTTTGCTTTCATGGTTCAGGAGCCAAGTATAGTCAAAAGCTTGTTCGCTTTATTGAGGGCGTTCAGGCATTCATCCTCCGCCCAGATGGCTTTGATCTTCGAAATCTCGGCCGAGCTAATCAGGGGGAATCCGACCTCGTCTTGAATCGCCAAAAGACGGCGCAAGATCTCTTCACGGCATTCCGGCTTGAACGGGCCGATTCCTTCCTGACCATTGCGACGTTCGGTCATCCGGTTGTCAAAGTCTCGGCTGTAGAGTTGAATCCAGTCGCGGAATTCGGCGAGCGGCTCCAAGTGCTCGAACCCGCTATCGATGAAGCCTTGGAGTGATTTGTCTTTGTCAACGACTGTGCAAGTCCAGCATCCAAAACGCGAGGAACTCGTTCCGCACGAAGGGCTGTCGCTGGTGTCAACAACGAAAGGACACTCTCCGCCCTGGGCGTTGCGGTAAAGAGTGACTAATTGATGGTGCGTTCCCCCCCATGGTGGCCGCCGCTGCAGCAGGATGATCCAGATTTCGTCGGTAGTGAGATCCACAATCGGCCGATAGACCCAGCAGTTCTTCACATCGTTATGCGGATTGAGCAACTGGCCGTTATCGTAGCGACGGGCGCTTTGGAGGCGTAGGCTGGACTCATCTCGTCGCACGCCCAAGAGGAGAATTGCCTCACCGGCCTCCGAAATACGCGTTTTAATGTGGTGCGATGTGGGCCGGATCTTCATGCGATCAGTGCACCACCGGAAAAGCCGTGTAGGAGCTGGGTATCCCCTACCAATAAGGTTCACCCAAAAGGTATTGTCGGGACTTGGTGTGGTTTTCACGACCGTCATGGGCAAGGCTAAACCTTCAGCCGCCTCACGCACTTGGTCGAGCACTTTGTCGACAAAATTCTGAAGTATTGGGGATTCGACTAACGTATCGTTCGACAAGACGTGCACGTGCCGCATCCGCTTGGATGGAGGCAATTCCAAGAGCATCTCGAAAACGAGCTGCAGAACGATTGTAGAGTCCTTGCCACCGGAGAAGCCGACGATCCATGGCGTGTTGTGCGCGGTCTGAAGGTACTCCCGTTTCATTTCCGCTCGAATTCGCTCGAACTTCTCGACGATGTTGGGTTCTGCGTTTTGGGTTTCCGTCGCCGCCGACGATGCTTTAGCCGTTTCTTTAGCTTTCAAATTCTTTCCGATCGATGGCATACGGTAGTCTCCACAGCCCGCGAAGCGTATATTGGCATGTCGTCAGGCACCGGAACTCCTGATTTTACCGCGCGTGAAATGCCTACCGCCAGCTATTGCCGCCACCTTCCACGTACCTTCTCAAATCAGTTCATCCTGCAAGCCATGTGGCCCGCAGTTTAGCGCGGTAAGGAAAAACCTGGCGCGTACCATGCTTGAAGTAATGAGAGAATCCTTCAACCCTTAGCACACTCCTTCCGCCGCCGCTCGGTCGATGGACGAGTAAGGTTTGAAGTGGGATAACGGCCCGCCGCCAATTGAGCTCTCCCTGGTCCCGGAGAAAAATCCCACGCGCCGGGGGCGGTCGGCCAAATTCGTAAGGATTCAGCGGCAAACATGTTTGCGCTTCTCTCTTGGACGGTTAAACCGTGCCTTCGCGATTATCCCGTGCCGCATTGAGTTAGACTCCCATCATTGGGTTGCTCATCGACGAGTTCTTTCTTCCCGCCACCCTAAGCGCCCCGGTCATGTCCGATGACCGGTTCGTCGACTTCTGCTCCGAACACCCCGATTTCCTTATCGAACCCGATTCTGACGGGAGACTAATCGTCTCTCCTCCGCCCTAAAACCTCACCAGCGTCCGCAACTCACATATACGCAGCCAGCTCACCGCCTGGGCCGAATCGTCCGGCGGAATTGTCCTCGACCCCGCCTCGTTATTCGTCCTCCCCAACGGAGCACGCCGCTCGCCGGACGCCGCTTGGGTGCATCGCGACAAAGTGTCGCAAATGGACCCACAAACCCTGGACCGCTAATTGGAAACTCTGCCCCGATTTCGTTATCGAACTGAAGTCCAAATCCGGTCGTCTCGCCACGCTTCGCGCAAAGATGCCCGAATGGGTAGAGAGCGGCGCCCAACTAGCGTTGCTGATCGACCCCGCCTCCGAAACCATCGAAATCTTCCGCCCGGCCCAAGACCCAGAGTTGCTCGCCAAGCCAACATCGCTCAATGGTGAAGGCCCGGTCACGGGTTTCCTGCTCAAAATCGGTCGTGTCTGGCGCCCACTCGACCGCTGAAGCCTTACACTCCGCGCCAATTGTTCATGCTGCGCGGCATCCCCGCCAAACGACCCGTCCCGCCGCCACCTCCCCACTCCCAGGGCATGCCCACCACGCGTTGCGTTGACTCCAGTCTCATGTAAAAACATTCGCCTTTGCCGCTCCATGCGCGAGCCGCAACCGCCCCCCACCCCGCCAATGAAAACTTCAACGGTCAACCAAAATCGAAAATTCTTTTTCCTCCATTTTGAACGCCTTACAATTCCGGCACCCACCCCGCCGCCCGCACACTGCCCAAAATCACTCCCAAGAACACATCAAAGGAGTTCTCAATGTCTATCGAACCTTTGTCGCCGTGCGACGCACCAATTAGCCAATCAAATTCCGGCAGTGAGCAAACCTCCCATCCCTGCCCACCCACCGAAAACCCCCACGCTGCCCACGGCCGCCTAGCCGCCGGTCGCAAGACCCCCGCAGGCCTCGCCAACTCATCGCGCAACGCCACCAAGCACGGCCTAAGCGCCAAGTATTTCTGCCTATTACAAAACGAAGACCCAGCCCTCTTCGAGCAACACCGCGCCTCCTTCCAAGCCACCCTCGCCCCGCGCAACGCCGTCGAGCAGTACGAAGTCAACCGCATCATCGAATCCACGTGGCTCCTCAACCGCATCACCTGCCTTGAAACCATCGCGCTCCACGTCGAGACCGGCATCCAACGCGCCGACGCGGGCCAGCAACACCTCGACCGCTTCGGCACGCCCTACCCCGAAGCCGGCCTCACCTACCGCGCCTTCGAAGCCATCATGCAACGCGGCGGCACCCTCGACACCTTCCACCGCTTCCGCGTCAGTTTCGAAAGAACCGTCCAGCGCAGCCTGAGCACTCTCGAAAAGCTCCGCAAAGGCGCGCTCCAATTGCCGGACACCACCTGCAACGAACCCATCGCGGAATCGACGCAACACTTAACCTCTCACTTCCTCGACAGCGTCCCTCCACCCGCGCCGCCGTATCAAGAACCAAAGCAGGAACTAAAGCCCGAGCAAAACACGCTCCCAAACCCGCCAATTCCCTCCGTTCCCGCGCCTCCCAGCGAAGCACCCCCGCGCCTCCCCAGCTTCGTCGAAAACCTCCTCACCCAAGCCCGAACTCAAAATTGCAAAACGAAGCCCCACCCCTCGAAACCATCACGCGAATAATTGCAAAACGAAGCCCATGCCCACACCCCACACCCATCCCCAAACCACCGCGCTAAACTTGTCGCTTCCCATGGCCGACAAAGCCCCCTTCATCCACCTCCACACCCACACCGATTACTCCCTCCTCGACGGCGCCTGCGAAATCTCGCAAATGATGGACGTAGTCGCCGAACAAAAAGCCCCCGCCATCGCCATGACGGACCACGGCAACCTCTTCGGTGGCGTCGAGTTCTACAACGCCGCCAAATCCAAAGGCGTCAACCCCATCCTCGGCTGCGAAGTCTACGTCACCCAACAATCCCGCAGCGTAAAAAACGCCGCCAATCGCTACAACCACCTCGTCCTCCTCTGCGAAAACCAAGAAGGCTACCGCAACCTCATCGAGCTCGTCTCCACCGGCTACATCGACGGCTTCTACCAAAAGCCCCGCATCGACAAGGACCTCCTCGCCCGCCACACCAAAGGCCTCATCTGCCTCTCCGCCTGCCTCCGCGGCGACGTCCAAGAAGCCCTCCTCAACGACAAATACGACGACGCCCGCCGCCTCGCCCACGAATACACCGACATGTTCGGCAAGGGCAACTTTTATCTCGAGCTCCAAGACCACGGCCTCGAACCCGACCGCAAAGTCATCCCCGCGCTCAATCGCCTCGCGCTCGACACTGGCTTGCCGCTAGTTGCCTCCAACGACGCCCACTACCTCCGCGCCTCGGACCCCCACGCCCACGAGGCCATGCTCTGCATCCAAACCGGGCGCACGCTCTCCGACCCCAATCACATGCGCTTCGACACGCCCGAGTTCTACCTCAAAACGCGCGCCGAAATGGAGAAGCTCTTCGGCGATTATCCCCAAGCCCTCGACGCCACTTGGGACATCGCCCAACGCTGCCAGCTCAAACTCGAAAACGTCAAAGACCCCTTCCCCGTTTTCCAAATTCCCGAAAAACAAACCGTCGACTCCTACTTCGAATGGGTCGCCCGCAACGGTTTCGAAAAACGCAAAGCCCGCCTCGAGATCCTAGCCTCTCAAGGCTTCCTCCGCTACCCGCTCGAAGTCTACGAAGAGCGCCTCACTCGCGAAATCCGCATCATCCAGCAGATGAAGTTCCCCGGCTACTTCCTCATCGTGTGGGACTTCATCCGCTACGCCAAGGAAGCCGGTATCCCCGTCGGCCCCGGCCGCGGTTCCGCCGCCGGTTCCCTTGTCGCCTACGCGATGAACATCACCGACATCGACCCGCTCCAATACGACCTTCTCTTCGAGCGCTTCCTCAACCCCGAACGCATCTCGATGCCCGACATCGACATCGACTTCTGCACCCGCGGCCGCGGCGAAGTCATCAAGTATGTCACCGAAAAATACGGCCGCGAGCAAGTCGCCCAGATCATCACCTTCGGAACTCTCGGTGCCCGCGCCGCGATCAAGGACGTCGGCCGCGTCCTCGACATGGGCTTCGCCGAAGTCGACAAACTCACCAAACTCGTCCCCTCGCAACCCCTCAACATCAAGCTCAAGCAAGCCTTCGAGATCGAACCCGCCTTCAACGAACTCGCCGCGAAGGACCCCAAAGTAAAAGAACTCCTCGACATCGCCCAACGCCTCGAAGGCATGTCGCGCAACGCCTCCATCCACGCCGCCGGCGTCGTCATCTCGCCGCGGCCCTTGAAAGAACTCGTCCCGCTCTACCGCACCAACAAGGACGAAATCGTCACGCAGTACGACATGGTGGGCCTCGAAAAACTCGGCCTGCTCAAGATGGACTTCCTCGGGCTCACCACGCTCACCATCATCTCGGACACCCTCGCCCTCATCAAGAAACACCGCGGCGAAACGCTCCGCATCGAGGAGATCCCCCTCACCGACAAAGCCGCCTTCCAGATCTTCTGCGACGGCCAAACCTCCGGCATCTTCCAATTCGAATCCGATGGCATGCGGGACATTCTCATCCGCTACGCGCCCGACCGCCTCGAAGACTTGATCGCCCTCAACGCCCTCTATCGCCCCGGCCCCATGGACATGATCGACGACTTCATCGACCGCAAGCACGGCCGCAAGGAAGTCACCTACGAGCTGCCCGAAATGAAGCAGCTCCTCGAGGAAACCTACGGCGTCATGGTCTACCAGGAGCAGGTCATGCAAATGGCCAACGTCCTCGCCGGCTACTCCCTAGGCGACGCCGACCTCCTCCGCCGCGCCATGGGTAAAAAGAAAGTCGAAGAAATGGCCGCCCAACGCCAGCGCTTCCTGGAAGGCGCCGCGAAGAAAGGCCTGCCTTTGAAGAAGGTGGAAAAGGTCTTCGACCACATGGAGAAATTCGCCGGCTACGGTTTCAACAAGAGCCACTCCGCCGCCTATGCCTACCTCGCCTACGTCACCGCCTACTTGAAGGCGAACTACAAAGTCGAATTCATGAGCGCCTTGCTCACCTCGGAAACTGGCAACACCGCCAAGGTCGTCCGCTACATCAACGAATGCCGCGACCGCCAAATCCAAGTCCTCCCTCCCTCGATCAATCACTCTGATCTCAACTTCACCCCCTCGGCCGACGCCATCCGCTTCGGCCTCGGTGCCATCAAGAACGTCGGCGCCGGCGCCGTCGAAGCCATCCTCAAAACGCGCGCCGAAAAAGGCAACTTCACCTCCATCTACCAGTTCTGCGAAACCGTCGACATGTCGGCCGTCAACCGCCGCGTCATCGAATCGCTCATCAAGTCCGGCGCCATGGACGAGCTCAAAGGCACCCGCTCCCAAAAAATGGCCGCCCTCGACTCCGCCATCGAAACCGGCCTGCGCGCCGCGCGCGATCGCAACTCCGGCCAGACCGGTCTCTTTGGCGATCTCTTCGGAGGCGGTGACGACAAGCACGACGAAGCCCCCCTCCCCAACGTCCCCGATTGGGACTCCCCGCAAAAACTCCAAGGCGAAAAAGAAATGATCGGCTTCTACGTCACCGGTCATCCCCTCGACCAGTACCGCGACAAAATCGCCGACCTCTCCTCCCACAACACCGGGATGCTCGAAGGCCTGGAGAAGGGCGCCGAGATCAAAATCTGCGGCCTCATCACCGGCATCCAACGCAAGCGCAACCAAAAGGGCGAACTCTGGAGCGCCATGCAGTTCGAAGACCTCTACGGCAACGTCGACGCCATGGTCTTCGCCTCCAAATACAAAGCCCTCGAAGCGATCCTGAAGGAAGACCTCGCCGTCCTCGCCATCTGCAAAATCCTCGTCGACGAAGGCGCGCCGCCCAGGCTCTCGATCCAGGACATCATCCCGCTCGACAACGCCCGCGTCAAGCTCCCCTCGATGGTCAACATCAAAGTCCGCTTCCTAGACAACGAATCCACTCGCGGCGAAGCCCTCAAGGCCCTCATGGCCCGCAAGCCCGGTCCCGCCAGCGTCCGCCTCGTCCTCGAAAGATCCAAGGACTTTTCGCTAACATTAGATCTGGCGTCCAAGGTGCGAGCCGACAAGGAGTTCCAACAGGAACTCACCAAGCTCTTCGGAGCGAACGCTTTTGAAACCTCGGGCGAAGCCTAATAATGTCCTCTTCCGACATCAACCAGCGCATCCAAGCGCTGCACCCTGACAGCGCGCCCACGCCGGTGGCGACGGCAGCGCCCGCCAGCCCCGATCCCGCCTACGCCCGAGTCCAATTGGCCCGCCACCCCAAACGCCCCCACGCCCAAGACTACTTCGACCGTATCTTTACAGACTTCACCGAGATCCACGGCGACCGCGCCTTCGGCGACGACAAAGCCATCACCGGCGGTTACGCCTTCCTCGACGGCAAACCCGTCATGGTCATCGGCCAGCAAAAAGGCCGCGACACCAAAGCGAAGCTAGCCCGCAACTTCGGCATGCCCAAGCCCGAGGGCTACCGCAAAGCCATGCGCCTGATGACCATGGCCGACAAGTTCCACCGCCCCATCGTCTGCCTCATCGATACGCCCGGCGCCTACCCCGGCATCGATTCCGAAGAGCGCGGCGTCGCCGAAGCCATCGCCTACAACCTCCGCGAAATGGCCCGCCTCTCGGTGCCCATCCTCGCCATCGTCATCGGCGAAGGCGGCTCCGGCGGCGCGCTCGGCATGGGCGTCGCCAACCGCGTACTGATGATGGAGAACGCCTACTACAGCGTAATCTCGCCGGAAAGCTGCGCCGCCATCATCTGGCGCGACGCCGGCAAAGCCGAACTCGCCGCAGCCGCCTTGAAGCTAACCGCGCCAGACCTTCTAAGCCGCGGCATCATCGACGGCGTCGTCCCCGAACCCCCCGGTGGCGCGCAAGAAGACATGGACGCCGCCGCGCAACTGCTAGGCGACTCGATCCGCCAACACCTCGCCGAACTCGGCGCCATGAGCCCGCCCGAAATCGTCGAGCAGCGCTACCAGAAGTTCCGCAACATAGCGGCCTTCTTCACGGAGTAGGCACCCGCCCCAGCCATGAATAAGAAGTTCGCCCTCATCATCGCCTTTGCCGCCATTGGCTTCATCGGCGCCCTCATCTACAACACCATGTCCTACAGCCAGCACCGCGTAGAAGTCTGCATGGAATTCGAAGGCCGCAATGATTGCCGCACCGCCCTAGGCAACACCAAGGAAGTCGCCCTCCGCACCGCCATCGACAACGCCTGCGCCCTCATCGCCAGCGGCATGACCCAATCCATCGCCTGCACCAACACGCCCCCCAAAAGCGTAAAGTGGCTCGACGGCAAGTAAAGTTACAACGCCCTACACCGCGCCCCCAAGCTCTTCATCTGCGCCCGGAAGTTCCCCCGCATCGCGCTCAGCCGGCTGAACGAATTGCCCAGCACCAAGCTTCGGATCGAAGGCCTCGACTCAAACGTAGCCAACACTTCGGGCCTATCGGGCCTCAGTAACTCAAACCGGTAATGCCCCGCGTCAACCGAAACGCCACCCGACATACTCGCCGCCAGATTGCGCGTCCGGCTCGCCTCCCGGAACTCCACAAGCCGCAGTTCGAATTTGCCGCCACTTCTAACTAGCGCCCGTCTCGCCTCATCCTCAGCGGCTCGCAAGAACTCGTCAAGCCGCCGCCCCTTCCCGCCACGCACCACCGCAAGGCTTGGCGCGAGCTTCGCCGTAACCTCCAACACTCCCTTCCCCTGGCAGAGCGCGGAGTCGTCCACCTCCCCCACCGAAGAACCGCTTAGCAAAAGCAGCGCGGCTATCATCCTCATGGCTTCATCTCACAGTTCTTGCCAATCGAGCCCGCGAACTTCTTCCACCGGTCCGCAAACTTCAGCAAACCCCAACTCGCCCGCATCACCGGCGCCCCGTCCTTGCCAACCTCCAACTCCGCTGCGTACTTCTTATTCGTATCCGGATCCAGTACCTCGCCTTCCCAGCGCTTCTTCGCCTCCACCCACTTCGTCAACGTCAGCAACGTCATCCCGCAACTCGAGTCGGGTTGCTTCTTCACTCCCACGATCGTTCCGCAAAGCCCCTGCGGACACTTCGCCATTTCAAAAACCGCCTCGCCATCCTCGCTCAGCCATCGCCCCTCAAAGGGCGCGATCAACAAGGCCATGGACGCAAACGTTGTCCCAAATCTCTTCATACTCATCACTCCTTTCGCCGTCTCAATGAAATACGAATCCCAAGCCAAAGCGCACGTTGTGCGCCGTCTTGCCAAAGCGCCGCAACGGCGCGTAGTCGATCTGCGCCAAACGCAAGTCCACCCGCGAAGACAGCCGGATATCCAAGCCGCCTCCAATCACCGTCGCGAAACTCCAACGGTCTCCGTCAAAACGCGACGGGCATTCGCGCAACCCGAACGCCACCGCGCAACCTGCAGCCCCACCGCCGATGAGGGACGTCTGAAACCGCGCCGCCCCACCCAGCAAATGCACGAATGGCTTGAAGCGCGCTTCCGGGCGATTGTTCTTGAACTGCGAGCCCGCAAGCAACCACAACGGCTCCTGCCGGTACGCGAATTGCCCTAACGCCGTCCGCACCCGCTGCTCATCCCGCATCCAAGACACTTCCACTTTCAGTCCGCTGATATGCGAACCGTTCGACACATAAGACAAGGCGAACCCGTGATGCGGACGCCGTTGCTGAAACTTGTCCGCGAGCGCCGCATCGCCTTGCCCCAAACGCCCATCCACTTGCCCATGGAGATAAACCGCCGACACCTCATTGCGCGGATAGTCTTGCGCGCTCGCCCCCATCGCCATCACGAAGAAGATCGCCGCCGGCCGCCACACAAGACCGCGCTTCTCCCATAACCGCCGCCAAATCGGATGCGCGCCCAGATCCTCGAAGAGCGAATAGAACACCGGCACCGCCAGCAGCGTCAACAGCAGACAAAGCGACTGCCCACCAATCACCAGCACGCCAATCGAACGGTTCGTCGCCGACCCAGGCCCTCCGCTCACCACCAGCGGAACCATCCCCGCCACCAACGCAATCGTCGTCATCAAAATCGGCCGCAGCCGCTGCCGGTTCGCGAGAACAATCGCCTCATGCCGCGCCATGCCCTGCGCCCGTAACTCACGCGTATGGTCGATCTGCAGAATCGCGTTCTTTTTCACCACGCCGAAGAGCAGCAAGATCCCCAGCGCGGAGAAGATGTTCAACTGCTGCCCGGCCAGCCAACTCGAAAGCAGCCCAAACGGAATGGAAAGCGGCAGCGTCAACAGAATCGTCACTGGATGAAGGAAGGATTCGAACTGCGCTGCCAGCACCATGTACATGAACACGAACGAGAGCACCACCGCGATTGTGAAAGCCCCAGTTGCCTCGTCCAGTAGCTTCGTGTTGCCGGTCAGTACCGGCCGGTACCCGTCGGGCAGTTGCAGCTTGCGCACCGCGTCCTCAATCACCGCCAACGCCCGCGACTCCGCGCCGCCGGGCGGCAGATTCGCGTACAGCGTCACTTGCCGCTCCCGGTTGATGCGGTCGATATTGCTTACGCCGATTCCGGGTGTAATCTTCACCACGCTTGCCAGACTCACCGGAGTTCCATCCACCGCCGGCACCGTCAATTCCGCCAGACTCTCCCGGTTCTCACGCGAGCCGCGATCCGCCCGCACTACCACGCCGTACTGCCTCGTCCCCACATTGAAAGAACCCGCCCGCTCACCCGCGTACAACGTACTGATCGTTGCCGCGACGTCGGCCACGCGCACGTTCAAGTCCGCCGCCCGCGCCCTGTCCACTTCCAAGCGGATCTCCGGACGCCCCGCCGAGAAGGAACGGTCCACGTCCACCATCTCCGGCGAAGCCTTCATCGCATCGTAGACTTGCCGCGAATATTCATCGAGCTTCTTCAAGTCCGGCCCGGCGATTACGTAGGCGATTGCCGTGTCGCGGCTCCCGCCACCCGCTTGGACTGACGATTGCACCGCCGTGTAGATCTCCGGCGGATACTTCCCCAAGAGCTTTCGCGCCTCCGCCATCAACTCGCCCGTACCCACGTCGCGCTTCGCCCGCAAGCGCACGAAGACCGACCCCGAGTGCGGCTCCTGCTCTTCGTTAAAGCCCGCGATCGCCAGCGTCGATTCCACGCCCTGCAAACCTCCGCGCAGATCCCGCGCCATCTGCTCCAACACCGTCTGCGCATTCGCGAGCCCAGTGCCCGGCTTCATCCGCACCGTCACCCGAAAGCTGTTCTCGTCTTCGGGCGGAGTGAACGTCACCCCCGTCAACATCCCCAGCGGAACAATCGACAAGACCACTGCCCCGCAGATCGCCACCACTGCCCCCCGATGCGCCATCGCCCACTCCAGCAATCGCGTATAACCTCGATCGATCGCCGCGTAAAAAGCCGATTCTTTCGACTGATGCGCACCGCCAGCGGCCTGCCGAATCCACCGTGCCGCCAGCATCGGCGTCAACGTAAACGACACCAGCAAACTCACCGCAATCGCCGCCGCAGCCGTCAACCCAAACGAAGAAAGAAAACGCCCCACCACACCGCGCATGAACCCAATCGGCACGAATACCGCCAGCAGCGAAAGCGTCGTCGCCATCACCGCCAGCCCAATCTCCTTCGTTCCATGCAACGCCGCCTCCATCGGCGCCATGCCCTTCTCCTCCACGAAACGGTAAATGTTCTCGAGCACGATAATCGCGTCGTCGATCACAATGCCTACCATCAACGTCAGCGCTAACATCGTCATCATGTTCAGCGTGTACCCCATCGCGTACATCACGCCAAACGCAGCCACCGTCGAAACCGGAATCGCCAGCGCCGCGATGATCGTCGAGCGGAAGTTGCGCAGGAACAGATACACCACGACAGACGCGAGTATCCCGCCCAGCACCAAATGCTCCTCAATCGCGTGCAGCGCGTTCCAGATGAATTCCGATTGATCCTGCACCAGATGCAACTGCACATCCACTGGCAACTCCGGAGCGATCTCCGCCAGCCGCTCCTTCACGGCATCGATCACCGCGACGCTATTGCCGCCCGCCTGTTTTTGTACGCTCAACACCACTGCTGTTGCGTCGTCCTGCGCCGCAATCGAAACAGGCGGCGCGCCATGATCTTCCACCTTCGCCACATCCCGCACCCGAATCGGAAAGCCCTCGCGAGTCGCCACCACAATCTCGGGAAATCCGCTCACCTCTTGAATCTTCCCCGCCGTGCGCAACGTAGTCCGTTCCATCGCTCCCTGCAAGCTTCCGGCGGGCAACTCCACATTCTGCGCCCGCAATGCGCTCGTCACATCCACCGCCGTCAACCCATATGCACGCAAGCGCTCAGGCCGCAACGAGATCTGAATCTCCCGCTTCCGCCCGCCATAAAGCGTGATGTTGCCCACTCCCGAAACCGATTGCAGCTTCTCTTGTATCCCCCGCTGCGCGATCTCCGTAAGCTCCACCAATGGCCGCTCCGCGGTCAACGCATACAGCAGCACCGGCTCCGCGCCGAGGTCGATCTTTTGCACAACGGGAGGACGCGCCGTCGCGGGCAAGTCCTCGATCGCCAAGTCCACCTTCTGCCGCACTTCCTGCGCGGCCACATCACCGTTCTTCTCCAACCGGAACGTCACGGTCACGATCGACATCCCCTCGACTGACTGCGAAGTCAGCTCGTTAATGCCGGACACCGTGTTTACGGCGCCCTCAATCTTGTCCGTGATGTCGCGCTCGATCTCCTCGGGCGACGCCCCTGGATTCGCCACGCTCACGGTCACCACCGGAAAGTCCGCGTTCGGCAAGCGGTCCACGCCCAAGCCGAAAAACGCAAAGCCCCCAATCACCGTCAACGCCAGCACCAGCATCGTCGCGAACACTGGCCTCCTCACACAGATCTCCGCAAGTTTGTGCATCGCTCTTCCTTTACTGCTTTACAGCCGCGCCTTCATAGAGCCCGTTCACATCGCCCACCACCACACGCTCGCCCGCCCTCACGCCTTTGCGAATCAGCCATGCGCCGCCCGAATCCTTCCCCTCCACTTCGACCAGCCGCAAACGCGCCCGCCCGTCCACCACCACCCAAACCCGCCGGCTCTCCGCGCGCGAATCTTCTTCCACCGCCCCAGCGGGCACGACGGCCACCTCCAACCTTCCACCCTCTTCAATTCGCGCAGTCGCAAAGCTGCCAGGCCTTAGCGCCATATCGCCATTTGCGACATGCGCCTCCACCGTCACCGCCCGTGTCGCGGGGTTCGCGCTCGGATGCGTCACCATCACCTCGCCCGCGAAGTCCCGCTCCGCATGAGACGCCACCCGCACGCTCACCCGCTGCCCCACCCGCACCTTCGCCGCGTCCGCTTCGTTCATCGCGAGCAACAACCGCAAAGGCTGCACCCGCTCGATCACCGCGACCTTCGTCTGCGGCGAAACATACTCTCCCACCGCCACGGGCCGCGCCGATACAAAGCCCGCGAACGGCGCGCGAACCGCCGTATCACCCAACGCCTTCCGCGCCAGGGCCACTTGCGCCCGCGCCCCGTCCAAAGCCGCGCGCGCCACGGCGATGCCACCGGCGTCTTGTCGCGCTGAGTTCTTAGCGGCGTTGTAGCGCTGCCGCGCCTCCTCCACTCTGGATCTCGCGCCCAGCATCGTCGCCCGCGCCCGGTCCCAAGCCGAACGCGAAACATCACCCGTACTCAGCAATCGTCTCGCCCGCGCCTCTTCTTGCTCGGCCAGCGCAAGATCGGCTTCCGCCGCATCAAGGCTCGCCTTCGCCGCCGCCGCATCCGCCGCCGACTCGGGCGTAGCGCTATGAGGCCCCAACTTCGCCTCGGCTTGCCGCATCGCCGCTTCGGCTTGGGCCTCCGCTGCGACGGCTTCATCGAAGCGAATCTTCGCCTGCGCCGGATTCACACGCAGAATCACCGCGCCCTGCTCAACGAAAGCCCCCACCGAAACCGGCGTCGCGCTCACCACGCCCTCCACCTCGGGCGCGACATTCGAAGATTCAAACGCCACCAGCGATCCCGACGCCGCCAGCGCTACCGGAATGCTCCGCCCCTCGGCCGCTATCGTCTTCACGAGCTTTGCCTCCGCCACTGCGGGCGCCTTCGCGCTGCCTCGGCCTCCACAAGATGCCAGCAGAAGTAATCCCATCCAAACCGCGCCAACGATCAAGCCGCTCTTCATTGCACACTAACTCCAAAAAAGTTCAAGGATTCCGCCGTCACCCGCCGCAACTCGGCCTGCGCCAGATTCCACCCGCGTTCCGCGTTCACCAATAACTGGCTCGTCTCCGCCGCTTCACTCTGCCTTACGTTGACGCTCAAGTTATTCGCCTGCCCCTCGCGCAGCAAACGCAACTCGCTGCGCAGCCGCTCCATCGCCGCCTCAGCCGCCGCCCGCGCCGCCCGCGTCCGCGACTCCGCCGCGCGCAGCGTCGCATAAATCTGCCGCACCTCGACCGAAAGCAGCTTCTCTAATTGCACCCGCTCCCAACGCGTACGCCGCAACGCCAACTCCGCATCCTGCATCTGCCCTCGCGCGCTCCGGTTCCGCAAAGGCAGATCGATGCTGATCCCCGCCTGATAAACCGGAAAGCGATTCCGAAACACCTGCCGCGTCGCCTGCCCAAAGCCCCCCACCAAAAGCGGCGGCACCGTCAGAGGCGGAAAGCCCGGAATCTGATTGCTCGAATCCAATACCTCCCGCCCCGCCAGACCCTGCGACGCATAAGAGAAATTGAGATCGACTGCCGGCTTGCCGTACTCGCGCGCCAGCTTCGCCTGCAACTCCGCCGTCTGCTCGCGCACGTCCGACGATCGCAATTCGGGCCGCCGCCGCGCCGCTTGCAAAGCCTCCGCTTCAGCCAACGAAACCGGTGTCGCGCTCAAATCCCCCGGCGCCCAGGTCTCGCTCCAAAGTCTGTCGGACGAGTCCCGCGTCAACAACATACGCAACGCAATCTCCGCCCGCTCCATCTCTTCTTGCGCCGCCGCCGCGCTCTCTTCGCGCCGCGCCAACGCCGCCCGCGCGCCCGCCCGCTCCGCTTCCGCGGCGTCGCCCTCTTTCACCAAGCGCTCCGTCGAAGTCGCCGCTTCCCGAGCCAATGCGACAGACTCGCGCGCCGCTGCCAACCCCGCGCGCGCCGCCACCCAAGCCCAATACGCGGCCTCTGTCCGCGCCGCGATATCGATCAACTTCAACTCAAACTCCGCCGCTGCCAACGTCCGCTCCCGCTGCCGTACCTTCACTTCCGTGCGCTCGCGGTCGGTCGCGCGAAAGCGCCCCAGCGGCAAATTCACACCCAACGTCGCCCGAGGCGAGTAGTAAGGATTCAACGACGAAAACGGATTCGTCGTCGAAGTCCGCGACCACTCCCAACCCGCCTCCCACGACGCGCCAGACCAAGGCAGCTTCTGCCGCACCACCGCCGCGGGCCGCCACTCTTTGATATCCACGCGCCCATTAGCCCCTTCCAAAATCGATGCCGCCGGATTCCGCGCCGAGCGCCGCTGCACTTCCAAACGCAACGCCGGATCGAAGGCCCCCTGAGCCGCGCGCAACAATGCACCCGCGCTATCGCGCCGTGTTCGTTCGATCTGAATTTCCGGATTGGCTTCCAGCGCCAAAGCCACGGCTTCACGTAGCGACAGCTCTCGCGGCTGCGCCATGAGGGCCCAACCAATCAAGAACGTCGCGATCAGAAATCTCATTCCTTCCCCAGCCTAGAGTCCGCTCCCCCAATTCGTCCCGTGCCGGAAGTTTAGTTTCGATACATGACTTTCGGCACTGTCGAACTCCGCCGTGGCCCGCTACGCTGGTACTTTGGCCGCATCCAATCAGTCCTCGGAATGGTCCGCCCTCCGCCTCCTCCAACTAGGCGGCGCGCTCGCCTGCATGGCCGACGCCGCCTTCACCGTCGCCCACCGCTTCCATTCCCCTAACGCCGCCGCGAATCTCGCCGACCTCATCTTCGGCCTCGACTTCCCTCTCTCCTTCCCCTTCCTCATTGCGTCGGACGTCATCGGCTTCCTCGTCATCGCCGGAACCTTTTGGTATCTCGCGCAAGAACGCCACATGCTCCGCCCCTCGCGCCGGGCCATCGCCGTTCTCGCTTTCCAAACCATCACCGCGCTGCTCCTGAGCCCCGGCCTCAACTACATCGGCAGCGCCCAAGCCGGATTCCTCTTCCCCCTCCGAGGCGGCTTGCTCTGGGTGTTCGTGCAGTCGAGCGTAGAGATCGCCGTTACCTTCATCTACCCTTCGATGGGCGAGTGGATGTTGCCACCTACCATGCAAGGCCTCTCCGGCGCGACGCTCTGGACCGCCATCGCCGCCGCTACCCTTGTTTATCACTTCCTCGCCTTCTCGCTCGGTTATCTCGGCGCGAACGCAGTCCGCCAAAGCGTCGAGCTCCGCCGCAAAAATGCCGAACTCGAAGCTACGCAGCAGTTGGAATCCGACGCCGCCCGCCTCGCCGAGCGCTTCAGCATCGCTCGCGACTTGCACGACGAACTCGGCCATCACTTGACCGCCCTCAGCCTCCACCTCCAACTCGCCAGCAAGCAAACTGAAGGCGAAGCGCGCGAAACCGTCGACGCCGCTTATCTACTGGCCCGCACCGTTCTCAGCGACATCCGCGGCACCGTGACGGATCTTCGCGCCGCGCAGCCCATCGATCTCCCCAAAGCCCTCGCGCTCCTCGCCGGCGGCATTGCCTTCCCCAAAATCCACCTCAACATCGGCGAGAATTTCGAACTCCTCGATCCTCTCCCCTGCCACGCCCTCTTCCGCTCCACGCAAGAAACCATCACCAACGCCGTCCGCCACGCCTCCGCCCGCAATCTCTGGATCGACCTCCGCTGTACCCCAGCAGCCTATGAACTCAACGTCCGCGACGACGGCCAAGGCGTCGACCCGCTCGTCCTCGGCAACGGCCTGCGCGGCCTCGTCGAGCGCATCGAGAACTTAAACGGCCACGTCTCCTTCAAATCGAAACCCAGCATGCAAGTGGTCGTCTACGTGCCGCGGAACGGCGTAGCCCGCGAAGCCGCATGACCACCATCGTCCTAGTAGAAGACCAAACCATAGTCCGCCGCGGCATCGTCAGCCTCCTCGCCACCGTCTCGGACATCGAAGTTGTCGCCGAAGCTGAAGACGGCGCCGCGGGTCTCGAAGCCATCCGCCAAACGAAACCCGACGTCGTCGTCAGCGACATCATCATGCCCAAGATGAGCGGGATCGAACTGACCAAGGCATTGCGCGCGGAACCAAACAACCCGCCTGTCATCCTCCTCACGACTTTCGACGAAGACCCGCTCTTCCTCCAAGCCATCCAAGCCGGCGCCAGCGGCTTCCTGCTCAAGGACGTCTCCGTCGACCGCCTCGCCGAAGCCATCCGCACCGTCAAGACCGGCAAGCCGCTATTCCAGCCCGCCCTCACCGAACGCGTCGTCAAGGTAGTGCAAGAAAAAGGCATCGCCTTCGATTCGTTGCCGAATCCCGAAACGCTCACACCGCGCGAAACCGACGTGCTCCGCCTCATTGCCGCCGGCTACAGCAACCGCGAGATCGCGACCACTCTCGGGATGACCGAAGGCTCGGTCAAGAACCACATCTCCAATGTCCTCTCCAAACTCGGCGCGCGAGACCGCACCCGCGCCGTCCTCCGCGCCATCGAAATCGGGTACATATAGAGTCTGTATACTGATCTGTATGCGGCAGATCAACATCAACGTCACTCCCGAGTTCGAAAAAGATCTCCAGCGCCTCATGCGACAGCGTAAGTGCAAGACAAAGACGGAAGCCATCCGTGTAGCCGTCCATGAAGCCACAAAAGCGCAACCACCGAAAGACTTTTCCGCGTTTCTCAAGCTTCGGGGCATTGGCCTAATCGGCCCAACCAATCCCAATCCTCGCTTTAAGGATGAAGACGACCTTTGGTCTTAGACACTTCCGCCCTCCTCGCAATTGTTTTCGACGAGCCCACTGCGGAATGGTGCCTGCGGCTTCTCGAACCTGAGCGAAATCGCATACTGATGAGTACCGTCAATTTGACGGAAGCGCTGATCCAAATCGATGATAAGAAGCCCAAGCAAGGCGACTTGATTCGAGAACACATCGCCGCTCTGCCTATCGAATGGATTCCGCCTACCACGATTCAAGCCGAGCTCGCCGCCGCTGCCCGCCTGAAGTTCTCTCTAAATCTTGGCGATTGCTTCGCGTACTCTCTAGCCAAACTCCGCGACGATTCCCTCCTCACCCTCGACCGCGACTTCAAGAACACCGGCATCGCCGTAATCCTTCCCCCGCGCCGCTCCGGCTCCTCGCCCACCTCCCCCACCGTCTAGGTCCAAATCCATTCCGATTCCTGGAACGTTGTTCAGTACATCTACGTCCAATCGGACAGGTAGGAAGAATAGGAAAACAACGATGAACCCCATCAACAACTTACGCAGGAAGCTCGCGAGCGTAACCCTCGCCGCCTCCCTTACGGTTGCTTTCCTCGCCGCACCGCAGTTATCCGCCGCGAGCGCAACCTCCGCCCAGACCGACGAACAACGCCTAGCCGCGAAAATTCGCAAGGAGCTCATCACGCTCCCCTTCTACGGCGTCTTCGATCACTTCAGCTTCGAGCTCCAGGGCCGCAAAGTCGTCCTGCACGGTCAGGTCACACGCCCCATTCTCGAATCGAGCGCCGTCAATGTCGTGAAGGCGATCCCCGGCGTCGAGGAAGTCGAGAACCGCATCGAAGTACTGCCGCTCTCGCGCTTCGACGATCAACTCCGCATCGCTCTCTATCGCAACATCTTTGGCCAGAGCGGCCTCGGCCGCTACTCCCTGGGCGCCATCCCGTCCATCCACATCCTGGTTAAGAACGGCAACGTCACCTTGGTTGGCAAGGTCATGAACGAGATGGACAAGAATATGGCCGGTATTTTCGCCAACCAAGTCAACGGTGTCTTCGCGGTCACCAACAACTTGACGGTAGAAAAGAAATCCTGACATCCTTCTAACGAAGGCGCATGAGATCAGGATCGTTTCCAACTCCTTGTTCCCCTCGGGAGCCAGCGTCCCCCCTCCAGCGCTGGCTCCCCCTTTTCTTTTTCGTAATAGGCTCGCTGCACGCCGCGCACCCACAGCAATTCTCCGACTTCACCACCCCCCTCCCACTCAAGGACGGCGACACCCTCGTCCTCGGCATCGTCGGCGCCTGGCAACATTGGGACACGGACCATTACCTCGTCCGCCGCGTCCACAACCATCTCCGCGCTCTCGAACTCCCTAACGTCTACATCGAAACCGTAGAGAACCACCGCCTCGAACTTGCCAAGGAGCTCATCGAGAAAGCCTTCCCCAACGGCCACCACCGCATCGTCATCTACGGCCACTCTCTCGGCGGCTCGGCTACTGTCGCCCTCGCCCGCTACCTCCAAAAGAAAAATATCCCCGTCCTCCTCACCGTTCAAATCGACAGCGTCGGCTTCCGCGACGGCAAGATCCCCAACAACGTCGAACAAGCCGCCAACCTCTACCAGCGCGACTTCGGCCCCATCCGCGGCCAATCCAAGATCAAGCCGCAAGACAAGTCGAAAACCGAGATCCTCGGCAACTGGCGCTACCACTACCCCGTCACGCGCATCGTGCCCGCCCTCGGCGCGCCGCTCTATCACAACCTCCTCAACATCCCGCACCACAAGATGGAATACGATCCCGAGGTCTGGCTCAAAGTCGAAACGCTAATCCTCAGCCGCCTCACGCATTAGCCGCGCCATGAAGTACCTCGCGCTTCTAACGTTTCTCGCCTCGTCCCAAAATCAAGTCTTCTCGGACTTCACGACGCCCCTTCCACTCCAGCGCGGCGACACGTTGATCCTCGGCATCGTCGGCGGTTGGGAACGCTGGGACGCCGAACAACGCATCGTCCGCCGCATCGCTCTCAAGCTCCGCGATCGCAAGCTTCCCCACGTCCACATCGAAACCGTCGAGAACCACAAACTCGAACTCGCCAAGGAACTCATCGACAAAGCCTTCCCCAACGGCAACCACCGCCTCATCATCTACGGCCAATCGCTAGGCGGCGCCGCGACCCTAGAACTCTGCCATTGGCTCAACGAACGCCGGATCCCCGTCGAACTCGCCATCACCATGGACAGCATCAGCCTCAAGCGCGCGAAAGTTCCCCCGAACGTCAAACGCGCCGCCAATCTCTATCAACGCGATCTAGGTTTCATCCGCGGCCACGGCAAGCTCGAAGCGGAAGATCCCAATCGCACCACGATTCTCGCGAACATCCGTTACCGATATCCGCGCAACAAAGAGATCGACCTCTACACCGAACCATGGGTGCGTCGGACCTTCATGGCCTCGCATCTGAAGTTCGAATATGATCCTGAGGTTTGGGCGAAGACCGAAGAGCTAATTCTTCAAGCCCTAGAGGAACAAAAGTAGAAAAAAGGGAAGTGGCGGTGAGAGTGGGATTCGAACCCACGGAACCCTTGCGGGTTCAACGGTTTTCGAGACCGCCCGATTCAGCCGCTCTCGCATCTCACCGCCTACCAGTATAGCGAGCCTCGCGCCCTTCCGCGCACACCCCGTTACTCCAATGCAAACTTCGCGGTCTCCCGGGCGATCCCCCTCCGCCGCGCCGCCAAGTGTCCACATGCCAAAGCGCAAGCAATCCGCGAAACCGCCTTGGCCGCAAGCCCCACCTCAAGATCTATCCGGCTAGGCGGCCCGTTGCAGTTCCTCTTCCACCGCCACTGCGGTCTGCGGCTTCGGCTCCAAACGGGTCACAATGTTCTTCTTCAAGCGCGTCAAGCGCACCCGCACGCCCACGGCCGAAAGACCGAATTCCCGCGAAAGTTCGTGGCTGGTGAAGCCTTCGAGGTAATAGCGCTCCAGGAGGTGCCGCTCGGTCTCCGAGCAGCCGTGGAAGATTCTTTCGGCGTCAATCTGTTCGGATTCCAGGGGGTTGGTGACTAGTGTGGTTTCCAGCAATTCCGTCGCGGAATGCCGGCGTCGAAAACTATTGCGTAAGAAGTTCTTAGCGATCGAGTTGATCCAAAACGTCAAAGCCTGAACATGCCGGAGTTGGCCGATACGTTCCCAGCCCCGCACCCACGCCGCTTGAGCAACCTCTTCGGCGATTTCGGGGCTGGCGCCATTGGCCGCCAGAAAGCGAACGGTCTTTTTAAAGCCCTCATCATAGGCCCGGGCATAGTCGTCACGGCTGAGCGTCTGGGCAGAGATCGAGCGCATAGACTGTGTTGCTGTCATGCACCTCTATACGCATTTTTAGGGCCAAAGCCCTAGCTGCCCGCAACTGGCTGATAAATAATACACGGATCAGTCCTCACGGGGCCTCTAGTACTAAGAAAAATCGCCGACGGCGCGTAAAATTTGCAGGGTTCTCCCCTGCACGCAAGCTAAAAAATGCACGGCGTGGCTGACCAGCTTTGCAAGGGGCCCGCGCTTGTTGGGCGGAGGGACAATGAATAGCCGTTATGGGACTACCCGTTCTTTGTGTTGGATGCTCTTTATGGCAAATCTGTTAAACGCGGCCGTGACAAATGTTGAATTCACCTTCGCTCCTTACCTGGGCGACGCCGTGAAAGCGGACCGCGTCGACATCGTTCCCGGAAAGGTGCGGGTCTTATTGAATAACGTACCGATTGCCGAAAAGGATGTCGCCGCGGCAAAGGCGCCAGTGGTTTTCAGCGACCGCCAGATCGGCGGACCTATTTGGATTACATCGCAATCGTTTGGCCCCTCCCTGCGCAGGAAGGGAAACAAGCTGCGCATCGAATTCGCGCCCGCCAATGCGAAGGCCGCTTACAAGACGCAACTCCGCTGGGCTTTCGTGACCGACGGCGTGACGGAGACGCCAAACTCGGCGACCAACATGGCGGGCGAGGGCAAGGAGGAAAAGGCGCAATCGGGCTTGGCGGTGCTGGAGAGGCAGTTCGACGCCGACTTCGCGGAAGCCCGGCCCTGGCACGCGTATCCCGCCGTCACCGCTCTAAACGACGAAGACCGTAAAGCGCTGGCCGCCATGGTGCAGAGCCGCCTCGATGCTTACCGGCCTCCGTTCGCGGCCGCCTACAAATTTCTCGCGGCGGATCCGCGCGTGGATGCCGCCGATCTTCGCAAATCGCGGTGCGTCGAGAAGACGCACGCGGCTGGGTTGAAAGTAAAGGGCCCCGCGGCGGGCGCGCTTGACATGGTTCTCACCGGCAACGCGGAGGTTGTGTTGCGGGCGAAATCCGGTTCGCTCTACGCGCCGGTGGATGAAAGCTTGTTCGACAGGATCAAGGACGAGTCCGTGATGCGCTGCATGATGCCGGTGCTTGAGGTCCTGTTTCCGCAAAGTCTGCTCGTGGTGAAGAACCCCGCGGGCGCTTGGGAAGAAGCGCGCTGATTAGGGCTTTCCGGCTTTTGGGAAGAAGGACTTTAATTGGCGGTAGGCGAATTCGTTGAACTCCAGCTTCAGCCGCGCCAATTCGTGCAATTCCGACACGAGATCCGGGGCAAGCGCCGTTGGGGGCCTTAAACAGCGCCCAAGCATCTTCGTCGCCTCGGCGTCGTTCGCATCGCGATCTAGCGCCGCGCGGAACTCGTCGGCGGCTTGAGCCCAGGCTCCGCGGCTGATGAGCGCTAGACCCAAATTGAAGTGATAATCGGCGTCCTTCTCATCGCCTTCTAGCGAGCGCCGCAGCGTATCGACCGCTTCGACAAGCCCGGCGCGGAATTGCGCGACGCCGAGGTTGTTGATCACCTCGGAAAGCGGCACCTCGCGGGCCACGCGGTCAAAGGCCTGCGCCGCCGCGCGGTACTCGCCCATTTCAAAACGCGCGACTCCCACCAAGAACGATGCCTGCCAGTAGTTTGGGTCCGGCCGTTGCACGCGCTCTAGATACTGCACCGCCGGGCCAAAAACTTCTTGCTCTACTAGCAATTCGCCAAGCCGGAAGGCCGCCTGACCGTAGCGCGGCTCTATCTTGAGAGCTTGTTCGAAGAACTTCTGCCGTTGCGCCTTTTCCTCGCTCAATAAACCCCTTACGAAATTCTCTATCGCCGTAATCTTGCGCTTCGGATTGGCCTCCAGGAACGCCGCTTCGCCGGGAAGACCGGGAAGCGAAGCCGCGCGCAGCGTCTCGTAGGCGAGTTTGTTCTGCAAGCTTTCCAGATCTTCCAGCGGGCCTTCGACGGAACTCTTCGTTTTCGCCGTGAACTCATGCACAGCCAGGATCTGCGCGTTCAACTTTACCCGGCCAAAGCCCCCCGCCTCGCCCGGCGTCACTTCAAAATCGCCGAAGACCACGTGCGTGCTATCCAGTGTTTCCGCTAGCTTCAATACCGAAGCGATCGTCCATTCGGAGTTGGGGCGCAAGGCCAAACGCATTTCCGCTTCTTGCCGGTCCGCGCGTTCGATCACCATCACCCCGTGCGCCGCGAAGTTACGCCGGATCGCCTCCGCCGGCGCCTCGCCAATCCAATTCAGATTCTTCTTCCCGGTTTTATTCACCAGTGGAAGCACCAGCCAAGCTTCCGCACGCAATAGGCCCACCAATGAGAAAAGGGCCAGAAACAGGCGCATCGCTATCAGCGTAGCAAAGCGCTTTGTTTTGGCCCCTTTCGGCAATCGGAGGGATGTTGTGTGGCTTAGATGCCCGCCTTAGATTCCCGTTTGCGCGCCGGCGAAGACCAGCTTGCGATTGGTGCCGCCCAGGCGGATTTCTTGCACCTTGTACTTGCCGTCCGCGTTCGCGTAGCGCACCGAGGTGGAACTGAACTTTGCGTCCGCCGTATCCACCTTCACGTTCGCTTCCACCTTGTTCTTGCCTTTAGAGATGACAACCTTGTCGCCATCGAGCTCCATGCGGTAGTCGCCCGGCGCCAGTTCGGTGCCGTTCACGAACGAGGGCTGGAAGAGCGTGAGGTTGTGCTTTTCCGCTGCGGAAGCCACCATCAGGGCCGCCGTCATAAACGCCATCGTGATCTTCTTGGTCATGGTTTTGTAACTCCTATCTGTTCTTTCCCCAGGTCATGGAAGCCCCATTTCGGGCCTCTCCAACTTTGAGTTCGCTTCGGGCTCTGATTCGTTTTGGCCGTCTTGCCTACTCGCTAAGTAATACGAAGTGGCCGCCCATTCGTTCCGTCAGCGAGAAGTTTTTTCGATAGGGTCTGTCAGAAATTGTTTTAGGAGGGACTTGGCCTGGGCTTGAATGGCTGCCTCGTGCCCAAACCCTTTCAGCCAATGGATGGGCCGCGTTTCCGTCTCTTTGCGAAACCATGTCAATTGACGTTTTGCATACTGCCTCGTGCGCAGCGTGATATCGCTTTTGGCTTCCTCGAGCGTCATAGTGCCGCTGAGATACGCCTGAATCTGCTTATATCCGACGCTCTCCATCGCTTTAGCCTCGGGGCCGTAGCCCAATGTGCGAAGACGTACTACTTCTTCGAGCAGGCCTTGCGCGAACATATGCTCCGTGCGCTCAGCGATGCGCGACCGCAACGCCTCACGTTCGGGATCCAGAGCGATCCACAAACAAGCGAAGCCTTGCAGCTTCTGTGTCTCGGTCTGGTGCACGACGCTTAGCGGAGTTTGTGTGTTGTGGATCACTTCTAGCGCGCGTATCAGTTTGTTGCCGTCATGGGCATGAATGCGCGCCGCCGCCGACGGGTCCAGGCGACGCAAGGCACGGTGTAGAGCGCCTCCGCGCCGTTCCTCGAGCGCCGCCAGCCGCTGGCGATATTCATCATCCCGCCCCGGCCCCGGCGCCAGCCCATCGAACAAAGCTCTCAAATAAAAGCCCGCGCCGCCGACAAGCATCGGAAAGGCATGCCGCGCGCGAATTTGGCTGAGCAATTCCCGGCCCAAGCGAGAATAGTCGCCCGCCGTGAAAACTTCATCCGGGTTCCGCACGTCAAAAAAGTGATGCGGGAATTCCTGACGCTCCTGGAGGCTGGGCTTGGCGCTGCCAATATCCATGCCCCGGTAGAGTTGCAGGGAATCGGCGTTTATGATCTCTACGGGCCACTCCGGATGTTCGCGCGCGAGCCATTGCGCCAGCTCCGCCGCCAGCGCGGATTTGCCGGAGGCCGTTGGCCCGGCGATCACCGCCAGCGGCGATATACTGTTAATCAAATCGGGGAGCGCCTCCAGCGAAGGACCATCGAATGAAGAAGTTTTTGGCGTTTTTGCCGCTAGCCGGCTTACTAGTATTGTGCCCTAGCGATGCCAGCGCGCAGGCCAACTCCGCGAAGCTCTCAAAAGGTGACGCGTATTTCAACTACTCGATGGCTCACATCTATTCCGATTTGGCCGCAGCCTACGGCAACCGCGCGGAATACCTGAACCAAGCGATCGATTACTACAAAGCGGCGATCAAGGCAGACCCGAGCGCGGGTTTCCTCAGCACCGAACTCAGCGACCTTTACGTACAGGCCGGCCAGATGAACAAGGCGGTCACTGAAAGCGAAGCGGCTTTGAAGCCTAACCCCAAGGACTTGAGCGCCCGCCGCATCCTGGGCCGCATCTACGCTCGTCTCATCGGCGATCCCGGCCAAAATCGCATTCGGGAAGAAATGGTGCGCAAGGCTCTCGACCAATACGAGAAGATCAGCGAGGCGGACCCCAAGGATATCGAGTCCCTGGTGATGATCGGCCGATTGCAGAAGGTCGTTTCCAACGCCGCGGAAAGCGAAAAGGCCTACACGAAGGCTCTTGAACTCGATCCCAACAACGAAGATGCCTTGAGCGGCCTCGCCATGGCCGCCGCGGAGAAAGGCGACATCAGCGGCGCCGCCGCGATGCTTGAAAAAGCGAACGCGAATAATCCCAATCCTCGCGGTCTGGCGCAGTTGGCCGAGACCTACGAGCAATTGAAGGATTACAAGAACGCCTCGAAAGCTTGGCAGAAGGCCCTCGACGTTTCGGGCGGTAATCCGGAGATTAAGAGGGCCCTCGCCAACGCTCTCGTCATGAGCGATCAGGTGGACGAAGCGATCGCCGTTTATGGCGAACTCCACGACGACGAGCCCAAGGACCTTTTGAGCGTGCTTCGCCTTTCGCAGCTCCATCGCCAGAAGAAGAATTTCGATAAGGCCCGCGAATTCGGCGCGAAGGCCAAGGAGCTCGACGGCACCAACCTCGAAGTCCGCTTCAACGATGTCTACATCCTGGAAGCCGAAGGCAAGCAGACGGAAGCCATCGCCACGCTGCGCGAAATCCTGGATTCCACCGCGCGGAAGACTTACCTGCCGCAAGAGAAGCAGAATCGTCTGTTGTTGCTGGAGCGCCTCGGCGCGATGCTCCGCGAGCATGAACAATACGCCGAAGCCGCCAAGATGTTTGAAGAGGGTATCGAACTCGAACCCGCCGCGAGCAAGCAGATGTACCGTCAGCTTGTTGAGACGCACCGTCAAGCCAAGGAGTACGCGAAGGCTTCCACGGTGCTCGATACGGCCATCGCGAAGAACCCCGACGACCGCCTTCTAACGCTGCAGAAAGGCCAGCTCCTCGGCGAGATGGGTAAGCCCGCGGAAGGCGCGGCGCTTATGTCGAAGCTACTCGACGGCAAGCAAGACCTCGATGTCCACCTGAGCGTGGCCCAAGTCTGGGAAAAGGGCAAGAACTATTCCGAAATGGCGAAGTCTCTTGACAGCGCCGAGAAGGCCGCCGCCACGGCCCCGGACCGTGAGCGGGTCTACTTCATGCGCGGCGCCATGTACGAAAAGCAGAAGAAGTTCGCGGAAGCCGAAAGCGAGTTTCAGAAGATTCTCAAGGACGATCCGAACAACGCGGGCGCGCTGAACTATCTGGGCTACATGCTCGTCGATAAGAACATCCGCGTGCAGGAAGCCTTGAAAATGATCCAGAAGGCCGTCGATCAGGACCCGACCAATAGCGCTTACCTCGATAGTCTCGGCTGGGCCTACTATCGCCTGGATCAGCTCGACGAGGCGGAGAAGTATTTGAAGCAGTCGCTGGAGCGGCTATCGAAAGATCCCACGGTTCACGACCACCTCGGCGACGTTTACTTCAAGCAGGGTAAGCTCAAGGAAGCGATCACCCAGTGGGAGCGCAGCCTGACCGAGTGGAACGCCTCGGCCCCAAGCGACCGCGACGGCGCGGAGATCGCCAAAGTCCAGAAGAAGTTGGATGGCGCGAAAGTCCGCCAAGCCAAGGAAACCACCTCGAACTCGCGAAAGAAGAATTAAGTCCATGAAGAGCGCCACGAAGATCCTCCTCCTCGCCGCGATGGCTACGGCATCGCTCGCCGCCGCCGAGATGAAACTCGGCAAGCCGCTTACTTTGAAGGAAGCGCAGAGCGTCGACGCGATTCTCGCCTCGCCCGACAAGTACGTCGGCAAAACCGTTCAGATCAAGGGCCGCATCACGGAAGTCTGCCAAATGATGGGCTGCTGGATGAATATCGTCGACCCGGCTTCCGGCAAGATGCTGCGCATCAAGGTCAACGACGGTGAAATCGAGTTCCCCAAAAACGGCAGCGGCCGCATGGCCATCGCCGAAGGAACGCTGACCAAGATGGAACTGAGCAAGGAGCGCGCTATCGCCGACGCCAAGCACGAAGCCGAGGAGATGGGGCGGAAGTTCGATCCCTCTACCGTTAAGGGGCCCGTCACGCGCTATATGATCCGCGGCACGGGCGCGGTCGTGATGGACTAGGGTTCTGGATTGAGGGCTTTAGGCCGTTCTCCCAACTTTGCTAGACTAAAGGTTTCACGCAAGCGGGGCCGTGTGCCCCAACATGCCCTCACTTAGGTTCACCAGTGGATAAGTCACTCCAGAATGTCATCAAGCACGATCAGGTCCTCGAAACCGTTGAAAGTGCTTCCGTTTACGTTTCCTCCCACCGCAAGCAGGTTTTGATTTACGCCGGCGTGGCGCTTGTCGCCGCCGCTCTCGGCTATTTCGGCTGGACCTACTTCCAGGCGCAAAAGAAGGAACGCCAGTTGGCGCTCGGCGCCGCCGTCGGCGCCACCGCCGAAACCACCAACCGCACAAACGATAGCATCAAGGCGCTCTCGGCCGAGTACCAGAAGGTCGCGGAGAAGTTCCCGGGTTCCGATGAGGCCAAGCTGGCTAACTTTCTCCAGGGCACTCTTGAGTTGGAGCAAGGGGATGCGGCCAAGGGCGAAAAGATGATCCGCGAGGCTTTGACTGCCGATCGCGAGACTGCGTCGCTCGCTAAATACGCGGTCGCCGATATCGAACTGTCGCGCGGCAACGCCGCCGAGGCCGAAAAGCTTCTCCGCGAACTCGTCGCCAGCCCCACCTACATGGTTCCGAAAGAACAGGCCACGTTGCAGTTGGCGCGTGTCATCGCCAAGTCGAAGCCCGACGAAGCGCGCAAGATGCTCGAGCCGCTCCGCGCGGGGCGTTCGCCTATCAGTACGCCGGCGATTGAAATCCTCGGCACGCTGCCCCCGGCGCCCGGCGGCCCTGCCGCCGCTCCCGCCAAAAAGTAGTCCGATGCCTTTGGCCGGCGCTCTCGCTCACCTTCGTTTCCCGGTGGAGCAAAGTAGAGGCCGCCGCTACCCCGAAGCCTTTTCTTCCTTTCGTAACGACTTCCAGCGCGATCGCGATCGCATCGTCCACTCCCGGGCTTTCCGGCGCCTTGAGGCGAAGACTCAGGTCTTCCCGCCTGGCATTTCCGATCACTTTCGCAACCGGCTGACGCATACACTTGAGGTCGCTCAGCTTGCCCGAACCGCCGCTAAGGTTCTTGGTCTCGATGAGGATTTCGCCGAGGCCCTGGCGCTGGCTCACGATATCGGCCACCCGCCGTTCGCACATAGCGGCGAGGCGGCGCTCAACGAAGTTCTTGCGCCGTTTGGCTACCGCTTCGAGCACAACCTCCACGCGCTGCACATTGTCGAGAGCTTTGAGCACCGCTACGCTCTTTACCCGGGTCTGAACCTCAGCTTTGAGGTCCGCGAGGGGATCGTGAAGCACTCGCGCGATGTCCCACCGGGGGTAACCGGTCCGCTCGCTGAATATCTCCCCGGCTTGAAGCCGCCGCTGGAAGCGCAACTGATCGACCTCGTCGATGAGATCGCTTACAACACCGCCGATGCCGATGACGCCCACGACGCCAAGTTCTTTAAGCTCTCCGAATTCGCCGCGGCCGTCCCCAAAGTCGCCGAACTCCATGAAGAAGTCGAGACCCAATTCCCAGCGGCCGAGGAGCGCATCCTCTTGCACGAGATCCAGCGCCGCCTCATCGATCATCTGATGCGCGGATTGATGGAAGGCACGATCGCGGCGGCCGCGGGCGTCCAGGATGTCGAAGGCATTCGCGCGCATCCGCGCCGTTTGGCGCAATACACGCCGGAAGCCGCCGAAACCACGAAAGCCCTCAAGCGTTTTCTGCACCAGCGGGTCTATCAGACGGAGATTCTTCGCGAGGAGCGAAACCACTCCGCCACGGCCATCCAGAAGCTTTTCGCCTATCTTCTAGACCACCCTTCGCACCTGCCCGAACCCACCGTTGATCGGGCGCAGGCGCCACTTCCCCTGCGCATCTCCGAATACATCGCCAGCATGACCGACGGCTACTTCCGCCGCGTCTACTCCGAAGTAATGCTTGTCACCTCGGCGTTGCGCACGCCGTAGATCTTCTGAATCTGGCGTGTGATGTCCCGGCTCAACTGCTCCGGCCGCACGTCGCCTTCTTCATCCTCGACAACCAGCACCTTAACGTAAAAATTCCACTTCTTCGGCATCTAGATTTAGAGTAGCGAAGGGCGTTATGCGAGCCTCTGCTTTGCTACGATCAAAAGAGTCAGTTGAGCGTGCAGGAGTGGCGGAACTGGCAGACGCACGGGACTCAAAATCCCGCGCCATTCACTTGGCATGTGGGTTCGACCCCCACCTCCTGCACCAATCCCGCCTTCTTTCTTCCTACTTGATCACGTACGGCCAGTAGTTCACGATTTTGTAACCGTAGCGCGTGACCAGTGCGTAGATGATGCCGCCGACGGCGAGCATGATCGCCCCGAGGATCATCAACACGATGTGCCAGGGGAAGCGTTTGCCTTCGCGCGAAAGAACTAGCAGGTAGCCGGCGAAGACACCCACGAAGTAGAGAAGAATCATCGGGATCGCGAAGATCAGGAGGTTCACGATGTCTGGGGTCGGGGTGATTACGGCCGCGAGAACGGTGATCCCAAGAATCGCGTAGCGCGAGTGTTCAATCAGGAACTTCGGCGTCACGATGCGGAGCATCGTTAGGAAGAAGATGAGGATCGGCAACTCGAAAGTCGCGCCGATGCCAAGCATCACGTTGACGAAGAGATCGAAGTATTCGACGATGTCCACGACTGGCTTGATGCCGACGTCGTTGCCCACCCCCAACAGGAACGTCAGCCCGAAGCGAAACGCGACGAAGTACGCGAAGCATCCGCCAAGGATAAACAGTCCCGCCGTGCAAATCACGAAGGGCCCGGCGTACTTGCGCTCGCGCTTATACAGGCCCGGGGCGATGAACGCCCAAATTTGCCAAAGAATCCAAGGCGAAGCTACGAACAACGCCGCCAGCAGGGGCAGCTTTACGTAGATCACCAGGAAGGCGTCCATCGGCTTCAGTTGCGCCAGGTCGGGAGGGAAGCCTAACTGCCGCAGCGCCGCGGCCGCCGGCTCCTGCACGTAGAACCAGAGCGTCTTCGCGAAGAGGAGACAGCCGCCGTAAGCCACCACCATGCCCACGACGATCCGGATCAGACGCGTGCGAAGTTCCTCCAGATGATCGAGGAAGGACATGCGCAGCATGCCATCTTCTTCGTCGTCCTCCTCATCCTCGTCCGCGGGTGGAGGAGGAGGGGGTGGGGGCGGCGCGGCGGTGGCCACGGCGGGAAGGTTTTCGGCGGGTGTGGTCTCAGCGGGTAGGGTCTCCCGCGCCGTTTCCCTCTCCAGGGTGACCGTCTCGCCATAGTTCGGCCCATATTCGCTCCCATCATGCTGAGAGTTGGCCTTTTCGTAGTAATCGCTGCCGTCGCCCAGGGTGTGCTCGCCGGCCCCTGGGTGATCGTAAGCGGATAAATGCGGCGGCGCCTCCGGGGAAGCGCCGTCGCTGGACACACTTTTCTTGTCTTGCTCGTCCTGCGGCATACGTTGATCCTCGAAGCTCAGCTCTGGCGCGAAGCCCGGCTAAGCCTGCTGATTTGTGGCCTTTTCCTTTGCGCTTTCCGCAGTGGACATTTCCGTTGGCTCGTTTTCTTCCGGTTCCATTGCGCCAACGGCAACTGTTCCTTCGGCTTGGGCGATCGTCACGCTCTCCCCCGATGCCGCCGCGCTTTCCGCGTGGGCATCCGAATTTCCGCTGCTGCCGTTCGAGGCACTACTGGAATCGCTCGACGTTTCCGACGTGTAGTCCGGATAGCTGTAGCCGTCGTAGCTATAGCCGTAGTCGTCGTGATTGTTGTTGTAGTGATTATTGTTGTCGTAGTAGGAATTGTGGAGGTCGCCCGTCAACTTGTTGGCTTCGTCCTTAATCCCTTGCGTTTCGCGCTCGATGCTAGCCATCTCGCGGTCGAAAGTCGCACGCAACTCACTCGAGGCACGGCGGAATTCCGTGAGAGCCTTGCCGATGTTCCGGCCCAGCTCAGGCAGTTTTTTGGGGCCAAAAATGAGCAACGCAAGCAGAAATATGAACACAGTCTCTTGCCAGCCCAAAGGTCCCATTGCTGTCCTCCTTCTTGAACATTGTAACCAACACAGGCTATGTGATCCAATGAAGCCAATGCGGCTTCTTCCTGTATTTGCCCTCTCTTCGCTATTGCTTGGCGCGCAAGTCAAACTCACGCAAGCCCCCGACCGCACACGCATCGAAATCGACGGCAAGCACTTCTCCGATTTCATCGTGAGCGCCGACGCCACCAAGCCTTACCTTCACCCTCTGCGCAGCGCTTCCGGTAAGCAAATCACGCGGAGTTTCCCCATGGACCTCGTTGAAGGCGAAAAGCGCGATCATCCCCACCATCGCGGGCTCTGGTTTACGCACGGCGACGTCAACGGCTGGGATTTCTGGGCGAATGAAAAGAATCAGAAGGGCGTCGGAAAAGGGCGGGGCGAGGTTCGCACCGTGAAGGTTAAGGACTTGAAGAGCGGCAAGAAAGAAGGCAGCGTCTCCACGGTTCACGAGTGGGTCGATGGTATGGGAAAGCGGCTCATCTCCGAAGCGCGGACAATGACCTTCCACTCGGATCCGCTACTGCGCATCATCGATTTCGATGCAACGTTGACGGCGATCGAGGAATCGGTTTTCGGCGATACGAAGGAAGGCTTCTTTGCGCTGCGCTTTACACGGGCGCTGGAAGAGGAATCCGGCGGCCTAATGACCAATGCGCAGAAGGCGAGCACCGAGAAGAACGTCTGGGGGAAGCGTAGCGAGTGGGTCGATTACGCGGGGACGCTCGATGGCGAAAAACTCGGCGTCGTGATTTTGGAGCACCCGACCAACCCGCGCCACCCGACTTATTGGCATTCCCGCGCTTACGGCCTCTTCGCCGCGAATCCTTTCGGGGTGCGCGACTTCACCCGCGACAAGACCGCCAATGGCGCTCTGACGCTCAAGGCCGGCGAGTCCGCGCGCTTCCGCTATCGCGTCATCATCCACCCGGGCGACTCCTCTAGCTTCGACTCGGCGGCGGCGTTTAAGAAGTATGCGTCGCTGAAACTGAAGTAGAAACTCTTTCGACTTCGCCGAAATCCTCGATGCCCCGAATTGGCGAGGCCACCCATTCGTGTGGCTTGGGCTGGCCTTCATCCGGCAAGCGACGCTGCGGCGAACGGAAGTATGTGACTCCGTTCTCCACTTTGGCCTCCACGCCAAACGGAAGCCGGCCTACGAATCCGGGCTTCGCGCCGCCTTGGGTGTCGCCCGCCACGGTCACTGGCGGCGCGCTTAAGGCCGCGATGCCACTTAGCTCGGGCGCTTCGAGCACGGGATAAACGTTGTCGCCATCCTCGCCCGGGACTGTCGCCGTCTCGATGCGCAGCACATGCTTCGCCTCGCCATGCGATCTCGGCCAAGCCACATGCTGGATCTCAAAATCCACGCGGGCGTTCGTCGCGTCGATCGTCGCCCCGTGTAGCAATGGTGTCCACATGCCTAACGTAAACGCCGCGCTGCTCTCCCAACTCGCCGCGCTGCGTACCGTCGTCCCCGGCTTCATCCAAAGCACCCGCCGCGCCGCATGGGCTGCCGCGTGCAAACCCCGGAACGAAAGCGGAACCCAACCATTCCCGGACTGCGCCAGCATCGCCAGGTCGTCTTTCCCAACAACACCCAGCGCCACGCCGCCTTCGGCCATCTCTAAGCTGTCGAGAACGGCATCAAACTCGCGCCCCGCGGACGCCTGCGGATACTCCAGCGCCACATGCCCGGCGAGCGCGAGCGCCACGTAAGCCGTAACCCGATCCGCCCCCACCGGCAATTTCACCGCCACGCGGCCCGGCGTCTTCCACCTTGCCCGCAATTGCCGCGCCAACTCCGTCGCGCGCTTCGCTAATTGGGCGTACGTCAACTCACGCCCCTCTTCCCGCACCGCCACCCGTGATGAGTGCCGCCGCGCCGCGCGCAAGAACGCTTGCGGCAAAGCCTCCATCCGCTCGGAATCCCGAAACGCCGCCCTTACTTCCAACGCCTTCACGCGCGCCCAAAGCTCCGCGTGCGTCGCGCTACTCTCGATCGGTTCGCCGTATTCGATCTCCAAGTCTTGATGCAAGCGCGGCAACGTCAGATGAAAGCCTCCCTCGCTGAAACTCACGAAGCTCATCCAAAGCCCGTTCATGTAGGCCGGCACGATCCGCAACGCCGCGCCTTGCACCACCCGCGTGATGCCCTTCTGATAGGGATTGAAGAAGCCGTTCCGCGTCACCGAGCCTTCGGGGAAAATCCCCGCAACATGCCCCTCTTCAATGCGCCTCCTCGCCTCGCGCAGGCTCTCGATCATGTCGCGCTTGCCGCCCTGCGAAATCGGAATGGTCCGGAAGAGATTTAGTCCGAAGCGCATGAACGGATTCTTGAAATACGCGTCGTACACCAGGAAGCGCGCGAGGCGCTGTGTGTGCGCGGCGATCAGGAAGCCGTCGAGCAGCGACACGTGGTTGCCGATCAATACCGCCGGTCCTTTGTACGGCACGTTGTGCTCGCCGTGGATGCGGAAGCGGTAGAGGATCATGAGGAGAGTCAAGACCAGCCAGCGTAAGGCGAAGCGCCAAGTTTCGAGGCTCAGCAGGAAAACCACTGCTAGAGCCCATACCGCGTATCGCGATTCCACGAGATCCGCCGCGGCCGCGCCTATTGCGCATAGCAAGCCGCGCGAGAACCAAGAGCCTCCCATGTTCCGCCCCACGAGGTATGCGGCCGGCAGCATGAGCCCAAAACCGAATCCAGCCACGCTCTCCCAACCGGCGAAAGCACCGGCCGCCAGCACAAAGCAACCTGGGATTAGCAAGCCCGGTTCCCCGTTCCGCTTTACAAACAAGAAATGCGCGGCCACGCCTGCTAGCGCCAACGCACAGAACGCAAGCCATTGCGGATCGCCCAGGGTCCTTCCATAGGCCCACATGCCAAACCCGAACAGTGCGAATCCCAAAAGATTCCGCCAACGAGCTCCCTGCGTGCCTGACGGTTGAGGCGATGGAAGAGAGGCGGTCGTCATTGCGGCGACACTCGCAGCTAGCAAAATCCAGGGTCCGAACGGAGGAAGAGGGATCCATCGCGATAGGCCCAATCCCAAAGCGCAGGCGAATAAAAAGTAAAGCTCGCGCCAAACGGCGAGGCGCGCATTTGCGAGCTCCCGGCGGAAAGCCAGTGGCATCACAGCAAGCCATAATTCGCCGCCCCCGACCCCTAAAGCCCATGCCGCCAACAACTTTTCCACAATTTCCAGAATTATCTGCTGACTGCCGCCTACCATGCCGTTACCCTGAGAAGTGTAGCAACCACGACCACGAGGTTTCCTCTGCATGTCCAGTGCTTTGACAAATCGTCCCCTAACCGTCCTCTGCATCGCGAGTTACGAGAAAGGCCAGTCCTTCCTCACCGAGGCCAAACGCCAAGGCTGCCGCGTTCTCCTCCTCACGTCCCACAGCCTCAAGGAATGCGCGAAGTGGCCCACGGAATCCATCGACGAAATCTTCTTCATGCCCGACGACCAGAAGAAGTGGGACAAGCAGCAAACCATCAACGCCGTCAGCTACCTCGCCCGCACCGAACGCATTGACCGCATCGTTCCCCTCGACGACTTCGACCTCGAAATGGCCGCCGCCCTCCGCGAACACCTTCGCGTCCCCGGCATGGGCGAAACCACCACGCGCTACTTCCGCGACAAGCTCGCCATGCGCCGTCAGGCCGCCGACAAGGGCCTCAACATTCCCGAATTCATCCACGTTCTAAACCACGACGCCGTCAACGAGTTCCTCGATCGCGTCGAGGGCCCCTGGGTTTTGAAGCCGCGCTTCATGGCGGGCGCCATCGGGATCAAGAAGGTTTATTCGAAAGAAGAGTTCTGGAGCATCGTCAACTCGCTTGGCGACGACCAGTCGAACTACCTTCTAGAGAAATACATCCCCGGCCACATCTTCCACGTCGATTCCATCGTCAGCGAACGCGAGATCGTCTTCGCCGTCTCGAGCCGCTACGGCCGCCCACCGATGGACGTCAGCCACGAAGGCGGCGTCTTCACCACCAAGCTGCTCGAACGCGGTACGCCCCTCGACACGAGCTTGCTTGAGAAGAACAAACTCGTCCTCTCCGCGATGGGCCTCGTTCGCGGCGTCTCGCACACCGAATACATCCAAGGCCGCGACGACGGCAAGATCTACTTTCTCGAAACGTCGGCGCGCGTCGGCGGCGCGCACATTTCCGATCTGGTCGAAGCTGGCACCGGCATCAACCTTTGGGCCGAGTGGGCCAAAATCGAAGTCGACGGCGGTACGGGCAAGTATAAGGTCGAAGCCTTGCGCCAGAACTACGCCGGGCTGTTGGTCAGCCTTGCCCGCCAGGAAAAGCCCGACACCTCTTCCTACAAAGACCCCGAGCTCGTCTGGCGTCTCGAACGCAAGCACCATGTCGGCTTCATCGTCTCGAGCCCTAGCTACGAGCGCGTCCAATACCTCCTGGATCAATATGTCGAACGTGTGCGCGAAGATTTTCTGGCTGTCGCTCCTCCTCGCGAGAAGCCTACCGACTAGCCCAAGCGCCCGCGCCGCCACCTACGAATCCCACATCCGTCCGCTCCTGGCGAAGCACTGCCTCGATTGCCACCGCGACGGCGAGTCTGCGCCCTTTCCCCTCGAGACCTACGAACAAGCGCGCGAACGCGCGACAACTCTTGCGCAAGTCACCGCCGCGCGCTACATGCCGCCCTACAAGGCGACGCCGTCGAGCCTCCGCTTCCACAACGAGCGCCGCCTCACTACCCTGCAAATCGCCCTCTTCGCCGCCTGGGCCAAACAAGGCGCGCCGCGAGGCAAAGCAACGCGAGCTACAACAGCAACTCCGCCCCGCGTTTCGACGCAATTCGATCAATCCTGGCGAATGACCGAAGCCGCCACGCTGCCAGCGGAAGGGAAGGACGTCTACCGCTGCTTCGTCATCCCCACCCATCTCAAGCAAGCCCAATACATCGACGCCTTCCGCTTCCAACCCGGCAATCCCAAAGTCGTCCACCACGCTCTCTTCTTCTTTGATCTCAGCGGCGCGGCCCGCAAACTCGACGCTGAATCCCCCGAACCCGGCTACCCTTGCTTCGGCTCGCCCGGTTTCCTGCCCACCAGCAGTCTTGGGGGCTGGAGTCCCGGCAATCGCGAATTGACCATGCCGGCCGGCACCGCCATCCGCGCCCCCGCCCACGCCGACCTAGTCTTCCAACTCCACTACCGTCTCACCGGCAAACGCGAATCCGACCAAAGCCAGATCGAAGTCCGCTATGCCCAACAACCCCCAGCGAAGAAGCTGCTCGACATCGCCTTAACCTCCAATCAAATCGACATCCCCGCGAACGAACCTAACTACATCGTCCGCGACAGCTTCGAGATCCCGGTGGATGTCACCCTCCACCAAATCATCCCCCACGCCCACTTCCTAGCCCAATGCATGCGAGCCTGGGCCACCCTTCCGAATCAAACCCGCCGTACTCTGCTCGCCATCGACGACTGGGACTTCAATTGGCAAGACATCTACCAACTCAAAACCCCACTAAAGCTCCCCGCCGGCACGCGACTAGAAATGGAAATCCGCTACAACAACACGACCGGCAACATCCGCAACCCCAACAACCCACCAAAACGCGTCACCTGGGGCCTGAGCGCCACGGACGAAATGGCCGGCATGCACTACAACGTGACGGTAGACGACGAACCGCGCGACCTTCAAGAACTAACCAGCCACCTCTGGGGCAAAATGATCCGCACCCTAGGTATCGGGGGGCGCACAACACCATTGTGATAGCCCTGTTCAAACCCGCCCGGCCTCCCGACTTTGAGAACCGCTTCGATCAACTTTTCAGGAGCCGTTCGTATTCATCATGCGAGCCAATCCAGAACCAAGTAAATACGTTTCCCTCTCGCAATGCGAGCGTGCGAAATGCTTCGGTCACACGAGCTGACCAGAATATGCCTACCGGCTTGAGTTGAACTGAGGGATGGTTGGGATTCTCATTAAGCAGCTTGAACTGCTTGTCGGCGCGATCCCGGAGGTCTTCAGGCAGTTGCTTATAGCAATCCCAAAACGAGGCCGTTGTTCTATGGTCGAAGCTCACTGCCGGGGCTTTGCCAAATCCGCCTCTAGAAGAGCTCGGCCCTCTTGGAAAGTAGTGGTCTTACCTTCCGCAATCTCGCGCCGGATTCTTCCCGCCAAAGCCGCCCCTCGGCCCCCGGGTGAAAAGTCCGCGGCCATCTGCTTGTCCCAGGCGTCGTATTCCATCTCGAATAGCCACGCGGCTAGAGTATGCCGCTCATCTAGTTGCAGCGCGCTAATGGCGTTCTTGATGGCTTCGACCGTCATATTTCCACCATAGCCCGAGTTTCCGAAGCCCGCAATCGACGAGCTTCTCGATGCAAGCAACCGTCCACGCACCACCCCGCTAAGATGATCTAGATGCTCCGCCGTTCTTTCCTGCAAGCTCCCCTCGCCGCACTGGCCGTTTCCAGGGCTGCCGCCCAAACAGCCGACATCCCCCTCAAGCAATTCGAACCCAAGAGCATGCTCCGCGTCCCCGAGCGCTCCGTGCCCCGCGCCATGTTCCCGGTCATCGACTTCCACACCCACCTCAGCTGGCCCGCGAAATCCTCCCAAGGCGTCGCTCTCACCGGCGACCGCAACTTCATCGCCACCCCAGATGAGCTCCTCGCCACCATGGACCGCAAGAACCTCCGCACCCTGGTCAACCTTACCGGCGGCTACGAGAAAGGCCTCGAAGACGCCATCGCCAAATTCGACAAAGCCAAACCCGGCCGCTTCCTCACCATGACCGAGCCCGCCTGGTACCGCGCCAACCAGCCCAACTACGCGAAGTCCCAAGCCGACCTTATCGCCAACGCCAAACGCGCCGGCGCCTGCGGCCTAAAAGTCCTCAAGACCCTCGGTCTCTATCTAAAAGACAACATCAACGAAGGCAAACTCATCGCCGTCGACGACCCCCGCTTCGACCCCATGTGGGACGCCTGCGGACAACTCGGCCTCCCGGTCGCCATCCACGTCTCGGACCCCATCGCCTTCTTCCTCCCCACGGACCGCCACAACGAGCGCTACGAAGAACTCTCCAACCACCCCGACTGGAGCTTCCACGGCCCCCAATTCCCGTCCAATGACGAACTCCTCGCCGCCCGCAACCGCGTCTTCGCCCGCCACCCCAAAACCCAATTCGTCGCCCTCCACGCCGGCAACTTCGCCGAGGACCTCGCCAACGTCTCCGCCGCCCTCGACAAGTACCCCAACATGCACATCGATATCGCCGCCCGCATTGGCGAACTCGGCCGCCAACCCCGCACCGCCCGCAAATTTTTCGACAAGTACCAAGACCGCATCTTGTTCGGCACCGACGCCGTCCCCAACGGCATCGAAACCCCGCAACAAATCTACGGCGACAAGCTCTACGAAATCTACTTCCGCTTCCTCGAAACCGAAGACGAATACTTCGACTACGCCCCCGCTCCCGTTCCGCCCCAAGGCCGCTGGCAGATCTACGGCATCGGCCTGCCGCCCAAAATCCTCAAAAAGATCTACTACGACAACGCCGCCAAACTCCTCAAGCAACCGAAACTCTAAGTTCCAAAATGGTCAGCCTAGCCGACATCCAAGCCGCCAACCGCCGCATCCGCCCGACGATTCACGTCACGCCCTGTGAGTATTCGGAAACCTTCTCCGAAGTCTCCGGCAACCCCGTCTACTTTAAGCTCGAAAACCTCCACATGACCGGCAGCTTCAAGGAACGCGGCGCCCTAAACAAGCTGCTCCTGATGTCGCCGGAAGAACGCCAGCGCGGCGTCATCTGCGCCTCCGCCGGCAACCACGCCCAAGGCGTCGCCTACCACGCCAAGCGACTCGGCATCCGTTGTGTCGTCTACATGCCGGAACACGCGCCCACCACGAAGGTCAACGCCACGGAGCGCTTCGGCGCCGAAGTCATCCTCCAAGGCAAGAGTTTTGACGAGGCTCTCGCCGCCGCCAAAACCGTCGGCGCCCGTGACGGCCTCGTTTTCGTCCACGCGTTCGACGACGCCAACATCATCGCGGGGCAGGGAACCTGCGGCCTCGAAATACTCGAACAAAACCCGCAAGTCGAGGCCATCGTCGTCCCCGTGGGCGGTGGCGGCCTCATCGGTGGCATCGCCTGCGCCGTCAAGGAACAAAATCCCAAGGTCAAGATGATCGGCGTCCAAACCGCCCGCGTGCCCTCGATGCGCGCCGCGCTCGAGAAAGGCGAGCCCGTCGAACTTCCGGCCGCCTCGACGATTGCCGACGGCATCGCCGTCCGCCGCTGCGGCCTCGAAACCGTCCCGCTCGCCGCCCGCTACGTCGACCAAATCGTCACCGTCGAAGAAGAAGAAATCGCGAGCGCGATTCTCTATTTGCTCGAAAAAGAGAAGACCGTAGCCGAAGGCGCGGGCGCCGCCGCCGTGGCCGCACTGTTGCACGCGAAGACCAACCTCAAAGGCAAGAACACCGTGGCCCTAGTCTGCGGCGGCAACATCGATCCCATCTTTCTCTCGCGCATCATCGAACGCGGTCTCGTCCAGGACGGCCGGCTCGTCCGCTTGCGCGTGAACGTTCCCGATCGCCCCGGCGCGCTAAACGCCATCACCGGACTCTTCGTCCAAGCCAAAGTAAACGTGATGACCATTGAGCATGACCGCGCCTACCACGGCGTCGCCCTCGGAGACACCGCCATCGAAGCCACCATCGAAACTCGCGGTAGCGAGCACGTCGAGGAACTCTTCCAAGCGATGAAGGCCGCGGGCTTCCCCGCCGAACGCATTCGCTAGAACGGAAGCTCGTCGTCCACCGCGTCGGCCATTGCCTTCGCGCTCAGCAGCTTGTTGAAGTAAATATTCGTCCGCCCGTCCTTCGTCTTCCTCGCAATCTCCAGCTCCAAACCCACCAACCCCGGCAAGTGCTTTTCCAAATCGGCAAAACGCTTCATGCTCACGCCGCAGCATTGTAGATCCTCGACCAGATACTGCAAGCTCCGCTCGCTGATCCCGTTCCATTTGTACAAAACGCGCCGCTGCTGCGACGGTCCCAGAATCCGCAGCATCCATTTCACGGTCGGGTTCCCGCTCGAAGGCGAAACCCCCAGCGAAACGTCCTCCACCTTCACGCGATAAACGCCGTCGGGCACGGCGTTCGCGTTGTAGTTGTTATTGGTTTGTTTGTCTTGCTTCAGCGTCTCCGTGCGCGCCGCTTGATACATGGGCTCGTACGGGCTTAGGTCGATTTCAGTCGTTGTGTCGAAATTCATGTCGGGTCGTCTCCCGCCGTCACTTAATGCAAGCCACGGGCCATACCGAAATGAAACACTAAAGAAGTGAATCCACGCTGGCTCTGGGTGGGCCTCTTCTCGGCGCTACTGTTTTATCTCTCCCTCTTCCCCTACGACTTCGATTTCAACCGCCACATCCCCGTCGCGCGCTTCGATTGGCCACGCACGGATGGCGATTGGGTCGATAGCTTCCTCAACGTTTTCGCTTACATGCCGCTAGGCTTCCTTGCCCGCCGCGCCACCGGTCTATGGCCCGCCATCGCCCTCGGTGCTACGCTATCCGCGCTCATTGAATTCACTCAGTCCTTCCTGCCCATCCGCCACCCCAGCATTCGCGACCTCATACTCAACACCGCCGGTACCGCCCTCGGTTGGCACGCGGGCGCAATCGTCGGATCGGAGTCCGCGCGCCGCCTCTCGGGCTTCCAAGCCCTCTTTCGCTCGCGTCTCGCCCTCCTCGCGTGGCTCCTCTGGCTCATCTGGCAAGCCGCGCCGTTAGTGCCGCTCCTCCGCCGCTCGCAACTATCTCTCTTCACGGCCGCCCTCGCCCACCCGCAAATTTCCCTCGAACGCATCGCGAGCCAAGCCCTTGCCATCGCCTTTCTCGCCAAGATTACGCCTCTCGAACGCTGGCGCACCTGCGCGCTGGCGGCTCTGGGCATCCTCTGGAGCGGCCTCGTATTCAAAAACGTCTTCGACTACTCCGATCTCCTGGGCCTTGCCTGCGGCGCGCTTCTCGCCCAAGCGCCCTGGCCTCTAATCGCGACAACGGCCTTCGTTCATTTGATCTATCTGCAATTCCACTCCATAGGCCTATCCCTCGATCCCCAGCAACAATCATTCTCGTGGTTTCCCATGGCCGGCTTCACCTCCGCCCCTTTCCCGGTCCTCCGCACGACTTCCGGCAAGGCCCTACTCTACGGCGGAACCATCTTCGCGGCCACCCGCTCGCGTGTCAGCCTAACGACCGCGACACTCTTTGTAACCGCTCTCCTCGCCGCCGGCGAATACTTCCAACAAAACATCCCCGGCCGCACTCCCGAAATCACCGACCCCCTCCTCGCCCTCGCCACGGGCTTCCTCTTCCACCACCTGGCCGCTCAGCCAAAATCCTAATCGTCGCCGCTCAGCCCCCAAATCTTGCGGCCGTCACCGCTCGCGATCCATTCCGCCCATATCGCGCCCCAGCTCCGCTGAAAACCACGCCCGCGCAGCCACTTCCATCGCCTCGCTACAGTCCCGCGATCCAATCCAACGCCTCCTCCACGGTAGCCACCGTCACGAACAACTCCCGGTTCTCTACCCGCAACATCCCCTCCGCCACCGCCCGGTCCGCCAGCGCCAGCAAGGCATCGTAAAACCCGTCCTGATTCACGATCAACACCGGCTTCCGGTGAAACCCCAACTGCCGCCAAGTCAAAATCTCGCACAACTCATCCCAAGTTCCCAACCCGCCCGGCAACGCCACAAACACGTCGCTCAGCTCCACCATCCGCGCCTTCCGCTCATGCATCGTGGCCGTATACTCAAGGCGGGTGAGGCCCTGATGCGCCACCTCATACTCGTCGAACAATCGTGGAATCACCCCCACCACCTCCGCCCCCATCTCCATCGCCCCATCCGCCACTGCGCCCATCATGCCCGCGTTCCCGCCGCCATAAACCAAGCGGTGCCCCGCCTTTCCCAACAGCCGTCCAAACTCAAGAGCGGCGCCGAGATACCGCGGCGCCGCCCTCTTCGAACTGGAACAAAAAACGCAGACGCTAAGGATTTTTCTTCTCCTCCTTCGCTGGCTCTTTCACGCCCACCAGCGGCTTCTTCTTCTCTCTCCAGTCCTTCAATCCACAAGCGGCGGCCACCTTATAGCCGGCCTTCGTCAACATGTCCGCGGCACGCGCGGCTCTGCCTCCGCCGTTTCAAGCGGTGATGATCGTCTTGTCTTTCGGGACTTCGCTCAGCCTCTTCTCCAATTCCCCGATCGGAATATTCACGTAACCCTTCATGGAACCGAGTTCCTCGATTTCCTTGGGCTCGCGCACGTCGAGGAAGAAGAGATTCGACTCTTTTTTGATGAGTTGTTCCAACTCTTCGGCGTCGGTAACGCGTTTTACGGGCTCCTGCCCAAACGCGACCGCCGCCAATAGCGTTGCCATCGGAGCCAACAGTATCAGCTTCTTCATGCCACGAATTCTAGCGCAGCGCCAACAACCGCTCCGCCACCGAATCCAACGCATGAAACTCCCCCACATGCCGCGCCGCATGCCGCCCCACCGCCAGCCGCGCCTCCTTGTTCAACGCGAGCCACGCCCACATCTCCGCCAACTCCGTCCGCTCCGCCACCCCCGCATCCACCTTCACCACACTCACCTCCGGCAAGTCCGCCGTCTCCTCCCCGCGCGTCACCAGCACCGCCTTCCCAATCCCCATCAATCGCGTCGCGATCCCCGACGATTCCCCCGCGCTCGGCCAGCGCAAATTGATCGCGCCATCCAAAGCATGCGCCATCATCCACCATTCATCGTCTGGCAAATATCCCCGCCGCACCAGACCTTCTTGTTCAAGCAACGGCCCCAACGCCCTTTCCAAATCCGGACCCACAAACTCCCCCTGCAACAACAACCTCACCGGCAGCCCCTGCTTCCGCAAATCGCCAAACACACGCAGCACCGTATCCAAGCGCTTGGACTCGCGCAGATGCCCCAACACGCCGAACAACACCTCGTCGCGTGGCACGCCCAGCGTCTTCTCCCGGTACTGATCCACCTCCCAATACCGATGCGTCCGCGGCGCACGAAAGTAATGCGGAACCACCTCGACGCGAGCCCCCGCGACGTGCTCTCTCACCACACGCGCCGCCGCCCGGTTATGCACCACAACGCAATCCGCCGCCTCCACCAGCCGCCGCAACATCGGCCGGGCAAAATACGCCGGATCCGCCGCCGATTGCCCCCGACGCTCCCAAAGCCGCGCCGCCGTCTCGCGATGCCACTCGCCGTAGTTGTAAATGAACTCCTCGATGTACTCCTCGCGCGTCACCTTCCCGAGCAACAAATGATGCAAAACCGCGTCATGCAAAATTACCAAGCCCTTCTCACGCTCCTTATCACGCAGGGCCCGCTGATAAATTTCCCAATGCAAATCGTTGTTCCCCACATGAAAGATTTGCCAGTCCACCCCATGCGAAGCATCCACGACAACCTCATGCCGCAACCGCAACGCCGCCAGCAAATCCGCGGCGTAGTCCGCCACGCCGCTCTTCGCCGGCGGCAACGGAGCGTAATAGCCAATCTTCATCGCGCCTCAAGCAACGGCTTCCGCGACCCAAACAACGCCGTCCCCACCCGCACCAACGTCGAGCCCTCTTCAATAGCCACTTCCAAATCGTTCGACATCCCCATCGACAACTCCCGCAACCCAAACCTCTCCGCCAACTCCCGCAACTTCACAAAATAAGGCCGCGCCTTCTCCGCATCGTCGTCCCATGGCGGCATTGTCATCAAGCCCCGCAACCGCAACTTCGGAAGCCCTCTGACTGCCTCCACCAATTCCGGAAGCGCCTCGGGAGCGCAACCATGCTTAGCCTCCTCCGCGCTCAATTTCACCTCCAGATAAACATCCTTCACAGCACCAGCCGCCTCATCAATCCGCCGCGCCAACTTCACCGAATCGATCGTATGGATGCAATCGAACATCTCCGCCGCCCGCCGCGACTTGTTCGACTGCAGATGTCCAATCAAATGAAAGCGCGCCCCCTCGAGCTTCCGGGCCCGCTCAAACTTCCCCTCAAACTCCTGCACGTAATTCTCACCAAACTCCCGCAACCCCGCCGCGTGCGCCTCCTCCATCGCCTCGACCGGAAATACCTTCGTCACCGCCAGCAGCAACACCTCGTCGCGCCGCCGCCCCGCCCTCGCACAAGCGTTCGCCAACCGTTCTTCCACCGCCGCCAATCGTTCCGCCAGCATTCCCTTTTAGTGTAGTGAGCCACCTCGTCAGATCGGGGACAGACTTCAGGCTGGACCCGCGCCGAATGCCGCCGCCGTACAGCCGTCCACCGCCCATTGGCCCACCAAATGCACCAACAACCCCCGTGGTCCCACAACGGAACTCCCCACAAAAAGCCCCCGAGCTCGCCGAAGCCATCAACAACTTCGTCTCCACCTGCCAACTCCCCGCCCTCCTCGAAAGCGGCGAATCCCCCATCCCCCTGCGCCCAGAGCACTTCCGCGTCGATTTGAGCCCCAAAGGCCTCTGGCTCGAAGCCTGGGACGACCGCCGCATGTGGAGCCGCCGCATCCTCTCCGCCGGCCAGCCCTCCCGCAAGCGTCTTGAACTCGAAGCGTTCCGTTTCGGGAATAAACCCATCAAAGTAACCCTCCTCGACGCCGCCGACACTCGCAGCAACCCTGCCCTCGAAAAATCCTTCCGCTCCGCCTTCGCCGAACGCTTCCGCCTCTTCACCAATCGCCACTATGGCCGCTGGCGCCTCGAAGCCTTTCACGCCGACGCCAACCTCGAGAAATCCCAAAGCCCCATCTACCCCACCGCGCTCTACTCCCAAAGCGGCGAACGTATCCTAGCCCTCGGCGCGCCCCCCCGCGACAACGGCTTCCACCCCCTCACCTTCGCCCTCATCGCCCTCGCCCAATCCCGCGCCAAACACCTCGTCCTTTACCTCCACGAACACCACGCCCGCCCCATCGTCCAACTAGCCCGCCGCCTCAACGAAGCCATGCTCGAAGTGAACATCTGGCTCTACGCCGACGACGGCCACGAAACCCTCCTCGACCCCGCCGACACTGGCAACCTCCATTCCGCGCTCGCTATGCGTGGCTCCCGCCTCGCCGGTCCCGCTTGGTGGACCAACATCGTCGACCGTCAACCCAACCTCGACTCCATCGAAGAACCCGACGGTAGCTTTAGCTACCGCATCCTCGGCTACGAAGTCGCCCGCATGCTTCCCGCCTTCGGCAACGCCACCCAAAAAATTCTCTGGGGACCCAAGCTACGCTCCGAAGCCAGCCCCACATCCGAAGCCGCCATCAAACGCTATTTCGAACAAGTCAACGAACGCCGCCGCCACGATGCCCCAAACCTCCTCGACCCCCTTTACCTCGCCAACCCCGAACGCTGGCTCGAAAGTAGCGTCCGCAAAAATATCCAAGAAATCGACCCCAGCTTCGCTGGCGAAGTCTACGGCCAAGTCATCGGCGCCTGGGGCGGCGAACGCAGCACGGCAGATCTCCTCGCCCGCGACGGGACTGGCCGCCTGGCCGTCCTCGAACTCAAAGCCACCGAAGACATCCATCTCCCGCTGCAAGCCTTCGACTACTGGCTCCGCGTCCGCCAACACCTAGCATCCGGCGACTTCCGCAACCAAGGCTACTGGCCCGGCCTCCCCATCGCACAAACTCCGCCCAAGCTCTACCTCATCGCCCCCGCCCTCCACTTCCACCCCACCACGCAAACGATTCTGAGCTACCTCCCACCCGAATGCGAAGTGCAAATCATCGGCCTCGCCGCGAACTGGCGCCACTCCTCGGCCGTCGCCCTCCGCCACTCCCTCGCAAACTTCCAGCAACCTCCCGGCTCCTCTTCACGTATGTAAAACTGAGGGTGCAGGATGGCATTTTTCCCGCAGTTACGCAAAGCGATCGCCTCGCTCAATCCCAATGAGGTCCGCGAGATGGCCGAACGCCGTCTGGCCATCGGTCTCACCGCCGCCCAAGCCTCCAGCTACCAAGCCATGGCCGATTGGCTTTTGCCCGCCGGGCTAACCCCCGCCAAGCGCACCGAAGCCTCGCAAATGATCCACCTCGCCGGCGAAGAAAACCGCCCCGAGCGCCTCGATCTCGAAATCTACGCCGAAGACTCCATCGCCCCCGCCGGCGCCATAATCTTCTTCCGCAACGACCCCAAGCGCACCGTCCGCGAAGTCCTCGACAAACACGAACACCTTGGCCTGCCACTAGCCCGCCTCTTCCCGCCCTTCCGCGAAGAGGTCTGCAACCGCCTCATCTCGAAAATCTCGATGGAGAACGCGACCATCTCTCTAGCCACAGCACTCCCCAACGTCGCCCCCTTCCTCGGCATCGCCTGGGCCGCGGGCGAATTCGCCTCCGACGCCGTCATCCTGACGATGAACCAACTCCGCTTAGCCTTCCTCCTGGGCGCCGCAAACGACCGCCCCGTCGGCTACGCCGAACAACGCACCGAAGTCGGCTCCATCATCGCCGGCGCCTTCGGCTGGCGCGCCGTCGCCCGCGAACTCGTTGGCAAAATCCCGCTCGGCGGCGGCCTCCTTCCCAAAGCCGGCATCGCCTACGCCGGCACCTACGTCGTCGGCCGCAGCCTCGAACGCTTCTACCGCCTCGGCTACAAATACACCCGCGCCGAACGCCGCGCCGCCTACGAAGACGCCTTCGAAAAAGGCAAAGCCCTAGCTGGCGGCATCCTAGAACGCATCAAATCCCGTAAGTCCGCCTAATACCTATGTCCACCAAGAAGCGCCCGTCCAAACCCACCAATCCGAAGCAACCAAAACCGTGGATGGCCTTCGCAGGCATGGTCCAAAGCGGCGACCCCCAATCCAGCCAGCGCATCGACGAACTCATCTACGGCCACAAAGGCTAACGTCGTCCTCATGACCAACGCCATCGAAAGAATCACCATCGAACCAGACAAGCGCGGCGGCAAACCGTGCATCCGTGGCCTCCGAATCACCGTCTGGGACGTCCTCGCCTGGCTTGGCTCCGGCATGACGGAAGACGAAATCCTCGAAGACCACCCTGACCTTGAGAAGGCCGACTTCCCCGCCATCTACCAGTTCGCCGCCGAGACAGGCCGTGCCCTAAACGCCAGTTGAAACTCCTCCTCGACGAAAATCTGTCTCCGCGCCTAGTCCCGCGGCTCTCTCCGTTGTTCGGCGAAATGACACATGTGCGGGAAGTTGGACTTGAGCGCCAGTCCGATTCAAGAATCTGGTCTTGGGCACGCGAAAACGCCTTTACGATACTGACCACGGATAGCGACTTTCGCACACTCAGCGAAGCTAGGGGCGCTCCGCCGCGAGTCATTCTTATGGAGCGTTGCGACTTTCCACTTCGCGCCATCGAATCCATCTTGCGTGCGAATGCCCTACGCATTTCGGAGTTTGAAAGCTCTATACAAACTCTTCTCATCCTTCGACCAGACGATATCGTCGAAAGAATGCTCGCGACCGCTCGCAAGCGCGAAACGCCGCCAAAGTAACCGAAGTATCTCACTCCTCTCCGTGCTACCCTAACCACTGTTCAATGCCCGTCTCCGAACGCCGCGCCGAGTTCCGCGAGACCCTCCGCGAGGAAATCCTCGACGCCGCCCGCCAACTCTTCGTCCGCCTCGGCTACGAATCCACCTCCATGCGCGCCATTGCCGCCAAAGCCGGCTGCTCCCCGGGCATGCTCTACCACTACTTCGAAGACAAGCCCTCCATCATGGCCCGCCTCGTCCGCGAGACCTTCACCAAAATGCGCGCCCGCCTCGAAGCCATCCGCGACGACCAGGGCCCGCCCCTCGACCGTCTCCGCCGCGCCCTCCGCGCCTACATCGATTTCGGCCTCGAACACGAACACCACTACGCCCTACTCTTCATGAAGGGCGACTTGACGCAGGAAGAAAACGCCCCTATCCTAACCGCCTTCATCGAAGACGGCTACGCCACCTTCGATTGCCTGCGCTCTCTCTGCCGCGAATCCATCGACGCCCACGTCCTCCGCCCCGCCATCCAAGACCACGAAGAGCTCGCCCAAGCCCTCTGGGTCTCCATCCACGGCCTCGTCTCCCTCCAAATCAGCAGCAAAACTTTCAACTGGATCGAACGCTCCCGCCTCATCGACCGCCACCTCGACATCCTCCTCACCGGCATCGCCGCTTAGCCCCAGATGAAAACAAACCTTAACCAAATTCTCTGCATCCGGATTGAACACTGTTCGATCCAAATATCGTAGTTCAAAGTGAACGATTAACCAATGCGCTTCATCGCCTGGCAAATGCTCACCGGAGACCGCGCCAAGTATCTTGGCCTCATCTTCGCCATAGCCTTCTCCACCTTCCTCATGTCCCATCAGGTCTCGATCTTCTGCGGCCTGATGAACCGCACCGCCTCGCAAATTGACGACGTCCGCGACGCCTCCCTCTGGATCATGGACCCCAAGACGCAGTATCTGGATGAAGTCAAAGCCCTCACGGACCAAGACCTTTTCCGCATCCGCGGCACCCCCGGCATCGACTGGGCCGTACCACTGTTCAAGGGCAACTCCCGCGCCAAAGGCCCTGACGGCAAATTCCGCGCCGTCATCCTGATGGGCCTTGACGATTCCACTCTCGTCGGCCTCCCCCGCGAAGTCACCCTCGGCCGCGCCGAAGACCTCGCCCTCCCCGAATCTATCGCCATCGACCGCGTTGGCTACAAATTCTTCTTCCCCGACGAAGAACCCCGCCTCGGCCAGACTCTAGATCTCAACGACCACACCCTGCGCATCGTCGCCATTGTCGACTCCTCCGCCCCCTTCGTCAACCTCCCCGTCTTCTACACCCGCTACTCCCAAGCCATCACCCTTGTCGGCCGCGAACGCAACCAAATGTCCTTCGTCCTGGCCAAACCCGCCAAGGGAACCACGGACGATCAAGCCATCCAAAACATCAATCAACGCACCGGCCTCAAAGCCCTCAGCGCCAATGCCTTCGGTTGGGAGACGATCTTCTACTACATCAACAACACCGGCATCCCCATCAACTTCGGCATCACCGTCTTCATCGCCTTCCTCGTCGGCAGCGTCGTCGCTGGCCAAACCTTTTACCTCTTCACCGTCGAAAACCTCAAACAATTCGGCGCCCTCAAAGCCATCGGCGTCACCGACCTCCGCATCGTCGGCATGATCTTGATGCAAGCCGTCATCGTCGGCGCCATCGGCTTCTGCCTCGGCATCGCGATGACCGCCACCTTCTTCGAAGCCACCAAAGGCAACCTCGACCTCCGCGGCTTCCGCCTCCTCCCCGAAATCATCCTCGGCACCGCCGCCGCCGTCTTCTTCATCATCTTCCTCGCCAGCGCCGCCAGCGTCCGGCGCGTCATCGTCCTCGAACCCGCGGTCGTGTTCCGTGGTTAACAGTTCCGTGGCTAACGCGATCGCGACGGCAACGAACGCCGTCCACTGCCGCCAAGTCCAAAAGAACTTCGGCTCAGGCGACGAAGAAGTCAAAGTCCTCCGCGGCGTCGACCTCGACGTCCCCTTGGGCGAGATGACCTTCCTCGTTGGCCCCTCCGGCTGCGGCAAGACCACGCTGCTCAGCGTCATTGCCGGCCTGCTTAACCCCAGCGGCGGCCACCTCGAAGTCCTCGGCACGCCCGCCACACAACTCAAGGGCAGCCGCGCCGTCGAATTCCGCCGCCAGAACCTCGGCTTCGTCTTCCAGCAATTCAACCTCCTCCCCGCGCTAACGGCCGCGCAAAACGCCGCCGTGCCCCTCCTCGCCGCCGGCTGGAAGCTAAAGCAAGCCGAAGAAAAAGCCCGCGCGCTCTTGCACGACCTCGGCCTCGGCCACCGCGCCAACGCCACGCCCAACCATTTAAGCGGCGGCCAACAACAACGCGTAGCCTTCGCCCGCGCCCTGATCCACGACCCCAAGCTGATCGTCTGCGACGAGCCCACCTCGGCCCTCGACGCCGAAACCGGCCACCACGTCATGGACCTCCTCCGCCGCATCGCCGTCCGCCCCGACCGCAGTGTCCTCGTCGTCACCCACGACAGCCGCATCTTCGAATTCGCCGACCGCATCGCCCACATGAACGACGGTCTCGTCACTCACGTAGAAACTCAAACCACCACCTCTGGAGTCACCCACTAACCATGAATTCCATCCGCCGCATACCCGCCGGCACCGGCCTCGCGACCCAGCACGAAACCCCGCACGCAACCCACAACTCACTCATCGCCGGAGACACAAACTAAGATGCTCACCCGATACGGACTCCCCATCCTCGCCCTCGCCGCCCTCGGCTTCGCCCTCTTCAGCACCCAGCGCCTCTCGAAAACCGCAATCGCCGCCGAGCCCGTCCAAACCCCACCCCAAGCCCAATACAAATCCCAAGTCGGCGCCGTCGGCCTCGTGGAAGCCAGCAGCGAAAACGTCGCCATCAGCGTCCCCGTCCCCGGCCTCGTCACCCGCGTCGCCGTCGCCGCCGGCGATCGCGTCAACAAAGGCGCCGTCCTCTTCCAACTCGACGACCGCGACCTCCGCGCCGAGCTCGCCCTCCGCCAATCGAACGCCGACGTCGCCCGCGCCCGCCTCGCCAAACTCGAAGCCGGCACGCGCCCTGAAGAAATCCCGCCCGCCCAAGCCCGCGTCGCCGAAGCGCAAGCCCAACTCGAGGACGCCAACACACAGCTCCGCCTCATCGAATCCGTCCGCGACAAACGCGCCATCCGCGAAGAAGACCGCGAACGCCGCCGCCGCGCTGTCGACGCCGCCCGAGCCCGCCTCGAACAATCTCGCGCCGCTTTGAAGCTCCTCGAAGCCGGCACCTGGAAACCCGACATCGAAGTCGCCCGCGCCGACCTCCGCCAAGCCGAAATGCAAGTCGCCCGCGTCCAAGCCGACCTCGCCCGCCTCACGGTCACCGCCCCCATGCCCGGCACGATCCTCCAATGCAAAGTCCGCGCCGGTGAATACGCCCCGGCTGGCGTTCTCGCGCAGCCTCTCATATTGATGGGCGCTACCGAACAACTCCATGTCCGCGCCGACATCGACGAAAAAGATGCCTGGCGTTTCAACTCCGGCCGCCCCGCCACCGGCGCACTTCGCGGCAACGCCGAACGCCGCTTCGCCCTGCAATACGTCCGCACCGAACCCTACGTCGTCCCCAAGAAGAGCCTCACCGGCGACTCAACCGAACGCGTCGATACCCGCGTCCTGCAAGTCATCTACGCCCTGCCCAAGGACGCCAAGCTCTACCTCGGCCAACAAATGGACATCTCGATCGAAGGAAACTAACGCCCCATGCCCACGCTCCTTCTCACGCTCGTATTGGCCGCCGATCCCAACACCTGGTGGACCACCTACAACGACCCCGAGCTCAACCGCCTCGTGGAAAAAGTCCAATCCTCCAACCTCGACCTCCGCGCCGCCACCCAACGCATCGCCGAATCCCGCGCCGTCGCGGGCGAACGCAAAAGCACTCTCGGCCCCAGCGTCAATCTCACCTCTGGTACCCAACGCCTCCGCGGCGGCTTCGCCCAAGGCATCGCCCGCATTCCTACTTCGCCCGAAGCCGCCCAATCCAGCTCCTTCGTCGCCCCCTTTGAAACCGGCCTCTTCCAAGGCCAACTCGACATGCGCTGGGAACTCGACTTCTTCGGTACAAACAAAGCCGGCCTCGCCGCCGCCCGCGCCGACACCCGCGCCGAAGAAGAACGCCGCCAAGATCTTCTAGTCACCCTCAGCGCCGAAGCCGCGCGCAACTATCTAGCCCTACGCGGCATCGAAGACCGCATCGCCATCACCCGCGAGAACCTAGCCACACAAAAAGAACTCCTCGCCCTCACGACGGACCGCGCCCGCGCCGGCCTCGACTCCCAACTCGACGTCGAACGCCAAAGCGTCTTAGTAGCCAACACCGAAGCCTCGCTAGCCACGCTAGAAGCCGAACGCCAAACCCAACTACACCGCCTAGCCGTCCTCACCAACGACACGAGTTACCAAATCCAACCCAACAACACCCAGCCCACACTCCCGCGCACCGCGACAAACGGCATCACCGCCGAACAACTCCGCCGCCGCCCCGACGTCCGCGCCGCCGAAACCCAAATCGCCGCCGCCACCGCCCGCCTCACCCAAGCCAAAAGCGACCGCTACCCGAAGATCGCCTTGAACGGCCTCTCCGGCCGCCAAGGAACCGCGCTATCAAACCTCTCCTTCGGCGGCGGCAACTTCTTCTCCATCGGCCCGCAACTCCAGCTGCCCATCTTCAACTACGGCCGCATCCGTTCGAACATTGAAGCCAACGACGCCCGCCTGGCCCAAGCCCGCACGGCCTTCGAACAAGAAATCCTAGCCGCCTGGGAAGAAGCCAACAACGCGCTTTCCAATTTCCAACGCCAACAAGACCGCGCCGCCGCCCTAGCCAACGCCGAAAAATCCGCTGCCGCCTCGCTCGACCTCTCTCAAGACCTCCAAAAAGCCGGCCTCAACGATTTCCTCAGTGTCCTTGATGCCCAACGCACCCTCCTCGACGCCCGCTACCAACGCAGCGCCGCGCAAACGCAATCTCTCCTAGAAAGTGTCAACCTCCACAAAGCCCTAGCCGGCGCCTGGCCCGAATAGGCAAGGCGAACGGCAAGCCGCCCTCCTCCGTCACATTTCATGCCTTGCCACGGCTTCACCCCGGCCATGGATCTGGTCAACGTGCCATAGGAATTCTGCCAACGACCGCGCATGAATCCGGCAGTTTCGCCTCGATGCCAACGGACTGCGTAACGCACCAGTCCCCCTCCGCGCCGCCATCAACCTCGAAACCGGCCATCTCTTAAGTTGCGTCGACCTAACCCCCGGATCCCTCGCCGCCAAGAACTCCCCCTTCAGCCTCAACCTCGCCCGCGAAGGCAGGGCTCTCACGCCACCCGCCCCCAATGAGCTCAGAGCCTAACGACTCCAGCCACAACGCTCACCCCGCCTCCAAGCCCGCCTACGTATTCGTATCCAACACAAACTGCACCGTCTCCCGCACCCGCTCTGACTCATTCGTACACCGCACATACTTATACGGGTTCAACCCCGCATCGGCGTAAGCGCGAATTGGGCCCGCCAGCAGCGCATTCAAGAAGCTATGCGTCGCCGTCTCCACCTCCGCGAAATCCAGCAGAATCGCCTTCTTTTCCTGCGCCGCGGGCAGCAGATACTTGTCGCGAAACCGGATCGCCTCCGCCTTGTCCTCGGGGTACTTCCCAAAATAGTTGTAGATAGAAAACGACATCCGCTCCGCGCCGCCATTGCCACGAGTCTCGCGCGCCTCCCGGGCCTGTCGCGCCAAGTTCAACAGCTCCGATCGCGCCTCCGTGTGCGGGATCTCCGGCGGCGTTTGCTTCAACCGCAGTGTTAGCAGAACGAAAGTCCCCGGCCATCCCCGCTGCAACTCCCGCGAAGTGATCTCGCGTGGCGAAACATGCAACTGGCCGCTGCCGGACACAATCCACATATCCGCGCGCAACCGCTGCATCAACTGGCTCGAAACGAAGAGCCCCATTCCCGCGTTGTTCCGGGTGCTGTATTCGCTCTGCCGTCCAAACGTACCGGATGTCTCGGGGAGCAGCGCATGCCGCAGAGCCTCGATATCGTTCTCAAACGCCGGATAGTTCTGTTCCAAGTGCCGCTTGATCCCGATGCCCGTGTCGGCCACCAAGATCGACAGTTCGTTACGCTTCTCATACCAACTAAACTGAATCACCGCCGGCACGCGCAGCGCCCCTTCCACGTGCGTGCCATGTTCCAGCGCGTTGTACAGCAACTCATTCACGATGTCGGAAAGGTAATCGTGATAAGCGATCGGGAACTCCGCCGTGTACTCTTCGAGCGCCTTCAGCGCATACTTCCGGTCCTCGCCCCGGCGAATGGCGATGAGAGGCTTCCGCGCCGAACCCCGAAAGTTCTCGTTCTCATCGGAGAGCACTTGGCTCCAACCCTTAGCGCCCATCCGCGCCCACATGTCGGAAGCCGTCGCGCCGCTCTCATCCCCATGCCAAAGATCAAGCCAACATCCCCGCGCCCGCAACGTCCAGATGTACTCAAGCAGCAACGCCAACGCCTGATAGTTCGACGTCTTCCCATGCCGGAAGTCGATCACCAACCGCTCCGCCCCCGGATTCCAGTCGAACCACGAGAGAACTTTCTCAAAGTCCACGTAGTCCTGCTCGATCATCGAGAACGATTCAGGCAGCTCAAGGATTCGTTCCAACCCAGCATTATCCCAAACGCTTCAATCGCCTGTACTAATGCCCTGTCCAGCCGCTTCATCGCGCGCAACGGGTTTACCGATGAGCGAATTTTGAAGGCGGTTACTAGCCCTCATTATGAACAGCCACCCTTTCACGCCGTCACAAGATGCAAGTGCCATCGACTTCGCCGAGTACGTTAACATCAAGGCAGCGAGAATCCAATGGAAAGAAACGTCGTTTTCTCCGCCCGCGAGCTTTCTGTTTCCCAACGTCAAGCCGCCGAGCTGCTTCTAGGTGCGCCTCTAGGCGATGACGAGATCGTCGGCATTCGCACGGTCAGGGGCGAGATTGTAAAGACGGCGCCGGGCGTCGAAGTACGCAACTGCATCCTGGACGCAATTCAGTCCCGCGCCGAAGTGATAGCCGAACGCGTCGCCCACGTCCCGCAAACAGAGCTCGACGCCGTTCTCGCCGAAGCCATCGAAGCAGCTCGCCGCTCTCCCACCGGCAATCGTCCTCAATCAGACTCCAAGCGAATCCCGCAATAACCGCACCTGCTCCTCGGGATACGGGAATTCCCACCGAGCCTGATAAGCTCCGCCGCGAAACTCCTCCCGAAGCCGATCCATCTCTCGCAGCAATAAGCGCCCGAACTCCCTGATCTCCAAATCAGACGCAAACTGCAACTCGCCAGCGTAACCCTCGCTGTCCCCGTCTTCCTCAAACCAATAAACCTCGACACGAAGATTCCCGTCGCCCGCCAGAAACTTCCAGCGGAACAAGCCCGGTTCTTCCAGAAAGTCACAAAGTTCGGCGGCAGAGCCATTAACCAGCCTCGTGCACGCTTCAACCAGTTCCGAAACGCAATCGCTCAAGTACGATGCCGTGATCGTCGCGCCTCGCTCTCCGTCGGAGACCAAACATTCCAACCATCCATGGCCATCGAATCGTAACCGGAATGTCTTCACCCCGCCTCCCCTCCTTCAAAGTTTAGGTCGCTGCTCCTACATTATCCAAAATGGCTGCTCTCCCGAAAAATGTTTGAAAACTTCCCAAGCGGGCGGAAAATAGGGTCAATCGCCAGAAAATTATTTGACATTATAAAAAGACTATATAGAATAAAAACTAAGCAATATGCCAGCCGATACCCCCACCCTCCGCCGCGCCTCCAACTCCTTCAAACACGGCCTCTACGCCACCAAGCTCGCCTATTCCACCCCCGAAGACCACGCCCTCTACTCCACCATATTGCACGACTATTCCCAACATTACCGCCCCATCACCCCCGACGAAGAAACCCTCGTCCAGCAACTCGCCGCCCTCCAATTCCGCCACCTAAAAGTCCAAACCTTCCAAGCCGATTCCATGCGCGCCGAAGTCCTCCGCCAGTGCCAGTCCGCCGCTCCCGAAGCCGACGGCAGCACCCCCTCGGAAACCGCCATCGAAACCCGCGCCTTCGAAGCCCTCTGCGAAAAACCCGCCTTCCGCCTCTACCTCCAAGAACTCAACCGCCTCCCCAACAAAATCCAACGCACCATAGACCGCATCTACATCCTCCTCCGCCTCCGCAGCGAGTCCGCGACGTGGTCCGCCGCGCAACCCGAAACCGAACAAATCCCCACACCCCAACCAAAATCCACCCCCGAACCCCTAGAAATCACCCCCGCCACTCCCACGAAAAGCGAACAAAAACCACAAACACAAGGAACGAAACCCGAATTCGACCCCATCACCTCCAAGGAACTCCTCGTCTTCGTCTGGAACCGCATCCTCGACCCCCAATCCCGCGCCATCCTCCTCTACGGCCCCGCCAACTGGGAACCTCGCCGCGAATTCTTCACCCGCCACCAACTCCCCGAAGCCCAATTCCACGTCTGGATCGAAGAAGCCCTCCTCGAAGGCACGGCCACGCCCCCTCCCGACACCGACGGCCTGCCCCAAGCCGCCTAATTCGTAGCCTGTAAGAATGCAACCTCTTGCCCCTCTGGACCCTCTAGCGATCGTCACCGGCGCCAGCCGCGGCATCGGCCGCGCCATCGCGCTCGAGCTCTCAAAGTCCCACCACGTCATCGCCACCTACAAAGGCAACCGCGAAGCCGCCGAGTCGCTGAAATCCGAATCCCCAGCCACAATCGACATCCTCCAAAGCGATATCGCCAACCCCGCCGACCGCCAAGCCCTAGTCGACTTCGCCCTCACTAAATCCCCGAGCATCAGCCTATTAGTCAACAACGCCGGCATCGCCCCCCGCGAACGCAAAGACATCCTCGAAGCCAACGAAGCCAGTCTCGACGAACTCCTCAACACCAACCTCAAAGGCCCCCACTTCCTCACCCAACTCGTCGCCCGCCACATGGCCGCCATCAAACAAGGCCGAATAGTCTTCGTCACCTCCGTCTCCAGCTTCGCCACCAGCCTCAACCGCGCCGATTACTGCATGTCCAAAGCCGCCCTCAGCATGTGCGCCCAAACCTACGCCGCCCGCCTCGCCCCCGAAGGCGTCCTGGTCTTCGAAATTCAACCCGGCATCATCGCCACCGACATGATCGCCAAGGTAAAAGACGCCTACGACGAAAAGATCCAATCCGGCCTCCTCCCCCAACGCCGCATGGGCGCGCCCAACGACATCGCCCACTGCGTCCGCGCCATCGCCAATGGCCACCTCGACTACTGCGCCGGCCAAGTACTAAACGCCGACGGCGGCTTCCATCTCCGCACGCTCTAGCCGCCGCACCCATGACATAATGACGAATTCGAAGCGCTAAGCCAAGGATCAAGCAGATGGAACAAAAGAAGTCATTCTACGGTTGGACGATCGCGGTGATGTGCTTCATCACCTTCGGCCTCTCCACCGGCATCCCCTACTACGCCGGCCCCTTCTTCTACGACTACTACGCCCAAAGCTTCGGCTGGACCAAGAAGGAAATCACCTTCGGCTTCCCCCTCGCCGCGCTCCTCACTCTCTGGGTCGGGCCTATCCTGGTCCCCAAGCTCAGCCCGCGCAAATCCATCATCATCGGCACCGGTCTCACCGCCCTCGCCTTCCTCGGCTTCAGCCAAATGACGGGCTCGCTGCCCTTCTATTACGGCCTCTGGCTCGTCTACATCCTCGGCTACATCCTCTCTGGCCCCATCGCCCACCAGGTCATCGTCTCGCAGTGGTTCAAGAAACGCCGTGGCGTCGCCATCGCCATTGTCTACACCGGCGTCGGCCTCGCCGCCGCCTTCGTGCCTAAATACCTCGCGCGCCCGGTCACCGAACAATACGGCTTCCGCACCGCGCTCATGGTCCTCGGCGGCTTGCTCCTCCTCGCCTGGCCCATCGCGTGGTTCATCCTCCGCGACAAGCCGTCTGAGAAAGGCCAGTTCCCCGACGGCGCGGACACCGCCCCGCCCGAAGTCAAAGTCGAACCCCGCTCGGTCGGCTGGCTCACCAGCCAACGCGCCTTCTGGCTACTCCTGATCGGCAGCATGACCTCCATCGGCGCCATCGGCTCCGTCAACCAGCACATGAAATTCGTCCTACAGTCCCAAGGCTTCACGGACCAGTCGCTCCTCAACGCCACCTGGGCCACCACCAACCAATGGGTCATGGTCTCCTCCATCGCCGGCCGCCTCTTCATGGGTTGGATGGCGGACAAGTACAACAAGAAGTGGGTCATGCTCGCGACCTACGCTCTAGTCGCCATCACCATCCCGATCCTGCAAATGATCACGCCCGCCAATCCCGACAACCTCTACATCTTCGGCATCCTCTTCGGCTTCGGGCTTGGTGCGGACTACATGCTCATCCCCTTGATGGCCGCCGAGCAGTTCGGCGTCAACACCCTCGCCCGCGCCATGGCCATCATCCTCCCCACGGACACCATCGGCCAAACCTGGTGCCCCTATCTCGTCTCTTACATCCAAGAGAGCACCGGCAGCTATCCCACCGCTCTCACCGTCGTCTTCGGCCTCGCCGCCGTCGGCGCGCTCGCCATCGCACTCCTGCCCTCGCAGGGCAACAAGAAGGATCATGAGGTACTTCCACTACAAGACGCTCAACGAGCTGGAGACTGAGGCCGCCTCGCTCGGCTGCGCCCACGTTCGTTTCGAGCATTCCAATTCCCGCGTCTCCGAAATCCTAGGCCGTCCCGTCGCCGTCGGCTCGCGCCGCGCGGGCAACTCCATGTGCATCCATCCCATGGAAGGTTGCGATGGCGATCTCGACGGCACGCCCGGCGAACTCACTATCCGCCGCTACCAACGCTTCGCCGAAGGCGGCGCGAAACTCCTCTGGTTCGAGGCCACGGCGGTTCGTGAGGACGGCCGCGCCAACACGCGCCAGCTCTGGATTACTCCCCAAAACGTCGCGAGCTACCGCAGTCTCCTCGGCGATATCGAGACGCGCCACAAAGCAGCCACCGGCTCGAACGACGACCTCATCGTCCCCATCCAACTCACCCACTCCGGCCGCTACGCGGTGCCGAAGAAGACCATCGCCTATCACAACCCTCTTGTTGACGAGAAGTCCAAGACCCCCAGCGACTACCCCGTCATCAGCGACGACGAGATCGAGCGCCTCGAAGACCAATTCGTCGCCGCCGCCGGCCTCGCCAAGGAAGCCGGCTTCACCGCTCTCGACATCAAGGTCACCCACGGCTATCTCATGGCTGAACTCATGGGCGCGAAGCTCCGCGAAGGCCGCTACGGCGGCTCCATCGAGAACCGCACCCGCATGGCCGTCAACATCATCGGCAAGATCAAGGCCAAGTTCGGCAACTACTTCTTGATGGGCATGCGCCTGGGCTGCTTCGATAGCGTGCCCTACGTCGTTGACGCCGCCAACGGCAACAAAGGCATGCCGCTGCCTTACGAGCTGCCTTACCCGCACGGCTTCGGCGTCAACCCCAACGACCCTCTCAAGGAAGACACCGCCGACGTCAAAGCCGCCATCCGCATCTTCAAGAACGCGGGCATCGAGCTGCTAAACGTTTCCCTCGGCTGCCCTTACTACAACCCCCACGTCGGCCGCCCCTTCGAGAAGCCCGACGACGGCAACTACGAAATGCCCGAGCACCCGCTCATGGGCGTCGACCGCCACTTCCGCATCTCCGCCGAGCTCCAGCAAGAGTTCCCAGACCTCCCCATGGTCGGTACCGGCTACAGTTGGCTCCAGATCTACGCCCCCAACGCCGCCGCCGCCATAGTGGATTCGAAACGCATAGCCTTCTTCGGCTACGGCCGCGGGGCCCTAGCCTACCCCCATTTCGCCAAGGACATCCTGGAGAAGGGCGAACTAGACGCAAAGCAAGTCTGCCGCACGGTGACCTTCTGCACCTTCCTAATGCGCCAGAAGCACAACGACCTAGGCCAATTCCCCAGCGGCTGCCCGCCCTACGACAAAGAGGTCTACGGCCCCATCATCAAAGAAGCCCGCGAGCTGCTACGCATTAAGAACGCGAACGCGTAGCAATCACCTCCGGAAACCGCCGACTGCGGGCGCCAAGCAAAACAGAAGCCCCAGAAGCCCTAGGGGACAGACTTCAGTCTGTCCCCAGCCAAATCAAGCCGTCAGGAATTTCGGCCGTCCAGCAATCACGTCCCGCAGCGCTTCGCTATAAAGCCGATGCTCCTCGACAAGCACTCGGGCGCTGAGCGAGTCTTCCGTATCGCCCGGCAACACCGGCACCGCCGCCTGCGCAATAATCGGCCCACTATCCAACCCCTCATCCACCCAATGCACCGTGCACCCGGTGATCTTGACGCCATGCTCCAACGCCTGTCGTTGCGCATGCAAGCCCGGAAAGCTAGGCAACAAGCTCGGATGAATATTCAAAATCCGCCCCGCGAAAGCCTGTATGAACCTAGGCGACAGCAACCGCATATACCCCGCCAAACAAACCAAGTCCACCCGATGCTCATCCAGCGTCGCAATCAGCCGTCCATCAAACTCCTCCCTAGCCACACCCTTCGAAGCCATCGCCACAACCGTCAAACCATGCGCCCGCGCATAATCCAACCCCGCCGCCGAAGGCACATTCGAGATCACACAAGCGATCTCCGCCTCGAGCCGCCCCTCCACAATCGACCGGTGAATCGCCTGAAAGTTCGACCCGCGTCCCGAGATCAGTATGCCCAAACGCGTCAAGCGTACTGCACCCGCGCCTTCGCCTTAGCGCTCTTCGCCGCGACAACCTCACCTACGCGAACCGGGGTAAACCCCGCCTTACGCAACACCACCTCCGCCGCCCCTCCCTTCCGCGCGCCAACCGCGACAATCATCCCAATCCCCAAATTGAAAGTCCGCCGCCAATCCGCCTCGGGTACATCGCCAATCTCCCGCAACAACGTAAACAAGCGCGGCACCCCCCAACTCTTCTTATCAATCCGCGCCACCATCCCCGCCGGCAGCATCCTGGGCGTATTATCCGTAATCCCGCCACCCGTAATATGCGCCGCGCCCTTCAGCAGTTTCGCCGTCCTTAACGCCCGCAAAGCCTTCGCGTAGCTGATATGCACCCGCAGCAAAGCGTCCCCAGCCGTCTCCCCCAAGTCGGGGATCACCGAACGCACCTTATATTTCGCCACATCGAACAAGAGCTTACGAGCCAACGAGTAACCGTTGGTATGCAGCCCATCGCTAGGCAATCCAAGCAGCACATCACCCGGGGAAATTTGGTGGCCCGTGATAAGCTGGCTCCGCTCGGCGGCGCCGACGATGAAGCCGGCCACGTCATACTCGCCCTTCTTGTAAAGGCCGGGCATTTCCGCCGTCTCGCCGCCAATCAGCGCGCAACCGTTTCGCTCGCACCCGCGAGCGATTCCGGTAATCACGCTAGCGGCGATCGCCGAGTCGAGTTCGCCCATGGCGAAGTAGTCTAGAAAAAACAGTGGCTCCGCGCCCTGCACCATAATGTCGTTGACGCAATGATTCACGAGACACTCGCCCACCGTGTTGTGGCGATTGGCCGCAATGGCCACCTTTAATTTGGTCCCGATGCCGTCCGCGCTCGAGATCAAAACGGGTTGTTTATAACCCTGCAAACGGAACGCGGCCCCGAAGCTGCCGATCCCAGTGAGAACGTTTTTGGAGAAGGTACGGCGGGCCGCGTCCTTGATCGAATCGACGGTTTTTTCGCCCTCTTCGATGCTGACGCCCGCTTGACTGTAAGTGATGGCCATGAACGCTAAATCTCCTATACTGTAGCAATCCATTCAGGGAGACCTTGATGAAAATACAACGCAGAAGCGTGCTAGGCATGCTCGCGGCGGCCCCTCTAATTCAGGCTCAAAGCCGACCTCCGCTCCTAATTCGCAACGCCAAGATCGTGCCCGTTTCCGGGCCCGTCATCGCTAAAGGCGCGGTCTTGATCGAGGACGGTCTAATCGCCGCCGTCGGTGAAAACATCCCCGCTCCCGCCGGCGCCCAGATTCTCGAAGGCGCCAATCTCACCGTCTATCCCGGCCTTATCGATTGCCTCTCGAGCACCGCGCTCAGCGGCGGTACGCCACCCGCCGCCACCGCGAATCGTGGTCCGCTTCCCACTCCCATCACCGCGCCTATCTCGATAGCTCGCGGCCCCGAAGACCGCCCACTCACCACGCCTTGGGTGAAAGCCGCCTACATGCTCCGCGCCAACGATCCGCGCATCGCCGCCTCGCGCGGCGCGGGCTTCGCCTCCGCCGTCGTCTTCCCCACGGGCGGCATCTTCGCCGGTCAAGGCGCGGTAATCAATCTCGCCGGCGACAAGCCCGGCCAAATGGTAGTCGAACCCTCCGCGAGCATGTACACCACGCTCGCCACGAATCGCGGCGGCGGCTTCCCCGGTTCGCTCATGGGCGTCATCGCCTACATCCGTCAGGTCTACATCGACGCCGAACACTATCAGACGGCGCTCAAAATCTACAAGGACAACCCGACGCTCCCGCGCCCCACCTACGAGCGCGCCCTCGAAGGCATCCTCGAAGCGCCATTGACCTTATTCCCCGCCGTAGGCGCGCGCGAAATCGATCGCATGCTCAGGCTAACTAAGGAGCTCAAAACGAAACCCGCCCTTTACGGCCTCCACGAAGGCTTCCGCCGCATCGACGAGCTCAAAGCTTCCGGCGCCGGCCTCATCGTAAACCTCCGCTGGCCCGAAGCCCCCCGCGACCAAGATCCCGACGACCAGGAAGATCTGAAAACTCTCGAACTCCGCGACCAAGCTCCCTCCACGCCCGGCCTCCTAGCCAAGGCCGGCGCCAAATTCGCCTTCTCCAGCGCCGGCATCGACCGCCCCGCCGACGTCCTCCGCGCCGTAAAGAAAGCCATCGACGCCGGTCTTCCGCAAGCCGAAGCCGTCCGCGCCATGACCCTAAGCGCCGCCGAACTCTTCGGAGTGTCCAAGCGCCTAGGCAGCATCGAACGCGGCAAGATCGCCAACCTCACTGTCACAAAGGGCGACCTCTTCGCCGACTCGACACGCGTCCAATACGTAGTAATCGACGGCGTCAAATACGAACCCCTGCCGGAAGAAACCCCAGCCCCCCGCCCGGAGCCTACCCGATGACGAACCTTCTCTCACCCCTTTACCCCGCCGCCGAGCGCCGCGCCGCCGCGCTGAGCGTCGCCACGCCCCGCTTCGCGAAACCTGCGCCCGCCAGGCCCTCGTCCGCCGCACTCGCGCTCGCAGCGCCTAGCGCCGCCACGCCGTCGTCAACCGCATTCGCTGCGCCGCGCCCCGCCGCCCGAGCCGGCTCCCTGAGAACCCTCACCCTCGCTCTCGCTGCCACCCTCGCTGCCCTCGCCGCCGACCCGCCAATGGTCGTCCAAAACGCCGAACTCCTCACCGTCACCAAAGGCAAAATCAAAGGCTCCATGGTGATCGAGAACGGCAAGATCAAGGAGCTCGGCGAGAAAGTCATGGTCCCGCCCGGCGCGAAGATCGTTGACGCCTCCGGCCAGTACATCCTCCCCGGCATCATCGACAGCCATTCCCACATCGCCGCCGATTCCATCAACGAAAGCTCCATTAGCGTCTCCTCCATGGTCCGCATCGAGGACGTGCTCAACCCCGACGACATCGCCATCTACCGCGCCCTAGCTGGCGGCACCACCATCGCCAACGTCCTCCACGGTAGTGCGAACGCCATCGGCGGCCAGAACAGCCTCATCAAATTGCGCTGGGGCAAGAAGGCCGACGAGCTCATCTTCGACAAGTCCCTGCCCAGCATCAAATTCGCTCTGGGCGAGAACCCCAAGCGCCAAGGCAATCCCAGCGGCCGCGGCGTTGGCGCGGCGAACGTCAACCTTCGCTACCCCGCCACCCGCATGGGCATCGAAGACGTCTACGTCGAAGCCTTCACCCGCGCCAAGGAATACCGGCAGTCCTGGAAAGATTACGAATTGAAAAAGGCCAAAGGCGAAGCGGCCATCCCGCCGCGCCGCGACCTGCAACTCGAGCCGCTCGTCGAAGTCCTCGAAGGCAAGCGCCTCGTCCACGTCCACGCTTATCGCGGCGACGAAATCCTCATGATGATCCGTGTCGCCGAGCAGATCGGCTTCAAGGTCACCAGTTTCGAGCACGTCCTCGAAGGCTTCAAGGTCGCCAAAGAGATGGCTAAGCACGGCGCCGCCGGCGCGGGCTTCAGCGACTGGTGGGCCTTCAAGATCGAAGCCTACGACGCCATCCCCTACAACATGGCTATCATGACGCGCAAAGGCGTCCTCGCCAGCGTCAATTCGGATTCCGCCGACACCATCCGCCGTCTCAATACCGAAGCCGCCAAGACCATGAAGTATGGCGGCCTCACCGAAGAGGAAGCCCTCAAGCTCATCACCATCAATCCCGCGATCCACCTGAAGGTCGACAAGTACGTCGGCTCGCTAGAGCCCGGTAAGGACGCCGACTTCGTCGTCTGGGACAAACACCCGCTCTCGAGCTATGCGCGCGCCCAACAGGTTTACATCGACGGCGTCAAGTACTTCGACCGCGACCTCGACTCGACCGAGCGCGTCCAGAAAGAGGCCAAGCGCAAAGGCCTCATCGAGAAACAACGCGCCACGCGTCCCGCGCCCCAACGGAGGCCCCAATAGCATGCGCTCCCTCATCCTTCTCTGCGCAACACTCGCGCTCCAAGCCTCCGAGAAAGACAGCTTCTTCCTGAAGGCCGTCACCGTTTTTCCAGTCTCCGGACCCAAAATTGAAAACACCAACCTTCTCGTCGTTGACGGTAAGATCGCCGACATCGGCGCGAAGTCCGCGCCCAAAGGCGTCCGTGTCATCGACGGCAAGGGTCTCCAGGTCTATCCCGGCCTAGTCAACTCAGCGACGAACATCGGCCTCTCCGAAATCTCCTCGATCCGCGAGTCAGTCGACACCGGCGAACTCGGCGACTTCAACCCGCAGTTGCGTTCGATCGTCGCCATCAACCCCGAAACCGAACACATCCCCGTCGTCCGTGCCAACGGCATCACCGCCGTGATCACCCTGCCGGGTGGCGGCGGCTTCGGCGGCGGTAGCGGCGGCATCATCCAAGGCCAAGCCGCGCTGATTCATCTCGACGGCTACACCTACGAAGAGATGGAGATCACCCGCAGCGCCGCCTATCAGATGCGCTTCCCCACGATGCAAAGCCGCGGCTTCGACTTCGAGACTTTCCAATCGACGCGCGGCTCCTTCGCCGAATCCAAACGCCGCTTCGAAACGCAGATGCAAGACATCCGCAAGTTCTTCAGCGACGCCCGCGCCTACATGGCGGCAAAGAAAGCCGCCACTCCCGGCCTCAAGGTCAACGTCAAGCACGAGGCCATGATCCCCATGCTAGAGGGCAAAGTGCCGGTGCTCGTCACCGCCTCCAAAGAACGCGAGATCCTAGCCGCCATCGCCTTCGCCGAAGAGCAGAAGATCCGCATCATCCTCGCCGACGTCCGCCAGCCCGGCAAGGCCGTGGAACAAATCGCCGCCAAGCGCATCCCCTGCATCCTAGGCCCGGTCACGCAGTTGCCACCCGAAGCCGACATGTCCTACGACTTCAACTACGCGCTCCCCGCGCAATTGCACAAGGCGGGAGTCAAATTCGCCTTCGGCAGCTTCCAAAACCAATTCGCCCGCAACATCGCCTACGAAGCCGCCAGCGCCACCGCCTACGGCCTCCCCTACGAAGAAGCGTTGAAGGCCATCACCCTAAACGCCGCCGAAATCTGGGGCGTCAACGACAAGTACGGTTCGATTGAAAAAGGCAAAGCCGCCGACCTCCTAGTCACCGACGGCGACCCCCTTGAGGTCAAAACCAACGTAAAGATGCTCTTCATCGAAGGCCGCCAACAGAACCTCGAAAGCAAACACACGCGGCTCTACCAGAAGTACAAAGAAAGGCCCAACTAGCGGGGAGCGCTAAGCTGAAGCTAGCATTCGAATGCGCGTCTTCATCTCATATGGTGATCCGGCGGATCAGGTAACCGCACTCCGGCTACAGGCATTGGGTGCGGTCAACGGTCTCAAGGTTTATGTGCCTCCCGCCCATACCCGGCGCAATGAAGCCGAGCAAGTCGATCCAGACGTAGCGGCTCATCTCGACGGAGCACAAATCGTTCTGGGAGTAATCGGATGGGGGCTCTCGAGTGCTTGCCAATTGGAGTTGCGGGCAGCCTCTAAATCAGGCAAGAAAATGATCGTAATGGCTGATCCCGCATTAGGCCTGAAGCTCGAAGCGCCGTTGGCGCTGAATGTAGTGCCGATCGACCCGGCCAATCCCGTCGAATCGGAGAGACAAATTATGGAGAAGCTGACGCGCATGAACGCGCGTGAGGACGAATCAAAGGCTCTCTTCGCGCTCGGCACCATCACGCTTGGTCTGCTGCTCTTAGCCCACGCCGATTAGAAAATCTTTGCGAAAGCAGATAAAGTGCGCGATCGACACTTCCTGTCTGATCGCCTTGGATCATTTGAATTTGGTTCCAATGCTGGCATCGCTCTACGACGTGGTGCTTCTCCCCGGGGCCGTTCGACGCGAGCTGTACAGGCGTCGAGCGACTAAAGATCGGGTGAAGCGCTTGCTGGAAGAGTATGAGTTCTTGCAAGCGTGCGACAAGTACGATTCGGCTTCGGTCGCGATCTTGCTCACGGAACGCATAGGCGTTCGCGACCGCGGCGAGGCCGAGACGGTGGTTCAAGCCTCGGAATTTACGGCTTCCGTATTGATCGACGATCAATGGGGGCGCCAGTTGGCGAGCGGTTTGGACCTCGAAGTTAGCGGCACGATGGGATTGCTCAACTCATTCCGCGAACTGGAATTGATAAGCGGCAGCGAGTTGAGGACGGCCTTCGCAGCCTTGAAGAAGCGCGGTATTCGGCTTCCCTGGAAAGCCGTCGATGGAATATTGAAAGAGTGGGGAGAAGAGGAGCTCCCCCACTGACCTAATCCGCGAAGCCGCGCCAGGTCTTGCCCTTCATGTCGCGCAAGGTGATGCCGCTGCGGTCCATTACTCCGGAGACGACGTTGCCCTCTTCGTCGCGGAAACGTAACCGGACGAGATCCTGATCGAAAGGCTCGGCGGTCCCCAGCCACTCGCGGCCGAACTCGTCGCGCAGCTTGATCAGGTCGCCGTCGCTGAAGCCCTGGAGCACCGGACGGTCCGCCGACTCCAGCCGGTAATAACCGGCCTTGGCGGCTTGCGGTTGGTATCTGCGCTTGCGTCCGTACATGGCTGCTGCGTGCTTTCAGCCACTATCGGCGGGACCCCGCGCCGACTTTAATGGCTCTCGCGATCCGCGAAGCCGATGAACTGGACCTCTTCCTCCAGGAAGAAGCCGAACTCGGCCTCCACTCGCCACTTCAGGTCGTCGATCAAGACGCAGACCTCCTCGGCGGTGCCGCTGCCGGTGTTGTAAATGAGATTCGCGTGATACGGCGCTACTTCGATGCCTCCGCGTCTCGTGCCCTTGGCGCCGACCTGTTCCAGGAACCACGCCGACGGGATCTTGCCGCCCTTGATCATCGTGGCCGGTACACGGGCCAACGCCGCCGGCGGAAGGCGCTCGGCGATCTGGTTCTTGAAGATGCTGCCCGCGCACTTCATCGTGGGCGGGAACTTCTGGTTGCGCGTCTCGAAGATTTCCTGGGCCGCCGCCGCGAGCGCCGGGCCATCGCCCGGAGCTAAGCGAAGCAGCGCGCCGGTGACGAGCCAATCCTTGCGGCTCTTGAAACGGCTCGAGCGGTAAACGAAGCCGCAGTCCTCGCCCGGGATCGTCAAGAACTCTTGGCCGTCGAAGACTTCGACCGACTCGGTGAAGTCCATCAGCGTCTGGCCATATGCGCCGGCGTTGCCATAGATCGCGCCACCCAACCAGCCGGGGATCGCGGTCATCTTCTCCATGCCGGCCAAGGCCTCGGCGACGTGGAAATCCACCACGCTCTGCCACATTGCCCCGCTAGCGGCCCAAGTGAACTCGCCGCGTTTCTCGATGAGATCGCTGGTGTAGCGCAAGACCCAACCGGGCCAGCCTGCATCGGAGACCAACAGGTTCGAACCGCCGCCGATGGTGATCTGTTGCGCGTCGCTCTGCCGCAATATGGCGTAGGCGGCAGGCAGCGCCCCGGGAGCGCCGATATCGATGACGGCTAGGCACGGCCCGCCCAAGGCGAAGCGCGTGTAGTCCGACAATTTGACCCCTGGATGTATGCTGACTTTCGGGATCTCTCCCAATCGCTGAAGCACGTCTTCCGCTGAAAGCATCTTAAACAAGTATGCCCCGCGCCCGCATCTCCTTTCCCGGATTCCCGGCTTCGGCCCTGCAATTCCTGGCCAAGCTGGAGAAGAACAACAACCGCGACTGGTTCGAGAAGAACAAGGAGCGTTACGAGAGTGAAGTAAAGACGCCGATGATCGATCTGGTCTCGGCCATCGGCGCTGGCATGGTCGACTACGCTCCGGATTACATCCCGGAGCCGAAGAAGGCCGTCTACCGCATCTATCGCGACGTGCGCTTCTCGAAAGACAAGCGCCCTTATAAGACCAACATCGCCGCCAGCTTCTGGCGGCAAAACCTGCCGAAGAACGAGAGCGCCTCCTTCTATCTGCACATCGACAATCAAGAGGCGCTGGTGGCCGCGGGCGTCTACATGCCGCCCCCGGACCTCTTGCGCACGTTGCGCTCGCACATCGAGCGGCGCCACGAACGCCTCGCCGCCATCCTCGGCGACAAGAAGCGCGCGAAGCTTACCGGGCCGCTGCAAGGCGAGAGCATGACCCGATTGCCCAAGGGCATCCTGCCCGGCCACCCGGCCGAAGAGTTGCTCAAGCGCAAGATGTACATCTACTGGGTCAGCCTGCCGCCGAAGGACGCGGAGTCGCCGAAGTTCCTGGCGGAGGTGACGAAGCGCTTCGCGGCGATGACGCCGCTGGTCGAGTTCTTGAACGAGCCATTGCTAGGCAAAGCGAAGCGTGGCGGGCACCCTATGGGAGAATGACACTTATGTCAGTAGCCTCGCCCGATGTGGCATCGGCCGAGCAGATTGCGAAGTATCAGCCCGTAATCGGCCTCGAAGTCCACGTCCAACTGGCCACCAAAACCAAGATCTTCTGCGGTTGCCCCACGAGTTTTGGCCAAGAGCCGAACGCCAACACCTGCCCCGTTTGTTTGGGCCTTCCCGGCGCGTTGCCGGTGCTGAACCTGCAAGCCGTCGAGATGGCGATCCAGGCCGGCGAAGCGCTGCACTGCACGATCAACCCCGCGAGCGTCTTCGCCCGCAAGAACTACTTCTACCCGGATTTACCAAAGGGCTATCAGATCTCGCAGTACGACAAGCCCCTCGCCGAGCATGGCTACGTGGACATCGAAGTCGAGGGCGTGAAGAAGCGCATCGGCGTCACGCGCATCCACATGGAAGACGACGCCGGCAAGAGCACGCACGACGGCTTCCGCGACTCGGACAAGTACAGCTACGTGGACTTGAACCGCGCGGGTACGCCGCTGATCGAGATTGTCAGCGAGCCCGACATCCGCAGCGCCGACGAGGCCTATGCTTATCTCACTGAGCTGAAGCAAGCGATGCAGTTCATTGGCGCTTCGGCTTGCGACATGGAGAAGGGCCAGTTGCGTTGCGACGCGAACGTCAGCGTCATGCTGAAAGGCGCGGAGAAGTTCGGCACCAAGGCCGAGCTCAAGAACCTGAACAGCTTCCGCTTCGTGAAGCTTGCGATCGACTACGAGATCGCGCGGCAGGTTGCCGTCGTTGAAGGCGGCGGGCGTGTCAAACAAGAGACTCGGCTCTTCGAGGTCGAGACCGGCGAGACGCACAGCATGCGCAGCAAGGAAGAAGCTGCGGACTACCGCTACTTTCCCGAACCCGATCTGTTGCCGTTGCGCATCAGTGACGAGTGGAAGAACTCGCTCTTGGCGAAGATGCCGGAGCTTCCAGCCGACAGGCGCAAGCGCTTTGTCGAAGTGTTGGGCTTGCGGCCTTACGACGCCGAAGTACTGACGGCGACCCGCGACATCGCGGACTATTACGAGAAAGCGACCGCGGGCGGCGCCGACCCGAAGGCCGTCGCCAACTGGGTGATCGGCGACTTGACGGGCTTGCTCAAGAGCGAGAACGTCGAGTTCGAAGACTGCCCGATCGCTCCGGAGCACTTGGGCGAGCTGGTCTCGCTGATTGCTTCGGGTGAACTCAGCGGCAAGCTCGCGAAGGAGATCTTCCCGAAGATGTCCGCCGAAAAGCTCTCGCCGAAGTTCATCATGGAGCGCGACGGGTTGAAGCAGATCTCCGACACGGGCGCGATTGAGAAGATCGTCGACGAGGTGATCGCCGCGAACCCCAAGCAGGTCGAGCAGTACAACGGCGGCAAGACGACGGTTGTCGGCTTCCTGGTTGGCCAGGCGATGAAGGCTTCGCGGGGGCAGGCGAACCCGCAGGTGTTGAACGACCTCTTCAAGTCGAAGTTAGGCTGATGTTGCGAACGATACTCTTGGCCCTAGCGGCAAGTTGCGCGACGGCGCAGCAGGGCACTGTGCAGCAGGGCGTCATACCGATGCGCTTCGCGAACGTGCCGGCGTGTCCCGCGGCGAATCAAAGTGCCGATGCGATGTTGCTACGCGCCGAAGACCCAACGGGCTTGGGCATCGAAGTTTGGTGTGAGCGGCAAGGCCCCGGCTACGCTTATGGCTATAAGCTGCGCGGCGCGGATGGCAAGGCGATCCCGCTCGACCGCTGCATTTACTCCGACGGCATCAACGCGGTGGGCGTCGACCATGGCGGCAACGTTACAGAATCGAAGACCGCCGAGGGCGCGCCGCTCCTGAAGACCAGCGGCCGCATCGCCCGCTTCTTCCACAACAACTGGGACACCTTGCTCGGGCATCACGCGATCTACGACTTCGCGAGCCGCACGATGACCTACTACGGCAGCGAAGCCTACCAAGACCCGATGGGCCGTTGGACGCGCTTGCTGACGGGCGCGGGCAGCGCAACCCTCGGCGGCTTGCCGCAAGCGGGGACGCTGGGGAAGCTGAATGGCGAACGCGCCTTCGATCCCAAGCGCCAGGGTTGCGCGACAGCTTCGGCGGACGACGGCCAGAAGATCCACGAAGAGGTGGTCGACGCTTACAACGAACCCGGCAAGCTGAGCAAGACGACCATTGCTTGGCCGGAGACGGCGCAGATCGAGAAGATCGAGTTCAACGCGCGCGAGCGCAAGTTGCTCGTCAAGTTCCCGGCGGGCACGCGCAAGACGACGGTGTCGCTGGCCTTCGCGCGGCGGCTGTTGGGCATCGGCAAGGAGATCACGAAGGTGCAGCTCGATGGGCGCTTCGTGCCCGTCGAGGAGTTCATCACGTCAACGCACCGGACCCTACGCATCACGATCGATGAGCCGGTGAAGGAAGCGCTGTTGACTGAGTCCGGCGGCTTCCCGTTCTTCCTCGTCAGCAGCATCGCTATCGTCGGCGGCTTGATCATCGGTGCCGTCGTCGGGCTGCTCTTCCGGCGTAAGTTGCCGCCGGTTGAAGACGATCCAGAACCCGCCTAGACTGGCTCGGCGACCACTAGCTTCAGAATGCTCGGCGTCGGACGCACTTCCAGCAGCCGGAACCCGGAGGCGTCGAAAAGCGCGGCATAGTCTTCGGCCGTTCGTTCGCAGCCGCCGGTCATGGCGAGCATGTTGATGTCCATGAACTTGCCGGGATCGGGGATGTTGGGTGGGGCGACGGTGATCTCGGCCAGCAGCAGGCGCCCATGGGCCGGGATGACCGCACGAACGTGCTTCAAGATGCGGATGGACTTCTCATCGTCCCAATCGTGGATGACGTTCTTCGCGATATAGACGTCGGCGCCGGGTTCCATGCGCTCGAAGAAGTTGCCGGCGACGGCGTGGGCGCGGTCCGATAGACCCTGCGCGGCGAAGTTGGCCGTCGCGCCTGGGACGACACTGGCTTGGTCAAAGACGAATCCGCGCAATGACGGATGCGCCTTCAAGATGGCGGCGATTTGGCCGCCGTGGCCACCGCCGAAGTCGCAGACGCAGGTGTAGTCACCAAAGGGGAATGCCTCGGCGACGGCCGAGTCGGAGACGCGGCTGAAGTTCGTCATCGCGTCGTTGAAGATCGCGGCGCGCTCGGGGTGCTTGTCGTAATAGGCCCAGATGTCCATGCCCTCGGCGATGTCCGTGGCGATGCCGCCGGTGGCGACCGCTTCCTCGAACTTGGTCCAGGCGTTGTAGTGCTCACCGCCGCCGATCATGCGGAGCATGGCGTTCATGGAAGCGGGATGGTCCTTGCGAAGCAAGTCGCCGACAGGCGTGAGGCGGAATTCGCGCCCAGGGAGTTCTTCCAAGACGCCGGCCGCGGCCAGCAAGCGCAGGACGCGGCATAGATGGCCCGGATGGAGCCCGGTCGCGGCGGCGATCTCAGCGGAGGAGGTCTTCCCGGCGTGGATCAAATCCGCGATGCCGCGATTGGCGGCTAGGGTCAGACAGCGGGCGACCCAAGCGCCGCTAAAGATTTGAAAGAGTTGGGCTTCGGGGGGCAGGACGGGGGCGTTGGACATTGGCGCTAAGTCTTCGCGATCATAACAGACGAGAAATATTTCCCCCGATTCGGCTTTTTCCCCTCGAAGGCCGTCTCTAAGAACGGAGCCCAGTATTGATCTTCCGGGAAGTGGAAGATAAGGACCTTGTACTCAAAGCGCGCAAAGGGAACATTGACGCATTCAATGCCCTAGTGTCGCGCCATGAGAAGCGTGTGTTCAATTACTTGCTGCGGCTTCTGAGGGACCGGGAAGATTCGCTCGACCTGACCCAAGACGTGTTTTTGAAGGCTTACCAGAACCTGTCCAAATTGAGCGATGCGGCGCGGTTTTCTCCTTGGCTGTACCGCATCGCTCACAACGAAGCGTATTCGCTGTTGCGCAAGAATCGTCCGGACACGGTGGAGATGGCCTACGAGCCCGGCACGGCCGAGGCGAGCGAGGGCTTGTTTCCAGTGGAGATGAGCCTGGCCGTGGAAGCGGCGTTGGGGCGCTTGACGCCCGAGCAGCGCGAGGCGGTGGTTCTAAAGATCTATCAGGGCTTCAAGTTCGAAGAGATGGCCGAGATTTTGGATGTGCCGTTATCGACAATCAAGTCCCGTTTGTATTCCGCGTTGGATGTATTGAAGGGCGCGCTGGCGCCAGTGAGGGGTTAGTAGCAATGGACATCAGAGATTACGCGATGGGGGAGGGAAGCGCGGCGGAGCGGCAGGCTTTTGCCGCGGAGCTGGCGAAGTCCGGTGAGTTGCGCGATGAGTTGCAGCGCTATGAGTTGACGTTGACGGCGTTGCAATCGGTGGCGGAGGAAGAGATTCCGAGACGGATCGCGTTTGTAAGCGATCCGGTGTTTGAGCCCAAGTGGTGGCAGAAGTTGTTTAGCGCGCCGCAGTGGGGATTCGCATCCGCGGCGGTTTTGGGCGCGGCGATTTTGGGGCATGGCTGGATGATGCGGCCCGTCGCGGCTTCGCCGCTGGTGGCGCAGGCCCCGATTGTGCGCGAAGCCGGCATCTCGAAGGAAGAGTTGAAGGCCGTCGTTGCGCAAGCGGTGGCCGAAGTGGAATCGCGGCAGCGCGAGAATTTGCGTGTGGCGCTGAGCGAAGCGGAGAAGAAGCACCAAGAAGAACGGCAGATGATGGCCGTGACCTTCGATGAAAACATGATGCTGATGCGGAAGCAGATGAACCGGATGCTCGTGTCGACCGCGAATCTGAACGTCGGGAGCGTGCAGCAATGAAGAGGGCAATGCTCGCCGCGCTGCTGAGCGGCGCCTTGTTGCTGGCCGCTGTGCCAGCAGTTGATCGCGGGATGCTGCTGTTGGTTGAGAAGAAGATCGATCAGAAGCTGGAAAGCTTGTACGATGAGCCGTTCTTGCTGCTTGGCATGACGCGCGGGATGTATCTCGAAAAGTTTGGCGCGGTGTTTAGCGCGGACTTGCAGTTAGTGGTGACACCCGGCGCGGGGACCTTTGGCTTTACGACGCCATCGAAGGAACTGATCGCCTCGACGCGCGCGAAGAAGTTGCAGCGCCTGCCGCAGTTGAAGGACGCAATGAAGACGCAACTGGTGGCCGCGGCGACGATGCTCGATAAGCTGCCGCCGGAAGAGAACGTCGTGATCGGCGTTTCGCTCTTCCGCCGCAACTGGGAAGACACGAGCGGCATTCCGTCGCAGGTAGTGCTGCGAGCCGTGCGCAAGGATCTGTTGGCCGCCCGTAGCGCGGTGGCGTTGGACGCGGCGATTCAGGTCCGGGAGTTCTAATGCGCCTTGGCGAGCGCCTGATTGCCCGGCAACTTATCACGCGTGAGGAACTGGAGCAGGCATTAGAACTACAGAAAGAGCGCCGCGAGAAGATCGGCAAGATTCTCGTCGACCTCGGTTTCGTGGCCCTGCGGGAAGTGATGAACGAATTGAGCGCGCAACTGAGCGTGCCTTTCGTCGTTTTGGAAGAAGGCCCGGCGACGGCGCCGGAACTCGAAAAACTCTCGACGCGCTTCCTGCGGCAATCGAAGGTTTTTCCGTTTAGCTTCGACGGCACGTCGTTGACGCTCGCGATGGCGGACCCGCTGGACTTCGAAGTGATGACGGCGGTTTCCGTTTCGACGGGGCTGAAGGTGACGCCGGTTTTGGCGCTCGAGTCCGAAATCATGGACGCGCTGGAGAAGCACTTCAGCGAGGGCCGCCGCGCCGAAGGCGCGGAAGAGTTCGGCAACGACGACGCGGCGCAAGACCTAGAACACTTGCGCGACATGGCGTCCGAAGCGCCCGTGATCCGGCAGGTGAACGCTATGATCGCGGACGCGGTCGAGAAGCGCGCGAGCGACATTCACATCGAGCCTTTCGAAAAAGACTTCCGTATCCGCTTCCGTATCGACGGCGTGTTGCAGAACCAGGAAGCGCCGCCGAAGGAAATGAAGGCGGCGGTAATCTCGCGCCTGAAGCTGATGGCGAAGTTGAACATCGCCGAGCGCCGCTTGCCGCAGGACGGCCGCATCAAGATCCGCACGATGGGGCGCGAGGTGGACTTGCGCGTTTCGACGCTGCCGACGCTTTACGGCGAAAGCGTCGTCATGCGTATTCTCGACCGCAGCGCGACGGACTTCTACGACTTAAAGAAGCTGGGCTTCGACGATTTCATGCTGCGGCGCATGGAGTACTTCACGGAATTGCCGCACGGGATCTTCCTGGTAACGGGGCCGACCGGTAGTGGTAAGTCGACGACGCTGTATTCCGCGCTCAAGCGCATCAACAAGTCCGACCGCAAGATCATCACGATCGAAGACCCAGTGGAATATCAGATGGACGGGATCAATCAGATCCACGTGAACCCGACTATCGGTCTTACCTTCTCGGCCGGCCTGCGACACATCGTGCGCCAAGACCCGGACGTCATCATGGTGGGCGAAATCCGCGACCGCGAGACCGCCGACATCGCGATCCGCGCTTCGCTGACGGGCCACTTCGTGTATTCGACGCTGCACACCAACGACGCGCCCAGCGCGATTACGCGCTTAACCGACATGGGTGTCGAGAACTACCTGTTGACCTCTTCGATCACCGCCGTGCTCGCGCAGCGCCTGGTGCGCCGCATCTGCCCGCACTGCAAGTACGAGGCGGGCGAGACGACGGCTTTCGACGGCCAGAAGGTTCCCTTTTTCAAGGGCAAGGGCTGCGAGCAATGTTTCGGCACGGGCTATCACGGCCGCGTGGGCATCTTCGAGTTGATGCAGTTGAACGAAGAATTGCGCCGGCTGATCATGCGTAACGAGGACGCGAGCATCTTGACCGATGCCGCCAAGCGCCACGGCATGAAGACGTTGCGTGAAGACGGTTGGCATAAAGTTTCGATCGGCACCACGACGCCGGACGAAGTCATACGTGTAACGCAGGAATTCTAAGCGCGATGACGACCTTTCAATTCCGTGCCGTAACCAGCGATGGCAAGTCGCGCAGCGGAACCTACTCGGCCGAAAACGAAAAGCAAGTTTCGATCGAACTGCGCCGCCAGGGCCTGACGCCGCTTTACATCGGCTTGAATAAGCCCGGCGGTCTTGAGTTCAAGTGGCCGGAGTTCAAGGGGGGCAAGCGCCGCGACGTTCTCTTCTTCACGCAGGAACTGGCGACGCTACTCGCCTCCAGCGTGCCCGTGGACCGCGCGCTTTCGATCGTGACGGAACTGACGGAGAAGCCCGCGTTCCGGCTCGTCGTCATTGACATCCTGCGTTTGCTCAAGGGCGGCAAACCGCTCGCCGAATCGCTGGCCGCGCATCCCGATTACTTTTCGGAGCTATACATCAACATGGTGCGCGCGGGCGAAGCTTCCGGTTCGCTCTCGACGGTGTTCGCGCGCTTGAGCGACTTCGAGCGTAACCGCGACGATCTGCGCAGCTACATCGTGAGCTCGATGTCGTATCCAGTGCTGCTGGCTGCGACGGGCGTGGGCGCGATTCTGGTGCTGATGTACTTCGTGGTGCCGCGCTTCGCGACTATATTCGAAGGCGGGCGCATGGTGATTCCGTTGCCGACGCTGATCATGTTGCGGGCGAGCGAATTCCTGCGCGCTTGGGGCTGGCTGATGGCGATCGTGATCGCCGCCTCCAGCATGGCATTCCTCTACTTCATCCGCACACCGAAGGGCCGCTGGTGGTGGGACGATTTCCGCCTGCGCGTGCCGCTGATTGGCGATGCGTTGCGAAAGGCCGAGACCGCGCGTTTCGCGCGCGCGATGGGTACGCTGGTGGCGAACACCGTGCCGCTGGTGCAATCGTTGCAGATCGCCGGGGGCACTCTCGCCAATCAACGCATGGCGCGGTCGCTCGAAGTGGTCGCGCAGGGCGTGAAGCGCGGCGAAGGCATCTCCGTTCCGCTTCGGCGGAGCGGGCAGTTTCCGTCGCTGGCCTCGCACTTGTTGAGCGTGGGCGAGGAGACCGGCAAGCTAGACGACATGTTTACGCGCATGGCGGATATCTACGAAGCCGATACGCGCGCGGCCGTGAAGCGCTTTACTTCGCTGTTTGAACCGATTTTGATTTTGTTGATGGGCGTCGTGGTCGGCGCTCTCATCCTGAGCATGCTGCTCGCCATTACCAGCATTAACGAGGTCGCAATTTAGCCATGAATCTGAAACTCAAACCCGCCCGCCGCCGCTTGTCTTCCCGCGCCGGCGTCACTCTTATTGAAATGCTCGTGGTCGTGACGATCATTGCGTTGTTCGCGTCGATCGTCGGGCCGCGTCTATTCAAGGCCGGCGACGGCGCGCGCGTCACGGCGGCGCGCACGCAGATCAATAGCTTCATGCAGACGCTGCTGCTCTACAAGAATTCGACCGGCGTGTTTCCGAACGCGCAGCAAGGTCTTGCGGCGCTGCGGATTCGGCCGGCGGACCAGCCGAACTGGGATGGGCCTTACCTGCAAAGTGAAGTGCCCGCCGATCCGTGGGGCCGTCCATATATCTACAAATTCCCTTCGGAATTCGGCGATGAGCCCGAGATCGTCTCGCTAGGCGCCGATGGGGCGCCGGGCGGGGAAGGCATCAACGCGGATATCAGTAGTGCGCGATCGAAATAAACACGAGCGCGGCGTCACGCTCATCGAGATGCTCGTCGTGGTGGCGATCATCTCGTTGATGGTGGGTGTGTCGATGCCGTCGTTCTCCGGCGGCCTCGACTCGTTGCGCTTGCGCAGCGCGGCGGGCAGCGTTTCGGCGGCGTTGAACATGGCGATGCGGACGGCGGAGCGGCGGCAATTGCCCGTCGAGATCGCGATCGAGGGCAGCAGGAATCAGTTGGTGATGCGCAGCGCGGATGGCCGCGCGCCGCGTGTGTTTACGATTGCGCCGGGCATACGCATCGCGCGGGTGTTGCCCGCGCTCTTCGCGGACGAGCCACAGAAGGACCGATACGTGGTGCTGTACCCGAACGGCGCGCCGCCGCAATTGATGGTGGAATTGCGCAGCGAGCGTGGCGCTTCCAAGATTGTGCGGTTAGACCCATTTACCAATACGGCGAGGGTGGTGGATGACAAGCCGAAGGAGTAAGCAGGCGGGCTTCACGCTTATCGAGATGCTGGTGGCGACGCTGATCATGGCGATCGCCGTGACGGCGTTGATGGCGAACTTGAGCACGTCCACGAAGAATCTATTGAGCGCGTCGGATATCGACAGGCTGACTTCGCTCAGCAAGAGCAAGATGGACGAATTGATCGTACAGCCGGGGAGGATGGATGGCGTGTATGAAGGGATCCTGGACGCCGACGCCAAGGGGCAAGTGCGCGGACGCTGGAGGGCGATCGTGACGGTGGCGGCGATGGCGCCGAATGGATTGGACCGCTTGGAGCGCATCCAACTGGAGACGTGGATTCAGATCGGTGCGAAGCGGCGGACGCTGCAATTCGAAACCTACCGGCGCGTGCCGGGGAGTGGGGCGGGATGAGGGGCCGCGGCAGGGGTGGTTGCGGGCGCGGCTGTCTACTGGCGGGCGCGGCGACACGAGACATAGCGAGCGTAGGCGCGGGGAGACTCGGCGCGCGGAGACAGGCGATAGCGGCTAGGCGCGCGCGTGGGCAGGCGGGCGTTACATTGCTCGAGCTCTTGATGGCGGTGACGCTATTTGCCTTGCTCACGGTGTCGAGCGGCATCGTCTTGCGCGTCGCTTTCACGTCGATGAACGTGATCGAAGCGAAGGTTGATTTGGACCGCCGCGTGAACGGCTCGCAGCGGGCGCTCGATCAGATGTTACACGGCATCATGGCGGTGCAGGGCGCGTGCGCGGGCGTGCCGGTGGCGTTCCAGGGGACCGAATCCGTGATGCGCTTCGTAAGTTCCTATTCGTTGCAAGAAGGCTCGCGGGGCAGGCCGCAGATTGTCGAGTTGATGTCGCAACAGAAGACGGACGGTACGGGATTCCGTTTGGTAGTGAACGAGTATCCCTATATCGGGCGGGCGAGTTTGGCCATGGTCTGCTCGCAGCCGCCGCAGGTGCGGCAGAGCAGTTTTATTCTCGCGGACCAACTCGCGTATTGTCGTTTTCTGTTCAAAGCGCTGGACCCGGGGAGCGGTTCGGAGACTTGGGTATCGACTTGGATGATTCCGGCTTGGCCGCGAGGCGTGCGCGTGGAGATGCAGCCGCGCAAAGTGGGCGAGAACCGCTTGCAGTCGGCGACTTTGAGCGTGCCGATCGTGGTGCGGAGGGCGCAGATTGAATAGGCGGCAAGAGAAGGGAACGGCGCTGCTGGCGGTGCTGTGGCTGACGGCGGCGCTATCTATGATCGCGATGTCGGTGGCGGACTCGGTGCGTTCGGAGATCGAGCGCGGCATCGGGCAGCAGGAAGCGTTGCGCGCGTACTACTTGGCGCGTGGGGCGGTGGAAGAATCGTTGTTCCGTCTGCGTACGGCGGCATCGTCGGGTATGTCTTTCGACGACATGTTGCGCATGTCGCGGCGTCGCTTCGTGCGTTTCCCGAGCGGCGAGGCGTTGGTTGAGATCGTGTCGGAGCAAGGGAAGCTCAATATGCGCTCCGTGGATGCCGTAACGCTGGCGCGTTTGCTAGTGGCTATGGGCGAGCCGTCGCTCGATGCGAATCGGATCGCCACGACGTATGGCGCGGGGCGCGGGGCGCCGATGTTGAACGCGAATTTACTTTCGAATCAATTTGGCGGGCAATTTGCAGGGGGGGCTTCGGCTTTTTCACCCGGATCCGCGTCTCTAGAAAATGTCGAGGAGTTGATGCTGATCCCTGGGGTCACAAGTGAAATGATGCATGGCCGCTTTCGCAGGCAGCCCAATGGCCGCATGGCGCGTTGGGGTGGCTTGGTGGATTGCGTCTCACCGCTCGCTACCGGCATGGGGTTGGACGCCTGGAGCGTGGACCCGACCTTGCTGGTGGCTTTAGGTATGAGCCCCGAACAGGCGCAGAATTTCATGGAGGCTCGCGCGCTTCCGGTGGAGCAGGCGATGGTGGCGATGGGGCAAATGATAGAGGCGGGGCAGGGCGTGCCGGGTCTTTCGATGAACGCCATCGGTTCGGCGTTTCAAATTCGCGCGACGGCGCGGCCGCGTTTGGTGAACGGCGAGCTATCGGAAACGCGGCGCACCGTTTCGTTGCTAGTGGAAAATACCCCGCCGCCGCCGCAGTTCTTCTGGCGGGAAAGCTTGAGTTACTTGCGCTGGTACGACAGGACGGAGTCGACGGTGGGCGCGATGGCGGCGGCATGGTTGCCGGTGTTGGCGCCAGTGCCCGTGATTGCCGCGAGCGCGGGGGGAGTGCAGTGACGCCCGCTGAAACGCCAATCGTCGATCCGGCGATCGAGCCCGTCCGGCGGGTGGATATCTCGCTTTGGCGGCGTTGGACGAGCTTCGGCACGGGCGTGGGCATCGCGATCGAGCCCGAACATTTGGAGATTGCGTTGGTGAGCGTGCGGCCCCAGGGCATCGAGATTCAGGATTCGCTTGAGATCGCGCGCTACCGGGAGCGTCCGGCGGCGGAGTGGGGCGCGGAGTACTCGGCGTTTCTCGCGAAACACAAGATCAAGCAAACCGCGGCGGTGGCGGTGTTGCCCGCGCGCGAAGTGATCTCGCGGACCTTGACGTTGGCGGGCGTGGGCGACGGGGAGCTCGACGCCGCGGTGCGTTATCAGCTCGACGGATTGCATCCATTCCCGGAAGACGAAGTGTCGGCGAGTTTCGCGCGGCTGGAAGAACCGAATCAAGAGACTGTGGCGATTGGCATCGCGCGCGCCGATGCGATCAACGAGTACGCGACGTTCTTCGAGGAAGCGGGCGTGGACGTGGCGGGCTTCGCGGCGCCGGCGGCAGCCTATTATTCCGCGTTGCGCATATTGCAGCGTACGCCGCACGACGAGTTCCTTGCGGTGCGGGAGCGCGAGACGAGTCTCGAGATCTACGCGGAGACGAAGACGAATCCGCTGTACTTCGTCGAATTGCAGCAAGAGGCCGCGCGGGCGGTCTCAATCGCGGCGAGCCAAGTGCGTCTGCCGGAGAATGCCGGCGAAGGGAAACTGGGCGCGTTCTTGCCCGTTGCTGAGAGTAAGGTAGCGGTTTCGCCGCTCGCTTATGCGGCCGCGCTGAACGCGGCGCTGCCCCGACAATGTCTGGCGGTGAACTTGTTGCCCACGGAACGGCGCAAGACCTTTTCGCCGTGGCAGTGGGCGCCGACATTGGCGTTGTTGGCCGCGGCGATCTTCGTTGGCGTGGCGCTGTATTACTTTCAAGAATTTTCGAACCGGCGCTTGATCGCGGCGATGGATGCCGAGACGCAGTCGCTCGCGCCGCGCGTGGCGCAGGTGCGGGACGCGGAGGCCAAGCGCCAGGCGATACAGCGCAAGCTCGATTCGCTCAATGAATTCATGCGGCAGCCGCGAGAGGATCTGGATAGCTTGCGCGAGCTGACGCGGCTGGTGCCGCAGACGGCTTGGCTGAGCCGCCTGGAAATGAATCGTGCGAGCGTGACGATGATGGGCGAGACGGAACAGGCGACGGAGATGTTGAAGATCATCGACGACTCGCCGCTGTTTGGGAATACGGAGTTCACGGCGCAGGTGGGACGTTCGGCGGGGAATCGGGAAGTGTTTCAGATCCGTACGCAGCGGGAGAAACCGAAGCCGGCGATACCAGTGGTGGGCGGGCCTCCGGTTGCGGCGCCTGTTGGCGTGCCGCCGCAGCAACCACCACAACAGCAACCGCAACAACAACCCGGAGCGCCGCGATGAAGATCTCCGCGCGCGAGCGCCGCTTGCTTTTGATTCTCGGCATTAGCTTTGCCGTTTGGCTCGTGATCTTCAACTGGACGGGCGACGAAGAAGTCGTGGGGCCGGTCGAGGTTGTGGATGCGGGCTCGGTCGCCGCGGCGCAGTCGCGATTGGACAAGACGCGCGCGATGGCGGCGCGTTTGCACGCCGCGAGCGAGGACTTGAAGCGAGCCGAGGCGACGTTGGCGACGGTGGAGAAGCGTTTGCTGGCGGCGGACACTCCGGCGCAGGCGTCGGCGCAGTTGTTGAACATCTTCCGCCGCCTCGCGCGTTCCCAAGGCGACGCCGTGATCATGCGTTCGGCGGACTTGGGCAACTTCAGCGCTGCGGGCGAGTACGCGGAGCTGGCGATGATCATGAATCTCGATTGCCAGATTGAATCGCTGGTGAACTTGCTGGCCGATTTGACGGCGCAGCCGGAGCTGATTTCGTGGCGGGATTTGAAGGTGGGTAGCGCGGATACGAAGACGAAACGTTTGAATGTGGTGATTACCTTGCTGGCGCGCTGCCCGAAGAGATTGGCGCCGAAGACTGGCACGGCAAGCGCGGGAGGCTACCGGTGAGCGGAAAGATTCTCTGGCTGAACTTGGGGCTCTTGGCGATTCTGGCCGTGGGTGGCGTCGAGTTGCGGCGGCGTTGGCTGGATGCCGAGAAGGAACGCCAACGTGCGATGGCGGTGAAGCCAAATGTCTCGAACGTCTCGGTGGCGCCAACGGGCGCGCCCGCTTCCGCGCCCGCCGGCAACGTAACGGCGGCGCAGTACTTTGAGGTGGCGGAGAAGTTGTTGTTCGCGAAAGACCGCAATCCGATGGTGGTGGTGGAAGAGAAGGCGCCGCCCCCGCCGCCTCCGCCGATGCCTGAGCTGCCGAACGTATTCGGCGTCATGAACCTTGGTTTGGGCCCGATGGTGTTTATGTCCACCGGCAATTCGCCGCAACAGAGCTATAAGGTCGGCGACACGATCGGCGAGTTTCAGTTGACGGCGGCTTCGTCAAAAGAGCTGACGTTCACGTGGAAAGACAAGACCATAACCAAGGCGGTGGATGAACTGGTGGCGAAGTCCAAGCCCGCGCAGGCTTCCACGCAGGCGAGCTACACGCCGCCGCCCGCCCCCGGAAGACCGGACTTCACTCCGGCCGCGCCCATCAAGGTCCCCGAAAACGTGAAGCCCGCTCCCGGCGCCGACATCGGCGGGGAGCGCAAGGGCTGTTTGCCGGGCGATACGTCGCCCGCTGGCACGGTTGTCGATGGCTATAAGAAAGTTTCCTATTCGTATGCGTTCGGCCCAATCTGTTATTGGGAAGCGGCGCGCTAAGGAGTAATTGTCATGATGCGTTTGATTCAAGCCAGCTTCGCACTTGTCGTATTGGCGGCGTGCACGGAGGCCCAGACAGCGTCGCACGGTTCCGGGCAGAAGAAGCCCCAAGTCGCGGCGTCCCGGCCTGTCGCGAAAGTGGCCGAGCCGAAGCGCCATCCGGACGGGCGGCCGCTAGGCGTGCCGTATGACGCGGTGAAGATCGCTCCGGCGGCGTGGCGGACAGTGGAAAATGGCAAGGCCGTGGTGTACCGGCAGACGGCGTTCGGATTCTCGAAATTGACCGAAGAAGAGAACGCCAAGATCCAACGCATGATCGATGGCAAGCCGGACCCGAGCACGGATGTGCCGCAGGGGATTTCCGTGGTGGAGAAGGAAGGCAAGTTGCACTTCTCGCGCATTACGCCTTTTGGCCCTTATCACTGGGTGAAGGAAAAGACCGACTTGAATCCGGTGGAGAGCGCGGTGTGGGATAAGGCGCAGAAGACGGCGCAGACGACAATGCCGAAGACGACAGTGCCGAAGACGGCGGAGGTTCGCAACTAATGCGTCTGCAGATCGCATTCTTGATTTCGTTGGTGTTGCAGGCGCAGCAGCCGCCGCCGGCTCCGGCCCCGGCCCCTCAAGCTCCCGCCCCACAGCCACCAGTGCAGACCACGCCGCAGACCGTCGCGCCCGCCGGCGCCGAATCCGCGGCTGGGAATCTGGTGCTGAACCTGCCCGGGGCGTCGTTGACCGAAGTGATCGACACGCTCGCGCGCGTTCTCAAGATCAACTACATCCTCGATCCGCGCGTGAAGGGCAACGTCACGATTCAGACCTACGGCGAGATCAAATCGACGAACGTGCGGGATCTGTTGGACATGATTCTGCGCATCAACGGCTTCGCGATGATTCAGGTGGGCGATATCTACCGCATCATTCCGACGGCGGAAGTGCAGCGGCAGCCGATGAATCCGGTAATCAATCCGGAGTCCAAGGATATTCCGCTCGACGAGAAGATGATGCTGAACTTGATCTTCTTGAAGTACACGCCGGCCAGCGAGGTGCAGAAGTTGATCACGCCGTTCCTAGGCGAGGGCGCGGTGGCGAGTTCCTATGAAGCCGCGAACCTGCTGATGATTCTCGACAACGGACGCAGCATGCGCCGGACGATGGAGTTGATCACGCTGTTCGACAGCGACACGCTGGCCAAGCAGCGGATCAAGATGTTCGAGTTGTCGTACGGGAAGCCGTCCGAGGTAGTGGGTGAATTGGAAGGCGTCTTCAAAGGGCTGTCTCTCGCGCAGCGCTCGGCGACCGTGCAGTTTCTACCACTCGACCGCTTGAACATGATTATCGCGATCGCGCCCAATCCCAACGTTTTCGCCGAGATCGAGACCTGGATAAAGCGATTCGACATCCCGGTGAAGGCGCCGGTGGGCGGTGTGGAAAATTACGTGTTCCGGGTGAAGTATGGACGGGCGGATACGATCGCGCTGGCGGTGACGATGCTCTATTCCGCGCAGCAGGATAATCCTTACGCCATGATGACGACACTGCAAACGATGATGATGATGATCTCTCTCACCAGCATGCTGTCGCAGGTGAGCGGGACCGGCGGCGCCGGCGGCGTGGGCGCGGGCGGAATCGGTGGAGTAGGCGGCGTGGGAGCCGGCGGCTTTGGCGGCGCGGGCTTTTTCCCGGGCATGGGCGGCATGGGGATGTTTCCCGGTATGGGCGGAATGGGGATGTTCGGCATGGGCGGCATGGGGATGTTTCCTGGCATGGGTATGGGGATGGGTATGTACCCCGGTATGATGCCGGGACAAGCGCAGCCGAATAACGGAGCGTTTAGCCCCGGCCAACAACCCGGCGGCGCGAACGCAACGGGTAACTTCGTGGGCCAGACCGGCGCGGGCGCGGCGCCGCCCGTGCGCGTGCCCAAGGTTGTGCCGAATCCCTTCGACAATACGCTGCTATTGCAGTGCACGCCTCAGGAGTACGAACAGTTGGAGCGGCTGCTGAACCGTTTGGACGTGCCGCCGCGGCAGGTCTTGATTGAGGCGAAGATCTACGAAGTCTCGTTGACGGGAGCTTTTTCCAGCGGCGTGCAGGCGTTTCTGCAGCGGCGCGGGACGACCTCGACCGGCGGATCGGCCGCCACCCGGCAGGTTCTAGGACAAACGACGGGGTCGGGAGTGGCGCTTACGGCGGGGCTACTAGTAGGCCAGTCGCGCGAGCTTCTTGGTTTCTTGAACATCGCCGAGGAGCAGCGAAAGGCAAAGGTGGTCAGCGCGCCGACGATCATCGCCACGGACTCGATCGGTGCGAGCATCAACATCGGGCAGTCGGTGCCTGTCTTGACTTCGCAGGCGCTCTCGGGCGCGCAGAGCGGCGGGTCGTCCCTGTTCACCAACACGGTCTCCCAGCGGAACGCGGGCGTCAACTTGAGCATCACCGCGCGAGTGTTGCCCAGCGGCATCGTAACTCTGATCATCAATCAGGAAATCAGTTCGCCGCAGCCACCGTCGGCGAGTTCGGCGATTCAGTCGCCATCGTTTTCGCAGCGCAACGTCTCGACGCAAGTCACGGTGCAAGACGGCGACACGATCGCCATCGGCGGCATCATTACCGAGTCGGACACGACCGCGACTTCCGGCGTGCCGGGACTGCACAAGATTCCATACCTCGGCTCGGTGTTCGGCGCGCAATCGAAGTCGCGCGAACGAACGGAATTGGTGGTCTTCATGACGCCGCGCGTTATTTACGACACGCCGGAAATCCAAGAGGCGAGCGACGAATTGCGTTCCCGCTTCAAGCGTTTGAACCGGCTGATTAAAGAGTAGTCGCGGCCGGAACTTCACCGAAGCTTGACCGCAACTTCGTCGTGGGGGCGCGTGTTAGCCTGTGTTGCGGGCGAACTGCGCCCCCTTGACGTTTGCGGACCTCGATCACCTTGCTCGCTTCGCTCCTCCCGTTGGGAGCGTTGGCTCAGACTTCGGCCATTCAAGTGGGACAGGGCGCGCCCACCCCTTCCATCGGCGAAGAATTCGTTCAGGCGTATCAACGCGCGCAATTCTTTGCGCTCGTGGCGACGCCGCCATTGACCGAAGTCGCCGCCTACGGCTCGGGTGGCTACCGCCAAGAATTCCAAGACCTAGGGCGCACAGGGTTGCGCTTCGCGCTGATCCGGCCGGCGAATCCGAATTTTTCGCTGGGAGTTAATCACACGGTGCGGCAGGTGCGTCCGCCCATTACGGCAATCCTCAACCGGAGCAGCATCGGCGTGAGTACGGCGGGATTTCCGTTAATTGACACAACGGAGTTCGTGGCCGTTCCGCCCGGTTTGGCGAATGCGCAGGTGGGCGGGAGCTATCAAACATTCGACAAGAATTTCGCGATCTTCGTTTGGGCCTCTCCGCCGCTCGCCGCCGAGGGCTCCGATGTGGTGGAAATGACGGTGGCGGATCCCATTTATGCGAGGTGGCAGAGCGTGGGTTTCACGGTTCTGGGGCCGCCGGTAAGCAACGCGGCCGCCGTGACCTCGCGGTTCAATACTACGGCAAGTGCGCAACGTTTCGTGGACGGCGCGATATACATCTTGACGTCGGGCTCATTCAATGGGCGGCAGATTTTCGTGCGGCGGAACGTGCTCGATTTGTACTTGGCCAACCAAGGGCCGGCGGGCTTCCTGGGCCTGCCCGTCAGCGAGGAGACTTTGCTCGCCGATGGCCGGCGGCGGCAATCCTTTGAAGGCGGCACGGTGGAGTACGCGTTGAACGGAACGCCGGTATTGAAGAACGCCGTGCAAGCGATCTCGATTGTGGGCGAGAATCCGATTCGATTGACAGCGGGCCAAAGCTATCCGCTGGTGGCGCAATTGCAGACGGCGGCGGGGGAGTTGGTGGAAGACCGGGAAGTCTTTTGGACGAGTTCGAATGGACTAGTGGCCTCCGTGACGGGCAGCGGCCCGCGCGTGACGTTGCGAGCCTTGCGCGGCGGCACGGTGGTGGTGCGCGCGACGAGTGAAGGGCGCACCAGCCAAAGTCTTACCGTTTTCATTACGGGCATTTGTTGCGCGCTCGGCGAGGGTGCGCCGACGCAGGCGATCGCGCAGACGTTCGCCGACGCGGCGCAGCGCAATCGTCTGGCTCTGCGTTCGCCGCTGGCTTCGCCCGTGCGGCGGCTGGGGGCGGGTTACGTGCAGGAAGCGATCCAGTCGGCAACGGGCGCGCGGGTTTTGCTTGCGAAGCCGGATTCGGCGCCTCAGGCCTTTGTCGTCGCGGGAACTGTGCTTGCGGCCTACGACGGACTCGGAGGTGCGACGGGGCAACTCGGTTATCCGGTGGGAGACGCGAGCGCGGGCGGCACGCAGTTGTTTGAGGGCGGCGCGTTGGCGGGTGCTCCCGTGCGAATTCTGAGCGGCGCGATTCTAGCGCGCTGGCGGGCTCTGGGCGCGGAGACGGGCGCGCTGGGTGTTCCCGAGTCGGCGGTGGGAAGCATATTGACATTTACGGGTAATAGCGTTCTCTTGCAGCGTTTCGCGGGCGGCTTGGTGGTGCAGGCTTTGAGTGGCGCTATTGCGGGCCGCGCGTTAGTGGTGAGCGGCGCGATGGCGGTGAAGTATTTGGAGCTTTCCGTGGCGGCGGGCTTGGCGGGTGCGCCGCTGACCGAGGAGTTCCAGACGGCAGGCGTGACGCGGCAGGAGTTCGACGGCGCGACGTTTGAGTTCGCCCCTGGCCAGGCGGTGCGAGTAATTGAGAAGACGCGACGGCCGAGTGTCTCGGTCAGCCCGGCGTCCGTGTTGCCGGGAGGGCGGTACCGTGTCGCGATCGGCGGCTTTGCGGTGAACACGCGTTTGCGCGTGACGCAGAGCGGCGGCGATGCGTTCGAGGCGACGGCGGCAAGCGGCGCTTATGTCTATGAGAGCGTTGTGCCGGCGGGCGCGCGAAGCGGTGTCGTAGTGGTGCGCGCGGCGGAGAGCGGAAATGCGCAGGTATTCGCCGAGGGGTCGTTCAACGTACGCACGCTGGCCGAGCTGCGGCCGCAATTGAGCAAAGTGGCAGGCGATCAACAATCGGGCGCGCCGGCGACGGTGTTGCCACTGGCGGTGCGGGTGCAAGTGATTGACTCGGCGGGCAACGCGCTGGCAAACGTTCCAGTGCGATTTGAGGCTTCGCCGGGCGGCGCGGTGGTGGAGAGCGATACCGCGAGCGACGCCGACGGATTCGCGAAAGCCACATGGCGATTACCGCCGCAGGCGGGCGTGGCGTTGCTGTCGGTGCAGTCGTCGGGACAAAGCACGACGTTTTCCGCGCGCGCCGCGGCGATGACGATCGCGGCTTATCCGCGGTTGAGCCAGGCCGTGGAGGGCACGTTGGGTAATAGCGGCGCCCCGTTGAGCCGGGCGGGAAGTCTCCTAGCGGCCATGGCGGCCGTGACGCGCTTCTACCAGCAGCGCGGCGTTGTGCCGCAGGATACGGGTCTCGCCGACGTCGCGGGGCTTAACAATTTCCTGCGTTCTTACTGCGCGGTTTCGGCGAGTGGCGCGCAGGTGTGCGACGGATTTATCGACGCCGGGCCCGGGACCGATGCAATGCCGAATCCATTGCGGCTGAACGCGTATTCCTCCGGCGTGTTGGACTTTGAATCCATCCCACCCACCTTCGATTCGTTGCGGCAATCGGTGTTCCTAGACACGCCCGTGATCCTGGCGTTGGAAATGTCGCGGGCTGGACAAGCGCCGGGCGCGCATTTCATCGTGGCGACGGGTATTGAGGCCAATGGCGATGTCCAGATCGTGGATAGCAATCCGGACTTCGCGCGATCAACGCTTTCCCAGTATTTGAACGGATTCTCCGCGGCGGGCGGGCCATGGCAGGTGAAGTGGGTGGGCGCGCTTCGCTTCGTGCCGCGCGGAACGCAGGGCTCGGCGTTTTTCTTGCATGGCAATGTGGCGGTGGAGGTGTCTAGCGCGGCGCCGTCATGCCAGCCGCGGCTCGCTTGGCCGGCTTCCTATGCAAGCCCGCAATTGAGCGGTACGAGTGCGCGGTTTTATTTGGTGAGTTGCGATGGGAATGGCGGCGCGTATCAGGCCGATGCCCCAGGGCCGTTCTTGCTTCACTTCACGGCGAACTCGAACCCCGTGGTGAAGACGGTCGTAAGCGGCGCGGCGGAGGCGAGTTACGCGATCGTGCGCGAGAACGAGACATGGTCGCTGGGCCCGATGTCAATTCGCGCGACGGCGGACGGAGTAGTACAAGCGGCGTCTTTCCAGTTCCGGCTGGCTCCGGGATCGATCATTAGCGTCTTCGGCAGTGGATTACCGAAAGCCGGCGATAGCGGGGCGGCGGTGGAATGGAACGGCACGGCGCTGCCGGTATTCTTCAGCAATGGATTCCAGCTCAACACGGCGTTGCCGGAAGGCGCGAGCGGACCGGGCGTGTTGCGTCTTGCGTCGCGATTTGGGGCGCAGAGCGTGAATCTGGAGCTCGACGATTACGCGCCCGCGATCTTTACGTTGAGCAGTGGCCTCGCGGCAATCGTGAACCAGGATGGCTCTATTAATGCACCGCTTTCGCCCGCCGTGCGCGGGCAGGTGATCACACTCTACGGCACGGGATTCGGGGCGACGGCGGCTGGCGCGGGGACTCTTAGAAACATTGTCGAGATGCCAGGCTTCCAAGTGCAAGGTCAGGAACTGCGCCCTCAATTCGCGGGACTGGCGCCGGGCTTCGTGGGCTTGTATCAAATAAATGTGCTTTTGCCGGCCGCTTTGAGCCCTGGCTCGAATTTGGAAGCGCGAATCGTACAAGACGGTATTTCTTCGCCCAGTATTCGCTTTTCGTTGCGTTGAGCTGTGGAAAAGTCTCCCCAGAACGTATCGCGATGGGCGCGTCGTGTGTCAAAACGACACAAACGAGCGAGGTCGTGCGCCGTAAGCCCATGCATCTGAAGAAGTTCCTCGGAATTTTTCCTTGACTTGCTGGCGTTCCTAGTGCTACTACTGGTATGTCTGTAAAGTGACAGGCGGCTTTCATCACAGCGACGTGACCCCGCGAGCACAGCTTTTAAGATTTAACAAGAAGTCGCTTCGACTTGAGTAGTACCGAAGAGTAGTAACCATGAGGCTCAGGTTGAAAGAGAACTTCCATCAATTCAAAAAACAGACACTTCACAAGGAGAAGGAAATGTCGCATTTTCGAAAAATGCTTTTTGCGCTCGTTGCCACCGCATCCTTTTTTGGGATGAGCGGTAACGCTCAGGCGCAAACGAGTAATCCCTTCGTCTGCAACACCAGCTTTTCGCCTCTCGTCGTCCGCGTCGAGGGTTTGCGTGAGCTTGTAGGCGATATCGTAATCACTTGCACCGGTGGTAACAGCATCGGCACGCCGACTGCCCAAGCCACGGACGGTAACCCGCCCGCGGTCGCCCAGGGCGTTGTGGCCGCTCCCGCCATCGGCGGCACGGCCATCCTCAACCCCACCGTTCCCGCCGTGAACATTTCGGTGACGGTGAGCGCTGGCCGCATCACCAACCGTTTGTTCAGCAACAATCTGACGGACGCGCTCCTGTTTATCGATGAGCCGACCAATCCCACGATTTGGCAGCAGACCCGCGATAATCAAAACCCCTGTACTTCGTATGCTCCCTCTGGCTTCGTTCAAACGCCTGGCGTTTGCACCGGTCTCAATTACTATTTTGAGAACGGCGTCGCCACGGGCGCTGGCATTCCGGGCGTCTTCGTTGGCGCTCCGACTACCGCGAATCCGAATCTCGGTGTGAATACGCCGTTGAACGTGTTCCAGGGTCAGTATGGCGTCGGCGGTGGCTTCAACTCCAACGACCGCACCATCACCTTCGTCGGTGTGCCCATCGTGCAGCCGGGTACGTTCGCCAATGCCGGTAGCCGCATCTACCGCATCAAGAACATCCGTATCCAAGTTGCCAACGTGTTCCAGGTGAACAACCAAGTGCTCGCGTTCATCTCCATCCAGAACCCGCCCGCGAACCTCGTGCTCAACAACGCGCAAGGCATCGTTGGTTTCGTTCAGGACGGCTTGACCTTTGACGCGATCTCCGGTGGTCCCTACGCTCAGTGCTTGGGCCTGAACCAAAATCTCGGTTCCGGCAACAACCCGGCCTTCACCAGCCTGGTTGGCGCGCTGCGCTTCACGGAATCCTACGGCGTGTCGTTTAAGCGCCGTGGCGTCGGTGGCCCGCTTGACCAATACGATGCTGTCTACAACCAGTTCTTCACTGGCACGACGGCTGCCCCGATTGGCCAAGCGAATCCGACCGTGAACTACAACACGGAATCCGGTTTCTACAACAACAACTTCCCGACCACGAACAACCTCCGCGACGCCGGCAAGGCGAGCAACGGCACCCGCCTTCGCGCGCGCTTTAGCGCCGTTCCGGCTGGCGTGACGGTGTTTGTCAGCCTGGCCCCGGTTACGGGTGTGACGTTCGGCACCAGCACGACGATCGGTCAAGGCACCAACGCTCCTGGCTCGGCCTATGCCGTGTCCGGTACCGACGCCAATGGCGCCACCGCGCTGACCTTCGCTCCGGTTTCGAGCTCCAGTTCGACCTTCCAGAGTGGTTCGGGTGCGGTGCAAGGTTCGGCTGCTCCTGGCTTCGGTGGCACGGGTATCGCTTACACCTCGCCCTCGGGCATGGTTACCTCCCGCGTTGACTTCGGCCAAGTGACGATCGGCTCCGACGGTACGGGCACCTACGTTTGGGAAGTGCTCCGCGCCGATGACAACGCGATCGACCGTCTGGACTTCCTGGCGACCATCCGCTTTGCTCCGACCACGACCATCGTGACGGATATCACCGCGGTTGATTCCTTCGTGTCCGGCAACTACGCTCCGATCGTAGCCGCGGATCCCACGCTGCTCAACAGCAGCACGATCCCGAGCTTCGTTCTCGATCCGGAAGACCGCAAGAAGCTCTTCACCATCGGCAACTGCGCCACGAACCTGCTGTATCCGTTCGTGAGCAGCGTGACCGGTTTCAACACCGGCATGGCCATCGCTAACACCTCCAGCGATCCGTTTGGCACCGCCAACGAATCCGGTGTTTGCTTGGTGAACTTCTACGGTGACGCCGCCGGTGGCGCCGTGAACCCGCCGCAACAGAAGACCTCCAAGTCGATCCCGTCGGGCAAGGTTGCCACGTTCAACCTGCTCTTCGGTAATGCCGACTGGGGTATCACTCCTGTCGCCGGTTTCCAAGGCTACATCATCGTGCAGTGCAACTTCCGCTGGGCCCACGGCTTCGCCTTCATCAGCGATCCGTCGAACCTGCAGACCGCGCACGGTTACCTCGCGCTCATCCTGGACCCCAACGGTCTGGGTGGTTCGCAACTCCGCCGCAACACTGGCGCGCCGGTTGCCGAACAGCTCGACAACTAAGCACGTAGCAGTCTAGAAACGATCGGGGCGGACAGCAATGTCCGCCCCGATTTATTTTTTCTTCGTGGCGTCAACGTTCTGTTAAACTAAGAGCACTGCGTCCGTCCACTTCTCTTTTCATAGAGGATCCCCAATGCACAAGTTGTTATTTTCTCTGACGGTATTGTCCTGCCTATTCAGTCAGACCGTCGCCGCCTCCAACCTTATCTCTCTCCCTCGCGACGGCAGCGGCGGCACCACAGGATACATCTACAGCTCCGAGCCCTTCGCTCAGATCGGCACCTTCGCGGTGGACCCCGCCGCATTCGACGCGGTGTGGCACCCCACGGCCTCGAAATTTTACGTCTTTACCAAAAGCTCGCAGAAATCCGTGGCCGTCTACAACGGCACATCGCCTTTCGCCGAACGCAGCTTCACCAATAACATTCCCAACATCACCACCGCGCGTATTTCCCCCGACGGCCGCCGTCTCTACGTTCTTTCGGGTTCGCTGCGTATTTTCGATACCGTGAACGACCAGGAAGTGGTCGGCATCAATACGGGCGGCCGTCCAATCGACGTCGATTTCTCATTGGACTCCAGCCGCGCGTTTATCTTGAACGACAACGGCAGCGTGGTTGCCGTCGACACGATTACGAACCAAGTCGTCAGCACTCTGCCCTTGGCCAACAATCCGAATAGCCTGATGGTGGGCCCCACGGGTTTCGTCTACGTAACCACCTCAAGCGCGGTGCTCGAAATCGATGGCCGCGGCAGCCTCGCGACGGTGGGCAATCCGATCTCGACCACGGGCGTGAATTGCACCCGCGTTCAGTTCGTTCCGGACGGTAGCCGCTTCGTCACGGCCTGCCAATCCGGCGGCACCACGAACTTCTACAGCGTCGAAACGATCTCGAGAACGATCTCCCAAACGTCGACACCTTTCGTCGCCGAACGCGTGCGCGTTGTCTCGAGCACCACGGCTCTCCTCTATGTTCCGGCTAGCAACGCGGTCTTCCGCGTCGGTCTGGTTCCTCCGTTGGCCTCGCCGATTCAATTGGAAGTCGCCGGCCTTGGCGCCGTGTCGGGCGGCCGTTCACTGGCGATCTCCGATCAAGTCCCTACGGCGAGCTATCTCTTCCTTGACGGGCCGAATTCAATTTCCCGTGTCAGCATCGGCACCAACACGATCAGCAACACTTTGACGCAGCCTACCTTCATCGGCAACTTGGCGTTTACGGGTCCCAGCGCTACCGGCGTGGCCTTCAGCTTGATCGCGATCACCCCGCAACAGAGCATCGTCGCGAGTCAACAGGGCCGGCCGCTCGTCGTGCGCGCACTCGATAGCCAATCGCGTCCGATCAATGGCTTGACGATTAACTTCAACAGCGATAGCGGCCAAGTCCAACTTTCGGGCAGCGCCGTCGTGACCAATAAGGACGGCTACGCGTTCGTCAGCGTGACCGCACCCGCCGTTACGGGAACTTACAACGTCTCGGCGAGTTCCAGTGGCTCCCAAGGCCAGACCTTTACGCTGAACGTCACGGGCGGGTCCGGAGGCGGTGGTGGTGGCGGCGGTGGCACAGGCGGCACCGCGCCGATCGAGATTCTAAGCGGCAACGGCCAGCTTATGTTCGGCCAACTCTTCGCCCCCGAACTGCTACGCGTCCGCGTACGCGATGGCGCGGGACAGCTCCTGAGCGGCGCGACGGTTACTTGGCAATTGCTATCGGGCGAAGGTAACCTTCGCGACGCGCAGACGACGACCGACACCAACGGCGAAACGGAAAACCGTTTCGGCTCGCTATTGTTCTTTAACGACGGCTTCACGCCCTTGAAGGTGACCGTGGTGCGCGCCACTTCGACCGCTGGCTTCGTCGATTTCTACATGACGGCATATCCGGAGTACGGCATCTTGGGCAATCAGGTGCTCACCACCAGCCCGCCCGCCATTGAACTCATTAGCCCGCCCGCCGGTTCCACGATCCGCATCACGGCTGGCACGCCCGTAACCGGCGCGATTCGCGCGCGCATTACCTCGCAGGCTCTGGTAAATCAAAGCCAGCCGATTCCGAACATCGGTATGTTCGTGCCTCCGCAGGGTTCGGGCGCCGCCGATGCCGTCACCGCGCAATGCTCTTCCGACAGCCTCTCCAACGGCCAAGGCGAAGTTTCTTGTAACCTCGCCGGCGGTTCCCGCCTCGGCACTGGAACCATTAACGTGTGCGTTGGCAACTGCAGCTCTCCCGGCCGGCAGTTGCAATTCCAAGTAGAGGTCGTGCCCGGCACGCCTTCGCGCTTCGTGAAGATCCAGGGCGATAACCAGTCCGGCGGCCCCGGCAGCCTCACCCCCCTTGCCCTCCGCGCGGCGATCACCGACACCTTCGGTAACCGTCTCGCGGGCGTCGCCGTCCGCGTCGAAGTCGTCCAGGGCGAAGCCACCTTGGAGCAGGTCTTCAACACCACTAACCAACAAGGCGAGTTCTCCTTCTTGGTACGCTTGGGCTCCACCCCAGGCCAGGTAGTCATCCGCACCAGCGCGGGCACCGCGAGCACGGATTGGACGCTGACCAACAACGTCTCGGTCGGCAACTTCGCCAAGGTCTCGGGCGACAACCAAACGGCCGTGATCCTGCGGCCCTTCACCTCGCCTTTGACGGTCCAGCTCTTCGACGCCCAAGGGCGCGCGATTAGCGGCGCGGCAGTTCTGTTCGCCATCTCGAACGGGAACGCGACTCTGTCCGCCTCTTCGGTGAACACCAACTCGCAAGGCCAGGCTTCGGTGAACGTCACGGCGGGAAGCGTCGCCGGTCCTATCAGCGTCACGGCGACGGTGCTCGGCCGCTCGGTCAGCTTCTCGCTCACCGCCGTACCCCCAGGCCCCACGATCACTCGCATCGTGAACGCCGCCAGCTTCGCACCCGGCCTCTCGCCCTGCGGTCTGGCGACGATCTTCGGTTCGAACATCGCGCCCACGCTGAACGGCTCGGTATCCGGCAACAGCTTCGTCGGCGCCTATCCCTTCACGCTCAACAACGTTCGCGTCGAGATCAACAACCGGCCCGCGCCAATCGTTTCGCTCGCGAACATTTCGGGCCAAGAACAAGCCACGATTCAGACGCCCTGCGAATTGCCGGCCGGTCCGGCGACGGTTCGCATGTTGATCGGCGAAGGCAGCGGCACGTTCAATACGACCGTCGCGCTGGTCCAGCCCGGTGTCTTTGAAACCAAGGACTCCACCGGCCGCAACATCGGCGTCATCATCAAGTCCGACGGCACCTACATGACCCTCGAGAACCCCGTGGTGCGCGGTGAGCGCGTCATCGGTTTCTTCACCGGTCTCGGCCAGTTGCTTGTCCCAACGGTGACGAACATCCCCGGCGCCTACAACAACTCCTCGAACGTCGCCGCGCAGTTCATCGTCGGCGTCAACAACGAAGGCGTACCGGTGCAGAGCGCCACCATGGCCCCGGGCATGGTTGGCATCTACATCTCCGTGTTCGACGTTCCGGCGGAAACGACCCCCGGGGCGAATCGTCCTTACGGCGTAGCCGCTGTCGGGGCGGATGGCGTGGTGGCGGGTAGCAACGCTTCCGTCATGCACATTCGCTAAGCGAGTCAAAAGCAAACAACGGTAAAGCAGAAGCGCAGGCCTCCGGAATTCCGGGGGCCTGTGCTTTTTCTATCCCCTCAATCTACGGGTGGCTTACGCAGAAGGGTGCCTGACGGGCCGATATGACCTGTGGAGCATCTTGATGCGCTTTATCATCCAACATCTACTTCCGCTCGCCTTGCTTGCGCAGAATCCCGCTGCGAACGCGCCCGCGGCGCACGCTTATCCTGGCAATCTGCCCGCCCAGAAGATCGGCGTGAACGACCTTCTACACATCAACGTCTACGGAGCCCCGGAACTGTCGCGCACCGTTCGCGTGGGCACGGATGGCCAGATACGCATCCCCATGTTGAAGGCCACCATCGCGGCCGACGCCAAACTTCCCGGCGAACTTGAAGCGGTGATCGCGCAAGCCTTGGCGAAAGAACAGATCCTGATCGATCCCGTAGTGACGGTGACCGTCGCCGAATATGTCAGCCGTCCCATCAGCGTCATCGGCGCGGTGAAGACGCCCCTTACCTTCCAAGCCTTCGGCTCAGTGACCTTGCTCGATGCGCTCTCGCGTTCGGGCGGTCTTACCCCCGAGGCCGGCGCGGAGATTCTACTAAGCCGCTCGCAAGCCGGTCCCGATGGCCGGCCGACAACCCTGACACAACGCATCGCCGTCCGCCAATTGATCGACGAGGCCGATCCCGATCTCAACTACACGCTGCGCGGCGGCGAGGAGATTCGCATCCCCGAAGCCCCGAAGATCTACGTCGTCGGCAACGTGAAGAAGCCCGGCGCTTTCCCGATGAAAGACGGCAACGATACCTCCGTGCTGAAGGTCTTGGCGATGAGCGAAGGCTTGCTTCCCTTTGCCTTGAAGGAAGCCTACATCTACCGCCGGGAGGGCGGCGAGAATGGCCGCAACGAGATCCCGATTCCGCTCGAAAACATCATGAGCCGCAAGTCCCCCGACGTGACGCTGATGGCGAACGACGTACTCTACATTCCCGACAACAAAGGCCGCCGCCTCACGATGAGCATCGTGGACCGCATCGCCACCTTCGGCGCGGGCACCGCTTCCGGCATGCTGGTGTGGAGGCGCTAGCGGCCCGGCCACACGGGAAGCGCGGATGGGCCTATGACCCACTACGAAGAACTAGGGGTCTCTCCCGACGCCCCGGCCGAGGAAATCCGCCGGGCCTTCCGCCGGACGAGCCGCTTGCTCCATCCCGATTTCCAAAGCGCGCCGGAATTGCGCGAGGCCGCCGAAGTCCAGATGCGCCGGCTGAACGAAGTCGTCGAGATGCTCTGCGAGCCGGAATCGCGGGCAGCCTATGACCGAAGCCTGGACAAGACGCGTCCGTCATCGTTCGTCGCGCAGCCGGAGCCGTCACTATCTTCCTCCGTACCGCCTACTCTTATCGCTGGTCTCGTCTTTGGCGCTCTCGCGATGTTCTGCTGGAACATCGTAACCTCGCCGGCTGCCATCGTTCCGGCGTCCGAACCCGCTCTCGGCGCCTGGAACGCCGAGCCTCCGCCCCCTGTAAGATCACACGCCGCGGCTGCTCCGGTCGTGAGAGGTTCCCGAGGCTTGCCCGCCGTGATCGTTGCGCCGGAACCCATCCCAGTTGCGGCCCCACCCGTCGCGCCGGATCTATCGCTAAAGAGTGAGGCTTCCCCTCCCGCGAACCAGCCGCCCGTCGACGCTCTAGGACCAACCCAAAGCCCCGCGCCAGCCGCGCATACCGGCCCGGCCACTTTAGAAGGTATCTGGCTCTTGCAACGCGAAGACCGCGGCCCGCTCGGTCCCGGCGAGTACGCCGCCGACTTCATCGAACTCAAGCTCCGCCAACGCGGCGATCACTTCGAGGGTGCTTACCGCTCCCGCTATCGTATCCCCGGCGGCGCGGGCGCCCCCGAAGTAAACTTTCGTTTCGAAGGCGCCATCGGCGAACAAGAGTTCACTTGGTCCGGACGCAACGGTTCGCGCGGCAAAGTGCGCCTCAATCTGGATCCCCATGGCGTCCTCAACCTCTCCTGGGTTGCCGAGGCTCGCATTCCAGGTTCACTTCTATCGGAAGGGGCCGCGAAACTCATACGCGTGCGCACGGACTAGCCGAAGCTAAAGATCCGCCAACGCCACGACACCCCCCAAACTCTTCGCCAATCGCACTGCGCGCTCGATCGCCAGACTTATCGCCTCCGCCGCCGCGACGCCCAACGTATTCACGTCCGCTTGCAGTTTCTCACCCGTCGACAGCCCAAAAATCGTATCCCCGTCCATCGTCGTATGCGCCGGCGCGATCCGCCGCAGCACCCCCGCCTGCGCCATCTGCGCCATCTTGGTCGCTTCGACTTTGGTCAAGCGCGCATTCGTCGCGACAATGCCGATCGTCGTATTCCCACCTGAAGGCGAACCCAAGGTCTTCCCCGCCAACATCTTCTTCACCGTATTCTCGAAGCTCTTCGCTCGCGGACCCTTGCGCGCACCGGCCAAAATCGATCCATCCTCCCCCAAAACATCCCCGAAAGCATTCAACGCCACCATCCCCGCTACCTCGACTCCCGCATGGCGCCCTTCCAACCGAACCACGGCATACCCGAATCCACCCTTCATCGCGCAAGCCATGCCATTGGCTTTTCCAAACGTCGCTCCCGTCCCCGCGCCCACGCAGCCCTCCTCCACCAGCGCCCCCGCTTTCATCCCCAAGGCCGCCGCCGTCGCGGCTTCGCCCATCTCGCGCGTCGGTCTCGCCTGCGCGGAGCCTATACCCAAGTCGTAAAGAATCGCCCCCGGAACGATCGGTACTCGCACCCCGCGCATCTCAAAGCCAATCCCTTGCTGCTCCAGCACGCGCCGCACGCCGCTCGCCGCCTCCAGCCCAAACGCGCTCCCGCCGGAGAGCACGATCGCATGCACTTTCGAAGTGATGTGCATCGGATCCAGAACGCCATGCTCGACGCTGCCGCTCGCCCCGCCGCGCACGTCCACGCCCCCCACGCCGCCTTGTTGGCCTCCCTGCCCGCCCCCCTGCCTGCCCCCCTGCGCACACAGCACCACCGTGCATCCCGTAATTCCTTCCAGGTCCGTCGCATGCCCAATTTGCAGGCCTTCCAACGCGGGAAAGGCCTTCACCAGGTTCGCCATTGCCCGTATGCTAGCATCAAGCTTCGGAGCGTTACCGGTTGCTCGAGATCCTCAAGGGGCCCGTTCACACATACCAGGAATTCTTGATCCTAACGGGACGCAGTCTGCGGAACGTAACGCGCCCGCCCATCTATTGGAAGGACATTCTGATGCAGATGGACACCATCGGCGTCGGCAGTCTCCCCATCGTAGCCCTCATCGGCGCCTTCTCCGGCATCGTCATGACCCTGCAGATGTCGCGCGCCTTGGCCACCTATGGCGCTACGTCCCAGACCGGCCAAGTCGTCGCCATCAGCATCGTCCGCGAGTTGGGCCCCGTGCTCACCGCGCTCCTGATCGCGGGCCGCAACGCCAGCGGCATCGCCTCGGAACTCGGCTCGATGAAAGTAACCGAACAGATCGACGCCATGCGCGCTCTCGGCACCGATCCGATCCAGAAACTCGTCGTCCCTCGCCTCCTCGCCACGGCGATCATGCAGCCCCTTCTCACCGTGATCGCGGACTTCGTCGCGCTGCTCGGCGGCTTACTCATCGCCGTCTCCATTATCGGGAACACGGCGGACCAATACTGGAATTCGGCGATCGACGTCCTCGCGCTCAACGACGTCCTCCAAGGCCTCTCGAAGCCTTTCGTTTTTGCGATCATCATCGCGCTGGTCGGCTGCTTCTACGGCCTCCGCACTACCGGCGGCACGCAAGGCGTCGGCCGCGCCACCACGCAAGCCGTCGTCGTCGCTAGCGTTTGGGTCTTCGTCATCGACGTGCTCATCACGCAGATCTTCGTCAGCATCAATTGAGCGTTATGCCGGAAAGCATCCTCCGCTTCGAAGACGTCACCCTCGATTTCGACGGCAAGCCCGCGCTACATCCCACGAATCTAGAAGTTCGCGAGGGCGAGACGTATGTGCTCTTCGGCGCGGCGGGCAGCGGCAAGACCGTGCTGCTCAAGCTCGCGATGGGCCTCTTGCAACCCACCTCGGGCCGCGTCTTCCTCCTCGGCAACGACATCTCCCGCATGAAGGAAACCGAGCTCTTCAACATCCGCGCCGAAGCTGGCATTCTCTTCCAGGAGGGCGGTCTCTTCGACTCGCTCACCATCGCCGAAAACGTTTCGTATCCTCTCTACAATCAAAAATCTCTCCGCGTCGCCGAAGAGCTCATCGATCAGCGCGTTCGCGAATCGCTCGAGTTCGTCGAGCTCGGCCACACCCTCGAAAAGTTCCCCAGCGAACTCTCCGGCGGCATGCGCCGCCGCGTCGGCATCGCGCGCGCCAGCGTCACCAACCCCAAACTGCTGCTCTACGATTCCCCCACGGCCGGCCTCGACCCCATCACCGCCTACACCATCATGTCGCTCATCATCCGCCAGCGCGACATGCGCAAGACCACCACTCTGCTTGCCTCGCATCGCTACCAAGACGGCTCCATGGCCGCGAATTTCGTCTGGGACGACGCGAAGAAAGACGTCGTGCGCGCCGCGCCCCACGATAAATTCGCCGACCTCCGCACCACTTTCCTCATCATGAACGAAGGCCACATCGCCTTCCGCGGCACGCAAGAGCAACTAGACGCCTCCACCGACCCCTATGTGTCACAATTTGTATTGAAACAAGTGGCGCCCGTTCCCTTCAGTAACCTTCCCGGCACCCGGCAAATTCAGGCGGATCGATGAAGACGGCAAAGCTAGGCTGGTCGCAACTAAAAGTTGGATTACTCGCCATGGGCGGGCTCTTCCTCCTGTTTGCTCTTGTTTTCTACATCACCAGTTCCAAGAACTTCTTTGAGCCCACCAGCAATCTAGTCGTCTATCTCGATTCGAGCCAAGGCCTGCAGAAAAGCTCTCCCGTGCGTCTCAATGGCCTCCTGGTCGGCAAGATCGTCAACATGGAGTTGAGCGGTGAATCCCGGCCCGGCCGCATCGTGAAGATCACGATGGAAGTCGAGGACAAGATGCTGAAGGAGATTCCCGTCGATTCGAAGGTATCGATCGCCGCCGAAAGTCTCCTCGGCTCGAAGCTCCTCGCCATCAAAAAGGGACAAAGCGCAACGCCGGTGCGCGCCAACGCCGAACTGCAGAGCCTCAGTTCGCCGGAACTCGAAGACATCCAACAGCAAGCCTCGCAGACGATCGCGGTTTTGCAGAACATCCTCACCAAGGCCGAAGGCATCGTGGGTCAAATCGAAGCCGGTAAGGGCACCATCGGTAAGTTGCTAGTGGACGAAGAACTTTACAGCCGCTTCCTCACCATTACCAAGGAAGTGCAAAAACTGGCGGCCAATTTGAATGCCGGCAAGAGCACCATCAGCAAACTGATGAACGACGACGCGCTCTACAACGACATCCGCAAGTCTCTCGGCCGCATGGACGCGATCATCGCCGACATCCAAGCCGGGCAGGGCACCGCCGGTAAATTGCTGAAGGACCCCGCCGTCTACGACGAAACCCGCAAGTCTCTCGCCGAGATGCGCACGATCCTTGCCGACCTCAACGCCGGCAAAGGCACCGCCGGCAAGCTCCTGAAGGACGACGCCCTCGCCAACCAACTCTCTGGGACCATCAAGCGCATCGACCTTACCATCGACAAGATCAACACCGGCCAAGGCACTCTCGGCCAGTTGCTCGTCAACCCGTCCCTCTACGAGAACTTGAACGGCACCGCCGTCGAAATGAAAGGCCTCATGAAGGACTTCCGCGCGAACCCCAAAAAGTTCCTTCGCATCAAATTGGCACTGTTCTGATTCGCGCCGCCAAGCAACTCATCGTCAACGCCGACGACTTCGGCTTCACCGAAGACGTCAACACCGGAATCGTCGAAGCCCATACTCGCGGCATCCTTACCGCCACCACGATTATGGCCTGCGGCCGTGCCTTCGGCCACGCCGTCGCGCTCGCCAAGGAACATCCCACTCTCGACATTGGCGTACACCTCCAAATCGTCCAAGATCCCTATCCGGCCACGATCCCCGATCTGGTTTGGCAGCTCGCTTTACGCCCTTGGAACGTGCCGCTCGAGTTTCGTACTCAAATCGAGATCGTCTTGAACGCCGGTCTCAAGCCCACGCATCTTGACACCCACAAACACACGCATCTCTTGCCGCAAGTCCTCGATGCGATCGTGGAAGTCAGCGAAGAGTTCAAGATCCCCTACATCCGCCGTCCTTTCGATCTGCCTTTCCGCGGACGCCCCGTGCCGCTCAAAAAGCGCCTCGCCGCGCAAACGATGCGCCTCGCCAAGCCCCGCTTCGACCGCCTCGTCAAGCGGGCGACGGATCACTTCGCGGGCTTTGTCCTAACGGGCGACTACACCGCGCAAGATCTCATTCAGGTGATCGAGAACTTGCCGCCGGGCTCGACGGAATTCATGTGCCACCCCGGCCACCATGGCCCGCAACTCGAAGCCGCGCCGACGCGCCTCAAGCGCTCGCGAGCCCAAGAACTCGCCGCGCTCACGGACCCGAACGTCAAGGACGCCCTAGTCCGCTGCGGCGTGCACCTCTGCGCTTACCGTGACCTCGCCGGATAAGTAGATTCGCATCGCAAAGCTGGCCGGGTTCCCGCGGCCGCGCACCTCGCACGCTGCCGCGCTCACCGCGCGCGGCGTCAACGATGCCTTAGTCCGTCGCGGCGCTCAGTTGAGCCGGCGCCGGCGCTTCGTCGGGCAAGTAAATCCGGAACTCGGCGCCACTTGAGTCTTCGCGATTCCGCGCGCTCACTTCGCCGCCCAACTCCTCCACTATGCTCCGCACGATATGCAAGCCCAGTCCCTTATGCTTCGGTGTAGTGGAGAAGCCCGGTTCGAATAGTTGCGGCAACACTTTCGCCGGAATTCCCGGTCCGTTGTCGCGCACAAAGAATACATAGCCTTCCGGTAACCGCTCCAGGCGGACCTCGATCGCCCCGCCCCCAGGCATCATTCGCGCCGCGTTCAAGAACAGGTTCAAGAACACTCGCTCCCAAGCGCCGCGCACGCCGCGAATCTGTAAGCCCTTCTCCGCTTGAATGCTCACCGGGATCGCCGGGCCGCGCGTGGAGAGCAGATAGTCGCTCAGCAAGGCTTCAGCTTGTTCCAGCAATTGGTCCACTTCCGTCAAGCCGCCTTGCTCTTGCAGGCTCTTCACGATGCGCGCCCCGTGCTTGAGGTTGCGGCGCATCGCACCCGCGAGTTTTGCGTGCTTCGGGTCGCTCTTCAGAACATCCGCGGCTTCGAAGAGCGTTTCGAATACGTTGTTGAGGTCGTGAACGATGCCCGCCAGCGTGAGCGGTTCTAAGCGATTCGCCATGGAAGAGGACCCTGCCTAGGTTCTGCCTAGGCCGAGATGTTCTTCAGAGTCGCATAAAACTCGGGAAAACTCACGCTCGCCGCCTCGGCGCGATGAATCTCGCACGGGCCGTCCGCGCGCAAGCTCGCGACGCTGAAGGCCATCGCGATGCGATGGTCGCCGAAAGAGTCGAACTGCGCGGCCTTCACCTGTTGCCTGCCCGGAATCGTGAAGCCATCTTGCCGCACTTCGATCCGCAACCCCGCGCGCTGGAAGTTCTCGGCGACCGTCGCGATGCGGTCCGTTTCCTTTACGCGCAACTCAGCCGCGTCTTGCACGTCGAGACCCTCGGTCAAAGCGCCAAGCACCGCGAGCGTCGGGATCTCGTCGATCAGACTCGCCGTCATCGCGCCGCTGATCTTCCCCGGCTGCTTCACGCGGCCGCGCACCAGAATGTCGCCCACTAACTCGCCGTGCTTTTCGCCGACGTGCAAGATCTTGATCTCCGCGCCGAGTCCAGCGAGATAGTCCAGCAGCGCCGTTCGCGTCGGGTTCAAGCCCACGCCGCCGATCACCAGGTTCGAATCGGGAACCAACAACGCCGCCGACAAGAAGAACGCCGAGCTCGAAAGGTCGCCCGGCACTTCAAGGTCTTTCGCGGTCAAGCGGGGCAGGCCGCTGATCGCCACCCGAGTGCCAACCACTCTGATATGGGCGCCGAACATCTTTAGGGCAAGCTCCGTGTGGTCGCGCGTACGCATCGGCTCCACCACGCTCGTCACGCCATCGGCGAACATTCCCGCGAAGAGCACGCACGTCTTCACCTGCGCGGATGCGACGGGCGAGATGTATTCGATGGGTTGCAACTTCGCCCCGTGAATGGTCAATGGCGGGTACTTACCGTTCGTCGCCTCGATCTTCGCGCCCATCAGGCCCAATGGCTTCATCACGCGCTCCATCGGGCGCTTCGACAGCGATTCGTCGCCTTCGATCTTGCTCACGAAATTCTGGCCCGCGAGGATGCCGCTCATCATGCGAATCGTCGAGCCGCTATTGCCCGCGTCGAGCGTCTCACTGGTCGCCTGTAGTCCGTGCAGGCCCTTTCCCACGATGCTCACTTCGCTGCCCTTGTCCTCAATCTCAATGCCGAGCTTCGCGAGAATCCGAAGCGTCGAATGGCAATCCTCACCCGTCGCGTAGCCTTGAATCGTCGTCTTGCCTTCGGCCAGCGCCGCGATCATCGCCCAGCGATGCGAAATCGATTTATCGCCCGGCAGGCGAATCGAGCCCGCCAGGTTGCGGGCCGGTTGTATGGTCTCAATCATGTTCTTGTTCAATGCGGCCCTACTCAACGGGAAAGGGTCCGCCTTCGCCCACCCGCAACTCGCGCCCGGTACCGTCTTCCGCCCCAATCGTCACTTCCACCGCGCGGGCCGGCGCCCGCAGCTGCAGGTGGAACTCCGCCACTTCGCCCGGCGGAATCGTGTCGATGTCCGTCATGCCCTTTTGAATCGTGATCGACTTGTGCCCCGGCGCGAAGAACTCAAACACCAATTGCATCTTGTTGTAGGTCTTCGTCCCGGTGTTCTCGACGCTGCCGTCGACGGCGATCATCCGCTCGTCCACGCGCCGTACGTTCGCCTGTAGCACCTTCAATTCCGGTGGCTTCGGCTTCTTTTCCTGCGCCGGCAAGGACGCGCCGGCGGCAAGCAGAAATGTAAAATCGCGGCGATTCACGGGGTCTTTTTGAGTGTAGCAATTGAATCCAAGCGCCCGTTTTCGCGCGTCTAATAGATGAGGAACGAAATAAGTTAGTGTATACTAACAAGCAAGGGGTTATGTCGCTGCTTCGCGTCGCTTTGGCCATTTCCATGGCCGTTTTCGGTCTTTTCGCCCAGACTTCACACTACGAACGCGCCCGCGTGCAGTTTGAGAAGACGCAGTACACTTCGGCGCTGCAGATCCTGAAGTCGAAGCCCAATCTCGAAGCCGCCGACTACAACCTTATGGGCCGCGTGCAGTACATGATGGGCGACTACAACGCCGCCACCGAAGCTTTTGAAAAGGCCACCAAGCTCGATCCCAAGGCCAGCACCCATTGGCACTGGCTAGGCCGGACTTTCGGCCGCCGTGCCGAGGTCAGCTCCTTCATCACGGCGCCCGGCTACGCTTCGAAGGCCCGGCAGAATTTCGAAAAGGCTGTCGATCTCGATCCTAAGAACAGCGAAGCCGTCAACGACCTCTTCGAATACTACTTGCAAGCCCCTGGATTTCTTGGTGGCGGCCTCGATAAGGCGCAAGGACTTCTCGGCAAGATCGAATCGAACGACCCGGCGGAGAAGCACTACGCGATGGCCCGCCTTGCCGAAGAGCGAAAGGATTTCAAGACCGCCGAGCAGCAACTGCGCCGCGCCATGGAAGCCGCGCCGCGGCAGGTCGGCCGCATTCTCGATCTGGCGAAGTTCCTCGCCAAGCAGGGCCGCACGCAGGAAAGCGACAAGGTCTTTGAGCAAGCTCGCAACGTCAACCCAGATAGCCCGCAGTATCTCTGGGAGCGCGCGAATCTGCTGATCGAGCAAAAGCGCGATCTGAAGGAAGCGCGCAAGCTTCTTGAGAAGTACCTCGCTTCGCAAGTACCGCCGGACGCCGACAACAAGGCCGAAGCGCGCAAGCTCCTCGCGAAGCTGCCAGCCGCCTGATAATTAAGGCTAAATGGGATTCGCCGAAGTACTTCGTTCTAGCCTAGAAGCGCTTCGCGCGAATCGCGTCCGCACCCTTCTCACCGCGCTAGGTCTCGTTATCGGCAACGCGAGCGTCATCCTCGTCGTCACCATCTCGCTGACTTCGACGGAATTCATCCTCGACCAAATCCGCGGCATCGGCTCGAATGTCGTCTGGGCCTACTTTGAAGCGGGCAGCCGCGATAGCGATCAGTCTGAAGCGGACTTCGTCAAGCTGGCCGACGTCGAAGCCATCCGCGCGCAACTCTCGGACCGCATCGTCGCCGTCACCGCAACCATGTCGAGCAACTCAAGCCTCGTCATCGATGGCAAGCCGCAAGACACCAGCATCTTGGGCGTCGATGAATACTATCCCAAGGTTCGCAATCTCATCTTGCTCTCCGGCCGCTACTTCGATGCCGCCGAAGTGAAGCAGCGCTCCAAAGTCGCCTTGCTCACCGAGCCTCTCGCCAACCTTTTGTACAACTCGCCCGCCAACTCCATTGGCCGCCAAATCAAGGTCAAGGACCATCAGTTCATCATCGTCGGCGTCTTCCGCGAGCGCGTTCAATCCTTCGGACTTTCCGAACTTGCGGACCGCGCCGTCGTAATCCCCATTACCGTGATCCGCTACTACAATCGCGTCGAGCGCATCGATCCCTTGTACGTGCAAGCCAAACGCGCCGAGGACGTCGAGGGACTCACCAACGAAGTCCGCTCGATCCTCGAAGGCCGCCACCGTAAGGGCGCCCGCTACTTCGTCGATAACCTAGGCGCGATTCTCGATACGGCCAAGAACATCAGCCTGATCCTTACGATCGTTCTGATCCTAGTCGCCGCGATCGCGCTGATCATCTCCGGCATCGGCATCATGAACATCATGCTGGTGACGGTCTCCGAGCGCACCAAGGAGATCGGCACGCGCATGGCCGTGGGCGCGAGCCGCCAAAACATCCTCGCTCAATTCATCACGGAAGCCATGCTGATCTCGACCGGCGGCGGCCTGATCGGAATTCTGGTCGGTGTCTCGGGCCCCTTGATCGCCCAATGGCTAGTCCCCGAATTCGGCGTCACAATATCACCCATCAGCGTCATCGTCGCCTTCGGCGTCTCCTTCGCCGTAGGTCTCATCTTCGGCATCATCCCCGCCAACCGCGCCAGCCAGATGAATCCAACGGAAGCCCTGCGCTACGAGTGAGGCTCTTCCTCGCCAGCGGCTAACCGGCTTCCATGCCGGATGTCCAATATGATGACCCGGCGCTTGGCCTCATCGATCTCGAACACGATCCGATAGGCTCCGAAGATCGTTTGCCGCAATCCCGGACCCATGCTGATCGTTTCGCGAGCGGCCCCACAGCGTTCTGGAAAACGCTCCAATGACTGCACCGCGACTTTCAGCGCATGCAGCCATTTCGAGGCGTGGAGTGGCGAATCGGCGGCGATATACCGGAACGCTTCGCGCATCCTTTCGCGCGCCTCGGGCGTATGAACGATACGATACTTCTTCACTTCAGCGATATGCCGTTCTCTTTGGCGAGCTGGTTCAGAAACTCGTTCGTGTCTTCCAACTCCCCTCGCGACGCTTGCTCGCGGCTAATCGCGAGGGACCGCATTTCCTCAAGCGCCTTCTTGGCGTTCAGCAGCTCCTGGTAGCCCCGGGCGCTTTGCACAACTAACTCCGCTTCTCCATTTACTGTGAGTACGGTAGGCTCTCCGCTGCTCTTTAACTTCGTCACGTACTTCTTCGTGTTCCGCTGAAAATCACTGAGCGAATGGATGTTCTCAAGCAGGATTGCCATGCATCTAATTTACACGAAATTTGCTGCTAGCGCGAGCGCCGCAAGCTCGGTGCGCCAGGCAACAGATTGAACCCGTGCGTGGCGAAGATGCTTCGCCCTACTTCGCTCAACAGGAACTGCACAAAGCTCTCGGCCAGCTTTCGGTCCCCTCCCTTCCGCCGCACCGGCGCGGCGACCTGCCGAATCGCTGGGTGCATGTCGTCCGGAATCAGGTAGCCGCCCTTGTTGTAAATCAGGCTCCACGAAATGATGCCCGCATCCGCGTTGCCCGTCTCGGCAAATTGCAACGCTTGCCGGATGTTCTCGCCAAAGACCAGCTTTTGCTGGAGCTTAGGAAGCAGAGCAGCTTTTTGAAGAGCCGCCACCGCCGCCGCTCCGTATGGGGCTAACTGCGGGTTCGCCACCGAGATCACTCTTACGCCTTCTTGATCTAGATCCTTGAGCGTTCGAATGATGCCGCTCTTTGCCCAAAGCCCAATGCGCCCAATCGCGTAGACCTGAATCGCCTCCTTCTCGATCTTGCCCTTCTTGACGAGCTGCCCCATAAAGTCCTCATTTGCAGCGAGATAGACGTCGAACGGCGCGCCCGCCTCGATCTGCCTCGCAAGCACCCCGGACGACGCGAACGAAAACGTCAAATCCGCCGTCGGGAACGCCCTCTTGAGCTCCCCCTCCAGCGGACTCAAATCCGACGCTGCCGCGATGGTCAACTTGGGCCGCTCCTGCCCATAAGAATTCTGCGCAAGAAAACTTGACAATGATACGCTCAAGTAGAATACTAGTCTTAGGCTAAAAGAGAACACAGAGCTAGCCGGAGGATTTTGAAACATGGGAAAAATCATTGGAATTGACCTCGGGACCACGAACTCGGTCGTATCAGTCATGGAAGGCGGCTCGCCGGTCGTAATTCCGAACCAGGAAGGTGCGCGGACGACCCCTTCGGTGATCGGTTTCACCAAGTCGGGCGACCGTCTCGTCGGCCAAGTCGCCAAGCGTCAGGCCGTGACTAACCCCGAGAATACCATCTACTCCGCCAAGCGCTTTATGGGCCGCCGCCTCAACGAGGTGAGCGAAGAGGCGAAGCTGGTGCCCTATAAAGTTGTCGCCGGCGACAATGGCGACGCGCGCATTGAAGCGGCGGGCAAGACGCATGCGCCGCCCGAAATTTCCTCAATGGTGCTGAAAAAGCTGAAGGAAGCCGCTGAAGCTTACCTGGGCGAGAAGGTGACCGAGGCCGTCATCACCGTGCCCGCTTACTTTAACGACGCCCAGCGTCAGGCCACCAAGGACGCCGGTCAAATCGCGGGCCTCGACGTCAAGCGCATCATCAACGAGCCGACGGCCGCGGCGCTCGCTTACGGTCTCGACAAGAAGAAGGACGAAACCATCGCGGTCTACGATTTCGGCGGCGGTACCTTCGACATCTCGATTCTCGAAGTCGGCGACGGCGTCGTCGAGGTGAAGTCGACCAACGGCGACACGCACCTGGGTGGCGACAACATCGACGAGCGCATCGTGCAGTGGCTGATCACGGAGTTCAAGAACGAGAACGGCATCGATCTCGGCAAGGACAAGATGGCGCTGCAACGTTTGCGCGACGCCGCCGAGACCGCCAAGATCGAACTGTCTTCGAAGCTCGAAGCCGACATCAATCTGCCCTTCATCACCGCCGACGCTTCCGGGCCGAAGCACTTGGAGAAGAAGCTAACCCGCGGCCGCTTCGAGCAGATGGTCGAAGATGTTCTGCAACGCACCATCGAGCCTTGTAAGCAAGCCATCGCCGACGCCGGCATCACGCCGCAGAAGATCGACGAAGTTGTGCTGGTTGGCGGTTCGACGCGCATCCCGCGCGTCCGCGAACTGGTCCGCCAGTTCTTTGGCAAGGACCCGAACATGACGGTGAACCCGGACGAAGTCGTCGCCGTCGGCGCGGCCGTTCAGGGCGGCGTCTTGGGTGGCGAAGTGAAGGACGTGCTCTTGCTCGACGTCACGCCGCTCTCCCTCGGTATCGAAACCCTGGGCGGTGTCTTCACTAAGTTGATTGAACGCAACACCACGATCCCGACCAAGAAGAGCGAAACCTTCTCGACGGCCGCCGATAGCCAGACCTCGGTCGACATCAAGATCTTCCAGGGCGAGCGCCAGATGGCCAAGGACAACCGCTTGCTCGGCGTCTTCCAACTGGTCGGCATCCCGCCCGCGCCGCGCGGCATCCCGCAAATCGAAGTCACCTTCGACATCGACGCGAACGGTATCTTGAACGTCTTCGCCAAGGACAAAGGCACCAACAACGAGCAGAAGATCACGATCACTTCGAGCTCCGGCCTCTCCAAGGAAGAAGTCGAGAAGATGGCCAAGGACGCCGAGGTCCACGCCTCCGACGACCGCAAGAAGAAGGAAGCCATCGAGGCGCGCAATCAAGCCGACTCCATGTCCTACAACATCGAGAAGATGCTGAAGGATCATGGCGACAAGGTTTCGGCGGACGACCGCAAGAGCGTCGAGACGGCCCTCGAGGATGTGAAGAACATCTTGAAGGACGAGAGCGCTTCGGCCGAGGCGATCCGTTCGGCCACCGACAAGCTCACGCAGTCGAGCCACAAGCTGGCCGAGGCGATGTACAAGACGCAGTCCACTTCTCCTAACGGCGCTGGCCCTGAACAGCCTGCAACGGAGGAGAAGCCGAAGGACAATGTCGTGGACGCTGAGTTCGTCGACGTGGACGACAAGAAGTAATCCTCTTTTCAAGAGCTAGAACATGCCGGGCAAGAACGACTACTACGAAACCCTTGGTGTCTCTCGTGGCGCAAGCGATGACGAGATCCGGAAATCGTACCGCCGCCTTGCCCGGAAGTTTCATCCGGACTTGAACCCCGGCGATAAGACCGCCGCCGAGCGCTTCCAGCAATTGCAGGAAGCCTACGACGTCTTGAGCGACGAGAAGAAGAAAGCCATGTACGACCAGTACGGCTTTTATTCCGATCAGGCGCAAGGGCCGGCGGGCAACTCGGGCTTCCAGGGCGCGCCGGGTTTTGACTTCGACTCGTTTGATTTCTTCAATCAAGCGGGCGGCGCACAAGGACGGCGGCCCGGTGGTCCGCCACCAGGCGGTATGGGCGGCGGCGCAGGCGCCGGTGGTTTCAAGGACCTCTTCAATCAGTTCTTCGGTGGCGCGGGCCGCGGCCAACAGTCCGGGCCGGAGAACGGTTCCGATCTTGAGTACGCGCTGAACATTAGCTTCTGGCAATCGATCAAAGGCACGCAGGTGCGGCTCAACATCCAGCGCAACGAACAGTGTGACGAGTGCCGGGGCACCGGTTCGGCGGGCGGCGAGCAGACTTGTTTTGAATGCCAAGGCTCGGGCAGTGTCACGCAGATGGCGGGCGCGATGAAGTTCAAGATCGCCTGTCCGCGTTGCCAGGGCCGGGGCAAGCTCTCGAACGTCTGCCCGAAGTGCCGCGGTAACGGAGTGCTCTCGAAGCCCGAACCGGTCGAGGTGCGCATCCCCGCCGGAACACCGACGGGCAGCCGTCTACGCGTCGCAAGCAAAGGCAACTCCGGCATTCGCGGCGGGCAACCCGGCGACTTGTACATCACCGTCCGCGTGGAGCCGCACCCGTTGTTCACCCGCGAGGGCGACAACATTGAGATCAAGTTACCGGTGAGCGTTACGGAAGCGGGCTTGGGCGCGAAAATCGAAGTGCCGACCATCGACGGCCGCGCATTGTTGAAGGTGCCGCAAGGCACGCAGAACGGCCAACGCTTCCGCTTGCGCGAGAAGGGCGTTGAAAATTCCCGCAAGGGCACGCGCGGCGACCAGATTGTCGAGGTCTTCATCCAGGCGCCGGACGTCAATAACGAACGGACTCGAGAACTCTTGCGCGAGCTTGCGCAGGTCGCGAGCGCCGACCCGCGCGCCGACATCTGGAATCAAGTAGGAGATAAATAGGAATGCCGCGTCCCAAAGGCAAAGGCGCCTATATGATCTCGGCTATCGCCGAGATGTACGAGATCCATCCGCAGACGCTGCGCCTCTACGAACGCGAAGGCTTGTTGCGCCCGTCACGCAGCGACGGCAACACGCGCCTCTACACGGACGAAGACATCGAACGGCTTGAAGTGATTCTGCAATTGACCCGGGAACTGGGAGTGAACCTGGCGGGCGTCGAGATCATCCTGAACATGCGCGAGAAGATGTCGGCGATGCAGAAACAAATGGAAGAGTTCATCGCGGCGATGAACCAGGAGATCGCGCAACGGGTGCAGTCGCGTCCCGAGGATGACATGGGCAATACGCTGATTCGCGTGGCGCGCTCGGCGCAGGTCGTCCCCGCCGCGAAGAGAAAGTAGCGGGCGGCCCGGGCAGTGTACACGGGCGGCGACGCCGCAGCTCGCGCCCGCGCCACCGCGCAGCATCGGCATTGACGGCGCGAGATGAAATAATAAAATTAGGCAGTTTGGGGGAAGCGCTGCCTTTGCTTCATGGAAGTCGCTACTACCTCGGACTGGGACGTTATTGTCGATGAAAAGTTCGCTGCTCTTGAGCGGACGGTCCGCTTGGCGCGGCCGAAGGAATCGACGGAACGCTTAGGCGAGGCCTTCCGCTTCGCTCGCGAGCGCCATGCGCCGCAAACGCGAAAAAGCGGCGAGCCTTATATTCTTCATCCGATTGCGGTGGCCCAGATTCTTGCGGATATGCAGATGGACAGCGTTTGCCTTGAGACGGCGCTGCTGCATGATGTCGTCGAGGATACGGGCACATCGAGCGAAGAGGTCAAGAAAAAGTTCGGACCGGAGGTCGCGCTTTGCGTCGATGGCGTTACGAAGCTCGGTAAGGTTCATCTTTACTCGCGCGAGGAGCGGCAGGCGGAGAGCGTTCGCAAGATGTTGCTCGCGATGGTGAGCGACATTCGCGTGATTCTCGTAAAGCTCGCGGATCGCTTGCACAACATGCGCACCATTGGGAGCTTGCCGCGCGAAAAGCAGGAGCGCATCGCGCAGGAGACACTGGAGCTTTATTCGCCGATCGCGCACCGGCTGGGCATGGGTAAGGTTCGCGCCGAGCTTGAGGATTTGGGCTTCAAGGCGATCGATCCCGATGCATACGAAGAGATCGTTACGCAGATCGACGTTAGACGCAAGGCGAGCGGCGAGTTCCTGGAAGCGATCCGCAAACGCGTCGAGCAGATGCTCGCTCGCGAGGGCATTCCCGCGCGCGTTGAAGGCCGTTTGAAGCGGCCTTATTCCGTCTGGTTGAAGCTCAAGCGGCAGAAGATTCCGATTGAGCAGGTCTACGATCTACTCGCGCTTCGCATCATCACGGACTCGCTCAAGAACACGTATGGCGCCCTCGGCGTCATTCACAACGAATGGCCGCCGATTCCTGGACGCATCAAGGACTTCATTGCGATGCCGCGGCCTAACGGCTATCAGAGTCTGCATACGAGCGTGATGGGCGCGGGCGGGCAGGCGTTTGAAGTGCAGATTCGCACCGAGGAGATGCATCGCTTGGCCGAGGAAGGCGTCGCCGCGCACTGGAAGTACAAAGAGGGGCGGCGCGGGGCGAGCGACGACGAGCAGTACATGCAGTGGATGCGGCAGCTCATCGAGTGGCAGCAGGAGATGCGCGATCCCGGCGAGTTCATGTCGACGTTGCGCGTCGATTTGTATTCCGATGAGGTCTACGTCTTCACGCCGAAGGGCAAGGTTGTCGTGTTGCCGCGCGAGGCGACGCCGGTCGACTTCGCTTACGCGATTCACTCCGACGTGGGCAACGCTTGCGTGGGCGCGAAGGTGAACGGTCGCATCGTGCCGTTGAAGCATGCGTTGCGCAATGGCGATGTGGTTGAGGTGTTGACGCAACCGGGGCACATGCCTTCGAAGGACTGGTTGAACTTCGTCAAGACTTCGAAGGCGCGCAACAAGATCAAGCAGATCATCACGGCGACTGAGCGTGAGAAGGCCATTGAGATTGGCGAGAAGTACTTCGAGAAGGAAGCGCGGCGCTTGGGTGTTGGCATCTCGAAGCTCGACAAGGAGATTCTGTCGGGTGTTCTGAACGACTACGGTGTGACGAAGATCGAGGAGTTGTACGCGCAGCTTGGCTACGGCAAGGTGGAGGCGCGGCCGATCTTGATGCGCTTCGATCCCTCGCGCGCGGTGGAAGAGCCCGCCGCCGAGGAAGCGCCAACGCCGCCACCGGCAGTAGATCTGGCAGCCAAGGATTTGGTGCTGCGCGTGAAGGGCTTGAACGACGTGATGGTTTATCGCGCGCCGTGTTGTAATCCGATTCCGGGCGAGGCGATTGTCGGCTACATCACGCGGGGCAAGGGCGTGAGCGTGCATAGCGTTTCTTGCACGAATGTGCAGAACCTTCTTTATGAGGTGGAGCGCAAGATCGACGTTGAGTGGGCGAAGACGTCGGCGGAGAACTTCGAGGTGCAGATCTCGATCGCGACGGACGACCGGCCGGGGATGCTGGCGCAGTTCACGCAGACGTTGTTTCATGAGAACTCGAACATCCGGACGCTGGAGGCGAAGGGCGATACCGAGGGTGATGGCGCGGTGGTGGAGATGAAGGTTGAAGTGAAGGACAAGCGCCAGTTGGAGCGGATCATCGCGGCGCTGCGAAGGACGCCTGGCGTTCGGGACATTCAGAGGAAGTAGATATGAGCGAGATTGAGCATATTGCGGTTTCGAAGTCGAAGGGCATCGAGATCGATTGGAAAGACGGGCATCATACGAGCTATGCGCTCGAGTATTTGCGTGACAACTGTCCATGCGCGGTATGCACGGGCAGCCATGGCACGGTGCCGCAGAAGACGAACTATTCGAATCCGAGCCCGTTTCAGATGTACAAGCCGGCACTGAAGATGCTGGCCTGCGAGCCCGTGGGTAACTACGCGATCAAGATCAACTGGAACGACGGGCACTCGAGCGGGATCTACTCGTTTGAGTACCTGCGGAAGATCGACCCGGCGAACGCGGAGGTGTAGCGGCGGGCGGCGGAGGCTGCGCGGGGGCGAGGGCGGCAGCCGCAGGCCAATGGCGTGGCTTGGTGCGGCGTTGTGCGGTGTGGTGTGGGGCGGTGGCGCGAGTATGGGCGCGGCGGCGTGGCTGAAACGGCGGTGGGTAGCGTTTGGGTGCGCGTGACGTGGTGTGGCGTCGTGCGGTGTGATGTGGCGCGATGGCGCGAGCGTGGGCGCGGCGGCGTGGCTGAAATGGCGGTGGGTAGTGCTTGGGTGCGCGTGACGTGGTGTGGCGGCGTGCGGTGTGACGTCGTGCCGGGCTTGCGTCGCGGGGTGCTGGGCGGCGCTGGTGGCGCTTCAGGCTAGAGCTTTACGATCTTAGGGCTGTTGAAGGCCTTTAGGGCGTTGCGGGTGTCTACGATCAGTGGGGCGTTGGCGACGACTTGGGCGTAGTTGATGCCGGAGTGGTCCGTTACGATCACTACGCAGTCGGCGGGGGTTTCGAGCGGTTGGCTCTCTAGGGTCTGGCCGTCGATCTTGAGGCTCGCGATGTACGGGTCGTGGTAGGTGACTTTGGCGCCGCGTTCTATTAGCAGGTGCATGATGTCCAGGCCGGGGGATTCGCGGACGTCGTCGATGTTTTTCTTGTAGGCCATGCCTAGGATGTGGACGCGGCTGCCTTTGACGGGTTTGGCTTGGTCGTTCAGGGCGTCTTGAATCTTGTCGACGACATGGTGCGGCATTTGGCCGTTGATGTACCCGGCGAGTTCGATGAAGCGCGCTTCGATGCCGCTTTGCTTCGACTTCCACGAAAGATAGAAGGGGTCGATGGGAATGCAATGGCCGCCGAGGCCGGGGCCGGGGTAGAAGGGCATGAAACCGAAGGGCTTGGTGCCCGCGGCGTCGATGACTTCCCAGACGTTGATGCCCATGCGGTCGCACATGATGGCCATTTCGTTGACGAGGCCGATGTTGATCATGCGGAAGGTATTCTCAAGGAGCTTCACCATCTCGGCGACTTTGGTGCCGGAGACCGGGACCACTTTATCTAGGGCTTGCGCGTAGAGCGCGGCGCCGGCTTCGGTGCAAGCGGCGGTATGGCCGCCGACGACTTTGGGGATGTTGCGCGTTTGGAACTGCTTGTTGCCGGGGTCGACGCGTTCGGGCGAGAAGCAGAGGAAGAAGTCCTCGCCGACCTTGAGGCCGTTGCGTTCGAGTTGCGGGAGCACGAGCTCTTCGGTGGTGCCGGGGTAAGTAGTGGATTCGAGGATGACCAGCTTGCCGGGGCCGAAGTTGTCGGCGATGGAGGTGACGGCGGAGTTGACGTAGGTCATGTCCGGGTCCTTGGCTTTCGAGAGCGGCGTGGGGACGCAGATATTGATGGTGTCCATGTCGCGGATCTTCGAGAAGTCCGTGGTGGCGTCGAGCTTGCCGGCCTTGACCATTTCGGCGACGTGGCTGGTGGGGATGTCTTGGATGTAGGACTCGCCCGCGTTGAGCTTCGCCGTCTTACGTTCGTCTACATCGAAGCCGGTGACATGAAAGCCGGCGTGCGCGAATTCGACGGCCAGTGGCAGGCCGACGTAGCCGAGACCGACGACGCCGACGCGCGCGGTCTTGCCTTGTATCTTCTCGATGAGTTGTTGCTTCATGTTGATTGGTAGAAGAAGTTCCCTTCCGCCGTGAGTTCGGCGGGCCCCACTAGATAGATCGAGTCCTCCCAGGAAAGCTGTAGAGTACCGGCGGGAGTATTTACGGCGGTGGGACTTTGGACGAGTTTTCGTAAGACACTTGCGGCCATGGCGCCGGTGGAGCCGGTGCCGGAGGAGTTGGTGACGCCGACGCCGCGTTCGAAGAAGCGGACGTCGATGGTGCTGTTATCGATTCGTTTTACGAAGCTGATGTTAGAGCGCTTAGGGAAGCGTGGGTGGCGTTCGAGGAGGGCGCCGATGTGGGGCCAGTCGAAGTCGAAGTGGTCGACGAAGACGGCGCATTGGGGGTTGCCTACGTTGAGGATGGTGCAGTTGAAGTGCTTGCCATCGGCGTCGATCGTCGTTTCGACTTCGTTGGGCTCATAGGTGGGGAGGCCCATGTTCATGCGGAAGTTGTAGAGGTGGCCTTGGTGATCGAGGAGGGTCATCGACTTGGGGCCGGCGCCGGTGAGGATCTTGACTTCGGGGCCTTGGGCCAGATTGCGGGAGAGAGCCCAGGCGGCGGCGCAGCGGGTGCCGTTGCCGGACATTTCGACTTCGCCGCCGTCGGCGGCGTTGAAGAGGCGGATGCGGATGTCGCAGGCGGCGGTGGGGTGTGGAGCGGCGGCGAGTGGCGAGTGGGCGGATTGAGGCCAGGGTTGTTGCGCCGCGGCGCCTGCTGAGCGGCCGGCTGAGTGGCTGGGCGTGGCGGCGAGGTTTGTGGCCGCGGCTCCGGCGTGGGACGGCGTGGGGTCTGGGTAGGAGCAGAGGAGCCAGCCGTCGGCGCCGATGCCGGTGTTTCTATCGCAGATGGCGATGGCTAGTTGGTTGAGGTTGGAGACGGCGGGGAGGTCTGGCTGCCACGTTAGAAGGAAATCGTTGCGGGCGCCGTGGGCCTTGGTGAAGGGGATGTTCATGGACGGGTGGGGAGCTTGCGCCGCCAGACTTCGATTACGGGCGCATTCTTTAAGGATATGCGCTTGATGAGTTCGTAGGGCATGCCTTGGGCGATGCCGCGGGCGATGCCGTTAGCGGCGGGCTCGCCGGAGATGACGATGGCCCACTCCTCATTAAGGAAGAGGTCGGGGCGGGCGATGGCGCGTTCGTAGGCGAGGAGGTCGCCTTGGTGGAGGGAGTCGCGGATGTTGAGGCCGGCTTCGGGGAGGATGGCGGTGAGGTCGCCGAAGGGTAAGAGGATGCCTCGGTTGGGTTTGTAGTGGCGGCGGAGGATTTGGGCGACTTCGGTGGTCCAGGCGCGGCGCGAGTCCGAGTTGACTTCGCTTTCGCGCCAGGTGAGGACGGGTTGGAAGAGGAACCAGCTTGCGGCGGCGGGGACGAGGAGCGCGGCGGCGAGGGGGCGGGGCGCGGTGAGGTCCGCGGTGGGGGGTTGCTTGCGGCTTGCCGGCGAGGATGCGGCTGGGCTTGCGATGATCGCGTTGGCGAGGGCGGCGGTACATACGGCGAAGAGCGGGAGGGCGGCGAGGGCGTAGCGGGTGTTGTAGTGGCTGAAGGGGTAGATCTCTGGGATAAAGATCGGTGTGCCGCCGGAGTGGAGGCTCATGACGTAGAAGATGGGCGACAGTGAGAGGAAGACGACAGGCCAGAATGCTTTCGTGCGCAGGGCGGGGAAGATGCCTAGGGCGCTGATGGCGATGAGAGGCCAGCCGTTGACGGCCTTCGTCGCTACCGCGAACTGGCGGAGGGCGGCGGGCCAGTTGTGGTCGCCGGGGTAGCGGGCCATGCCTTTATCGAGGTAGCGCTGGTAGATGGCGTGGGCTGAGTCGGGGCCTCGGAAGAACTCGAGGGGGTCCGAGTAGAAGATCCAGTTGTGGGCGATCCAGTAGAGGGGGCCTAGGGCGGCGATTGTCGCGAAGAGGATGCTCAGGGACCAGCGTTGTTGGCCGCCGGCGATGAATAGATAGAACAGGACGAAGGGGAGGAGGAACCAGCCTTCGTAGCGCGTCATGGTGGCGGCGATGGCGCAGAGGCCGCAGAGGGTGGCGTTGCAGAGTGAGCCGCGTTCGGTGGCTTGGATGCTGAAGTAGAGCATGCCTAGGGCGCTCGCGAAGAAGATCGTTTCCGTCATTGGGGTCGCGGCCAGATAGAGGAGATTCGGGTTGAGGGCGAAGACACCTAAGCCGATTAGGACGGCGGCGGTGGGCCAGAATTTTCTGAGCGTGAGGAAGAGGAAGAGGTTAGCGGCGATCCAGGCGGTGGCGCTGGGGATGGCGCCGGCGAGGCCGTTGCGCCACCATTCGTCGACGCGGGCGAAGGGCGCGAAGAGCAGGTGGGGGAGAGGGAGCCAGACGGTGCCGATTTGGTGGTAGCCGAGGGTGCGGCCATCGACGAGGCGGCGGGCGATGTTGAGGTGGGCGGCGGCGTCGCCGTAGTAGAGCGCGTGGTTGTTGGCTTGGACGAAGTAGACGGCCGCCGTCGCGATGAGGATGAGGCCGATGGAGACGGCGGCTGTCGTTAATGGCGCCTTAGAAGGCGGTGAACGTTTTGAACTCTTCGAAGCGTGCATCGATCTCCGTGCGGGTGAGGGTGCGGAAGCGGTCAACGCCGAAGCGTTCGCAGCAGAAGCTACCCATGACGCTACCGTAGATGACGGCGCGATGGAGTTCGTGGGGGTCGATGTTGCCGCTGAGATCGAAGCCGCGTTCGGCGAGGTAGCCGACGAAGCCGCCGGCGAAGCAGTCACCGGCGCCGGTGGGGTCGAATACTTCTTCGAGGAGGTAGCCGGGGACCATGAAGAGCGAATCGCCGCGGAAGAGCATGGCGCCGTATTCGCCGCGTTTGATGACGAGGGTTTGGGGGCCCATGGCTTGGATGACTTTGGCGGCGCGGCGGAGGTTGTTTTCGCCGGAGAGCAGGCGGGCTTCGGAGTCGTTGATGAGGAGGAAGTCCCAGCCGCGGATGGTTTCGAGGAGTTCGGCGCGGAAGTCGTTGATCCAGAAATTCATGGTGTCGCCGCCGCAGAAGCGGACGGACTTCATCTGGTCGCGGACTTGCTTTTGTAGGGCGGGCTGGATGTTGCCGAGGAGCAAGTAGGGCGCGGCTTTGTAGGCTTCGGGCAACTTGGGCTGGAAGTTGGCGAAGACGTTGAGATCGGTGCGCAGGGTGGTGCGGTCGTTCATGTCCGGCGAATAGACGCCTTGCCAGAAGAAGGTCTTGCCTTCGGCGACTTCCAGGCCGGCGAGGTCGATGCCGCGTTGGGCGAGGAGCTCGCGGTCGGCGGGGTCGAAATCGTCACCGACGACGGCGACGATTTTGGGCTGGGTGAAGTAACTGGCCGAAAGGGCGATATAGGTGCAAGCGCCGCCGAGCATGCGGTCGACTTTGCCGTAGGGGGTTTCGACGCCGTCGTACGCGACGGAGCCAACAACGACTAATGACATCGATCTATTGTAGCGGGCGGGGATGCGTGCGGCCTTGTGCACGACCTGCGCCCAGGGACTTCGTCATACTGCGGTCCCTGGGCTTTGGTGGTGGCCTCCGTGCTGGCTGGGGTGCGTGCGTGGTCATTGCCTTTGGATTGGGTTTCGGTGAGGGGAGTTTTCTGGTGGGCGGGGTACGAGCCAGCCGTCGGGTTTTCAAAGAGCGGCATCTTGGGGAAGGGCGGCTGGTGGGGCGATTGCCGTCACGTTACCTTTTACCTTCGTTCCTTGATATTTCAAGAACTCATTTGCTTTCTTGCGCTTGGTGGTTGGGGGAACGGGGGGATGGGCTGGTCGGCTTACCTTCGTTCCTTGATATTTCTATCTCCGCCATTCGTTGCTTGCGCTCGAATTCGCGGGTTGACGGAGGTGAAGCCTAGTGGGGCTCGTTACCTTCGTTCCTTGATTTCTCGTTGCGCGATTTTGAGCTTGCGCCCAGAGTCGCGGGGTAGCGGAGGTGGCCGGGTGGGGCGCGTTACCCTCGTTCCTTGATATTTCTCATCCGTGCTTCTGGCTCTCGCCAAAACTCGCGTGCCGGAGGTTGGGCCGGGTGGGGCACATTACCTTCGTTCCTCGATTCTTCTAGTCCCGCGCTTCGCGGCTTGCGCTCTGAAACGTGAGGGTCTCCCCGGTTGGGGGTCCCGTCGGTGGCAGGATACATACGTTGGTGGCAGAAAGCCGGAGATGGAGGGGCTGGTGTGGGGTTAAGTTGCTGTTGGTAGGGCAGAAATATTGTCGGGGCGTTTCGCGAACGAGATCGCCTTGCTTCGCATTTCGCGCTAGCTGAAATCCTGACCATACGCCAGTGGCGTATCCTGGGAGTGGTGGAGCTAATCGAGACATCGGCTTTCACGAGGCAAATCACCGGCCTGCTGAACGATGAGGAGTACCGTCAGTTTCAGACCAGGCTCGCCGAGAATCCGGCCCTAGGACCGATCATTCGAGGCGGGGGCGGGATTCGCAAGGTTCGCGTCGCGGTTGGGTCGAGAGGAAAGAGTGGGGGTGCCCGTGTGATTTACTACTGGGCTGTAAGAGAGGATGTGATCCCTCTTCTCTATTCGTTCTCTGTGCGTTCCCGAAGAACGCCGCTGCCAATCTGAGCGCCAGGCAGATTGCACAAGTTGCCAAGACGGTAAGAGAGGAGTTTGGAGTTGAATGGAGGACTTGATGCGAAGGCTTTCGGAAAACTGCTAGAGAGCGTGCGAGAAGGTGGGGCCATCTTGCGGGGGACGCGCAAGGCATCGCGCCGTTTTGTGGTTGGGGCGGCGGGGGTGCGGGCGATTCGGGAACGCACGAAGCTCTCGCAAGCGGAGTTCGCTGGGCTGATGGGAGTGAGTGTCAAGACTTTGCAGATTTGGGAGCAGGAGCGGCGGCGGCCGACTGGTCCAGCGGCGGCGCTGTTGCGGATCATTTCGCATGAGCCGAAGCTAGCGTTGGAGGCGATTCATCGGGGATAGGGTGGCGGCATCGGCTAGCAAGGAGAAGTGTGCGAATCGCGTCAATTCTGGTCTGGTCGCTGGCGATGTTTCCGTTCCGCCATTATGCGGCTTGCGAAAGCGTCAGTCCACTGCCGAGTAATCGCTTCGCTAATTCTGGATCCCAGGCTGCAACGAAGGGGATTTTCCGATGAAGTTCGCCCGCGAGTAGACTTTCCGGTCTCAGATCGCGACCGCTTGCGTCGATTAGCGTTACGCCAGCCCTCTGGCATAGATATAGACCAGGCACAATATCATGAGGAAATTGCCCGATGGGCTCCACAACTGCGTCGACCCGCCGGAATCCGTCAACCATCCGGACGAGAGCAGGATTGCCGCCGATCGTAAACACGCTGCCCTCGTTGGGCGGCAAGGAAGAGCCTACGAAGTCGAAGCGGTTTCTCCGATAGCCATAGAATGCGATTGCCTCGGCACCGCCATGACTATTGGCCCCACGAGCGGTCCAACTTCTGGTGATCAATCTGCCGCGATGGCGGATAGCCTTTCCACATTCATTGCTGGTCGCATAGTGGCAAGTGCCATTAGCCTCTGCGACGAACGCTGCAAGAATCGCTCCACTCGATGGGTGCCAAACCGTAGCGGCAGCGCACCAGGAGTCCCAGCCGTGCTGAATTAGCGTAGTCCCATCAAGCGCGTCGACCAGGACGGCGACGCCATCATGCGGTGACGTTCGGGCTTCGCGCAACGATTCCTCGCTCAGCAGCAGCGGGTTAAGCCCATGCAAAGCTTCCCGCAGAGCAGCGCAAAGATTCGACTCAGCAACGACGTCAAGGATGGTCGCGGACTTTGCCTGGCTGTCCATCTGAATTTCTTCAAAGCATCTAGCCGGGTTCTCCCAGACCTGCTGCCGGATTAGAGCGACATTGTCTAGAAGCGCCGCGATGCACTTTTCGACCGGAAATTTGTGTTTGTGTTTCTTCGCGTGCTGCGATTTCATTGCTGACCATCTCCTTCCCGAGGCGTGTCACCGATTTTGAGAATTATGGGCTTATTGCCCTGATGAATTGATAGCACTAAGAAGGTCTTGACGCAGTCGACGAATGTGGTCTTCAATTTCTTCCAGTGCCGGGGCGCAATCGAGAGATCTCTCATAAAAGCCGCCCAAGTGGGCCTGTTGGCGATACGTCGACCGTTCGACATCGCCGAATTCTGGACCATGGATTGAAAGACCGGCTCTCGCTATCGCCTTGTAATGGAGTGGAAACTAAAGGAAGTCCCGATCCAAAGGCAACGTTTTCAAGCCGCGGTGATTTGAGGTTGGGGTTTCTCATACAATTCGTTCCATGCATAACGAATGCCAAACTTCATGCCGTATGAAAATGAATAACTTCCAAAGAAGTGGCCTTTCGCATTGACGGCTGTGAACCACATTGATGCTGGGAAAGTCCCACAGGCGCAGTTTTCACAATCTGCATGGTCGGGTAGGGCATTCAGATCACGCGCAAATCGGCAACAGGGCACGGCCAACCCGGTCCAACCTCGTCGTTCTCGGTGCGGAGATTTCTCCTACATCTGCTGGGAAAACCCAGCACAGCTGCGACGGCCGCGACTGATTCCAAGGCACTTGGGTGGAGGCCTGCAAATTGCATCGTAGTGGAAGTCGTATGAGCGCTCCTTCGATCAGCCGCCTGCCCGGACGTCCGAAACCCGGCCGCAGACGGATTGGCTTCGATCTGCGCGATTTGATGGCCAGTGGACGCTTGGAGCAGTTCGCCGGTACGCTACACGGAGAGCTTCAGTTTTTGGATAGCGCGGGGATTCCTATCGGCGCATCGGGGTCCGTACAGAACTTTTGCCAACTCTTCACGCAAACTCAATTCAAGCGTGAGGGCTGTTCTGACTGCCCACTGGACGCGGTGATTTCGGGCGCAAAGCCCAATGATGCGATCTTGAATTGTCAGCATGGGATCCAACGATTATTGGAACCAATCTACTCAACCGCACGCCAGATCATCGGCTGGGTTGCGAGCCCACATCTAACCACCGACGATTTTCGCATCTACCGGAACCGAGTCGAAGGCGCGATTGCCGAGAAACTCTGGCGGCAGAAGGCGAGCCCAGAAGCGATCTCGCACATTCGAAGGGCCATGGGCGCCGCCAGAAGTAAAGTTGAACGAATTTGTGCGAGTGAGCGCCGACAGCATGTGTTAGCCTTCGCACGGCAAGAGTTCGCCACCGCCGAGTCCGGCCACCATGTGGCGGTCGGTCTTTTCAAACTACTCAATGCAGTTGCAGGCGATTTCCTTCTTGCTGCCCTGTGGCAGAAGTCCTCCGGTGGCAAGTACAAGATCTTGTCTGGAGATGGGCCCAGCTTTTGCGAGGAACCCGCTGAAGTCAATCGGCCTGGACATGTAGGTAAGGTTCTCCAGTCCGGTCGAAGCCACTACTGCCGGGACGTTCTGAAGGACAAATACTTTGAGCGAGGTTCCACCTCGGCGCATCCCAGAACGGTCTTCACTTGTCCCATACGTTGGGGCGGGTACTGCGAGAATACAGTTCTACAAATACAGTTCTCAGAGGCGAACGCACTCACTTGGGATGATCGCACCCTCATCGAGCACATTGCGGACATCGCCGGTGCCGCCAGCCAATTCGCAGATACCCAGCATCAGTCTTTTCCTATCGATAAAGAAGAATGGAGCCACTTCGTACTTCGCGCGATTCGGGAACGTTGCCGGCCCGAAGAAGTACTTAAGAAGAGGAGGGAGATCTATGCCCGCTTCGCCCGGGAGATCGCAAGGCTCGCCGGGCCGCAATGCATCGCCACAAGTCTTCGTGTTCTCAATCAGAGGGGAGTGCTCGGCTACGTGGAGTGCTACAGTCCCTGCGATGCGTGGACGGAGAAGTCTAAAGACTTAATGTATAAGAAGAACCAAGGATCGGCATGTCAACGGGCGTTGGCGTCCAGCGATACCGAGTACGTCAAGCGAGTGAGGGCCGAGCCAGATTACATTCGAACTCATCGGGTTAGTAAGTCGCTTATGATGCGGCGCTATTCCATCCGAGGATATCCAAAAGGTTTAGTGGCCGTAGACTGGGACGTCGAAGATGGCGCGCCAGTAGGCTATCAGGCCCGATTCGAGGAGCTAATCTCGCAACTGGAATTGATACTCGAAGCGTTGGTTGATATCGATGGGAGACTTTTCGATCAACTGGAGCTTGCGATTAACCGGGACGAATTGGTCGAGCAGATGAAAAAGCTTTTCCAGGCGCGTGGCTGCTCTTTATTTGTTGATCGCGAATCTCGCGGGAAGTTTGCACTTTGGGCCACCGCGCCCCGGCAGACCCAGGGCGGGGATCCTCCGACATACATGCTTGGGGAAGGCTTAACGGGAACGGTGGCGCTAAAGCGTGAAGTCGGCCGCTACCGGAACGTTATTCCAGGGCACGAAGTGGCGAATACCGTGAGAAACGAAGGTAAGTTTCGAGAAGACATCGATTATGCGGATTCAGAAGGTCATCGCTCGTGGCTCGGCGCGCCGCTTGTAGCACGCGACAGGTGTATCGGCGTACTACGCCTAACGGTGAAGCACACTCAAAGCGGATTTGAAGAGTTCACGCACGAAGACGAAGCATTCCTAGAGGAAATCGCGGATCGGCTCGCCCGAAGCTTGGATAGGGCATGGCTCGCAGAAGACGCACACAGAAAACTTGAAGAATGGACCAACGCCGAGGCGATACGACAAGGAATCCGAGCTGCGAGCGAAGAGTCTTTGGGATCTCTCGGTCAGTTTCTTGCGACGGAGTTTATGAGAGCGGAAGACGTTAAGGGCGTCTACCTTGCTGCTTCCGGACTAGGTGAGAAGGACTCTGGACTAAGCGCGACTGAAGGGATTTTCAAAATTCTCCTGGCCGACACAAGGACGCTTCCTCTTCCGAAAGCCCAAATGTTCTGTCGGGATATTTGGGCGACGAACGCCAGCCATGAACTATCCGAACTAAAGGCCACCTTAAAGCGAATCTTCAGAAAGGACGCCGAGCAGGAAGTTCGCTCGATCTGCATCCTTTCTTTGAATTTTCGTGATCGAAAGAACTATAAGGGAGTCCTTGCGCTTTGCGGAGACTTTACCGCGTCTGATGATCGATCTTTCGATGCGATGGCCAACCAAGCCGCCGAGGCCATAGAGCCCGGATTGACGCTCGACGCAAAGGAGCGTGCGTTAAGTGAGAAAGTCCGTCAACTCGAACTGATCTCGAATATGACCCGAGAATTCGCCTCAACTACCTTTGTTGAAGATCTCGGTAACATGATTCTTAAGTTCTGTCTCGAGCGCTCGAATTTTGAACGGGGAACGATAAGGCTATACGACCATGAACGCGGAGATTGGGTTCGCCTAGCTCCAGATGATGCTGACGAGACCGAACGTCCTCGCCGAATTCAAAGCTCGCGCTTACTCGAAGAATGCCTTCAACAAAAGACTCTGCGAGTGCTAGAAAACACCGCGAACGAGGAGATTTGGACCTCCTACCGGGGATCCCTTCCTCAGGGGACTCGAGTTGAATCTCTCAGAAAAGTAGGCTGCTGGGTCGGAATCCCGCTTCAATTTGAGGACCGATATCTAGGCATAATTCTGCTCGAAGCCTTTGAGCCGTGCAAGATCAATGAGGACCAGCGTCAATTTCTCGAGCTACTGGCCGGAGCGGCCTCGATGGCGTTACGTTCGGCCCTGAGATTGAAAGACGAACAGGATCTCTCGCAGCCTTTCGCGCTCATTGGGAGCATGATGAGCGGTTTCCTTCATATCATGCGCAACTGTCTCAACAACATAGGGCCGCCGCTACGATTACTTCAGCAGCCAGAAGAATCAATAAGTAGAGATGAACTCCACGTCTCAATTGACCGCGAAGTTACAAGGATGAAAGAGATCGTCAAGGGTGTGGCGCTCTTAGCTCAGCGCAGAGGGACAGATGAAATCTTGGATTTGGGAGCGTTGGCCGAACGGTGTTGCGCGGGAGTTGCCAGCGATTTTCGCGACGTAATCCTGCGGGTCGAGATTAAGACGACCGTGGAGCCTCAAGCGCTGCTCCGCGGGAACCGTTCCCAGTTGGAGATTGGGATAAGAATGTTGCTCCAAAATTCATTGGAGGCCATGTCTCCCGACGGTGGCAAGCTCGGTGTACATGTTCGCAATCGCGGAAGTGCCGTTTCGATTCATGTTTTAGATTCCGGGCCTGGGATGACCATAGAGACTCGAAGAAACTGTTTGCGACCATTTTTCACTACCAAGCAAACAGGAAATGGGCTTGGCTTGGCCATTTCACTTGGGATCGTTAGACGGCACGGTGGACGCCTTCGTATTTCCACTGAAGTTGGAAGGGGAAGCAGGTTTACGATGCGATTCAGGAAAGAAGTCGACTGATGGCTCGATTATTGATCGTTGACGATGAGGAATCATTTCGCAAGTTCTCCGCCTTTGAGTTTGAGCGTCTTGGCTGGACAGTTGAGACGGCTGCGGATGGCGCATTAGCGCTTGCGGCCCTTTCCGAGAATCCCACGAGATTCGATGCGATTCTGCTGGATCGCAACATGCCGAATGTGTCGGGAGACGCCGTCCTAAATTGGCTCTACCTGCAACAGTTACTCGATGACATTTGCGTGGTGGTCCTGACTGGATTCGAAGAACTGAGTAACGCGACCGACGTGCTCAGAATGGGAGCTTGGCACTACATCGTAAAACCCTCACCACCCGCAAGCGAATTAATTCGCTTTCTCGCTCCTGGAATTGCCATCAAGAATTGTCATAGAATTCGACACGGCATTGTACGTTCCAACAGTCTAAGTGACTTGTTATTAAAGATCGGCAACGTTATTCGCTCAGCGCTTCCTGAGCTGCAAGCCTTTTATGTGGAAGGATCACGCGTCATCGATCTGTCCTCTGGACGCGAAAGATCGATTGTTCCGCGAGCTTTCCTTAGGCGAATCGCAATGGGCGAAAGGTTTATCTTCGCTAGCAAAGCCGACGAGTTGCGCTTCTTGCAGCCTATCGATCAAGTGTCTCAAGTCTTAATGGCTGCTGCAGTTGAAACGAATGAAGTTTATCCGATCGGCGCTCTAGTGATTGAATCGGATGTAAGCCAGAGCATCGACCGAAATTGGAGTCAGGTCCTAGCATATATGGCCGACTTAATTTCGTTCGAGGCGCAGCGTCAGGCTGAGTCTCTTAGGATTCTACAGATTGTTCGCGAGTTTAGGCACCGTTTAGCTGGGTCGGTGCAGATTCTCGGTCAACGGGCGCGGCGCCTAGGTCACGTAGCGCCTTCTACTCATCGAAACGACGTGCAAGTCGTTGAGAGATGTTTGAAACAGGTGAGCGACGTCATGGACGAACTTGCGGCGCTCGCCCATGAAGGAATTGAGTCGGACTTAAGAAAAGAGCGCTGCAATGATGTGGCCCAAATCGTTAACGATGTTGTTACAGAATTTGAACGTCCTGGTCTCAATCCGAGACTGGAGTTCATTCGGCCACGTGCTCAAGCCTATAAGACGACAGTTGTTATCGATACGGGATGGCTAACTGCGATTCTACAGTGCCTTATCAAGAATGCTATTGAAGCTATTGTGGAACGCCATAACCAATTCGGCGGATCCAATACGGAGGATCGGATCACGACAAGCTGCACCTACGATGCTGAGGGGGTGAGCATTAGTATCTCCGATACCGGTATCGGCTATACCGAGGACATCTATGAGCGACTTTTCATTCCCCTCTTTACAACAAAAACGGGACGCACTGTCACGATGGCGTCGAACGTGAGTATAGACCCAAGAAGGGAAATGCAGCCTGAAAGCATATGCTATTCCGTAGAATTGCCCACCTCAAGGCCGATGGATGATGGTGAAGCTGGAGCGAATAGTGTAGAGGCAAGCTTTGAGGCTCAGGACGATTGCGTTTTGGTGACAATTCGTGATACTGATCCCGCAGTGGTCCAGCGATTCCAAGCCGGAAGGCCAGTCATGCCTCGAGGGGAGGGCATTGGACTGGCAAGCGCTCGCCGTAAGATTGAGCAAATGGGAGGTAGCATTTCCGCGAGCAAGCCAGCCGATTTTGGCGCCACATTTACTATCCGACTGCCCGCAGCTCCGGAGTCGTAGGTCTGTGAAAGCGTGGCTTGTCGGTGAGTGGAACAATGACGACGGCGTAATTGAGTTGTTCCGGGACTTGATTGCGAGTTGGTTGCTAGTTGAGTGCCGTGAGCTTGGGAAATTGTTGAACGGCCTTCAGGCCGGCAATAAACCCACTGATGGTGATCTGCTGCTTTTCGCTCTTGCCCGAAAGCACAAGCAGGAAGCCGTGGATGCGGTGCTTGGTTTAGGAGCCCGGACGATTCTCTATAGAAGCCCGCGCGAAGCGTCTATCCGGACAGCCGAGATTCTTGGCTACGCGAAAAGATATGACAACGTAATCGACATTGTTGGAGGTGGTGATGGTCATCTTCGATCTTTTACGGCTCGATGCCCAAAGCTGTTGCTTGGGCGGACGCGGGCGGAACTACACAAGATCGTTCTCGCGATTCGTTCTCAGGAACGCCCCGTAAAGGTTTTCCCTTCAACATCGTTCGATCCCCGTGTCGATTTCCGATCCGGACTGGAGGCCGGCTTGAATCGGGATCGAATGATTCTTCATGACCCCGCACAAGGAGGGACAGAGCGACACTTACTTCCGCATGTGTTGCAGTTTCTGCGGGAAGCAGATGTTCTATTCCTAAACGACCGGCCAGCGCCGCTTGCCCCGGGTCGTGACAACGCAAATACTTGGATTGAACTGGGTGTCGCCGCGCAACTGGAAATTGCTTGGACAGTGTTTCGTTATTCCGGAGACGCGGCCGCAATGTCGTTTTGGCCGTCGAATCTAGGCGGGGTAGTGTGGGAGGAATACATTGACGAGCTTGATCTCGCTACACAGCTCCACTTTGATGTCATTCTAGAATGCAGAATCGTTTCATGACGTCCGTTCACCCGTCTATAGAAGTTTGCGAGACGCTCGCTTCATGCCAGATCGCCCGCCAGTAATCCTTCACGTCGATGACGACAAGGACTACGTGTCCAGTGTGGCGATTCCGCTTTGCGAAGCGGGATATCGCCTATGCGGCGCCTACAGCTTGCAGGCAGCCCGCCAAGTCTTGGAATCCACCTTTGTAGACTTGGTCTTACTTGATGAGCGAATCGGCCGAGAACTCGGGACGCTTTTCTTGAAAGAATTGCGAGTGACTCACCCGGGCCTAGGCGCGATTATTGTCAGCGGACATGCCGACTATGAACTTGCCGTTTCGGTGATGGATCTAGGCGCTGTGGGCATTTTGGCAAAAGGGCCAATGTCCGACGAGGACTTGGTTTCCAAGGTAAGGCTTGCGCTGGAGAACTCACAGGTTGCGCGCCAGGCCCGAGTCGAGCGCTGGTTCGCCGATCGCGAGGCAGATTTTCCTGAGATCGTCGGTACAAGCGCGGCGATTAACCAAATCAAAACTATCATTCGAAAAGTCGCGCCAACGGACGCAACGGTCCTGATTCTTGGCGAAGCGGGGACGGGCAAAGAACTTGTAGCGCGGGCGATTCATTACGCTAGTCCGCGCCGCACGAAACCGTATCATGTTGAGGATCTGGGTGCGCTGGCGGGTACGCTCATCGAGTCTACTCTGTTCGGGCACAGAAAAGGTGCGTTTACGGACGCTACCGAGAACAAGAAGGGGGCCTTCGAAGCCGCAAACGGAGGAACTCTTTTTTTGGATGAAGTAGGGAATACAACTCTTGAGGTTCAGGCGAAGCTCTTGCGCGTTCTTGAAGAGAGGACGGTAAAGGCGGTTGGCGATACGCGAGCGATTCCGTTGGACATACGCTTAGTCGCGGCAACCAATAAGAACTTGGAGAAGGCGGTTGAGTCCGGATCTTTTCGTGAGGATCTCTATCATCGGCTCAATGTAGTTCAAGTACAACTTCCTCCACTGCGTGAACGCCCAGAAGACATCGAAGCAATCACACTGCATATCCTCAAGGAGCAGAATCGGCGCAAGGGAAAGGAGTTCCTTGGTGTAGAAGAAGAAGGTTTTGCGATTCTTCGCGCCCATTCGTGGCCCGGAAATGTGAGGGAACTCCGGAACGTAATTGAAAACGCCGTCGTATTCGCGGAAGGAGCCAAGTTACGGGCCGGTGACTTGAGGTTACAGGGACGGAACAGAAAGCCTGAGTTCGGAAATATTTTGGATCAGCCTTGGAAAGCGGCAAAAGATGAATTCGCCCGTTACTATTTCGAGCGGCTGATGCGGCGAGCAAATGGCAACAAGTCACTCGCAGCAAGATTGGCAGAGGTCAATCGCTCCTCGATCGACGATCACCTCGAAGGCGGTGGTGAGGTGTAGGGTTTTCCCCGCGCCATTGTTGGGTCGTCTCGACAAAGAAGCTACGCTCAAGGCCGTAGAATGTTGCACTTAGCCTCTGGCCCGTAAGTTGCTTTGTTAGGCGTCAACTTGGTAGGAGCCAAGCAAACATGAACAAAAAAGACTGGATGGGGTGGAATGGATATCGACAAGTCTGGCGTCATTGGAACCGGACGCAGGTGCGAACTCGTAAGGTCTGGAAGGTAGCGAGCCGCAGGCCGCTGAATCCGAAAAATAGCGAGGCTTCCGGCATCTTGGACGGCTCCGAAGATTAAGTTTTGGCTCATTGTCGTCAAGGTGCCGGCGCGAAAGCTATGTGTCCTCCTCGGGAGGATTCAGTTCGCGCGGGTAGTCGCATGAAATCCTTAACATCGTTGCTCTTCGGGATCCGTCGAACTCGCTCCGCTGCCGCAGCTGGTTCGAGGCGCCGGTATGAGCTCAGTGAAATGGAGTACTAAGGACATGGCCCCCGCAAACCAATTCCAGAAGTCGGCTCTAGACTTCCTCGGCAAGGCCTTTCGCTTTCGGCGTAACAAAGACTTACTGGAGGCACCGGCTGTGCCCTTAGTGATCCGCGTTGCTGTAGCCGGCCACCTGGAAGTGCCGGATCGCGAACGGGTAGGGAGCTTGATCGAAGCGGTCTTGGAAGACGTTGCCACATGTGCCCAGGGGTCCGCAACGCAATTTTGCAGACGGCTCTTCGGCGATAAAGGGCCTGTTGCTTGGAAGATTCGCGTGGTCTCGCAATTGGCAGCCGGTGTCGATCAGCTTGCGGCGGCTGCTATCCGCAACATGGCAAATAGACAGATCGCCATCGAGCATCACGTGGTTCTGCCCGGACCGCGATCGCGTTTTCGAAAGACTCTTGAGGCTTACCAGGGCGCAGGCGAAGGGTTCGATTCGTTTCTCACAACTGCCGCCCGAGTCTTAGAACTGGATTGCCAGAGCTCTTCGATTGAGAACGAAGATTTGGCTCAAGCGGGGGATGTGATCCTTTCGCACGCAGATTTCCTGTTGGTGGCGATGCATGAATTGGCCGACGATCACGCAGGCGGCACTCGTTGGTTGGTCGAGCAAGCCCTCGAATTGGCGCTACCTGTCATAAGGATTCCAATGGAATCTGAGCAGCCCGTTACGATTGAGTGGTCCGAGGACGAACGGCGGCAGAAATTTGAGATTCTCCCAGGGAGCGACACGTGCCAACGACTAATCGACTCCGCCCTGAAAGTTGAGTTGACCGCACCAGAAGGATCAAATCAGGCGCTTGGGTGGTTCGGCAGCGGCTATGTTTCGCAGTTCGATCCCGGCTTCAACGAGAAGGAATATGACCGCGTGTTAGGTCACCTAAATCAACTCGAACCGCTCCAGAGTGCTCTAGAATTGGTCGCGCAAGACCTCAAAGCCGCGAAAGTGTGGGCCGATTGCAGGGCCAGCGCTCTCGCGGAATTGACGCGGGGATCGTTTCTTTGGTGCATGCTCCTAAGCTTCTGGGCCGTCGCAGGCGCGATTAGCGGTTTGATCTTCCCATCGATGAGCACCTTGGGAAAAGCTTCGGAACTGATTGTGCTGAGCGTGATTGCTTGGTTTGCGGGTAACGCACATCGATATTCTTGGCGCACCCATTGGCTTAGCACGAGAGTTGCGGAGAGGAGCTTGGACCATTCGGCGTGGCTTTCGGTCACGGGCCGGGGGAGCAAGTTTCGCAGAGCGCCGTACGTGCATGATCGAAAACGGAATCGCGATTCGGATTGGGCCGCCGCTTACTTGAAGGCGGTGCGGCGGAATGCGTCTTTTCCTTCGGCGATGTTCAGTCCGAATTATCTGAGCTTAGCCCACAAGCTGGTCCTGACGAATCTCGTTCAAGATCAGATTCGGTATTACGACGGCGAGATTGATTTCCAACGTAAGGCCGAGGAACAGCTTGAGACGTGCAGCCGGCGTATGATTCAGGTTGCGGTGCTCGCTACGGCTTTTTCGCTGCTACTTTCATTGCAATTCGGGTTGGTCGGCATTTTTGGCCAGCAAGCGCCCGATCCAGCCCCGCAATGGATAAGTGCCGCAGGAACCTTGGCTAGTGCACTCGGGTGTCTCATGCCCGCTGCGGCAGCAGCCGCCGCCGCGATTCGTTTTGCAGGCGAGTACGCTCAACTTGCCAGGCGCTTTACAGATACAAGAATCGCGCTTGAGGAAGTTCGTGTTTCGCTTGATCGGCACTTGCCAGATTCTTCCCCTGAGGGCCACCCTGAAGTGAGTAGCGCTTATCTTGCAAGACAGGTAGTCGCGGCGACGGCGGCGCTTAAGGGAGAGGTACAGGAGTGGAGTTCAATACTTCGGGGTAAGGCGCTCGAAGTGTAGATGCTCTTGAGGCCAATAGGGATGGTCACGAACCACAGATCGGATCGTTGGCAACACCCAGACATGATTTCATTGGAGCCTACCTGGGCGGGGGAAAGAGCGGCAATAGAGGAAGCGGCGGCAGTAGACATCACTGAAAATGAGTTGGCCCGCGACCTAACCTCAGTGCTCGCCAGAGTGAAGCAGGGCGTCGAGGTTGATCGATGAAGATCATCGGCCTATTGTGATTCCGGGTTTGCAGGTCATCAATCTTCAAGTACCAGCTTTGCTCCCGTGTGATGTTTGAGGTGCTAGGCGGCGTTGCTGCCCTGGGAGTGACGGTCGTTCACGGGCGGGGTTGGGGAATTTTCTTTTCGAAATCAAGGGGTTGGCGGGTGGTTGGGGGATTGGTGGTTCTTGGGGGACTAGGATTCTGGCGGGACGGCGGTTGTGCTGGTCCTTTTGGCGGGGGCTGCCGTTGTGTGGCCCTTGCTTTTCTTAGTCCACTTGCAGTTTGAGGATCGCGATGCTGATACAGCCGCAGCCACCTGTTTTTCCTCGCCCTAGCGCGCATTCGCTCGCGGGCGCTTCCACCCTACACGTTTGCACGGTGATCTCCAACCCCGTGCGCTATGCCTCGCGCTACCGTCTTTTCGAGGCTTTTAAGGCGCAGAACGACGGCGCTCATATCGTCCATTGGACCGTCGAAGTCGCTTATGGCAACCGGCCCTTCGCCATCACCGAGGCCGGGAATCCGCAGCACTTGCAGCTCCGCACGCAGAGCGAGATTTGGCATAAGGAGAATGCGTTGAATCTCCTGTTTGCCTACGTGCTGACGCAAGACCCTAGCGCCGAGTACTTCGCTTGGGTCGATGCCGACGTCACTTTCGCGCGGCCGGATTGGGCTTACGAGACGATTCAACAATTGCAGCACTACGACGTTGTTCAGATGTTCTCGCATTGCCAAGACCTGGGCCCGAAGTACGAACCGCTGTCAACGCTCAAGAACGGCTGGGTGTGGATGTACTACAACGAGCCCGCGCCGAAGATGAAACGCCAGTTGGGCGCGATGAATACGGCAAATGGCTACTACGGTTATTCGAAGGGCGGATATTGGCACCCGGGCTTTGCTTGGGCGGCGCGGCGTTCGGCGCTCGATGGGCTGGGTCAGTTGCTCGATACTTGCATCGCAGGGTCGGCGGATTGGCATATGGCGGCGGCGCTGATCGGCGAGGCCGAGCGTACGCTGGGCCGCGATTTGCATCCCGAGTACAAACGGCACGTCATGCAGTGGCAGGAACGCGCCGAAAGCAAAGTGCGGCGCAATATCGGCTACGTCGATGGCTTGGTGAACCACCACTGGCATGGCAAGAAGGCCGACAGGCAATACTCGGACCGCTGGCGCATACTCGTCGACAACGGCTACAGTCCGGAGATGGACTTGCAGCGCGATTCGCAGGGACTGTACCGCTTGACGGATCGCAGTTTAAGGCTGCGGGACGATTTGCGGTCTTACTTCCGTTCGCGGAATGAGGACTCCATTGATTGCCATTAAGCGGCTAGTCGCTTGAGTAGTTGATCTCCAAGTGCCGCGCCTTGCGCGCCGCTAGGAACAGGATCGCCGTGGCGAGGAGAAGTATGCCCGCGACGGCGATCGGGCCCGGCGTGGGCGCGGCGGTGGTGATCAACATCTTGAGGGCCTCGGGGATGTCCGAATTGGGCGGCGCGACCACGGGGCAGAGACTTTGCAGGTAGAAGATGACGCTGATCTTCTTGAGCACGGAGGGCAGGAACCAGTTCATGCCTTCCCAGACGAGGATGGACGCGGCGGGGATGAGGGGGTTCTTGATGAAGAGGCCGGCGGCGAGGAAGACGCTGCCGTAACCGATGCAGGCCATGGCGACGACGCCGAGGTAGCTGAAGATGTGGCCCCAGCCGCCGTCGCTTAGATACTGGCTGACTTGGGCGCTGGGGTGGGCGCTCAACATGAGCCAGAGTTGCAGGAGCGCGCTTAGGCCGAAGATGCCGATGGTGGCGACGAGGCCGGCTAGGTATTTGCCGACAAGCAAGACTTCGCGGCGCACGGGGGCGAGCAGGTAATAGTGCAGGCTTTGGTCGAGCATTTCGCCGCGGAAGAGATTCATGAAGATGCCGACGCAACCGAAGAAGATGGCGAGGCGGATATAGAAATACTGGAAGATGCCGGCGTAGGCCTGGATGTCGTTACCGAGGGAGGCGGCCTGGCGGTTACGCTTCGAGGAGAGCTTGCCGTCGCGGAAGACGAGCTCAACCGCGTTCTGGCCGTCGTTGAAGCGGACGAATTCGCGGCGGCCGCGGTTGAAGCGGGTGTAGGAGACGGTGTTGTCTTGCAGGAGCGCGAGGACTTCCTCGATCTTAATGCCGTCGCGGATCTTGGCGGTGATTTGCGGGGCGTTGGGGCTCGATTGGGTGATGCGGCTCATCTCTTCGTGCTGGCGTTTGACGCGGATGGAATTGATGCCGAGCAAGAGAGCGGGGAGCAGGGCGAGGGCGTAGATCCAGAGACCGCGGCGGGCGAAGAGGGTTTTCTTCCATTCGAGGCCGACGATGGTGAGGGCTTGGCGGCGCCAGAGATCGAAGTTACTCACTTGGACACTCCTTCTTCTCCGATTAGGTATTCGTAGAGCGAGTTGACGTCGTCGTCGGCGGGGGCGACGGAGTCGATGTCGATGCCGTCGAGGGCAAGGTGGTTCAAGAGCTTGTGGAAGGCGGAGGCGTCCTTGGTTTTGACGAGGATACCCATGCCGTCGGCGTGGATGCGGGCTTCGACGACGTGATCGTGCGCGAAGATGCGGGAGGCCATGAGGCTGGGCTTGTCGCAGCGGATGACGATTTCGAGAGGCTTGTCGCTGATCTCTTCGCGGACCCCGCGGATGCCACCTTCGGCGACGACGTAGCCGTTGGCCAACAGAATGACCTGATCGGAGATCATGTCGACTTCGTGCAAGACGTGGCTCGATACGATGACGTGGGCGCCGCGGGCGGCGGAGTCACGAAAAAGCGCGATGGTTTCGGCGCGGACTAAGGGGTCGAGGCCGTTGAGGGGTTCGTCGAGGACCATGACCATGGGCTCGTGGGCGATGGCTTGGGCGAGGCGGATACGCTGGCGCATGCCTTTGGAGTAGGCGTCGACTTTGCGCTTGGCGGCCTCGACGAGGTTGACGCGTTCGATGGCGGCCCAGGCTTTACGTTCGGCTTCGGCGGGGGAGAGGCCGTGGAGGAGGAGCGTCGAGTGGACGTATTGGAAGCCGGTGTAGCCGCGGGGGAAGGAATCGAATTGGGTGGCGTAGCCGAGGAGCTTGAAGAGCTTTTCGGGTTCGTTGGGACGGACACCGCGGATATCGATGCTGCCTTTGGAGGGCTTGACGAGACCGGTCATGAGGTTCATGAGGGTGGTCTTGCCGCTGCCGTTGGGGCCGACCAGACTTGTGATGCCCGGCGGAATGGAGAGGTTGATGCGGTTGACGCCGAGGACTTCGCCGTAGAAGCGGGAGACGTCGGTGAAAGTTACGTTCTCGCTCATTTGACGATTTCCTTGGGGCGGATCTTGCGTTCGAGGAGGAGGACGCAGACGATGCAGACGGCGATGAAGCCGGTCCAGGCTTCGAAGGGTTCGAGACCGGTGGAGGGTTCGAGGCCGAATTGGGTGGACCAGATGGTGTTCATGATGCGGGAGAGGTCGACCATGGCGCCGAGGTCGGTGGAGAGGATGTTGTTGATCATGACGGCGAGGCCGGCGCCGATACCGAAGACGCCGAGGATGAGGGCGCCGGCGACGACTTTCCATTTGACCCAGGCGGAGAGGGCGACGGCGAGGAGGGAGAGGAGGAGGATCCAGGCCATGGAGCCGAGGAAGAGGGCGCGGGGGATGAAGAGGTTGGCCCAGGTCCAATCCCAACCGGCTTGGGAGGCTTGCATGAAGAAGAGGAGGAGGCCGGGGACCCAGGTGATGAGCGAGAGGAGGATGGTGAGGACGCTCATCTTGCCGATGACGTATTCGGTGCGCGAGAAGGGGCGCGAGAAGTAGGTGGGGAGGGCGTTGTTGGCAAGGTCCGGCGCGATGAGGTTGGGGCCGATTAGGGTGGTGAGGATGTAGGCGAGGACGCCTTGGAAGTTGAGGAAGAAGTGGAAGAAGGTGGCGTCGATCTTGAGGAACTCGGGGGCGGGGATGCCCATGGAGGCGAAGACGCTGAGGTTGTTGACGAGGTAGATGTAGCCGACGCAGCCGAGGGGGAAGAAGCAACTGGCGACGAGGAAGCCGGTGAGGAAGCGGCTGGAGAAGAGGCGCTCGTAGGAATACTTGGGGAGGATGAGGAAGCGGGTGCGCGGGTTGGTGAGCGCGCCGGTGTAGCTTTTGTAGCTGCGTTTGTAGACGGCCATTGTTTGTTACCTGCTAGGCGCTCCTTTCCGCTGTTTTGGTTTCCATGGCTTTGAGGAAGATGTCTTCGAGGGTGTCTTTTCGATAGTTGATGCGGCGGAGCTCGAGGTCTTTGGCGGCGGCGACGCGGTAGAGCTCGCGCATGGCGAACTCCGGCGGGAGAACCATTTTCCAGCGGCCCTTGCCGACGCTGGCGCATTCGGCGCCGAGGCCTTCGAGGGCGGCGGCGAAGCCTTCTTCGTCGCCCACGGTTTCGATTTCGACGAAGCGGCGGTTGGCCTTGCGTTCCTCTTCGAGGTTGGCGTAGTGGACGATGGCGCCTTGCTTCAAGATGATGACTTCTTCGCAGGTGTCCTCGACGTCGCGCAAGAGATGCGAGCAGAGGACGATGTGCATTTCGCCCTGGGCTTTCATTTCCTTGATCATGCGGAGCATGCGGCGGCGGGCGGGCGGGTCCAGGCCGTTGGTGGGTTCGTCGAGGATGACGAGGCGCGGGCCGTGGACGATGGCTTGGGCGAGCTTGGCGAGCTGTTTCATGCCCAAGGAATACGTGCCAAGCTTGCGGTAGCGCGCTTCGCCGAGGCCGACGTAGAAGAGGCATTCGTGGGCGCGCTCGAGGGCGGTTTCGGCGGGGAGGCCGGAGAGTTCGCCCATCATGCGGACGTAGGTGACGGCGCTCATATCGGCGATGAAGGAGTCGTTCTCCGGCATGTAGCCGATGAGGGAGCGGACTTTGCGCATTTCCGCGCGGACGTCGTGACCAAAAACATGCGCCGACCCGGAGGCCGGCGCATAGAAGCCCAACAGTGTATTGATGAGAGTGGATTTGCCGGCGCCATTGGGCCCCAGGAGACCGATCGTTCTTCCTTTGAGCTCCACCTGGAGGTTATTCAGGATGGTGCGTTTGCCGAGCTGAACGGTGAGTCCCTTGAGGTCGATGACGCTGGACATTTACCTTCTTTGATTTCCTTGCATGTAGATGGGCGCGGCTTGGCGCATGACGCTGCCGAGGACCGAGGGGAGGATGGGCGCGCCGCTGCCGGCGGCCAATAGATTCTCGAGGCCAAAGCCGAAGAAGCCGCTGGAACTGGCGACGGTGATTTGATTTTCCTCCGCGTAGAGGGCGATCAGGACGGGCTCTTGGTTGTTGACCAGTTTCTTAAGGGCTTCTTTCTGCGCGGCGGGCATTTGGACGGCGCCCGAGACGGCGTCGAAAACGCTCTTGAGCGCGGGGCCCATGTTGTAGTAGAAGACGCCCGACATGTTGACCTGCGCGCCGGCGGGGATCAACTGGCGGAAGGCGTTGGAGCGCGCGAGGCCGTTGCCGGTCTGGCGGTTCTGGATGGCCTTGGTGATCATTTCGCGATTGGGCGCGGCGATCATGTAGCCGTTGTCGTAAGTGAAGTTCATCTCCGCGGGGAGCTTTCCGGCCTTTAGACGGTACCACGTCCGGCCGCCTACGTTTTCTTCGGTGAGGGCGATGCCCGCTTCGGGATGCTGGGTTTGCGCTTCCTGGGCGATGCGGCGGAGGCTCGTCGTCAAGCGGCCGCTGTCGTAGACTTCGGCGGCCATTAGGATGCTGGGCATGGGGACGAGGGCGCCATCGAGAGCGAGAGTGACTTCGCCGCCGATGGGGCCGAGGATATCGTCGAGAACTTTGAGGCCGAGCTTGGCTTCGAATTCGTTCAGACCTTGTTGGCCGGGATTGGCCATGGCGAGGAATTCCGCGCCCATCTCACGCGCGTCCTTGGTGACGGCGGCCATCGCGAAACCGGCTTGAGGGCTGACGTAATCGAGCGAGGGCATGGGGCCGGGGGCGGCAAGCCAGGAGGCGATGCCTTTGCGTTCGCCGTTGAAGCTGATGGTGGCGCTGGTTTCAGGGTGCATACCCGTGTCACGCCTTTCCACCATCAAGTGCCGCATGTTGTTCGATACGTTACCGCGCACGAATTGTTCCAAGTCGATCGCCAAAATCCAGCCGGCGCCTTTTTGGTAGCTCTTGGCTACTGTCTTGCCGAGTTCGCTGTTGGCGAAGCCGTTGTTGTCGGCGAGGTTGATCTTGGAACCGGCGCTGAGGTAGCGTTCGCCGATTTCGACGGGGATTTCTCCCTTTAGTTTGAGGAGGCCTTCGCGGGCGGCGGCGCCTTTGACTTCGGTGACGACGAAGGGATCGCCGGGTTCGCCTTTCGCATCCGCGCGGGCGCCGATGACGATTTCATCGCCGATGAGCGTCCCGGCGCTGCGGAGTTGTTCGGCGAATTCGCGGACCTTCGAGACGTCTTCACTCTTCCACCATTGGGCGAGCGCGGGGTTGCCCGCGAGGCGCGATTCGAAGATCTTGGTGGCGTCGGCGATGGTGGTCGACAGATTCGGAATGGCGGCGTAGACGATGGTGTCCACGGGGAGTGACGAGAGGATCTTCGACTGCGTACGCAGCGCGGGCATGGGCAGCGCGGCGATTTGCTTCGAGATATCGCTCAACTCGCCCAGCATGGCGAGGTACTTCGCTTCGTCCTTGCTCCAGGAGATCTGGTCGCGGACGGTGGTGCGCTTGAGGTTCGATTCGGAGCCGGTGACTTGGCCGGGGAGCAAGTCTTCGGTCTGGCCATTTTGATCGACGACGACGTGGCCTTCGACGACGGCGACTTGCGTGCCGCGCAGGCCGGCGGCGACGGTGAAGATGGTGCCCTTGACGTTGACGACGCTTTCGCGCGTCGAGACCTTCAGCGTGCCGCGCTTTTGCTTCGCGGCTTGGACGAGGATGTTGCCGCGTTCGAGGCGAATGGTGGAGCCGGTGTAGGCGCCGGAGATGGAGAGCTCGGCGCGCTCGTTCATCTCGATGAGCGAGCCATCGGGCAGGCGCACGACGGCCGAGGAGGCCTTGGCGGTGCGGATGGCTTCTTTTTCGTCGAGCTTTTCGCCGGCCTTGACAGGCACGAGACCGGCGGCGGAGACTTTGTAGATTTCACCGGAGACGCTCGCGAGCTCGGCGCGCGGGCCCGAGGGGGCCATGATCTGGTTGATGGAGTCGAGGCTCATGTAGCCCGCGACCATGAGGACGCCGGCGGCGATGGCCCAGGGGACGAACGGACGCACACTCGAGCGCTTGGCGGGCGCGGGCGGCATTACGCGCAGGTTTCCGCGGAGTTCGTCGAGCTTGCGGCGCGAGGCGGGGTTCTTGGAGAGATGGTCCTCGACGAGCATGCGGCGGGCGTCGTTTAGTTCGCCGCGCATGTAAGGGATGAGGAGGGCTTGGAAGTCTTCGACGCTGCGGAGGCGGTCCGGCGTGGAGGGAGCTTCGCCGGAGAGTTGATCCCAGACCTTGGCGCGGGCGTGTTGGACGTGTTCGGCGAGGGGCTCGTCGCGCTTCATGGCTTCAATTGCGTTGTCGAGGTTGCGTTCGTTCTGGTTTTCCACAGTTATAGTTCCTTTTGCAGTTTTTGACGGGACCGGAAGAGAATCACCGCCACCAGGGCTTGTGACATGTCGAGGAGCGCGGCGATCTCTTTATTGCCGAAGCCTTCGATGTAGCGGAGGGTAAAGACCTCAGCCCAGCGGGGTTCCAAAGTGGCAAGCGCCGCGCGGAGGCGCACGCGCAGTTCTTGTTGCGCGTGCTGGCCGGGTTCGGCGGCGAGATCGTCGAGAGAGAGCTTGGCGGATGACTTGGCTTGGCGGGAGCGGATGAGATCGAGCGCGGCGTTGACGGCCGAGCGGCGGAGGTAGAACTCCGCGTGGTCGATCACGCTCTGTCCAGCATCCCGGCGAAGAAAGCGCAAAAACACCGTTTGGAGGATGTCTTCGGCGTCTTCGGGATTGCCTAGGATACGGAAAGCCGAGCGGTAGACCGCGTCGCTATGCTCACGGTAGAGCGATTCGAATTCGGCGGGGACCATGGTTGCCGTATCCATTGTCATCTGAACCGTAGACGAGGGCTTTCCCTCATTTCTTACAGCGCGGGCGCGGGTTATTATGTATGAGGAAATCCCCGGAATTAAATCGCGATGAAGAATTTGAAGTGTGTCCTGATCCTCTTGATGGCGCTAGGCTTTGTCGCCTGCGACAGCGATCCGAAAGTTGCGCGGCAGAAGTACCTGGATACCGGGAACCGCTATTTCACGACGGGCAAGTACCGGCAAGCGGAGATCTTCTATAGCCGCTCGCTGCAGAAGGACCCGCGCTTTGGCGAGGCGTACTACCGGATTTCGCTGGCGCAGTTGAAACTGGGCAAGGTGCGCGACGCGATGCGCAATTTGCAGCGCGCGGTGGAGTTGCAGCCGGAGAACAACGACGCGTCGACGAAGCTGGCCGAGCTTTACCTGATGGCGTACGCGGGGAGCGAGAACAAGCCCAAGAACATTTTGAAAGAGATCGAGGACATCTCGAAGAAGCTGCTCGATAAGAATCCGAATAGCTTCGAGGGGCTGCGTTTGAAGGGCTTCGTGCAGTTGGCGAATAACGACCGGCAGGGCGCGCTGGAGAGTTTCGTCGCGGCGGACAAAGTGAAGCCGTTGCAGCGGGATTTGGCGACGGTGTTGTATCAGACCTATCTGCAAAACGGCAAGCAGGCCGAGGCCGACGCGTACGCCGAGCAGATGATGGCCAAGGACAAAGAGTACGAGCCGATGTACGACGTCGTGTACGCGGGCTTTGCGACGCGAGACGACATCGCGGGCGCGGAGAAGATTTTGTTGCGGAAGATGGCGGCGATGCCGAAGTCGCCCAACGTGCGGATTCAGGTGGCGGCGCATTACTTCGCGTCGCGGCAATTCGACAAGATGCAGCAGACCTTGGACGGCGTGTTGAAGATGGGCGGGGATGTGAAGCAGCCGCGGATGGTGGTGGGCGATTTCTTCTTTAAGATTCGCGACTTCGACCGGGCGCTGACGCAGTTCGAGGCGGGGACGCGGGAGGACAAGGAGCGGAAGAGCGACTATCAGAAGCGCATCGCGGAAACGTATGTCTTCATGAACAAGAAGACGGACGCGGTGCGGTTGATCGAGGAGATTATCAAGGAGAACCCGAAGGATACCGACGCGGCGGCGATGCGGGCGAGCTTGCTGTTGCAAGGCGGCAGCAAGGAGCAGGTGACCGAGGCCGTGGGCGACTTGCAAGCGGCGGTGGCGCGTACGCCGCAGAACCACGTGCTGCGCTTGAATTTGGCGAAGGCGCATTTGGCGAAGGGCGATACGGATCAAGCGCGGGTGCAGTTGCAAGAGGCGCTGAAGATTCGTCCCGACTATGCGATGGCGAAGATCGCGCTGGCGCAGATCGCGTTGCAGAAGGGCGACTTCGCGCGGTCCTTGGATTATTCGTCGCAGATCTTGGCGGCAGAGCCGGGCGACGTGCGGGGCCTGTTGTTGCGGGCTTCGGCGCTCTATGGAACCCGCGATTTGGCGGGGGCGCGGAAGGATTTGGAAACGATTTTGGCGCGCTTCCCGAACTTGGGCGATGCCTTGTACATGATGGCTCGGGTGCAGTTGGACTCCGGGCAGCAGCCGCAAGCGCAGGCGACTTTCGAGAAGATGATGCAGGTGAACCCGAGCGATCCGCGTGGCTTGATGGGACGGGTGGAGACGTTGCTGCAGAGTGGAAAGGGCGATGAGGGGTTGAAGGTGATCGAAGGCGAACTGGCCAAGGCGCCGGACCGGAACGACTTGCGCAATGCGTATGCGAATACGGCGGTGCGCGTGGGGCAATACGGGCGCGCGATTCAAGAGTTTCAGAAATTGCTGGCCGTGAATCCCAAGGATGCGTCGCTGGTGTTGCGGCTGGCGGAGACGTACAAGCGTAGCGGCGACGACGGGAACGCGATTAAGTATTTCAAGCAGGGCGGGGATCTGTTGCCGAACGATCCGGTGGGTCCGCTGAATCTGGCGATGATTTTGGACCGGCAGGGGAAGGCGGCGGAGTCGCGGCCGATTTACGAGCAGGTGTTGAAGGTGGATCCGGGTAATGTGCTGGCGTTGAATAACGTCGCGTACATTCTGGCGGATACCGGGCAGGATCTGGATTTGGCGTTGACCTACGCCGAGCGCGCGAAGCAAAAAGTGCCGGGCAATACGGACATCAGCGATACGTTGGGCTTGATTTACATCAAGAAGAATCTCTCGGATCAGGCGATCAACATTTTCCTCGATCTGACGAAGAAGGACCCGAACCGGGCGTTGTATCACTACCATTTGGCGGTCGCTTACTATCAGAAGGGCGATAAGGCGAACGCGAAGAAGAGCGCGCAGATTGCGCTGTCGAAGACTCCTCCGAAGAATGAGGAGTCGAAGATCAAGGACTTGTTGTCGAAGCTGGGTTAGAGAGCGGCGATGCGCAGTTGGATCGCTTTCTTGGGGGCTGCGCTCTTGGGGCAGGCGGCGTCTTCGCACGATTTGCGGGGCGGGGAAACTTATGGCGTTCATCTATACCGGGCATCGGGGAATTCTGGCGAAGAGACACTGCGGCTTAGTTGCGGGGGCTCGCCGCTCGCGTCGAAGACGTTGCATGTGGGCGACAACGACTGGACACTGTTCCTGGGTGTTGAGCAGGATTGCCGGTTGGTGGCTTCGGGTTCGCGTTCGCTTCGGCTAGAAGTGGTTCCGTATGGACGCACAACGCGCGTGGAGCGGGAACCGAATAACGATTGGGTCCGGGCGACGGCGATTCCATTTGGCGGGTTGGTGTCGGCGAGCGGCGACGATTCGGCATATCTGCCGCCGCCGAGCGATAAGCGTGGGAAGCCTGTCAAGGAGTTTACGAGCGCGGATGAGGATTGGTACCGCTTCGAGTTTCCCGCGGGCGCGGCGAAGCTGGCGCACTTTCAAGTGGAGTTGATGGAGCGGGACAACTTGCCGGTGGATGTGAGCGTGTACCGGGTGGTGGACGGGAAGCCGGTGTTGTTTGCCGAGGGCGAGGATCCGGTTTCGATTCCTCATGAGGTGCAGGCGCTGCCGGGGAACAAGTTCACTACGCGAGTTTTGCGGGAGCCGGGGACGTATTATCTGCGGGTGTTGGCGCGGCATCCGGAGTACCGCTTGCGCACGCGCGTCTACAATGCGCCGCCGTACGCGGATCCTCGCGAGGCGGTGCAGACGGCGATCGATTACTTGATGGGCGCGGGGGATTCGTGGCATGCGAATACGCCGCGGCGGGGCGGGGTGATGACGCGCGTGGCGAACGTGCATCAGGAGACGAGTCTTTGTGTCGCGTGTCATGTGACCCATTTCACGCAGCGGGCCCAGTTGTATGCGTTGCGGCAAGGATACAAGGTGGAGCAGCGAAATTCGTTGCAGTTCCTAACGGAGCGCTTCTACAACAACCCGCGGCCGTTGTTTGGCTTTGAAAAAGAGGGCGCGGTGTGGGCGCGGGTGATTTCCGCGCCGGCGAATGTGTTGGGGCGGATGTCGCATCTGCTTGATATCTACGAGCGCGAGGTGACCGGTGAGCGGCGGGAAGACTTTCACAAGGGCGTGAAGGGCTATCTCGATATCTACTACCAGGGGCGGACGAAGATTCCGGCGAACGAGACGAATGGGAATCAGCCGCTGGTGAGCAAGTATGAGGTGGCTTGGTATGCGTGGGAAAACACGAAGGACCCGGCGGTGGCGGCGTTGCTGGAGCAGGACGATATCGGCGACATGATCGATCTTTGCTACCAGACGCTGGCGCTGGCGGCGGTGGACCGGGATCGATATGCGGCGAAGATCGCGGCGAACGCGCAGAGGATTCTTTCGTTGCAGCGGGCGAGCGGGCAGTGGTCGATGAAGTTTGACGCCAAGGAGAAAGAGGCGGAGTTCCAGACGGGGCATGCGTTGTGGGCTTTGGCGGCGGCGGGCGTGCCGCGCTCGGACCCGCGTGTGGAGAAGGGGCTGCGGTATTTGCTGGGGCGGCAGCAGGATTTCGGCGGATGGCTCGATCCGTTGCAGAGCTTTGAGAATTTCCGGACGCCGCTGCGGGAGACACAGATGGCGGCGCTGGCGTTGAGCGCTTACTATCCGGTTGGCAAACATGAGCGTGGTTGGGGACTGACGAGCGCTTCGATCGCGACGGCGCCGGAGCAGGCGTTGCTCGATGCGCAGAACGTTTGGGATAAGCCGGGCGCGGCGGCGTTGGGTGAGTTGCGGAAGATGTTGGCGAGCAAGGATGCGTTCGCGCGGCAGAGCGCGGCGGAGGCGTTGGGGCGTTTGGCGCTGCCGGAGGATTTGCCGGCGTTGTTGGGGTTGTTGGGCGATACATCGAAGCTGGTGCAGCGGACGGCGGCTTGGGCGGTGCGGCAGATTTTCGTACGGCATCCAGAAGTTCCCGTGGATGCGTTGGAGCGGGCATTGGGGTCGGCGCAGCCTCGGGTGCAGTGGGGCGCGACGCGGGTGTTTGCCACGCACTTCGAGCGCTTGGCGCGGGAGCCGAAGCTGGCAGCGGCTTTGGTGGGGGCGGCGCGTTCGACGAATCCGGCCACGGCGATTCAGGCTTGGAAGGGGCTTTGGCAGTTTTGGTTTTGGACGCCGGACGCCGCCGTGAAGGGTCAGATTGAGGATGCGTTTCTGGCCGCGTTGCGGAAGCCGCAAATGGACTGGGTAGAGCGCAATGTGGCCGAGGGGATTTACAACATCGCCGATGAGAATATCCGGTACCTCTACAACAATTGGGTGCCGCTGCTGGCGAAGGAAAGCGATCAGGAGAAGGTGATTCGCGGGCGTTTGGCGATTGAGGCGCGGCATGCGGAGAAGTTTGCGAAGTTTCTCGAGACGGCCGATGACGAGGGGCGAAAGCGATTGCTTGCGGCGCTAGCGATGTTCGACTTGCGGCGCGCGGACGCTTACGACGTGAAGGCGGACCCGCGCACGCCGGCGCCGGCGGTATATAGCCGGATCGGGAATGACATCGAGCAGATTGTGTTCTTCGGCGAAGCGAATACGCGGATCGCGAAGGCGTTGTTGCCCTTGCTCGAATCGAAAGATGCCGAAGTGCGGCGGCTCGCGATGCAGGCGGGGTTGATGACGAGGGACGCCCGTTTCGCGGGAGTGACGAAGATCGCGGGGCAGCCGAGCGAAGTTCGGCGGGCCTTCGTGGTGAAGGAAGCGCCGAAGCCGATGGTAGCGGCATCATCGGGCACGGCGGCGGCTCATGCCAAGCTGGAGCGGCCCGATGAGGCTTACTTCCGCGGCTACGTGCAACCGATTTTGGAGAAGCGCGGCAAGGACGGTTACGCTTGCGTGCAGTGCCATGCGAGCCACGCGATCTTCACGGGGAGTTTCGCGTCGGCGTTGAACGTGGTGAATCTGGAGAACGCCGAGGAGAGTTTGATCTTGAAGAAGCCGACATCGAGCGCGGAATCCGAAGGCGTCGTGGGCGCGAAGGCGACGGCGCATGGCGGCGGCGTTCGCTTTGAGAAAGACTCGCCCGAATACAACACGATCCTGAATTGGATCCGCGGAGCTAAACCTTAGTGCTACAGAATCCGGCAATTCCTTACGTTGCACCTTTTCTTACCTTCATCGCGCTGCTGGCGATTCAGAAATCGATTTCGTTTCTGGGCGAATGGGAGTATGCCGTGCGCGTGGCGATCGTGGCGGCGGTGATCTTTGCGGTTTCGCGCCGCGTGCTCGATTTCAAGGTGCGGCATTTGTTGCCGAGTCTCGCGATCGGGGTAGGCGTGTTCGCGTTGTGGATCGCGCCGGATACGCTGTTTCCGGGCTGGCGGCAGCACTGGTTGTTTACGAATTCGATCATGGGCGAGGTGAAGGTTTCGCTGAATGACGCGCAATTAAGCAGCCCGGTGTTGCTGCTGTTTCGGACCTTGAGCGCGGCGTTGCTGGTGCCGATTCTGGAGGAGTTGTTTTGGCGCGGCTGGCTGATGCGGTGGTTAATCAAGAGCGACTTTGAACAGGTTCCGCTGGGTACTTATGAGACGCAGAGCTTCTGGATCGTGGCGGCGCTGTTCGCGCTGGAGCATGGGCCGTTTTGGGAAGTCGGGTTGTTGACGGGGATTATCTACAATGCCTGGATGGTGCGGACGAAGAGCCTGGGCGACTTGATCTTCGTGCATGGGGTGACGAACTTGGTGCTGAGCGTCTACGTGATGGTCACGAAGCAGTGGCAGTTCTGGATGTAGCGAAGCGGCAGGCGATCATCTTCTTGCCGTCGGCCACTAGGGCCTCTTCGCGGCCTGACGGCTCGAATCCAAGTTCGGCCATTGCCGCTTGCAACTCGGCTACGGGGATTAAGTGCGGACGCGCGGTATCGCGGAATACTTGCATCGTGCCGGGGACCTCGCGGCCCGGCGTTACGGCGGAATCGATCTGGGGCGGGTTTTCCTGGATGATGATCAAGACACGTTCGGTCCGCCAGCGGCGCAGCGATTGCAGAGCGGTGCGCCAACGCACGTGTTCGAGGACTAGGGCGATGATGACGTTTGGGTGCGCGTCTTCGAGTGTGGATGCTTCGATGTTGTCGGTGACTAGGCGGGCGGGGACATCGAGCTTGTGAAGCCGCTGGCCCGCGACGGATAAGAAGTCCGGGTTGATGTCGGAGAAGGCGATTTCGCGGCCGAGGAGGAGCTTCGCGGGCAGGTATTCGAGCATCTGTCCCGGTCCGGAGCCCGCGAAGAGAATCGGCTGAGAGGAATGTAAGTCCGAAATCCAGGCGGCGGTCAGGCGCGCGTTGGCTTCGGCTTGACCAATGCGGGACATGTGGAGTTCATAGTCGGCGGCCTCCACGCCCAACCAAGCGCTGGTTTTTTCCACGTTACTTGGTTGTGGCTTCTTTCTTGTCGCTCGCGGTGATCTCGGGGTCGCTCGCGGTGGCGGCTTCGTTCGCGAAGCGATGGCGGATGATCTGGGTTTGATCGGAGAAGAAACTGCGGCTGCCGGAAGTTCCGAACTGCTTGGGTTGGGCGTTTATGGCGTAGCCGGCGGGGCTGACGGTCATGGTGAAGTTGTAGCCGCCGCGTGTGCCATTGGCGAGTTCGCGGTCTATCAAGTCCGCGCCGGCCGCTCCGGCGTTGCCACTGGCCGGGGGGCCGAGTTCCTGGAGAGTCGTCGCGTAGCGATTGAACTGGGAGTAATACTGCGTTTGGGCGGTGTGCAGGACGCTCACGGCGCGGATCGCCGCCGTCTCTTCGGCGAACATGCGAGCGCGAGTGAGGCGGGGCAGTGCGGCGGCGACGATGATCAGGATGATCGCGATGACGATCAGCAATTCCGTCAACGAGAAGCCACGACGGCCGCCTAGGAAAAGCGCCCGGCGCGAAAGGACAGGATTCCGCATATGTCTCCTATTATGTGACGTTCGAGGCGGGCAAAGCGTGCAATGCAACTCGGATGGCATGCACCTGAGCGAGCAACGCTGGCAGCGCGGCCAAGGGCAGGGCATTCGCGCCATCGCTCAGGGCGCGGCTGGGTTCTTCATGGGTTTCGATGAAAAGGCCGTCGATTCCGGCGGCCGCCGCGGCGCGGGCGAGGGTGGGGATGAATTCGGGTGCGCCGCCCGAGGTTGAGCCTTGGCCGCCGGGCGTCTGGACGCTGTGCGTCGCGTCGAAGACGACTGGCACGCCGAGGTCACGCATGGTCTTTAGGCCACGCATGTCGACGACGAGGTTGTTGTAGCCAAAGGTGGTGCCGCGTTCTGTGAGGACGATCTTGTCGTTGCCGGTGGAGCGGATCTTGTCGACGACATGCTTCATGTCGGAGGGCGAGACGAACTGGCCTTTTTTGACATTGACGATCTTTCCGGTGCGGCCGGCGGCGACGAGGAGGTCCGTTTGGCGGCAGAGGAAGGCGGGGATCTGCAGGACGTCGACGGCTTCCGCGGCGGCTTCGGCTTGCGCGGGTTCGTGCACGTCGGTCAAGACAGGGTAGCCAGCGGCGCGGATGCCGGCGAGAATGCGCAGGCCTTCAGCGGCACCCGGTCCGCGATAGGAGGCGATGCTGGAGCGGTTGGCCTTATCGAAGCTCGCCTTGAAGACGAAGTCTCCGGCGGCTTTGGCGATCTCGCGCGCGAGGAAGTGGCAGTGCTCTTCGCTTTCGATGACGCAAGGTCCGGCGATGAGCGTGAAGCTGCCTGGGGCGAAGGGCGTCATGCTTGCGCGGTTGTGCTGAAGAGAGGCTGCTCCAGCCGCTCAAGGCGCTTCTGGCGGTGTTGGTGCGAGGCGCCGATGAAGGCCGTGAAGAGCGGATGCGGCTCGAGCGGCTTCGACTTGAATTCCGGATGGAACTGGCAGCCGAGATACCAGGGGTGGCCTGGGAGCTCGCAGATTTCGACGTAGCTGCCGTCCGGACTTTCGCCGGTGATGCGCAGGCCGTGCTGTTCGAGGATCTGCTGGTACTCGCGATTGAATTCGTAGCGGTGGCGGTGGCGCTCGCTGATGGTCGATTCGCCGTACGCGAGCTTCGCGAAGCTGTTGGGCGCGAGCTTGCAATCATAGGCGCCGAGGCGCATGGTGCCGCCGAGTTCATCGACGCCTTTGAGTTCCCGCAGTTTGTAGATGACGCGGTGCGGCGGGGCGGGGTCGAACTCCGTCGAGTTCGCACCGGACAATCCGCACACGTTGCGCGCGTACTCGATCACCATCGTTTGCATGCCGAGGCAAATGCCGAAGTACGGAACGCGCGATTCGCGGGCGTAGCGAATTGAGTGCAGCATGCCTTCGATGCCGCGCGAGCCGAAGCCGCCGGGTACGAGGATGCCGTCGTATTGCGAGAGCGCTTCCTGGCAGCGCGGCCATTCGAGGTCTTGCGCCTCGATCCAGTGGAAATTGATCTTGAGGCGATGGGCGAGAGCGCCGTGGAGTAGGGCTTCCTTCAGGCTCTTGTAGGAGTCTTCGTACTCGACGTATTTCCCGACGAGGCCAATGTCGACGCTATCGACGGGGTTACGCATGCGGTCGAGCATGTCGTTCCACTTGGTGAGGTCGCGCTCGCCGGCTTCGAGGTTGAGCATCGAGAGGATCTTGGTGTCGAGGTCTTGCTCGGCGAGAACCAACGGCACTTCGTAAATGGTGGAGACGTCTTGCGCGGCGACGACGGCCTCGGGGTCGACGTCGCAGAAGAGAGCGATCTTGCCCTTGAGCTCGTCGTTGATCGGGCGCTCAGAGCGGCAGATGAGAACGTCGGGCTGGATGCCGATGGCGCGGATTTCCTTCACGCTATGTTGCGTGGGCTTGGTCTTGAGTTCTTGCGCGGCGGCGATCCAAGGGACGAGCGTCAGGTGGACGTTGATCGCGTTGTGGCGGCCGACTTCGTGACGCAACTGCCGGATCGCTTCGAGGAAGGGCAGCGATTCGATGTCGCCCACGGTGCCGCCGATCTCGACGATGACCACATCCACGCCTTCGGCGACCTTGCGCGCGTTGGCCTTGATCTCGTCGGTGACGTGGGGAATTACTTGGACGGTTTTGCCAAGGTAGTCGCCGCGGCGTTCGCGCGCGAGAATGCGTTCGTAGATGCGGCCGGAGGTGAGGTTATTGGCTTGGCTGAGGGGGGAATGCGTGAAGCGTTCGTAGTGGCCGAGGTCGAGGTCGGTTTCCGCGCCGTCGTCGGTGACGAAGACTTCGCCGTGCTGGAAGGGGCTCATCGTGCCGGGGTCGACGTTGAGATAGGGATCGAATTTTTGCAGGCAGACGCGCAGGCCGCGGCTTTCGAGCAAACAACCAATAGAGGCGGCGGCGATGCCTTTTCCCAGAGAGGAAACGACGCCGCCGGTCACGAAGATGTACTTAGCCATGGTGAGAGATGAGTTCCTGAACGCGGACAAGGTCTTCCGGCGTGTCGACGCCGAGGGATTCGTAAGTGGTTTCCAAGACGCGGATGCGGTAGCCGTTTTCCATCGCGCGCAACTGTTCGAGCGATTCCGCCTTTTCGAGAGGGCCTACCGGCAGCGAGGAATAGCCGAGCAGGAAATCGCGCCGGTAGACGTAGAGACCGATGTGTTTGTAATAGGGTTCGTCGATGCCGTGGTCGCCGCCGCGGTTGAAGGGTATCGGGCAGCGGGAGAAGTAGATGGCGTCGCCGTTGAAGTTCGTCACCACTTTGACAACGTTGGGGCTCGTTACTTCTTCGGGGCGCTCGATCTTGCGCTTCAGGGTGGACATGACAAGGTCACGATCGTCGAGGAGAGCCTGGACGGCGGTGTCGATGGCGTGGGCTTCAATGAGGGGTTCGTCGCCTTGGATGTTCACCACGATCTGGTGCGGGCTGGGGAGGGCGGCTTCGGCGACGCGATCCGTGCCGGATAAGTGATCGCTTCGGGTCATCACGACGGGCGCACCGAAATGACGGGCGGCTTCGGCGATGCGATGGTCGTCGGTGGCGATCAGAACGCCATCGAGCGACTCGGCATCCTTGGCGCGCTCGTAGACGTGCTGGATGATGGGCTTGTTTTTAAGGGTGGCGAGGGCTTTTCCGGGAAACCGGGTGGAGGCAAAACGGGCAGGAATAACGCCAAGAACGCGTGGGCGCGTGCTTTCCGCAGGCACATACAAACATAGCATGCGGGGGGTGGCGAACGGTAGCTAGAAATTCACGGAAACGCCTGCGATTGCTGTCTAGACTAGATACTTACAGCGCTCATTCATGACACAGGAAATTCGACTCGAATGCGCCTAGCCCTTGCGCAGATCAACACCACCATCGGCGACTTCCCGGCGAACCGTGCCAAGATCGTCACTTTTGCCCGGCAGGCGGCGGATCGCGGCGCGGAGATCGTGCTTTTTCCGGAGCTGTCGCTGACGGGATATCCTCCGCGCGATCTCGTGGAGCGCCCCTCGTTTCTCTCGCGCGCGGAGGCGGAACTGCAAGCCCTGGCGGCGGAGACCGTGGGATTGCCGTTGCGCATTGTCGTTGGCAATATCGCGCCGGCGCAGTCGCAACTGGGCAAGCGCGTGCTGAATACGGCGGTCGTACTTTATCAGGGGCGGCAAGTCTTCCGGCAAACGAAGATGCTGTTGCCGACCTACGACGTCTTCGACGAAGGCCGCTATTTCTACCCCGCCGATAAGCAAGAGCCGCTCATCCTCGGCCAGAACACCGTCGCTTTGACCGTTTGCGAGGATGCTTGGAACTCCGCCGATTTCATCGAGCGGCCTTTATACCAACGCGATCCGATCGATGAGCTGTTCACCGGTGGCGCGCGGGCGCTGCTCTCCATCAACGCGAGCCCCTATGAAATGCACAAGCGTCAATTGCGGCGCCAGCATTTCGCCGCCATCGCGCAGGAGTACAAAATTCCCTGTGTCTACGTAAACTCCGTGGGCGGCAACGATCATCTCGTCTTCGACGGCTCCAGCTTTGCGATGAACGCGGCTGGAGAGATTATCGCGGAGGCGCCGAGCTTCGACGAGGCGTTGATCATGGTGAATCTCGAATCGCAGACGGGCGAGCGGCAGGCATCTCACGCCGACGAACTCGAAGCCGTTTACGACGCTCTGGTTCTCGGCACGCGCGACTACGTCAAGAAGTGCGGCTTCAAGCAGGTCTTAATTGGTCTTTCCGGCGGCATCGATTCGTCGATCGTCGCCTGTGTCGCCGTCGACGCGCTGGGGCGCGACAACGTCATCGGGATCGGCATGCCCGGGCCTTATTCGAGCGACCACTCTCTGAGCGACGCCCGCGCGATGGCCGAGCGCCTGCGCATTCGCTTCGAAGTTTCTCCGATCACCCCCGCCTACAACACGATGGTCGAGACTCTCGCGCCACTCTTCCACGGCTACCGGCCCGACGTCACGGAAGAAAACATCCAAAGCCGCCTGCGCGGCTTGACGCTCATGGCGCTCTCGAACAAGTACGGCGCGCTCGTTCTCACCACCGGCAACAAGAGCGAACTCGCCGTCGGCTACTGCACGCTCTACGGCGATATGTGCGGCGGCCTCGCCGTCATCAGCGACGTACCAAAGACCGTCGTCTATCAGCTTTCCCGCATCGCGAACCAACGCTTGAACAACGCCATTCCGGAGAATGTCTTCATCAAGCCGCCTTCCGCCGAATTGCGCCCAGACCAGAAGGATCAAGATTCGCTGCCGCCTTATGAAGTCCTAGACAAGATCCTGGCCGGTTACGTGGAGCAACAACGCAGCCCGCAAGAGATCGCGCAACAGGACAACATCGATCTTGCCCTAGTCCGCGAAATCGCCCGCAAGGTAGACCTCAACGAGTACAAGCGCCAGCAAGCCGCGCCGGGAATCAAGGTAACCTCAAAGGCATTCGGCATGGGCCGCAGAATTCCCATCGCGCAGCGCTACCGCGATCAGTAACAACAAGGAGCTGTCAATGAAACCCTGGAATCGCGCCTTGCCGCTTGTAGCTCTTGCCATCTTTATTGCCCTCGGCCTCCGCAGCCAGATGTCCACGGTCTCGCGCGTCGGCCCGCAACAAGATGGCAGCGCGCTCTTGCCGACCGGCTGGAGCATCCGGCCGGCGGGCACGCAAATCACCGTGGATACGTTCCCGATGGCGAGCGCGCTTTCGCCGAATGGCAAATTTCTTGCCGTGCTCTACGGCGGCTACAATCCGCCTTCGCTGGAGATTCGCGATCCCGCAAGCCTGAACGTGATCTCACGCATCGCGGTGCCGGACGCTTGGCTTGGCCTAAGCTTCACGCCCGACGGCAAGACCATCTATGTTGGCGGCGGTTCCAAGGCGATGGTCTTCGGCTTCTCAATCAGTCCGGAAGGACAGCTTGCCAAGGGCGTCGAGTGGAAACTCACCGAAGGAGACCCCGTCCACCAGGACTTCGCCGGCGACGTGCAAATCTCCGGCGATGGCCGCCTGCTTTACGTCGCGATGCTGCATCGCAACCTCATCGCAGTCATCAACCCGCAATCCGGCCGCGTCATCGAGCGCTTCCCCACGGGCCGCCGCCCCTATCGCATTCTGATCCACCCGGATAACCAAAGCTTTTTCGTGACGGCGATGGCCGATGCCTCCGTGCTGCACCATAAGGCTTCGAACGGCGAGATTCTAGAACGCGCCCGGGTGGGCCAGGCGCCGATGGATATGGTCTGGCGCGGCGCGAAGACCGTCATGGTGGACGACGAGTCCGGCAAGGAACTTCCGCAGCCCTGGGCCGCGAGAATTTTCGTCGCGTCTTCCAATTCCAACAACGTCCACGTGCTCGGTGTTTCGGAGTCGAAATCTCTTAAGCTCGTTGAGACGATCAACATGTCGATGACACCGCTGCAGGCCGTCGGCTCGACGCCCAGCGCTCTGGCGCTCAACAAGGACCAGTCCCGCCTATACGTCGTGTGCTCGGATCTGAACGCAGTCGGCGTCGCCGACGTGCAAGGCCCGCGCAGCCGCGTGCTTGGAATGGTGCCGAGTGGCTGGTACCCAATCGCCGCGCGCGTTCTCGACGAAGAGAAACTGCTCATCTTTAACGGCCGCGGCGCACGTAGTTTTCCGAACGACGTCAACGGCCCGAATCCGTCGAAGAAGGCGGCGCCCTTGCATCTAGGCGGCGCGCCGGTTGCCTACGTGGGCCGTCTGCAATTCGGCACGATCTCGGTAGTAAGCGGCTTGGACGATACAAAGCTCGCCGCATACACGCGCACCGTCATCGGCAACTCGCCCTACAAAGACGAATTGCTCGAACTCAATCCGGTCTCCTCGGAAGTGATCCCCGCCGTCGTAGGCGAGAAGTCGAAGGCCATCGAACACGTCATTTACATCGTCAAGGAGAATCGTACCTACGACCAGGTCCTCGGCGATCTCGGCAAAGGCAACGGTGAACCCAGCCTCACGCTCTTCGGGCGGGACGTCACTCCGAACCACCATAAGTTGGCCGAAGAGTTTGTCTTGTTCGACAACTTCTACGTCAACGCCGACGTCTCCGCCGACGGACACAACTGGTCCACCGCCGCCATCGCGCCCGCTTACGTGCAACGCATGTGGCCCAACTCCTACGCGGGCCGCCGCAAGCATTACGACTATGAGGGCGGTGAACCCGCCGCCAACGGACCGGCGGGCCGAATCTGGAACAACGTTCTTTCGGCCGGCATCAGCTTCCGCAATTACGGCTGGTGGTGCGAGAACCATAAGGAACCGGTGGATGGCAAGCACATCGCCCGCGTGCGCGACCCGCAGATCGCGCCCCATACCGCCATGCAGTACCGCGCCTACGATCTCGAATACTCGGATGTCGACCGCGCGAAGACTTTCCTCGCCGAGCTGAAGGACTTCGAGACGAAGAATCAGTTTCCTCAATTCATCACGCTACGCTTGGGAAATGACCATACCTATGGCGCCGCCGCCGGCCGCTTGACGCCCCAGGCCATGGTTGCCGATAACGACCTTGCTCTCGGCATGATCGTGGAAGGCCTTTCGAAATCGAAGTTCTGGTCCAAGACCGCGATCTTCGTGGTCGAAGACGACGCGCAGAATGGCCCCGACCACGTCGACTCGCACCGCTCGCCCGCTTACGTCATCAGCCCTTACACCCGCCGCGCCGCGATCGATTCCACGATGTACAACACGACTTCCATGCTCCGTACGATGGAATTAATCCTTGGACTGCGGCCTATGACCGTGTACGATGCCAGCGCTACCCCGATGACGCGCGCCTTCGCCAACACACCGAAGCTCGACGCCTACCAAGCCGTCATGCCCCAGCAGGACCGCACGCTTCGCAATCCCGAATCCAAACTCTCCGCTGAAACGCTGCGCATGGAATGGGGCGAAGCCGACGAAATCGACGATAACGAACTGAACCGCATACTCTGGCTCGCCGTGAAAGGAAGTCCGCCCCCCGTGCCAACGCGAAGCCTGTTTCCAGGGCGGAACCTCTCCGGAGGCCGCTAGCAACGCGATGCCGAAGATCTATCTCTCCTTCGTTTGGCACATGCACCAGCCCTTTTACAAGGACTTGGTGAGCGGCGAGTACAAACTCCCCTGGACGCGCATGCATGCCCTCAAGGATTACTACGGCATGGTGAGCGTCCTTGAGGACTTCCCGGAAGTGCGCCAGACCTTCAACCTCGTGCCTTCGATGCTTGTGCAACTCGACGAATATGCGCGCGGCGCCGCGCAAGACCCCTTTCTTCGTTGCGCGAACAAAGACACCGCGGCGCTCACGGATGCCGAACGCGAGTTCATTCTCCGCTACTTCTTCCAGGCCAACGTCCAGAAGATGATTTACCGCTATCCGCGCTACGCCGAGCTTTACGAAGCTTGGCAAGGCGTCGATGAACACCCCGGGCGCGCCCGCGCGATCTTCAACGACAGCGCCTTCCGCGATCTGCAGGTACTGAGCCAACTTGCCTGGTTCGACGAAGACTTCCTCACGGGCGATCCCGGCATCGCGCAACTCGTGAAGAAGGCTCGCGACTATTCCGCCGCCGATCAGGCGCTGCTGGCGCGCAAACAAGTTGAGAAGATCGGCCTCGTCAAGGGGATTTACCAGAGCTTTCAAAAGAAGGGCCAGATCGAGATCTCGGCGACGCCTTATTACCATCCGATCTTGCCGCTGGTCTGCGATACGGACATCGCGCAGATCTCGCACCCTTACGTGCCGTTGCCGACGCGCTTCCGCTATCCGCAGGACGCGCGTATTCAACTCGAACGCGCCCGCGATTATATGAAGGCCGAGTTCGGCCAAGCGCCCGCGGGGCTGTGGCCCAGCGAAGGCTCCGTCTCCGACGAAGCATTGACGCTCGCCTGCGAGACGGGCTTCAAGTGGTTTGCCACCGATAACGGCGTGCTCGCGCGCACCATTAATCATCCGGGCACGCCGGAGGTCACCTACCGGCCCTATCTCTGGCGCCAAGGCAATCACGAGATGCACGGTCTCTTCCGGGATCACACCTTAAGCGACTTGATCGGCTTTGTGTATTCGCGCATGGGCGCAAGGGAGGCCGCCGACCATTTTCTCAACTCGATCCGCGCGAACTGCGCGCCGATTCTGCGTCAGGGCCGCGACGCGCTGGTCCCCGTGATCCTCGATGGCGAGAACGCCTGGGAGTACTTCGATCTCTCGGGCCGGCCCTTCCTGCGGGAACTCTACCGCCAAATTAGCGAAGAGAAGAACATGGAGGCCGTAACGGTAAGCGAAGCATTGCAGAAGGTCCCCGCCGAACCCATCGGCCACATCTTCCCCGCGTCTTGGATCGGCGCGAATTTCGACGTGTGGATCGGCTACGAAGAAGACAACAAGGCCTGGGAGTATCTACTGCGCGCGCGGGAAACCTACGAGCGCGCCAAGGACCAAGTGAGCGAGGCCGAACGCGAACTCGCCTTCGAGGAGCTTCTCATTGCCGAAGGCAGCGATTGGAATTGGTGGTATGGCCCGCAACATGGCTCCGCCAATCGGCCGGATTTCGACCGTCTCTACCGCGAGCACTTGGCCAACGTCTATCGCTGCCTCCGCATTGCGCCGCCCGAGGAGCTTTCCCGGCCGATCCTGCAGGTTGAGATGAAAGCCGTCCACCAAGCTCCCCAGGGCCCGCTGGCGCCGGTCATCGAAGGCATGGTCTCCAGCTACTTTGAATGGATGGGCGCGGGCACCTACTCTATCGATCAGCGCTCCGGTGCGATGCACGGCCAGAAGTTTTTGATCGACGAACTGCACTACGGCAGCGACGGCTCTTTCCTGTACGTACGCCTCGATTTCGCCAAGGACCACGAAGCCACACTCTCGCAATGCGAGTTGCGCTTCACCATTGACTCGCGCGAGTTCACCGTGGATCTCGCCGATCCGATTCAGACTCCTCCCGGCATCACCGCTGCGTACCGCAAGATCTTTGAACTGAAGTTTCCTCTCAAGGCCAAACGCCAGCAAGCCACCAAGTTCCAGGTCTCCTTGTGGAAGGAGGGCCTGCCGCTCGACGCGCTGCCGCAGCAAGGCAGCCTCGATCTGCATACGCAAGAATTGAATGAATGGCTGGGCTAGTCCGAATCCATCCAAGCGATAACGTCGCCATCGTAGTCGACCCGGCCGGCCATCAAGCGCGCGAACTCGTTCCTCAATCGCATAAAGTCACGCTGAGCGATATCGCACAAGGGCAGCCGATTCTGCGTTACGGCCACGTGATCGGTCTTGCTTTGCGGGATCTGCCAGCGGGCTCTTGGGTGCGCGAAGACTTGCTCACGCTTCCCGAGCCGCCGCCGCTGGACGCCCTGCCTCTCTCGACGGCCGTGCCCCCTCCCCCGGCGCCACTGGAAGGCCACACGTTCCTCGGTTATCGCAATGCCGACGGCAGCGTCGGCACGAAGAACATTCTTGGCATCTCGACGACGGTCCAATGCGTCGCGCCGACGGTCGATTATGCCGCCCGCCGCATCCAAGCCGAAATCATGCCGCGCTTCCCGAACGTCGACGCCGTCGTGCCGATCACGCATACCTATGGCTGTGGCGTCGCGATCCAAGCTCCCGGCGCGGCCGTGCCGATCGCGACGCTGCGTCACATCGGCCAACATGCGAATCTTGGCGCCTCACCGCTGGTGGTGAGTCTCGGTTGCGAGAAGCTGCAACCTTCGAAGCTTTTTCCGATGCTGGACGCGCAGGACAACGTCGTCCGCTTGCAGGACGAAGGTGGCTTTGGCGCGTCGGTGGCGGCCATTATGCGTCTCGCCGAAAAGAAACTCGAAGAGCTCAACCGGCGCCGGCGCACGGAGTGTCCCGCGAGCGATCTCATCGTCGGCCTCCAATGCGGCGGCAGCGATGCCTTCTCTGGTGTCACCTGCAATCCCGCGCTCGGTTTCGCCGCGGATTTGCTAGTCCGCGCTGGCGCGACCGTCATGTTTAGCGAGGTGACGGAAGTTCGCGACGCCGTACATCTCTTGACGCCCCGTTGCGCCACTCCCGATGTCGCCCGCGCCCTGATTCGCGAAATGCAGTGGTACGACGAGTATTTGGCGCGTGGGATGGCGGACCGCAGCGCCAATACCACGCCGGGCAACAAGCGTGGCGGCCTATCGAACATTGTTGAGAAAGCGCTTGGCAGCGTAGCGAAGGCCGGCTCCAGCGCCATCAACTACGTCGCCACGCATGGCGAAAAGGTCACGTCCAAAGGCCTCGTCTTCGCCGCCACGCCCGCAAGCGACTTCATCTGCGGCACGCAGCAACTGGCCTCGATGAACCTTCACGTTTTCACCACCGGCGAAGGCACGCCCTACGGTCTCGCGATGGCTCCGGTGATCAAGGTGAGTTCCCGCACCGCCCTGGCCGAGAAGTGGCCCGATCTTATCGATTACGACGCCGGCCGCATCGCCACGGGCCAGCGCAGCATCGAAGAAGCGGGCTGGGAACTGTTCCACCTGATGCTGGACATCGCGAGCGGCCGCAAGAAGACTTGGGCCGAGCATTGGGGCCTTGGCAACGCGCTTGCGCCCTTCAATCCGGGGCCAGTTACCTAGCCGGAAGGACTGCCATGGCCCGTCCCCTTGAGTTTGATCGCGAAAGAGCCGTTCAGAAAGCGCTGCAACTCTTCTTGACGCGCGGATACGAAGCCACGAGCATCGAGGACCTGACGAACGAACTGGGGATCTCGCGTGCTAGCCTCTACAACGCTTTTGGCGATAAGCGCGGCTTGATGCTGGAGACGATTGGCTGCGCGGACCGTCTTGTCGAGGAGATGCGCAAGAGCGCTCTCGGCAAAAAGGGCGCGGCGAAGAACGTCATTCGGGCCTTCTTCATGCAAGTGGTCGATAACTACCTGCATTGCGGCGGCGCCCCCGGATGCGTGTTCCTGGTCCTGGGCGCCGAGCTTGCCAGTACCGACGCGGAGGTCCAACGGCGCGTCAACGCCTATCTCGACGCCAGCCGGCAGCTTTTCCGGGAGATTCTTCTGCGCGAAGAAAACGGCGGAAAGTGGAGCGCCAAGGAAGTCGAGTCGATATCCGCCAGCCTTCTGGTCACTCTCACCGGCATCCTAATGCTCCTGCGCGTGAAGCGGGAGGCCACTCTCCTCCACGCGGCCGTTGACGAAGCCGTGACAATTCTAGACTGAACGTTCAAAAATATTGCGACCGATTTTAGACTGCTGAGTCCAAAACAGTGGAGGTCGCAAGACACAAAATGAGCAAGAAGCTAGAAAACAAGGTTGCCGTCGTTACCGGCGCCAGCCGCGGATTGGGACGCGCTACCGCGCTGAAACTCGCGAAGGAAGGCGCCACGGTCGTCGTGCACTACGGCGCCAGCCAGAAAGCCGCCGAGGAACTCGTCGCGGAGATCAAGAAGAACGGCGGCAACGCCACGGCCGTGGGGGCGGATTTGAATACCGCCGAAGGTCCGCAAAAGCTCGCGGACGCCGTCGGCGAGATCGATATTCTCGTTAACAACGCGGGCGTTCTCGAATACGGTGGCCTCGCCAACACCACCGAGGCGCAGTTCGACAAGCAGTTCAACGTGAACGTAAAGAGCCTTTTCTTCGTCACGCAGAAACTGGCGCCGAAGATTAAAGACGGCGGCCGCGTCGTGAATCTTTCGAGCGTCGTGGCCCGCACGGATTTCCCCGGCATCGCCGCGTACTCGGCTACCAAAGGGGCGGTGGACGTTCTGACTCGCGCTTTCGCCAACGAACTCGGCGCCCGCAACATCACCGTGAACGCGATCGCGCCTGGAGCGATTGATACCGACATGGCGCAAGGTCTGCTCGGTACCGAGGAAGGGCGCCAGATGATGCTCGGCATGCAATCCCTGAAGCGTATCGGCCAAGCCGAAGATATCGCGAACGCCGTTTTCGCCACGGTGATTCCTGAAGCGTCTTGGATCACCGGCCAGATCATCGAAGTATCCGGCGGCACCAGACTCTAATTTTGGGGTCCCAAACCCCTGAGCACTCGGCCGTCGGCCTAGCCGACGGCTTTTTCGTGTCTCCCAGGCATTATTCTATATTCGCGAAACGCGAATATAGAATATACTGAGAGCATGGAGCTTCGCCCACAAGACGTTTTGGTCGCGCTAAAACTCGCCGTTCTTCCAGAGGACGCCCGCCCGACCTATGCAGGTCTCGCCGCCGACCTTGGCATGTCCGCCTCCGAAGTCCACGCTGCCGTTAAGCGCGCCAAGGCCGCGAGACTGATTTTGAATTTCGGTGAAGGCCTGCGACCGAATCGGATTGCGCTTCTAGAGTTCTCAGTTCACGGCCTCAAGTATGCTTTTCCGCCAGAGCTCGGTGGGATGGTGCAGGGATTGCCAACCGCCTATGCCGCGCCTCCTCTGAACTCGCAAATCAAGGCTGGCTCAGACCCTTTACCGGTATGGCCAAGTCCGGCCGGTCATGTCCGGGGGCGATCCCTCATGCCTTTCGTTCGATATGCCCCCGGCGCGGCGGCGAAGGATCAAGAGCTTTATCAGCTCTTGGCTCTAATTGACGCCATGCGGATGGGATCGGCTAGGGAAAGAGATCTCGCGGCATCCCATCTTGAATCAAAACTGCTGAAGAGGCGAGCCAACTGATGAAGGATCCGAATCGTGAATTAACCGAAGCGACGGCCAGGTTGCTTGGCCCACTTCAAAAGGATCTGGTTCTTGTCGGTGGATGCGTGGTTGGCCTCCTCATTTCCGATCCAGACTGTGCGCCTCCTCGGGAAACCTTCGACGTCGATGTAATTACACGGAGAAGTTCCTACGCGGCCCAAACGATTCTCTGGGAGGAATTACAAGCACTTGGATTTCGGAACGACCAGTCGCCGGGGGCGCCAATCTGCCGCTGGACAAGGGGAGAAATCGTTCTGGACGTAATGCCAATCGACACCGCAACCTTCGGCTTTGGCAACCGGTGGTACGCGGAGGCACTTGAGCATTCAAACCCTTGGCCGAATTCCCGCGCCATCGAGATGCGTGCAATTAGCGCGCCGTACTTTCTCGCAACCAAGATCGAAGCATTCGCGCAAAGGGGGAAAGGAATCTTCCTTGGCAGCAAGGATTTTGAGGACATAATTAATGTCGTGGACGGCCGCCCAGAGCTCGAAGAGGAAATCGGCTCTGCATCGCCGGTGTTGCGGGATTTCTTGTGTAGCCAGATTCGGAAGTGGGTCGAGGAGCCAACGATCGAATCGATGCTTTCATACTGCTTCCTCCCGGACGAAACAAGCCAAGCGCGTATTCCGCAGGCCCTCGCCCGCCTCCGCGCCATCGCCGCGCTCTAAGGCTTCTTCGCCGTTCCCGGCGTCGTCGCCTCTTCCCCCTTGCGCCGCAAGGTCGGCGGCTTCCGCCCCTTCAAATTCGGATCGCTGTTCAACTTCTTTTCCGACGCCTTCTTCTCCTCCAGCTCCGTCGGCGTCATCATCGCCTCACGCTGCTTCTTTTCTGTATCGGCGCTCTCTGTCGCCCGCTTGGCCCGCGTTCCCAAATCTTCCTCGCCCATCTCAATCGAATCTTTCGTCGTGTCGATGGCCGTTTGCAGCGCGAACTCATAACGCGACGCATCGCGCGCCTCTAAACCCGAGAATTTCTCCAGCTTCGCAAGCATCTTCTTCTCCGCGTCGATCGCGAGCTTCATCCCTTCTTCCAGCACCGCGCCCCGCCGCAGCGCGTCGTCCGCCACGATGTCGATCGCCTCGATGATCTTCGCGTATTGCTCCAGCAGGTCATGAATCAAGATCGAACGCCCCGCCTTCTCTTTCGCGAATAGCTGATCGAGTTGATCGACCCGCTGTCGCGCCAGCGTCGAATACAACTTAAGCCGCTCATTCGGCTCTTGCGCCAGACGGACGCGCTCGATCTCGTCCTCGGTGAGAAAATCCTTCTGCGCCCGAAGCAGCGTGGCCAAGGCTAGCAAACAAGTGAGGATTCTCATGGCTTTTTCATCATCACTCCTTCCAGCAATTTTTCGTGCACCGCCTGCACGCGGTCATGCGCGCTCTGCAGGGCTTCCCGCTCATCGATACCCGCGTCCCGCAGCAATGTGTCGATCCGCCGCAGAATCTCGCGCGTCTTCAACTCGGCCTTCTTGTAGTGTTTCGCGTTCTTGTAGGGCGGCTTGCCGGTATCCACCAGAATTTGTAGGACCTTCTCCACTTCGCCCGCCGCCTTATCGAGCTCTTGCTTGTCCATGCCCGCCGCACGCGAGGCGTCGATCGCCTTGTTCGCGGCCTCGAAAGCGGGCATGTACTTCTTCTCGGGATCCATATCCTGCGCTAGCAATAAAGCCGCGAAAAAGACCTGTATCACCGGTTCACCTCCCGCTCCAACACCTTCACGCGTTGCCGCGCCTTGAATTCCTCGTCGGGGAACTTCCCGCCCGCCACCGCTAGAAAGTCTTCATATGCGGCCAGCGCCACGCGCGCCTGCTTCTTATCTTGCCGTACCTTATCGAGCGTGATCGCCCGCAGATACTTATGGCCCGGCTTCTCGGCCCCCAATGTCTTCACCTGCTCCAATGCGGTCAACGCCAAGTCGTATCGCTCCATCAGCACCGTCGTCGTCGCGAGATCGCTCCAGGCCTCGGGCGACTTCGGCTCCAGCTTCGTCGCGACAAAAAACTGCTGCGACGCCAAATCGAACTTGCGCATTTCCCGCAGCAGGCGCCCGTACAAGACTCGCAGTTCCGCGTTCCGCGGCTCCAGGCGTAATGCCTCATCGAGCAGAGGCTGGCTTTTCTCGGGTTGCTTGTTCTGCAAGAATGCGGTCGCGAGCGCCGTCAAGTTCGCGACCGTCGGTGAAGCCTTTACCGCCGCTTCCAACTCTGGAATCGCTTGCCCCGCCTGCCCCGTCTCGGTCAACAACTGCCCCAAGCGTTCCTTGACGCCCGCGTCCTTCGGGAAGCGCTTGTAGATCTCGATCGCCTTTGCGTAGTCCTTGTCCGCTTCATAAACGGCGGCCAGTTGCAACAAAGCCGGCGCGAAGGCTTCGTCCATCTTCGCGGCCATCTCAAAGTACTGCGCGCCTTCTTCCGTCTTTCGTTGGTGCAACAGCGATTGTCCCAGACCATGCGCCGCCTCCGCCGACTTCGCGTTCAGCGTCAGCGCTTTCCGGTAATGCGGCTCCGCTTCGGCGCCCCGGCCGGCCTCGAACAAACTCTCCGCCAAGTAATACCGGGGGCGGTATTCTTCGCCCTTGGCCGCGACGGCCGCCTCGAAGTGCGGCACGGCGTCCTTCGGCCGCTTCACGCGCAGCAGCAAGACTCCCAGATTCAGGTGCGCTTCGTAGAGCCCCGCTTTCAACTCCAGCGTCTTTAAGAAATTCTTCTCCGCCTCGGCGTCCTTATTTTGCAAAGTCTGCGCCAACGCCAGGTGAAAAAACGCCGCGTAATCCTTGGCGTCCGCCGCCGCGGCCTTGGCGAAGTAGGTCTCCGCTTCAGCCGCCTTGCCCGCGTCGAGCTCCTTCACGCCCAGCTCCATGTCGGACTGCGCCCACATCGCCAACGCGGCAAACCAAACAATCATCCGCACGCCTACAGCATAACGCCGCTTACAGCGCCCGGTTGGTTAAGAGGTACTTCCCGCCCGCGTTAAAAAGCTCGACGGTATTCTCCGGCCCCACCAGCCTTTTCACCGCTTCCAGGCGCGGCTTCTCCACGGTCATGTAGTAGCGCTTCGCGGGATCCTGCCAAAGACCGGGCAACTCCGAGTCCGTCAAAAACACCTGCGCCGCCCCCGGCGCGTAGGAGCCGTACTCCAAATTGTTCACCCGCCCATTCAAGAGGAGCGCCTTCTTGTTGGTATAGAAAAAAACGCTGGAGAACGCATAGTACTGGTTGTCGGCGATCCACTCGCCCGGCGCCCGCCGGTCCGACTCTAGCAACGCATTCGCAATGCCCCGGCTCCCGAGGAAGGGGTCGAAAGTAATGAGAGCGATGCGCGCCGCGTTCAGAAACACCACGCTCATCAGCGCCATCGCGAAAATCGCCATGCGGGGCGGCAACCAAGCGCCAAGCGCTCCGATTAGAAATGCCAGCCCCGCGATCAATAGCGGCGTCCGTAAATATGCGAACGCCTCGATCGTCAAGTCCCCCATGTGCCCAAGCGAAAGCGTATAGGCGTCGGGCGCCTGCGTGGCCAGAGCCCGCGAGATGTCTCCCGGCGTGGGCAGGTTCCACGTCATCACCAGCAGAAACAGGATCGCCGCGAGCGCCGCGGTCGCGACGGTTCCCGTCACGCGGAAGGTCCAGCGCCGTGCGTCGTCTCGCGCGAGCGAAGTGCCCAACAGCAGCGCCAGCGCGGGGTAGCAAGGCATCGAATAATACTCTTGCGTCGTGGAGAACGTAAAGAAGACCAGCAGGAAGCCCGCCCAGCAGAAACAGAGCAGGAGCAAGCGCCGGTGCCTCGGCTCATGCGGCGTCGCCATCGCAAAGAAATTCAGACCCCACGGGAACATCCACAGCAGATGACAGAGCCAGAAGGCAAACCGTGGAAAGGTGTTGTAGTCCCGCGGATGCCGCATGTTTAGGAAGCGGAAGACGTGCTCGTTCAGGAAGTAAAACCAGAAGAAGCCGTGATACTCGCCCGGTACGGAGCGCCAAGTGAAATCAAAGTACGGCGGATTGGCCAGCATCGCGGCCACATGCCAAGGCGCGGCGATGCACACCAAAATCAAAAGTCCTTCGCGGATCCAAAAGCGGCGCCAGGTGTGGCCGCTAAAGAGTTGATTGGTGAAGACAAGATAGAGAAACGCCGCCGCGCCTGGGAACACCAGCGCAATCAATCCCTTCAGCAGAAGCCCCACCGCCATCGCCGCCGACATTACGTTGCTCCACAATCGCGGGTTACGTTCGTCCTCGTCGAGCGTGCGCAGGAAGGCCCAGAGCGCCAGCGCGATCGTAAAGGTGAGGATCACGTCGGGAATCAAGATGCGCGTAAAGAGCCAAAGACCCAGCGCCGTTCCCATGACGAGGCCGGAGGCCAAGCCGACGCGCGGCCCCGCCGCCCAGGCGCCCATGCGCGCCGTCAGCCACGCGAGCGCGATCGAAGATCCCACGATAGGAATGCGTGCCGCCCAATCGTTCACGCCGAAGATCGCGAAGCAAATCGCCATCATCCAATACACTAGCGGCGACTTTTCTAAATACGCGATGCCATTCAGCCGGGCCGTTACCCAATCGCCGCTTTCCAGCATGTTGCGCGCGATCTGCGCTTGCACGGCGTCCACGTCGTCCATCAGCCCCGGTGGACTCAGCAACGCGGGAACGTAGATCGACGCGGCGAAGAGAATAACGATTAGTTGGTAATAGCGGCTGCCGTCGGCAGCGGGCGCCAGGGGCCCGCTGTAGTTTGTATGTTCCATCGTTTCATCCAAAGGAAGAGTGTGAGCAGGCCCCAAAGCGAATAGCCGGCGTTTTGTTTGCGGCTAATATGTCGCTCCATCAGCCCCTCCACGGCAGGCCAAGAAAAAATCCCCGTCTCGCGCACGGCGCGCTCGTTCACCGTGTCCAGCAGCAGCGGCTTCAACACGGTGCGAAACCAATGATGCGTAGGAATGTCGAAACCCTGCTTCGGCCGGGATAGAACGCTTGCTGGAATCTTATCGCGCAGCAATTCGCGCAACACAAACTTCGTCGTGCCGCCATGCAACTTCAGTTCCTCCGGCAGCCGCGCCGCGAATTCCACAATGCGGTGATCCAAGAACGGCGGCCGCACCTCCAGGGAATGCGCCATCGACATACGGTCGCATTTGTACAAAATATCGTCCGGCAGATAGTACAACTGGTCCGCCCAAAGGTATCGATTCAACGATCCCGGCCTCGCATCGATATTGGCGCACAACTCGCCCGCCCGCCTGTGCGCGATGCCCGGCGCCAACGCCATTTTTTCCGCCAGGCTGTTGGTCCCGTTCCAGGAAAAATGAGCCTCATCTGGAGGTAAGAGTGTTCCCGCGAAAAATCGTTGCAGCTTGTAGTCCCACCCGATTTTCTCGTCGGAGGGCGGGAGCAACTTCGCGAGGCTTAGCGCGGCCTTTCGCAAGAACTGGGGCGCGCCATGCATCCGGCGCGCAATGGCATCGGCGACATAAGTCTGATAGCCCGCGAACAACTCGTCCGCCCCTTCACCACTCAAGGCCACCGTGACGCGTTCGCGCGTCATTTTCGACAAGAACCACACCGGCAAAGCCCCCGCGTCCGCGCTAGGCTCATCGGAAAAGTACGCCATGTCACCGATGGCGTCCGCCAGCCCGACCTCGGGGTTCACGTCGAACTCATGGTGCTCCGTTTTATATACCCGCGACACTTCGCGAAACCATCGCGACTCGTCGAAACTTCTCCCCGCGAACGATACCGAAAAGGTTTTCAGCTTCGGAACTTTCCGCGCGGCGTAGTGCAGCACGGCGGTCGAATCCACGCCTCCGCTTGCCCACACTCCCAGAGGCACGTCGGAAATCAGATGCTCCTCGACGCTTTTTTCGAGCAGCCCATGAAGCTCTTCCTTGGCGGCCCCCAAGTTCATCTTCTCCGGCCGCATCGCGAGCTTCCAATAGCTCTCAATCGTGTATCTTCCTTGGGACCATCGCAAGAATTGTCCCGGGGACAGCTTCCGAATCCCCGCCGCCATCGTATACGGTTGGGGGATATAGTTCAGGCTCAAGAAGTAGCTCAAGCCCGTCGCGTCGAGAGACCGCGGCACTTCGTCGAAGGCGAACAAGACCTTCAACTCGGAACCGAAGTACAGATTCTCGCCGGCCTCGTGAAAGTACAACGGCTTGATCCCCAAGCGATCCCTCACTAGGAACAGCGCTTGCTTTTCCGCGTCCCAAATCGCGAAGGCGAACATCCCGCGCAACTTCGCGAAGGACCCGCTCCCCCAGCGCCGGTAAGCCTCCAGCACCACTTCCGTGTCCGAGTTCGACTGATACTCCCCGCCGAGTTCGCGTCGCAATTCGCGGTAGTTGTAAACCTCGCCATTGAAGACAATCGTCACTGGCCCGGACCGCATCGGTTGCTTCCCGCCCGCAAGATCGATAATTTTTAGCCGCACCGCGCCCAGGCTGACGTTGGAGTCCGCCCAGGTATCCTGCTGATCCGGTCCCCGGTGCGTAATGGTGCGCGTCGCCGCCGCGATCCTCTCTGGATTCACGGCGGTACCGAGATGCGTGAATCCCGCTATGCCGCACATCTCTTCAGTTTCGCCGAAGCGTGGCTGTCTGGACGTCAGACGTGAAATCTGAAATTATTTATCTTGCCGACAGCCAATTCTTATGAAAAAATAACCCAGTCATGAGGAATCGACTTTTTGCCTCCCTGTTCTTGCTACTCGCCCCCGTCTACGCTCAGCTTCAATCCGGCAATATTTCCGGCACCGTGACGGATCCTCAGGATGCTGTCATCTCCGGCGTCGCCATCGAAGTCCGCAATATCAACACCAACGCGACATTCCGTACCAGTACGAACGAGCGCGGCTACTACGTCGCCCCGCTGCTTCCGATTGGGGAATACCAAGTCACGGCGCAGATCCAAGGCTTCAAGCGCGGCGTCCGCTCAGGGATCGGCCTGCAGGTCAACCAAAACGCCCAAATCGACTTCCGCCTCGAAGTAGGACAAGTCGCCGATTCCGTCGAAGTCACCGGCGAGGCCCCGCTCGTCGATGCCGGCTCGGCCACCCTCGGCACGGTGATTGAGAACCGCCGCGTCCGCGACCTTCCTCTCAATGGCCGCAACGCTCTCGCCTTGGCGCTCCTGAACCCGGGCGTGATATCCAACGCCGGTCCCACGAACTCCGGCTTCGGCGACCGGGGCATCCAGCTTTCCTCTATCTCGGTTAACGGCTCGCCGAGTTCCATGGTCAACCAAACCCTCGACGGCAACAACAACACACTAAGCTACGTCGGTGAAATCGGCATCCCGCCCGCCGTCGATTCCGTCGAAGAGTTCAAGGTCCAATCCGGCGCGATGAGCGCGGAGTTTGGCTTTACCGCCGGTGGCGCGGTGAACCTCGTCACCAAGTCCGGCACCAACCAGATCCACGGCACCGCCTACGAGTTCCTGCGCAACGATAAGCTCGACGCCCGCAACACCTTCGCTCCCGTGCGTCTTCCCTTGCGTTACAACCAGTTCGGCGCTTCCGCCGGCGGCCCTATCATCAAGGACAAAACCTTCGCCTTCGTGAACTGGGAAGAGTACCGCCTGCGCCGCTCCAGCCCGCGCATCCAGACCGTGCCCATCGCCCCTTGGCGCCGCGGCGACTTCAGCGACCTCCGCAACGCCAACGGCGTCTTCACGCCCGTCTTCGACCCCGCCACCATCCGCCCCAATCCCAATGGTCCGGGCCAAGTCCGCGACGTCTTCGCCGGCAATATCGTTCCCGCCGCCCGCTTCGATTCCATCACGCCGAAAATCCTCGCTTTCTGGCCAGACCCCAACCGCGTCCCGACGAACGTCTTCTCCAACGCGAACAACTTCCAGGACGCCGCCCTCACCATCGTCAACTGGACGCAATGGAACGGCCGTCTCGACCACCGCTTCAACGACAAGAACAACATGTTCTTCCGCTACACCTCCTCGCAACATTCCCCGCGCGGCAACAGTATCTTTACCGACCCTACGGTCGGCCAGGACCGCGTTGACGACCAGCTCAACCGCAACGTAATGCTCTCCGACACGCACACCTTCTCGCCGAGTCTCATCAACAATCTCCGCGTCGGCGTCATGCGCCAGATCTTCACCTTCCGCGCGGTCAACGGCGGCCAAGGCTGGCCCCGCAAGCTCGGCCTTCCGGAAATCGTCCCGAACGATCAGTTTCCGCAGATCGATTTCGGCTTCGGTACCATTGGCGGCCAGGCTTTCGGTACGCGCGGCTCGCTCAATTGGGATATCCAAAATATGATTACGAAGATCGCCGGCAACCATACGCTCAAGATTGGCTACAACCACCGCATCCTCTATGGCGGTAACCAACAGGGCGCCGCGCTATCCGGCTTCTTTAATTTCGCCGGCCTCACCAGCAATCCCCAGCTTCCCGCCAACACCGGCTCCAACATGGCGCAGTTTCTACTCGGCGATGTCTCCACCGCCGGCATCGATCGCATTCTCGGCAACTCCAATCACGGCATCGCCATCAGCGCCTTCCTGCAAGACGATTGGAAGGTCAGCCGCCGTCTCACGCTCAATCTGGGCCTCCGCTACGACTGGCAACAGATTCCCTACGAACGCAATAACGGCATCATCGATTTCGATTTAAATGGACGCGTGCCGGGCCGGCCTTTCGTCGGCACCACGATCTTCGCCGGTCTGGACGGCCAGCCCCGCGCCTTCCGGAACACCGACGGAAACGACTTCGGCCCGCGCTTTGGCTTCGCCTACGACGTCTTCGGCACCGGCAAGACCGTGCTTCGCGGCGGCTACGGCGTTTACTACCCCTCGATCTTCTTCCGTAACTTCATGGGGAACAACCAACTCTTCTCCTCCACGCGTACGGACTATGTCGCCGCCGGGCCTGGCCTGCCGAGCTTCCGCTTCGCCCAGGGCTTCCCCCGCGCGCCGCTTTCGAGTCCCGGCGCCTCCGCCGGTCCGCTGGCTCTGCTCGGCCAAGGCGTCAGCTTCACGCAACGCGACGAAGGCACGCCGCTCTCGCAACAGATCAACCTCGGAATCCAACAGCAACTCGGCTCCTGGCTCTTTGAAGTCAACTACGCCGGCAACAAAGGCAACGGCTACGCCGCCGCCGGTTATAACTTGAATCAAATCGACCCGGCGGTCCGCCTGCGCCTGCAGCAGGATCTCTTCACGCCTGTGCCCAATCCTTACGCGGGTCTCGTCGCCGGTGGCCTCGGCGCGGCCACGATTACCCGCGAGCGCTCCCTGATGCCGTATCCCTACTATACGGGCGTCTCGGTGAACAACCCGCTGCTCGGCAACTACAATTCCCACCAACTCCAAATCACCGTCCAACGGCGCATGACGAAGGGCCTCCTGCTCAACTTCGCCTTCACCGGCGGCAAGCGTATCTCGGATTCCAACGTCGTACCAGTGGACTTCGGCCCCATCGAACAAGTCACCGATAACGGCTACCAGGACGCACTCTACAATCGCCGGCTGAATCGCTCAGTTGACCCCGCCGACGTCAGCAAGCGGCTAGTCGTCAGCGCTATCTACGAACTACCATTCGGCGCTGGCAAAGCCTGGAACCCGTCCAACGCGTTTGCCCGCAAAGTGGTCGGCGGCTGGCAGATCAACATGATCTCCGTAATGCAAACCGGCATTCCGCTCACCGTGCGCGGCGCGACCAACCAAGCCGCGGACCGTCCCAATTCCACGGGCATCAGCGCCAAGCTCCCGAACAGCGAACGCAATGAGAACCGTTGGTTTGATAGAGATCAGTTCTTCAACCCGCCCGCCTTCGAACTCGGCAACGTCAGCCGCACGATCCCCGACGTACGCCACCCCGGCACCGTTAACTTCGATCTCTCGCTCATCAAGGACACCAGATTTCTCGAACGCTTCAACCTCCAATTCCGCGCCGAAGCCTTCAACGCCTTCAACCAAGTGAATTGGGGCCTGGTGGACGACACCTTCGGCGCCGGCCCGGACGGCAAGAACGCCCGCGCGCAGTTCGGCACGATCAACTCCGCCCGCGACGCGCGGGTGATGCAGCTAGGCCTGAAGCTAATCTTTTGATATGAAACGACCTGTCAATACCCTAAACGGGTGCTGACGGTTTTTCGTTCTG